>MDSW01218848.1_pt1 | contig 199635 bp, 158 predicted proteins | sample 811171 | NCBI WGS metagenome assembly MDSW01 (sample SAMN05326641, study PRJNA326480) | marine metagenome | isolation source: seawater | place: Atlantic Ocean: North West | collected 2012 | reverse complement strand
TTACACCTGTTCCCATTCCGAACACAGAAGTTAAGCCCCTCATCGCCGATGGTACTGCAGGGTTCGCTCTGTGGGAGAGCAGGACGGTGCCACACAGCACTTATTAATCTTACTCGAAAAGAGCGCTGAAAGGCGCTCTTTTTTTATGTACCCAGCCTGGTTCTACCTATGCGTAAGCGGATTTCTGCCGCTTCTGTCCGCTCCCGGGCCGGGTAGCCATACAACCGCAATTGCCAGAACCATGAATGGCTGCTCCAGGTGGGCTGCTGCCGGATCCGCGGAATCCTCTGTTCCATCGAAATCTTCGAAAAGGGTTGCCCCTGAGCAACGAATTGCTATCCATTTGCTGTGTTTTCTTACTTTCGTTTCTTTTCAACTGTCCACCGATCGGGCCGGGCCGCGGTCGGTGTTCTGTGCCTGATGCTTCTGGGAGCACTATTCTGGCCTCAAGCCGGGACAGTAGCGGAAGAACTCAGACCCCGGGAAGTTCCGGAGTATCTGGGTAGGGTAAACGACTATGCCAGTCGGTTGAGTCACGACTCAGAGATGATCCTGGAGCACATTTCCTTCAAGCATGAGAAGCAGTACGGTGATCGCATCATACTGCTTACGATTGATTCATTGAAGGGTAACGATGCCGAGGAATTTGCTCGTCGGACCCTCAAGGTATGGGAGCTGGCCGGCACTGATGAGAAACCAACCAGGGTGGTGCTAATTTTGCTGGCAGTTCAGGAAAAGCGAGTCCGGATTCAGACATCCGCGGGAATGGAAAAGGAGCTCTCTGCAGAGAAGCGGGCGGAGATTCTTGGCCAGGCTATTTTACCTGAACTCAAAAAACGTCATTATTCCATCGGACTGTATCGAGGCTTTGCGGAGATTGCTTCCTATCTGGGCCAGAAGTATGAGCGAAGGAAGGCCATGGAAAAAGACGAAAAGGCGGCGAAACAGGAGCCGGATCCGAAACAGGAACAGAAAAAAGAAAATAAATCAGAAGATAAGAAATAGGCCTTGTATAATTGCGGCAGACTGCGTCTCGAGAGAACTGCCGGGAGATAGACTCCAGTAAACTGATTTCGCAAATCTGCCCGGACCTATACGGAAAGGATCTTTACTTTCTCAAGAAGTAGGCGATGGGTTCTCCCAGTCGCACTTTGATTCCTTCGTACATATGTTCTGCGAAGTCTACAGTATCGCGTTCAAATAGCAGTATTACTGTGGATCCCATTTCGAACCTTCCAATCTCTGCTCCCTTGGCCATTTCCACCGGAGTTTCATACTGGATGTCTCTTTTTCTTCGGAAGAACCTGTTGGTGCGAATCGTATCATACGTTACTCGAATCTTTCCTACGTTGGTGGCGCCCACTTTGATCATTGCAATTCTGCCTCTGGGAGAAACCAGAAAGGAAGTGAGACGCTCATTTTTGGGAAACAATCCATGGAGCCCCTCGACAGCAATGTCATTAACAGGAAACAGTTTTCCAGGAGCATAGTTGAATCCCTGAACCTTGCATTCTACTGGAGTATGCATGCGATGGTAGTCCTGAGGACTCAGATACAGCACCATGTACTTTCCATCCAGATAGGGCTCTGAATTCTGAGCATCTCCCAGTAGATCCTTTAAAGTGTACACAATTCCCTTGGTTTGAATCAGCAAACCTTCAGTAATATTACCGAAGCGCGAAGCTCTGGCATCCACCGGACTGACGATGCTTCGAGGATCTGCATCAATGGGGCGAACACCCTCTTTCAGTTTGCGAATAAAAAATGCATTCAATGAGGGATACTCTTCCAGGGGTTTTTCTGCCTCATCTATATTGATCTTGTAAGCGCCGGCGAATGCTCGAATCAATGGTCGGCGAATGGGACCGGGAAAAGGAATCAGGCTGAACCAGCCAAAAATCTTGCTGATTAGATTTTGAGGCAGGACAGAGATTAGAATAAGAAAGAAATCGCCGGCGATGGCGGCCTTCGCTTCCCGGGATTTCAGATAGAATGCCATCTCATTTCTACTGGATCGCATAAGAAGTAGAGATGCGATAGTGCCGGAAAGTGAAGCAATCATCATCACTACGATGGCCAGTAAAAGCAATGCAGGAAAGACTGAGCCTTCAAAGAATTGCAGAGCCAGACCAGTAGCGATGATCACGGTAAAGAATACCAGACTGGAAGCGATAGAAAGAGGTCTGCCCCCCATGGAATGAGCATTGTTATATAAGGCATACCACCATGCCGTCATGCCCGGTATTATAAGAACCGCGCAAGCCAGAAACAGAATCCAGCCGGATAGGTTGGTGCCTGGAGAACGAAAGAAGAAGGCACGAAACAGATCATATAGCGAAGGATCAAAAATCTGTGCAAGGGATTGGGATGGGCCACCGGAAGTGAGATACCATTCGTACAGATGACCGGCACCAGAAATGCTACCCAGAAGCAATAGTACCAGTGCAGAGATTCCAGACTCCAGTAGTAAAGTGAGCTGCATGGAAAGACCTGCTTTGGCAGGATAGTCGGTTCGAATGGCGGCGGATATGGCTGCAGCCTTTCCGGATCCTACCTCTGTAAAAGCAAAATATACAGTCAAAGCCAGAAGCACCGAAGGAAGGTGCTCGGCCGAGAAAGTGTCTTTAAATGCTGCGATGACATCGTCCAGAATTCCAGATACATCCGGCATCGGTCCGACGATCAGAGAAAGAATGATTAGAGCGATGCCACCATAGAAAGCGAACTTGGAAAACACCCCGATTCGCTTGATTCCTCCTGCAGACAGTGCCACCAGCCCCAGAGCCAGGGCGATAGCGATGCCGGTGGGCCCGGGAAGAAATCCAGATGCCTGGGCGGTGAGGTCAAAGGCCCCGGAAAGGCTGCCGGACAGAAAGACTACCGGAAGAGCAGCGCCTGCGATGAGGGCTCCCGGAATGAAGAAGCTGGCTGCAAGAATGGAAAGCCAGCGAGAACGTGTGATCTGAGCCACTGCTTCTGAGCTGGAACCTGCAACAGAGCCAGAAGAGGTACGCTTGCGGCTGCGATGAGCGGCGGTGGACAATACAAAATGTACCGGTGACAGGAAAAAGGACACTATCCAGATCCAGAATATAATGCCGGGTCCTGCGATGAGCACAGCCAGCATCGTGCCCAGAAAAGCCCCGGGAACCATGGCGCTCAGGGAACTGGAAGCAAAGGAGCGGCCCGGAGTGATCTTTCCTCTGGTGCCCGACCAGTCCAGAGTACCCAGGATGAGTTTCAGGCTCAAAAATGGGTATCTTAGCTGCGGCAATTTCAGATATATGGTTAGCACAATGCCGGCCAGAGCCAACATGCCCGCCAGAATAAGTGAAATATTGCCTGCAAGAACGCTTAGAAAATCCATAAACATAATGCTTCCTGCCAGCACAGCGTTACGTGGCTTTGCTGTCTATATCCTTTGCTTTCTGGCCTGGCCCGCCACAGTTTCTGCACAGAGCTTTGAGCTGGGCCTCCAGTTTTCGGCGCATCAGCGCTTCGAGGATTCCTTCAGCAGAGGAATTGAGAAGTTTCGCACTTCAATCTTTATTGAACCAGTCCGGTACAGCGAAGCGGATCCCATTGAGCGGATGTATCAGACCGAATTCTTTTTTCGGTTCAACGATTTTATCGGGCCCGAACATTATACTGGCATCACCATTGGCTCCTATTCCATGCCTTCCTTTTCCGTGCAGCATCTGGAAAGCTCCGGCCGCTTTCTGGTTTCCAGTATGGATTTCAGTCTGACGTACTTTCTGTTTGGATATCATTATGTACGTCCCATGAGTCGATTCCTGCGAGGCTGGCGCTGGGAAGCAGGGGGTGGATTCGGTTTGGTGCCGTCTGCAACCTGGAGGATTCGCGGAGTGCAGCGTACTGGATTTGAACTCAGAGATTATTCGGCCACCCATCGTGCCAGAAGCGGTACCATGGCTCGACTTGAAGTGGCACTGAGTCGTCCCTACAAATACTCGGTGTTTCGCATGGGCCTGCGCTGGGACTATGCTCTTCTGGGAGACTTTCGTGGAGAGTTGAGGGATTCCGGGGCGGACTATTATACCCTGGGCGATGGAAGCATTGCACTGTTGCCAGATATTGCGGACCTGGCCACCATCAATCAGAGACTGGCAGAAGCAAGCACCAGTGTGTTTACCAATTCCGCCATTCGCGAGAAAACCCGCGTAACGTTCGGAAGCATGGGCCTGTTTGTTTCTTTCGGATTTAGATTCTAGTTTGCCGAAGGTGCAAACAATGGACCGTCTGGACTCATGCATTTTAGCCGGAGCCATTAATTTTCGCTTGTAAATCATCTTCACCGTGATAAGCACTTCCCAATGGAAAACGAAAAATTGATCTCCATGCCTATCAAGGATCTGGCCCAGCTCAAGATTGTGCTGGCCACCTGGTATTCCTTTCTCAAGGATCAGGCAGGCTCCCTTTCCAAAGAAGCCTTTGCCAGCTCTCTGAAAACGCCGGTGCTTTATGATCTGGAGAAAGACCAGATAGAAGTTCTTTTTACCGGTTCCCAGGAGTTGCTGAAGCAATTCAGCGATTACGTTTTTCAGACTACGGATGACGAAAAGAAATGAAATCGATCTGGAGCAAACCATTCTGGCTTCTACTGGTTCTTGCTTCCAGCGCATTGTGGGCTCTTCCGCCCATGCAGTCTCCGGTAGAGCGAGCGCGCAATAGCGACGTAGTGATTCATGCTGTAGTGACTGCGCAACAACAGACCTCCCTGAACAGTGTCATCAGCGCCGTACAACTTAGTATCATAGTACGTGATGTACTCAAGGCGCCGGAAAGTTTCAATGCTCGCCGATTAAAGACTCTGAATTTTCTGGTCACTCCCAACTCCTATGAGTCCGGACTGCGAGAAGCCCCTGGACCGGGTGAATGGCTCATATTTCTGAGGTTGACCGAACGCACGGTAGATAACAGAGTTTATGTAATTCCGGTGCTTTCTTCGCCGGAGGCATTCTCCTTCCATCCGTTCGATGCAGCCCAGGCTGCAGAAATACGCAAACTTCCGTAAAACGGTTGCACAATAGGAAACATCCACTCTATTACTGTCGTCTGATACAGCAATATCCCTTGCGGGCACGGAGTGGAACATGAAGCAAACAAGGAAAACCTCGATCCAGGGTTCTGGGTCGCAAAATACCGGTGCGGCTGCCAGAAGAAGACGTTGGCTTTCCATTGTCTCGGTGGCACTTTTCATCGTGGCCACGGGCCTGCCTGCTGAAGGGGATTTTGATCCATCATCGGTTCGCCCCAGAGGTTGTGATGGCCAGCAAATGAATTGTGGCTACAAGCCTTCTTCGCCTGCTGCCATGCGATCCATCGAGCTGGCTCCTTCTACTCAGATTCGTCATCGAGGTTTGCCTTCCAGTGTAGACCTGAGTTCCCGCATGCCCCCTGTGGGAAATCAGGGCTCTCAGGGAAGTTGCGTGGCATGGGCTGTAGCTTACGCCGCAAAGAGTTACCAGGAGAGAATAGAACATAACTGGCAGTATGATTCTCCGGTTAATGGTGGTTCAGGTCAGAAGGTTTTTTCTCCAGCCTATGTATATAATCAGATCAACGGTGGGCGCGATGATGGATCGGTAATTGACGATGCCATGCAACTTGCTGTGCAACAGGGTATCGCTCCCTGGGCAGCCATGCCATACACTCCCAGCGACTTTCGCAGACAACCCAACTCCGGCGCACGTCAGCAGGCCAGTAACTATAAAGCGCGCTCATTCAAACGAATTCCAGGACACAATCTGGATGCAGTAAAAGCTGAGCTGGCCAACGGAAATCCAGTGGTTTTTGGTATTGCTGTAGATGATGCGTTCTATAGTCTACGATCCGGTCAGGTTTATGACCGCAAGGCCGGTCAGAACTATGGCGGCCATGCCATGACTCTGGTTGGTTACGATGACAGCAAACGTTCCCCCAACGGAGACGTTGGCGCTTTCAAGCTGATCAATTCCTGGGGCACTTCCTGGGGTGAACGAGGTTATGGCTGGATCTCCTACTCGATGTGGAGGCAACTGAATCCGTATATCCTGGTCATGTATGACATCCAGGAATCCAACCCCAATCCTTCCCCTGGTCCCGGTCCTGGACCGGAACAATCGGAAAAAATCAATCCTCCTGCTAACGTTACTGCAAGTCGAGGAACCTATAGCGATCGAGTGGAAATTAGCTGGTCCGAAGTAGACGGCGCTGTGGTCTATATTGTCTTTCGCGCAGATCCAGGAGGAACGGGATTTGAGCAGATTGCCTATGCAGAAGAAACTGTGCATGCAGACCGAACCGTTCAGGCCAACGTAGCTTACAAATATCTGGTGGTGGCCGTTGCTTCCGAAGACAACTATTCCGATCCTCAGAGTTCAACAATAGTGGAAGGTTATGCCCAGCAGGGTGGCGGAACCACTCCTCAGCAGGTAAGCGGGGTGCGGGCCAGTCTTCGCGCCGTAGCTGGAGTAAGCGTGGCCTTGAACTGGAATGCAGTTTCTGGTGCTTCGAGCTATCAGATAGCCAGATATAATGCAAATACAGATTCCTGGTCGGTGATTGGAACATCTTCTCGTCCGGCCTATAACGATGGAAACCCGGGAAGCAACAATGTAACAGCTTATGCAGTGCGTGCCATTAACAGCAAAGGGGCCGGCGAATGGTCTGATCCTGTGCAGGTTAACCTTCCCGGTCGAACAACAAAGCCGGAAAAACCATCTTCCATCGATGCTTCTAAAGGAATCTACAATGATCGAATCGAGGTGGAGTGGCAACGGGTGCCAGGCGCCACAGCTTACGGAATTTTTCGTTATGACTATGGTCGTGGTGTTTGGGAAGGTCCTAGAAAGGTCACCGGAACTAGCTTCACGGACCGGGATGGAAATGTAAGTTCCGGGCGATGGTTTGCCTATGTAGTAGTCGCGGTAAACGATGCTGGCAGTAGCGCTTACAGTAGCCCCGCTCTGGGACGAGCCAATCCGAATGCGAAACGAGCCGGTCTAATACTACCTCCGCCGAAGAACGTAAAATCGGAACTCAAAGGTGAAAATGTACAGATCAAGTGGGACGCTGTAGAGGGCGCAGCGGAATACTATGTATTTCGCGCACAAACCAGAGGAAAAGGCTTTCTGGATTCCATGGTGAGCAGCTCCGACTACGAGTTCGTAGCTTCGGTGCCCGCAGGAACCACGAATTATAGCGAGAAGGTGCCTGGTGATTCCGGAGATCTATTCTTCTACGTAATTCGTACCAAAGCGCAACTGGGTACAGAATCGGAAAACTCGAATGCAGTGAGCGCCTATCGCAATCCAGAGGTGCTGCAGAAAAGGCATCGCTTCCTTCCTGGAGCTGGTCTGGATCGATTTACCGGGGAATGGAAAGGGGAATTCTTTGATGGAAAGATGCGAACCGTAAAGGTGGCAATTCAGTCCAATCAGGATCGGTTCACAATCAATCTGACTGTGGATGGACGCAGCAGCAAATATTCCGGAGTTTATGCGGCAAAAAGTGATGTTCTGGACGCCGGTAATCTTCGAGTTTTGGCCGATGGGGATGAAATCCTGGTTCTGGAAAGCAGTTCCATTCCTGAGCTTTCCGGGCGTAGCATAGTCATTGCCCGCACCGATTGATTATGGTTTCAAATGGAAACAGAATAGTAGAGTTCAAAGCAATCCGGAGTCAACTCCTGGCTCCGGTTATGCTGTTACTATTTATGGCCGGGCTGGTTTCTCTGCCCGGAATGCTGGAAGCTCAGCCCTGCAAGGATTGTGGATATCGTCAGGCCGGATGGAAACAACTTTCTGCCATTCCAGGGGCCGACCTACCCGGTCAGCTTCAGCCTGCACCTCTTCCCTCCGAAATCGATCTTTCGCATCAAATGCCTCCGGTGGGATATCAGGGGGAACAGGCCAGCTGTATCTCCTGGGCCGCCGTGTACGCAGTAAAATCCTACTATGAAAATCTACATCGCGGATGGGGTTTTGACAGCCCATTCAATGGAGGACCCGGTCATCATGTTTTTTCTCCTGCCTACAGCCAGGCAATGATGGGATCGGGAGATAGAGGAGCCACCTTTCCAGAGGCTCTGGATGTGCTACTGCGAAATGGAGCCGTGCCCTGGAGCGAAATGCCTTACAGCCCAGGTGAGGCGAGCCCGCGACCTTCTTCACGATTGCATCCAATTGCCGGTAAATTTCGCATCGAAGGTTACAGGGTGCTTTCCAGTCATGCTCCGGAAGGTATCAAGAGACAGATTGCCGCCGGCCATCCGGTGATGGTGGGAGTGCTACTCTATGAAAACCTGCTGGATCTAAAGACTGGAGTTTATGCAAAGCCGGATGGAGCCTTCCTCGGGGGCCATTCCGTTGTCATTGTAGGGTACGATGACGATCGCGGTCCCGGCGGAGCATTCAAGGTAATGAACTCCTGGGGTAATCAATGGGGCGATGCTGGCTACGGTTGGATTTCGTATGAAGCCATGAGCTTGATAATTCGCACTGCACTCATAATAGAAGATAGCGCCCCTGCAGATTCCAGAGATGTGCCGGAGAATCTACCGGCACCGGAACAGGTGCTGGCATCCAGAGGGGAATCCGCCAGACACGTAGAAATCTCCTGGAGTCCTGTACCTACGGCCCTGGCCTATGAAATTCAAAGGGCGGCCTATGATGAAGGATCCCTGGATTTTCAGACTGTGGGCTATTCTACAGGAACCCTGTTTAAGGATACTACAGTGGAACCCGGTCGTCCCTACGCATACAGAGTGCTCAGTCTGGACGAAAAAGGACGAACGGCTCAGAAGGATGCGCCTGCCGTGCAGGGTTTCGCTTCTCGCAATCCGGATCCATCTACAAGAATTGAAATACTGGGAGGCAGGGTAGTTCAAAAAGGAACTCAGATCTATGCTCATCTCACCTGGCAATCATCTGCCAGTTCCTTTGAAATACAGAGATGGGACGATTCCAGTGCAAGCTGGCAACCCCTGGGTACCAGCCGGGTACAGGAATTTAAAGACTATCGTATTTCTCCGGGTGCTCGCTACACCTACCGGATTCGAAAAGTAGATACAAATATAAAGGGAATGTGGAGTCGTCCCCTGGTTCTAACAGCGGCCGGTGACAATCTACCTCCGGCCATGGTGACTGGAGTTCAAATCAGTCGCGGCAGCCTGCAGGGTAAGATCAAAATAGAATGGGATGCTTCGCCAGGGGTAAATCAGTATCTTGTGTACAGGTATGATCCATCTGGCAAAAAATGGGAAGGACCGTTTCGCACATCCGAAGCAAGTTTTCAAGATACAAATTCTCTAAAGCCCGGGCAGTGGTACGGATACAGAATTATTGCAGTAAATAGTGCCGGATCCGGACCCACCAGCCCGCTGGTATACGGACGCACTTCGGTAACTCTTACCGCCGAGCGCTCCATCAAGAACCTGGAGGCACCCGAGTTATTGGGCATCCATACTTCAGGCGAAGGAACCGTACGTCTGAAATGGAAAGCCCAGGACGATGCCACCGATTACGATGTGCTGCTGGCCCGATTACCGGGCAAAGAGTACGAAAAGGTAAAGAGCGTCCCTGCGTCTGGCAAACTAATGAGCGAAAGTCTGGATCTCAAGGAACCTGGCGCCTATAGCATTCGCCTGGTGGCCAGGTCCGGTCCCAGCGCCTCCCCTGCATCGGAACCGCTGGTGGCTTTTCGCAATCCACATCCGAAAAAGGAGCGATGGTTTGGTCTGGATGATAACAGTCCCTGGCTCAGCTTTAAGAGCTTCAAGGCCGTGGACTGGAATTCCGGCGAACTGGTAGATTATCGGCTGACGCTGGAAAAGAAAGGTTCCGGCATACAGGCCAGCTTAAAGGGCAGGGGCAAAAGCCTTACATTCATGTTAAATGGTCCTGCCGGCAGTCTGGTTCAAAATGCGTCTGGATTCGAGTTCATTCGATCCGACGATGGTAAATACATTCAGCTTAGAGAGCTGGAGCCCGGGCTTTTTAACAACGGCAATCTATTGTTCGTCGCCCAGTAGTGCGCTCTTATAGGCTGCGTTTTTCATCGCGCGAATTCTTACTGATTTCCACTTTCCTCCTTTATCGGTTTCTGTGCCTTTAGACCCCATTGAAATACATGCTTCGTAGAAGTATGATCCTGCGTTTCGCAATGATCCTGTGTGACAGCAGTACAGAATGTTACTGACGATTGCGTGCGGGAAACCAGGGAATGAGCAAACTGGTTCCCTGATGGTATCGTTGAAACTCTGCATTGTCGCCATACTTCTCTTTGTAACGACGTTCCAGAGGTGGTATTCCGCTGAAGAAAAGTAAGATGCATGTAATGAAGATGGGACCTATAACGGTGAGCCAGGCCCAGCCAGAAAGCACCGGTAAAACAGCGATGAATAGCGCCCACCATAACAGTATTTCGCCAAAGTAATTTGGATGCCTGGAGTATTTCCACAATCCTGTGTCGATCCAGCGATTCGCATTGGCCGGATCATTCTTGAATGCAAATTTCTGCTGGTCTGCCACGGATTCCCAGATCAATCCCAGAAGCCACAGTCCCGTTCCAATAGTGAAGGCCAGTTCCGAAGGTAGCTGTGGTTGACTCAACGCATATGTCACAGGGAGCATTGTGGCCCATACTGTAATGCCCTGAAAGATCCAGAATAGCAGAAAGGATAAGAAGTTTTCACGTATTCCATCGAATCTCTGATCCCGGCCCATCCGAATGATACGAACCAGAAGATAGCCTCCCAGCCGAACGGACCAGAGCACCACCATTCCGGCCAGAAAGTAGTGTCCCGGGCCGGCCTCCGGGTTGAGAAACAGAAGACCCAGCGCAAGAATAAGAAAGGTGAGGCTGTAAGTTAGATCCGTGACCTTGTCTGTTTTCAAGGTCGCTGCAAAAACAAAGAATATGGCCTGGAGAGCCATGGATACGATGAGAGAGAGCAGGATATTGTGCGGGTCAAAATGAATTAGATGCATCTGCCATCAGTTAGAACTGTATTGGGTGCGAAGTCCATCAAAATCCCTGGACTAAAAAATAAATAGTGTCAAGGGTTTAATCCTCTCAACAAAGGGGCCGGGAACTGAATTTTGGCTTGTGCCATCGTCTCCGCAAACCCAGGCCCCAGGAACCGGTCGGCTCAATTCTGTTTTGCATGATTTTTAGCCGGACGGCTAAATCAGGCTGGAATAGAAAAACCATTCCTGACACCCTGACTCCAGCCAAATCCCGAGATCTGGCAAATTCGAATCAGGTACAGTAAAATGGATCGTTATTCTCTGGATCAATACTACTGCAGAATGAAATTCTGGAAGTTGTTTGGAAATGAAATTAGAATCTACGATGGTAATCGGCAGAATCTTCTTCTCTTTGTGAAACAGAAAGCTTTCAAATTAAAAGAGGCAATCACTGTCTATGCAGATGAATCTAAGAGCGAGGAGCTACTTCGCATTAATGCAAGAAGTGTCATCGACTTTGGCGCCTCCTATGACGTGGAGGACGCAAAAACAGGTCAGCGTCTGGGAACTTTGCGACGCAAAGGTCTGAAATCCATTCTTCGGGATTCCTGGATTATTCTGGATGCCAGTGAGAATGAGATTGGAACTATTCAGGAGGATAGCATGGCTCTGGCCATGGTCCGAAGGTTGCTTTCCAATCTGGTGCCTCAGGCATTTACCGTCACTGTAAATGGGCAGGAAGCAGCTCACTTCAAGCAGGCTTTCAATCCTTTCGTTCCTCAAATCACCATTAATTTCTCTCAGGGCACCTCCCTGGATAAGAGACTGGGTCTGTCAGCGGCTGTGCTACTGCAGGTAATCGAAGGCAGACAGCAGTAATCTAATCGTACGCAAAGCTCATACGAGCGGCTGGCTAACAATTAAATCCGGCCGGGATCCATGATCCTGGCCGTTTTCTTCCAGCCAGGATAAATCTGTTTTGCATCATTGCAGTCAGCTCCCGTTTTTTACAAAATTGATTGACTGATTTGTCAATCAATGTGGATCTCGAGAAGGTATGCTAAAGTCAGTGGGTATTCTGGGTGGAGCCTCTCTCATAGAAGAGGCCAATCGGGAGCTTTCCGTGGAGGAGTCAGTATTTCTCACGGTTCGCCAGGCCCTGGCAAACGTGGGCCTGGGAAGGGAGCAAATCGATACCGTTGTGCAATGCGCGGACGATGTGCTGGACGGAATCTCAATTAACCATGTCTATCAGGTGGAAGCAGCTGCCTCCTACCTGAAGGATGAATCCAAGGTAGAGAGAGATGGGGCCTGGGGGGTGATGTATGCCATGGCCAAGCTACTTACCGGCAAGTTTCAGACAGCCATGGTTGTGGCCTATTCCAAGGCCAGCCAGATCGGATACTCTGCATTCTCCGGAATGAGCACGGATCCATTCTTTCTTAGACCGGTGGGCGCAGACGGGGATGGTCTGGCCGCCCTGCAGGCACAGTATTATATGCAATCCTCCGGCGCCACTGAACAGGACTTTGCAGAGCTGGCGGCGGCCAGCCGTGGGCGGGCAGGGAGAAATCCCAGAATTATGGAAGGTCAGGGAATGGAAATCTCTGCCCGAGATGTTTTGAATTCGGCCCCCATTGCCGATCCAATTCGTGAACTATCACGGGCCCGAGCTGGCGATGGCTGCGTGGTACTCATTCTTGCCAGTGAAGAATTTATCAAAGCGAATTCCCTGGAGGCAACCCGGATTCGCGGGCTGGGTTTTGCAAGCGATGCATACTATCCAACCTTTCGCAAACTGGATGAAGTGACCTCGGCAAAAGTGGCCGTGCAGAAGGCTTCGCAGCAGTCAGGACTCAACCCTGCGGATGTTGATTTCGCCGAAGTCCAGGAGGTGTATGCTCATCAGGAAATGATGTTGTACGAATCCCTCGGCTTGTCCGGCTCATCATCCGGACCGGAGTGGTTTCGCAGTTCTCGAGATGGACGTGGGGTACCGGTGAATCCATCCGGAGGAACAATGTGCTCCCATGTGCCCTATGCCACGGGACTCATGCGGTTATACGAAGCTCATCTACAAATCATGGGTGAGGCCGGTCCCGTGCAACTGGGCAAGGCGGATCTGGGTCTGGTTCATGCTCAGGCCGGACTGGCCATGCAATCCAACATAGCATTTTTTCTGGAGCGATAAGATAATGCAGAAAGTAGCCATTGCAGGAATAGGACAGACCAGAACAAAGCTAAAACGCAGGGATGTAAATTTCCCCGAGCTGATTGGCGAAGCCTGCGATCTGGCGTTGAGCGACGCAGGGCTTTCGGAGGAAGATATTCAGGGCACGGTTATGGGAAGCGGGCCGGAATTCTTCGAAGGGGTAGGGGAGCCTGAGCACTGGGCAGCGGACTACTCTCTCGGTGTTTTGAAGAGTCATTTTCGCATACAGACCGGTGGCACGGTGGGAGCATCTACTACCATCGCCGGGTATTACCTGGTGGCTTCCGGAATGTTCGACGCTGTTCTGGTGGTGTCTGGAGATAAACTCAGCGAATCGTCGGTGCAACAGGGCCTCTCGCTGGTCTATTCGCCTACCATGGGAAGGGATTTCGCAGGAGGTGCTCCATCGGCTGTGGCCAATCAAACTCGTATATACATGAGTCATCATCCAGAGGTAAACGAAGATCACTTTGCAACCATCGGAACCATGATGCGAAAGAATGCATTAAGGAATCCAAACGCTCAGCTAAAGCTTCCGCAGATCTCCAACGAATTGATGAAATCCATGAACTGGCTTTCCACCCCTCTGAGGCTTCTGGACGCCTGTCCTACTTCCGATGCGGCCTGTGCTATGGTTCTGGTTAGCGAAAGACTGGCGGAAACGCTGGATGTTCCTCTGGCCTGGATCCAGGCAGCGGCCACAATCTCGGATGGGGTAAATTATCCCGACCGCGACTGGGGAGATGCGGTGGCCCTGCGAGAGGCGGCTCAGAGATGTTATCGTGCAGTTGGTATAACCGATCCACTGGAGGAGCTGGATGTTATGGAACTCTACGATGCTTTCTCCAGTCAGCATTTGTTCTGGTATGATGCCCTGGGGCTGTGCGAACCTGGGGAGTCCTATAAATTGATCGAGCAAGGGGTGACGTCCATGGAGGGGAAGCTGCCCGTTAACCCTTCCGGAGGCGTTCTTTCCAACAATTCCATTGGAGCCAGCGCAATCATTCGTCAGGCAGAGGTGGCGCTACAGGTTATGGGTCGGGCCGGGGACCGACAGGTGCCCGGAGCAAAGATCGGCCTGGCACAGGGATGGGGCGGAGCCATTCAGTTTCATACAGTTATGATTCTAAGTTCAGATAAGGAGCTTGAGAAAGCGAAAGACTGAAACGTCGGACGATTTGCCAGGGCCCTGATATGAACGGCGCATTGTGGACAGAGAATGTGCAGCGGAGAATGTAATGAGCGAAGCGAAATCGGATACAGGAAGAAACAGCCAGATTCCATCGTTGGTAATGGAAGGAAGCGTGCATCTGGATTATAACTGGAATCCAGGAGCAGTCATCGGTGCTTTCCTTACAGCGCTGCGAAGCGGTGAACTAAGAGCAGGGAAGTGTAATAAAACAGGTAAGCATTTTCTACCCGCCCAGTCCAGGTCTCCATTTGGGGGAAGATGCGATACTCTTGTCGAGGTCCAGGACTCTCCTGTCTTGAAGGTTGGAACCATTGTGCACAGGGCTCCCTGGAATCTGCCGGAAGGAGTCCAGCCGCCGTACATGCTGGCTTCCATTTCCTATCCCGGGGTGGAAACAGATCTCATTCATCTGGTGGTGGGACCACTGGAAACTCTGAAAGAGCTGCAGGAAGGAAGTCCGCTGCTTGCTGTATTCGCAGATGAGAGGAAAGGAAGCATCCGAGACATTCTCTATTTTCAAAAGAAATGAGGAAACCATGCCAGATTCTATTTTTAAGAATGCCGAATTGTTGAACCTTCTGGAGTCCGGTGTTGAATTCGCAGATCGCACTTTTCTGCATACGTCAGGCAGCACTACTTCCTACAGCGAATTTGAGACTGCTGTAAGGAAGCGAAAGGCCGCATTGATTGAAGCCGGTCTGCAACCTGGCGTTAGAGTTGCCCTTTACAGCTCCAGTATGGATTCCATTCTAGAACTCTTTTCTCTTCTGTCCCTTGGTGCGATACCGGTGCTGATCAGCAGCTACTGGTCTGCCGGCCGCCTGATTCAACTGATGAATTCTGTGGAAGCTACATATTTGAGCTTTCACAGTGATCTGGAATCTGTATTGCAACCAGTGTGGTCCAGCCTGCATCATCTGGATGGTGCATTTTCGCATTCCGGCCTCGACACTATCGTTCCAGAACCCGTCTCCTCTGGCGGCCTCGAACATCCCTCTTTACGGAGTGCCTCGGAGGGCATGGGGCAGCAGGCAGGCCTGGAGCAGGCAGGTCCTGGTTCAGAGAGTCTCAATTGTGCGCTTATAGTTTTTTCCTCTGGCACAGAAGCAGATCCCCATCCAGTGTTTCTGGGGCATGGTCTGGCCAGTCGCGCCGCCACCGTAGCCAGGAGATTAGAATTACAACCGGAAGATATTCTCTATTCCAGTAGTGATTTTTCCTGCATTCAAGATCTGGTAATGGGGCCGCTGGCTGCCATGGCCGCTGGCTGCTCTCTGGATCTTACAGGGACCCTGAAATCTTCCGTGCGAATGGCACCGGCCCGGGAGCTGGAAAAACTCATCTTACAATCCGATCAGGAATTATCGAAATTCAGGATGGTGGTTGCGTCCGGTGGAGGTCTCGGTTCACAGACCCGGTCCATTCTAAAGAGGTGCGGTACTTCGCTGCTTCAAAGCTACGGAATTGCGGAGGGCGCAGGTCCTGTAACAATGGTGAAGGATCCTCCAGATACTTCTGACTGTGGATCCTCTTTGCCCGGTGTAGAGGTTCGCATTGTGCCCCTGGATAATCGTGCCCGGAACCCGGCTGAACAGGCGATGGGTGAGATTCAATGTCGCATATCCGATGTACAAATTCCCAGTATGGCTGGATCCGGGCCCATTCATCCTGAGCAAGATTCCTATGGATCGGCGGAAGCTTCCTCCAGCGCCGAAAACCAGGGTTGGATTTCCACCGGTGATTTTGGCTTTATAGAAAATGGCGCTCTTCGAGTTGTCTCCAGATTGTCGGAAAGGATTGTTCGAGCGGATGAAGTTATCATCGCCCCGGAAATCGAGAGATCCTTGCTCAGTTATTCTGATATTCTGGAGGCGGCCGTAACAGGAGTTGCGGATGCGAAATACGGCCAGGAACTTTTCGCCTTCGTTAGGCTGGAAGACTCATCGGCTGTGGATTCCGGTGAAATCAAAAATAGATTGAGAAACGATCTTTCGCCGGAGCAAATCCCGGGAAAGATTATTCCAGCAGGCTCCTTTCCCAGAAGCTCCTCGGGTGAGATTCAGAAGCTTCGCATGGCCGAAGAATATCTCAGGAATCAGAAACTACTCAATCGAATTCCAGGTTCGGTAGATATCGAATACCGATGGGTGTACGGTAGAGCTCTTTCCAGGTTTTACACTGGCCTCAAGGAAGAGGAAAAAATCTATGGTACTCGTTGCCTTGGTTGCCACAAAGTGCAGGTCCCGCCAAAGATCTATTGCGGAGTCTGCTTTCTGGAATGCTCGGAATATGTAGAGGTGCCCGGAACAGGAGTTCTGGAAAGCTTCACCACCGTTTATCTTGAATATCCCGGCCAGCCGCGAAAGCCTCCCTATACCTACGGCTATATAAAGCTTGATGGAACCCATACACATCTCTACCATCTGGTAGATGGCCTGGATGTAAGTGAGATCCATACCGGTATGCGCGTGGAGGCTGTGTGGAAACCGCAGAAGGCACGAGCAGGTACACTCTATGACATCAAACACTTCCAGCCCGTCGGAGGATCGATCCGGAACTAACTCAGAAAACCGACTGAATGCATGGCTGCGGTTTTCTCTTCTGGCGGCCAGCTCCTTGACTGTAATGGCCGGGGCTACCATGTCGCCTTCCTTACCGGCCATGAAGAAACACTTCCATGACATTCCGGATGTGGCTTTCTGGGTTAAGCTACTCTTGACCCTGCCGGCTCTATTTATCGCTCTTTCTGCTCCTCTGGCTGGATGGGTGGCCGACCGATTCGGACGAAAGCGGCTATTGATTCTATGCATTGTTCTATATGGTTTTAGCGGCACGGCCGGCTTCCTGCTGGATTCGCTGGTTTCAATTCTTATTTCCCGTGCCATTCTTGGAATAAGCGTGGCAGGAGTAATTACGTCGGCCACGGCTCTCATATCCGACTATTTTTTTGGCCCTGAAAGAGCGCGATTTATGGGATATCAGGCCGCCTTTATGGGGCTGGGCGGAGTCGTATTCTTGCTGGCCGGTGGGGCCCTTTCCGAATGGTCCTGGCGTGGTCCTTTCCTGGTATATTCCTTTGCATTCTTTCTAGCTCCGGTTGCAGCCATCGCTGTTTTTGAACCTCAGAGAAAGCAGGCTTACGAATCCGCCCTTCCAGGAGATCCAGAGTCCCTCCATCTTCCGGTGATTGGCTTCTTGCTTTTCTTTGCCTTCGCAGGGATGGTGGTATTCTATTTGATTCCGGTGCAATTGCCTTTCTTTCTAGAACAGCAGTTCCAGGCGAAGGGCTTTATAAGCGGGGCTTCCATTGCTCTGGCTACCCTGGTCTCATCGATTTGTTCTTTGAATTTTGGTCATCTGCGAAAGCGATTTTCGCATTTAATGATCTGTGTTCTTATTTGTCTGTTTATGGGAACCGGATACCTTATTTTTGGAAGTGCAACTTCATTGATTCAGGTCTGGATAGGTCTGGCCATCTGCGGTCTGGGCTTTGGAATGCTCATGCCAAATCTGAATCTCTGGGTGGTAGCTGTAACGCCCGAAGCGTTTCGCGGTCGAGTTGTGGGAGCCCTGGGGGCGGCGATCTTTCTTGGACAGTTCTTTTCGCCTGTTATAACGGAGCCTCTTCGCGGAGGAACCGGCCTGGATCGGCTTTATGAGGGGGCTGGCGCATTTCTTCTGCTAGGAGCTCTGATACTTACATCCTGGAATTTTATGCGAAAGAGGCATCGGCTTGCCTGATTCCGGCCAGCCTGAATTCGGCCGAATAGCCCAGTAGCAGCACAAAAAGTAAGGCTGACCCATCGGAATGATTGGTCAGCCTGTTTCTGTCCGGTCCTTTGCATCTGCGAAGACTGGATTTGCTTTTATCTGAACTTACGCTATTTCACTCAATCAAATATGTATAGCTGAATTTGACGTAGTGGACAAATCGCGGAATCTCCATTCGAGGAGTGTATGTATAGTTCGCATTTCCGGTCTGATTCTGGATCTGGGTGGTAACGGTATTGTTTATATAATCGTTTACGATTCCCTGAGATCTGGATGGATCGGTAACCATGCCATCGAAGCCGGTGCTTCCACCATCTACCCAGACCGGCAGATTGTTATATGCATCCGCATCATAAAGCCATTCGTAGAGCTTGAGCTCCGGGCGATAGCTCACATTGTAGGAAACAGAAAAAGTGCCATTTCCCATGGCTGCCGAGACACCCAGGTTGGCGGAGATATCGTTCATTCCATGGACCTGATTGTAAATCGAGTAGGCAGCACTCAGTCCGTAGTCAATGGACAGCGTATCGTTGATTCCATAGGTATCTGCGTATCCCAGCTGAATATACTGCCAGATGTTCGTAAGCTCCGAGTAATAACTTAAAGTCAGTTCCCTGAGAAAGGCCGGGGAATAGGTCATATAAGCTTCATTTCCATAATAGCCGTTCAAGTTTCCGTAATCCGATTTTACCAGGGGGCTTGAGTAAGCATAATGGATGAGGCCAAACCCGATGACTCCTATTGTAGAATCCATCTCATAGCCGATGGTAACGTCCAGCTCATCCACTCTGCGAGTTCCGTTGGCTTCCGGATACATTCCTGGCAGGGCTGTATAGGCCGAGATAGGAGCCGTATTCGCATTGGGGCCTGCATTGGCGATGGCCGTCCCCAGAGCAGGATCAAACCAGTTGGAATTTCCTACGAAGGCTGCACCTGGACCGGTCTGAATTCTCTGGTCCGTATCCACGTCCTGCCGCCCTTCAAGAGCAAAAGATCCCCAGATATTTACGAAGAATCCACCGGTGGGTGCGATCCACGTGATGCTGGGTTGAAATGTCCAGGCCCCCGAGTTGGCGCCGTACTGTTCGCCATTCTGGCGCGCATATATGGCCATTACATCCTGGCCTCTCCAGATATAGTTAGAAACCAGATCTGTCTGTACCTCGATCGCTCCATATTCTGGCTCTTCCGCCAGGAGCGGGGAGGCCAGCATCACTGCGATGGAAATAGCCAGAAGACTACTTGCTGCTTTCTTCATCTTTACTCTCCGTTTGCCTAAAATGAGGGCATCTCAATGCCTGATCCAGGGCAATATGATGTTTTTTTAGGCTTTCATTCCAGTCAGAAAGCGCGCAAGTTGTTTTTCAAAAAACGAAGGTTTGGCCCCACTGAAATTCTCCATGACAGCAGCGAGGCCACTTTGACTTTCAATTATGCCATCCATTGCTCGAATGCTTCCCGGCTATCCATCCCTCACTTCAGAGGAAAAGAATCTGGAGTTCATCCATGAGGAACTGGAGCGAGAGTTGCTCCATGCCAGGCAGCGTCTGGAATCCGTGGAAACACTGGCGGATTCCTCCATTCGGGACAGCCGATTGCTGGCGGAGTATCTGGAGAAGGATCTGGAGCATCTGGGACAGAGATTGGACGAGCTGGAGAAATCCGCGGAACCAGTGAAAAGCCCCGGATGGTTGAGCAGATTACTGCAGAAATTTCGAGCCCCCAATCCGGAGAATCTACAGGAATTGCATCGATTCAGCGTAGAATCGGAGGAAAAAGGTTCCGCTCTTTCCGGAGGGCTGAGGCAGGCTTCTGCCAGACTGGATTCTCTGGAAGATCGCTGGAAATCTATTCGACCGGCCTATCTGACTTCCAGAGACCATTATTTGCGTCGATTACGCCGAATTACATGGATCACTCTGGGCATCATCCTGCTGGCTCTGTTTTCAGGTTATCGATTTTACAGGGATCAGCCTCAGCAGAAATTCGAAAGAAAGCATCTGCAACCTCTTAAATCCGTACTGGATCCAGAAACGTATAGCAGGATGGAATCCCTGGCGCGAGCTTCCCGAAGCGATTTTCTTCGAGTAGAGGATCTAATTAAGATTCGCATCGGGCTGGAGACATTCCACCAATCTCAGGGGCATTTCCCCGGTTCTCAGGGCCAGCTTTTTAATTCGGGAGGCGATGCCGGACCGGACTGGATCCCGGAGATTCGTTCCGTGGTTCCTGCTCAATTGCCGGTGGACCGTCGAAGCAGCACAGAGGCAAAAAAGCAGTATCTATACATTACCAACGGCCAGCAGTACAAGATTCTGGCCCAGTCCCCGGAAAGCTGCGAGGCCGTAAAGAGAACCATGCCAGAGCTAATTGATCCGGTGAGAGGATGTGATGCTATCGGTTTCTGGACCGATGGCGGCGGGAATCTCTAGCCTCGGGGCTCGGCCGGCGCTGGAGGCTAAGTCTCTGCCAAACTCTTCTTGCCTCTCCGGAACCGGTAAAAAAACTGTTTCAGCGGCGTGGCCATAGTGGCCATTGCCTGGTTACCTGATAAACGGAGCTGCTGGTCGTCTTCGGAAGACCTCAGGCCGGATGCCTGTTCTGAAGCCCCGGGCTTAAGGCAGGGACCAAACAAAGGAGAAGCATTTATGTCAGATCAAACCGTTATCCTGGGGGGAGCCCAGACGGATTTTGCCCGAAACTGGAGCAAGGAAGGAAAGACCTTCATGTCCATGATGCGTGAGGTTGTGGAAGATGGCCTTACTCAGGCAGGGCTGGATTACGATGAAATCAAGAAGCTGAACCAGGAAAACCGCATCGCTGTATTTGTAGGTAATTTTGATGCAGAACAGTATGCCAGCCAGGGACACCTGGGTGCCTTTTTGACGGAAGTGCATCCTGCATTCTACGGTGTTCCAGGGGCTCGTTACGAGGCTGCCTGCGCATCCGGTTCTGTGGCTCTGGACGCAGCCAACACCAAGCTGAGAGCAGGGGACTACGACGTAGCTGTAGTAGTGGGCCTGGAAGTAATGAAAACCGTTAGCTCCGCCGTGGGTGGAGATTTCCTGGGAACCGCTGCTTACTACGAAAAAGAGGCCAAAGGGATCCCATTCCCGTTTCCCAAGCTTTTTGGCCGACTGGCAGACAATATCCTCAAACGATATGGAAAGTCCATCGGCGAATCCCGCATCATGGATGACCTGGGTGAAATCTCCAGAATCAACTATGCGAATGCGAAAAGAAATCCAAAGGCGCAGACCAGAAGCTGGTACATGAGCGGCGATCATGCCAAGACTCGTGGCGGAGATTTCAACGCAGAAGTGGGCGGAGTTCTGTCCATTACGGATTGCTCGCAGGTAACCGATGGGGCAGCTCTACTGGTCATCGCCAATCCAGGATATGCTAAAGACTTCGCTTCCAGAAAAGGAAAGAAAGTTTCCGATTATGCCGTAATCAAGGGCTGGGGACATCGAGTGGCTCCTATGCTGTTCGATAAGAAAATGGAAGAATCCCAGGACGATCCCTATCTGCTACCCTGGACTCGTCGCGCTGTTAAAGAGGCCTATGACCGAGCCAAACTGGACATAGATAAGATTGATGTAATCGAAACCCATGACTGCTTCACTTCCAGCGAGTATGCAGCCATTTCAGCCTTTGGAATTAGCGGACCTGGCGAAGAGTATCAGGCAATCGAAGACGGTAAGATTGATTTTCAGGGTGGTAAGCCCATCAATCCATCCGGTGGACTCATCGGTGCCGGGCATCCTGTAGGAGCGTCTGGAGTTCGTATGGCTCTGGATATCAACAAGCAGGTAACCGGGCAGGCCGGCGATTATCAAGTGGAAGGCGCAAAAAACGGTGTAATGCTAAACATCGGCGGTAGCGCTACCACCAATATGACATTCGTAATCGGCAAAGCTGATTGAATCGCATAGAGATATAGATCTGCTGATTCCGAACGGATGTCTGGAAATTCCATCGGAATCGGCCACTATCTCTTCCCGTAAAAATGCCAGCCTCAGAGCTGGCATTTTTTATTTGGCATACCCCGGGCCCTGGTCCCAATGTGCCATGAAATCCTTAAGAATAGTAACTATTAGCTTCGTTTCAGTATTGCTGGTATCTCTGGCATCCTGCACCACTGTGGACAGGGGATGGTCCAGGAATGGATTGTCCACGCCGAATGGCCGACCGTCCAATTTCCAGGCCACCACCAATTATGCCATTCATCTGGCCTGCGGCTACATCCCTCTCTGGGGCGATGCATCCATGGAAGGCAGCTTGAAGGGCTTTACCGAGAAAGCCAGAGAAGGTGGCGCCGCAAAATACGAGATTACAAATGTAGAGGCAGAGAATTATTGCATGGGTCTGTTGGGACTGACCATCCTTCCCATAATTATTACTCCTATGAAGACTACGGTTTACGGGCACACCTACGCTCGATAGGCTTACCCTTTGACTTTGTAAGCGATTTTGTAGCAAGCGATCCAGCATGACTGATAGGAACCCAAATCAATCGTCCGGGGGACGGGATGTAAGTATCCCGGGAGCGGTATTTCGGAGGCTGAGGATGCACCATAGATCTTCGTCCATCAGCCCTGACCGTTCGTATGCCAGAACGACCAGGTGGATGCTTTTTGCTCTCGCTTTATTCTGCTTCGCCTGCTATGCAGAAAATCGGACGGATGAGCGAAAGGCAGGTGCAAGGGATTACTCGGAAAATGAGTTATCGGAACCTGTACTTCTGGACGGTTCCTGGGATTTTCAATGGTCCGGAAATGGAGAGAATCGCACGATTGAGGTGCCGGGTGCCTGGAATAACCAGCAATGGAAAGGAAAGCCATATCCTTCCTACGGAAAAGCTACGTATTCAACCACGGTTCAACTTCCCGATGCAGGACCTCTGGCACTGTATAGTAGTCGGCAGGGTACGGCCTGGGAAGTTTTTGTGGATGATGTTTCTATCGGGGCCTCCGGTCAGGTAGGTAAGGATTCCCGTCATCATCGGCCGGCATTTTTTATTGAGCCCATGGATATTCCTCTTTCGCTTACGGAAGATGGAGAGATTCGAATTCGCGTGGAAATATCGAATTTTACCGATCGAAGCGGCGGGATGTGGAACCTTTTCTTTCTGGGAAAGAAAGAAGACATTCGCCGTCTCTGGCTGGGACGCCTCATCTTTGACGTATTCACTATCTCTGCAATTCTGGCCATCGGCCTGTATCATCTGGCTCTTTTTTTGAGTCGCAGAGAAGACCTGGCATCTCTTGCCTTTTCGCTGGTCTGTCTTATCATTGCTGTTCGGGTGGCTTCCACAGGAGAGCACCTAATCGAATTTCTATATCCCGAAGTCAGTTTCGAGTTAATGCGAAAACTGGAATTTCTGTCTTTCTACCTGGCAGTGCCGGCTTTCCTGACTTTCCTGCTTCTTGCACTGAACGATCCATGGCGAAACGTCCTGCCCGTTCTGGTATGGGCACCGGCCACCATCTTCAGTCTATCGGTTCTATTCTTTCCGGTGGGAGTATATTCGCACACTCTGGTCTATTTCTTTGTATTCTTTGCTCTATGTTTGTTTCTTGGAATCGCCCTCTGGGTGCGGGCTATCCGAAGAAAGGATCCAGGAGCCCTGGCTTCCTTTCTGGGTGGAACCATTTTTGCTCTTTCCGCAGTGCATGACATTCTATATGCCAGCGAGGTTTATATTACAACCATGGGTAATCTTGCTGGCTTTGGGTTGATTGTATTTCTGCTCACACAATCCTATTTGTTGGCCAGGATCTTTTCCATGGCGTTCAGGCAGAGCAAGAAACTCAGCGACACCTTAATGGAAACAAACCAGGCTTATGCCAGGTTTGTGCCCACCGATTTCTTGAATCATCTGAATCGCACAGATATTCGGGATGTCAGGCTGGGGGACCAGATAGAGTCTCAAATGAGCATTCTATTTACTGACATTCGGGCGTTCACCAATCTTTCCGAGCGAATGAGTCCCCAGGAAAATTTTAGATTCCTCAATTCCTACCTAAAGCGAGTGGTTCCCTGTATCACGGAAGAGGGCGGATTCGTAGATAAGTACATCGGCGATGCTGTCATGGCTCTATTTGCGGGCCCGCCGGAACAGGCTCTGAAAGCAGCCATTCGCATTCAGCAAGAAGTGCGAAATTACAATCAACACAGGCAGAAGCAGGGATTCGATCCTATCAAGGTTGGGATTGGACTGCATTATGGAAAGCTAATGCTGGGTACCATTGGTTCCGAGGATCGGATGGAATCTACAGTAATCTCGGACGCTGTAAATACAGCATCCAGAATTGAACGATTAACCAGGGACTTTGGCAGCCCTATCTTAATTAGCGAGCAATTCTTCCGGGCTCTGGAAAGCCCCGCTGCCTATAATACAAGATTGTTGGATCGCATGCAGGTAAAAGGTAAGGAAGCGCCGCTTCGGGTCTATGAAGTGCTGGATGGGCAGCCCCAATGGATTCTGGATCTTCATTTTCGCACCAGAGAGTCCTTTGAACTGGGAGTGGAGGCGGCCCTGCAGGGAAGAGCTCAGGATTGTCGTAGATTCATGCAGGAAGTGCTCCGGGAGAATCCAGCTGATAGCGTGGCCGAGATGTATCTGCAACGCATGACCGAAGCCCGGTAATTCTACCGCTTATACCGCTTACAAATTTCGCCCGAAAGATTTGGCCCGAAGGATTTCGCATGAAGGATTTCGCATGGATGAAACAGTAGTGATGTGAACCACTTCTGATGTCGTGTGGCCTTGAACCATGCGAAAAGATGCCGAAAGATAGTGCCTGGTTGAAACGCTACGATTGAAATTCCAGTAATGAAACTTTGTGACAAAAACCCTGAAGCTTTGGCCCTTTAGAATAGACTATAGTGCATCCACAATTTCCCGCAATTCATCGGCAGTCTGAGAGAACTTGAACAGATAGCGAATGCTGGCATCCTCATCGATTACAAATAGAATAGGAGAGTGCTGCATTAATTCGGGATTCTCCGGGTCCTGATAAAAGGTAACTCCAAATCTCTTCGCAGCATTTCTTAAATCAGTCTCTGAACCGGTGAGAGCGACGGATGGAAAACTGAATCTGGAAAGATAGCTCTTGAGCGCCGCGGGGGAATCTCGGTTGGGATCCACGGAAATGAAGATTAGCTTTGGCCAGTCCCCGGGTGATCCGCTGTCTTTGTAGGCCTTTTCCACTTTATGAAGAGTCATGGGGCAGAAGTCCGGGCAGTAGGTATAGCCAAAGAAAACCAGCACCGGTGAACCCCGAAAAGAATTCCACTCCCTGGTGTTTCCATCCACATCATTCAATGCGAAGGATTCTATCTTCCCCAGATCTTTCAATGGAGAGGGCTTACAGGCCCCTGCAAAAGCAAGGGCGCATACGGCAAGGATCAGTGGTCGTGGCATTCTAACTTCAAGAATCTCCGGTAGTGTCTACGCCAGACAGCCGTTTTCCTGCCTGGATTCGTTGCAGGAAGCTTTGCACCTGTCGACTGAATTCTTCGCGATTCGTGTCGATGGATCGGGCATGTTTGGCATTCCAGTCTGTAAAATACAAACCCTTCTCTGAATCGGAAAGCCCGGTAAGGGAGTCGAACACAGCCTGAGAGTTGGATGGATCTGTGTAGGTATCCTGCAATGAATGGATCAAGAACACCGGGGTTTTAATTTCCGGGGCTTTAAGAACCACCGAAGTTTGTTCAGAGTCAAAGTCGGCTCGCATCTCAGAAAAAGTAAAGGCAAGCGGAACGAATATACCGGCTACGGGGCCATAGTCCGCCCTTGCTCTTTGCGCCACAATTCCTGTAAGGCTACGATACGGGGACTCTGCTATAATAAATGCAAATTCACGTTCTGAGAATCCTGCTGCCATTAACGAAGTGGCTGCGCCAAAGGACTCTCCCATAATACCGATGTTCAAATCCTTGAGATTTCTGTTCTTTTCCAGCCATTCGATTACGTTCAGCAGATCCTGCTTTTCATGATATCCGAATGTTCCGTAATCTCCGCCGCTTTCGCCATGCATCCTGGCATCGAAGAACAGCTGATCGCAACCGTAGCTGGCGAACAGAGGTGCATACTTCATTCCACCATATCGAGTTCCTGTGAAACCATGGTGATAAACAATAGCGCATTTCCCGCTTTCACTGGCCGGATAAAACCAGCCCTTCAGTGTAATTCCCTGGGATTCTATTTCGAACGGTTCGGCATCCGTGAGCCCAAACTGTGCCGGGCTATCGATCTTTAGATTCTTTCGATCTTCTTCCAGGGGGCGCTTGCGAAAATCGATCAGCACACTGGAAAAATACCAGCTTACGCCCAGATAGATTACAGCCAGAACACCGGCAGATATTAAAAGTACCCTGACTTTCTTACTTTTCTTCTGTTCCACGACTCTTCCTCATTATTTCAGTGCATCCTGGGGTGATACCACAGGAATCTTTATGACTCTATCTGGCTGATGCTTGAAAGTCAGAGTCAATTCTATTTCCGTTCCGGGCTCCGGGATTCTATTCAGGTCCAGAAGCATCAGATGAAGAGCTCCTGGCCGGAACTCCACAGTGTCTCCAGCCGGCACAAGAGTCTCGGATAATCGCTTCATCTTCACAAGACCTTCCAATTCTTCTGTTCTGTGCACCTCCACCCTGGAAGCAATGTCAGCACGGCCGCCGGTGAGTATGGCGCCCAGTTCGCTATTGTTTGTGATGCGAAGGTAAACAGCGGCAGCACGAGTATTCAGTGGAGTTGGCATATACGCATCATCCACTTCGATCGTTCCAGGAGTACAGCAAAGAGAGCAGGAAGTGATCCAGAGCAATAGAGTCAGAAAATTTCGGCGCATTGAATCGCAGGCTGAGTATGATCAGCGTCTTGACAAGCGGCTTTCTCCATCAAATGTTGCAATATGGACGAGTATCTGCAGCCAACTTACTATCTGGACTTTGACCATCCAGATGTGCAGGCCTTTGTAGAAGAGAATTTAAAGGGTCTGGATCCACGTGAGGCAGTGGTTCGAGCTTATTACTATGTTCGGGACGAAATAGGGTACAACCCCTACCGTGTGGGTCTCAAGAGAGAACAGTACAAATCCAGCTATATCCTGGGAAAGAAGCAAAACTACTGCATCCCCAAAGCAGTGCTGTTTGCTTCCCTGGTTCGAGCGGTGGGAGTTCCGTCCCGAATCGGTCTGGCGGATGTGGTGAATCATCTGTCCAGTGAGCGCTTTATTGAAAAGCTGGGAAGCAAGGTATTTGCCTTTCATGGCTTTGCCGAGGTGTACCTGGACCAATGGCTCAAGGCCACTCCTACTTTCGATAAAAGACTCTGTGTCAAGTATGGTGTCGCTCCGCTGGAGTTCGATGGTCGCAGCGATGCTATGTTTCAGTCCTTCGATGAAAAAGGGAACCGATTCATGGAATACGTGAAGGACCGCGGGGTCCATGCGGATCTACCATTCGATACAATAATGCAGGGATTTCGCGAATTCTATCCAAACTTCGTGAAAGGTGGTATCCCGGACGGTAACATGATCGACGAAAAGCCAGCAGCTACATAATCCCTGCCGAAACGGAAGCTTAATCACTTCCAGGCACTCCTTGATAAAGTAATCAAAAATACTCTTGCAAGACTTCCTGACTCTTCTATAAAAAAGCCCGCTCCCTGGTTTCGAGCGCGAGGTCCGATTTCGATTAATATAGATAGAAGCGGGTCAGGAGTGTGAGTGCATGAAAATCAAGATGAAGATGATTCTCCTGATCTCAGGAGTGGTGGTACTTAGCGTTTTTCCACTTTCATTCATTGTATTATTGAGAAACCAGGAAGTGGTCACCGAAAAGACCTTCGAAGTCTGTCGAAACCTATCCCATAACATTGCTTCTTCGGCCACAGAGGAGTTGCTCATCGATGTTACCTACGATGGTACAAGATCCGCGGTGCAGGGACTGAACGATGCCGGAGTTAATGGTCTGCTAAATGCGTACGTCTTAAACCTTGACGGCGAATACGTAGCCGACATGCACAAGGAGCATCTGGGCAAAACTGCTGAGCCTGCGACTTTGAAGGAATACCGAAGCATTGAAAGCCTGGAAATGAAAAGTATTAAAGGCGATCCAGATCTGCTTCGCTTCGTATATCCCATTTTCATTGAGTACAAAGGCCAGAAATTGCGCGTAGGGGATGCCGTTTTTGAGTTCGACGAAGAGAAGGTATATCAGCCTATAGAACAGACTCGCACCACGATCTTTCTTGTGGCCGGGATCATTTTTGTAATCGCCATCGTAATCGCAATTACCACCGCAATTCTGATTACCAGGCCAATTCTTTCTTTAAGCGAAGGTGCTACGATTATTGGTGGAGGTGATCTGAGCCATCGTATTCGCGTAGACAGCAAGGATGAAATCGGCCAGCTGGCCTCATCCTTCAATAACATGACAGAAAAGATCCAGGACTTTACTCAAAACCTGGAAGAAAAGGTAGAGCAAAGAACCCAGGAGCTAAACGAAACTCTGGAGCAGGTAAGAGCTCTAAAAATACAGCAGGATGGGGATTACTTTCTAACCTCATTGCTGGCCCACCCATTACAGACAAACAAAAACCGAAGCAACTTTATCTCCAGTGAATTCGTAATCGAACAAAAGAAAAAATTCAGCTTTAGAAAATGGGACTCAGAAATTGGAGGAGATTACTGCATAACAGATACAATTCGCCTGGATGGCAGAAACTACACCGTCTTTTTGAATGCAGATGCCATGGGAAAATCCATTCAGGGAGCGGGCGGGGCGCTGGTACTCGGGGCAGCCTTTAACGCCACATTGATTCAGGCGAAGCTGGGAAAGTCATCCATTCAATACCCGGAAATCTGGTTGAGGGATACTTACCGGGATCTACAGAATATCTTCGTTTCTTTTGATGGCACAATGTACATGTCCATCGTTATGGGCCTGGTGGATGAGGAAACCGGCTTCATGTATTTCCTGAACTGCGAGCATCCGTTCACAGTCCTGTACAGACAGGGCCACGCTTCATTCCTGGAAGAGGAACTGGAGCTGCGAAAGCTGGGGGTTCCTGGAGAGGAGGAAAAGATTTCAATCAAGAGTTTTCAATTACAACCGGGGGATGCAATCATCTGTGGATCGGACGGACGCGATGATTTAATTACAGTGAAGTCCGATGGCACCGAAAGTATAAATGAGGATGAATTTCTTTTTCTAAGACACGTAGAGCTTTGCGACGGGGATATCCAGAGGGTTCTGGAATATACCAGATCAAACTTTACATTGATGGATGACATATCGCTTCTGCGAATCTCCTACAAAGAGAATGTTCCGGAAACTGTTGCTCCCACGGTGCCAGTTCCGGTTAGAGAAAGCATTGAAAAGACACGAGAACTTATCGCACAGGGAAGAGAAGAGGAGGCGCTGCAGACTATAGAGCAATTCCTTCATCATGGTAAGGATCTTCCAGAATTGCTGAAAACGGTGGGCCGATTGTACTTTAACCGGGAAGATTACAATCAGGCTGTGGAATGCTTCAAGGAGTATGTAAGTCTGGCTCCGGAGGATCAAGAGTACCTTTATGCAGTTTCCAACAGTTGCCGCCTGGCAGGACGGTTTGACGAGGCCGCGGATTTCGGTGAGCGATTGCTATTGCGCGAACCAGAAAATATCCTGAATCTTTTAAACCTGTCTGACATCTATTATAGCATGGATCAAACTAAGCGAGCGCTACACCTGGTGGACAAGGCCCTTCATCTGGAACCAGAAAATGAACAGGCAGCCAGACTTCGGGACGGCATCGTCCAGAAAATGGCCAGCTCCAGCGAAACATTGGAGATCATGGAGCTTCTGGAAAAAGCAGATCATCTGTACAAAAAAAGGCAATATAGTCGTGCCCTCAAACAGTATGAGAAGGTTCTGGATCTGGAGCACAACAATCGCAAAGCGCTGTATCGAGCTGCGAATTGCAATGCATGTCTAAAAAATCAGGCCCAGGCCATGGAATATTTTGGTCGGGTGCTGGCGCTGGATCCGGACAACCACCATGCTCATAACAATCTTGCCGTGCTGTACTTCGAGCAAAAGGAGTATAACCGGGCGCTTCTGAGCCTGCAGCGTGCTCTCAAAGTTGAGCCAAGCTTTGATCCGGCTGTGCGAAACATGGAGCAGGTCCAGAAGATGCTGAGCAATCGCGGCGAGGGTGCCAATGAAGCGTCCCGGGAATACGCAGACAGAAAGCCTGTCAGTACCGGATCGGGAGGCGAAAGTGATGGGTAGATTGAATTTTTTATTCGCTGCCTGCTTTACATTTCTGGTGGCTGTCTCATCGCTGCGGTCCGAGCCCATTCCGGTAATCGAGGTCTTGCTTTCTTCGGATTCATCTATCTACGAAGAGGGTCTGGCCGGTTTGCAGTCTGTTATGCAGGGACAGACCAGGGTGCGCTATCTGGAGGTGCTCCAGGCCGAGCAATCCGATCTGGGTGCTTACTTTAACGACATTGAAGCCTCCGGAGCCGTAGTGTATGTGGCCTTTGGTCGTGCCGCGGCCCAGCTGGCAGCAGACAACCTCAGAAATACCAACGTTGTGTTTTCTATGCTCAATTCCCCCAAGCAGCTCAACCTGAAGCAGGGAAATCTATGCGGCGTGAGCATGGACATCGGTCCTGAAAGATTCTTTAAGACTCTTAAAGAGGTGAATCCATCCGCCAGATACGTTTATTCGTTTTATTCCACAGACCAGGGACGGGAAGCTGCGGTGGCCGGGGAGTTTCTGGATCTCCAGCATGGCCTACTACTGGAAGCAATCTCCATCGGTCCTGCAGATTCGTTTGAGGACGCCTTGAATCGAATCAAAGGTCGAGCAGATGCTTTCTACATGGTTGCGGATCCATTGTATGATCGAGAAAACTTTCAGCTACTATCTCGATTCGCAAAGGATAACGGGATTACGCTAATGACTGGCTATCCGGCTCTGGTGAAGCTGGGGGCAACATTCGGGATCAGTCCTGACTATACGAATCTGGGCATTGCTACAGGCGAAATGGTTAATCGAATCCTCAATGGAGAAACCGACTGTTCCAGGGAGCTGGTGGAAGTGCCCACGCAGACTACATTTACATTAAACGAAAGCTACGCCAGGTCCCAGGGACTGGAGATTTCGAAGGCTATACAGGAAAGAGCAAGGCTGGCTGGATTGATGAAACTGGGAGTTGATCTCTATAGCGAAGATAAGTTGAATTCTGCGCGAAAGATCTTTGAAGCGATATTGAGCCGGGATAAGGAGAATCGTGCCGCCAGAAGCTATAGATCGTTAATCATTGAACGTCTTACAGGCGATCAGACCAGAAAGTACATGGCCCGAGCAAAGGAGTATATGCAGAACCGCAGATATCTGCAGGCAAGAGCTGAGTATGCACAGGTGCTGAGGCTGAATCCGGATTATGAAGCGGCCCAGAAGGGACTGGCGGAAGCCTCTCGTTTACAGAGCGAGGTGCAAACCAATCAAGCCAGAGCACTGACCAATGCAGGAAAACCTTTTGCAGCAATACGGTCCTATATCAGTGCATTGAGGATCTGGCCACAGAACGCCAGGGCCAGAGCCGAGCTTGCCAATCTCAGGGGCCGGGAAGCGGCTCACATTTCACAGTATATGCGCGATGGGCTCAACGAGTACAATCGCAGGAACTATGATCTGGCCATTGAAAGATTCGAGAATGTGCTTCTTGTGAATCCGGGCCATAAGGAAGCTACAGAATACCTCCGACTTTCGCAGCAAAAGCAGCAGGCCGTTCGCAGATTGCTACAGCGAAAAAACGATTGAAATTCTATTTCATCCAGTGTACCTGACTATACGATGATGCGCCAACGTCTTAATTGTTCTGGTGCTTTGATACTTGTATTCCTTGTTACTTCGCTCGCCGCCGCGCCTCGAAATTCAGGATCCGTCAGTATTAGCGATAAAGCGAACGGAATAGAAGTTAACATAGTACGCCAGAAAGAAGAGATTCCTGGAATTCAGGAATTTCGAGTAGAAGCCATAAATAACAAGCCCAAAGAGAGAACTTTGCACGGAAAAATTGTGATTCAGGATGGAAGTTCACAAAAAGTATGCACAGTTTATCTTCCCATGCCCCCTTCCGCAAATGCTGTAGATACCATTCGCTGTCAGGCGGCCGATACTGCCGTGTACTGGCAGTTTGAAGTGATCAAGGTCTACGACTTTATTCTGGAAAATTGATAATGCGACGAATCCTCTTTGTAATCCTGCTGCTGTTTTGTAGCTCTACCCTGCTTGCTGAAGCTATCTATATGCGAGATGGAGAAATCCTGGTGGGCACCATTACCCAGCAAACGGAAAAATCTGTGACTGCCATTATTGATGGCCGCACCCGGGTTATTCCCAAAAGCCAGATTGCCCGCATTACCTTTCAGACCGAAGAGGAGATTCGAGAAGTCCGTCGTCAGCAGGCACTGGAACGCCAGAGAAGACTGGCCGCAGAAAAGCGAAGAAAGGAAGAGGCAGAGCTGCAAGCGGCCAGGCAGAAGTTTCTGGAAGAGCAGGCCATGGCCCGGGCCGAGCGAGCTCAGTATCTGCGACAGCAAGTAGAAAAAGGCAACATCGAAAAGCCGGATGAGCCCATTTCCTATCTGGATTTTGCCTGGCGCTCCGCAGTGTTGCCTGGATGGGGACACATCGAAATCGGCAGGCCTTACATTGGTTATACCTACATGGGGCTCACTGCTCTGGCTCTCCTGAACGTGGCTAGAACCTGGGAGCCGGCTCATAGCGCGCAGGCAGCCAACATTGAGCAGGTAAACAACAACATCGCTCTGGCCATAATACTGAATACCCAGGGCAACGTTGATGGCCGGCTTCAGTTTGCCTATTTTACAGAGTCTACAAGAAAATTTTCTGGCGAGTATAACCAGAAGGTCAGTGCATATAACTATGCTGTAATCTCGCTTATTACGCTCTACGGTGTGCAGCTGGCGCACATAGTCTTTAATGGATTTGCCTGGGAAGAAGGCCTGGTGGTGGAAAACGATAGCACCAGGGGAGGCTTTCAGATGGATATTCTGCACGGTTCCCATCCAGGAAACCTGTCTGCAGATACAGGTCTTGGATTGCCTCCCAGCGCATTTTCGCCAAGACCGGGGGGCCGGGCCGACTCTGGACTGGCGGCAGCAAAAGCTCCAGAAACGGCCATGACTTTCGGCTACAGCTACCGATTTTGAAGGCTGAGTAGTATTTCGGTCAGAAAATTGAGGAATTCTATGCAAGCGTCGGGTAAGAGCGTTGTTGTAAGGTACATCATGAAGCGACTTGCTGCTCTCATACTCACATTCTCCCTGGTTACTCCGGCAACGAACTGCCTGCTTCTGGAGCCGCCCGCTTCCGAGGGTGCGAACGGTGGTGGAATCTCCATAGCGGACCTCCCGCTTCTGATGGCCCTACTATCCAATCCAGTATATTTTTTTCTAAGCGATGAAAGTGGCTCCACTCAGGCAAGAGCTATTGTCAAAAGGGATATGTTTGGCGGTCTTCGTTTGCTCACCTGGAATGGCGGTCCGGGCAATATCTGGAAGGGCGCGGTAGTGAATGGTGTCATATTTGCTCTGGAAAATAATAATCAGGATGATATCTGGATCTCCCGGGATGACGCTCAGACCTGGCAACTGGTGGATGCTCCAGGTAGCAATGAATCGGAGAATATTTCCAACGTACTGGGTTGCGGCAGTGCTGTGGTCATTACTCATCCAACCATCGCGTACAATGGATCAGGAACGAGGCCCGGCTACATCAGTTACGACAGCGGAGTAACCTGGCAGGAATTCCGGGTAGGTGCTTCTCCTGCTGCCACCGGAAGCGGTGACTATGCTCTGTCTGCCATAGACTGCACCTCAGAAAAAATCTTCATCGCTTCCAGTGCGGTGGCCAATCGCTTTCAGTGGGCTTTTCTAAATGATCTCAGTTCCTGGACTGTGGCTACATCTCATCCGGCATCGCAGAATGGCTATTCATCCATTGCCACCTCCGGTACCAGCACCATCGGCTTGGCCTGTACCACGCCCGGCTATTGTCCTTATGCTCCAGAAGTGAACTATTCTTTAAACAATGCAGAAGGTATGGCTCTTGCTGGCTCCATGCCCTACATGGGTCTGGAATTTACCGGGGTTGCGGAGTTTGGAGCGGGAGCCTTCTTCGTTTCTGAGATGGATCAATCTGGAGATACGTGCCGCATCTATAACCTGGGTAACGGCTCCACAAATCCATCCAGCAGTACCGTGGCATCCATATCCTGCGCCGACATTACCAATCCTCAAAGAATGCCTGCCCTTCTGGTTACCGATGCAGGCATTTTTTCTTCCTATGCCTCTTTTTCAGGGACGCAAACAGGCGTTGTCTATTCCGACGATGGGCTGAGAAGCCTGAAAAAGATCAATATTGGAAGCGTTTATTCAGGGCAGGGAATTGTCACAAGCATAGACGATGCTCGCTGAGGGGGTGCTTGTTGTATTTCAGGCCTGCCGAGGTTGGCCGGGCCTGACCGGGTTATCCGGATTTTCCGAGGACTCGAGCCAGAGATGGCTCGGATGCTGGAAACAGCAAAGCAAGGTAGAATAATATGAATCGATTTTCCCGACTAATTCTCATTGGAGTATTCGCCCTTTGCGGTTTCTCGCAGAACCGATGTCTGCTCCTGGATCAGCCTTTTTCGGAGCGAAATCTTCCTCTGCTTGCCCAGCTTCTTCCCGGATTGCTATCGCAGAGCACCTTCGCTTTCTTAAATGATTCTGCCGGCGATAACCAGGCCCGCACTTTATTCAAAATCCCCAGCACCGGAATTCCCGAGCGAATTGATTGGTCTGGCGGGCCGGCTCAGATACGGGACGCAGCCATCGTGAATGGAGTTATATTTGCGGCCGATACTTCCAGCACCGACGATTTCTGGATTTCCCGGGATCAGGGAATGAACTGGGAGTCGGTGGATCTACCTTCCGGAAATGAATCCACAAGCATATCGTACGTTGTTGGATGCGGCACGTCCGTGATAGTTACCCAGGGAAGCATCGCCTACAATGGTACTGGCACGCAGCCAGGATATATCAGTCGAGACAGCGGCGCCAGCTGGCAAGAGGTGCGAGTGGGCATCGGTCCTTCCTCCACCGGAACCGGAAACATCGTGATTCGTGGAATCGATTGTACCGATTCACGTATCTATGTTGCCTCCTCGGAATCCTCCAATCGCATACAGTACGCATCACTGGACAACCTGAGTGCCTGGACCGGGGTCCCCAACACAGGGGTGAGCTATTCGGACTATACAGACCTTACGGCAACCACCGCCGGTTTCGCCGGCCTGGCCCAGGATGATTTCAATACCATTCAATGTGCACTCAACTATTCGTCGGACGGCGGAGCCTCTGTAGACGAATCCGGAATCATGCCCAATATGAACTTTGGCTGCAACGGGGCGCTTCGTGCAAGGTACGCCATTCCAGATACAGTCGTAGTCTCCGAACCAGACTCCAGCACTGAGACCTGTAGAATCTATGTAATGTCGAATCTGGCTATCTCGCCGGCCAGCGTTACTCCTGCCAACCGCGACTGCAGCGATGTGGGAAACCTGGGAATCATGCCAGGGATTCTTTATGCGAATTCAGGCATCTATGTTTCCTATGCCAGTGCACCGTCTACTTCTACCGGACTTCTCCGCTCCATGGATAATGGTCAGAATTTCTCAAAGTTGGATCTAAGTTCTATCTGGAGCGACAGCGGCTATATTATTGATCTGGAGTCCTATCCATGATTTTGTCCAGGGATGGAAATGCATAAAGTGTAAACACTAAAAAAAGTGTAGAAAAATCCTGCAAGATGTCTTCTGCGATTGTTAGTCTGATAGTATGCGCAAGTTCCGATCTGTTAGACCGAAACTATCAGCAACCATCGTCCCATTCTATATCATCGCATTTATGACTGGCGTCGGCTGCCTCAAACTGCAGCGTCCTGCCACTTCAGATCTACCGGCTCTGATTGCCCTGATGAGCGGTTCTGAATCCTTCTATTTGTTTCCGGACGAGTCCGATGCAGGAGGTCAGAGTAATGGCATGCTTCGTGCTGATCCGGAAGGATCAGCACTGAATGTAAGCTGGGTGCCGTTTACAGGTGGCCCTGCCAATACCTGGAAAGCAGAGGTATTGAACGGAACCATCTTTGTGCTTCAAGAGGACAGCGAAGATGAGCTCTGGATCAGTCGTAACCAGGGCACTTCCTGGGAAACATTTGAAGCGCCGGAAGACAATGAGGACGAGGACATCAGTCATATCCTTGGCTGTGGCGATGCACTGATTCTTACTTACGATACCATTTCCCAGGATCCGGATGGGGATCATCCTGCCTACGTTAGTTACGACAACGGAAGAAGCTTTCAAACCTGGTTTGTATCTGGAACCGGAGAAGTTACGGTGGATGGGATCGACTGCAATGATTCCTATCTCTATATCGCATTTGCCAGTCAGAATCATATCCAGTATGCGCCGGTTCAGGATTTGAGTTCCTTCACTCTGGCGTCCTCCCACAGCTCGATCTATGATCAATATTATGGGCTGATTGCAGGTACCTCCGGCATCATCGGTATGGCGGATCAAAACGGAGACTACTACTCGAACTACGGATCCGGCCTGCCGCAGGATATGCAAACGGCAGGTTCCTATCCGGTGGCCTATACCTTTTATCCGCTGAGCGCTTCCCGCCATTCCGGTGCAGACTATATATCCGGCACCTACAAGATCGGGATGGTGGATACCGGCAATGATATCTGTAGAATCTATTCCCTGGATACCTTTGACACGGCTCCAACATCGGGAAGCTACGTGGAACCTGGCTGCAACCAGGTTTCGGATCTGGGCAATCTGCCGGATCTGGCCGGCGATGAAAGCACCATTCTGGCAAGTTACAGGAATGATTCAGGAACCAATGGAGCCGTCCTGTTTTCTACCGATGGAGGAAATTCATTCTCGCATCCATCTATAGATGAATGGACCGATGCCGGGTTTATTTCCGATATTGAAGTGGACTGAGCTACTGGATCCGAACAGTCGATCTTATGAATAGATCCATGCAGCCTTTCCGGGAGACGGGCCTCTAGCCCTGCCTAATTCTTATGCCAGAATGGCTGATCGTTCCCGGATACCGAATTCGAAAAATGGACCTCACCGGTTAGAAACCTGGACAGTGTTTTCCATTATCTATTCGTTGATTCGATTGAAAACGCTGATGCGAACCCGGAGCTCGCAGTCCTGAGAATTCGATTACAGGCGGACCTGGCTACGTTATATTAGCCGAGATCTTCTATACGATGGCGGAGAGCCTGGGCCAGAATGCCATGTTCCTCTTTTGCATTGGTCAGGTTTTCCAGCCAGGCGGCTGTGTTGGACAGCCATTCCACATCATCCAGGTTTTCTTTGCGAATAAAAACTCTGCGATGTTTCATTAATGGTCGAATCTCATCAAAGCGATCCTGCTGATCATAGTAGAGCAGGTCTCCGGTATTGTTCATGTCGAATTTAACCGAATTGAGAGCCTTCACTACTTCATCCAGCCAGATCAATCCGTGGTTGGCTCTCTCTACGTAGGCTGCCGCTTTGGAGACGTTGGGAGGAACCAGATGAGTGCGAGCTTTGGGCCCGGAGCGCTGACTTTGCTTTTTTTTCTTCTTTGTTTCGCTTTCTGATTCTGCACTATCGGCCAGCTCTTCGATGGTCGGGGCGGAATTACTTTCTGCTTTTTGTGGCGGGCCAGCGCTCATTCCAAACAGGGAAAGCAGCCAATCCAGGAGCCGGGCCAGAAAACCGCGTCCTTTTCGTTCTCTTTTCTTTCGCTCTTTTTCCAGCTCATCTTCCCATTTCTTGATGGCTTCGGTTAGCTCTCTTTGTTCGCTCAATACATCTGTATCCAGTCCGGGCATATTTATGTCGATAAGGGCATCGTATATGCCGCTACCCATGCCTCCTTCTTTGGCCATTAAATGCAGGAATGAACGGCGGTCTTTGTTGCGAATAAAGGCTCGCGCCAGGTTGGATCTAAAGATCAAAAATGCTCCAGGTGGATCCGATCTGCGATCTACACTGACCAGGACTTCTGGATCCTTGCGAAAACGGGCCATAACCGCATCGTAGATCTTCTTTTTGTCAGAGAACTTCTGTGCTACCTTCTCTGGAGGCTGAAAGCTTTCCTGACTGAAGTGAATGGGCTCAAACTTCATGTTCAGCATCTTCAACGTTTGCTGATATACGAAGCCCAGCAGGACCTCTGCGCGAACGTTGCGAAGTCCCTGTACAAGCTGAATCAAACGTCCCAGGGCTTCCAAAAATTCCAGTCCACCGGGCCAGGATTCGCCTGCAGTGAAACTTGGATGGCGGGATAACTCTGTATGATATCCGGCTCCCATGTCCCCCTTTTCTACTTCAATATCTGGCATCAGGAACTGAATGATTCGGCCCGCAGTTTCTACGTAGATCCGATGAATCCATTCTACCTCGGTGGTTCGCTCTGTGAAAGAATCCTCTTCGAAATCCACCATGGACATCCCAGGTGGATAGACCAGGTGAAAATCTCTTCGCAGAGAATAGAGTACAGGCCGCTCCGGTCGCTGGTCCATAAGGTCAAAAGATTCCTTGAACTTCTCTTTTTCCAGCTCCAGCTCGGCTCTCAATTCTTCCTGGGGCTTTGCCAGTAACTTTACTATTTCTTCAATGTATTCCCGGGGTGCCTCGGTTTCGCTTTCCAGTAGACCTTCAAAGGACACGCTTTCGAGCCTGCCCAGCTGTTGCACGAAAGCGGTGCGATCCAGCAGGGTTTCTGGATTCAGCAAGAGATGTTCTCGCAACATGGGGCCCAGTTGCCCGGTGCGTTCCTGATCCAGAAGTCTGAAGTCCCGGTGCCGGATGTATCTCATCACGCTGCTAAGCCCGGTGCGCACACAGGCTCGCAAGATTTTATCCACCTGGTCTCCCTTCAGGGAAGCAGGACGAATGGCTACTTTCTGTAGAATGAGTTTCTGCTCTTCGTCAGAGTAATCCAGATAATGGCCAATGCGCAGTACTTCGCGGGATTCCAGATTCTTAAGATCTGTCTCGGATAGTACTTTTAGTTCCGGAAGTTTGACCAGAGCTCGTGGGGACTGGTGGAACATAAAGAAGTTCTGCACTCCTTTTTCCACCTGGGTTATTTCCCGTTCTGCTCCAGGGCTGAATGATAGCAGAAGGCTTTTCAAATCGGTGCTGGAGATGAGATCCGGACTCTGGGAAGGGCTATTTGCTCCTGCTGCGGGTTCCATTTATTACCAAAGTATCTGTTCTACGTGTACATCGGTTCTGTCCAGTTCTATCCGAACATGATGCCTGCGTTTTTCCCCGTTTTCCCGGAATATACGGGGCACCCGGGCTGCATTGACATAGTGAATTCCCTCTTTTTCCACGTACCAGGTCCGCTGCCCACCACCCTTCAGGGCATGGTGCATATGCCCCGCCAGAACCACCAGCGGGGACTGATTTGATGAAGCGGCTTCTCGAATGGCAACTTCCAGATCCGGATCACCAAAGTCCCCTCGATCTGGATCAAAATCGCAGCCCCAGATATCATTTCGATGGGAACCCAGACCGGTGGGCCCATTATGAGCCAGAACCAGCCGGACCGGCGCCTTGCTCTGGCGCATAAGCGAAAGAATACATTGAGCTGAATCCTGCTGACTTTGAATCCCGAACTGCTGCTCAATATACGGCTGAAATCCGATGTCCGGTCCACCCATGGAATGGGGCCTGGCTGTGATTATGTCCAGTTCGGACTCGCCGGAATCCCAACCGTGCTTCCTGTGGAATCCATGTAGTTTATATCCGCCCATCTGGATTGCGCCCAGAGCCTCCTTCAATTCCTGAACTCGTCCTTCCATCCGAGGATCCTCTCGCTTGAGCCGGGCGCTCCCGGTGATTTCACCCAGCAACTGTAACACCGATGTAGAATCATGATTTCCGGGAATCATCAAGGCAGGCTTCTGCAAACCAGAAAGGATGCTACCTATCTGCACAGTCTGTTTGTGTGAACGACCGGGCAGATCACCGCAGATCAATATCAGGTCATAATCGCTTTCGTTGAATAGTCTTACATCTTCCTCATCGAATGCTGTATGTATGTCCCCAATGCCTGCGATTTTGATCATGCTATTAACTTTTACGGATGAAATATTGGCCTATTTCCCTTGACTCAATTTGAAAAAGAGCTATGCCAGGGGGAAAGAAAAAAGGATCCCTGTCATGCGAATCTCATTCAGTCTGAAGGTAGCAATTGCCATTGCATTTGTTTCCCTGGCCGCTTCCACATCTGCCATGGGCTATTACTACCTGCAATTAAAAGATAAAATCTGGTCAGAAATGAGCCGGAGGCTACGCGACATTGGAAAGACCGGGCAGGCAATGTTCACAGCAGAGCAACGTCAGGCCATGGTAAAGCTCAGTCGGGAAATGCAATTAAGCCAGGAAGGAGTGGATAAGGAATTCCTCGAAGACATAGAGGAAGACGATTTCGCAGAAGCAATTCCCAGGAAGAAATCTTTAGAAATGGAGAAAACACCGGAGTTCCAGGCTCTGGCCCAGACTCTGCGGCTCATCAAGGCCGGTACATTCAAGGATCCCATCTATCCAGAAAAGTTGAATCAGCAACTGAACAGACCGGATCAGCAAACTACTTTAAAGTATACCTATTTACTGGCTCCCATAGATGAAAGTCCGGACTTCAAGGTGGTTCGTTTCCTCGGGGATGCAGACTACGAAGAAATCGATATGAACAAGAATGGCAAGATCGATGACGATGAGATCGGAGTGCCGGCTGGATTGCTTTATAATGTGGAGGCACAGCCCAGAATGCGAGAAGCCTTTCGCACAGGTAAAGTGACCAATACCGATGAAGCGTTCTCCGATGCCTGGGGTGTCTGGTACAGCGCGATGGTGCCCATTAAGGACAGAGAGGGTAATGTAATCGCCGTTCTTGGTCTCGACATGGATGTAGATTCCGATTTGAACCTTCTGGACTGGTTTTTCTGGGTGGCCGTTACAAGTTTGATTGTAATTTTCTTTGTTACCCTGGCCGCTGCTTATGGAATTGCGCGCTACCTGGCTGCCCCCATTGAAACACTGCGAAAGGGGGCCGAACAGGTACAGGATCGAGACTTTACAACCAGGGTAACTGTAAAAAGCCGGGATGAGCTGGGACTTCTGGCAGATGCATTCAATGCCATGGTTCGAGAAATACGCATCTACTCGGATCAACTGGAAGATATGGTAGCGGATCGAACGGCCAGGCTGGAAGAAACTCTGAAACAGGTGCAGCAGCTGAAGCATCAGCAGGATGGCGATTATTATCTGTCCACCTTGCTTACCAATCCTTTGTTCAAGAATCGGAACAATAGCGCCAGGATCAGTACTGACTTTCTGCTGAGACAGAAGAAGCAGTTCGCATTTCGAAGATGGAAAGCGGAACTGGGCGGTGATTTGTGCGTAAGTGGGAATGTTAAGTTCAATGGCAATCGATGGGTAATGTTTTTTAACGGAGATGCCATGGGTAAATCCATGCAGGGCGCCGGGGGGGCTCTCGTAATGGGTTCCATTATCAATTCTATAATGGTGAGGTCTTCTGCGAATGACCGAGACCTCAAGATTGATCCGGAGCAATGGATGGTGGAAACCCATGCAGAAATACAAAGGATCTTTGAAACATTTGACGGTAGCATGTATGTAAGTGGTGCTCTTGGTATTATAGAAGAGAGTACCGGTCGAATGTACTATTTGAATGCAGAGCATCCGCATACTGTTCTGTACCGAAATTCCCATGCAGTCTTTCTGGAGGAAGAAATCAGTACTCGAAAATTTGGAATGCCGGATGTTGGACGTCCACGAGTGTTCGAGTTTCAACTGGAGCCGGGTGACGTTCTTATCGCAGGATCGGATGGACGGGATGATCTGGAGATATCCTCGAACACCGAAGGACGCATCATCAACCAGGATGAAGGATTGTTCTTAAACATTTGCGAAAGTACCGGCGGAAAACTGGATGGAATGGAAGAGAAGCTGCAGGAAATAGGAAAAATCACCGATGACCTTTCGCTCATACGTGTGGAATTTGCGCCGGTGCCGGCAGCCCTGAATGAGGGGCCTGGAGTAAAGGAACTGCTTCAGCGAAAGCAGTTCGATCTTGCTTTAAGGGCCCTGGAAGAAAAATCGGGACCGGACTCAACCGTGGACCTTTACCATAAGGGTCTTTGTCTCTGGAAACTAAACCGAAGTCAGGAAGCCCTGGATTATTTAAGTAGTGCAGAAGAAGAACTGGCACATCATTCAGCAATGCTACGTCTTCTGGCCAGGGTGTATTTCGATCTGGGAGATTCTATGCAGGCAAGAATCCATGCAGAAAGGGCACTGCAACTGGATCCCCAGGATGATCGAGCCAGGAAGATTCTTTCCCGAATAGAGCACCATTTCCCGGTGTCTGGCTAGAAACAGTGTAAGCTAGTCCTGCCCGGGCCTGCTTCAGATTCTAAAAGGATGGGAGGTCGTGAGTCTAGAAATCAAGCTAGACGATGGATGATAGTTGAGCCCGGAAGATAAAGGTCGAGAAATCTCTTCCTGAATTTACCTCTAGAGCCTCTCGAGATGCCGGTTCGGGAAATAGTGCCCCTGTTTCCATTACACATTTAAAGAAGAAGTATTAGTACCTGAGTACATGTGAGGGCCGACCTAAAATCCAGCATCCCTGGACGAATGAAGCATTATTTACTTGCCCCGGACCCGTGCAGGTTCTAGAACCCTGATGCGATGGATGCAAAGAATCACAATCAAGCATCCGTCCTCATTGGCGGTTCACAGACCTTGCTGGCACTGTCACTGCTTCTGTTTAGCTTCTCCCTCTATGGCGATACAGTGATAGTCGGCGGATTTCAACCCAGAAACGCTGCTGAGCCTGCCGTAGAACAGGCCATTCGAAACCAAATCAAAGCTGAGATGGAGCGCTCTGGGCTCCAGGTAAAGATGATTGGCGACATGCGGCCATCCACAATCTCCGAGGATACTCTGGCAGGCAGTCATCTATTCGTATCTGGATACTACTCCAGAAGCCGAAATGGAGTGTTGAACATTTATGTGCAAATTTACCATCCATCATCAGGCGAAATCATAGACGCGTTTAATCGAGTGGATGTAGCCGAGCGCGTAGATGAATATGCAGATATTGATCTACCGGCAGAGGAAGTGCGAACACCGGATTCAGAGGTGATCGACACAGTTGCACGAAGGGTTACGATTCAGGTCAGGGTTAATGCGGCGCGAAGGGTAAAGCGAGAAAACCTGGATCGCTACATCCGTACCAGCGATCTTGCGAAAACCTATGCTTTACCGTTGGCCGAGCGAGATCCGGATGTGGCCACCCGCGAAGTGTTTCAACTTCTGGAGGAGCAGGAGGTAATTACCGCTACAAGAACCAGAAGCACTCTGAGAGAAGCTCCGGCAGCAGTATATGTAATTACCGAGCAACAGATTCGTGAAAGAGGTTATAGAACCCTGGTGGAAGCGCTCCAGGATCTGCCGGGCTTTGATATTATACATACTTATGGCATTTTTCCGGAATTGATCCATCAGCGCGGATTGGTGGGAAACAACCAGAAGACGCTGCTTTATGTGGATGGTGTCCTGGACAACAATCTTACGGAGGCTGCGATCCTTGCCGGTAGTATCCGTTTTCCCTTGCATAACGTGAAACGAATCGAAGTTATTGCCGGTCCTGCCTCTGCTCTGTACGGTGCCAACGCTTTTAATGGCGTCATCAACATTATTACTCAGGACTATGATGGAAATCCCACAAATGAAGCTGAAGTGACGGCCGGGGGGTACAACAATCTGGATCGTCCTGGTTATGGAGCGAATGTTACTTTAAGGGGATCCACCCCTGGAACCGAGAAGCCCTTTTCCTACTCTGTTAGCGGATACATGCACAGAACCGTTGGGCCCGACTTCAGCCATGTTGGTCGTCTGGATCGTTCGGACATGGGTAAGAATGATCCGGCTTATGCGGTAGAGTCCGAGATCTGCGGTGGCCAGTGCAATCCGGATGCGAGCTCGCTAGGGTACTGGTGGTCACCTTATTTTAACGTGGCCAACATCGATACATACAATATTACCGGAAAGTTTCAGATGGGGAACTTTCGTTTCCAGACCGTGAACTGGCAATATCTGCAGGGAGATGGTACATTCGCAAACGGAACACAGCAGATTGATACTGATAAGCTGGGGTATCGCGGATCCGCCTGGAATTTTGAGAACCATAGTTTTACTTTTGGATATCTCTATGAAATCAGCCCCTTCCTTTCACTGGATACAGAGGCCGGCATTCGCCATACCGAGATTCTTTCCAGTTCCGGTGAACAGTATCCAGGTACTGCCGGAGTTCGCCCGTATTTCATCGCTGATCCGGCGAATACCAGTACCATCTATGATTACTCCAGACCAGACAAAGCATACGATTTTAAGCAGAGGATTACCTACAACCCTGGTGCAAAGGCTACAACTGTAGTTGGCTGGGAAGGGAATCATACGGTGGTACCCGAGGCATACGGATCCGAAAAGAGAATCAGAACTTCCAACTATGCCCTGTATGGGCAGCAAATGTACAGGCCCGTATCCAGTCTTCAGATCACCGGCGGTTATCGCTACGACAACAGTACTGATTATGGTCAGTCCCATACGCCGAGGCTCGGGGCGGTGTATCAGGCGACGTCGGATCTGACATTAAAGTTACTTCTGGGAACCGGTTTTCGCGCACCCACAGCCTGGGAGCTTTACAACGAAACGGCCCAGAGATTAAGAAACGAAAATCTGGAGCCAGAGCGAATGCGCTCCGTGGAAGTGGGAATTGGATACAGATTCAAAAAGAGATACTACTTCTCTGTTCAGGCCTATCAAAACGAAATCGAGAATTTGATTCTGGAAGTACAGACGTCGCAGAACAATCCTTCCGGCGGTAACTGGAATCAAAATCAGAATGTTGGAGATGCACGAATCATTGGTGTTGAATCCAGGACGGATTTTCTAGTCCTGGACAACCTTTCAATAAACTTCAATCATACATTCTCGGAGGGGTATTATCTAAATCTGCCCTATACTCTGGCTGTTTCGCCGACCACGAAAGGTCGTGCCGGAGACGATCCAATTCAGGATGCTGCCGCCTCTGTGATTGCGAATATCCGCACACAGGAAGCCGCTGTACTTGCTCAACTGGAACAGTCTGTGCTCAATGCCGTGGCTGCAGTGAATCCAGAATTGCTGAACAATGCTCAATTTCTTCGCGAGATTCGCAGCACCCTGCCATCGCAATTACTGGAACTGGATGGTGTACCTTCCAGGGGACCAATACCCAATATTGCACGGCATAAATTGAATCTGGGAGTCACCTATTATCCGATCAAGAATCTCTCCTTGAACCTTAGAATGAACTATGTATCCGAACGCAGAACAATATCTACAAATCCGGAGTCCACGATTCCCGCTTACTATTTTTGGGTGGGAAACATTCGATGGGATCAACCATTCGGAGTGGAGACCATGTACGTTCAGCTTATGGTGCGGAATCTGACCAATGAGCAGTTCTGGGATCCTGGAATTCGAACTGCTACTGGTGGCTACTATCCAACCAGGCATCCTCTGGAGAACCGAAACATCTGGTTAACGGTAGGTTATCGATTCTAGAGCGTTGGAGCGCCTCCTCTCTGATTCTATTCCTGGATGGGGCGCCGGGCATCCAGGGATAACCGATGGCAGTGCGCCTTTTTCGAGGTATGGATGTCAGAAGAACAGCTACAGTGACCTGTTCACTGCCATTGTATCTGATGTTCGATAGAGACCTTTTCCAGACTAAGTGCTTGATTTTTCCATTAATCACTGCTCATATAACCGCCCCACTTCTGCCGTCAGATGGAAAGCTACGACAGAATGCGGGTCCCGATCAGTATGAGATTTGTGTCTTGCACAGTAATGCTTCTGATGTTTGCCCATCTGTCCTATCTGGGTGCTGAGCAGCCGGATGGTCGCACCGTACTCATCGGGCCCTTCAATTCCTACAAATCAGAGACGGACCTGCAGCTTCAAACAGATATACGCTCTGCGATTGAAGCGAAGCTCAGCGAAAATGGCTATCGTGTGATCTTTGCCAGAACCAGGACTCCAGAGGCTGCCCTCCAGGAAGCCAGAGAGTCCGATGCAGACTTTGTGGTTTCCGGTTTTTACAGAAAGGGAACGATTAATCTTGAGATCTTTGGCCAGATCTACGATCCAAATACAGGCTACGTCATTGATGCGGTGAATGTTTCAGATAATCTGGAGAGACTTCAGGATGTTGAAGGTCTGGGAAACCTTCAACTGGACAGAGATGAACTGGCCGAGTCCAATCAGGATAGAATTGCGGAGTTTTCCAGGAAGGTTTCCATTCGTATTCGCTCGAATCCCGGAAAGCAGGAGCGAAGGTTTAACATTGATGAAAACATACTGGGTCATCCCATCGGTAAAGAAATGAGTTTTCCTGTGCGAGAATCCTCCGGGTCGGACAGCGAAGATGTTTTTCAGGTTCTTACCGAGCAGGATGTGACGGTGGCCTCCAATGTCGTAAGGGCTCTGGAGAAGCAGCCGGTGTCGGTTTCCATTATTGATCGCAAGAAGATCCGCTTAAGCGGGGCGCGAACCGTAAATGAGCTTCTGATGATCTACGTTCCGGGCTTCTTTCTCGTAGAGGACCAGGACGATGTGATTGCTGCATTTCGAGGCCTGGCGCCGGATAACAATGCGAAGGTTCTGATGCTCCTGAACGGGCAGAACATCAATACAGAGTGGTTCTGGGGACCGCCAGATGCTCTTCTGCAGGGGATTGATCTGCAATACATCGAACGAATAGAAGTAATTCGCGGACCTGGTTCGGTTACCCTGGGGCAGGGCGCTCTACTGGGAGTGATTAACATAGTCACAAGAAATGGAGCCAGCCAGAGAGATGCCATGATCACGGCTTCTACCGGAAAGGATGGATACGGTCATTTTTCCTTTCAGTCTGGAATTCGCGGAGAAGAGGTTCAGGATTTCCATGCCTATGCCTACATGGGGCGAACCTATTATCCGGGGCAGAAGATGCGAAATGAAGCTTATGCCAGAGACAAAGGTTACGAAGGCGTGGACGATCTAAGATTACAGAATCTGTATGATTTTCAGATCAAACCTACTGCAAACATCAACACATCCTTTGAAGAAGTGGTCACAAATGGAGGGTCTCCGGTGTTTCAACAGGATGGCGTTTCGCTGGTGCAAAGAAGAACCGTATATACTTCTGGAAACAGGCTCAAGCGATCTGATAACACTACTGCTGTGACTACCCTTGCTTTTAAAGATCTGGAGCTGGATCTCTTTTATACAGATCAGCAACGGGACATTTATAATTTTTATCGGGATCGTAACGAAGTTCAGAACATAATTCGTCATGCAGATGCGAAGTATTCTTTTGGACTTGGATCGGAAGCGACCCTGAGACTGGGCGCATTCTTTACCCAGGATGACATTATTCTTCATTCCCATAGTGGCTTTATCATGGGAGGAACCAGAGAAGAACGTTATGGCGGTTCCATGCTCTTGAACTGGAAAACCTCCAGAAACAATCAGCTGGCCATAGGCACAGAGTATAGAAAATATGATATGGGGTTGCCGGACAAAAACGGAAACAACTTCATTGTGAACCAGGCGAATGCCACTTTGCTGGGGAATGTCAATCAGACCCACCAGTATGTGTATGCAAATACCATTGACGTAGCTTCGGTATTTCTGGAGGATTATTACAGCGTAAGTCAGTCTCTGGATCTATTTGCTGCGTTTCGCTACGATAAGCAGCGTTACTGGGGGGCGAACGTTTCTCCTCGCCTGGGGATGCTGTATCGATGGAATCAGGACCTCCGGTTTCGCTTTTCCTTTCAGGAAGGATTCAGAGGATCTCCCGGGGTTGCCTATTCCGGAGGCTTTCAGAAGGATGGGCATCTGAGAACGGATAACTTTGATGATATTGAAGCGGCCGGTATTCCCAATCCGAATGGCAATGGAATCTACCGGAACATTCCGCGCACGAAGCCCGAAAAGATGAAGAGCTTTGAATTTGCGGCCAACTACAAATTAAGCGAAGGCTGGGAATTTGAACTGGTTACATTCTACAATCGACTGAAAAATATCATCGATGTTGGGGTACTGTATCAGGATCCGGCTGTATTCACTATGCCGCAGGTAGGTAATGATGAGCCCGGCGACTGGAACGGGTTCTGGTTCTACAAAAATAATACCGGGGAGTTAAGGCAGGTTGGGGCGGAATTTGGATTTAGATATCGTTCCCGCAAGCTGGACATAGGTTTAAATCATTCTGTAGTTCGTGTAGTATCTGCCTCAAGCCAGAACATCGGGGCAATGTATTTGACCACGGATTCGGAAAACAAGCATCACCGGGCCTATCCCGAAAATGTGTTTCGAGCGAACTTCGTATATTCACCGATAGATCCGCTGAGTCTCTCAATGAACTATCTTTATTTTCCCAACTGGTACAGTCCTAACGGAAACAGAGTAGAAGGGAGTCAGCTACTGAATGCAGGTATCGCTTACGATATCTCGGAGCATATGGAGATCAGCCTGGTAGGAAAGAACCTGCTCAACTATACAAATCCATTCCCGATGAATGCGAATGCCGGTGGAAGGGACCTTTCGGATGGCGCAGCTTCTCTGGAAGAAACCACCTACTGGCTTACATTCAGGTTCATCTTCTAGAATCCGCCCTGAAATAGAGATCCATCGAAAAACTCTGCCGGGGATAATCCGCAGGGTTGGGCCGCTGCATCGCAAGTACCCCAGAGAATCATATTGGTGCAGGAATCCACATCCTTGCTGGAATAGTAAGCTCCATCCAGAATCTTTCTGGGATTTTCCGTAAATTGCAGATAGAGATAGGCCCCGTTGGTTTCGTTAATGCCGCACTGAGCTATCTTTACAAGTCGGGCATCGTTGATTCGACCCAGCGCTTCATCCCTGGAGATTACATCCGGTCCATCCACTCCGTAGTAAGAGCCCGAGCACGAAATAACAAACAACGAAAGCAGAACGGACTTTGACAGGCTACACCAGGGGATACTCCGGCGATGGGACACCATTCTATTATTCCGAGTTCTCAGAAGATTCTCCTGACTGGCATTCCTTAATCTTCAAATGAATCCGTTAGTGTTCAATCATTTTTCCTGAACGGCCGTGCTGCTGTAAATAACGTTGGTTATTCTCCCCTGCACCCTCCAGACAGCCCGGAATCAGTTATTGTCCATGCTTACCGTTTTGGGCATTCCTGGAGATCTAAGTGCCACCGGACTTCTGCGAAGAGAAGCGAAAGCGATAAAGAGATAGAGAGGACAAAACCACACTGACACTACTAAGGGCCATGGCAGCCCCTGCAATCATGGGACTCAGAAAGCCCAATGCTGCCAGCGGAATACCGGTAATATTATAGATGAAAGCAAAGAATAGATTCTGATAGATCTTTCGAATGGTGGCTCTGGACAGTCGGATGGCATCTACCAGTTCCATTGGATTGTTGCCCATCAGAGTAACATCGGCAGACTCAGAAGCCACGTCTGTGCCCGATCCCATGGCGAACCCTGCATCCGCACGTCCCAGGGCAGGGGCATCGTTGATCCCATCTCCCACCATTCCGTTGGGACCTTCGCCAGTATCTATGGCTGCCAGCTTCTCTTCTGGTTTCAGGCTGGCACGAAAATCAATGGCCAATTCCTGAGCAATGGGACTGGCAGCCTCCGGTCTGTCTCCTGTCAGGATCATGGAGCGAATGCCCATTCCCTTTAGAATTTCCAGAGCTTTCGCGGCCGCCGGCCGGATTGTATCCTGAAGAATTAAGCGTCCCAGATACTTTTTGTTTCTGGCTACATGTACTACAGATCCAGGTGCATCTTCCCTCTCCGTGGTTATACCCAGGCTATTTAAATACTCCTCTGTGCCGGCCACCATTTCGCTTCCGTCCTGATGAGTGGCCATGATTCCAGCCCCGGCCACCGTGCGATACTGCAGCCCGGCCGTTTCTGGATGGATGTTTTGCTTTTCGCCGTAATCCTGAATCGCCCTGGATAGAGGATGTTCGGATCCCATCTCCACGGCCAGAGCCACTTCAAGTAGATGCTGCACATCGCTGCTTTCTTGCGATGCATGTACTGCTGAGACCCGGGGTCGACCTTCCGTCAATGTTCCTGTCTTATCGAAGAATAGAATTTTGATTCTGCCGGAGATCTCAAGAGCCATCGCATTGCGAAATAGAATACCGTTTCTTGCGCTCATTCCTGTGGCGATAACTACAGCGATGGGACTTGCCAGGCCCAGGGCGCAGGGACAGGCGATTACCAGGACCGCTACGCCGCGAACAATGGATTCCGATAGTCCCAGACCCAGAATATAGCTCAGACCCGAAGAGAGTAATGCAATGAATACAACGGTGGGGACGAATACAGCAGAAACCCGATCCACCAGGCTTTGCACCGGTGCCCTGGAGTTCTGGGCCTCTTCCACAAGATGCATGATTCTGGCCACGCTGGATTGATTTACAGCTCTGGAAACTGAAATGATCAATCTACCATTTAGATTCAAGCTACCGGCGAATACTTCATCGCCGGCGGATTTGGCCACAGGAACAGACTCTCCGGTTACCAGGGAATCGTCCGTTTCGCTTATGCCGGATTCGATTTTTCCATCCAGGGGCACTCTTTCGCCGGGCAGAACAATAATTTGATCACCCGATTCTATAAGCCTTACATCAATTAGTTCCGTGCGGGAAGAATCCTGCCCTTCGAATACCCTGGCTTCCTCGGGCTGCAGACTCAGGAGTTCTTCCATGGCCCTGGTAGCCTGGGATCGGGCCCTTCGCTCCAGGATCTTACCCATAAGAACCAGGGTGAGAATGACTGCCGATGATTCGAAATATACATGCCCCGGTTCCGGCAAAAAGAACTGCGCCACACTGAAGCCATAGGCAACCGTTGTACCGAGAGAAACCAGAACGTCCATGTTTCCGGCGCCGCTTTTCAGGGAATGGTAGGCACCTTTGTAGAATCTATATCCGGCGAATATTTGAACCGGGGTGGCCAGGATCCACTGCCATAAGGGAGCCAGCATCCATGGCTCATAAAACATGGGAGCGATGAGTGGTAGAGTAAGAAGGGCACTGAATCCAAAAAGTAATCTGTCCTTGAAGTTGGTCTTGCGTTCCTTCTCCAGTTGCTCCTTCTTGCGTTCCAGAAGTTCGTTCACGGCTGGCTTGATGGAATAACCCATTTTGCTTACTCGCTGCGAAAGCTCAGCTTCGGTAATGCGGCCCGGATCCCAGGTGATTCCCGCCGTTTCTGTGGCAAAGTTTACTCGAACAGATTCCACCCCTTCGGTCTTAGAAAGAACTTTCTGGATTCTACTGGCACAGGCAGTGCAGGTCATTCCATCTACAGAGAAGCCCTGCTTTTGAAACTCCGGAGTGGTAGCAGTAGTGCTCATAGATTCAGTAAAGCGCAGGAAGCCAGCGACAGCAACCCGGTAATATCCATACCCCGGTACCGTTCCGGTTTCCGGGCATTTGATCAGGAGTAGGTTTTAAATACTTCCAGAAGTTCCTGGATGGTCTTTTCGCCGTTGTTGGATTCAAAGGCTTCTCGAACGCATTGATTGGTATGACTTTCCAGCAATTCAATGGAAAGGGACTTCAACGCCGAACGGGCTGCCCGTACCTGCATCAGAATATCCACGCAATACCTTTCTTCTTCTATCATTCGTGAAATTGCCTGCACCTGCCCTTCAATCCGTCGGGCCCTGCGGACATAGGCTTCCTTCTCAGGTGGTGTGCTTTCGGCGCTGTTGTTCTTACGCTGTGTGGACTTTTTGGTCGAGGTTTTGGTTTTCATACTTTCTCCTTCTGGGCCGCATCCGCTCTCAGGTACAGACTTGAAAATGGCTTTAATTCAGGAAACACAAAGTTTCCCCTGTTGTCCATGCAGGTTATTTCCAGCGCTCCCGGCCGAATCTGTTTATTTGGCGAGCATCAGGATTATCTCGGCCTACCCGTGATTGCCATGGCCGTGAATCTGAGGTTTTACATTGAATATGAGCCGGCCCCGGGTAGTACATATAGAATACAGACTCCGGATCTCCAGGAGAAGGAGCGATCTCTGGATATTGAGTCTGGCACTCCGGCAAGTTCGGACGATTTTTGCTGGGGTATCGCGCAGGTTCTCAAGGAGGAAGGCTTCAAATTGCCCGCAGGTGGCGTTTTTAAATTTCATTCCGGGATCCCGGTTCGAGCAGGATGCTCCAGTTCTTCAGCGATGTCGGCAGCCTGGCTCAGACTATTAATTGAAATCGGCGATCATCCTGAAAAGGATAGGTATATCAACGATCCGGTGCTCTGCGCTCAACTGGTCTATCGCGGAGAGAAGGAAAAGTTCCAGGGCGCAGGCGGAATGATGGATCAGTATACATGCTACATTGGCGGACTGCTGCATGTATATCCCGAGCTAGAAGGAGGATTGCCTTTCGGTGTAGAGCGATTGAAGCACGAACCACGAGAGATCCTTCTGGTAGATTCCGGGGATCCCAAGGACACCCAGGGGGTTCTTTCCAGTGCCAGCGGCACAGCTCAGCACTTTATGAGGGAGGCCACCGAAAGCATTCCGGAATTTTCTCTTTCGCATAGTACCCTCACCTATTTTGACCTCTTTGGCGGACGACTGAGGGATGATCGAGCCAGGGTTCACGTGCGAAACCAGTTGCGAAACAGGGACATCTGTCAGGATGCTTTAAGACTGCTAAGAAATGGAACTATGCAAAGCGAGATTCTTGGAACGTTGTTTCGCGAAGAACATGAAATCCTGGCAGGCACGGTGGGAATATCTACCCTGAAAATCGATGCGCATCTGGGAGCACTTAGAGCTGCCGGTTCCCCGGGTGGTAAGATCAATGGCTCCGGTGGGGGAGGTACTTTCTTTTGTGTCCAGGGAAAGGAACCGGAAAAGCTCAAAGAGTATTTAGAAAAACGAGAACTTCGTTATTTTCCAGTGCATAGCGAGCCCGGTGCACGTATAGAATCTTGAAATTGGAATTGCCGGGGTAGGGCCCAGGAATAACTTGCCCCGCCATGAGTTATACAATCTGGAGAGTGAGCCCGGATGGAGGGAGTTTTCAACTCACCAACATGGGTAGCACGGCCAACAAGGAAAGAGCTCTGGAAAAGGTCCGGGCTTTAAACGACCGTTTGCGTCTATCCGAGCCCCAGGGAAAGGATCGTTTTGTAGCCAGAGACCAGAACGGAAAAGAGCTAAAGTCCCCGGCCTGATTCTATCTGTTGAACCTTCTTAAAACTACGATTCCACTAAAGTAAAAATCCATTCCACCGATCTTCTGTACAGGAGAGCGCAGTGGAGCAACTGGAAGATTTCAAGCCGTTTCGTGCAGAGATTGAATGCAGTCAGTGTCATTATCAGATGGCTATTATGCTTCAGCCTGTGCACATGGAGATTCCTATCCAGTGCCCGGCCTGTGGTCATAATCTCACCTATGTTATACGAAAATCCATTCGTCAGCATCTGAAAGAGGCATTCGCCCTCCTGGGCTAAGCTCTGGCCACAGGATTATACCCAATCTACATGTAACGTTCTCAGGGACCGGTCGGGACTTGCACGCTAAAGAACTCTACTGGCGAAAAGACCAGGATTTTGCTTATAGCTACGGTGCTTTTCTGTTGTCAGAGGCTAGCAATCCGGGCAGTTTTCCTTTTTCTCTTCTATTTGGATCGTGGGATGCGAAATACCAAATCGACCTTCCACATCGGATTTGATACCACTTAAGAGCTCGGGACTTCGCTGCAGCGAATCCACTACCAGATGAGCGCTCAAAGCCGATTTTCGGGTACTCATGGCCCATATATGTAAATCATGAACATCCTGGACTCCGGGTAACTCCTGAAGATACTCCCGAACTCTGGATGTATCTATGTCATCCGGTACCGCATCCAGGGAAAGTTTCAGGGCATTCCAGAGAAGTTGAACGGTACTCCAGACTATTACTCCTGCCACAATAATGGAAAGTGCCGGGTCGATCCAGAACGCTCCGGTCCATTGCATGGCCAGTCCGCCCACAACCACAGATAAACTGACCAGGGCATCGGCCGCCATATGTAAAAAGGCGCCTCTCATATTTAGATCATCTTTGCGATCCTGCCAGTAAAGTGCTGTGGAGATTCCATTAATCAGAACTCCTATCGCAGCGATGTATACGATGGTCATACCCGGAACCTGGGCGGGCTCACGCAGCCGATCGATGGCTTCCATGGCAATGGCGCCGGCAGCGCCCAGAAGAATGACCGAATTTAGCAGAGATATCTGGATGGAGGCCCGGCCTTTGCCATAGGTGAACCGGTCTGTGGCTGCCTGCCTGCCCAGATGGACGGCAATAAGAGCCAGCACAAGACCCATTACATCGCTGAAGTTGTGCCCTGCATCGGCAAGCAGAGCCAGAGAATCTGTCCAGAATCCTGCGAAAGCTTCTGCACCTGCGAACAGAACATTGAGTATGATGCCCAGCCACAGGCGAAAGGAAGTAGTATCTTTTATCTCATGATCATGGCTATGCGAACCATGACCGGAGTGATGGTGGTGAGACGATGCATTTCCTTCCATATGCTCATTTTTAGAATGCGAATGCCGGTCCATACTCTTCAGATAGGTCAAAGGTATGCAACAGCGTCAAGCAATGAGCAAAGAAAAATACACAAGATCGGAAAAGCGGCAATTAGTAGTATTCCTGATTGCGAATCGGACTACTTTCGTTTTTGACGATTTAAAATGGAGACGTGCGTCAAAAAGCTTTGCAACAGGCGAGGGCAGGGATCCAAAATACATGCCAGACAAGCCGGCCTACAAACCAGGAAAGTCGGCGGTGAAACGAAGTCGGTTATTTCCTGCTTTGCATCATCCGCTGAATATATTTACCCAGAATGTCGAATTCCAGGTTCACGCGCTGGCCCGTTCTACGAGTATGAAGATTTGTATTCTCGATTGTATGCGGTATGATCGCCACTTTAAATTCATTCATTCTGAGATCTGCGACCGTTAGACTGATTCCATCCAGCGCAATGCTTCCCCGGGGAACCAGAAGCTCCTGGTTTTTATCCGGGTACCGAATCCAGAATTCATGGCTTCCTCCCAGATCGTTGATTTCAACGATTTCGCCCATGGTATCTACATGGCCCTGAACGAAATGACCATCAATGCGACCGTCTCCGCGAAGGGATCGTTCCAGGTTTACCGCGTCTCCTTCTCTTAAATCCCCGAGATTCGTTTTGGCCAGGGTTTCCTGAATGGCGCTTACCGTGTACTGCTTGGAAGAGGGAATGGTCTCTGCAGTGAGGCAAACTCCATTGTGCGAAATACTATCTCCCTCTTTGAGTTCTGCGGCAATGTCACTTTCCACCAGGAACGTTAGATTACCTTTGCCGGGTGTAATTTTGATAAGCTTTCCCTGGGATTCAATGATTCCGGTGAACATAGGAACTACTCTGGGATTTTCAGGTTCTGTGGCAACCCATCTCCAGGATCGTTTTGCTCCCAGTAATCGGTGTAGTTGATGCTGCTAAGCTCAAGTGCCCCTCCATCGTTTCTCTCCCAGCGAAGCAGCGGCCGAAGGCTTGATTCAGAGTCTACATAGAAGACATCTTTCTTTTCGGGGACGGTGCCTGATTCTACCTGGAAGGCAGGCTGAGTCACCGTCACAATTCGCACTTTTCGAGGTTTGTCCTGCCAGATGATCTCTCCTGGCTTGCTATCCATGGTGGCTTTGCGAAAATCTGGATCCCGGGCCGGCTTGCCAATATCCCAGTCCGGTCTGCGAATCTGCGAGCTCATTAGCATGGGATACAATGCAATGGATAGCGAATCCTCCAGGTTATTCTTTCGAACAAACAAAGGCAATTCATCGTAGAGCAAAGCGTAATCCGGGCTGCCAGGATAACTCTTTGTTTCGTAGCCTCTGGATTCATCCTCCCAGTAGGAGCTGTAGTAGAATTGGAGAGTGTTTCCTTGCTTTCGTAATTCCCGGTAGGTCTGGCCGCACCATTCCTGCGTGGTCATGAAGGCTTTTAGAAACTCTCCTGACTGGCTGGACCAGAACACAGAATTCATCTGCCTGTAGGGATAGACTCCGGTTTGATAGCTCATAACCTGGTTTTGCTTAATTGCATAGAAATCTGTTTCTGACTCAGACTTCACCAGTTGATCGCGGATAAAGGGCTCCAGCACTGTAATCAGCATTAGTTCGGCCTCACGAGGTTTGCCATAGCGGATGATTGTGCCGGTGTATTGAGCCATCTCTGCCTGCCCCCTGAAATGCTCGGAGTCCAGAAAGGAATACGTTGCCCGGTGGTTTTGCGAATATTGCTGTTCCGGAGGCTGGCAACCCGGGATGATGGAGAGTAGAATCAGAATACAGGACAGGCTCCAGATCAATTTCATGTATAGAAGTGAAACACAGTCGGGCAGAAAGGCAAATACTGTTTGAAAAATAGATGGGGGGGAGGGAGAGTCCGTACTTAGCCATGAATCGCAACTCGGATGACATTGAGGCCATTGAGCACGAACTGGAAATTATGACCACCCCGGCTCAGGTATTTCGGGTGCTCACTTCCCAGACCGAATTGCGCAAATGGTGGGCTCCGCGAGTCATTATGTCCAGAAATCTAGTCACCCAGCTGGATGGCAAAGATATGGAGATGAAGGCTGTCACGAAGGAAAAGAATCACCTGGTGCGCTATTCCTGGCGAGGTAAGGACTGGCCGGATGATAAACCTTCTACAGTAATCACATTTGAAATCGCAGATCAGGGCGTTAGTCGTGGTCGCACCGGTGAAGGAATTTTGCTCACCATTTCCCACGATGGCTGGGTAGATCGAGAAGAGCGAGATAACCAGGCTGAGATCTGGAAAGATGCAGTAGCCGGTCTGGAATGTGTGCTGGCTGGAAAGGAGTTTCGTCCCTGGTGGCAGGATGACCGCCGGGTGGGCGATTTTCTCACAGTGCAGCTAAACGAACTAAAAGATTTTATTGGTCGCATAGAAGAGGAAAGCCGGGCCAAGAAAGAGAAGAAGCAGGCCGCGAAAAATCTCTGGAAGATTTTCCAGGAGCTGGATGGACAGGGTGACTGGCTCTGCAAGGAAAATGGTACCGAGATGGAGCTACGGTACAGAGGGATTCGCATTTTTGGTGCTTTGAAGAATGGTCAACTGGTCATGGCCTGGAGGGATCTGGACCCCTTGCTTGGTCGAGAGCTTCAGGATTTTGCGGACAGATTTACAGTGGAACAGGATATGGACATACATGTGGGCAGAAACTACGATCGACTGCCCGGCGCGGAAATCAATCCGGACCTGTTCAGTCGATGGTGCAAAGATGTAATGGCCCATAAAGCAGAGCCGTGATCAACTTTTCCTGGACACCGGTAGGACCGGAACAAACCCTTTTAGAGATTCGAACACCCATGGTGCGTGTAGGTACGCTGTACCGACTGGCCGCCGCTATCTATTGTCTGGATCTGGATATTTATTCCGGGGATGTAGATACTATCGAGGAAGAGGGAGAAACCTATTCCCAGGATCGCTTCTTTTTGCGACCTGTGGAAGGCAAGGAGCGAGACAGCACTGAAATCTATCATAGCCTGGGCGTCCTGATGGAAACCCTGATGTCCGATCGTATCGATCCCGAGAAATTACTGCAACAGCACAATCGATCCATTCCGGACCCATCCTACTTCATGGAAGAAACCCCGGAACTGGTCTTTGATACAGATCCGGAAAGACAGGAAACCAGGTTCTATATCGAAACCAGCGGAAGAACCGGACTTCTTATCCATCTTAGTCGACTATTCTATTTGAGTGATATCAATATCGTTACAGCAACCATTCGCACAAACAATGCTGGCCGGGCCCAGGATCAGTTTCATCTGCAGTACAATGGAAAGCCTCTGGACGAAGATCAATGTAGAAAGATCGAAAATAGAATTCTGGGCAAGTCCTGATTTCGCATAAACTATGGATCGTCACCGGGATCTTCGGATTCAAGATTTCAGCTATTTCTAAATTGTTCCTGCCATTCATCCAGAGAGGCCATCTTGGCCAGGCAGTTTTCCTGAATGATTTCCAGACTGGGCAGCGAATCTCGCATGGCCATGGTCTGGTTTCCAGTTAGTTTGGATTGCTGGTCTTCTGGCATTTCCTCCAGCATCCCTTTTAGATCTGTTGTCACCGAATAGATGGATTGAAAAGCTTTATGAAATGAGTTAAACATTTCCAGCTTCTTGATGAGCTCCAGTCTGGATTGCTCATCACCCAGGGATTCTACCCATTGCCTATCTTCAGGTTCCAGTCGATTCAGGTAATGAGTTACCGGTCTGGGGTAAGAATAAAGCTCTTTGTAGTAGTTAATGGCCTGGTCGCCGATTTGCCAGCTATCTGTATCGATCTTCCGGGTGATCTCGGAAAAGCCATCATACTGATCTCTGTCGAAGATCTGCTGTTTTCTGAGTGAATTCAACACCGCCTGCTGTCGTTCGCGGATCTTTGTTAATTCCTGAACACAATCATCCAGCAGATCCTTATCCACAATTCCATGGGCACTGATATCGTCCGGGGTATGGTAGTAATCACCAGGCTCCGTTCCCTGGCCGGCATTTGCGCTGGTTGTTCTGGCTTCTGTTTGCGGTATTTCCACTCCAGATTTTTGATTACGAATCTTCAATTGAAGCCTGCGGGCTTCCTCAATGGTCCGGGCCAATCGAACAACTTCCACTTCTCTGGTCTTGATGTTAAAGCGGGTAGCATACCGATTCCCTTCTCGGTCAATGTACTTCTTGTTCAGATCCCGAATGGAAATCTTCCTGGGGTCGATTTCATCTATTGAATTGATGGGTATGTATTCCAGAGTGGGCCTCCATCCAATGCGTTGAAAACAGGGGCATTTCGTTGCTCTATATCAATTTCAATGCAATTCTATAAGATTGGCAACCAAATAAAGGGGCTTCCTGTCAGTCGTTACAGCACTCCCAGATTCCCTTTGGGCTGTGGACATGTATTTCTTTTTCTTTGCGGTCATCCGGAGGGCAAATATTCAGAAGTCTATTCCAACTGGATTCAGAGCCTTCCTCTCTTCGCATTTGACTGACTTCATTTACCGCTCTTCTCTGGCTCAATCCTCCGAATTGAACAGGTTGTAGATTTCGGACGGTTGAAACTCGTATCGCTTTCGGCAGAACTCACAGAATACCTCTACATGTCCTTTTTCTGCCACCAGGTCCTCGATGGATTGTCGGCCCATAGCCAGAAGTACCTTTTCAATCTTTTCTTTGCTGCAGTCGCATCTGTATTCAAATGTGCCGGTCTTTAGAATCTTAACGCTAGAAAGGGATGAACTGAAAACTCGCCTTTCACCATCGCCGTCGGAAAGCAATCCATGTACCATTTCGGATGGTCCGGTGTTTCGGATCATTTCCAGAACACGTTCCGAATCTTCTACGGAAGCTCCAGGCAATGCTTCGAAACTAAATCCGGACACATCCAGAAGGATGTCACGTTCTATGGTACTCTCCATGCGAATGAATCCCAGCTTCTGATCGGACCGTCCCAGGTATTCTTCTACATTTTTCTCAAGAGGTAGATCATGCATCTCCACACTGGAGGAGTAGACCTTGCGGCTATCCTCTACGAAGCGATTCACAGTGAAGAGTCCATCTTTCTTACCTCGATAGATATCTCCATCCCAGATGGTTTCCGGACTGGAACAAAAGGATCTTACTATACCATCGGAAGATGAAAATGCCAGAATCTTGCGCGCGGGCCCATTGCACTGCATGTCGATGCCTACAACGGTTCTACGGGCTTTTTCATTGTGGCCGGCAAGAAAGAAAGCTGCCAGCATTGTTTCCCCCAGCAGGGCTGTGATGGGCACCGAAGCGTTAAGTACATGGCCTACTTCCAGAGCCACGTCGGTGAGACTACCCAGAATGAACCTATAGTTCTGGTCGGGAAGTATTCCTGTGATGTAGCGATTGTAGGCCATAGCCCTCCATTCTACATCACAGGATTATCTCAATTGGTTTCTTTCAGGGCCTGGAAAAAAACTCCATAGTCATTTTTGGGGTTCCAGACAATAAATCCGGCCCCTCCGGAGTCCTCGGCGGCCTTGATCTGCTTCTTAATATAGCTTTTGTAGCTCAGGCCGCTCTTTCCCACAAGCATGGTAAAACCCTGGATGTAGGCAATGACCCGGGTTGTGCCCGCGCGCTTGATGGCTCTGGTTTTGCCGTCATAGATTGTGCGATACGGATTCTTCTGGTAGAATGGATCTCCGTAAAAATGCGATGGATAGAGCATGGGATAAAGTGTGTCCATATAGCGGGCAAACACTTCCATTTTCTGGCCAATGATGTCATTATTGTTAAAAGGTATTCTTCCAAAGATGTCGGCCCCGATTCTTACTCCATAAGGCCGCAGTTTGAGCTCGAAGGAGCGAAGAACGCCTGCAATAACCCGGTATCTTTGATTCAGGGTCAGTCCCTTGATATGCAGGTTGTCCGCGAATCGAATGTAATCCAGCTGAATTTCCATGAATCCGGCCTGGGCCGATTCTTCAGCTCTCTTTCGCACTCCATCAAGGTGTGCTTCTGGAGCCGGATAGGTCTTAAGACCTCCTTCGAACACCACAACGCGACTCACCAGGTAGAATCCCTGGGACTTCGCTTCCTGTATGAACTCTTTCGGAGGGACCCTGGGTTGAACATCCACTACCAGAGTATTGATTCCGGTGGCCTTCGCCTTCTTGAGTAGTGGCAGATAGCGAGAGGATGTCCTTGCGGTGTAGTTGTTTATGTAGATGCCTTTGTAATATACCGGCGCTGTATACTTATAGTTTCGCGGCATTACAGGATCGATGCCGCGCAGCAGATGATCCACGTCTCTTTGCTCTTTGCTCTCTCCGCTGACCTTTTCAGTTCGACTGTCGTCCTTTCCCTTTAGCGGATTCTTGGCTTCATCCAGAACATCTTTCGCAATCATGTTTGCGATTTTCTCTTTGTCGGAATCAAAGCTCTTATGCTCCTTTTCACGATTCAGAAAACTGGGCTGCGGATTTTGTTCTTGTTCCGGCTCTGCGGCTCGATTCTTCTCTGTGTTGATTCCCTGTCTGGTGAAGGGCTTCTTTTCTGTATCCTGACTTTGCGTCCGGGGCTTTGTTGTTTGCTTCTTAATGTTAGGTCTGCCTGGTTCTACCTCTGTTCCTGAATCAGCATTCTTGACCACGGCAGTGTTCGGCGGTGTCTCCTTTTCGGATGTTCGCATTTCCTCCGATGCCGCGGGCCTGCCTGTATCCATGGCACCGTTCTGACTCTGATCCGGATACTTCTGCCTGGTCTGCATCGTATTTCTGTAAAGTGAATCCTGATTGGATCGAGGAGGTGGAATTTCCGGCAGAGCAGGAACGAACGGATCCTCTGCAGGGATGGAATAGACCAGCACCGTGGAAAAGGCGGTAGCTGTGAGAAAAAAGATAAGGCTGGAGGGCAGCCATTTACGTGGACCGGACATCTCTGGAATTATCGTCCCAAAAAAATAAAGCCTGCAGAGAATTCCCGGAATGCATAGAAAAGCCAGCCGGGGTTCTCTCTATTTCCGCTTTACACAAGAATTCCAGAGGTTACCGTTCAGGCCATATGCCAGCGCCAGTGAAAAGCCAATCCGCATGGAAAAGCGGGCCTTCGAAAAAACTCATTCAGTCTCCCATCAGAGGTCCTCTTATGCGGACCCGGCGTCTTATGGCCGGAGTTCTGATTATTCTGATGATTTTCGGGCTTCTGAGCTGCCGGGGGCGCCGATACCATGGTGGGGAAAATACCAATCATTTTGAATTTATGTTCGAAGGGATGGAGCGCAGCTACGAGCTCTATGTGCCCAACAGATTGCGTCCGAATCCAGGGGTGCTTTTTGTTCTGCATGGAGGAGGCGGAGATCCGGAAAAGATGATGGGACTGACCTATGGGGCCTTCGATGAACTGGCAGACAGGCATGGATTTCTGGTGGTTTATCCCGCCGGAGTGGAAAATCAATGGAACGATGGCAGGGAAATACCAGAATCAAAGGCTCATTCAGAGAAGTTGAACGATACTGGATTCTTGCTGGCTATTCAGGACCGTCTCAAAAAGGACTATGGAATAAGCCGCACCTATTTTACGGGTATTTCCAACGGCGGATTCATGTCCTTTCGAATGGGCTGTGAGCATCCCGATCGAGTGGACGGTATTGCCCCGGTGACTGCGAATCTATCCGTGTATCTTCAGGATCGCTGTAATCCGCGGGGAGTGCCTATCCTGCTTATGAACGGAACCGAGGATCCACTGGTTCCCTACGACGGTGGCTATGTTGAGGTTCTGGGCAAAAAGAGAGGGGCCATTCGCTCCACGGATGACAGTATTCGCCGCTGGCTAACTGCTAACGGATGTGCTGTCCCTGCGGACTTGAATTCAGCGCTTGCCGAGACAATTGACGAAAAGGACGATGAAACGGTGGCCAGAGTTCTTCGCTTCCCCTGCTCGGTAAACGTTGAACTGATTCGCATTGAGGGAGGAGGGCACACCTGGCCTTCCGGTCGGCCCTATCTATTCGAGTTCCTTGTTGGTCGTGTCTCCCAGGAAATCGATGCATCCAGCAGGATTGTCCAGTTCTTTGGTCTGGATGGTTAGGGTACTGAAAGTTCAACAGCATTCTTCGCACCTGCACGAATGCGTTGCGACGGCCGAATCAACGGTGCCGGATTATAATCTGGCATCGTGGGAAGGGCCGGCGGTGCGGTAGAAACCCCATTTCCAGTTGACCGTTTCGAATCTGAAAGCTTCCTCTGCTTCATCAAAAGTTGAAGAGGAATGAGCATGGCGCGGATCGTTATCTCTAGTTTCTGTTTGTTGATATTAATGGCATTGAATTCTCAGTGTATTGGGCACTCTATGGGTCGACTGCACTATGTGGAGTTTTCTGCCGAGGGCGACCACACTGGAAGTACAGAGGAACGGCATGAAGTACAATGCGAAAACTTCCTGGATCCAGATGGTATGTACTCTGAAGTCAGCGAATATATGCTGGAGTCTGGAATCGAATCCATTTCAGATTTCAAGATAACACTGGTGCCCAGCCCGGAAAAAGGTGCTCTGGCCACCTGCATCGTTCTGGAGGGCGGCAGACAATGAAAATAGCTCCCGTAGTAATGATTGGTCTTTTATCACTGATGAGCTGTCGATCTTTCACTCTTGAATCGCAGGGGCCCTTCCTCGGTTCAGGAAACTTTGAAGGATTTGAAGTCCTTTCAGAGAACTCCGTAGAGGGAGAAGCCTGCGATACGGCCATTCTTCTATTCTTTACAACCGGGGAAGCATCGCCTGCAGCCGCTTTCCAGGAGGCCTTGAAGAAATCTCCGGTGGGGACCAGTGGATTGAGCAACGTAGAGCTTGAATCCATTGAGCGATGGTTTCTGCTGGTTCATCAGAAGTGTGTTTCGATATCCGGAACACCCGCGCGGCGGATTTAATCGCTCGAGCATAGGAGTTATTACCCGTCAGTAACTGATGTTCTGCTCCGGGGTGAACCTCAGGGTCCAGCGGACAACTTCAGTTTTCCAGGGGACGATCCAGATAGCTGTTTTCTTCAGGGCGCAGCATGGAGCCATGGAGTAAAACCTGTGGCTTCTGATCCCGGTGAATCATTGCTGTTGTGCCTATGGGAAAACCCAGGAAGGGGATAACGGCGGGCTTTCGCAAGGTCAGTGCGTAGAGCGATTCCTGTTTGAGGTTTTCGTTGGAATCATGGTCATGATTCTGATCGGAGCAGGCTACAAACCAGCCGGAGTCCTGATTGGACAGGGGACGAACCCGGTCCATAAAAATGCCCTCTGTTTGATCGATGGAACTGCAAACGAAAGCTGTATTTGTGATGGACGGAAAGTTCAGATCGCCTCCCAGGTTGCACGATTCCGCCGCAGCCATCTGAAGTCTCAAATGACGTGCTGTGGAATCTACGGAGTCTACCCACTGAATGGGATCGGACTGAAACGATGGCTCCTCCAGCCCCAGATGCTCACCTCGGTCAATAACGCGACACAGGGAGCAGCCAATTTGAATTGTATCTCCGGGCTTCAGTGAGCCGCCAGTGGATACGGTGGTTCGGATGATATCTGCGATTATTTCTACATCCGGGCGCAGTGCATTTGTGTATTGGAGTTGGAACTCTTGATGTCCGTAAGAGGACAGATCGCTGGTGGTATAAAGGGACATGGTTGCTGGGTACCGGACCTGGGGATTTTGCGACCTTCTTTTCGGGTTTTGGGAATGTCAATTTATTCCGGTGATGGCCAGGATAGGACGTGGCCTGATCCGGCGGGCTTTCGCGGGCAGGAATGTGCCCTCGGAGATGGTATGTGACATAATGCCTGCGCCGACCGTATGTGACATAATCCGGGTCATTGTCACTTTGCAGGCAAAATGTGACATAATCCGACTCGCTTTCGCATCGGACTGCTCCCAATGGCCCCTCTGTATGACGAGCCCGGGCTCTGGACGCGATCGGGGACTGGCTGGCCCCGAGAAATAATAAGGATGGAGTGAGACATAGTTGGGCCGGTTTGGGGTAGGGCAGAGGTGGATCCTTCCGAAAGCCGGCGGAATGGGTTTGGCATGGTGAGGCGAAAGGAAAATGTGGATGCCGTCATATATATGCTTTACAAAAGACGGTATATTGCCGAGCCTCCCTGTATGGAATCTCATCTACTGGTTGAATCCGTACAGTCCACTCACTTCTGGGATCGTCGCTCGCCTGCACTTCTCTATGGGGCATCGCCGATTTTTCCGCTGAGCCATATTCTTCAGGTGCATCTGTGGCAAAGCGGATATCGCATCTTCAATATTGACTGTTCCATTCGCTTCAATGCATTTCAGTTAATGGATGAGGCGCTTCGTCGCGAGATACCAGGCGAAGAGATGTTGCGTTCCATCATGATTCAGCGGGCCTTTACTCCCTATCAGATCCTGGATCTGTTCTGGAGCGTTTGGCGCAAAGAAAGGCGAAATGCGAATCACTCGCTGTATTTCATTTTTGCTCCCTGTAAACAATTCTTCGATGGCGATGTACAGGAAGAAGAGGCTCGCTTTCTACTTCAGAAGCTTACTTCGGTGCTTTCTCTGTGGAACGAGGCCGGTATCCCATATCTGATCGTAGAAACCGGTTCCTACAAAAGTAAACTCTTTGGAAGTGCCATTTCTGCATTTAGCGCTCTTACCGAATTTCAATGGCAGCTGGATGCTCTGCCTTCCAGAGGAAAGCAGATTCGCAGAAAGGATCGTCCTCTGGTGCTCAGGGATATGAATCTTCAGAGAAACAGAAGTCTCCCTTTAAGACCGGCGGGAGCTCCATCGGAATCGCTTTCTGATTCCGAATCTACAAGGCAACCTCTGGTTTCGGTGGGCAGATAGAATTCAGGCAAAGACTTTATGGGACGAACATTACAACCGTATTCCAACCTTGTAGATAACGTCTATGAACGCTTCAGCAAGTTTCGCAAGGCACTTAGAAAAGAAGATAGAAGATCGTTTGATGAGTTAATGATCGCGGCTCGATCTCAGTTGCAGGTGGGAGTGATGGCAGCTCAGCCCAATCCATTTGATTCCATGGCCATGTGCATGATGATAGAAATGCACAAAGAAATTGGATCCCTGAACAGAAGAGTGGAGCATCTGGAAAAGGAACTGGAAAAGAAGGAACGGACGGCGTTGCCGAACTCCACGAATCCATCCACTGCATAATTATGCAGGATGCATCTCTTCAGGCTTCCATGATCATTCTCTGGATGTTGCTCGCAGCTCATTCGCTTTCCGATGCATGGTTGCCACCGAAAGTTAGAGTTTTTGAGAACTGAATATGCAGATTTCCACAGCCAGGGGTTCTCTTGTCAGAAGACATGGACGAATTGTTGTATCTGGCTGGTTATTTGATATCTATCATCTGGAAGATCAGATCTATCTCTGTATAATAGACGAAAATGGGCATTTCTTCCTCTGCAGGGATCATTTCTATCCTGTAATCTATGCCCGGGCCCCGGAGAAAACTCTTCAGAAGCTGGTACATCGACTCCATGAGATGCATGGCTTGCATACAGATCCACATTATGAAAGACGAACGCTATTCTATGAAAACCGGGAAGTGGATGTTCTTGCTCTTCGCATAAGCCGTCCTTCTTTGCTTCGCAAAATTCGAAACAGGCTGTATGCGATGTATGGTCGTATGGATCTGTACCATACCGATTTCGAGGTACCTACCGGGTACATGCAACAGAAAGGGATTTTTCCTCTCTGTCGCCTCAAGGCATGTTTGAGTCATCCCTCCCTGGAATTTCAGGGAAAAAATCAAAACTCTCTGAGGCAAAACTCTTACAGAGAACCCATTGTCTATAATCTGGAATGGGCTCAGGCCCGGGATGATATTTTTGATCTGGATTTTAATCTACCGCCCGTTCGCATACTCAAGCTTCAGCTGAATTACGGACATCGATTGCTGTATCAGCAGGTGCTGTCTGGATCTTCCAGGCGCTTTTCCGCTCCTGACCAGAGGATCCAGCTGGAATGTCAGGGTAAACGATTGGACCTGCCTGTAAATCCTGGTGAAGGGGATCTGCAGACTCTGAACGATTTTCTCCAGGAAATGGATCCGGATATTATCCTATCTGCTTACGGAGACCAGGTTCTGTTTCCGGTGCTTTTTCAAGCGTATCAGAAATATCAAATTCCTTCGCTTATGGATCGGGATGTGGCTCCGGGCTCCAGTCGTAAGATCATCACAGAAGGTACAAGCTATAATACCTACGGAAACTGGATCTTTAGGGCACCATCCTATCCTCTGTTTGGTCGCTGGCATATCGATAGTGCCAACTCATTTGTTTACAAAGAAGCCCAGTTGATGGGTATCGTGGAGCTTTCGCGGATGAGCCGAATTCCCATACAGAGACTGTCCCGATCATCTACAGGTGCTGCGTTGACTGCCATAGAATGCGAAGTGGCCCTGCGAAAGAACTATCTTGTACCCTGGCAAAAAAGTGCCCTGGAAGAACCCAGGTCTGTTATGGATCTGCTGGAGGCAGACAAGGGAGGCCTGGTTTTTGTGCCCAGAGCCGGCGGAATTCTGGAGGATGTAGCTCAGATTGATTTTTCGCAAATGTATCCTTCCATTATGAGCATCCATAACGTGTCTCCCGAAACCATCAACTGCATCTGCTGCAGCGATGAAGAGACCGAGCATGTTCCCGAGATTCATTTTCGTATATGCAGGCGAAGACGAGGGATCGTTTCCGATGCGCTGGCTCACATCCTGAAAAGGCGTAAATATTACAAAGATAGAATTAAGGAGTTAAAGCGAGAGCTGCAAAAAAGCAAAGAGCGGCAGAATCCATTGGAATTGGGATCTGTTTCTTTGGAGCGGAAGGTCGAAAACTCGGTAGAGCAACTGAAGAATCGTGAACCCGGGTCGGAACCTCGAAGCCAGCATTCCCAGGGAGAATCGACCTTCGAACAGTCCTCAAAAGATCGTACACAGCAGAGTCTTGAGACGGAGCTGGAGATGTATGATCATAGGCAGTCCAGTCTCAAATGGATGCTGGTCACTTCCTTTGGTTATCTGGGGTACCGGAATGCGAAATTCGGAAAGATTGAAAGTCATGAGGCGGTGACTGCATTTGGCCGGGATAAGATCCTTACTGCCAAGGAAATCGCAGAAGACCTGGATTACAGGGTGATTCATGGCATCACAGATTGTCTTTTTCTTCAATTACCGCAAACTGGCTCCCCCGATCAAGATCGAGATTTTCAAAAGACTCAACAATCCCTGCACAGAGAGGAGTCTGCCCTGGAAACACAATCCACGGATTCCGAGCAGAGCGAGCGGGCCGTAGAGTTCACGAAGTCCGAGCAGAGTACGCCGGCAGAAGAGTTCACAAAGCCGCAACCGGCTGCACATTTAGAGGAGTCCTTAAAATGCGAGCAGGTCAGCAGTGTTAATCTGAACCAATCTTCCCATGAGAAGGAAATGCATCGTCTGGAAACTATGTGTAAGCGAATCGGCGAAGCCACAGGAATCGAGATGAGCGTGGAAGGAATCTATGACTGGGTGATCTTTTTACCTTCCCGCTCCAAACCCGGGGTGTCTGTGGTGAATCGCTATTTCGGACGATTCCGGGATGGAACACTGCGAATTCGTGGGATTTCAGTGCGGCGAAAGGATCGGCCGGCATGGATCAAACATGTGCAGGATAGCTTTCTGGAACGTATGGCTATGTGTAAAAATGCCCGGGAGCTCAGGGCCATACATTCAGAAATGGAATCCATGTTCTACGAGTTCAAGAGAAAGCTAACGGAAAGAGGCATCCCCTGGACAGATTTATTGCTTCGCAGAACCGTCAGTAAAGGTCTGGAGGACTATGCAGTGGATGGACCGGCTCCTGCGGCTTTGAGAGAACTGGAGCCCTATGGAATACAGATCCAGGCTGGAGAAAAGGTAAAGTACATCGTTCTGGAAAAGGCGGAGCCCGGAGCTTCCAAATACATGTCGGAGGAGATGGCTTTTCAACGATTTGGCAGGCAACCTTCGAAGCAGCCTCCGTACAGTATTTCCTATTATAGCCAGCTACTCTACGATGCCTTTCAGGAGGTCTGGGAATATGCAGCTCCTTCTGGCTATTTTCAAAGAAAGGATTTGCAGCAGCCTGATTTGCCGGGCTGTTAGCCTGGTTGCTTTCGATTGGATTGATGCTCTGCAGCGAACCGAAATTTCTGACCTATGTATACCCCTCCCTATTTCAAGATTCAAAGTCAATCCGCCATTCTTGACTTTATTCGACAGAATAGCTTTGGAATGCTGATATCACCTCTGGGAGAAAAGCCGGAGATAACCCATATTCCCTTTATCGTTTCGGAATCGGCCGGACCCGGGATGTCAGAACCCACTAACCACGATTTCCGTTCCTTTCAACCCGCACAAGCGACGGAAAAAGCGACGGAAAACGGTAAACCTTCCGAATCCGATCACACAGATGAAAAGCAAATACAACTATTGTTTCATGTGGCGGCGGCGAATCCGAATCCTCAACCTGGGCCGGCGATGGCCATTTTCCAGGGCCCCCATGCTTATATTTCTCCGTCCTGGTATGAGGAGAGCAATGCGGTTCCTACCTGGAACTACATTGCCATTCACGTTCGTGGAGAACTTGAGAGAATTAATGACCATGATATGATGCAGCGATTGATGGATTCTACCGTATCTGAATTTGAGCAAGGTTCTTCCCCCTGGTCCATCGATTGGAGCAATACGTATATGAATCGAATGCTGGATGGGGTTCGATGCTTTCGCCTGAATGTTCAGTCACTGGAAGGAAAAGCGAAGCTCAGTCAGAATCATTCTGTCCAGCGACAGAAGAAAGTGATAGCACGACTGGAAAGTGGGTCAGAGATGGATCGAGAGATTGCCCGCCTCATGAAGGCTGAGCTGGAAAAAAAGAGCGAGTCTATGGATTGATGTCCGAAGGCCAGTTCCCTGGCCGAGAATCTCTTCTTCGGCAACGCAGCACTCCACCGGAAAATCCGGTAGTCCGAATATTTCTCTGATGCAATCTACCTGGCTATAATTCCACCGGCCAGAACGATGTCAGATATGGCAGCGTCCCGGGAAGGATAGAAAACAGCGCTCTGTCCTGGAGTAATGCTGAATACATCCTCCAGGCATTCAACGGCGGCACGATGACCTACTGGCTGACCGTTCGAAGCCAGTGCATCGACGTAACCCAGGTAGCGCATCTTTGCTCTTACCGGTGATGATCTGTATCTTACCTGCACCCTGACATTCAGATCGTTTCTGTGGTAATCTTTAAAGAATCGCTCCGGGTGCAAGCCCTGGAAGTTCAATTGCTCTACGATAAATTGCTGGCTTCTGGTTTCCTGCACAGGACCCAGGATTACATCGCCGTTCTCTTCAATGGAAATCACATACAGAGGCTCGCTCCAGGAAATGCCCAGCCCCCTTCTCTGACCTACAGTGAAGTTTTCCTTTCCTTTATGCTTACCCAGGATTCTACCTGCAGTATCTTTGAAATACCCGGGCTGAAACTCCAGCCCCCGCTTGCGCAGATAATTCCTGTAATCATTATCGGGTACAAAGCATATTTCCTGGGACTCTTCTTTTTCCGCGATGGATAGTCCTGCAGCGCTGGCAAATTCGCGCACCTCTGGCTTTCTTCTGTCTCCCAGGGGAAATATGGTATGTTCGATGGCCGCCTGATCCAGACCATAAAGATAATAGGCCTGGTTTTTCTTTTCATCAACCCCTTCTCGTATGGCCCATCGTCCTTCCGAGGTGCGAAAGGTTCTGGCATAGTGTCCTGTGGCAATCCAGTCAATACCCAGAGCTCTGGCCTGTTCGAAAAGAGATCCAAATTTCACAAACGTATTACATTCCACGCATGGATTGGGAGTGCGTCCGGATGCATAATCGGACACGAAACGATCCATAACTTTTTCCTGAAACACTTCTTCCATACGAATTACATAGAAGGGCATCTCCAGCTGCAGACCAACATCACGCGCATCGCGAATGTCTTCCGGACTGCAACAGGATTTCTTCCTGGGATCGCAGCTTTCCTCGTATTCCCAGACTCTGAGGTTGACTCCGGTTACCTGGTAGCCGTCCTGCATGAGAGCCAGGGCAGACACAGCGCTATCTACACCGCCAGACATAGCCACCACCACCTTCTCATCGATGGAGGGCAGGGATCCGGTGCCAGGATTTAGAACCGACGTCTGCTCAGTGTCTGCCCCGTTAGCGGTTCGGTGGCCTGGAGATACAGATTCCGAGTTCTGCTTGAGTCTTATTTCTGGATGTATGAATGGCCTGGTTGCTTCCATGTCACAATGTCACAATCGCTTTACAGTATCTATGGCCGCCCAATCTTGAGCGCAGGGACAGCATTATTATGAGTAGTACAGAGTCATCCGGTTTCAAATCCATGAAGGGCCGGGCCCTGGGGTTGATCCTACTGGCCGTAACCGCCCTGCCAGCGGCACCGAGGGTGAATGTTACTATCAGTTACGGAGAATTCTCTCCAGATGGCGATGGTTTTCAAGACAATGTATGGATAAATGTTCGCTCCAGCGAATCTCCCCTGTACACCAGCGACTGGGTGCTCACCATCCGGGATTCGGATGGCACCATAATCAGACAGATCAATGCCGATCGAAGAAAGATCCGGCCCGATCGCGGAGTAGGGAATCTTTTTCTGCCCGGGAAATATGATGTCCAGCCTCCCATTCTTCCTTCCCGGATCTACTGGAACGGAAGAGGCCGGGATGGAAAGCCTGTAAGGGATGGTACCTATCGTCTATCTCTACAGGGCGAGTTCAAATCCGGCGGTTATGTAAATGAAGATTTTCGGGTACGCGTGGATACCCGAAAGCCAAGGGTTACTCTGGCGGCCACAGCTCCGGTGCTGGTGCGTCCCTTTGCTCCAGATGGATCGGTTCTGCAGCCCCGGGGGGAGATTACTATTATTCAGCGTTCTCCAGCCGGCGCCGGTTATACATTCGTAGGCGAGATTCTGGATTCTGACGGAGATGTGATTGAGAAAAGACAGTGGCAGGATCGATTGCCCACGTCCATTTCCTGGAACGGCAGGGAGCCCGGTGGATCACCGGTGGATCCCGGGAACTATGGATATCGACTGGTGGTACGGGATGGAGCAGGTAACGTAGTCCGGGCCGAGGAACATGGTATTTACGTCACTGCTGGATCGCCGGACATAGTATTGAGGGGAAACCGCTATTATTCTCCTCAGGGACCCAATCTCAGCCTGGAAACAGTGGCTGTAAGCGGCGGCCTTTCTGTGAGCGGATACGAATTCCAGATTCTGGATTCTGGCGGAGATGTAGTATTTCGCGAAGGAGGCGGCGGGAGAATCCCTGCTGGCTTTACCTGGAGGGCAGGCCGGGATGAGTCGGAAGGATATTATCGCGCCCGAGTAGTGATGGATCGGGGCGGTCGACGGGTCATCACACCGGAGTTCGTTTTCTATCTGGATCAATCCGGAACCCGTCCTTCTCTTTCGCTTTCCAGCAGCACCTTTACTCCGGATGGAGACTTCCAGAACGACGAGGTAACCCTGGAAACCTCTGTGTCCGGCCCTGTACCTATCCAGGACTGGACGCTGTCTCTGGTAATCATTTCGGATGCGCATCCAGAATTGAAGGAAGTGTTCATGGCCTTTGAGGGAAAGGGGATGATCCCTGCGAAGATTCTCTGGGACGGAGTCGGTTATGAAGGTCGGGAGCTGGAGTCCTACGAAAGCATTGTTCCGGTGTTGAGCATTCGCAATGAGGCCGGTGTTATCCGAAACTACGAAGCAAGCGTTCTTACCACTGGAGTTGTTCTCAGACCCATCAAGGAAGGCGGAGTGGAGCTGGTGGCCCGTTTTCCCAACAAGAACTATTTCGACAAAGAAGGCGTGATTAACTCCGAAGGCGAAGAGGTGGTGGATGCAATTCTATCCAGAATCAATCGTCACCAGAGATACTTTCTCCGAGTGGAATGCCACAGTGCCATCGCGGGAAGGGAAGAGGAGAATCTGGAACGCACCGAAGAGATGGCCTACACAATCTTTCAGAAATTCCAGGGAACCTACTGGCCGCTGGATCGTATGACCTACATGGGAGCAGGCGAAACGGAAGCTATCTACGAGTCCAGAGGAACATTCGAAAACTACCGCAACGATCGTATGGAGTTTCGTCTGGAAGATGACAATTTCGTAGTAAACGAGTGATACCCGCGCTAAAGGAATTATACAGGGCTGAAGTAGATCTGCCTTGAGCAGTGCAAGGATACTTTGAAAACGCTGAAGCGAAGTAGATCTGCTCTCTCCAGGTCAGGGATGCGCGGAAGTCTTAATGATCTACAGCCCTGACGAAAGAAAGCTTTTTCAGGCCTTGATCCCCTCCATCGCAGTTCTATTTGTTCAGTAATTTTCTGGCCTGAGAGGCAATATCTTTTGCGCGGAGGCCATAGTGATCCATCAGCTTGCCTGCTTCCCCGCTCTGGCCAAATTTATCTGGCATTCCAATTCTATGGATGGGCACAGGATGCTGAGTGGAGAGCGATTCTGCTACTGCAGAACCCAGTCCGCCCAGGATATTATGTTCTTCTGCCGTAATCACAAGTCCGGTCTTTTTTGCATATTTAACCAGCAGCTCTTCATCCAGAGGCTTGACCGAAGCCATATTGATAACGGCCGCATCTATGCCGGATTCTTCCAGAAGTGAAGCAGCTTCCTGAGCCTCTGCAACCATCACACCACAGGCAACGATGGTAATGTCTTTTCCGTCTCTCAGTACTTCACCTTTGCCCGGGTGGAACTGATAGTCGTCCTTTCGCTCAATCACCGGTACTGAAGCTCGACCACAGCGAACATAGCAGGGACCTTTTAGCTCGGCCACTGCCTTGATGATGGCCATGGTTTCGTTGTAATCAGAAGGTACAAATACGTTCATTTCTGGAATGGAACGCATCAATGCGATGTCTTCGATAATCTGATGGCTGGCACCGTCTTCGCCGACGGTAATACCGGAGTGAGTGGCCACCAGCTTTACATTCAGACCAGGATAGGCTACGGAGTTGCGCACGATTTCCCATGCACGGCCGGCCAGAAACATCGCAAAACTGGAAGCGAAGGGCACCAGACCGCTGAGTGCGAAACCTGCTGCCATACCCACCAGATTCTGTTCGGCCACACCTACATTGTAGAAGCGGTCTGGAAAGGCTTTGGCAAAAACGCCGGTCTTGGTGGAACTGGACAGGTCCGCATCCAGAACTACTATATCCTCTCTTTGCTCACCAAGCTCCTTGAGAGCCTGGCCATATCCATCTCTGGTCGCTTTCTTTTCCAATTCTAGAATACCTGTGATTGAACTGATCCCACAGAAAGAGGGATTCTTTAGCTAAGCTTCTTGAAGGCCTTTTGGCGTCCAAAACAAAAAAGCGCTCCTTGCCGTTTTGACAGGAGCGCTTCAGAGAATAGGCCGAGATGTCGGCCCGGATGGAGGATCAGCCTTTCAGCGCATCCACGCGGTCTGTTTTCTCCCAGGTAAAGGTTTTGCCCTCTCGGCCAAAATGACCATAGGCAGCTGTATCACGGTAGGTTCTACCTTTGGGATCCAGCAGTTCCAGTTCCTTCACAATTCCACCGGGACGGAAATCGAATGCATCTCTAACTTTCTGTGCGATCTTATCATCGTCCATGGTTCCTGTGCCAAAAGTGTCTACCAGTACGGAAGTAGGCTCAGGATAGCCAATGGCATAGGAGAGCTGAACTTCACATCGCTCGGCCAGGCCGGCGGCTACTACGTTTTTGGCTGCATAGCGAGCCATGTAGGCTGCGGAGCGGTCCACTTTGGATGGGTCCTTTCCGGAGAAGGCACCACCACCGTGACGGCCATATCCACCGTAGGTATCCACGATGATTTTTCGGCCGGTGAGTCCGCAGTCCCCGTGGGGGCCGCCGATTACAAATCGACCGGTTGGGTTGATCAGATACTTGGTATCTTTGGTTATCATTTCTGCCGGGATGACCTTCTTGATGACCATTTCGATCATCATTTCTTCCAGCTTTTTATGCTCCAGATCAGCCAGGTGCTGCGTTGAGATTACTACAGTGTTTACGTGATGAGGCTTACCATCTTTGTAATCGATGGTTACCTGACTCTTGGAGTCCGGTAGAACTTCTTTGATAGTTCCATTGTGACGGAGCTCAGCCAGATACTGTACCAGCTTATGGGACAGATCAATGGGCATGGGCATGAGGCTGGGAGTTTCCTTACAGGCAAATCCAAACATCAGACCCTGGTCGCCAGCACCCTGGTCCAGGTGAAGGCCTTCCCCTTCGGAAACGCCCTGAGAAATGTCTGGAGACTGCGCATGCAGTTTAACCAGAACTTCCGCTGTTGCGCTGTTAAAGCCAATATCGTCGTGCGTATAGCCGATATCGCGGGTTACTTCCCGAGCAATCTTTTCTACATCTACGTTGGTCTTGGACGTTACCTCGCCTGCAACGCAGATGAAATCAGTAGTGGTCAGAGTCTCGCAAGCAACGCGGCTTTTGGGATCTCCGGCCAGGTATGCGTCCAGGATAGCGTCGGAAATCTGGTCTGAAACCTTATCCGGGTGTCCTTCCGATACGGATTCGGACGTGAATTGAAAATTTTTCAATGACATGTAATACCCCTGTTGAGTTGTGCCTGAGAAAGGCATCAATTTATCTTGATATCCTATTTTTTCGGTGGGGGATGCATTGTCAATGGAAAGAAGGGACCAGGCAGCCGACCCAAAAGGCAGCCCCAATTCATCGTCGGATCCCGTACCGAGGAGCAAACCACTTCGGAATCGCATAATCTGGTCTCTGACCATCGGTCTGCTCCTGGCTCTGACCCTTACCGGTGGCTTTTCTTCCTGTGTTACCGGCTCTCCATTCTATCTCTGGAATGCGGCCGCAGGCCAGATGGAAATCCTGTGCAATCGTCGGCCGATTTCAGAGGTTCTGGAGGATCCGGATCTGGGTTCGGAAACCCGAAAGAAATTGGAGCTGGTGCTGGAGGTGCAGTCTTTTGCCGAAACCCAGCTTCAACTGGATACAGGAGATTCCTTCACGTATTTTTCCCGTATCGAGCGGGATGCAGCGGCGTACAATGTTGTGGCGGCCCCGGCACTATCCCTGGAAGCCCATTCCTACTGGTTTCCCATTGTAGGCACCGTGCCGTATCTGGGCTTCTTTTCCAGGGAAGAGGCGGAATCCCACGCAAAGGATCTGGAACGCAGCGGCCTGGACGTTCTGGTGCAGGATGTGGCCGGATACTCTACCCTGGGATGGTTTGACGATCCACTGCTTTCGTCGCAGCTTGCCTATTCAGATTATGGGCTGGTACGTCTGGTGATCCATGAGGCAGTCCATGCCACGGTCTGGATTCCCGGCTCCGTTCCGTTCAACGAATCCCTGGCCTCGTTCGTAGAAGAGGAGGGCTCCAGGCTCTACATACAGATGCACGATGAGGACGGCTCCCGTATGGCCAGGCTGGACGCTATCCGGGGCGAACAAAGGAAATTCCGGCAGATAATGCACGAAACAGCCGCAAGCTTGAAAGAGCTGTATTCCGGAGACCTTACAGATGCAAAGAAGTTTCAATCCAAGCAGCGGATTATTCGAGACATGCAAGAAAGGATTCGAAATTCATCCTTCGCCTATCTAGACGGAGAAAAACTCGCAGCAAAAACCTATAACAATGCTCATTTTCTGTCCTATCTCGCCTATAATTCCGGCACGGATTATTTTCGGATCGTATTTCAGGACTGTCACAGGCACTGGGGCTGCTTTCTGCAGGCGATGAAATCCCTGGATGAGGCCCCGAAAGGCTGGAAGTAGAGATTCGACGAAGGCACAACGTTAGAGTGTTGTATGGTATAAAGTAACTGAAAATTGAGAAATCCTATCTATTCTGTTACAGGCCAGTCGTCGTTTGCTGACGGGCCGGATAAATAAAAAGTTCAAAAAATTTTGTAAAATATTTTTTGTAATTGACGAGGCCCGGATTTTCCACCTATCTGCGAGACATGAGTGCTTCTAATGATTTGGTGTTGTCGATGGGTACGGCCTTTCGCGGCGCCATGGACATTATCCGGGACGGCATGAGCAAAAAAGAAAAACTATCAACACTTGCTCTTTCGATCCTAATCCATGTAGATCAACAGCAGGGTATTTCGCAAGGTGAACTTGGCAAGATGCTCCGTAGAGATCCTATGACTATGAGTCAGGCCGTTCGGGCCCTTCAAAATGCGGGGCTTGTAACAAGCGCACCCGACAATGAAGACCGTCGCGTAAAGCGTCTGACCATTACAAAAAAAGGTAAAACCCTGGGAGATAGCCTTCTGGACAACGAAAGTCGTCTGCTGAGCAACCTGGCCAGGGAATGGGGAAAGACACGAGTAACTCAGTTTTCCAAAGATGTAACCGAGTTTAACGAATTTCTGACCCGTATCGCAGGCTGAACCAGTGGGGCCTTCGGGCCCCGCTTTCCCGTTGGCCTTCATTGTTGGAGGCCATATTACTCGGCTGACTGATTCTGACTGAGGAACAGTCAGACTTCGCACTAGGGCTCAAGTAGATAGTACTGCTGTCCTCGCTTGCGAAACCTTCCCTGCACCGGGTAGGGGGCTCTTCTACTTACTTCCATTTCTTCCAGATAGGGCTCGATATCGATAGGCGATAGCTCCTCATCAATCCAGACACCCAGCTTTTTCTGTCCTTCCAGAATGATTAGAGCGGAAGGACCGTCAGCATGGTAATGTCCGGGATGTCCTGGAAAAAGCGAAAGAGTTCCATATTCGGGCACAGAGACTTTCTTCGGCAATTTTTGACCGGTCTTTCGCAGCCTTGCGGATTGTATCCGTTTCAGCGGCTCGGCCCGGGTAACGAAGAAGAAATCGCCCAGCCTGTAGCAGCGATGTTCCCGGGAGCCCGGCTCTCGCACTGCCGCCCCCACGTTAGAGGCGAATGTGGATTCCACCCGACGACTCACCGAAGGGCTGTAGTACATAAGTAAATCCGGATCGAGAAATTTCTCCAGCTGCCGGCCCAGCGAACTGTGGAGTACGGACTGCTGCTTTTCCTGCTGCAAAAGCTTGTGCGAAATGGACAGGAATCTTTGCAGGCGAGCACGTAAATAGGCCGGTCCTTCGAATGTATGCAGGAATTCTGCTGCCTCTTCCTGTACAGTTTTCAGAATTGCATTCGCTGACTGAATTTGAGAATCCATTTCCAGCAATTGATTTTGAAGCTTTCTTGCATGAGCCAGGCCCTGTTCGAGCTGGACTTTGTTTTTTCCGGCCATCACTCTTTATTATCGGAGGGATGTGGATCAGTTAACGTATTTTCTGCGGAAGATACTCAGTAGAATTCCCGTGCCCATAAGGCAGGTGATCAAATGAGAGCCACCGTAGCTGACGAAACTGAGCGGCAAACCTGTAACCGGTAAAAGTCCCAGGGCAATTCCTACATTAAAGAAAATATGATAGAAGAACATAAACCCCAGCCCTGCCGCAAGCAGGGAGCCAAACCGATCCCGGGCCTCGTAGGACATCTGAAGGGCTCTGAGCGGTATGGCCGCAAGTATCAAAAGTAGGAAAACGCTGCCCAGAAAGCCGGTGCGCTCCGCCCAGGCGGTATAAATAAAGTCCGTATGCGCTTCTGGAACCACCGGAGTGTCTCCAATGGTCATTTCGCCTTCAAACATTCCCTGACCTACCCACTGACCGGAGCCGATGGCCGCTTTGGATGCTCGAATCTGGTAGGCATGACCTCGTGGGAATCGGTCTGGATTGATAAATGCAGTAACTCGCACTACCTGGTGATATTTAAACGAAAAAGTCCAGTGAATGGATAGTGCAGAAAGAATGGAGATTCCAATTACGCCCAGAGGAATGTAATACTTTCGCAGAGATTTAAAGCTAACTCCCTGGGTGAGTCTCCAGATAAAAAGCCCCAGAGCAGTGAAAGTGCAGAGAAGAGCTACCACCAGAAGCAGGATATCGTTATCCAGAATGCGAAGCAGCATTCCACCTTCTTCTATGCGAATGCTTTCCGCCGCATCCTGAAGATCAATAAACAGGCTCTGATTCGTAAGAATATTTCCCAGGTATTCTCGATCCGTTCCTGTAACTCCTTCCGGGATTTTTGCCTTTTCCAGGAAGGCCCATATGTCCGATTTGAGAATCCGAACGGCCGGAAGCAATGAGTCCTTACCCAGCTCTCCAATGCGAGTGAGAACGGAGTCCACCAGCATGATGTTATGGTACTCAATATAGAGCGGTACAAATATGGAGACAGCGAAGAAAATTACAATAGAACCAATGTGATATATATCTGCTCCGGCCATGTACAGCATGGAGAGTAGAATTGGAGCAATTACGAATGCGCCACCAAAGTCAGGCTGCACCACAATTAAGAGCATGGGCAACACTGCGATTCCAAACGGGATCAACAGAGAGTAGATATGTTCCAGTTCTCTTTCTTTGAGTTCTAGATATTTGGCCAGAAGGATGATGGTTGCCAGCTTCGCAATCTCGGAAGTCTGAAAGCCCACAGCTCCAAAGCGAATCCAGCTTCTTGCGCCTTTGTGTTCCGATCCAATGAAGGGAATAAGAGTAATTAGAAGAAGGAAGATGGCAATTCCATACAGAGGTAGCGCTATTCCGCCGATCACCTGGTAGTTGACCTTGCGAAGGGCGAACATCAGGATGAGTCCCAGCGCAAAGAAAGCGCTTTGTTTCATCCACGCAGGGAAGGATGTATCCGGATTTGTTTCCTGGGTATAGAGCACAAATATACCGGCGCCCACCGCAAAAAGGACGGAGAACAGAAGTACAAAGTCTATACGATACTTGCTAAACATTCTGGTTTTCGCCGGTTACCGCTACTGCTGCCCGTCCGCTCCTGGTTCATGTTCTGGGTGCAGTGCCATCTCTTTGGCTGGATCTTCTGGCAAGGGACGATCCCAGTTAGGGTAGGCCGCTTCGAACATACTCATGGCCACCGGTGCTGCCGAATAGGAGCCTGCAATACCATATTCTACAAACACTACCACCACCAGTTGCTCTTCTACCGGTGCTCCATAGGGTGCGAATCCTACAAACCAGGCGTGGTCTCGGCCGCTTCTTTCGCTTCTGGTCTGCGCCGTTCCGGTCTTTCCTGCCACAGGAACCATGTCTTTTCGATTCAGATAGCTTGCCGTTCCTGCAGTAATTACAGCTCGCATTCCTTTTTCAACGGTTTCAATATGAGATCGGGTCAGAGGAACCTCGGCTACTTTTTCGGGACGGACTTTTCGCACCACTCGACCATTGTAGGAATCCCGCACTTCTTTCAATACGTGTGGCCGCAAAACCTTGCCCCCGTTCAGGATAGCAGAGTACATTACTGCCAGTTCGATGGGCGTGGTTTGCAGAAATCCCTGACCAATGGAAAGGTTAATGGTATCTCCATCGTACCAGCGGCTGGACCAGGTAATCTGTTTCCATTTCTGATCTGGCACAAAGCCCTGGACTTCGCCTGGAAGATCAATACCGGATTTCTTATCCAGTCCCAGAGCCTTGGAAAACTCGATTATAGGCGTAGGGCCAATCTTATATCCAAGACGATAAAAGTAGACGTTGCAGCTATGGGCGATGGCCCCGATCATGTTGTTCATTCCATGACCGGATGCTCGGTGACAGTAATAGACGCTGTCCGGCACTCCCGCCACGGAACTTTCCAGTGTCCATCGACCTGGACAATGGAATTTGGTATGTTTGCTTACGAAATCCCCTGGAAAGGATTCCAGACCGGCCAGCGCTACCAGAGGCTTGAATGTCGAGGCCGGCGGAAACTTGGTCTGTATGGCAAGATTCAGAAATCCATTGTACAATCGCACCTTGCGAATATGTTCCGTGCGAACATCGCCGGTGCCGCTGGAAAGTATGTTGGGGTCATAGGTGGGCGCAGATACCAGGGCCACTACCTCGCCGGTGGACGGCCGGATGGCAATGGCGGCCCCTCGCTTACCACTTTTGATAAGTGCCTGGTAGGCTGCGGCCTGCACATCCCGGTCAATATTCAGTACAAGATGATTTCCCTGCTGGCTGCGTTCGATTGTCTCTTCACTATCCAGCACCTTGTTACGAACCAGAATCCCATCCTTTCCTCGCAGATCGCTGTCGTAATAATCCTCTACGCCAGCTTTTCCCAGGGTCTGATAGGGCAATGCCTGGCCATCTTTGATCTCTCGTCTGGTAGGAGAACCTGTATAGCCGGTAACGTGGGCCAGGGCAGGTCCCATGGTATAGTAGCGAAGAAACCTGGTAACGAACTGAGTCTTATTGCCTTCGAGCTGAATGCTGGCCAGGCGAACCTGCTGCGCCCGGCTCACACGATGAATCAGTGTTACCTCTTCATTCTTCTTGGACAGTTCTTTCCATTTTGCCGGTTCCAGGATGTCCGCATAGTCAGACAACGGATAGCCCATTATTACCGAGAATCGCTTGAGAAAGGCAACCCCATCCTCCCGGGTTTTGAATCGGCCGGGATACATGTTGAAATCGATGTAGAGAATGTTTTGAACCAGGGGCTTTTCCAGGTTCATATTGCGATCGTAGATGAATCCCCGGGGAGCTTCCTTGAATTCCTGCTTGCTTACGAACTTTCGAGAGAGTACGTGATTTTCTGCGCCATGGAGCACCTGGAGGTTTCCCAGCTGAAATACGCAGACCACGGCAAGAAACAGAATCAATGCAGTGAAGAAATAGATCCTTACATGGAAGCGTCGCTCCAGGCGAAATTCTGTGGAGGATCGTGTGCTCATCGATTGGAAGAATCCAGCCTGTAAATCATTGTAAGCAGCCAGAACCAGATGGGTCCCAATCCGGCCGTAAACACAGCAGGGCCCAGAAGCGGGTAGGCAGCAGAAAACTGATCTACCATTCCCATAATGAGCCACACAGCAAGCCTTACAATCAATGTTGTGGCAAAAACAAGCACCAGGATGGAGGCAATGCTGTCCCGGTCCAGAAGTCGATTCAACCGGCCGATGGTGTATCCAGCAACGCAATACACCAGGGAATGAACTCCGATTATGGAAACAAATTCCCGGGCCGATTCATCATAGGCCAGTAGCTGGGAGTCTTCCAGAAGACCGGCAAAGAACCCAATCCAGATTCCGGTGAAGTCCCCTTTTCGGATGCTAAAGAAAATAACAAAGATAAGCAGGAAGTCCGGATAGATAGCACCGGTGCCAAACGGATCCAGGCTCAGAAAGTTGATCCCTTTCAGAAAGGATGAAATGATCAGTCCGACCGCAATTACTAAGGCTTCCAGAAACATTTTATTGTCCGGCCCCCGGGATGTTCAGGTTCTCCAGGCGTCGACGAGGTCCTGGCCCTGTGGGTTCTGTAGTCTCTTCCTCTGTGGTTTCCTGGGTCTCTTCCTTCTGCTCGGCTCTTCGCTTTCGCTCTTCTTCCTGCTGCTTCAGTTTACGCTCCACTTCCGGAAGATCCGGAAATACCGGAGGACCAAACTCGGTAACCAGGTTATCTTCGATCTTTTCTCTCTCAAATTGCTGAGCCCAGCTGGAAGGATCTTTCAATAGTACAACAACGGTATCCAGCCGATCAATGGGAGCGTAGGGTTTCACCATCGCTGTGCGAAACTCCCCATCAGGATTTCCTTCGCCTGTAATGATTCCCACAGGAATGTCTGGAGGAAAGATTCCACCCTGACCGCTGGTGTACACTGGAGTTTTTAGAATTTCAACGCTGGGATCCTTGAATACAGTGCGATGCTCGAATGAATCGGAACTCAAATATGTCAGGAGACCTCTGGTAAGGGATCCGCTGTTTCCAGAAAAAATGGCCCATTGTCCTGTATGGGGCATGCGAACCCCCATATTAAAGCCTGGATGCACCAGTGGCTGAACTACAGACGATGACTCCCCGGCAATGGCTACAATACCCACTACCGCGCGGATGAGATTTTTATTTTCATCGTGGGCTTTGCAGATAACCGGCATGAATGGACGGACCCCATCCTCCCGGCCCACGCGAATCAGAATCCGGGGGCTGATAGAATTCAGACGGATTCCGATTACTTCAGCGGTTAGTTCCTGCACCCCATCCATGGGAGGGAATTCCAGCGCTTCCCTGAGCTTCTGGTTTTCTCTGTGTAAAGCGTCGAATTTATCTTTTTCCAGGCGATATTCTTCCAGACGTTTCTGAGCCTGGTCGTATTTTTCCTGAAGATCCTGATATTGATCTACTCGGACCCATAGTTCCCCTGGCAGGGAAAGTCCTGAGTTGATGGCTCCGCCGATTTCATCGGCCAGTTTTCCGAAGAAGGCTGCTCCGGCAGCAAAAGGATTACGCTGCCAGAGGATACAGGTTATAGAGAATAGAACGCAGAACCCCAGACTGAAGGTAATCTTTTTTCTCCAGAGGATCTCCCACAGCATGGATTACTTCATTCCGGATCGAATATTCTTTAGCTCATCCAGGTAGCGGCCGGTTCCCAGGGCCACGCAGATTAGCGGGTTTTCAGCTCGGAATACCGGAACCCCGGTTTCCTTGCTCAGGAATTTATCCAGACCCTTGAGCAGACATCCGCCTCCGGTCATAACAATTCCTCTTTCAACGATGTCAGCGGCCAGTTCCGGTGGAGTGCGCTCCAGGGAGTTCTTTACTGCTTCCAGAATGGCATCGATGGGCTCTTTCAGTGCTTTTCGCATTTCGTTGGAGTCGATTTCCAGAGTTCTGGGGAGTCCGGAGATGGCATCCCGTCCTCTAAGCTCCATCACTTCCTGCTTTTTCTCTGGATAGGCATTTCCGATGGTAAGTTTCACATCCTCTGCCATCCTCTCCCCGATCACCAGGTTGTACTGGGTTCTAAGATGTCGAATAACTGCTTCGTCGAACTCGTCTCCACCAATTCGGATGGAATCAGCAATTACCATCCCTCCCAGGGAGATTACAGCGATTTCTGTAGTTCCACCCCCGATATCCACAATCATGGTTCCTGCTGGCTCATGAATAGGTACATTGGCGCCAATGGCGGCTGCCAGAGCCTCTTCGATCAGGAAGATTTCCCGGGCTCCAGCCTGCTCGGCGGATTCCCGCACGGCACGCTTCTCTACTTCAGTAATTCCTGAGGGAACTCCAATCACCATCCTGGGTTTTACCAGAGTGGTGGTTTTATGCACCTTTTGAATGAAATAGCGGATCATCTTTTCTACGGTTTCGAAGTCCGCAATCACGCCATCCTTCATGGGGCGGATGGCTACAATGTCACCCGGGGTTCGACCCAGCATCCGCTTGGCTTCATGGCCTACAGCCAGTACTTTGCCGGTGGAGGATTGAACCGCAACCACTGAGGGTTCGGACAGCACAATGCCCTGTCCTTTCACATAAACCAGGGTATTGGCCGTTCCCAGGTCAATTCCCATATCGTTGGAAAAAAGTCCGTATAGGTTATCAAGAAGCATAAAATTTATCCAGGTTCGCCAGGGTAGAAGAAGATCAAATTACCGGTCTCCGTTAGTGAGCGACGGTGTCAACTAATCGCCGTCGCTACCTATTTTTCGGCATGAATGCAGATAATCTCTCCTGCAAAAATGGATCATCGCCGGAAATTCGAAGGGCTTCCTGCAAATAGGGAATTGCGAAATAGGGTCCATTCTGTTTTGCATTGATCTCACCTTCCATCCGGGCTGCTTCGGCTCGATAGAAGTCCGGAACCGATGGATCATATTTTACCAGTCGTACCGCGTACAGCGCCTGCATGTAATCCCTGGCTTGAAACCTGGCGTACCCCAGCAGCAACTGCTTCTGGTAGGGCTCCAAAAAGTCGATGCCCGTGTTTACCGGCGGATTTCCTTCCCCGGGTGTCTGGGCGGAATCCTGTGTAGCGGGAGGATCCGTGATTTCCTTGAGTTTTTCATGATCTCCCAATAGAGCATAAAGTCCTGCGGCCACCCACATCCATTCCTTCTGTAACTCTGGTGGCAGCTCCGCTGGATTTACGGCATGCAGATGCTCCAGGATAGCTGGGTCCGTTCTTCCGAAATACATCAAATCCCCCAGGGCTACTCCAAAGTGAGCCAGGGATTTGTAGCTACCATCCGGATTATACGCCAGAGCTCTACGCATGTAACGGGATAGTTCAAAGCCAATGCTCTGAACGGATTTTTCTTCCAGGAGGCTCGGGCGCAGCGGAGGTAGATACCCGCGGCCGGAAAATTCAATGAGATTCCGGCTATCCAGCTGGATTCTAAGAAGCAATTCGTAGAGTTCGTACCTGCCTCTCCAGGCGGCCATGGTTCCCAGGTCTTCTTCGGTTCTGGCGATAATCTCTATAATCCTTCGGTTTTCATCGATCTGCTGGTACAGAGCGTCCTGGAGCTTGAAATAGGGATTCTCGGCCGGGTCTTCTGTAGAAGCGGGGGGCACCATTTCAGAATAGCGGGCGTAGGAGGCCAGATACGCATCGGTGCGGCCCTGCAATCGCAGCAGGCTATCAGAAGCAAATCGCACCTGAAAATAGCGAAATACATCCTGGCCGTAAAAAACGCCGGCCACGGCTATAAGGGTAAGTGGGATGAACCAGATCCAGAGTCGTCCACGGCTCTTCTTTCGCCGGGACATGGGTTCGGGCATTTTGAGCATTACAAACTATTGTCTCTGAGAAAGTTTTTAAATCGATCTACCTCCCGTGTCAGGATTAACGGAGAAGGTCCTCCGCGTTCCGGAATAAAGGCAAATCCACTGTCCAGAAACAAAATCCGGGTCAGGTCGTCTACCCGGTATTGAAGCCGAATCGTATCGCTATGAATCAAAAACATTCGATCCGAATACTGCAGCTGGCAGGGCCCCATGCGCTTTAGTTTGCTGAATAGATCCGGCGATACCTGCTGCCAGTTTTCTGCTGCACTCACTGCCTGACCGGATTCGTCCAGAAACAGGATTCCTTCGAATCGGGATTTTCCCGCCCCGGATCTACGAAGTCCCGGTTCCGTGGTGGCTACGCTTCTGGACCACAGGGATTCCCGGGAGCCTGTTTTTGGACCATGGCTGGCCGGATGGGCTGCGCTTCTGCGATGGGCCAGATCCTGGTATTGTTGCGATTGTTCCCGCGCATATCCCTGGCTGTACCCATATCCGAAACCGGACGCGCCGTAGCGTTCGGATTCTTGCTCCATGGGAAAGGATGAAGTTTCTGTTTCTGCGAACCCGAACTCCTCCAGTTCATTTTGCTGAATGGGTCCTCTGCCGGTCGCCGAGCTCCGGCCATGCCCCGATTCCTCCGGTCCTTGCTCCGGCATCTCCGAGTCATGTCGGCCCTGAAAGCTGCGCACTACAAAGAGATAGAGCAGGCAGCCCAGCCCGATGAAAATAAATGTGATGGCAAGGTAGTACATCTCCTGGACAATATCGGCCTGTGTAGCCAAACCCTGCACGGTTCTTTTGGACCCTGTTTACAGTTGTTTTAGACTGGTCAACAGGCTCGGGGCCGGCAAAATCGACCCGTGAAAAGCATCATCGATTATGTAAAACGCCTGGGAGCAGGTATCATTGTTATCTTTCTAGTTTTGATGATGGGGGTGACTTTTTCCAGTCAACCCATGGATGAAATCCTGGCGATTTTCGCCGGCCAGACCAAATTCGGCTCCTTCGATGGAGAAGATATTTCCGAAGAAAACTACGGATTTGCCTACAATGCCTGCAAGCAGCGGTTCGCCCAGTTCGGCGAAGTTCCAGACATCTTCTTGAACGGATGTCTGGAAAGCACTCTTCAGGAACTCTATGTACTGCCAAAGATTGCCCGGCGCCTGGGCCTGGATGCTTCCGAAGAGGAAATAGAACGTGATCTGGTAGAACTGGCACGTCAGGCCTATCAAAGCCAGGAAGTGCTGGTGGAGGCGGATCGACAGACAGTTCAGGATTTCTATCGAGATATTGTACAGCAGGCCTCTGTTAAGCTACGAAGCCGGGAAGCCAGTGCTCGAAGAGTAAGTACGGCCATTTTGGCCATGGAATCCTCGCCGGCATTGATCGAAGCTGCCACTCGCTCCAGGGCCACTACAGTAAGCTTTCGCATGGTTCGCTATACTCAGACAAGCCTGCTGGCCGGCTTCGATGATCAGGTCCAGATCAGCGATGAAGAATTGAAGAGCGAGTATGAAAGCTGGAAGAAAGAAAAACCGGACCTGGAGCCCCTGGATAAAGTAAAAGGGCAGGTGCTGGATCGGGTGCGTACTGGAAAGAAGCAGGCGATGCTTGCTAAATCCAAGGAACAGCTGAGCAAGCTGAAGCCAGAAGACGGATTGAATTCTGTATCTGACATTACCGGGATTACACCCAGAACATTTCAAAATCTTCCTCTGGAAGCTTTATCCCAGGTTCGTGTAGATGACGGTAAGCCTGCCAATCTGGCCACCGGAGACTTCTTCCGAGATCTTACCAGTTATGAACGAGGAAAGAATCGCTATTACGGTCCCTACCAGGATGGCGAAGCCACTGTTTATGTAGAAATTGTTAATCTCAACTCTGGAGCAGTAACGGAAGCAGAGAAAGAAAAAGTGCTGAATGAAACCGGAGCACGTGCCCGTCAGGAAGTGTACCGATACATGATTCGCACAGAAGCCCAGCGAGGCGATTTTAACTTCAGGGAACTGGCCTCGGAAAACGAGAGACAAATACCAGTGCAATAACGTTGAAAGCGGAACTAGTAAATCCATTCCTGGAAGCTGCAGCGCTGGTGTTTCGCCAGATGCTTCAGATGGAACTCGTCAGGGGAAAAACCACAATCAAGAAGTCCCCGGCGCCGGGTTATGAAGTAGCCATTGTGATAGGAATAACCGGCGAGGTTACAGGTACAGTGGTCTATTCCATGAATATGGATACTGTGCGAAAGATAGTGCAGAAGCTAATGCCAAATCTGGAAGCCGGCGCTATAGAGAAAGAATACAAGGATGTAGTGGGTGAGGTCGGTAACATGATTACCGGTAATGCATTGAATGTATTTTTGAAAAACGACAAAGATCTGGATGTTACCGTTCCCCGGGTTGTGGATCTGCGAAAGCAGGAGCTGAGTCTGACGGACGGAGTAACTCTTGGTTTGAATCTATATTCTCCTTTTGGTCTTATTGAAGTTAACATCTGCATGAATGAAGTTTGAGTCCTGGATCATGGATCATGGATCATAGATCATGGGTCCTCACTCCTCACTCCTCATTCCTCACTGCATCAAAAGCATCCAGCAAAGGCTTTTGATCTCCTTTATTTCTCCTACTGGCTGAAACTCCCTGAGGGCTATCCATTTGCTCGTGGTTGCTTCAGCTACCTCTATTAACGATCCAGCTGCAAGTGCGGAACATTTGCAGCTGGATCCCCTATTCGAAACCTTACTTTTTCTTTCGCATAAGGCGTACGTGGTGACATAAGCATGCGAAAGGTCTCGTTTCCTTATAGGTTGCCGAGTTTCTTAAACCTGCCGCGGCCATAAACCTGGAGTAAATTCACGGAATTTTGAGCCAGTCATGTTTGGATTAGAAAAGTACTAAGTGGATTTCAGGGCTTTCCCGAATAGTATAATGTCATTCGTGTAACTCCGTAGGGGGCCCGCAAGGGTCCCCTTTTTTTTCGCAATTGCCGGAGTGAATAACTGCCTCTCGCGCCGGACCCGGAAGTCAATTTCTGACCATTCATCAGAGCTTTACGTCTCATCCGGGACCGACATTGGATTCGAAGAATCCTTCTTCAGGCGCTGGCATCCTGCCAGATGCCGCTATTATTTCGCCAACCTATAGGTGCACCTTTCTCTTCCAGAAAGCCTCGCGTTTCCTCGAATACAGGTTTGTAGGAATAGAATGGAACCGTGGGATAAAGATGATGAATTAAATGGTAATTCTGACCCAGAAGCAGTGTATTCAGAAGGCTTCCTGGAATCACTCTGGTATTCTGAAATCTCTCTCTGGATCTATGCGGATAATGGGGAAGCCAATCGAATACTATGGCCAGGAGCATCAGCGCAATCAGTGCCGGGGCAACCCAGAGTAGTAACGGTTCCCATGGATTGGTGAAATAGGCCCAGAATCCATACACCGCCCCCAGACCCAGTAGGCCCAGCAGCGTAGCGGGCATCTTATCTCTGGCCTGCTTGTCGGCAAAGGTGAAGAAATGATAGTAGTATCTTGGAATGATGGTGAGGCCCCGTAAAACCAGCAACACAGGATTCGAAGTGGCCATCCAGTGGTCGGGATCGGCCTCCGGGTTGTTTGTATTGCTATGATGTCTCAGGTGCAGGACCTTGAAAGCCGCAAACGGAGCAAACAACAGGGCTCCACTAATCCAGCCAATCACTCCGTCCAGCCATCGAAAGGAGCCCTTCCTCGTGCCAATGTTGGAATGGCTGGCTTCATGCAGGGGAGTAAAGGCCATGTATCCCACCAGACAGTTGGATATAAGTGCGGCCCAGAGAGGAACAACGCCGGCTGCGTAAGCCACTGACATTCCTGCAAATCCGCATACACACAATAGAAACAGAGCTACCGTGGGCCAGGCCACTTTGCCGCTGTAGGATTTCCATACCTTTTGAACATCTTCCATATTCTCCTCCCGAGCCTCGCTCTCTGACCATAGAATACTGACTGGCCAGCCGGTCAGTCAACTACAAAAGAACAATAATTTCCAGGAAAGTTCAGAAAAAATCCCAGATCCGCCTCATATTGCCCCGAGGTCTGGGAAAATATCGGTGGATTCCATCCGGTGCTCCGCCGGGGAGCTACGCCCAGACTCCGTAGGCCCATTGTCCCTGGAATTCCGGGAGTTGAAAGTGAGAGGGAATTTCGTTAACCTGATGTCCGATCCGAGGCTACGCTAGCCTCATGGCGGGCCCTGGTTTTCTGGAAGATGTACTGTTCCAGTCGTTTGAAGTCATCGGGGCCGCCGCCAGTAAACCGTATACCAATGAGATAGCCATTTTTTGAAGGAAACAATCTCGTTATATCTCCTTCCATTTCCAGAATATCGTTTTTAAGAGGCAGCAGTACTCGTAGAGAATCGTGATCAATAAGATACTCGAAAAGCACATTGTTTTTGATCTCGAAAAGCAGGCCGGCAATGGAGATGTTACTCAATCGGGCCAGAGGTTCGGTGTAATAGGTACGAGCCACCGCTGTTCTGGACATGGCATAGCTCAACAGAGTTGCCAGGATATCGATTCGAGTGGCATCTTCGGTACTGATTTGATGCTTTTCCAGAACGGTAGTATACAGATAAATATGTCCAACAACCTGATCAAACACAGTGATAGGCGAGCATACGTAATTGTACAGATGCTTGCGAAGTTCTTCTTGCTGAATATCTTCGAAGGCTTTTCTGGCTTCTTCTTCGGACATGACATTGAGCATGTTTTTGAATTCGCGTTCGTAGTTGGTTAGCCCAAACAGGTTCAGCTTACGAAAGTAATTGTCCAGGCGATCTGTATCTCGAATATAAAGTGTGCTGTCCTGAGAGGCCACAATCTGCTCCATCAGGTTCTTTTTTTCGCCTTTCTTATAGAATTTCAGTTCGAAGAATTGGGAGATACTATGAAGCTCTTCGGCTACCATGCGAAGTATCAGCCCCATATCCGGGAAATCCTTCCGTAGCTCCTGCACAACAAAGGAATACCGGTCTTCTACAATCTGACCAATGCCCCTTTTTCCAAAGATGGGCCTGTATTGAAATAGAAAGCGCAGATAGACATCGTCAGGATAAACCCTTCGATATTTTCTTCTGGTAGCCGACTGGATGCTGTCCGGCATGCGAATCCACACCAGCTCACCGCTAATCTCTTCAATGATTACCTCAAACTGGTAGAAAATGTTCAATGCATCGAAGCGAATCCGGATCCTGCGCTGAGGGCCTTCTTCGAAGTTCGGTATTCTAAGCAGAACATGGTCATCGTCCACATCTGCAATACTGCCCTGAAATACCTCGATACCGTAGCTGATATCGATCTTGCGACTCTCGGCCCTCAAATGAAAGAATAGATGCCGAATCTGGTTAATGTCCGAACCTATAATGGTAAATTGAGTGGGAACCATGCGCTCATTGCCATAGATCTCCCGCATCATATCCACAAGGCTGCCTTCCATATCCTGGCGGATCTGGTGCATGGTCTGGGACCCATCGGACCCAAAACTGGTCCAGGCTCGGGGCAATTCTGTCACGAATAACTCATCGACGGGGGAGACATGGAAATTAAAGACTCAGACCCGGGTTTTGGACCTCGGGGAATCGACGGGATCGATTTGGTGGCCCGGATTACAGAAATTGATTCTGGAATTGGAGATATCAGGAGCTCAGGGCACTGTCCAGGGAATCGGAGATCTCAAAGAGCATATCCAGCTTGGACAGTTTCAGAAGAGCCAGCAAGGAACGGGAAAGATTGCAGAGGATCAGTCGGCCGCCGTAGGCGCGGACATCCTTCATAAAGGCCACCAGAGCCCCCAGAGCCGAGCTATCAAAATATTCGGTATCGGCAAGGTTCAAGACGATCTTCTGCGGACGATCCTGTATATGCTGAGTCAGGCCTTCCCGAAATTTCCGAGCCACCACCATATCAACTCGTGGCTCCAGTACATGCAAAATTACAGTGTCATCTTTCTTTTCGGCGCGGATCATCCTGTCTTTCAAAACCTTCCGGTACTGCGGCGGTCAATTGTTTTTCCTGTGCCAACTTTTATAGCGGTGGGGCTCGGGAAAAAATCATCAGTACTATGTAGCAGAATATCGGAAATATGATTGCTCGAATTGGGAAAGGAATGCAAAAAAAGTATGTGAGTTCCCCTGTATATGGATGCAAACACCACGGGGGAGCGTTCTTCCGAAATATGATTGGACAACGGAATATAGATAACCGGGGTCCGCAGCAGGCCGGGGTTGCAGTTAGCAATCTCAGCACAGAAAACTTCCACCAGGTGTGGAACAGGGGGCTTAAATGAGCAAACGGGTATTCTTTTTTGGAGAAGGACGGACCGACGTAGATTCACCGGACAAGGCGGCTCTGGGCGGTAAAGGGGCCAATCTTTGCAAGATGGCTGCACTGGGCGTTCCCGTACCTCCCGGACTTGTGATTCCTACATCCGTTTGCAACGAGTACACGGAGATTCGAAAGTTGCCGGATGGATTAATGGATGAAGTAAGAACCAAACTGGAAGAAGTAAATCAGCAAACCGGCCGTATCTTTGGAGGTTCGGAAAAACCATTACTGGTTTCTGTCCGATCCGGTGCGCCCATCAGCATGCCCGGGATGATGGATACTATACTGAACCTCGGGCTCAATGAAGAGACCAAGAAAGGTATGGCTCTGGAAACGGGCAACGATCGCTTCGTAGAAGACTCCCATCGAAGATTCATTCAGATGTTTGGAAACGTTGTAATGGGAATCAAACATGAACTGTTTGAAGAGATTCTGGAAGAGCACAAAGAAAAGGCCGGAGCCGCGGTGGATACCGAACTGGATGCCAGCGCCTTGAGAGAGCTTATAGAGGAATACCGAAAGCTGGTAAAAAAGGAAACCGGCCAGGAGTTTCCAGATGATCCCTGGGAACAGCTGGAAAAGGCCATTGAGGCGGTATTCCATTCCTGGAACAATGAAAGAGCCATCTACTATAGAAGGATGCATGCCATCCCGGACGCTCTGGGAACAGCTGTGAATGTGCAGTCCATGGTGTTTGGAAACATGGGCGACGATTCCGGAACCGGAGTTGCTTTTACCAGGAATCCATCTACCGGCGAAAAAAAATTCTATGGAGAATATCTAATGAATGCTCAGGGCGAGGATGTGGTAGCCGGTATTCGCACACCTCAGCCTATTGCGCAGCTGGAAAAGGATCAACCACCAGCCTACAAACAACTCATCGATATTCAGCAGAAACTGGAAGGCCATTTTCAGGACATGCAGGACATTGAATTTACCATTCAGCAGGGAAAACTCTACATTCTGCAGACCAGAAATGGAAAGCGAACTGGCTTTGCTGCGCTTAAGATTGCATGCGATATGGTAGATGAAGGAGTTCTCAAACCGGAGAAGGCCATCACGCGTATGGATCCAGAATCCGTACCTTCATTACTGGCCCAGGTTTTTGACCCTGCAGAGAAATCCCATGCAGTTTCCCAGGGTAGAATCGTCGGAAAAGGGCTCAATGCAGGCCCGGGGGCGGCATCCGGCTTCGTAGTATTTAGCTCGGAAAAAGCCCATCAGTACAGATCTTCCGGAAAGAAATCCATTCTCGTGCGAACGGAAACGTCACCTGAGGATATTTCGGGTATGGAAGCTGCGGAAGGTATCCTGACTTCACGGGGCGGAATGACCTCTCATGCAGCGGTAGTGGCCCGGGGCATGAATAAACCCTGTATTGTAGGATGTTCTTCCCTTCGCGTGGATGAAAAAAAAGGAATCATGACCATTGTCACCGAGGACAATAAATCCATTGAACTGAGCGAAGGGGATGAACTGTCCATCGATGGAGGAACAGGCGAAGTCATTCTGGGACTGATGAAAACCAGAGAAAGCGAAATCCAGCAGGCCCTGGCCGGCGAAATCGACGGAGAGAAATCCGAGATCGCGCGAAACTTCAAACGGATGATGGAATGGGCGGATCAGAGCAGAAAGCTGAGTATTCGAACCAATGCCGATACTCCAAAAGATGCAAAAGTGGCCCGAATGTTTGGCGCCCAGGGGATAGGGCTCTGTCGCACCGAGCATATGTTTTTTGAAGGGGATCGAATTCTTGCCATGCAGGAAATGATTCTGGCTTCCAGCGTGGAGCAAAGAAAGCGCGCGCTGGAAAAGATTCTACCGTACCAGAAAGAGGATTTCCGGGGTATATTCGACGCCATGGATGGATTTCCAGTAACCATTCGACTGCTGGATCCTCCATTGCATGAATTCCTGCCGCGAGAAGAAGCAGATTTCAAGAAGCTTGCCTCCGCATTGAATATCGATGTAGAACTGATCAAGCGAAGAGCGGAAGAACTACATGAGCAAAATCCCATGCTGGGCCATCGAGGATGTCGACTGGGGATTACGTATCCGGAAATCACCGAAATGCAGGTGCGAGCTATCCTGGAAGCAGCCTGCGAATCCAGTGCTTCTGGAACGGATGTTCATCCTGAAATCATGGTGCCTCTGGTAGGCAAAGTTAACGAACTGGTGATGCAAAAAAAGATCATCCAGGAAACAGCCGAGAAGGTATTTCAGGAAAAAGGTTCCCGGGTAGAGTTTATGATCGGAACCATGATCGAGGTGCCCAGGGCCGCGGCCACAGCAGACGAAATAGCTGCCGAGGCAGAGTTCTTTAGCTTTGGAACCAATGACCTTACCCAAATGACCCTGGGCTTTTCCCGGGATGATGCGGAGTCCTATATTCGCGAGTATCTGAGACTGAATATCTATGAGCGAAATCCATTCCAGTCTATAGATCAGGATGGAGTAGGGGCCATGGTTCGCATGGCGGTGGACAAAGGCAGAAGCACTCGTTCGGGAATCAAGCTGGGAGTCTGCGGAGAGCATGGTGGCGATCCAACCTCGATAAAATTCTTTCACGGACTGGGTTTGAACTATGTTAGTTGCTCTCCGTTCCGTGTAGCAGTAGCCAGGCTGGCCTCCGGAATTGCTGCTCTGGAAAGCAAGGCCTGATCGGTATCGCAAGGATGCCAGGTTAAGTCTGTTCGATGTCGCGGGGCGGAGCCTGCCATTGGACGCTGCCAGCGAAGACACCTCCATCGGGTTTCCAGTGGACCAGTGGTTCCGTAGCCAGGTACAGTGAGAAAAATCCCCGTAAATCGGCCTGAATTTTGCCGGAAAATGGGGGCATCTGTTAAGTACGCCTGGCCCTTTCCCGATGGAAGAAACAGGAGGCTTCTATGCAAGTAAGCGGAAACTCAGGCGCTGCTGCGGCCATGCAACAGGTGGCCAAAGCAGCCGAAACCATGAATCAGATTCAGCAAATGGCTCTGGATAAGACCATGGATCTGAATGGTAAGATGATTGGTATGAATGCAGAACAAAAGGTAGGAGCTCAGAAGACAGAGCAACTGGCTGACTTCCTTGCCTGATCTGCCATAAGGTTCTTCCCTGGAGGGTTCGGGCCCTGACCTCAGGAATCAGGCTTGCCGGCAATGCCTGATTCCGAATCGCTTACAGGTTCTGGCTCGGCCCCCAGGAGAAAAACCTCATCTCCCATTTTCAGTACATAGGTGGCAGGGGGAGCAAATACCATCCTTCCGCCAGACTTTTTGATTCCAATGACAAGATACCGGTCTTCTCGGTACTTCGCCTCTCGCAAGGGAAGGCCTATCCTGGGCGATCCTTCCTCCATCTTTTCGATCTTCATGTCGAACTCATACATCCCTGTATCGCGAAACACCGATAGAAAGCTTTCAATGTCCGGATGCACAAAGGATCGCGCTACCTGTAGACCTCCCAGTGTGTTTGGAGAGATAACATGATTGGCCCCGGCCTGTAGCATTTTCATTCTAGACGACTCATACTGGATTCGGGTATGAATTTGCAGTGTAGGATTCATTCTTCTGGCGCTAAGCACCACAAAAAGGTTGTCCGCATCTGTGGGCAGGCAACAGGCAAGACCTTTCGCACGATCAATGCCTGCTTCTTCCAGGGTCTCATCTAGAAGCGCATCCTTCAATATATGGGGCCAGTCCGGTCTTTCCTGGAATAGAGTGGCACCTTCGGACTGCTCGATGAATACGAATGGTTGATCGAAGTGCTCCAGGTTTGAGCCAATGACGCAGGCCATTCGTCCGCCTCCTACAATGATAAAATGATCTTTGAGGTTGTTAATATATTTCTGCATTTTCATCTTCTGAGTAAAGTCTTTGAAGTTATGCTTGAGCAAATGATGAACAAAGTCATTGATGGCGAAGGCATACATCAATACCCCGCCCATCAACAAAAAGATCGTAAACACCTGACCCTGGGGACTGAGGGGATGCGTCTCTCCAAAGCCTACCGTAGTAAGTGTGATCAGGGTCATATAAACTGAGTCCAGCAGGTTCCAGCCTTCAATTAGGTGGTAACCCGACGTTCCCAGTATTAGAAGAAAGAATAGAACGCTTAATGGAACAAGAAAGAGCTTTCCATAGGAAAAGAAATACATCTAAATCTCCGGATGAGCCGATTACCTCGGCTTTAGCTCCCGGGCAGGGTCGTGCATTCGTTGCTCCTGACTGGAAAGAAGGCTTCTCATCAATGCTGGATGTTTTTGAAAGACAGCGGAGGTTTGCTCCGTCAGTTCCTGGCAAGCTGGAATAAAGACTGTGCCCACCAGAAATTCTTTGCAGTTTCGTTGCAGAAGCTGACCATAGCAGGCTCTGGATAGCTGCTGCATTTCCGGTGTATGAATGGCGATCTTTGCTTTTAGATCGTGCTTCAGAGCTTCCTGGCAGGTATCCAGATTGATCTGTCTCTGGTATTCAGGACGTAGAGTTCTCAGAAAGGGTCCGTAGCATTCTTGCATCTTCGCACACATCGCTCGTCCGGCTTCCAGATGAAATTTATAATAATCTGGCTCACCCAGGTTGTAGCTTCTATCCGAGCAGCTGATTAACGGCACCATAAGAATGGCGAGCGTTGCCGAAACAATGAGGCGAAGCAGTCTCTGCGCAGGAGGCGGCCTCAATGAAAATGCACCGCGTCTGGCATGGCCCGGTCGAGCCTGTATCCTTTCGCTTTTTGGATTGTCCGAAACTGGATATGCTACTTGTGCTGTGGATTCCTGGGAAGTGGCCAAATCGAAAGATATACGCCTGGCCCGGGCCCCGCTGCCTGGAATCCTCTGCAGAGTGCTTTTCTGTTTTGCTGGTTTCATAAAGTCCGTTGCCACCTGTATTATTTTAGCATTTTCGCCCGTAGTCTGTTCGACTCAGATTATTCCGTCGCACGCAGAGCCATTACTTTTGCATCATCAAAAATCCAATTTAGCCCTCATTCGATGGTCGGATCTAGATACAGATCCCTGGACCGATCCAAAGCCCATTCTATCGCCGGATCCAATTGATAATTCATGGCCAGAGCTTAAGCCCAATGTATTGCCAGATTTAAAGCCCCATCTATCGTCAAATTCATAAATCCAGTCAATGCACCATCGATTTACCAGGCCCAGGGAATAGTTAGAACACCGAGCAATCCTGTTTTCCCTTCCTTGTCATATAAATACGCATCCAGAGCTCGGAAAATTTCTGAAAGGCTTCATTTACTTTTACCACTTCTCCTGGCTGTGGAACTTTAAGGCCAACCATGTTCTGGTAGATCGCTTCATCCCGGAGAAATTCAAACATCCCCTGGTCCCAGGGGGACTGTAAATTCCGGGCATACCATACCTGGTATCGCTTGATGACTCTGCGGTTATGGATTACTTCCTCTTCCGGGTATTCTACCACCTCTTCGAAGAAGGATGGCAAAATGACTCCCAGGAATGAAACAGACTTTTCGCATGTATTTTCCTGGATATGATAGAATATGTAGTCCTTTCCAGGTTCCAGTCCTGGCCAGTAGCTGAACTGATTTCTCTGCATGATATTGATGGATGGTACGTATTTCTGCTCTCTGTTATAGAACCATCCAATAGAAGCATCCTGATATCGATTGGCTACCAGTTCGGCTTCTGGATGTTCTTTTTGAATTCGCTCCACTCCGGTGATGACATTCTTGAATCCCAATGTGCGATAACCGGGAACCCAGTAGGTCTCAACCGGAAGATATACCGCCAGGGGAATGGAAAATAGAAAGAAGAAATCCAGTGCAAGTACCGGCAACCAGCCCGCCAGAAAGGTCCATTTCAATACGGGAAACCTTCGTGCTGTATTCTTTTGAGAGTTGCTCACCGCTGCGGATTGTTCTCCCACTGGAAGTAGATGGTAGATTAGAAGCAGAACAGCAGATCCATAAGCCGGAAATACCCAGTTGGCCTGGATTTCTCGATTTCCAGAAAGAATTGCAAAGAACAGAAACGGAACTGCAGTTACAATCCAGAGTAGATGCGATGCTGCCTGGTCCGGCGATGTACTCTTTTCCAAAGGATCAGTATCCTGTGAATTCCTGGAATCGCTTCCAGCTTTTCGATTCTTGAAGCGGACTATCAAGCTTCGCATGCTCCGATAGGAGAAGATGGATGCAAGTCCCACGAATGCAGCCATCCATAAAGGAGAGAACATTGTAAATTGTCCTGCCAGATAGGCCCCGGTGGATCCCCCGGAGTCCACTCCCCCGGAGCTGCGAAGATGTATAATGGCTCCTATTCCATCCCAGTGATTCTGGGAGTTCCATATGATAATGGGGCTGATAATGGAGCCTGCCAGAAGAAGTCCCAGCCAGCTTGCCGGGCGAATCCAGAATTCTCTGTAATTCGGATGCAGTAGCAGCCACAACACCAGTGCAACTGCAAAAAGAAACATAGTGTACTTGGACAGGCCACCGATGCCCAGAAACAGAAATAATCCCAGAAGCGAAGCGGCGCTGCGAGTGCGAATCGCACGAACGGACATCCACAGTGCTCCTGACCAGGCCAGAATCATCATGGAATCGTGCATGATGAGATGATTTCCCCCCAGTATGCCCGGAATGAAAAACAGTGTCAGCCCGGCCAGCAATGGCTGCCATCCACGAAATCCCCATTCCAGCCCCGCAAGGCAGAAGAAAAATATAGTTACAAAGCTGGCAAAGAGTGCGGCCAGCTTCAGTGTAATGTAATGATCTCCCAGAACCGAAGTCCAGAGCCAGATGTAATAGGCAATTCCCGGTCCCTGGTCATAGTAGGATAGGGCTGGAAACTGCGACCAGGCCCAGTAGTAAGCTTCGTCTGGATGCAGCTCTCCATCCAGAGCAAAGTCGAGCTTCAAAACATGAAGCAAGCCCAGTACAGCAGCAAGGCCGATTAAGGGTCGAATCCAGCCGGTAGATTTCTCCGAAAAATAAAGGAAGCTCTTGATTCCAGGTTGCACAGATTATCCCTGCAAGAGCGCTCAGAGAGTGCAACCAATTCTGCGGTATGGCTGGAAGGGTGTGCCCGGTTCCTGCAACAACCGCGAGAAAGGGGCTCTAGATTACAAAGTATCCCGGTTTTTTCTTTTCCTTTTATGAGGCCATCGGGCAGGCGTTGCCGCCTGCCGATGGAAATCATGCACCAGAGTATGATCCTTCGAACCCGGGTCTGAATCAAGCTCAGGCCCAGGCGAGATACATTACTCTCCGCGATGCTCCCGTGCCATTTTCTTTCCCCTGGCTTCGTCTACAGACATGTTGATGATAAGTGCAATCAGAAACAGTCCTGAACAGAGCAGGATGGCATTTTCCAGACCGAGCATATACTGTAGAAAGCCCAGACTCAGAAGACCGAAAATGGCAGAAAGCTTGCCAGAGAGTCCCCAGAAGCCAAAGAATTCGCCGGCCTTGGATTCCGGACTGAATACCCCCACCATGGCTCTTGCCGATGATTGAGTTGAACCGAGACAGAGACCGGCCAGAACACCAATGAATAGAAACACCGTTTTTGCTTCCAGCTGCGAACCAAATGTAGCGTTGATCCAATCGGTAAGTCCGTTGGCACCCCAGATCAGAGTTACCGCTACAATCCAAACGATAAGCGTAATGGAGTATGTCTTTTTGTCGCCAATTCTGTCCTGAATGAAGCCAAATAGAAGAGCTCCCACCGCGGCCGAGAGGTTTGTCAATACGAACATCAATGCCTGGGCAGATGCATCCCATTTGATCACCTGATCACCGTAGATAAAGGCGAAGCTGATGACAATGGCAAGTCCTGCGTATGCAAAGAAGAAAGAGAAAAGAAAGATTATCAGATCGCGAAAATCCTTAATCTCTGCGATGGTGCGCTTGAGCCTGTCAAAGCCAATGCTGAAATAATTCTTTCCCGGAGGAAGTTCTTTCGCTGTCCCTCGCTCTTTTAAAAGCAGGAATGTAGGTATACCGGCCAGAAAGAAGAATGCTCCGGTGATAGGGCCAATCAAACGGACTCCATCCAGGTTGGTCATGTCATGTGGTGTCGTAAGAGCCAGCACCAAACCTGTTGAAAGGATGCCGCCAAAGTATCCAATTCCCCATGCGAAACCAGAGATCTTGCCAAGATCTTCTGGAGGACCCAGGTCCGGCAGAAAAGCAGATGCAAAGTTTTCTCCTACGGAGAATCCGTAGTTGGAAACGGCAACCAGGATAATACCCAGAACCACTGCATAGGGTTCGCCAGGAATGACGAAATACAGAGCCGCTGTGGCCAGCACTGTGATAATGTAGCTTCCAAAGAGAAATTTCTTTTTGGAAGCGGAGAAGTCCATAATCGCCCCCAGTATGGGTCCCGAGAAGGCAACCAGGAATAATGCTATGGAAAGTGCATAACTCCATAGCAGGTTTCCGCTTTTTTCGTCTCCCACAATGAGCTTGGGAAAGACCACACTGAAGGCCACAGTGATGATGACGGTGGTGTAAGATGAGTTGGCGAAGTCGAACATCGCCCAGCCAATTATCTCACGCAAAGGAGCTCTTTTCTTTTCTGACATACGGCCCCAGATTCAATCCGGGTACAGGGTACTCGCAAACCTTTTTTGAATGAGTTATATTTATTTTTGCTACCTTCTGGTTGATAAGAAAGCAGATATATAACTTGCCCCTTGGTGGGAGCAAAAAAATCTGGAAGTATGAGGCCCGGGGATATACTCCCTTTCTATCAGCCGGTTTTGTCTGTGGCTGACGGAAGTATCTACGGATATGAGGTACTCGGTCGCCTTCGTCACGAAGATGGAACTATAGAGAGTCTGGGCCCTTTTTTTCATGATGAGAATTCCGACCTGGCAGAACGGATTGAAATCAGCAGAGATATTCGCAAAGCTGCATTCCGCACAATAGATTCTATTGCACCGCACCAGAAGTTATTCGTAAATATCAAGCCCTCCTGGATGTGGAAATACCGATCCCATCAGAGCTTACCCACACTGGATATGCTGGATGAGCTCGGAGTTTCCGGGCATAGGGTAGTTATCGAGATTACTGAAGATGAATTCCAGGGAGACCTGGATGAGTTATTCGATATGGTAGCCCGATACCGTGCTGCAGGTTGCAGGATTGCGGTAGATGATTTTAACTTCAACTTTATGGATCGCCTCATCCATCTGCAGCCAGATATCGTTAAGGTGGACATGGCTCTGGTTAAGCGAATTTCGCAAAGGCCGGAATACCGTTCTCTAATTGAATACATTGCCAGCTTTGCCCGGGATTTTGGAATCAGCGTGCTGTTTGAAGGCGTGGAAACCGAAAAAGAGCTGGAAAGCGCCATTGAAAGTGGCGCTGAATTCGTTCAGGGTTACTTCTTTGCTCCCGCGGAGGAGGATTTCCGTGAGGCGAACCAGTATCAGGATAGGCTGCGCGATGTATTGCAGACCGTGGTAAAGAGAAACTGGAATCGAAATCGTAACGTAATGACCATCGAATCGGTGATGAACCGGTTGCTGTCCGAGCTACTGTCCTCCATGAAAATCAAGCTGAACGGAAACGGAAAAGTGAATCCGGACATGGCAGACGATGTGTTGCGCGGTGTCCTGAGCGGTCTGCCTCCCAAGTGCTATCGAATCTATGCCTGCGATGACCGCGGTGATCAGCTATCTTCTAATTTTGAGCGCGACGAGAACCGGGAATTTGTTCTGCGATCCGGTTTTAGAGGTATGAACTGGAGCTGGCGACCTTATTTTCTGCATAACCTGGTGCGTATGAAGCACTACGGTCGTGGAATTATATCCACTCCTTATAGAGACACAGAAACCAAGAAAGAAACTCTAACCTTTTCCTGTCCTGTACGAGACAATGTTTATCTGTTCATGGATTTCGAGTTGCCCGATATACCCGAAGGCAACGGCGATGTGATGGGTTAGATCCGCCCCATGTGACCGGATATCACTTCTTTAGCGTTAACTGCTAGAAAGCTGCTGATCTGAAGCTACATTATTGAACGATTGGAATAAGCAGAAGACTGCACGAAGGATTCAGTCAAACCCTGAATCCTTCGCCTTATGAGTCCAAATTTCGAGATGCCGGGCTCAAGCTCTAGCTGAACCCGAAAGAATCCATGGTCTGGCAATATAGCTGCAGAGCGAAACCTGAATTCAACGATCGAGTTAAACCTGCTCCGGATAGGCCTCGTTTCCATGTTCCAGGATATCCAGACCTTCGATTTCCTCTTCTTCAGAAACCCGCAGGCCAATGGTAAACTTTAGAAGGAATGCGATGAGCAATCCCATGCTCAGTGCCCAAACAAAGGCGATACTTACACCGGCAGCCTGGATGCCCAATAGGCTCCAGTCTCCACCGTAGAAAAGTCCCTTTGAGCCGGAGCCGTAGGCAGGATGTGCGAACAGTCCCACAGAAAGAGTTCCCCAGGCGCCGGCGAAACCATGCACGGAAACAGCGCCCACCGGATCATCCACATGGAGATGATCCAGTAGAATAACCCCGCCCACCACAATGATACCTGCCACAAAGCCAATAACAATGGAAGCCAGAGGATCAACATCGTAGCAGGGAGCGGTAATGGCAACCAGTCCGGCCAATGCGCCGTTTATCACCATACTGATGTCCGGTCGTTTAAACAGAGCCCAGGAAAGAAACATGGAGCCCAGCGCCCCAGCGCAGGCTGCCAGTGTTGTAGTTACTGCTACAAATGCGAAAGCTCCACCATCCACGGCAACGGTGGAGCCCGGATTAAACCCATACCAGCCAAACCACAGGATGAACATACCCAGGGCTGCCATGCTCATATTATGACCGAAAATCGGGATGATCTTTCCGTCTTTTCTATACTTGCCCAGCCTGGGGCCAAGAACGATGGTTCCCGCCAGTCCCAGCCATGCACCTACGGAGTGAACCACTGTAGATCCTGCAAAATCAATAAAGCCCATTTTAACCAGGAGGCCTTCTGTTTCGCCATTGAATAGGTTGCTCCACGCCAGGCTGCCAAACACCGGGTAAACGAAACCAGAAGCCAGGAGCGAATAGATCAGATAGGCATGAAACTTTGTGCGTTCTGCCATGGCTCCCGAGCTGATGGTGGCAGCGGTTCCACAGAATACCATTTGAAAAAGCATAAAGCCAAAGTTATTTGGATCGGGTTTTCCGTCGGTGCTTTCAAAGTAGCTGAACGGTAGAGGTGTGCCAAAGCCAAGCCCTTCCAGGATATGTGGCCCGAACATGATTCCGAACCCAAACAGGAAGAAAGCCAGGCCGCCCACCGAAAAGTCCGATACGTTTTTCATCAGAATATTCACGGCATTCTTGGCTCGCGTAAAACCGGCCTCTACAAAAGCAAAACCTGCCTGCATGAAGAAAACCAGGAATGCAGCTATACACATCCAGAGCAGATTGGTTTCGTTTCTGAGAGTGGCATCGGACATCTCCTCTGCCACGAGCGAACTTGAGCTCAGAATAAGTAAGATTGTGAATTTCAGAAATCGTATCATATTTTTATCCAGATTTTCCGGCCCCTTCCAGAATAACTCCATCCATTTTTTTAATGGCGGCCCGGATCTTTTCATCTCCGGGTGAGCATTGATGAGCTATGCGAAGCACATCCTGGGCCCTGGCAGGCCGATCTTCACGTAGATAGACCCGGGAAAGCATGATGGCAGCCTCGGCGAATCCGGGGTTCACGGCAAGAGATCTTTTGTAGCTAGCCTTTGCCTCTGCAAAGTTACCCGTCTGGTAGAGTACATTTCCCAGCATACAATGTATCTGGGCACTGGCCTCTCCACTGGAGTGAATGTATTCTCGTAGATAACGTCCTGATTCTCTTAAATCTTTGTTTACGTAGGTAAGCCTGGAAAGAAGCAAAAGGTTCTTGAGAAAGCTGGGCTCTTCATTATAGGCTTCCAGGGCCAGCTTCAGGCTCTCTTCTGAATTGGATGCTTTCCTTGCCTTTTCATGGATGGCAGCGCTGGACCCAAAAAAAGGAGAGCTCTGCAGGATGAGCATGGCAAAATCATCTTCGGCCGCTCGCTGTCCGGTGAATTCTTCAAATCGCACCAGAAAGGATGGTCCCAGCATGTCGGCCATGGCTACTCTTTCTCTTTCCATGAGTCGACTCTTTTCCTCCTGTATCCAGGATGCGACTCTGGGAACACCGGCGGGTTCACCGGCTTCATTTCTTTGCTCTGCGAAGCCATCTGTTAACAGTACAAGGAAGTCTCCCGGGCGAAGCTGGCCTTTCTTTTCAATGTATTCTTCGCGGCTGACCTTCGCAATCCCCAGAGGAATTCCTGTACTGTCCAGACCTTCGTAGGTCTCTGTGTTGTAGTCGAAATGAAGTAGCTTGTGGTGGCCTGCATTAACGAAAGAAAAACTGTGATCCTGGTAGATTCTAACAATCTGCGCAGTAAAGTAGGTTCCATCCGGCAGGTTGGGTTGAATCTGTCGGTTTAGCTCCTCTACAAGCTCGGGTAAACTTATGTTGATGGTTGCCAGTTGCTGAAAGTGGTGATGCAGAGCCATTGTAACCAGGGCTGCTGGAACACCGTGACCGGAAACATCTGCGATGATGGCCGTCATGGTATTTCCCTGACGAATTACGTTGAAGTAGTCGCCGCTTACCTCTACCATCGGTTCATAGTGATAGTAGAAATGGACTCCATTCCATGGATCAATGCGACGAGGGATAATGTGGCTCTGGACGTTGCGGCCCATGCGAAGATCGCTTTCAATGCGACTCCGAGCTTCCATCAAACCCTCAACCAGTTCTACTTCATTCAGAGCCAGACCCAGCTGAGATGCCATTGCTTCCAGAATTTCCAGGTCATCCATTCTGTAAAAGTATGGTATGTGTTTCTCAATGGAAAGAGTTCCCAGTACCTGATCCCGATACATCACAGGAACACAAACCACGCAACGAGTTCTTTCTCCCTGGTCGATCATCTCCGGATGCCGGGTTAAATCCTCTTCCAGCATGGATTTTCGGTGAGCGAAGACCGTGCCACTGAAACCTTCTCCGGAATCCAGAGGTCTGGCCGGAGGGTCCGATTCTGCCATGAATTTTACAGGCATTAGCTTCTGATTGGAAGGGCTCCAGAGTCTTAGATGAATATTATCCACCTCAAAGATTTCTTCGCAAAGAGTCATTACCCGTTCGAAGAGTTCGCTCTGGCTGTTAATTTGAGCAAACTCCCGGCTGATATATAGTAGAATGTCGATTTTATTCTTCGCAGTCAATCCGCCCACTACCATGCGGGCGCCGCGATAATTTACAACCTTCCGTTTTCCGTACTTAACATCGATCATGGTTTCCTGCCTTCCGTTCTTGACGGTGGTCTACCCCGGCGGGCAGACCTTCCTGTTCCATCCGCCAGGCGGATGAGTATGGAATGATTTGTCTTTTTTTCATCATCCCCCGGATACTGCGCAGGGCTTATCCTATGTCCTGCTGCAATGTATCCTATATAGGCATTTATATGCAATTACCGTGCCGTGCATTCTGGTGGGGCCGGATCGCCGCAAGGCGGATGCCCAGGAGACAGAAGATCCTGTAACGATCATTTTGCCTGATAATTAAGCACAGGCAATGCCCTGCCTTTCCGCACAGGGTGCCGGGCTCCATTCCCGCGTTGCTACTAATCGAGGGGTCTTGAGCCGATTCGGGATTCTAATATACCCGAAGCAGTAGGCTTTTTAAGTAATGGCCTTCCGGATGATTGGCTGCTAGTGGATGGCATGGTGCCTGTCGGTGCTGACTTATGATCTGTGCCTGCCGCCCTTCCGCCGCCAGGGCTTCCACCAGAATGGAGTGGAAGTGCTCGGCTGAAATGAAATGGGAACAACTGCAGGCCAGAAAGAGTCCTCCTGATCGAACTCTTTGAATGGAAGATCGATGGAGCTTACGGTAGGCCCTTACTGCATTCTTTACATCGGCTCTTTTTTTTGCAAAAGCCGGAGGATCCGCGATGACTACATCGAACCTGGTTTCGGAAGGAAGATCTTTTAGATATTGATCTACATCCATGCAATGGTGCTGACAACGGTTCTGGATTTCTTTTCCAAAGTTTTTCTCTATTTGCTGCTGGCTAAATTCCAGCGCGGAACTGGATCGATCTACCTGGACCAGAGATTTCGCTGCTCCTCGAAGTGCATGCAGACCGAATCCTCCGGTATAACTGAACAGGTTGAGTACATCTCGATCTTCGCATAGCGAGCCAAGCAACTCACGCATGCATCGCATATCTATAAAGAAGCCCGTCTTTTGTCCATTCTCAACGTCGACTATGCAATCCAGACCGTCTTCTTTAAACCAGACTTGTTGCTCTCCAGGCTCATTATGCCAGGCTTTCACAGGGCCAAGATTCTCCGCTCTGCGAAACCCACCGTCAGAGCGCTCCAGTATTTTCAATGGGCCTGGAAACCGGGAGGAAAGCCCTTCAATATGGCGTACAATGGCCGGGCGAAGTAAATCACAGACAGCAGTGCTTACTTGCATTACCACCGTGCCATTGTAATGATCCAGAATCAATCCTGGAAATTGGTCCCCTTCGGCGTTAACCCAGCGAAAAGTCGAGGTCATACCGGAGATTACCTGAGTCCCGGTGCTGATTGCCACGGCTTCAGTTGATTCAGCCTTAATGGTAACGTTTAAAGGCTTCCCGGAGATGGAAGAGTAGAAATAGGGGGCAAATAGAGATTCCCTTAGCTTAAGAGCGCTGTCCAATTTTTGCTGCACACCGGAATCAATGATCTCGATTCGGCTGGTAGCGTTACCTTCATTCCACTGCTTCAGTGTTTCCACCGAAGAAATAAAGACCCGACCGCAGAGCCCCACTTCAGGATTTAACATAATGATGGCCAGTGGCTCTCCCTCGAAGGATTCCAGTAGAGCAAAGCCCGGGGAAGTAGGGAGAGCTGTTTGAATTGCTCCGGAAAATACAAAGGGGTGAAACCTTCTCAGCGGAACGTCCTTTCCTTTCTTGAGGCGCAGGTTACTTAGAATCCATGTTTCCGAAATGTCATTAGCCTGTAACAATCCTGGTTTCCTCTGCTTAAATGAGATTTTTAGTCAATAAATCCAGGATAGCTCTAGCATTCATTTCCGTTTTCATCCTGGCTCAATGTGGTGGAGAGGGCGCATGGCAGATCCTGCAGCAGGACCCTACCTGGATGGCCCAGATCACAAGGATGAATCTGGGGCCCAACGAATACTTCGAAGGTCAGTATCGGTATGGACCTGAAAAAGATGGTGATCGATTTATATGGGTGCATCTGAACTTGAACAATCGAACCGGATCGGTCATTGCCTGGGACCATACAAAGGTGCTTCTGAAGCAAGGACAAACCAGCCAGGATCCGTTTCGCATTTTGAAAACGGATGGAATGAACCAGAGCCCGGTAAAAGAAAAGGAAAGTATTCCTGCCGGCGCAAGCGTTCAGCGAATTCTTATCTACAGCTTTCCCGGCGACGTGAAGCCGGACTTGATTGAAATCGGTCCTCTGGGGCAGGCTTCTGTGCCAGAAAGCATATTGTTCGAATATCGATAGAGAAATCCGAATAATGGACCGGGACCTGGATGCAGCCCTTACACAAGGCTCCAGGTCCCGGAGGTCTTAACTCTTCATAGCTTTCCGGGATATCTGGAAACGATTCGAAACCAGACGTTCCGGTGGATTCTTCCGAAAAGCTACCGTTGGCTTGTTCCGTTGCTTTTTCCGGAAGGCTACCGATCCCTTCCCGGTGCATGCTGCCAGCCCAGGGTGCGCCTGCCCCGGATTTCTAGTAGCTCTGTCCTACGCCGTAAGCATCCCTTCCTTTAACCGGAATGTATTCCGGACCTGGATGTTCCTTTTCCAGCATATCGCAGATCAGCTCCGCCGTAGAAATGGAGGATTTCACACCGGCTCCATACTCATTGGAACCTGCATCTACCAGAAAACGCTTGGGCGTTTCATTGGTTGCACTTACTACTTTGATGTGCCCGCCGTTGGTGGGCTTAAAATAGAATTCCTCTCGCTCCAGCTGCTTCACAGTTTCTACGTGGGGCTTGGTTCCAATGCTGAAGAACTTGGGATCATGATTCTGATCAGATGGAATAAAGGCAACGTAGGTTAGATGCTTTCCATCATACAGGGCTTCCAGGGCTTCCTGAAATCGCTCCCAGCGAACTTTCTCCCAGTCTACTTTGGGCGTATGCCTGCCTATCTGAAATTTATGCTGAATGGTAACGAATAGTGGCTTCAGGTTATCCTCTTTCTTTAAGCTCAGGATTTCCTCGGGGCTGAAAGCATTCTTCACAAATTCCAGAATGGTTTCCTGCATTTTCTCATCGTCTCTGTAAAGAGGCCAGTTCTTCAGAATCTGCAGTGCGGCTTCTGCCTTTTCGCTGTCTTCGAAATTGTGGGCATGTCTGTAGAGAGAATCTCCTTCTTCCGGTCGAATGATTCCCCCTTCCGTCAGGAATTCATAGTTCGTGGGATCAATTACATCCACTACCACCATGGCCTGTCCGTCCTCAGAGGGTTTAATGAATCTTCCCTGCTGATCCTTTCCGTTACCCGCTCTTCGCACAATGCATCCTGTGGGAAGGTTGGGTATGTCGCTAATTGAGAATTCTATGTGATAATCTTTTTTCATGGTTCTATCTTATATTTGTGCGATGATGATGCACTTCTTCCTGCTTTAATTGCCGGTAGCTGTCGCTCATCCGGGACTCTGCTCACATTTGACTGTCAGAATTCTGTAAAGAAAAGCTTTTTTCGTTGCGAATCTGCAGGCTTCAAGAATTCCTAGAAGACATCCATGGCAGAACTCCCCACTCTTTTCAGATTTTCCTCGATGTCCAGGCTTTGTCTGGTCTTTTTCAGTATTTTCCTCTTTGCCTGCGGAGGGGATGCAGATCCGGAGAAAGTAGTACAGGGCAAGGCTCGATTGATCTATGTCCCTCAAAATGGTCCGGAAGCCGCTCTGGAATGGATTGCCTACGAGGATGATTTGATCGCTCCCGAAAAATCAGAAGCAGAATCCACAGGTACTGACGGTGCCGACCGTGGCCCTGCCGATTATCAGGAGCTGAGCAAGCTACTTGAGGAAAAGGCTTCGGAAATGCTACAGTTTCCGGAAAAGCATGGATGTGAATTGAGCGTTGAAGAGATTCGAAGGGAACCCAGCAAGGATAAGGATCATCCGGGTTTTCAAATCCATGTAGAATACTTTACCTTCTGCAAAACGTTGCCTGAATCTGTTACTCTTGGATATTCCAACTTCTTTCCACGGGTGCGCACTGCGCAGCTCTACTGGACTCATTCCGGAAAGAAAGACCTTACAGAGATCGACAAAGAAGGACCGGTGGAGCTCAAGAAGCCCTGAGCCCCGGTTCGGCAATGTGCATTCCCTGACCCTGGATTACAGCCCCGGTGGGGATTCAGTGCGGTCCAATTATCTTTTCTGAGTGCGATTATCCTGAATGCTTCCTTCTCCGATGAGAATCTGCGCCAGGTAATACGTGGACATGATCAAGATCGCTCGGTAGGGAATTTCCATTTTCATAAACTCTCGTAGAGCGATGATGGCATCGGAAAGAAGAAACAGAACTCCTCCAATCCATACAGCCGGGCTGGGAGGATTGCGAAAGATGGCGAATACTACCATCAGGCTAATAACAAATACATAGGCATATACCGGGATGGTCAGTCCGTTCAAATAGGGCGTCAGCGCGATGCTCAGTGAAGTGGACAGTGCAAGCACGGCCGCCGCTGGCGCGATCTTCCAGGCTTTGAACTCCCACTGATGCGCGAAACTCAGTATGTAGAATATATGGCCGACTAAAAAGAGCCCCAGTCCAATTACAAAACTAAGTGGATAGTCCGTTGAAAGAACTACATCTCCGGCAGAGCCAAACAATACTCCTACAAAGAGTAATCTTCCTTTTCTGTCCTTAAGACTCAGAAATACATGCGCAGCGATCATCCATATGGGAACAGCCTTAAGTATGAGCTTTCCTGGAAATGGAGGTTGAGGGGAAAGAATTACATACAGAATGCTAAAAAACGCCAGTGCGATGTAAAATATAATTCGACCGTTCATTAACCGGGAGCGTTGCCGCCTGGCCTGGAACTGTAAAGCTAAAAGCCTGTAACTATTCCATTGCTCCATCTTTTTATGCATCGCCTATGCTGCGCTGCATAAAAAGAACTTCAGAAAATCTCTCTTTGCGACGCATCGCACCAGAAATCGGGCACCGTTCCCTTGCATTGGATGAAAACCGGAAAGAATCGCATAGCCCGCACAGAAGCGGTGGGGCCATGCTACTTCTGATTATACTGGCGGAACCTAATCTGTGAATTGCTCTTCTGCATTCACTGTTATAGCGCTAACCGCAGAGTTTACCAGCGTGATGCCCCAGTTCTTTCCGGCAGGCGCTCCTGTGGTCACGGTACTTCCATTTCCACTGGTGCCTTCGGAGTCCCAGTGAGCGGCGCTTGTGGACTTAGTAGTGCATGCGTTCTTATCGTAGATCGTATGAACCTCGCTTTCACCATGGAATTCAATGCAATAAGTACCATCCCCGTTTTGAGTTACTCCAGTGCTGCTTCCGCCTGAATTGCTGGCGCCACCGGCATCCGAATTCGTATCGCCATCAATTCTCAAGAAAGCTGAGCTGGTAGCGTTGCGACCGGAGCCATGCCCGTGTACTACCACTCGATCGCTGGTAGTGGATCCTACATCCACAGTAAGTTGAAGGGATAGCACATCGCTATGCGATTGTGCTGCGGCCAGAAATACGGTACCCGTGCCTACAGCAGAGGTGCCGCTACTACAATCTACAACACCGTCAGCATAAAACTGTGTTCCATTCACGGTGCAGTTGGGTGCAGCCAGGGACAGCGCCGCCAGAGCCAGAGCGGTGTTATTCTCCCCCTCGTCGGTACACTGGGCGAAGAGCGTAACCAGTGTTAGCGGTAAGATCCATATCTTTAAATAATCCATTGAAAATCCTCCGGAATTCCACGGCGTCCTGGCAAGACCGGAAGCCGTGGGAAAATGCTTGATCGCAAATAGGAATATTCTTAACTGGTGTCAATTCAAAATAAGAAAATTCGTATTTACAGCCAGGGGGATGCTGGCAAGGATTACAAAAATGAAGGAATGGTTCTACTATTATGCTCGGGAACGCCGGGATGGTTGGCGAAGCTGGAGGTTCCCCCGGGTCTTATTGCTGACAGGATGGCTTCTCATGCCCGGTCTTCTGTACTCGGAAGAGGAGACTCCCGGTCCAGGACCATCTCTGGAAGAGGCCATCGGGCAAGATTCAGATTCGGCTCAGGAAAATGAGTCCGAAGAAAACACCGAGGAGGACCAGCGGCAAGATGTAAACGATACAAAACTTCCGCCCATCTCCTCCGGGAATCCAGGCTATGGCCTGAATCCTGGCAATCCCAGCGTTCGCTTCATTGATATCTCCCTGATAGGCGATTTTGCCCTGGGATTTTCCAGCCAGGAGAACGATTCGCTGCAGAACCTCCAAAGTGGTCTCCACGATCCTCGCAGGACCGGCTTCTCTGTCACTGGATTGGAGCTTTCCTTTTCCGGGGCGGTGGATCCTTATTTTTATGCAGAGGCTCACGTAAACCTCGCCCACGGAGCGGAGCTGGAGGAAGCATTCATTACTTCTCAATCCCTGCCCTGGGGCCTTCAACTGGAGGTAGGTCAGTTCTACACAGAGTTTGGAATTCTGAATCCACAGCATCCCCATAGCTGGGCCTGGACGGATGCCCCGGTGATCCAGACGCGATTGATGGGGGAGCACGGGCTGAACAGTCCGGGTCTTCGTCTGGGCTGGCTGATTCCGGTTCCCTGGTTTTCAGAACTACACTTTGGAATACAGAATCCGGATGGTGAATTCATGAAAAGCTTTCTGGGGGCATCAGAAGAAGGCGGGCATTCCCATGGCTCTGAAGAAGAAATGCCCATCGGTGGATACGATACAATTACTCGCGAAGCGAAGAGCTCGGCCGATATGGCCTATTTGATTCGCTGGGTGAATTCCGTGGATTTAACGGAAACCCTGGTGGGCCGTCTGGGATTCTCCGGTATGGCAGGGCCAAATGCAACGGGGCCATCCGGTCATACGGTGCTTTATGGCGCGGATCTATACCTTAAATGGAGACCGGAAACGAACTATCGAGGATTTCCTTACTTCATCTGGCAGAGCGAATTCATGCGTCGGGAGTATACAGTGCAAAAGAAGCCGGACAACGGCAGGCTTGCCAATACCTATCTTTTGCTGGGCGGAGAATTCTTCGAACCCTACGATGAGCGCGAAGTATTTACTCGAGTTAACCTGGAAAATCTGGCTAACGACAGCATCCTGTCCACCGATGCCGGAAACTTTGGTCTGGCCATGGAGGTTCTCACAGGAACCAGAGATTTTGCATCTCTTTCTGAGGATGAGGCGAAGCAGGCCCTGGAGGCTATGATTCGCATGGGCAATCCCGAGGAAACCTTGCATGATTGGGGGTATTATTCCCAGATTCTGGTAGGCGTGAAAAGAGAGTGGTCAGTGGGACTGCGATACGAATTTGCCAGCGGGGCTGGCGAAAGTCGTGTCGCCGGTGGAGATTGGCTGGAAGGAAAGGATTTGTATGGTCGAGATCGTGACCCCTATCGAGATACACGAACCAGGGTGTCGCCTCTACTGGTTTATCAGCCCACCGAGTACACACGGTTTAGACTTCAATACAATCAGGAGCGTGCGGATCATTTGCGAGACCGCAAAGTGCTAACCATCTCGCTTAATGAGCTCAATAGTTCGCTGCCAAATTATCCAATAGAGTTTGTACTTCAGGATAAGGGAAAAGCGGCCTGGTCGGTGTGGCTTGGCGCCGAATTTCTCATAGGGCATCATCCGGCGCATCAATTCTAAATGGAGAGTAAGTGAAACATGAAATCATCCAGCGCAAAAAGAGTATCTGCATTCTTGAGCCGTATGCAAAGGAGAACGCTAGCCGGAATCATACCTGGTCTTCGCAGTGCGATCTTTTTATTTCTACTCTGTTCTATTCATTCAGCAGTTGCAGAAGGATTGCTTCAGGTGCGGACCACGGTTCCGGAACTGGAAATGCTGGCTCGTGAAGTAGGCGGAAATCGCATTGAGGTTGCATCCTTTGCCCGTGGAACGCAGGACCCTCATTATGTGGATCCCCGACCCAGTTTCATTCGTGATCTAAACCAGGCCGACGTCTATATTCAGGTGGGCCTGGATCTAGAACTGGGATGGGCTCCTGTGCTTCTCAAACAGGCCAGGAATTCGAAGATCAATCCAGGCGCTCCTGGTTTCATAGATGCTTCTTCGGTGATTATTCCCAGAGACCGTCCCACAGGTCAGGTGGACCGTAGCATGGGAGACGTTCATCCGTCCGGAAGTCCCCATTATTTAACCGATCCGGCTGCAGGCCTGCTGGTAGCTCAACTGATTCGAGACCGCTTCAAACGGATTGATCCGACCTATGCTGCCTATTACGATGCAAAATACAAGGTCTTCGAAAAGGAACTTTGCACCAGATTGTTTGGTGCGAAGATCACCCAGCAATACAGCGGTAGGCTGGATCGCCTGGCGCTGCTTCTTCATAAGTCCGGTTACTCGGCCTTTATGAATTTCCTGAAGCAAAATGGGCACGATTCGCTGGTAAGCGGCTGGTTGAAGGATATTCGCAGCGCTCAGTCCAGAACGTTCGTAGGTGACCACCAGGCAACCTGGAGCTACATGGCTTTCGTTTTTGGTTTGAAAATTGTAGGTTATATGGAGGCCATACCAGGTGTGGATCCCACAACAAATCATCTGTCGCAGTTGGCACAAACCATGAAGTCCCAGAATGCGAGTTACATTCTGTCGGCCGCGTATTACAACCCCCGGTATGCTACCTTTCTTGCGGAGAAAACCGGAGCCACGATTTTGCCCATGGCCAACCAGGGCGGAGCAAGACCGGGAACAGAAAATTACATCGGTTTTATCGAATACAATGTGCGCACACTTACTGGCGGGGCATCACCCTGATGCCTGAATCTGAAGAAGTAATTCTGAGTCTGGACGGACTCTGCATCGGCTACCGCGAAACGGTGGCACGAGTGAACTGGTCTCTGCGAAAAGGGGAGTTCTGGATCATTCATGGGCCCAATGGTTGTGGCAAATCTACCCTGATAAAAACTGCGCTGGGTCTGATCTCTCCTGTTCAGGGTAAAATCCAGTGGAATCAACGGTTACCTTTTGGCTACATACCTCAGTCCGTAGGGATTCATCCCTCCGTGAATCTCCGGGTACATGACTTCATTTCCATGGGTAGCGCAGCTCTGAAACGTCCATTTTCCTTCGCGCAGAAGGGAACGCCATCCGGTCGGGGTCCTGGCATCGCTGCAGGTGCGAATGAATTGACCTCAGTAAACAGCGAGGCACATGAAAACCTGGTGGTAAAACGCCTCGGTCTCGAGGAAATCCTGGGCAGCAATTTCTGGGATCTTTCCGGCGGACAGCAAAGGAGGGCCATTCTTGCCAGAACATTGATGGTAAATCCAGAGGTTCTGCTGGTGGATGAGCCCTCCAGTGGTCTGGATCGACCATCGGCCTTGCGATTCTATGAAGAACTGGATCGTCTGCATAAAGAAGACGGTAAAACGATTCTTCTGGTGAGTCATGAAGATCATTATTTGGACGAAATCCAGAACGTTCATCGCCTGGAGTTCCAGAATGGAATATTCAGCGAAGGAGCGGTTTAATGGAATCTTTTCTCCAGACCTGGGATCTATTCTGGCAAACTTATGCCACTGGCTGGCTTATCGCTGTACTACTGGGCATCGTCGGAATCGTGGTGGTCCTGAAGGATCAGATTTTTCTGGGCGCATCCGTGGCCCAGGCATCTACCGTGGGCGTGGCACTATCGCTATGGCTCGCTTCCGGCCTGGGCATTGTGCGAGAAGAGCCCGCCTACTTCTGGATTCTGGAAGCCGGGGCTGCACTTTTCGCCAGCGGAGCTTCGGTGCTGGCTCCTTTGTTGGCCGGCCGCATGGGGCTGAGGCTAACGCTGGAATCGGTGAATGGATGGGTTTTTCTAATTAGCAGTGCTCTTGCGATTTTAATTGTTTCTGGCGCTCCGTTTGGCCTTACCGAAGTGGAACAGATTCTTTCTGCCGGATTGCTGGGTTCGCAATTCAGAGAGGTATTTCTTTTTACCGGATTGATTCTGCTCACTTTTCTCTTGCTGCTTCTATTCAGACATAAAGTCTTTCTATCCATCCTGGATCCGGATTTCGCTCGCTCTCTGGGGATTCGCGCATTCAGAACGGAGTTTTTTGCATTCCTCTGGGTGGGTCTGGTAGTGGGGCTTTCGCTGCGTATTGCAGGGCTGGTATTCACTTTTGGATTTCTGGTTCTGCCAGCCATGGCCTCCAGGGAATTGAGCCGAAGCCCCATGCAACTTTTGATCATCAGTCCGTTGCTGGCCCTGGGCTCTTCGGTGCTGGGCTTTGTTCTGGCTTCCTGGTGGGATTTGCCCATGACCCATGTGGCTGTGTTTATTTCAGCTGTATTTGCGTTGGGATCTTTTTTATGGAGACTGACAAATCGTGCGCGGATGGGCTCCGCCTGATTCGTGGGTTCTGAATGGCAAGTTCCTGGAAAAAACCATTGTCAGCCGGCAATCATTGTAAATTCTTCTAATCAGATGGCTGCTCCACAATCACAGCTCGCATTTTCCCTGCAAAAAATCAAAGATCTGGGCTACAAGCTGACGCCTCAGAGAATTGAAATCCTGGAAACAGTGATTGAAAGCGACTCTCCGCTAACGGTTCAGGAGATTCATGCAGCCATCAAGGAAAGGCATCCTCATGTCAGTCTGGACACGGTATACAGAAACCTGTCTACTCTAACCGAGGCCGGTCTGGTGGGACAGATCAATTTGCAGAGCCGGGATTCAGCCCGATTTGAATTCCAGGGGAAACATCATCACCACCATGCTATCTGTCTTTCCTGTAAAAAGAGCTTCTGTCTGGAGGATTGCGATGTCTCCGGTGCTTTCAAGCAACAGATGGATCAAGCTCGATTCAAGCCGGTTACGCATATTTTCGAAGTCTACGGATACTGCGAAGAATGTCAGCACAAGCTGGCCGACTGAAGCGAACCATTTTTAGGAGGATTGAATGAAACGAACAATTTATACCGGGATCACAGTTCTACTGGCTGCAGGCCTGATGAGCTTTTGTTCTCCGGGGGAGCAGGATCAGAGTGCTGCTTTAACCGATGATTGCACTTTTACTTACAGCCCGGAAGATACGTCCGTGGAATGGACTGCTTTCAAATTTACAGAAAAGGCTGCTGTAGGCGGCGGCTTTAATACATTTCAAATCAACGGCACCGCGGATGCTTCCAGTCAGCTGGACGTTTTTAAGAATGCAACCTTTACCATCGATACCGACAGTGTAGATTCTGGAAACGATGGACGGGATGCGAAAATCAAAGAGCATTTCTTTGGTAAAATGAGTGAAGCCGGCATCAAGGGTTCAGTCAAATCCCTGGACGGTAACAATGCGGTAATCGTAGTGACTATGAACGGTCAATCCCAGGAAGTGCCCGTGCAGCTTTCCGTGGACGGCAGAGACGTTGCCCTTACGGGCTCCATCGATGTGAATAACTGGGATGCATCCGGTCCCCTGGCCGCCCTGAACGAAGTGTGCAAGGCATTGCATACTGGCTCCGACAAAGTGAGCAAGCTGTGGCCGGACGTAGATATCAAGCTACAGACCTCACTGAAAGCAGATTGTAAATAGTGTTATACTGTTTGGTAGGGCCTATGGCCCGAAAAAGCCCTGGCTTTTGTCAGGGCTTTCTTCTTGCTAGAGAACCAGATCGTAATTAAATTGCAATTTCCACCATGGCTGTAAAGGAACGAAAGAGCAGAATCCGAAAAAAGCAGGAAATTCTGGAGTCTGCAAAACAGCTCATAGAGCAAAAAGGATACGAAGAGATCACGATGGAAGATATTGCAGCCACCGTATCCCTTTCCAGGCCTGCACTGTATCTGTATTACAAGAATAAGGCGGAGATCTATCTGGCTTTGCTCACCAGGGGGCTTCAGCAGCTGAATGAAGGCTACGATCGGGCTCTCAGTGGTCTGCAGGAAGCCAGTCCGGTGGATCGGCTAAAGGCAGCAGCCATTGCCTTTTTTCAGTTCTACGGCGATAGCCATGCCTATTTCGATCTTCTGGTCACCAAGAGATCCGAGCTGGTCCGGGAATCCGGAGTGGATATTGTTGAGGATTTCGAGCTGGCTGGCAAGGGAGCGGTTCAGCCCATTGCCATGGCCTACGAATCCGGTATTGCCAGCGGGGATTTTCGTCGCAGAGATCCCGAGAAGATGGCCTTTGTTCTGCGAGCCATTGCCATCGGTATTGCTGTGGGCTTTCGCGAAGGGAACTTGAAATTTCCGGAAGACGTGGCCCTGCTTACGGACCTGGTTTTGAACGGCATTATCGACTCCTGATGGGGCCAGATCCTGGAATCAAGATTCGGGATCTCGCCGATTTTGAGTCTCCATCTATCATTGCTTCGCATTCTGTAGGCTTTGAGTATCAAATTTCCAGGGACGCTGCTGTGTTCAGATGCTGGTTGTCCAATGGTCCTGCCTGCTTTCAGATTATAGCTGTCTATGGGATGGCCTTAAGTTAAATGGTTCAGAACAGGTTATCATCATGTCTGCAAAATTAAAGGAAATCGTAGAGAAGTTAAACCTTCAGCCTCATCCAGAGGGAGGTTACTTCGCAGAGACGTATCGCAGCGAAGTAGAAGTGCCGGGTTCATTGATCGGTGCCCATGGTCCTCGTCAGGCCTGTACCGGTATCTATTTTCTAATCCCTGCCGGAGAATTCTCGGCCTTCCATAGAATCAAAAGCGATGAGATGTGGCATTTCTATGCTGGAGACCCATTGCTTGTGCATCAGATATTTTCTGATGGTAGCTATGAATGCCATCATCTTGGAAGCGATATTCGCAATCAGGTATTTCAGGCCGTGGTTCCTGCTGGTGCCTGGTTTGCATCGGAGCCGGATCCGGATTTACTTAATCATGGATTCTCTCTCGTTGGCTGTACAGTAAGCCCTGGATTCGATTTTTCTGATTTTGAACTGGCTCGCGAAAGTCAGCTGAGCGAGGAATATCCCGGGCACCGGGAACTCATCTCAAGACTAACGAGGGACAGCCAATGAAAGTGTACGTGGCCGGAAGTACCGGACTTGTAGGAAATCTTCTTCTCCAGGAGTTGGCCAGTATTCCAGAGGTGGATTCCGTTGTTGCGCTGGTAAGGCGAAAGCCGGCAGATTCCGGCAAAACGGAAAAGGTCGGGTCTGAACCCTCCATAAACGCAGAGAAAATTCAGTACCAGATTTTGGATTTCGAACAGGCAGCCAGTTACCCGGATTTCGACGGAGCGGTGTATTGCTGTCTGGGTACCACCATGAAAAAAGCGGGAAGCAGGGAAGCCTTTGAGAAGGTGGATTATGATTATCCTATGGCTCTGGCCCGAAAATGTAAGACTGGCAACCAGCCCTTTCATGTAATCACGGCCCTGGGATCTGATGCCAGTAGCTCGATCTATTATAATCGAGTAAAGGGAAAGCTGGAAAACGATCTACAATCTCTGGGACTGGATTCACTTCATATATATCGCCCGAGCTTACTTCTGGGTAACCGCGAAGAAAGCCGCCCCGGAGAAAGCCTGGGCTCCCTGGCAGCTACTTTGCTGAATCCTTTCCTGCTGGGCCCTGTGCGAAAATACAGAGGAATTCAGGCTGCCGATGTGGCACGTTGTATGGCTCTTCAAAAGGAGCCAGGTTTTCATATTCTGGAATCCGATGAGATAGCAGAAATAGCCCGTGCTTCCCGGAACTGAATCAGGGCAGGGAATTCATTTTGTCCCATAGAGGATGTCTTTCGCCCACTTCCTCACATAGCCTGGCTATGAAATCCCTTGCTTTAAGTAAATCTTCCTTTCTGGGTCTACCGCTGGTACGGTTATTCCCGCAGTCCCTGAAATAACTCTCTGTATCCAGAGCAATCCCACGATGAGCCAGGATACCCAGTGCGATGGCGCCCAGTCCTGTAATTTCCCGTAGCATGAATACGGGCCCCAGTCTGCGGTATCTGGCGGCGGGGATTAGCAGAGTTGCATTCGGTGGCAGTGTAATTTGTCCGGACATGCGATAATGAAGAAAGGTTTCTCCCTCGTATTCGAATCGACTTTCTGAATCTTCGCGGGCCGTCAGAGTGATTCCCGGGGAGGGCAGAGATATCCAGCACAGGGCTATCTCGGATGGATCTTTCTGGCCCATTCTTTTAACCCCACAGAGAGCGATGGAATCTCCCTCCATCACGAAGTTCTTGTTTAGCGAAACCAGTCCGGTGTCCGGTTCCAGGGTAGATTGAAGTGCATCCAGCTTTCCCTTCCAGCCCGATTCATTGGCAGCAAATCCCATTAAGGCCGGTTGCTTCTTCCATTTCTCCAGCTTTTCCGGCCAGAGATTCTTCATCAGATAACCAGGTACATTGTAAAACACCATACCTGGAAAGAGCGGGTCCAGAGCACCTGATTGCCTGGCTCTTTCGTAAAGATCTCGTAGAAATTCTGTTTCAGAAAGCGAAATATCAGGAACGGGAAATGAGGAACTTGATGGATTAGATGAGCTTTTCAATGGCTCTTCGCCTGGATGCATGAATGGATTTACATCGGCAGACCTGGCATTCGTCAAATCTTTTGATTCGGGAAGGACGCTGAATCAATTGCAATTTTTGCTCGCGGTCAAGGGACTTTACTTTGCTTTCCAGCTTGCTGGCCAGAGAACGAACGGGGATGTCCGTTGTTTCATCGGTTTCCAGAAGCCAGGCGGCGACCAGTTCCTGTGGTCTTACAGCCTTTAGATATTTGCTTCCTGCTTTAAGTCTGGAATGCTCTTTCCAGCGACGCTCCAGGTCGGTAGTGATTCCAGTATACAGAGTATTGGAAGAAGTGCGAATGATGTAGAGAAAGTATACGGATGAAGTGGAAGAGGGACTGGATGTTCGTGAGTTCAAGGGAGGGAAAAAAGGCAGGACCGAAGCCCTGCCTTCCAGAAGTCTTAGTTGACTTTATACCAGGTTTGTGTGCGAAAGAAAGGTCCGATGTATCCTCGAACTTTCAGAGCACCGCCTTCAACCCAGATCTTGCAATTGTAAACTTTGCCTTTTGCTGGATCCAGGATCTGTCCTCCTGAGTATTCATTACCCTCTTTCGATAGTCCCCACATGATGGTCATACCAACAATGGGTTTGTCCTTATAAGCTCCAGTACACTTATCGCATTTAGGGTTAGGCTCAGAAGGGTTGATCAGTTTTACAACCTTTCCATAGTATTTCCCCTGATACTCATACACTTGAACATAACTCTTGGCTTTTCCGGTTTCGTCATCGATGGTCTTCCATGTTCCAACGGGCGAAGCCATCACTCCGGTTGTAGCTGCGAAAAAGAAGAGCGCACAAACAACTCTCAGCAAGCTGGATTGTCTCTTTAGCATTTGATCCTCCAAACCATTAGTGCGAAAAGAATCGCCTAAACGCACTATGATTGTAAATGAATTTTTTGGGTCTCTCCTTTTATTTTGACCTGAGAAAGCAGGCTCAGGTTCGTTTCTTTTCCAGCCAGAAATAGGCCCAATATTTCATTTTTTTTGGATGTGTTCATTATTATGCTCTGCACAGTACATCATTGGCATGTAGAGCAGTTTCAGCTACGCATCGGCCTTGCCCGGCTATTATTCCTATATATAGCCGAAAGAGATCCGAGCATGGACGATTGATATTGAGTACGAAGAGCGGCGGAAGAAAAGCGCCCAGAACAAGAGTGCACCGCAGTGAATGTCCATGGATTCCTTCCATCGGCCGTATCTCCAGACCTGGACAAATCTTTGTAGCGATAGTTCTGTAGCTTCGGAAGTCTTTAAAAGACAATTGCACATGCAGAGGGCTCTTCATTCAATGGGGTCTGCAATGCTGGAGCTAATAAAAAAGCTCGCCGGTTTCTCCGGGTCCTCCAGAAACCAGGAATCCGGTGATTCCGAGGAGTTTACATCCGAACTAAGTAAGCTTCCCGATCGTTACTCGGTAAAGGATCTGGAAGAGGGAAAGGTGCTGTCCTGTCTGGAAGCACCGAACATAAGCGTTCGAATAGTTCGAGGCAAGACTGTCTCTGCTGCTACTGCGCGAAAGGCACCGGAAAGAACCATTTATCTGGATGGGGCTGCCCAGTGCGAACCGTTCATGGATCATGAAAGACAGGTGTACAACCTGGATCATCATGATGGAGTAGAACGTTCCTTTACCCTGGCTACCTGCGAACAGGCTCTGGTGCTTGTGCGAAAGGGCCTGAACCTGTCCGACAAAAAATGGATTATCTGGGCCAATGATCCAGATCTGGACACAGTTCTTGCAATCTGGATTCTTCTAAATCATATGCATCTTCGAAAAGGAGATGCTCCTGTTTACAGAGCCATTGTTCCATTGATTCGAGTGGAAGGAATTATCGATGGTCTGGGTCTGGAATACCAGGACGTAGCCGGTCTGCCAAAGGCGCAGCACAAGGATGTAATGTCCAAAATCGATTTTCTGCGAGAAGATGAGCGAAGGATTAAATCCAACGGACGCTGGGATGAAATCGACTTTTCTACATACACTCGCAAACTTCTAAATCGCATTGATGAAATGTTCTTTCGTCCGGAGGACTTCAAAGACTTTAAAGGTCTGGAAGAATTGGCTCGTGCAGAACTGGATCAGAACAACAATGTTATCGTGTACCGCTCGGATATGGGTATCTACGAAATGGAGGAGTACCTGAATCGAGTGTATGGTACGCGACCAGCAATTTTGCTCCTTCAAAAAGGAAAGGGCGTCTACACAATTCGCAAATCCGATCTTTTCTTTCCTCTGGAGATGGAACGAGTGTATCGCTTCCTGAACCATGAAGATCCAGAGGTTTCGGGAAGAAACAACGAGAATCGCTGGGGGGGCTCCCAGGAAATTGGCGGCTCCCCGAGAATGAGTGGCACCGGCCTGAAACCTTCCGAGATCGTCCGCATTTGTAAACAGGCCTATAAAAGGCCTCCAGCGGCGGAGCGATTGGGAAGAATGATTACTGGCAGTCTTTTCCCTTTTCTGGGAGCGCTGGTTGCTTTTCTGGGAGGAGAAATACTTTCCCTTTTCGGTCCCGATTATGTACACACAGCCACTGGATTATTGAAGGAGCTGTTTGCGCCGGTACTCACTGTATTTACCCTTGTTGTAGTCTTTCTACAGTGCAGACACAAACCATTCCTGTATGGCTTTCGTTTGCCGGCTGGCTGGGACTGGCTACTTCTGCTTCCTCTTGTAATTCCCGCTGCCCTGGCCGGAGGAGTATGGGCTATCCGTGAGCCGTTTCCTGATCTATACCACATGCTGATGCTGGGACTCTTCCTGCCTCTGGCCATGGAAATCCTGTTTCGGGTCAACGTACATGGATGGCTACAGGAGCATCATGAGATCATGCAGCCGGGAGGCCGATGGTTCCTGTCTCCGCCCATACTGGTCTCGGGCTTTGGTTACGCTGCGATGCTGGCTGTAAGTCCTCTGTCCCTGGTAGCGTTTCTGGAGCAGACTATGGGACTCTGGGCTCCGGTGGTTCAGGGCGTAGGGGCCTTTTTATTTGGTCTGGGGGCCGGAATAATTCGAGAACGGAGCGAGAGCATCTTGCCTTCTCTTGTATTACAGATCGGTATTGCCGGGGCCATCAACGGCCTTTACGGGGGGTAGCGATTCCCGGGGATTGCACTCTGGAGGAAGTTTACTTTCGCAGCTCCCTAACTCCGGTGAATCATTCAGCCCTGGCCCTGGATGGCTTTCTTCGTTTCTCTAGTCCCAGCACATTGCGAATCCATTCAATAGAAATCAATCGATGTAGAATTTCAGCGATCCCAAAGGAAGAAAAAATCAGGACGGCCAATACTGGAAGCATCCATTCAGGCAAAAGGATCTGCAGACCACGCAGGATCCAGGTATGCACTATATAGACAAAGAAGGAAAGGCCAGCCAGATGAGCGATGCGCTGCTTCCAGCCTGAATCTGTGTGCTCTGAATCGTTGGATGTAGCAGGCCAGAGATAAAAAAGCAAAAAGAAAATGGAACTATAGATCACCACGCTCATTCGCGTGAAGTGATTGAAATCCCCGGGGTTATCGCTTCTGTAAGTCCAGAAAATATACTCCCACAGCACAATGGCAAAGCTCAGCAGAGTGAGAAAAACCAATGCAGCCTTCCTGATTTTTCCGGAGGATTCTGCTCTCTTCGACTCAGTAGATGGACCCTGGCCCATTGCCGTTAGACTTGCCCGGGAAGCCGGCGGTAAATCCATACTAGAACGATCCAGGTTTCGCAGAGCAAAGAAGATCCCCAGAAGGAAAGGAAACTGCCAGTAAAGAAAAAAAGCGGAGAAAATAAAGGGAATGCGAGGATATCCATCGAACCAGATGTGAGCTGGCGAACTGACGTAGAGCTGCAGAAGAAAAGATACAATCAACAATGGCAGACGAAGTTTCTCCAGTTTGCTGAACACCCAGAGTAAAATCGGAAAAAGGAAGTAGCATTCAAAAATGATGTGGAAGAAATAGAAATGATAGTCCGCACCTGTGCGATACAAATAGGGAACCAGATCCAGAGGCCACTGCTGATTCCAGGGGCCTTTCAATTTACCCTGGATGGCAAGATACAGTACAGACCAGAAAAGAAATGGCAGGCCGATCTTGTAGAGTCGCTCCCTGTAAAAAGAAATGGCTGGAACCTGTATACCACTCAGTCCATTGCCTGACTTTAAACTCTGGCTGCCGTACTTCATGGTCAGTCCAAAGCCGGAGAGAGAAACGAATACCGGCACACTGAACCTTGCCAGCTGGTTCAGGATTACAGCCAGGAAATCCTGGGAAAAGAAATCATGGGAACCCAGGAAGCGATATTCGTAAGGCCCGGTGGCATGGATGGCCAGCACCATGGTCATTGAAAGCAGGCGAAGTAAATCTGTTCTAAATCGACTCATCAATACAGGGAGTAGCGGCGAGGCTACAGGAGGCTGAGTTGTTGCAAAGAATCATTTTGCAGCAGCTTCGAATCTCTGCTCCTTCAGAACTCGGGGCCCACAGGCATGAAGTTTCGGAAGTTTGCATAGGCCAGCACCAGAGTATGTCCGGCCAGGGCCACCGAAAAAGGCAGTGAAATGGCTATCCCTACCACGATCAACATGATGTAGGTTTGCATCACATTCAGAAGCAGTTCTGGCTGATTGGTAACAATCACCTGGATCAATGCATAGATGTAGTAAGCCAGGGCAGGAAGCATTGCAATAAAACAGATGAGTCCTGTAACCAGTCCCAGGAGAAGGACAAGTGCCAGAACCTTGGATTTTCGCACGCTGAATGTGCGATAGGCATTTGCCAGGGCCTTTCCGGGTCCTGCATCATCCAGCACCAGAGAAGCCGGCGACAGGCTAAAAGCTATGGCCACAGCGATGCCTGGGACAATGCAAAAGACCAAGCCCACAGTAGAAGTAACAGAGATAATCACAGTAATTAACAGCAAGAACAGTGCCTGCAGCCCCAGACTGGAATTCTCAAGAGTCTTCAGTCCTGAGGCTCGCACGGCCGCTCTCAGAGGAAAGATCATGCTTAGAGAAAGTAGCAGTCCCATGGCCACCGAAATGCCCAGGGATTCCAGGTAAAGGGCGGAGAAAGCTTGCGGGCCCTGGTCAGGATTTTCCAGGGCCGCCGAAGTAGCACCCAGGGAGTATTCATAGGTGGCCAGACCATACAGAAAGGATGCCACTGCAGGCACGGGAAGACTCTGGGCCCAGGTTTTCTTCAGGGACCGGAAGGCCAGCTTGATTACTTCGATCACATCCAGCTCCTTCTGCGTCAAAGATTCAATATAGCCTTCTTGCTGCATGGGCTCAGGGACTGCTTGCCAGCGAGAAACTCAAGCGAAAACCTGGACTCGAACACATGAATTACTTGATGCTTATTAAAGAACGCACTCCTTCCGTGCTCAGGAAGATTCCATTCAAAGCCATATTACTGTGGGGCTCCCTATCGGTGATCGCTCTAGTTACAATACTTGTTTCTGCCGTGGCCGTGGACTTCCTGGGGGATCGGGAAGGTCTGGTGCAGGCCCTGAACCGGGAAAAGCAATGGCTTCAGGGTATAGGTCAGGAAAAACCCCGTCCTCCCATATTGATTCTTGCAAGAAACGGAGAGGTGATCGGTGAATTTGTTCCGGTTCGCGGTTCTCGAATTTCTCTGGAATCCTGCAAGGCAGATATGGGCTGGCTGAAGAAGGCGGTGGTCAGCGCAGAAGACCGGGAGTTCTACGATCATTCCGGTATTTCGCTGAGGGGAATCGCCAGAGCCATGATTAACAATATCCTGGCATTTAGCGTGCGAGAAGGAGGAGGCTCCATCACTCAGCAGCTTGCGCGAAACCTGTTTACAGATCACAGTCCCACTCTCTATCGCAAGATCTACGAAACCTTTGCCGCCTTTCAAATAGAGTCCATGATGGAAAAAGAGGAAATCCTCTGTCTGTATTTAAATCGTATCTACATGGGCGAAGGACGTGTGGGTGCAGAAGAAGCCTCATGGTTTTACTTTCGCAAGCCTCCCCAGAATCTGGATGCAGCAGAAGCAGCCATGATTGTTGGATTATTTCCCAGCCCGGTGCGGTACAGTCCACTTAACGACATCGTTCTATCTACAAAGAAGCAAAACCTGGTTCTGGATGCCATGCAGGAGCAGGGAGAAATTACGGAAGAAGAAAGAAAGAAGGCCATGGATGCATTTTCCCGTCGCTATGAGCTTTCTCTGGATGAAAAGAATCCCCATTCTGGATTGATCGGAGCGTACGGAGCTTCTCGAGATTTTCGCAGAAACGATGCTCCGGCAGCCAACGAAGCTGCGAAATCGTTCCTGTACGAAAATGTTCCGGAGGAAATCATAAGCCAGGGCGGACTCAAGGTTTATACTACAATCGACATCAACAAGCAAAGACAGGCCCTGCGAGCTGTGCGAAACACAGTGGATGGAGTTCGGGACCAGGTGGAGCAAAATGCCGTAAAAGCAGGTCTGGAAGCCAGGCTGGGAAATGGAATTAACGGAGTCAGTATTTCCATGTCGGTTCCCGGTGGAGAGATCACGGCAATGGTAGGTGGTTATTCCGTAAAGGAAGGCTGGACCCAGGCCAAGCGAATCTATGATATGAAACGCCAGCCCGGCTCCGCTCTAAAGGGCTTTCTGTATGCTGTGGCCATGGATCGAGATGTTCTCAAACCGGATTCCACGGTTGTAGATCGTAGACTGAATTACGATGGCTATTCCCCGGGAAACTGGTACGGTCATTATAAAGGAGAGATGCCGCTTCGCAAAGCTGTGGCTTTGTCCGTAAATACAGTGGCTGTGTCGACTTTGCATGATCTGGGAGTGAGCTACTTTCGGGACCGATTGACTCAGGCTCTGGAGTTGAGCTATCACGATGCCTCGGATCGCTTTCAGGGAGGCCTTTCCCTGGCTCTGGGTACCGGCGAACTGACGCCTATGGAACTTCTGAGGCTCTATGGTATGATTCTGAATCAGGGTAACCTCATCCGACCAAAGTTGATTACAAAAATCGAAGATGCGCAGGGAACCGTTCAATGGGAAGCCTACTCCGACTCCGAAAAGGTGTCTGTTCTCAGTCCGGAAGCGGCCGCTGCGGCCATCTGGCTGATGCAGGCTGTAGTGGATGAAGTGGAGCAGGGAACCGCCGGATGGATTGGTAAGAGAAAACAAAAGGATAAGAATTTTCTGCCTTTTCCCATCGCCGGAAAATCCGGAACGGTGCAGACTCCTGCCTCTACCAGGCGAAAATATCCTGGCATGCCGGGCTCCAGGGATGCCTGGTTTGTAGGACTGGTACCTGGTGAAGTGACCGTGGTCTGGGTGGGACATGACGATGGAGTCCCTTTTCCAGGGGGAGGCTCATCTACTGCCGGCGGCATCTGGGCTGACTATGCCGGAAATGCTTATAATGGAATAAAAGCCAGATTTCCGGATGTTCCCAACATGGAAGATCCAGAAACTGTGGCCGAACCGGAGGAGACCCCTGTACCTTTTATGAATCCCCACGACGAAAGTCATCTTCCGGATTCGCCGGAAAGACTGGAAGGGGATGGAGAAACTCCTGGACGAGCAGATCATTTCTTTACTCCTTGAATTGCATACCTCGCGGTATGGGAGGATACAGCTATAGCCCGCCTAACCGGTAATCTAAATCGTTTGAAGCCCGCGCAGCTGGCCCGCTTGAAAAAGCTGGGCCAGCGAAAGCTGAGGCCAGAAGCCATAGTCAGCCAGGAATTCGCACGCCAGCTAACGGATCTTTCTCAGGAATTGGGAAGACAGATCGGGGTTCTGGTGGATCGCCAGGGTCATGTGCTGGATACCATGGTAGGGGATGACAGCCGAATCTGGATCCCTTCTCTGGGCCGGGAAAGAGCGCAAAGGCTTCGCGGCATTCGACTTATCCATACCCATCTAAAGCGAGAACCATTAACCGAAGAAGACCTTTCGGATTTAACTCTTCTGCGACTGGATGCGGCCTGTGCCATTACCATCGACGAGCAGGGACTTCCGGAAAATTTCTACTGTGCTTACATTTCGCCGGGTCAAAAGCCGGGCTACAGTCTGGAAAGGCCCTGGCGCCCCGGTCAGTTGCCGGAGGACCTGGAGGAGCGATTCGCTGAACTGGATCAGCAGTTTCGTAGTTTTGAAGAGGTTACACGATCCGCCGGTGGTATGCCCCGGGCCATCCTTGTAGGCGTCTATACTCGACAGTCCAGGCAACGTCGCACACCCGAAGACTCCATTTCGGAGCTAAAGGAGCTCTGCCATACGGCGGGTGTAGATCCGGTGCAGAGCTTTATTCAGAATCGCAATAACCTGGATCCATCCACGGTTCTGGGATCCGGAAAGATTCGTGAGATCGCCATCGCCGGGGTTCAGCAAAATGCAGATACCCTGGTGTTCGATATGGAATTGAGCCCGGCTCAGGCCATACGTTTATCTACACTTACGGAGCTCAAGATTCTGGATCGCACTCAGCTGATCCTGGATATCTTCGCCAGAAATGCAAGGAGCCGGGACGGTAAATTGCAGGTGGAGCTGGCTCAATTGCGATATCTAAAAGGCAGATTGAGCGAAAAGGACGACAACATGTCCAGACTTACCGGTGGCATTGGAGGCCGGGGTCCTGGAGAAACCAAACTGGAGATCGGTCGACGACGAGTGGAAGACCGAATTCGTCGCCTGGAGAAGGAGCTTTCGTCCATCAAGAAGCGAAGATTGCTCAATCGCAGGCGAAGGGATCATTCTGCTGTACCGGTTTGCTCCATTGTAGGCTATACCAATGCAGGCAAGTCCACTCTCTTGAATAAGCTCACCCATTCGGAAGTTACTCAGGAGAACCGGCTGTTCGCTACCCTGGATCCCACCACTCGAAGACTTCGCTTTCCCGAGGAAAGAGAAATCATACTTACAGATACTGTGGGATTTATACATGATCTGCCACCAGAATTGAAAAAGGCATTCCAGGCTACTCTGGAGGAACTGGCAGACTCCAATCTTTTGCTCCATTGCATCGATGTTTCCGATCCTGCCAGAGAGGAAAAGGTTCGTGACGTAGAAGAGATTCTGCACGAGCTGGGGCTTTCCGATATCCCGGTACTGCGCGTCTATAACAAAGTGGATCGGCTGCCTGAAGCTCAAAAAGAGGAATGCAAAAACGATGACAGGGTGGATCGAGTCTACGTTAGCGCCCGGGACGGCTGGAACCTGGAGCCTCTGCTGGACCGTCTGGAGGCCCTGACCAGCGGAAGCATGCATCCTTCAGCACTGGCCGAGCCTATCTAAGTAACTTTCCCTGGACTTAATTCTCTGCAGGCGACATCTGGACTGAGCAAAATGGATGATCTGGATGAATTAATCGAAGAGATTCAGACCCGATCGGTGGGTACGGACTTTGAAATTCCTGTATCTGAAGTTCTGGATATGCTGGGCCTGAGCCTGGAAGAGTATGTTCGCTTTCGGTACAATCGGCGATCCGGTTCCTCCGGTGCAGGTTTCGCAGATATGGCGGACTATTTTACCCGGGATTCCATTCATGAACTTCTGGATCTGCTGGAGCCAGACTATCCAGATGTGATGGAACGATTTGAACAGTCAGGTTTGCATTTCTCGTCGGATGCGTTGATCCAATTCCAGGAGTTCTTTGTTTCTATACTTCTAAATAGATTCCAGGCCCATCGTATTGATGAAGAACTTCTGGAGACTTCCCTTGCTGCCTGTCAGGATCCGGAGGATGGATACCTGTTCTATATGGATGCCTCATTTGATCGCAAACAGCTCATTGAATATGCAGCGGAGTTGTTCCTGGAATATCGAAAAATTGTAGATCATTCCTTTAGCCGAGGACTGTTGATACATTATCTGCAGCGCTGCTTTCTGAGCGGTCAACTGGACTGGGAAATTTTGTTCCGTCATGCCCTGGATACTCTATTCCCTGACCGCAAAGTCTCCCACAGCATTGATCTTAGAGAGGATCTTCGCGAAGCGTTGAAAGAGCTGGAACTGGATTATGTTCCTGAAAGACAGGATCTAAAGAAACAATTCCGACATATGATGCTACGATATCATCCGGATCGGAACCCGGATGGGCTGGAAAAGGCCCGGCGGATCAATGAATCCTATTCCTTGCTTATTGCAGGTCTCTATGGAGCTGAAAAGATTTAGTGTGGTGCACGAAAATCTGTGCAGTGCACTTAATATATTAGTGAAGAATCGTGAGTGAAATATCATGCATTGCTTCTGCGGCAAATGCACCCTGGTTTCATCGGTGGTAGAGCATAGGCCCTGAACCGTATGCTGCGTGAGCCTCCGTTTCAGGAATATTGAGAAAAAAGGGCCACGGTACCGGGAATGTGTTGAAGCCATTGTTGTTCTCTGGATTAATTGCAATGGATGTGGATAAGGGTTGCAGTTGCATTTCTTTTGATTTCCGGTACTGCTCTTCAAGCTGAAGAGATCAAATGGAAGACCTCTCTCGTGGATGGCCTCAAGGCAGCTCGCGAAAATCACAGTCTTGTTTATGTGCAGGTAGTTACAGAATGGTGTGGCTACTGTAGAAAACTGCAATCAGAAGACTATCCCAGACCAGAAATCAAAGGGCTCCTTTCGCAATTCATTACAGTAAGTATCGATGGCGACAGACAACCGGAAATAGCCAGCAGTTTCCAGGCAAGGGGATATCCAACGCTACTTATACTGCAACCGGATGGATCCATCATAGCGCGCATGGATGGCTATCCTGGACCAGAAAGATTAAAGCAGATCCTGAGTCGCATCCTGAGTGAAAACAAGATGGCAGATTTGCGGCCTTCCCGGAATGGAAAAACGGATCTTCAATCCGCAGAAAATTCGTCTTCTACAACCGGGAGTTCTCAGGATCTATCAAAGGCATCGAACACGGCAAAGTTACATCCGCTGGATATGGCCCTGGAAGCTATGCAGGGAAAGGATTTTCAGAAGGCTCTGGAAATACTGAACCCTTTTATCGAGCAATTACCGGGTCCCAATACAGAGTTTGCACTGGCAAGATTCTACAGAGGGATGACATTGATGGAACTGGGTAAGCTGGAAGAAGCTCGAGCCGATCTCAGCTTTGCATCCAGACGAGCCCCATTGCCAGAACAGAGACAGAGTGCAGCCGATCTACTTCGAAAACTGGAAGCCGCTCAACCGGCGGAAAACGATGGTCCTCTGAAGGAGTAAACCTTGGCTTTTCTGCAGCGACTATTTAAAGTATATCCCGGGGAAGGACGCAGGCTAATTCTGTTTACTCTCCTGGCCACCCTGTTGCAGGCAGGGGTAGCCATTGGTCTGTCCATAGCCGATTCGGTTTTTCTTTCAAGACTGGGAGCAGGAAGCCTGCCTGTTGTTTACGTTACGGCGCCTATCGTCATGGTGCTCTTTGTACCTTTTCTTTCCTATTCTACCAGTCGAATGGGGATTGATAAGGTATTTGATCTAATTCAATACATTCTCATTGGTGGCGGACTCTTCTTCTTTGTCGCATTGAGCGGATGGTTCCCTGCTCTGGGCGAATCTACCATAGTTCTATATCTCCTGAGACTCTACGCATATATCTGGCTGGTTTCTCTCTATACATTGTTCTGGAATCTGGTTGATGGATACTTTGATATCCTGGATGCGAAGAGACTTTATCCAATCTTTGGAGGTGGTCTGGCCATAGGAAGTGCCCTGGGCGGTGGACTGGTTACTGCATTCTCCGGAATGATTGGAAGTCACTGGATCTTTTTGCTATGGCCTGTCATGGCTTCGCTTTCTATCTTCGTTGCTCTTGTATTGCGCAGATCAGAGCGAAAGATCGATGACGATGCAGAAGAAAATAAAGAAGGCTTTCTGGATCAGAATGCGAAGGTCCTCAAGACTGCCGGGAAATCCTCCTATGTCCTTTTGATCAATCTGGTAATGTTTGGCACCCTGGTGCTGACTACATTTACCGAATTTCAGTATCTGGATATCTTTTCAGCAGGAAGAAATGAGCAAGAACTGGCCGCCATGTTCGGGATGCTATTTCTGGTAGTGAACCTGGTGAATGTAATCGTTAACTTTTTCCTGTTTAATCGCATTATTGTGCTCATAGGCGTAAAGAATGCGCTACTGATTCAGCCCGCCATATATCTGCTGGCCTTCGTATTTTTCTTTTTCGATGGGGCCGAGTACGCAGCCATTTTTGGATTTCTGGCCTATCATGGTTTCTACCTCTCCTTCGATGCCAATAACTGGAACTTTCTGTTCAATGCATCCCCATCCGAAGTGAAAAAGGAGATTCGCACCTTTACAGAGGGTCTTATGGATCCACTGGCCACCGCTGTTGCCGGATTCTTCTTGCTACTTGCCGGTTCTGCCATGGCCAGCTCCATAGATTGGCTTTCCCTGGAAAACCTGGGAACCATAGGCCTGGGGCTTGCATTTTTGCATCTAGGTGTAGCATTTCTTTTACGGAACCGCTATCCCACAGCTATTATGGAAAACCTGCGCAAGGAATGGCTCAACTTTTCTGTTTCGCGCAAGGAGCTTCGAGAGAAGTTTGCAGAGGAGGATCTGGAAAGTTTTCAGATGGACTCTTTGAATCCCACATCGGCAGCCCATTTTAGCTCCATTCGCTTCCTTGGACTCAAGCGAAAAGCTGCTGCTCTGGAATCTCTAATTCTGTCTTTTTCCGAAGACCCGGATCACCAGGAAGAGAGATCGGAAATCCTGGCAGAACTTCTGGAAGAAGAAGACAGCTTCGTTGTTCAACGAGTGATTCAGTGGGCGGAACAGGAGCAGCAATCCTTTCCTGTGTCTGTTCTCAGAGAGCTGGGAAGTCATGGTCTGATTCCGTCACGAAAGGCTATGCCTCTGCTGGCTTCCGAATCTGCAGGAGACCGGGAAGCCGCTGTAGTGGCCCTGTGGAATAGCCGGGATCTGCAGGACAACTTTATGGCCCTGGACGAGCTAAGAACACTGTTGGATGGCTCGGAGGCGGAAAAGGCCAGTGCCATATCTGCTTTTGGATTTACTAACAAAGAAAGCTACGCACATTCCCTGGTGGCCTACCTGGATGATCCTTCTCCGGAGATGCGAAGCCGCGCTCTGGAAAGTATTCGCATGCTTGTAGGACCGGCTTCCGGTAGACTCATTCCACGAATCCTGAGAACCATGGAGCATGCTTCGGAAGAAGATCGATTTAGAGGCATCGAAATCCTGGAGCGTATTCAGGATGCAGAAAGCCTGTTTCCGCTGTTTCGCATGGCCCAGGAGTTCAATCCTCGTCAAAGACGAAGAGTGGAAATGTTTGCCCGGTCCCTGGGATTGAAGTCTGTACCTGCCATTGTTGCGGTTCTGGATAATGACAGTTTGCCGTACCGTTCCAGGTCTCTGGCTGCCAGAACCCTTTCGCATCTTTCCTTTGCGCAGCTGGATTCCATGGTAGGAGAAATCGTAGAAACAGAGATTCAAACTTCTTATCTCTATCTTGATCGCGCATTTGTATTGCGAAACAGCGAAGAGACATCGCCTTCTATATATCTTCTGGGTCAGTTCTACGAAGATATGCAGCAGGTTACCCTGGAATTTGTACTGGAGCTTCTGGCTCTGGCCGGTCGTATCCCTGACTATGAACAGATTGCTGCCTCCTTGAGATCCGCCAATCCTCGCACTCGAGGAGATTCCATTGAAACACTGGAACAGAGCGTTCATCGGACTGTATTTCGAAATATTCTACCCCTGGTGGATTCCAGGCCGCTGGAAGAAAAGATTGAATTCTACTATAGAAACTTCTCAGGCTCCAGGGATTCTGCACAGGCCATTCTGGAAAAAGCTCTCAAAGGCAAAAATGACCTGGAGAAGGCTCTGGCCAGTCAGGCATTGTTCGAATCCAGAGGAGAGAAATCCCTGGATCGAATCTATAGAGCGGAGCCATTCAGCGGCCCCATCAGTAGAAGCGTTTATCTTTCTTTGAGCGAAGGTCCGGACCATCCTATGAATCCTGTGGAGCGATTGCAGGCCCTTAAATCCGAGCCCATCCTGGGCGGCCTGTCCATTCTCAATCTTCGCAGCCCTGCTGTGGAAGCGGTGTACCGTGAGGCCAGCAACACTACGCTCTATTCCAGAGGGGATCGGGCGGATGCGCTCTATCTGGCAGTGGAAGGGAACTTCCAGGTTAGCGATGGAGGCAAATACGGAGTTCAAACAGGCTATGAAATGCTTGAGGCTCTGGGTACCGGTTCCAACCACTCCGGAACCAATGGAAAAGCATTGGATTCTGGAAACGATTCTGATGTACTCCGTCGAGCGACGGTGACCATGAAGACCGGCAGTTATCTGGAAATACCGCGCAGTTCTATAGAAGAAATGCTGGAAAGTGATCCTCAGGCTTCCATCGCCATTCTGGAGGCATTGAGCAAATGAGACTTCAACTCAAGCTTAGATCCTTCTTCTTTGTGGTGATTACCGTGGCTCTGGTGGCTCTGACCATCTTTCTGGGAAGAGTGGTATATTCAGATCTATATCGAAAGATATTACTCACCTTTGACCAGAAGCTTCTGGCAGCCAGTACTGTAGTGGCCTCTTTCGTTAGCGGCGAAGACCATGATAAGATTGTCCAGGTAACACAGCTTCGAGGTCTTGCTTACAATCAAGGGCGCATGTATGGTCGCTATGCCGCAGCGCCGGATCTGATTAACCTGAATCCTCCAGCCCCCTTTACCCGGCATCTGGTTCTGGATCCGGAGCCGTATTATACTACAGATATTACCTTTGCAGAAGGTATGATCTACGCTGCCAGCCCGGAAGATGAAAACGGCGATGCATCCATCATTTCCATCGACCCTGCCACCGGAAAAACAGAAACCCTGGTAGGTATTGATGATTACTGCGTAGCCGTAGGCTATGTCAACGGAGCACTTTATTGTGCCGGGGAAAAGTTAATTCGCGTGACGCTGGAAAACGGAAAAGCAGGAGAACCAGAAGAAGTCACTGTTCTGGAATCTCCCATTACCGGACTTACGGAGTCCCCGGATGGAAAGCAGCTTATAGGAACCGAAACCAATACCAGAAAGATTGTCTTTTTAAATCCAGAGGACGGTTCCATTACCCGTTCCGTGGAACTGAAGAGGAGAGGCGAAGCCTATCCATTCGGTGTATTTTCGATAGTCTACGATAGTCTCAGAAAAACCTATTACGGAGTTTCCAGTACAGCGCTCATCACCATCAATATGGAGTCCGGGGAGGTTCAGGAGCTTCCGGGAGTGGCCTTTGGTCCCGCCGGGGCCCAGAAAACCTATGTGGATCTTGTAAGACCTATGATTCGCGTACGAGAGGGGACGAAGATTAGATTTCTTTACTCTGCCGTACTGGTGGACCGGGAAACCCGTATCAACTATGCTCTGGATTCCACGCAAAGTGATATTCATTCGCACGTTGGAATAGAAGACAGTAATGAAGCAGAAGACGATATTCGAGATGTTATCCTGAAACGTGAAATCTATCTTTCGGACATTAAAGACTGGGATGACTGGGGCCTGTTAAAGTCCTCCTACGTTCCCATTCTAAATAGGGAAGGAGACGCTGTGGCTTATGCCGGCGCGGATGTGAACATCGATATTATCGAAAGCGCCACCAGAACAGCACTATTGCAGGTTGTTATCATCGGTGTTGTTGCGCTGGTAGCAGGCTTGATCATTGCTTATTTCAGCACGGAGAGACTTACCAGGCCAATCTATGAATTGAAGCAGTCTGCCCTTCAGGTGGCGGCCGGCGGATTTGGAAATGAAATCCATGTAGAGAATCCTGCCGAGCTCACCCATCTTTCGGGAAGTCTTACCCGACTCAGTCGCTCATTGCAAGAAACGGTAACGTCTCTAACCGGGGAAAACTTTCGCCTGGAAGAGAAAAGGCGAAGAAATGAATTGAGCAATCTTGTGCGCAGCTTTATGAAGCATAAGAGCGCAGTAGATTTCTTTGATGCTACGCGAAAGCTCTCCATGGGTCTTTTTGAAGATTCCCAGTATCTGGCCATATGGGCCGGCCATGAAACCGAAGATAAGCTGGAAGCCACCAGGTTGCACAGCGATATCTTTCGCATCAGCCGAAGGCTTCTTCAGCAAAGCCCCGACGATTATATGGAGTCCATGGCACCTTTCGTAGGTAAGGAGCTGGAACTGCTGGTATTGATTCACAGGACCACCGGCCAGATCAAACTGCACAGTACTTCTGACATGGAGCTGTATCCTGTTAAGAAAGGCGGAAATGCAAAGAAAAACTCTCTGGAAGCAGGCCAACATGAACTGGAAGTGCGAGAGCTGAGAGCGCTGTATCTTGTGCAGGGTTCTGAGAAATCCGATCGCTCCTCCAGCCTGCAAGGTGATCCGGTACCCAGGGTATCTGCCTGGAAACAGGATGCAGGCTCAGACAGTCTTTATCTGGAGGTCATTCTGTGAATCTGGCAGATCGCATCATTGCACTTCAGCATATTTTTCCTTTTTCTCGTTTAAGAGAAGGGGAACTGGCCGCTCTGGCCGAGGTATGCACCGTTCGAAGCTACGAGCCCAATGAGATGGTGCTGGAGGCCGGCCGTAGCATGAAGCGACTCTTGATCTGCCTGGAGGGCGGTTTTCGCGATGCCTCCGGAAAATCTCCGGGCACCATTCTTGGAATTCAGTCGCTGCTGTTCGATAGAGAGCTAACGGAAAGTATTTTCGCCACAGATAGCGGAGCCACATGTTTGCTTCTGGAAAAAGGATACTTCTTTCGCACCATGTATGAACTTCCAGAAATCTCCCAGGGAATTGTGGCGCTACAGGCCCGACAGGAGGTTCGCTCTTGACTATTCGCGGACAGAACCTGCTATTTCTGGTGCCGGTATTTCTTGTGGCTGGTTTGCTAATTGGCGGATTGAAATGGGCGGCAGACACCAATACTCTCAGGTCTGGCGGCAAGGAGCAGATACGAACCTTCGCCGTCGCCCTGCAAGAATTTCTGGAGGCCAGGGAGCGTCTATCACCCAATCCAGGGCTTGGCTCCATTCAGCCTGAAATTTTAAAACGGGACTTGAATCGAGTTCAGCAATTGTTTGATCTGCGAGAGCCCGAAGTAACTACCAGCACTATCTCCAGGTTCTTCTGGCCGGAGGCCAGTTCCAGTGCCGGCGCTCCAGGGGTTGTAATTCTCAACCCGGAAACTCGAGAGCCGGCCTTTTCCTACGCACCAGAAGGTTTCAAAGATATCGCTGATCAGGTGAAAGACCTGACCAGAGAAGCGGGTGTGATGGTGGAGGCCCGGAAAGAAGGAATCTATATTTCCGATTTCGATGTAAGCTTGAATTCACCGGATAATCTCTGGGCCCTGGCTATACTCAAAGACCAGGAAGGGCAGGAATATGCGATTCTGGGGGTACAGTACGACGGTTCCTGGATTCAAAACGAGATGCGTTCCAGTGTTGTAGAGATTGCAATTGGAGTCCTGGTTTCTGCCCTGGCAGGTATTGTTATAGCGTTGTTCCTTTCCAGCATTCTATCCCGGACACTCAGGAATCTAGCGGAGGCGGCCAGCAAAGCGGCGGATGGCGATTACGATGTAAAGATTCGAAGCGGTTTGATCCAGGAGTTCAATGATCTGGGAAATACCTTTCGCACCATGACCAGTCTATTGTACGATACTCTGGATCGTATTCGTAAGACTTTGATCGAGCAGGAGCAATTTCGAAATACCGACGATTTAATGGCTACATTTCGTAGCAGTGCCTATGGTACTGTTGCCATCCAGGAGGACTGGATGGAAGCCCAGATGGGGCCCTTGAGAGCTCATATCCCCGGGCACTTCTATCATCACGTAGCGCGGGGCCATGGACATCTGTTTATTATGGGCTGGGTGCATGATTCATCGGAGCCGGATGATCTGGTGGCCTCGGCTCTCTGTCGCTTTGTGGACAGCCAGGTAGCCCGGGAAGCGCAGACAGAGGATTTGCTCAAATCTGCCTTTCAGCTATTTCCTGCTCGAAAGCTCATTGCTGTGGAAATCATGCCAAATCCTGCCCACGGAGTCAGTTACCTGCTGGATTCCGAGCATAGCGGAGCCGAAGCTTTAAAAGAAGAGTTCGGTTCCGTTCCGGAAAGTGGTCTGGTATTTCATACCCTGGCCCATGCATTTGGACAACGAATCGAGACCGCATTGAGACATATGGAAAGAGGTTCAGCTGCTTCGGTTCATGAGCAAATTCGGGCGATTGCGTCGTCCGGAGAGGATGGAGTAGTACTGTACATTCGGGGGCATCGTTGAGAGCAGGTCGCGGCAAATTTCCCTTTCGCTGGAAACTGATGCTTGTGGTTTCCACACTTGCTGTGACAGCTACCGGTGTTACGGCGTACCTCATCTATAATAATACCAAGACCATGATCCTGGAAGTGATGGGCGGTCGATTGATGGACATCGCCCGGACTTCTGTAAACAGCATGACCGAACAGGATCTGCGCTATATTCGCGATCTCAGAAATTCCCTTAAAGAAAACAATGTTCTGGAAAAGGCCGGCATCATGAAGGTGGCCAAGGGAGATACGAAAGAGTCACTGAAACCGGATGTGGCCGCGGAACTGATGGATGGAGAAAAGTTCCAGAGACTGGTGCGAGTACTCAGATCCATCAAGAAGAGTACTCTAAGAGTGGATTCCGATACCGGTACAGAGGATCAAGACTCCAACATCAAATATGCATATATGTATGTGCCGGTTAAGCACAGTCCAGATCATCGAATTCTGAAGTTTCTGGCAGATGCAGACTACGACACCGAGGGCGAAGAAAACCCCATAGGCAACCTGTACGGAGTAAAACAAAAATCTTTCATCAAGGCCTTTGCCGGTCAACCAGCAGCAGAGAAGGATTTTATCGCGGACCGATGGGGAACATGGCTATCTGCCGCAGTGCCCATCAAGGATGATAGCGGAAGTACCATCGCCATTCTGGGACTGGACTATGATGCCAGTGGAGAAGTTAACAAAGTAAATGAGCTTTTCTATATCTGTATTTTCTCCGTAGTTGCGGCCCTGATTCTTTCTCTGATTTTTTCCTATATGCTGGCAAGCTTCATGTCCAGGCCCATTGCCAAATTACAGGATGGAGCCCTTCGAGTTAAGGATCGGGACTACGAAACTCGGGTGGATGTAAAGACCAACGATGAACTGGGCGTTCTGGCAGATACATTCAACAACATGGTAGAAGAGATTCGTGCCTATTCAGATTATCTTCAGGCTCTGAACGCTTCCTATTATCGATTTGTGCCTCGCGAATTCCTTCAGCATCTGGGTCAGGAAAGTATACTCAATATTCGGCTCGGAGATCAGATTCAAAAAGAGATGACCGTTCTCTTTTCTGACATTCGTTCTTTTACCACTATTTCGGAATCTTTGAGACCTTCTGAGAATTTTAACTTTCTTAACTCCTATCTGAAACGGGTGGGCCCTGTAATCCGGAACTCCAGAGGATTCATAGATAAATATATTGGCGATGCCATCATGGCCCTTTTTCCGGATACTCCGCGAAATGCGGTAGAAGCTGCTATTAACATGCGGCTGGAGCTTCTGGATTTCAATGTGTACCGAAAAGAGAAGGGCTACATTCCCATCGACATTGGCGTGGGATTGCATACCGGTGTATTAATGCTGGGAACCATCGGCGAAGAAGAGAGGATGGAAAGCACTGTAATTGCAGATGCAGTAAACCTGGCCAGCCGGCTGGAAGGTCTGACCAAGAAGATGGGCGCCCATATTATTCTGAGCGAAGTCACCCTGCGACAGACCCTGGAAGACATGCAGGTGAACTATCGCTTCATGGGTAAAGTCCGTGTGAAAGGGAAAACAAAATCAGTACCGGTATACGAAGTACTGGACGGGGATCCTGCGGAGCTTGTAGAGCGCAAAGCTGCTCAAAAGGAGCGATTCGAACACGGAGTTATGCTCTATCATAAGAAGCGCTTCGCTGAAGCCGAGCAGACTTTTTATTCCATCCATGAAGCTGTTCCAGAAGATAAAGCCTCACTCATCTATCTGGAGCGCTGCAAGAAATACTCGCGCACGGATCATGAAGATCCTGTATTCGCCGCCAACGACTGATTTGCCATTCCTCTGATTTCATTTGATTCAGCCGACCCGCTCCGAAATAAAGAACAATGGATTGTAACTCACCCGGCGGCTTCGAAACATCCCTTCGCTTCTGTGCCCTTTGCGCCTGATGAAAGCTTCTGATTTTTAGTCTCTGGTTGTCTATGCTGGCAGCTAAGAGCTAAGAGCCTTCCACGATCTGAACATTGGCAGCTGTGGTATCGGCCATTCCCTGCAGGGATGCACCGGCATCCTTCAACGCCTGAACATGTTCAATAATCTCCCGGGTCATTACTTCACCGGGGCATATTACCGGGATTCCGGGTGGATAGGCCATAATCATTTCTCCGCAAATGCTACCGTCAGATTCCTGCAGGCTGACCCGGCTCTTTCTGGAATAAAATGCATCCCGGGGATTCATTACTCTGGGCGGCACTCCGGGATGGTCCGGAAAGCGATGTAATCTGGGTCTTCCCGGGGATTTTCCGGCAAGATCCCTGAGAGCTAGAATAAGACTTTCCAGACGTTCCCAGGTGTCTGCAAAAGTCACGATGGCTACCACCGTATGAAAGTCTGCCATCTCGATTTGAATGCGATATTCCTTTCGCAGGATTCTTTCTACGTCAAAGCCATTCAGACCCAGGCCATTCACACAGATGGTGAGTCTGGTTTCATCGAATGAGCCAATGCGATGATTTGGCTTCAATTCCTCCGGTCCCGGTGCAATCAGGCCTGGAATGGCGCTAATCTCTTTTCTTGCTCTGCGAGACAGTTCCAGGGTTTTTTCCAGAAGAGATTCCCCTTCCAGGGCCAGCCGGGAACGAGCTGTATCCAGACTGCTCATCAGCAAATAGGAAGAGGAAGATGTGCGAAGAATATCCAGAATGTTTCGGATCGTATCGTTGTGAATTCTCTGTCCCTGTCTTAGAAGCAGGGATGCCTGGGTAAGGGATCCGCCGGTCTTATGCATACTCAGGGCACTTACGGAAGCCCCCACGTCCATGGCCGTTCTGGGAAGATCTGGATGAAAATAAAAATGGCTACCATGGGCTTCATCTACAAGCAGAGCTACATTTTCCCGTCTGGCTATATCAGATATGGTATCCATTCGCGGGGCAAGACCGTAATAGGACGGATTGATCAAGAATAGACCTTTAATCTCAATGGATTGGATCTGATTCACTTCCGAAAAGATGGATTCAATGTCTGCAGGATCCGGCGGCAGAGGAAATCCAAACTCCGGATGGATTTCCGGTGGTATAAAGATGGGACTTGCACCGGAAAGAATCAGCGCAGAGTACATGGACTTGTGGCCATCCCTGGGAACGATGATTCTTTCTCGCTGGCCCAGGGCAGACAGAATCATGGCATGAATGCCAGACGTAGTTCCATTGATCAAATAATAGGCATGGTCGGCACCAAAGGCTTCCGCTGCCAGTTCCTGGGCTTCCTTGATAACACCCACAGGATTCGCCAGATCATCAATGTCGTTCATCGCATTTAGATCCGATTCCATCATGCGAGAACCAAAGTAGGAGGTCATGGTTGGATTTCCGGCACCGTATTTATGTCCTGGAACGTGAAATGGAATTATGCCCTCATCAAAGTGCTTTTTTAGCGCCTCGAGAATGGGCTTTCGCTCATGACGTTTTATGTATTCAGATCTGTCGAATTGCTCGGACACAGATGATTCCTTCGTAGTCCCTTCCATGTTCGGCTGGAACGGTGCTCAGTTCTATATCTTGAAACCCTTCTTTCTTGAGACGATTCTGAAGCCCAATTTCTTCGATAGGAAATGCAGGAAAATAATGAGGCCCGGCGCTGTACTGCCGGGCATTCTTCAAAAGGCTCATGATCAGATAAGCGCCGGGGGCCACCAGTGAGGTAAGATTCTTCCAGGCCGTTTCAAAGAGCGATGGATCGCTGGTAATGGACTCTACACAGAAATGAGAGGAGATGGCATTCGGAGGCCAATCCTGGCTTTCCTTCAATAGGGAAGGCTGCTCGGAAAACAGATCAATGGCTTCTACAGATTGGATCCTGTCTTTGAGTCTCGATTCAATCTCATCCGCTCCCAGGCCTTCTCTGCTGCCTACGGCTGCGAAGTAGGTAGACCAGTCAAATCCACCGGGCTTACCACTCCTCCAGAGTTCTACTGCGCTCCGATTCTCATCCAGATACTCAAAAATCCGAATCCGCCTGGCTTTTCGGGAGGCGCTGATCAACTGATAAATGGTGGGGCCGCCCCCAACATCCCATATGGATTCAGGACTCCAGGCAGAATACGTCTCATGCAGAAAATCCAGCAGGAACTGATTCTCTTTTCCAATATCTCCGTAGTATTCCTGCAGATACAGTTTAGCCGAAAATCGATCAAACGGGTTTTCGGATCCTGTCATGGCCAATGATGGTCACTTCCGTCCGATTTTGACAAGCAATAACAGCCTGGTGCTGCGTAGATCTTCTCATATTAGAGCAAATCCGACTTAAAAAAGGTTTTGCGAGGCGAAAACCGGCCGTTAATTTGTCCTGAGAATATGAGCAATTCAGAAACACAGCGCACACTGGAATCGGCCATCGCACAGCAAAATGATGCAGGGCTTGTTTATATTTTTGATACTACACTTCGAGATGGGGAGCAATGTCCCGGCGCCGCTATGACCGAGGATCAGAAGCTGGAAGTGGCTCACCGGCTGGAAGCTCTGGGTGTGGATGTCATTGAAGCAGGTTTTCCGGTATCCAGTCCTGTACAGTTTCGCGCAGTTCAAAGGGTATCCAGGGAACTGGAGGCACCTATTATCGCTGCTCTGGCTCGTGCGGTACCAAGAGACATCGAAATAGCCGCAGATGCGCTGAAGGATGCTCGACGAAAACGAATTCATACTTTCCTCGCTTCCAGCCCCATCCATATGAAATACAAACTGGGAAAGGAACCCCATGAGGTGGTGGAGCTGGCCGTTCAGGCGGTGAAGCAGGCCAGAGATCTGGTAGAAGATGTGGAGTTTTCACCGGAAGATGCTACCAGAAGTGAATGGGACTTCCTGGTAGAACTGGTGTCTCGTGTGGTGGAAGCCGGTGCCACAACCATCAACATTCCGGACACTGTAGGTTATACTACTCCGGAAGAGTATGGAGCCCTTTTTGCCCATCTAATCAAGAATGTACCCAACTCGCAAAACATTCGGTTCAGCGCGCATTGTCATAATGATCTGGGAATGGCCACTGCCAACAGCCTGGCGGCCGTAAAGAACGGTGCTCGTCAGATCGAGTGCACCATTAACGGTATTGGAGAACGGGCCGGCAATACAGCCATGGAAGAAGTGGCGATGGCTCTTCGCACGCGAGGTGAATTCTACGGATTGCATACCAACATTCGCACAGAGGAAATCATCCGATCCAGTAGACTGGTACGTCAGGTTACGGGCATGAGCGTCCAGCCCAACAAGGCCATTGTTGGGGACAACGCATTCGCTCATGAAAGCGGCATCCATCAGGATGGAGTACTGAAGAATCGACTGACCTATGAAATCATGACTCCTGAATCCGTGGGACTGGAAAGCAACCGCATGGTACTGGGAAGGCATAGCGGAAGACATGCTTTCAAAGACAGGCTGGTTCGTCTGGGATATGTTCTGGAGGAAGAGGAGTTCCAGCAGGTTTGGAATCGCTTCCTGGACCTGGCAGATAAAAAGAAAGAAGTGTATGACGAAGATATTCTTTCTCTTGTAAACGATGCTCAGTCTGACCAGGATTTTCAGAGATACGAGTTGTCCAGCCTTCATGTGTCTGCAGGAAGCGGATCTGTACCCACAGCCACGGTGCGATTGATCGATCGCGAAAACCCGGAAGATCCAAGAACCATCACCGACGCTGCCTGCGGTGATGGACCGGTGGATGCCATATATAATGTACTGGAACGACTTACGGGACTGGAAATCAAAGTGGATCGTTTTCGCATTCAGCCTCTGAGCGAAGGTCGCGATGCTCAGGCGGTGGCCAGCGTCCTGCTAAAGATCGGTGACCGAAGTTTCGCTGGAAAGGCTACCAGTACAGACATCGTGGAAGCGTCCGCACGGGCGTATATCGATGCCATCAATCGTTCCTTTACTGCTCAAACGGAAGAAATCACAGAAACACTGTAGTCCAGATTGTCATCCCCGGAATCTTAATTGTTCAGGATTGCTGGTCTGGTCGCTGGCAGCGGTGTTTGCAAATAAGATCCGGGAACTGGCACTCCATTCATTTGAATCTCCTATTATCGTATCCGGGTATCGTCAATGGGCATCAGGATTTCGAAGTGGCTTCGCCGGAGAGCTGTGTCATTAGATACTGCGCCGGGCCGTCTTGAAAGCCTGCAGGCACCGATGCAAGCTGCACTTCCATTCGTTCCCTTAGCGCTCTGCGCAACCCTGTATCGCTTCTGCTCTGGACCAGCATAGAGGCAATGGACTCCATTTCATCTCTGGTCCTGGACTTATAGCTTCTAAGAGCGGGAGGATCCGCGGCAAATACCTCAAAGATTGCCTGGGGCTCGGATTTGCCTCGAATATGCCACGTTCCAATCTGCCGAATCCAGTCCTGTAGCTGCGAGTCAGAGGAAATGCGTTGCTGCACGGATCTGGAAATCAATATTCTGGTTCCCAGGGTTTTATTCAAAGATTCCAATCGACTGGCCATGTTCACCGTATCGCCTATCACCGTAGTTTCCAGCCTATCGCTGGAGCCTACAGTACCCAGCATCAAGGAACCATGGTGCAGACCACATCCGGACTCCATGAGCTGAAGTGCCTTATCTTCTGATTCGGGGATGTTCGATTGATTCTGCATGGATCTGAGTTCCAGAATCATATCTGCAGATGCCAGAACAGCTTTTTCGGGATCCGGAAACAGAGCCATGATGGCATCGCCAATGAATTTATCTATGAAGCCACCATATTTCTGAATGATGGGCTGCATTTGCTCCAGATACAGGTTCAGGAAATGAAAAACCAGCTCTTCGCCCGCGTTTTCGGAGAACTCGGTAAAATCTCTTAGATCAGAGAAAAGAACTGTCATTTCGCTTTGAATGGAGTCTCCTCTATTAACTTCCAGTATACTCTCTTTCTTGAGATAATGGAGAAATTGATCCGGCACAAATCGCCTGAAGCTTTCCGTGTATTTCTCCTGCAACTCCAGGGCTTTCTTTTGCTCCTCCACAATCTGTTTCTGGGCCTCTTCCTGTTTTTCCCGGAGATCGTTAATCCTGTAGCCCAGAGCCAGACTGAGCAGGGTGGCTTCCAGAGAGGCTCCAAAGATGCTACCATAATGACTCAGAAAGCTACCGGTAACAACGCCCAGGTTCCCGGCCACGAAATACACGACGCTGAGCAAGAGAAAAGACCAGGCAAGGGCAAAGTATCTGGCCGGTTTGAACCCGGACTTCCAGGCAAGGACTATGTTGGCTGTAACCAGAAACACGGTGACCATCGGGTAAACGTTGGCTACTAGAATGGCCATCCTGGTTTCCAGAAATGGTACGATCAGTAATAGAAGACCGCCCACAGAGATCACAGCTATGCAAACTCTGGAAAGCATCCTGGAATAGTCTCGAATAAGAAGAAATCCATGACTGAATAGCAGAGCAAACATAGAGGTGATAATGCTGAATAGCGGTGCCATTACTACCTGGAAATGATAGGGCTGTAGAGGTATAAAGTAGGCCTGATATCCGTAGACCACGGACAGAAAGATTCCAAATCCCAGGATGTAGGTTACGTAGTATAGATAGGCCCGGTCTCTGGTAGAGACGAATATAAAGAAGTTGTAGATACTCAGCGAAAGCATGAGACCAAAGAAAGCGCCAAATCCAAGATGCCTGAGTAGATCGGTTTTTCGAAGGGTCACTTCATTCCAGAGGTAGATCGGAATGGTAAGTGCATCCGCAGACACCATGCGAATTAGAATTTTTGACGGAGAACCATTTTGAACCAGCGGAAAGCGAAAATAGGGATGATCACGGCTGGAACCCGCGGAACCTTCGCCCCGGGCAATTATCTCTCCATTCTGAAGTTGATAGAATTCTATCTTCCTTAACTGTGGACTGGCCACTTCTAGAATGAAAGGAATTTCGGTATCTGCATGGACCTCTGTGACCAACCAGAGGGCATCCCTTTGCAGTCCAAAGTTAGGATAGGCTGAGCGAATAGGGCGATAATCCTTATGGCTCAATGCATCCCGAACACTGGCATTTTCAGGAAGCAATGCATAGCGAAATGCCGTGGCCGCTCTCAGGTATTCAATCTTGCCATCAAGGTATATGGGACCGGCCCCGGCATAATGGGGCGAGCTACAGCCAGCCAATACGGCAAGCATCAGCCCGCATATTGCAGCTAGGGTTGTGCCGCGGGTTCCTGGCTTTCTTGCTTTAGCACCTCCAGCGCTTGAAAGAGGGTATCGTATTCCGCTCTTGCATTCCATGCTACCCAACCTCTGGCATCGGTGCTTTCCGCAGCCTTGATTTGAGCCACGATGTAATCTTTATAAGACATACGAGCATAGCCAACATTGTATCCGAAGGCCTGAATAAAGGGTTGAATGGTGCTTCGAGTCCCATTCAGTCGATCAAGCCCTTTTGTTGTTCCTTCATGGATTGTAAAACCGGGATTGGATAGCCTTTTTCTGTCTCCGGTGAAGTGACTTGGATAGAGCATTGGATAGATGACATCAACGTATTTTGCAAAGTTTTCAAGCTTCTGACCAATAAGGTCATCGCGATTGTATACAACACGACCAAATAGATCTGCACCCAGTTTGATATTGTGCTTATCTGCAATAGTTCTCGCTGTTTTTAGAATGCCTTCAATATAGTCATACTTTTGTTGCAAAGAATAGGGAGTGTAATCGTCCGCAAATCGGATGTAGTCCAGCTGTACCTCATCGAAGCCGGCTGCTGCGGTTTTTTCGATCAACTCGTACAGGCTCTTGAGCTTTTCGTCGCTGGCCTTCCTGGTCATCCCGTCCTGAAAGCAAACTACCCGGCCAGCGATATAAACATCCTTTGACTTCAAGTATTGAATAACTTCTGGATTCAGAAGGAATCGATAAGAAGCGTAGGGTTGTACATCCACTACTACATAATTTACACCCAGAGGTCGCCCCCGTTCTATGAGACCTTTTACCAGGTCCAGATTGCGACCGCGATTTACATCCAGGTAGATGCCACGCATGGGCCCGGACTGCTCGGTCTGTGGCACTTCCTTTTCAGTGGCAGCGGTGGAACAATACAGGGTGGCCACCAGCAATAATGGAAAAATGCTTCTTATTTTCATTGCAGGCGATTTTTTCAAGGCAGGGCTCTGGGGTCAGGTATTTTTTCTTGTAATTGAAATGTCCGGTCCACCTTTAAGGGTGCTATGAAACGATCGGACTTTCCTGAGAATTTTCTTTTTGGAACATCCACTGCTGCATACCAGATTGAAGGGGCAGCAGAAGAGGACGGTAAAGGCCCTTCCATCTGGGACGATTTCTGCAAAACCCCTGGAAAGATCGCAGGCGGTGACTCCGGAGCCGTAGCATGCGATCATTACCACAGGTTTGAAAATGACCTTGATTTAATGAAGGATCTGGGAATCCGAAACTATCGTTTTTCCCTTTCCTGGCCGCGAATTCTTCCCTATGGAGTAGGAGCGAAGAACCAGAAGGGTCTGGATTTCTATCATCGCTTGCTGGAGGCCTGTCATAAGCGTCAAATCGAGCCTCATGTAACCATGTATCACTGGGATCTGCCTTCTGCCCTGGAAAGCCGCGGCGGATGGACCAATCGGGATACCTACCATGCTTTTTGCGATTATGCCGATTTGATAACCAGAGAGTTCAAGGATTCGGTAAAGCACTGGATGGTGTTGAACGAACCGTTTGTCTTTACCGCCGTGGGGCATTTCGCAGGTATTCATGCTCCCGGGCGAAAGGGGCTCAGGAATTTTTTACCTGCTGCCCACCATACAACCCTGGCCCAGGCGGAAGGGGGCAGGATTGCCCGAGCAAATTCTGCCAGGGATGCCGAGATCGGAACCACCTTTTCCTGTGCCTATCCAACGCCCTATAAAGACACTTCATGGAATCGAAAAGCTGTGCGAAGATATGACGCTGTATTCAATCGTTTCTTTCTGGACCCAGCCTGCGGTCGTGGCTATCCTACAGAAGAACTACCGGCACTGAAAAGAATCTGGAAATATGCGAAGCCCGGGGATGAACAGAAACTTGCATTCGACTTTGATTTCATTGGAGTTCAAAACTACATTCGAGACGTAGTCCGCTTCTGGCCATTTCAGCCGGTGTTATGGTTCAAAACCATAGAACCGAAAAAGAGAGTTGAGCGAACCACCGATATGGGCTGGGAGATCTTTCCGGATTCCATGTATCACTTACTCCTGCAATTCGCCGAGTATCCTGAAGTAAAGAAGATCTATGTTACTGAGTCAGGCGCAGCATTTCACGATTCCTTGAATCAGGGCCGGGTTGCGGATCTGGAGCGACAGAAGTATCTCCAGGATTATATGGATGCTACCCTTCGTGCTTCTCGTGTATCTTCCAAAATTCAGGGCTATTTTGTATGGAGCTTTATGGATAATTTCGAATGGGCCGAAGGATACCGTCCCAGATTCGGTCTAATCTATGTGGATTATCCTTCGCAGAAACGCTATCCCAAGGACTCGGCCTTCATGTACCGGGATTTTCTATCTGGAAAGGAGGTTTCGCCGCCCATCCTTCCTGGCTGAATCACCCGCGTAAGAGATGAACTGCCAGCTGAATGATGATGGATGAACCCGGGCTGACGAGGATTGCTCAGCTGGTCAGGAAGTAGTGCCTATCATGGTTGCCAGCGCTTCTTCTGAAATGAGATCATCGAACTCAATGCCATAAAGATGTTCTGGTTCCGGCAGGTTCATATCTGGCGGAGTTTGTACGCGACGTATTATTCCTGTTCTGCTCACCGTGCTTTCGTTCACATCATGGAACGTAAGGGTGCATCGAGTTCCCTCTGCGAAGTCGGCCCTGCTCGAAAGTAGTATGCCACCTCTGGACAGGTTGATGCCCGTTGCATCGTACTCGATGGTTTTCTTTAGCTGTGGTGACTCCGCAAATATGGTTAGCTGACGTTTAAATGGAAGTCGTGGGTGTTGTCTTTTTTCCTGTGACAGATTGTCCTCCCGGTTCCTGGATCCGCCTCCCATGCAGGATTTAGGATTGACAGACCCTTATTCAAGGCTAGAAACATGCCTCTGTGGTTTGCGATAGGAAGCCTCCACTTCCCTGTAGCGTTCCATACACAAACAAAGCTGAGGAGTGATTCATGCAAGCCTTTATAGGTCCTTCCTTCAATTTGCCTCTTCTGTGGTTCGCGGATCTGCTGGAATGGCCATTATTAAAGATTCTTCAAAATATAGAAGAAATAGATATCCTTCCCGGCGACAGAGAAAAACTCCGAAGTCTCCAGGATAGAAGAATTCTTATGGCTCTCAATCATCCCAGCACGGCGGAGCCGCCAGTAACCATGGCTATCTCAAAGGTCATGGGTTCCCGATTCAACTTTATGGCCTCCAGGCAGGTCTTCGAATGGAGTGGTGGCCTTATAGGGGAAGTAATTCGACAGGTCGGGGCCTATTCGGTCATCGCAGGAATTGCAGATCGGGAATCCCTGAAGATGTCCAGGGACATCCTGAAACAGAAGAAAGGTAAGCTTGTTATATACCCCGAGGGGGAGCCTACCAGCGGAGAAAATGATTCGCTCATGCCATTTCAGCCTGGCGCCATTCAGCTCGGGTTCTGGGGCCTGGAGGATGCGCGAAAGGAAGATCCCAATTCATCTCCGGTAGTGCTTCCGGCGGCGGTAAAGTATACCATTCGCAGTAGCAAAGAGGAAGTAAGAGATACGCTGGAGTCTCATACCGGAAAGCTTGAGAAAACTCTTAAGATCAATCCGGGGAATAAGAATCTGCTTCGACGGTTTCTAACCATTGGTCGTATTCTTCTGGAGAAGGCCGAACAGGAGTATCAGATACCTCTGGAGCCTCAGAAAGGATTCGATTTTCGCATAGGCAGGCTGCGTCACAGAATTCTGGATGGAATCGCCGATAAATTTCAGATCAAGAACTATGACAGATCAGGTGATGCTATCCAGAAATTGCGCCAGGTGATCTCCGCCTATGAACTGGTGGTGCTGGAGTATCCGGACCCTTCTGTGCCTCGCTTAAGTGATGACGAAAAAGACTGGATGCTACGAGAAACCCTCACGGCATTCGATTTTGTTGTAATTAAAAAAGACTATCTGACCTCCAGCCCGACCCCGGAAAGATTCTTCGAATGGCTTACCAGGTTTGAAACCTATGTTTACAGACGAAAGCCCCGAATGATTGGTGGCGAACCATCTATTCTTCCAAGAACGGCCCATGTTAGATTCGCACCAGCCTTTGATCTGGCGGACTATTACTCGGACTATAAAAATAAAAAGAAAGCTACTGTGGAAAATGTTACTCGGCGCCTCAAGAGCGATATTGAGGGTCTGCTTCATGGAATGGAGGATCTCACCGAACCCATAGTGGAGCCCAACGATGTAGGGGAGGATGCCATCGATTGATGGTGATGGGGTATCGTTTGAGGTCATAGCAATTATACAGGGGGAAGTCACAATGAGCGAGATCAAAGAAAGGTTATCCGATATTAATGAATGGATCGATCAGCGGGAAAGCGAAGGAAACCTGGACAAAGCCGAAAAAGCGCTGCTGGCTCTCAAGGCCGAGTTCCCGGAAGAAGACCTGATTTGCGGAAAGCTAAGTAGCGTCTATTTCTATAAAGGGCTTTTTACCCGTGACGATAAGAAGCGTGAAGTGTACTACGAACACGGAACTAACTATGGCAGAGAAGCCATCAACATGAATCCCCGGGCTATTTATGGAAACTTCTGGTACGCATCCAACGCAGGACAGCTGGGGATTTGTAGAGGCATCATGGCATCTCTGGCCAGCATTGATCCATTCAAACAGTCCATGGAAGTTGTACTGAAGGAAAACGAGAACTTCTTCTTTGCCGGGCCACATCGAGCTCTGGGCAGGCTCTTTCATCAGGCTCCAGGATGGCCCATTTCTGTAGGCAATAAGAACAGGGCAGCGGATCATCTGGAGCGGGCTGTAGAACTGGCTCCGGAGTTTTTTAACAATCGTTCGTTTCTTGCGGAGCTGTATCTGGATATGGGCAGGAAGGATAAGGCGAAAGAGCATCTCGAGTATCTGGTAGCTCAGCAACCCAAGCCGGATCATGCCATCGAGGATTCTAACTATCGCAACTACGCCGTGGAAGCGCTGCAGAGATTCTTCTAGCCATGGATTGTTGGGCGGCCGAATCGAAAGATGAAAGATCGGATTGAGGATTGAATCTTCTAATATATGCTTCTGAATAAGCTTCTGAATAAGCTTCTGATCCAGCTCCCGGACCGGGATTTCTGTCCACGGTACATTACTTTCTGAATGAAAATTATCGAGCATCTTTCCAGACTACGGTGTCGAAGATGGATGCATTGCTGTAGATGAATTTCGGTTTTCACTTGCTTGCCCGTGCAGAATCCTTTCTGTAACTTCTAGATGGCCTATCGAAGCATTCGCGATTGTGTAAGAGACCTGGAAAAGAATTCGCATCTAGTTCGAATTCAACAGGAAGTGGATCCTGACCTGGAAATGGCAGAGATCCAGAGGAGGGTGTTTGCGGCCGGCGGTCCAGCTATACTATTCGAACGTGTTCGTGGTTCCGATTTTCCCGCGGTGTCCAATCTATTCGGTACCATCGAACGTGCCCGATTCATTTTTCGAAAGACCATCCGTCGCGTGCAGGCGCTTATTGGACTGAAGGCGGACCCGGCCATCGCTCTGAAAAATCCTGCCAATCTGTACTTTGCCCTTCGCGCTGGCTTAAATGCACTTCCTCGAAGAGTGCACGGCGGAGCAGTGCGATACCGTCGCACCACTATCGACAGATTGCCTTTCATTAAATCCTGGCCCGCCGATGGAGGACCGTTCATCACCCTTCCGCAGGTATATTCCGAAGATGCATTCAAACCCGGCGTTATGAAATCGAACCTGGGAATGTATCGCGTTCAGATGGCTGGCAATGAGTATCGACTGAATGAGCAGATTGGGCTGCACTATCAAATCCATCGAGGCATTGGAGTTCATCACAGTCGGGCCCTGGAAAAAGGGCGTCCTTTTCCGGTGAGCATATTCGTAGGTGGTCCGCCGGCCCATACCTTTTCTGCGGTGATGCCTCTACCCGAAGGATTGCCGGAGGTAGCGTTTGCAGGGGCGCTTGCCGGGCGTGGTTTTCGCTACTCGGTGGATCGAAATAGAGATCGGCAGTCCGATTCGCGCGTAAGACAACTGGTTTCTGCAGATGCGGATTTCTGTATTACAGGAATTGTGGAGCCAGGTCTGCTACCGGAAGGACCCTTCGGCGATCATCTCGGCTATTACAGTCTTTCGCATGAATTCCCGGTGTTGCGAGTCACATCTGTCTATCATCGAAAGAATGCGATCTGGCCATTTACGGTGGTGGGCCGTCCGCCTCAGGAAGATACGATCTTTGGCGCGCTAATCCATGAGCTTACCGGGCCAATGGTTCCGGTTTCCATTCCTGGATTGAAATCCATGCATGCAGTGGACCAGGCCGGTGTTCACCCATTGATGATTGCCATCGGCGAAGAGCGCTATACCCCCTACGCAAAGGAAAGAGTGCCTGCTGAAATTTTGACTGTGGCCAATGCCATCCTGGGATTTGGGCAGGCATCTCTTGCGAAATATCTATGGATTGCAGCCCACCAGGATAATCCTGAGCTAGATACACATAACATACAGGAATTCTTCGAACATATGCTGGCCAGAGTGGACTGGAGCAGGGATCTGCATTTCCAAACAAGTACGACCATGGATACCCTGGATTATAGCGGCGTTTCCATCAACCGTGGTTCCAGGGTAGTCATTGCGGCGGCAGGCGATGCGAGAAGAACTCTGGGTAAAGAAGTACCTGGCATTGGATTGCCGGATGAATGCAAAGATCTGCGCTGCATATTCCCGGGAGTGCTTTCTGTAAAGCTACCTACCTTCAAGTCTGAATCGGACCGTTCCCATGTTGAAAATCTATGTTCTGTCCTTTCCGATCAAAAAGAGCTCCTGGCCAGTTTTCCTCTTATCGTAGTTTCTGATGATTCGGAATTCACTTCGCGCAATCTGGATAATTTTTTGTGGGTCACCTTTACTCGTTCGAATCCTTCTCATGATATTTACGGTGTGGATAGCTTTGTAGAATTCAAACACTGGGGTTGCCGTGGCCCCCTGGTTATCGATGCCAGGGTAAAGCCTCATCATGCGCCTGCCCTGGAGACCGATCCAGAGATTGATCGCCGAGTGGATGCGCTGGCAGCGAGCGGAGGCCCACTGCATGGAATTATCTAATCTGCGGTCTGAAACGGAGATAGCAAAACAGGGTTCGGAGTTTTCTAGCAATCTTTCGCAGGACCATGAATTGCCCGGTGTGGCACCGGACCGAGATTTTCTGGATGTGGCTCTGGGGGATCTTCCGTTGCTCTATCGCACTCCGTCGCGTTGGGCCCGGCGAGTCATGGAGGATCCGGAAAGCCTTTTAAATGATCATGCCCATTTAGAAAAAAAAGCCGCAGCAAATGCACTGGAGCTTCTCTGTCGCTGGCCCCATGGTGAAACCCCGGACTACTGGGTACGTGCACTTACATCTATGGCCGCCGAAGAGTCCGATCATTTAAGGCTGGTCACTCGATTCATGATGCGACATGGATATCAGTTGAGCAGGCACCATAAGAATCCCTACGCAGGTCGCCTGCACGTTCTGGTTCGACGGGGCGCCGGAAGAGCCGAGCTGGCGGATCGATTGTATGTCGCAGCGCTGATTGAGGCGCGAAGCTGCGAAAGGTTCATTCAGCTGTACAGTATAGGCCAGGAATTGAATTCAAATTTGAAACCTGTGGAGCAGGAAATTGGCAGGCTTTATGGAAGTCTTCTGGAATCGGAAGTAGGGCATTATCGTGCCTTTCTACGTCTGGCCAGAGAGCTCAGGCCAGACGATCATGAATTGGAATGGAAGGATTGGCTCAGCAGGGAATCTCAAATCGTTCAAGAAATTCCTTTTTATTCGGGTATTCTATCTGGAACCTCGGATCTATAGCAACGCCAGGAAAGCACGATGGAATCTGTAAATGCTTAATCTGTGGATGCTTAAAGGACTGGACTGGTTAAAAAGGTTTGAAGTTCTCCCAGGGGAAGAGGCCTGGAATACAGATATCCCTGCAAAATGTTACAACCTTCTCGCCTCAGAATGCTGGCATGCTCTTCCGTTTCTACACCTTCCGCCACGATTCTTAGCTTCATCACCCGGGCCAATGCGATGATGGCTCGCACAATTGCCAGGTCATCTTGATTCTTATGAATATCTTTGATAAATGACTGATCGATTTTCAGTGTATCCAGAGGGAATCGCTTCAAATAGCTCAATGAGGAAAAGCCCGTACCGAAATCGTCGATGGCCAGTTTCACACCTCTTTTTCTCAGTTGATCCAGTAACTCCACCGTGCGATCCACATCCTGAATGAATGCGCTTTCAGTTAGTTCCAGTTCCAGGTTCCGGGGGTTCATGGAGGTTTTTTCCAGGGTGGCATCCACCATTTCCAGAAATCCCTCCTGGAAGAACTGCCTGGCAGACACGTTCACCGATATATAATCCAGTCCTTCGGATTCTCTGCCCAGGTCCACGAAAGCCCGGCAGGCCTTTTCCATAACCATCTGACCCATGGGAACGATTAAGCCGGTCTCCTCTGCCATCGGAATGAAGCGTGCCGGAGACACCATTCCCAGTTCCGGGTGCTCCCAGCGAATCAGCGCTTCTGTGGCTACTGCCCTGGAATCCTCTGTAGAAATCAATGGCTGAAAATGAAGAATGAATTCATCCTTTTCAATGGCCCGTCGAAGGCTGGCTTCCAGAGCCAGGTGTTCAAAAGCTCTGGTATTAATTTCTGGTGAATAAAAATGATAGGTGTTTCGTCCGATCTCCTTGGCCCTATACATGGCCATGTCCACGTTTCGAAGCAAAGCGTCTGGATCTTCTCCATCATCCGGAAAAATACAGATGCCGGTGCTGGCTGAAACAAAGATTTCCTGCTCCTCAATATGAAAAGGTTCATTGAACTGCGCCATGATTGCTTCTACAATTTGAATTGGCTGATCCAGAGATGAAAGAGAATCAATAAGAAGAGCGAATTCGTCTCCTCCGGTACGCGAAAGTGTATCTGTAGGACCTATCATCTTTTTCAGCCTTTCGCTCACCAGACGCAATAGTAGATCCCCTGACCCATGGGATAATGTATCATTGATGACCTGGAACCGATCCAGATCCAGAAATAGAATGGCTCCCTTATGATGCATCTCCCGGGCCCGGAGCAGAGATCTATTTAGAATTTCAAGAAAGTGATTTCGATTGGGCAGTCCGGTCAGAGTATCGTAGGATGCAAGATACCTTAGCTGTTCTTCGTTTTGCTTCTTCTGAGAAATGTCGGAGAAGTGTGCAATAAAATGAGTCAGCTCCCGGCTCTCGTTTAGAACTGTAGAGATTTCAAGCCATTCCGGATAGATATCTCCGTTCTTGCGTTTGTTCCAGATCTCCCCCTTCCATCCTCCGTGCTTGTTGATGGACTCCCATAGCTGTTCGTAGAATGCTTCGCTATGAAATCCGGAGCTCAAGAAAGCCGGCGTCTGCCCCAGAGCTTCCTGTGCCTGATACCCTGTAATTCTGGAAAAGGCCCGGTTGGTGTAGATGATCCTGTTGTCCCGGTCGGTGATTAGTATCCCATGCATGCTGTTGTCAAAGACGCGAAGCATGAGTGCACCTTTACTTTCGCTTTTGCGTTTTTCCTGCCGTATTTCCAGGTTTCGTCTGGCAATTTCTACCCTGGTCATCAGTTGCTCTGGAGATACAGGCTTTTCCAGGTAATCGTTGGCACCAGATTCCAGGGCTCTTTTCAAGCTGTCTGACTCTTCTCGACCGGTAACTACCAGGATTTGCACATCTTCAGTACCTGGCTGCTGACGTATACGTTTTGCCAGTTCCAGCCCATCCATACCGGGAAGTAGCCAGTCCAGTAAAATGATTTGAGCCGGATTCTTCAGAAAGGATTCCAGCGCGGACTCTGCGTCCGGGAAGGTTTCCAGTTCCACCAGGTCTTCCATCACACGACGGTAGAGTAGCAGTGCCACAGGATCATCGTCCACGGCCAGGATTCTGAGGGGAGTATACGAAGAGCCAATCATGCTTCCAGGAAGTGTGCATGTCCGGTCCATGAAGTCATCAATATTTTTTATCAATTCATAGTTCGATTGGCATCACCGGTGCTGTCCATTGCCGCACGGTGAGCATCGATACTTTCAGGATCTTGCTTCTGCCGTCCGCATCACCGGAGATTTCAGGATGCTGTGGAACCGGGACTTTAATGATCTCTCGTTACAGGCCTGTAAAGGAAAGGTCATAGAATATGGATTATCTGATGCCATGTCTGTAGTAGAACATCAGATGGCCATGCAATCGGATCTCGGTTTCGATTTTAGCCGGGTAGCTTTTCAGCCCATCTTCGAAACCGACGGCAGGTTGCACGGTGTTGAAGCATTGATGCGATTTGTCGGTAACGCTGTCCAGGGCTCCCGGAATCAGCAAAACTCTATGGAGCGAGCGGTGCCCCGTAATCATGTTTCTCCGGAGACCATCTTTTTTCGCGCCAGGGAATCCAACTGGATCATGGAACTGGATTTTTATTGTAGGGAGCAGATTCTCCAGCAGTCCGCATCCGCTCAATGGAAGAATCGGCTATTCATCAACGTCTGTCCTGAAAGCCTTCTCAGTCCCCATCACTCTGTGGGGCGTACCGACGGATTGGTAGATGCAGCAGGCTTACGAAAGGAACAGATTGTTCTGGAGATAACGGAAGAGACAGCCATCCAGAACTACGAACTATTTGCTCGCACCATTTCTCACTACCGGGAACAGGGCTATAAGATTGCTATTGATGACTTTGGCTCCGGTTATGCAGGTCTCAAGATGCTGGCTTCGGTTCAGCCCGATTATCTCAAGATTGATCGATACTTTATCCAGAGGATTCATCGAGAGCCGGTAAAATATGTTATCGTGGAAAGTCTGGTAAATATCTGTAATAAACTGGGAATCAAGTTGATTGCAGAAGGAATTGAAACCGGTCTGGAATTTCACTCCATCCTCAATCTGGGCATCCAGTACAGGCAGGGCTTCTATTTTGCTGAGCCCAGCTTTGAGCTCAAGAGCCTGGAAATGGACTCATGTTTTCAAGAAGAGTCCGTGGCCGAGATTTCACAGAACGGCTCACTGTACCACTTCTAAAAATGGATGATTCCACAGAGCCAGCTGGATTGTTGGAGCTGTGAAAATCCAGGAAATGCTAGAACAATTGCCGGAGCGGGTGCGCGGAATGCATGGCTATGTCCCTGGCCTGCAAAAGAATGATTCCAGCATCCTGAAGCTAAATAGCAATGAGAATCCCTATCGTCCTTCCCGAGCGGTGTTCGAAGCTCTACAGAATCTGGCAGATCCAGAAAAAACGGCTCTGGAAAAGTATCCTTCCCCCCGCTCGCATGAATTGAGAGGCGCCATAGAAACTACTCTGGGTCTGTCCCCTGACTCGGTTCTGGCAGGCAACGGTTCCGATGAAATCCTGGCCATCCTCTTTCGCGGGTTGATGGATCCGGGAGATACCTTTGTAATGCCGGATCCCACCTACAGTCTGTATCCGGTGCTGGCGCGAGCGGCAGGTTTAAACTTTCGGTCCGTCCCCTTAAAGGATGATTTTCACATAGATTTCGAGGGCCTTCTGAAAGCATCCCGGGAATCCACGTCTCCGGCCCGAGTAGCTATTATGGCCATGCCAAATGCTCCCACAGGTCTGGACGAATCGGCCGAGGATCTGGAAAGATTCATTCAAACCTTTCCAGGATGGGTTATTCTGGATGAGGCCTACAGTCCCTTCGCAGAAAAGAGTTTCATGACTCTTGCTGGAAACAGGTATGCGAATCTAATTTGCACCTCGACTTTTTCCAAAGCCTGGTCTCTGGCAGGACTTCGCATTGGCTGGATGGTGGCACACCCAGAACTCATCCAGCAGATGGATAAGATTCGAGACTCCTACAATCTTTCTCGGGCGGCGCAGGTGGCGGCAAGGGCTGCAATCCTGGATGTTTCCTGGCAGACGGATAATGCAAATAGGATCAAGACCAGTCGAGAGAAATTGATTCAAGGCCTTACAGCCAGGGGATTTCGCTGTATTCCTTCTTCTACAAACTTTGTACTGGCCCGGGTTCCTGCAGGGAGCCCGGAGCAGGCCGCAAGAATCCAGGAAGAGATGGAAAAGCGAAACATCCTCATTCGATATTTTTCTCATCCTCGAGTGCGTGAGTATCTACGGATAAGCGTTGGAACAGATGAGCAAATGGATCGTGTACTGGCCTCTCTGGATGAGATTCTCGATTAGATCCAGCCATTGGTTGCTCCGATCCTGAGATTGTCCTTTCTCAGCTTAAAGAGCCGGGCTACCAGGAAGGGGATTTTCTACAGCCCGCCTTCCGGTAATCCAATGGCCTCCAGCAGAGCCTTTCGATCCGTGAGCAGACGAACGCCGGTGCGCTTGAGCTTCAGTTCTCCCACATCAGTGCACTTGCTGAAATCCTGGTCGGTTGCAAAGGCTGTGTTTCCGGGGGACTGGATCGGCTCCAGGCTTCCGATGTAGACGCTTCTTGATTTTCGGTCTGTGACCAGAGAGTAGATCTTCACTTTATGGTCAGCTGCAACGTTGACTGCGAATCGTTTTCCTTTGCGACGAGCATGACTCAGTCCCAGGTAATCCATGCCTGCTGCCTGCAGGATTATTTGAAAATCCTCGTTCGGCGGTTCAAATGTTCCCGTAAGACAGGTGATGTTTTCTGCGGGCTTATCGAAGTTCCACCATCCTCCCTGATTGATGTTGCGATAGATTCGAACGCTGGGATATTCGCCTTCGCAGTAGGGAGATTCCACAAGTAAGAGCAAAGGCTCTGTGAGGCTTTTTCGAACGTCGCAGCCTTCCGGCCAGTCCGTGACCATTCCCGTAGAGCCTACGTCCGTCCACGACTTTCCGTCCAGCCTGTACATATTCATGGCATCGGAGGTCCCGGGCTGCATTAAGACGGATATAGAAGACGATGGTTCTACCTGCTTTCCGTTCTGGAAAAACTCCAGATGAAACATTCCATCGGACTGAAGTACCACCGTATTGCCGGACTCCTTATACTCCAGGGGAATCCCGGCCAGAGCAAAATCTGCCGGGGTTTTTAGAACTATGGCTCGCACCTCAACAGAAGGTCCGGTAAAACTTCCGGCAGGTATTCTAAGTGTCATTTCTCCCAGCTGAAGCTGGCGCGAATAAGCTGGATCAAAGGTAATGGTTTCGACTTTCAGCAATCTCCGCAAAATAGCAGCGGGACCCGGCCACTGAACCGCAGGTGCCGGCTCTTCTTCCACTCCCCATTTCTCCTGTTGCGCCCGAATGATCGCCTCACGACGTTCGCGATCCAGATCAGGATCATCTAAATCATCCCGGGTCCGAGGCGCTGAAATAAGGGCCGATACACCAATAATCGATGCGAAAATGATTGCTAAATATTGTCTCATCCTGAGGCGAATATCGCCCCTGGATAAAAAAACTTAACGGGAGGTCAGGCTTTGCTGGTTTCTGTCCTGCAGGCTGCCTGGGTTTTTACACCCAGCTTTTCCAGGATGGTGGCCAGGGGACAGAATGTACTGAAACCGCTTTGAAACAGATTCAGCCCCACAAATGCCGTAAAGAATAGCCAGTACTGGTGTTGAAAAATAGGGCTGGCTTCCACTCCCAGAGATAGAGATAGCAATACAAAAAATCCTGCTACAATTCGAACAATTCTTTCTACGGTCATAGATGGCTCCCGGATACCCGATCAATATAGGGTAGGGGGGTATCCTATCCGATCAGGAAAGTCCGGCAGGGCTGGTTCGGCAAGTAAAAATCTCAGGATGGTTTGGAAGTGTTCCGGTGGATCCGAATACCAGAATACGGATACGAAAGTCCGAATTCTGGAGCATGAAAGGATCTGGATTGAAGTGCTTGAAGAGACGTATGCGCACCGTTAAGATTTTCTTAAATCCGGTGCAGCGAGCCAGTATTCTTTTTGATGTAGGTTCTCGGATAGATCCGGGATCGTCGTCAAAGAAAGGAACCCGGGGCTTTTTTGGCCTGCGAAAGTGGAGAGTATGCGACGCATCAATAGTAGAAACCTGAGTTCAGGCTTCCACCAGGGATTGAAATATCTCCGGCTTAACTCTTTCTGGATCCAGGCCAAATACTTCAGCGGCATGGATGGCATTATTGATATTCCAGAGTAGATCCGGAACCGTTCTTTCTCCATCATCATATTTCAGGATTCTACGGGCACGAACCTTCATGGCGTCGCCGCGAATGGAAAACCATTTGAATGCTTTGCGCGAGAGGAATCGGCTCCATCGTTCCTTGCGAAACTCCGGGCTCTTCAGTCTGGGATCAAAAATCAAATGAGAGTTCAAAACCTTGCTGCTGAGCTCTTCAAAGCTGTGGTGCAGAGATTGTCGAGATATCACAGGTCCCTTTTCCAGTTCCATGAATGTAGCCGCGGCCAGGATGCTGGAAGCCAGAACCGTCGTATTATTTTGTAGCAGTTCCCTTCCTTTTTGCATATGGGCCTTGAAATCGCTTCTGGATTCCGGCGGCTGCACTGCAGGGGCTGTATACATAAATACTTCGATTTTTCCCAGCGCATCCGGGCACAGTTCTTCGTAAGAAAGCGTAGTATAGATGATGGGTCTCGACTTGCGATGAGAGGCATAGGCTGCCAGATCCAGTAGCTCGCTGATTCGGCCATCGTGACAGTACCGCCCTTCGGGTAATATGACGAAGGAACGATTCTTCTCTTCCATTTCGCGCTGCACCTGAAGTACGGATTTGGCTGTTTGCTTTCTGGTATATCGATGGAAATCCTGATAGCTCATACCAGTGACCTGGGGGCCGGCGAATCGCGGATGTTTGTACTCCGCTTCCGATGTTGGAAGATCCGATCCATCGCGGTACACCGGGTAAGCGTTTAGATCCTCAAACAAGCCACGAAAATAACGAGCAATGATGCGAGAGCTCCATCCAGCGGGTAGCTTGAAAAGCTGATTCTTGACGAATCCTGGCATCATATCCTGGTAGGGAAAGATACCATGGAACAGTCCGCCCTGGGCTACCAGCGTAAGATTATGGAAGCGGTTTACTTCCCGGCCAATCATATACTGGGCCAGGGCCATCACATCGTGAATCTTCTTGTGCGAAAAGCACATGATGGGAGCGGATTCCGTTACCGGTGGAATGTAATCGTAGCCGGCCACATAGGCAGCTTCCAGTAGTTTAGGATAATAACTGATGGAATGTAGTAGCTTGCCTCTACCGGGAAGCTTCGGACCGCATTGTTCGCACAGGGCCTGAAAGTTCTCTTTCATGTTTGCGTCGGCCCGGGGACGCACTGGAATAAAGGGATCTAGCTCCACAGACTAGCAGAACGTAGCAAAGCCCCTCTCCATTCAATTGATTTTCTGCCAGAATTCCTTTTCTCCCATATTTCCACGAATGAGGTCAGAAACCAGTTTTCGCACATGGTCTGGAAAGGCATTCCAGTATTTCTCCACCCAGTCCGGAGAGGCAGACTTCAATTCCTTGAGCTCCCGGTCTTTCATACGGCCAACGGAGTAATCCACAAATTGCCGAACCATGGTAACTAGCACATCCCTGGGAATGTTGCTTTCTGCGGATGGAGAGGGCCGATTGGGATCCGGCACAAAATGATCCACCAGGGCATCCAGGTGCTCTTCCGGGATGGTGGGCTCATGGGTCTTAATCATATTTCGAACCAGCCTGCGAGACATGCCCGGAATATCGATGTCAATGGATGCCTGGAGTTCATCTGCATATTTCTTCGCGATGCTCTGGATATCCATGACATTTCCATGGTCAGAAGTCATGCCGGTACCACCCATGGGACCGGTGAATCGAGAGGGCTGGCCGCCACCGCGACGTTCCAGAGCCATGCGCACTGCTTCCAGGGCCTCCGGGTTGGCCCGATTCAGAATAAAATCAATAACGTATACAAGGTCTTCCTGCGGGTCCATACTGTAAACTTCGGATATCCGGGGCCATGAGCACCTACATTTTGTGATGCTTTGTAATATGGAGTGTCACTGAAAGGCTTTGACCGGTAGCGGGCAGGTCCCTAACTGGAAATGTGCAAAATCTGGTAAAGGATCAAATACTCAGGTCTATAGATACCAAGCAGAGAATAGCTGATGATTCTGAACTGCTGGATCAGATCGTTGCTGCAGGCAGAATGCTTTCCCGTTCCCTGCAGAAAGGACGCAAAGCTATGTTCTGCGGGAATGGCGGATCGGCCGGTGATGCCCAGCACATAGCGGCAGAACTGGTGGTCCGGTACAAAGGGGGAAATGAGCGTAAAGCCCTTCCGGCTCTTTCTCTGTCCGTGGATCCCAGTGTGATTACAGCCTGTGGAAACGATTACGGATATGACCGCATCTTTGCACGCCAGGTCGAGGCATTTGGCAAGCCAGAGGATGTGCTGGTAGGAATTACAACATCTGGAAACTCCCGCAACATTGAGCTGGGTCTGGAAGAAGCCCGCAGAGCCGGAGTTCGCACCATATTGCTAACCGGCGGCTCCGGGGGGCGCATCATCCAGGAAAGGTCCGACCTGGTAGACATTGCTCTTGTAGTGCCTTCGGAAGAAACCGCCCGCATTCAGGAATCTCACATCATGATAGGTCAGATTCTATGTTCTATTATTGAGAAAGAGCTATTCGATATGGATTGATCCATGGCATTATTTGGCAGTAAGAAAAACCATGTGTATCTCGGGATGGACCTGGGGGGCAGCAATCTCTATTCCGTGGCCTTTGACCATGAGATGAAGCCCATTTTTCATTCCAAGATCGATACCGAGGCCAGGGAAGGATATCTGCACGTAATCGATCGAGTAGCAGTTCAAATCCAGGAACTGAAGAAGCGGCTGGAACAGGATGGTTTTGAACTGGCCGGGATTGGACTGGGTGTGCCCGGACTGGTCCAATCGGAAGAGGGTTCTGTGCTTGTGGCTCCCAATCTGGGATGGTCGCAATGCAAGCCTGTGCGAGACATGGATTTGCCTCAGGAATTGAAGGATCGCACCGTTCTTCTAAATGATGTGAATGCAGGCCTCCTGGGTGAGCTCAGCCGTATGGATGATAATCCCCGTTGCGCCGTGGCTTATTTCTGTGGAACGGGAATTGGTGGTGCCATTGCGCTGAACGGTAAGCTGGTGGAAGGTCGAGACGGAGCTGCCGGAGAAGTGGGACACATGGTAGTGCGAAGTGGCGGACGAAAATGTGGATGCGGACGGCAGGGCTGCCTGGAGGCCTACATCGGCAAATGGGCTCTGAATGCTCAGATTCTGAAAGCCCTGGATCACAAAAAGAAGACCAGGCTGAAATCCATCATAAACTACAATCTAAAGAAGCAGCCTGTAAAGAGCTCCAGCTTGAAGAAGGCCTACGAGAAAGGGGATAGCTTTACTGTAGAACTTATGGAAGAGCATTACGCTCATTATCTGGCCATAGGACTTTCCCAGACCGCCAATTGCCTGGCGCCGGATTGTATTGTGCTGGGTGGCGGAATCATGGAAGCCATGGGAGAGCTTCTATTGCCTGTCATCAGAAATAACCTGGAATCATTATGTATGGGACCGGCTCCGCAGTTGCAGCTGGCGGAACTGGGTGATCTGGCCGGTCCCCTGGGTGCTGCCATCGAGGCATCTCGTAGATAGATATTGCACCACTATTGGAGGCTGATTTGTTTTTTGCTATTGTGGCCGGATTTGGCGGCCTTTATCTCATCTTGATGGTTGCTGGACTCTTGCACCGGGACTATATGAAATCCTGGAACAGGCCCAGAAAGATGGCTCTGGCCATTATGGGGACCGGATTTCTTATCCTTGGAATGTACTTTGGATACCTGGCTTACTTCCTTTCTACGCCGGAGGGTCAGGAACACCAGAGACAACAGCGGGAAATGAATCGGATGTATTTCCCCGAGCAGCAGCGATAAAGGGCCTGCGGCATCCGGCAACTTTCATTCATGGGGCCAGCTCTGGGGCCAGGCTCCTTCCTCGTAGAGAGCCGGGGCCGGCTTGCATCTAAATTTCTTCAGGGCTCCCTTCGTGGCCAGGCCGGAAAATGCGCTTTTCAATTCATTTTATGTCCGATAATGTCAGATATGGACCGGTTCCGCTCTTTTATGGAACGCACTCTGCTAGTTCTTGGACTTTTGATGTCCGGACCTGCTCTGGCTCAGGTAGAGATTTCCAGCGTTAACAACTCGGCCTATCCGGACATGGAGGCCACGGTGGAGATTCCTTCCACATCGGAGGGGAAGCCTACATTTGTCATCTATGAAGACTATGGCTCCGGCCCGCACGCTCAGAACCTGAAAGAAGTGGTATCGGCCCGAGAAAACGGTAGCAACTGGGTAGTGGTGCTGGATGCCACAAAGTCCGTACCTAAAAAAGCTTTCATAAATTCTAGAAAGGCAGCCCTGGACTTTGTGCGAAACCTGCCAGATTCAGATCGGGTAGCTGTGTATCGCATTAACGGAAAGCCCATTCAAATTCTTTCCATGACAGGTCTGTCTACAGAAAGAGCCAGTGTACTCAAAGGTATCGAAGATATTCAGCGCACCGGAATGAAGACCCGCATCTATGATGCTCTGTACGTTGGTCTGGATCATGCTACCCAGGCCAGAAAAGCGTATTCTCCCAGGGGATCTGCACTCATTCTGTTTACCGATGGACGTGATGAAGGGTCCTATCTTTCGGAAGAGGATGCCATCGCCATCGCAGGGGAAGCCAGGGAAGCGAAAATCCCGGTATATACGATATTGAATGGTCAGGCAAAGGGAGAAGAACGATTTCAAAAGATTGCTTTGAAAACCGGCGGAGAAGTCTTTAAAGAAAAGTTTCCTCCGGGGCGATTGAAACCTTCCTCGGATTCCAGATCTCATTTCACGCTCCGATATTCCTCGAAAGCAGAAATCTGGAATCGATATCCCGGCAAGGAAATCAAGATTCGCGTAGAATATCTGAATGAACCGGATCGCTTTGCAGAGTATATCTATGAAGTTCCCTTTCGAATGTTTGAGGGGGAATACTCAATTACGGCCTGGATTCTTCTGGCTGTTGGACTGCTTCTGCTAATCGCATTTTTCATTTTCTTATGGATTGTGCTTCGCCGAGCGCAGGCGCGTAAACGATTGCCTCCTGTAAGCGAAGAGGTGATGGAAGGCTGGAGCGCCGATCAGGATAAGTCAACCAGACTGGAACCGCAGGCGCCGGGACAGATTACGGATTTTACGGAAGCTCTGGCCAAAAGCCAGAATCCAGATGGAATGCCCAGGTCCGTGAGCGAAGCCGTGGAAGAGGATTCCAGTCCGGATTACTATCCTGGCGAATCCGTGGCAGCCAGCGAAGGACAATCGGCCAGAATGGCCACCGCAGCAGCCCTGTCCAGCGAGGCAGAGGCTCGAGCATTTCAGTCGGAGATGCCCTTTCGCACCAGGACTCCAGAAACCATTTCTCTGGAGCTAAAGGAAAAATCCTATCAGGTCCTTCAGATGGCTCTGCGTGATGCCAGCCGGTACGAATATGCTACCCTGGTGCTTGTGGGCGGGGATCCGTACAGAAAGCGAAATGAATACGATCTTTTTCTGGAAGAAACCTACATCGGACGCAGTCCCATGGCCAGTCTTGTAGTTGCAGATAAGTCCGCTTCCATGTTACATGGAAAAATCCGCAAGATCGATCAGAAGTATGTATTGTTTGATCTTGTAAGCGATACCGGGACCTATCTAAACGGAAAACGCGTTCTGCGGCCCAGACCTCTTAGAAATGGCGATGAAATACAGATTGGACATACAAGATTTGAGTTTCGCGGAAAATCCGTCTGATCCATCTTTGATGCGAGTTGCACCTCACTATTCCCGCAGATACACTCCGGGCCATCCCAATAAAAAACCTGCATTGCTCATTCGTTTCCGCCTCGGCAATGTGGCTATGATTCTTCGCAATTCAAGGACTCTATCCGGAAGAGCCGCTGCGCTTTCGGTCCTGTTTCTGGGGCTTTATTGTTTTTCTACTCCTGAGTGGATTCACCGTCTGCCAGAGCGCTCCGAGCTTTTGACTGATTCCCGGGACTCTCAGCAAAACACAGATAAAGAGTCCCATTCGCAAACCAGCCCAACTTCGGATTCCGCTGCCTCGGATGGGTTAAATATAGAAGACTCTGCCAGCCTCCAGGAACTGGAAGGTTCCTATCGCAGGCCGGTTTCCACCAGATATTCCGTTGCCGATGAGCACAGCCTTTCCACTTCCACTCAGCTTTTATCTCTGGCAGATACAGGAGAGGGAATGGTCTATTATAAGATCCATACCTATGAAGAATGGGTACGAGGTGTTGCCAGGCGAACCATCTATGGAGAGAAGGGCCTCGTCCAGAGAAAGGGTCCCTGGGTCCTATTCCAGCCTAAATTCGTATATCACAGCGCCCAGGGCCCGGTCCATATGGATCATGAAGAATCCGGCAGACGTTGCATTCAGCCTATGGATGTGAACCTGGCAAGAAAGAGATTGGACACACGCAAGCGAATGGTGGAGCGAAAACCTTTGCTTTACTTCTTTAATGAAAGGGATGGCTCCCTCACTCCCCTGGCCTTTGAAGAGGAGGGCAAGATCTATCGATTCGGATTCTATGAACAATTGATGCGGCCCTATGATCGCGGTACCATGCTTCAAGAAACTCATAAAGATCTTTCGCTGCAGACCCAGAATCCTCATTCCTACTTTCGCGAAGGATCAGCTTTTTTGCGAAATTACAGTCGAGATCCTGCCATGGATGTTCAAAAGGAAATGGGTCTGAGTACCGACTGCATTCAGGATTTACGACCGATCCAGTCCAGCAAATAGGTCTCGATGCGGTAATCCATCCATCGTCGATCTGGAATTTCTGGATGTTTTCTGCCCAGCCATCCTACATGGCCACCGTTCAATGTGAAATGCACTTCGATATCTTTGTACTGCGACCAGGGAATTTCATGGATTGGTTCGTGGGGAATCATCGGATCATCCAGGGCATGTAGTAGCAGTCCTGGAGTCTTGATCCTGGAAAGATAGGTCCCGCCGGAGCCAACCTCATAATAATGCTCCGCTCCCAGGTATCCCGCGGCCGGAGCGGTATAGAGTGTATCGAATCTATAAAAGGTATCCGGTCTTCTATGGGCTGCAGGAAGATTTCTGGCCAGCTCACCATAGACTCCGGAATCCACTCGCAGCTTGAACTCCTCCAGAAATGCTTCTCTGTATATTCGCGCTCTTTCCGAGTCCATCCGTACCTGAGTAGCCTTCAAGTCCAGAGGGGCACTTACAGCAACCCATCGCTCCGGAAGTCGCAGCGGAAAATCCTTCCATCTTCTGCGAAGTGGACTTTCCCTTTCCAGGTAGTCTGGCTGCGCTCTTCGCAGATTTCGAATCTGGCGGGCCCGCTCGGTACCAGGTTCTCCCATATATTTCAATGTGAGATTGCCGCCCAGGCTGTAACCGACCAGGGCCATCTTTTCTGACAGGTTTTCATGGACAAAAATGCAGGCAGCGTGTAAATCCACGGTCATGGCCGCATTGTAGGTCATTCTTGCCATATCCCGGCCGTCTCCACATTGACGCAGATTCATTCGCACAACATGAAATCCGCGAGACAGAAGCTTCTCCGTTAGCTTGATGATGTACACAGACTCGGAGCTGCCTTCCATCCCATGCACCAGGATTACGGCCGGGGCTTCCCGGGCCTTCTGTCTGTGAATCTTCAGTAGAATCCGGTCCATGCTGCCTTCCGGGCTGGGTAAGGCCACCGTGTACAGATCCGATTTAAACTTCTTACTATTAAATGTAGCTCTACCCAGAAGATGAGTAGCAATGGTCTGGGCATGAGGGCCCCGGACGCCACTTACAGGCCGAAACGGTATGAGTCCGCCATCCACGTCTTCATTACCGGGAGCGATCCATCTATGAATCAAGTAAAAATGTAATTCCGGTTCCGGCGGTAATTCCGTTTAGACAAAGGCTTGTCAGGGATTGTAATAAATTTCAGAACAGTTACCAGGATGACCGGGCAAAAATCCTCAGTCTTGATCGCGGATGATCATCAGTTGATTCTTACGGGGCTTCGAATTGTTATCGGAGATTCCGATGCATTCTACGTTTCATTCGAAGGCAGAAATGGAGACGATGTGCTGGATGGTTTTGCTCAAAAAGTACCTCGAATCGCTGTTCTGGATATTGGCATGCCACCCGGAGATCGACTCAAAGAGCAGGCGGAGCCGGGACTGGCCGAAGAAATGGAACGGCTGGGAGTGAGAGAAAGTTCCCAGTACGGCGGACTTCTGGCGGTATCCTACATTAAGAAGCATTATCCGGACACAGGAATTCTGATTGTAACGCAACAGGAATCCCCTGCCATTATTGCTGCGGCTACTCGATTGCAGGTGGATGGCGTACTTCTAAAGGATGATGTAAATGAAAATATCCTGGCAGCTCTAAACCGAATTGTGGCCGGGCATCCGGTTTTTTCAGACAAGGTTCAATCCATCCTGGAGCAGCACAGGGAACAGGACCCGAAACTAAGTGAACGGGAATGGCAGGTATTCGAACTGGTGGCTCACGGCTTCAAGGATAAAGAAATCGCAGAGCGACTGGATATATCAGCGCGCACCGTGGCCTTTCATAAAGGGAATCTAAAAGAAAAGCTCAATGCAGAAACCACGGCAGAGCTTATCGCATATTTCCACGAGAGAAATCGATAAACTTTCGTTTGATCTTCTCTGGCTGAATGGGCTTTTCCAGAAATTCAGTAACGTTGGGATAGGATGTTGCCTTCTTCTCTGTGGTGGGATCTGCAGAAATGGCCCATACCGGAATCTGAGAATATCGTTCATCTCCGGCCAGGCTCTGAATCAGATGAAATCCATCTTCTCCAGGCATCCATACGTCGGTGAGAATTAACCTGGGCTTGAGCTCTCTCAGAATTCTAAGAGCCTGCCTGGTATTGGATGCCTCCACTGTAGCCAGTCCCGGGTCTGCCTGGTAGAAAAGAGTGCGCACCATCTGGCGAAAGGCAGGATCGTCATCTACCAGAAGGATAATAGATTGTCCCCTGGACATTTCATGACCGGGAATATAGATTCTATTTCGTGGCATGCGAAATACAAATACAGTATTGCCCGGAACGCTGTGTTCCAGCTCCAGCTCCCCTCCATGCAGCAGCGCAATTTCCCTGGAAAGAATCAGTCCCAGGCCATGACCTCGCCCTGCACTGGAATCCGGACTTCGACCGGTCTTTGTGGGATCAAACAGGCCTGGCTGCAATTCTTGCGGAATACCGGAGCCATTGTCTATAATTCGTAATACGAAATCCCCTTCCAGATTGGCCACCAGATCCAGAGTACCATCGCTTCCCAGATGAGGCATTGCATTTGAGATCAGGTTCGAAATCATGCTGGCAAATAGCGGAGGATCGATCAAAAATTCCCATCCATGGGGGGCCGAGACCTGAATCTTTAACTCCGTGTTGCTTCCGGTTCCGCTATAACGTGTTGCGATATCATCCAGAGTTCCCTGGATACTCATCCAGCGAGGCTCCAGACCAGGCTTGCCGCTGCCTGCGCGAGAGGATTCCAGGAGCCAGTTAGAGAGATGGAGTAGCTGATCTACTGTGCTTTCCATTTCATGCACCAGCTCTTCACGTACATCTTCTCCCAGGCCTCTCTTTCGCAGAAGCGGAAGGTTTGTTTTGAGCGCAGCCAGAGGAGAGCGAATGTCGTGGGAAACTATGCGAAGAACATTATCTTTGATTCTTCCGGCCTCTTCGCTGCGAAGAGATTCTGTCATCAATTGCCTGGTTCTTTCTCTTACAGCCTCTTCCAGAGCTTCCCGGCGTTCGCGATTAATATTGTTTAATCTAAGGGTAACAGAGATGGTCAGTATCAAACCTCCTGGCAAAATAAACATCCGAATAAGAGGAAGAAAATTCAGGACATCCCATCCCAGGATGGCATCGGACGTGGTGAGTATGGCAGGTAAAGGAATACTGACAAATATCGCCCAGGAAAGATATCTGGCTTCCGTTCTGGATTCGGTGTAGGCCAGAGCTACTATGGCAAACAATCCAACGAACCATAATGGAACGGTATAAATAACGCTGCTAATCCCCCACTGATAGTCTACAATTACCAGGAGAGCCAGAGCGATTCCCGTACCTTGAAGGAAGCGAATCAGAAACCAGACCTTCTTATTGTTCCTGGAAACATCCAGAAAGCTTCCGAGAAAGACGGAAAGCATGGTAAGTGAGGCCGGGCCGGAAGCTGCCACTACCTGAAATATCCATGTGCTCTTGCCAGGGCCGGCCGGCCAGAACTGATCCAGGTAGGTTTGATAGAGCAGATGCAAGAGCAGAAAGCCGTTTAACTCCAGGTAGCGACGGTCTCTCAATCCGGCGAAACCAAGCACATTGGTTACAAAGAGCACCATCAGCATTCCATAGAATACAATGTATAGAGTCCGTTCCTGACCTTTCTGTATCTCGTATTGATTCTCTTTAATCAGGGATAAAGGAATTCGAATGCGACTTTTTGTCTGCAACCGAATCATCAAAACATAATCCCTTTTTAGATGGGGCAGGCGAAAGGCCGGCTGACGGTGCTGATTGCCCAGAAATCGCGGCAATGAGCTTCCCGCATTATATCGTGCGATGCGCTGAGGTCCGTTTTCCGTGGATAGTAGATAAACATCCAGGAATTGAATAAACCCATTCGCCAGATAAAGCCTGTAATCCGTATCGTGGCCAACGTATGGTAGCTTTCCGATCTCGCATCGAAGCCAAACCGGTGCATCATGAAATGTAATATGCTCCAGCTCTGAAAGGGGACGAAATTCCGTCTCCACCAAAGATTCCGGAGAAAGCTCCGGCGCTGTTTCCGATAGAGAAAGAAATTCCAGGCACTGGTCCAGACTCCGGGCCGATAGTCCTCCGGGATTCGCCAGAACAGTAACGAGATAAACAAGGAGCAGGCCGGGCCGTAGCATTGCCTGTATTGTCAGGAATCCCCTTTGAAGGAAATCAAAATCTCTGTGCGACGGTTGCGAGGCTCGGCGGCTGTAGTATCGATAAGTTTTCGATCATCTGCGAATCCCCTTACTTCCAGAATCCGCTCCGGTGCAATTCCCTTTCTTGTGATCAGGGCCGTTCGCACAGATTCCGCCCTTTTCTGGCTCAGGATCTTGTTTCCCTGGTAGGAGCCGGGTGTGTCGGTATGTCCGTGGATGCGGGCAACCGTGTTGGGGATCTCGGCCAGACCCTCACCCATCTTATCTACGATTTCCAGGGCTTTGGGGGTAAGCTGCGAAGAGCCAGTGGGAAAGGACAGGTCCCCATCAATAATGGCCACCAGCCTCTTTGTATTTCCGCCTGCATCCAGTTCTTTGCGAAGCTCAAACCCCTGGGCACGAAAAGAATTTTCCAGCTCTTCCAGTATTTCGCCGTTTCCTGCGAAGTCATTTCGCACTCTTGAATATACCTTATTCAAGCTGTCCGATGCCTCATCCGATGGCGATGTAGCTGTTCTGTGAGTTGTGCAGCCACAGAACAGTCCCCAGTAAGAATCATATCCAAAATAGGATGGGACTTCCTGGAAAGTATTACAACTGGCGGTGAAGGTCAGTCCAGACAGAATGACGAAGATCAACAATGACCTGCGGAGGAAGTTAGTGTTTTCTGGGATGCTGGACTCGAATTTCATAGGTTCCTCAATATCAATTCCTGAACAGAGACCAGATGTCTCGACGGACCTCTCTTTGTCTGCTCCAGAATCCTTTTACCACTGAAAATTGACTAATAGAACCTCGAAGTCTTGTCGTAAATTTACTGTCAAACCTGACAGGTTCTGGTCCGCGGAATCTGGAAAAGATTCTGGTGCAACAGGTACTTATCTACGTCCTATCCAGAATATCCGTTCTCGCGGGTTTGTCACCAGGAGATAAGTGAGCTAACGTGCACAATTGCAACATCAAAATTCTTCCGTTGCTATTATTTCTGATTTCGGTATCGCTGCCGTTTTACGGGTCCATATCTGCGGAGGAACCTGCGGAGCAGAGACTGGAACAGGATGTTCCTTTTCTGGATACCTATATGCACAGGATCCAGTTTGATTTTGGCATTGGCTATGCCATCGGAAAGCAAAACTTGATGACCGAAACCGGCCCAGCCTGGTTAATCAATTCCGCTATTAATTCGGGAACTACAGGTCAGCCTGCTGCTATTCCCCTGGGAGAGGGAGATGAAAACGATTATTTCCCGATAAGAACCAGACTTATGTATTCCTACGGTGATAGGTTCGATGTCTCTTATTATAGAAATAACGTTGTTCGGAAGTTTTCCCGAAATACCAGCCCCAGTGTTCTATTCGCATTTCCTGGAAATTCTACCTATGCCACCAGTTTGTTCGAAGGCACCAGGCTTCTAAGATATCATTACGATCAAAGGCTCTATGATTTTGGCTACTACCATCGCTGGACAAAGGACTTTCGGGCAGGTCCCATCATCGGATATCAGAGCGTTCATGAATCCCTCACCGCCACCTATGGCTCATACACTTTAAGAAATAGTTCTGCAGGTACAGATCCATCCCTAACCACCTGGGCCAATGCCGGGGATGTGAAGTTAAACTATCATCTAAATGGCCTGGTCTTTGGCCTGGGCCTCAAATGGGACGTTCTGGATTTCCTCCGGATCAAATATCAGCTCTATTTCATGGAGCGCAGTGGTACTTTCGAAGCGGCAGGACCACAACTCGTAAACTTTCGGGATATCAACGATGCCGAAAGCGTGGACCTGGCTGGAATCTATCAGTCCGGACGCGCCAGCGATAGCGGAATGATGCACCGTGTGGAAGCGGAATTTCGTTACTGTCGACTTTCTGCAACCATAGGAATGGAACGGGAAGACTGGACCAGAACCTACAGCGAATTCTATGGATTCCAGACCGGACCATTGACCAACATAAGTCAGAAATCCATGAATCTGGGGCTCGGAGAGCGATCTACAAAATCCAAAGGCTATCGCACTGAATTCTATGTAACCCTGGGTATGGCTTTCCATCTGGGCGATGTGAATGCATCGAGGCCAGAACCTTCCAGAATAGATCCAGTAACAACTCCGACCGAAACAGAAAAGCCAGAAGAACCGCAAGAGCCGGAAGTCACACCGGATGAAGTGGGCGAATACCTGGATAAACTGTACGACACAGTGAAAGATGAATTTAATCGAAAGGGCATTGCGCTGGAAGAACTGGAAAATAGCTTCCGGGCTCTGGGTTTCAAGATGGAGAAGGTCAAGGATGAGGCTTCTGGAAATACGAAGGAGATTGTAGCTACCATTGATGGTGACCTTTCCTTTGATACCGGAAGTGCGAAATTGACGCAAAAGGCACTTCAACTCATCGACCAGGTGGCTCAGGGACTTGTGGATAATCCAGACACTGTGGCCAAGGTACATGGGCATACAGACTCGGTAGGAGCCTATCGTTCGAACAAGATTCTCAGTCTTCGCAGGGCCGAAGCCGTGAAGAATGCCATGGTGGAAAGAAAAGGAATTGCGCCGGCCCGAATCATCGAAGTCCAGGGTTTTGCGGATGATCGCAAACTGGTAAATACTATGGGCCCCGAGGCGAAAAACAGACGAGTAGAAATTCGAATCTCCTATCAGAAGTAACAGAAGTAAAAAGTGCGGGTCCGATTTCCGGACCCGTTCTCTCTTCGCCTTCAGGTCATCGAGTCATCGAGTCATCGAGTCATCGAGTCATCGAGTCATCCGGTTAGCCTATCAGCGAATAAGCTTCAATTAGCTTCACAATGTGCATTTCAGTCTTGGCTTGAATGCCTGTTCTCTTCCGTGCTACTATCCGTGAATTGTTCCGACTCCGGTCCAACTAACGGATTCGATTTGTCCATTGATGCGTAAGTTCCCACTGCTCGATCCAGATAGCTGAAAAACAGTCCAAAGTTCCGGGTAGGGATCTGATGGTGCTGAAAATGAAAGGCACTTCCTGGATGCCCGGGGACCAGGCGAAGGGGATCCCACGGTAGCGCAAAGCCACAATGTCCCGACACTCCAATCCATTGCCGCAGAGCAATCCAGATGTAGAATGTTATGACATCGCTTCCCAGAATCAATGGCCCGGCCAGGAAACCGGTGGAAATCAATAGAAACTCCAGCGGATGAAAATGAACGGCGGCCATTGCATCGCTCTTGCGATACTCATGATGGACTTTATGGATTCGCCCATAAATGCCTGGAAAATGCAGTAATCGATGGTAGAAGTAGAAAAGCAAATCATCTATGATTAAATAGGCTGTCACCAATACCGGCGTAAGTAGAAGACCGGATCTGTCTGAAAGACTGAGCGAAAAATTTGAGATCAGGGGCCACAAGAGAACGGAAACGATGAGTTGGGCGGAGAAGTTCCACGCTATAAGGATGGCCGATCGGTGCTCCAGGACGTTGGAGTTAATTCTCCCTGCTATGCGATAGCCAGAAAAGCGGCTTTTTACTGTCAGAAAGGGCAGGGCAAAAACAAGCCAGAGAGTCCAGGACAGAAATACGGAGTAGACCGAAAAGTAGAGAAATCGGGGGTCCGAGTAACTCTTAATGCACAACTCCCATAGATGGTTGATGGATTCTATCATTCCAGGCTTCTTGCTATGCAGATTTTTTCTTTTATGCGTCTGGATATGGGCCTGTCCAGAAGCTGCGAAAGTGATTCCGATGGATCCAGGATTTCAATCATCGAGAATCCGTTCTGATTAAGAAAAGATTCCATATCTTCAGATGAGATACCCCATTGAAAAGGCTCCTGATGATATCGCAGATACAGATTGATAAGTGGGCTGTTTTCAAAAAAATCCGGCTGACCTCTGTTTTTATCGATGAATGTAAAGATTAGAAAGCAGCTGCTCGTATTCTGACGAATTTCATACAACAGAGATTGCAGACGGGAAGGGGAGAAATACATAAAGAGCCCTTCTGCAACAATTAATGATTGTTTTCTGGTATTGCATTTAAAGGATCCAGTTTCCGTCAGGTCCACCGGAAGGAATTCCACTTCCTGGCTCTTAATACCGGACTCTTCAAGAGCCCTGCGCTTTACTTCCTGGGTAGCAGGATGATCCATTTCCATACATCGAATCGTCGTGCCCATTCCTGAAACGTCTTGCGAATAGGTGTCGAAGCCAGCTCCCAGATGGATGAAGTGATCGACTTGATGGTTCCTTAAATGTCTTTCGATCGCATTGCGGATCATCTGCTTTCTTAGCCCGTAATGATAGATAAGATTGGGAAGAATTAAAGACTGTATGATTCGAATGATTAGTCTGACGGGTTTGAATCGAATGCAGTAAGCAAGCAGATCCGGGGAACTACCATAGCTCTTTAAACAGGAAAGCCAGAGCTTTATGTTTGCTTCATGGCTCAGAGTGGACCCTTCGTAATGGAGAAAGAGCATGCATCGTGTAATCAATCTGGCTGTGCTGCTGGCCTTATTCTTTCGCATGGGCTATACTCCGGGGCAATTTCGCATTCGAGAAACCTGCATGCTTCAAACTGCATTTGCAGGATTTCCTCTATCGCATCCCGCCGGGTGGAACACTGGTATAGAATCTGTATTTATACTGGGAATCTCGCATACCTGCCTGAAAATCCGAGTCCACGGAGCCTTGAATGGATCCGGGATCGAGGTTAAAGATGCGCAATGGATGCAAGCGGCCAGAATTGCGCTTGGAAGCATACTCAACGTTCAATTCTTTCAAATGGCTATCAAACCTTTGAGCCAGATCCATCAGATCGATGGATTCAGCGATGGAGGTAGCCAGGTTACCGGAGTCACCGGAAGCGAACTCAAAGAAAAGATCATAGCAACATAGGTCCTGATTGGGAAAGATCAAAAAGCGATCATCTCTCAATGGAACAGGAACTCTATCCAGAGTTCTACGCCTGGCTTCCAGGAACTGATTGATATGTAGTTTCTCCCCTGCCATATTCGAGAAATCCTTTCCCTTTCGCAGAAACCGTATTATGGGAGTTTCCCCGTAGAATCCGGTTACTTGAATGATATCTCCAATGTCATATCTGTACAATCCAGCCAGGTTGGTGATGATAATATAGTACTCGTTTCCTTCTTCCAGTTCTGAAAAAGTGCAGGTACTTCGGGATCCTGATTCATATTCCGGGACCGGAATAAACTCATAGTAGTTATTGTCTGTGGCCAGAAGCCCTTCCGATGTATTGTCGGAGATGGGCATGGTCATTCTGGCCTCGCTGGCATGATAACCCAGATCGCGAAGCGGTATACCTGGAAATTGTCTTCGCAGCGCCCCGACTTGAGTGCCACAGGATCCGCCCAGCCACACTGCGATGGTTTGCAATGTATTCCAGTAATTCAGAGGGCTGAACGTTCCATTTCCGAAGTTGAGGTTCTGAAGTAGCCTTTGTCCGGTTTTTCGATCTGGCGGACACAGTTTCTTAATGCGCTCTGGCACGTCTCCGAGGCCGCCATCATAAAAGGAGCGAAGCAATGTATCAGATTCCTCCTCCAGCAATTGCAAAAGTCTAACGAGAGTGCCGGAATTGGGAGTGGCCAGAAAACTCAGGGGTCGCTGCAATGCGAATCTTAGAATTAACAGATAACGTAGCCTGAAATCATCCAGCTCAAACACTTCATAGGGGACTGCATACTTCTTTCGAATAAACCACAGAGCTGACTTGTAGGCCTCTCCCGATGCGGAGCCTACCGGTATGCCGCCTTCGGAGAAATATTCAATGGCTTTTCCGGGAATGGCAAGCCTGCAATGCGACATGGTGTTTCGATGATCGCGAACAAGACCTCCAACCCAGGCATTTAGCAGTTCTCTTGAGGTTTTATTGTAGGAAGCTGTGATTGGGATAAGTTTGGGGGATTTATCTGTGCCGCTGGTGAGATTGAAAAATCGTACAGGCTCATGGCTCAAAACATTCTTTTCTCCTCGAATAATCCTTTCAATCCATGGGTTGAAATCACTGTAGTTGCGCACAGTAACCTTCTTTGCGAAATCATCCTGTCTCTGGATCCCGGAGAATCCATGTTCGGTGCCAAAGGCAGTGTTTTGATTCTTGCGAATTAGTTGTTTCAGGAAATCAGTCTGATTGGTCTTTGCCCTTAAACAACGCTTCATGAAGCCCTGGTACTTTCGTTCCAGGATAGTTCTAAATATTGGATTCATATTCGTACCTCCGCGCCGCTTCTGGATTCTCTTAAACTGGCCGTCTGCCAATGCTGCAATCTGGATGCCTCCACTTGCAGGCCAAAGCTAACATCACCAGGAAGAACTTTGAATTTGCCGCCGTAGCCCATCCTGCGCGAATGCGAATCGACATCCGATTTCAGAATCCAGGTCCCGAAGCCCCCTTCCAGGTGTGCAATATCTGAAAAATGGGCCGCAAGCAATTGACCCACCCGGGAAAGTATTGCCAGTTCTCCCACATGACAGCCCAGCAATAGAAGCAGACCATGCCGGGAAGCCAGTTCCTTGATCTGGATCAATGGATAGATACCACCCAGCTTGGATATTCTCAAATTTAGTGCGTTATAGGACTCAAGAGCTATTATCGTTTGTGCATCATCCAGGTTTAGAAGTGATTCGTCTGCCATCAAAGTGAGGCCTGTATGTTCGCGGACCTTGCGAATTTCTTCATGGTCCTTCTCTGCGAAAGGCTCTTCAATGCAAACCGGATGAAACTCTTTGAGAGATTGTAACTTTCGAATATGACTTGCATTGCCGAGACAGTACGCCTGGTTTGCATCCAATCGCAAACTGGTCTTCCTGCCAGTAGCGCGGCGAACTGACCTGGTCCTTTCTATGTCTTTAATTCCATTGAGCTTTACTTTGAGATCTTTAAAGCCCAGGATTCTAGAGGCGGATGCAATTCCAAAAGCTACAGATGGGTTTACCGAACCGATGCCAGGAGAATATCGAAGTAGATTTCGCTTTATGGGAAAGAAATCCTCAAAACGGGCACCGGCCCTTTGAAGGGCACAGTCTGCCAGGGCAATTTCAACGGCTGCCCTGCTGGAGTTATGACTGTGTGAAGGCTGGCCTCGGATTACAGGAAATTCGCTGTGAAACCTGGCCAGAAAGTCCATAAACTCTGCTCTGGATCTAAGAGGACCGGGCCATGCTCGGGTGCTCAACCAGGGAAATACAATGTCATTCAGAAAATCCAGGCAGGATTCCAGAGTTTCCCCGGTTACATAGCTTCTGGGTGAGCCTTCGCCAAAGCCCATATAACCCAGGTCATCCTGTAGCTGAACTACAATGGATTCTGCCGATTTTCGGACACTCAGATTATGCGGATAGGGCGTACGCATTGGTATCCGAATGGAGTATGCTTGATGTAGCCGGATCTTCATGGGCAGTACCAATCCGACCCTTAGATGGTAGCCTTTCCAGCGTAGTTCATGGAAAGCTTGCCAGCAGGGCTCTAAAACAGGATTCTGTAAACAGGAGTCTTTATGGAACAGGCAGCGAAAAACGGTGCAGGCCTGCAGATCTCTCTGGGGGCCGCCATTGACCAGGAGAACCTGGAACTGGAGCAGATCGATCCCCGGCCATTGGTTATAAATGGCAGAAGGTTTCGGTCCCGAATATTTGTAGGAACTGGTAAATTTGCCTCCAATCAGGATATGCTTTCTGCAGTGCAGGCTTCTGCCACAGAAATGGTTACCGTGGCACTCAGAAGAGTGGATCTGAGCAAGTCCGTGGACGAAGAGGACATGATCTCCCTTCTGGATCGTGAAAAATTACAGTTATTACCCAATACATCCGGAGCCCGGGACGCCACAGAAGCGGTGCGATTGGCCCAGCTTTCCCGCGAGATGGGAGGCGGTTCCTGGGTTAAACTGGAAGTTACTCCGGATCCGGTTTATCTTCTACCAGATCCGGTGGAAACGTATCGAGCTACAGAAATTCTGGTGAAAGATGGATTTACTGTATTACCTTACATGCATGCGGATCCGGTGCTGGCGCTGCGATTGCAGGATGTGGGCGCGGCTACTGTGATGCCCCTGGGGTCTCCTATAGGATCCAACCAGGGAATCAAAACAGAAGAAAGCATTCGAATCATTATCGAGCAGGCAAGAGTTCCCGTGGTGGTGGATGCAGGTCTGGGTGCTCCGTCCCATGCAGCCAGGGCTATGGAGATGGGAGCGGATGCCGTGCTGGTTAATACAGCCCTGGCTGTAGCCAGGGACCCTGCAAGAGCAGGACAGGCATTTGCAAGAGCCACCACCGCCGGTCGAATGCACTTTCTATTTGGTACATCTAGCGCTGCTTCTACACAATGGAAAGCCAGCGCTTCCAGTCCGCTCACTGGATTCCTGGATGAAGAAAACAGGAGTTAAGCATGTCCGATGTAATCATAATTCCTGAAATCGAAGAGCTCATCGAGCAACGAAAGTCCAGAGCGCTTAAAGAAAGGCTAAAAGAGTTTCGCCCCGGCGATCTGGCCGAGTTAATTGAAGATCTTCCAGACAATCACAAGGCTGTAGTATTTCGACTGCTTCCCCGGGAGCTGACTGCAGATACCTTTGAGTATCTGGCCTTCCGCTCGCAGCAGCATTTATTGAAGACCCTGGCAAAAAATGAAGTAGCGGCCATTCTTAACGAAATGAAGGCGGATGATCGAACCGCACTTCTGGAGGAATTACCCGGTATTGCCGTGAAGCAGCTACTGGAATTGCTTACTCCGGATGAAAGAATCGTAGCAGTTCAGCATCTGGGGTACCCGGAGGACAGCGTTGGTCGATTGATGGTTCCGGATTTTATCTCGGTTCGACCGGACTGGACTGTGCAGAAGGTGCTGGATCATATTCGTAAAAACGGAAAAGACTCGGAAAGTATCAACGTTATATATGTGACCGACGATCGCGGTCGGCTGATTGATGATCTGCGAATTCGGGAAATCCTTCTGGCACCTGCAAGAAAGAAAGTGAGCGATTTGATGGATGAATCCTTCATCTTTCTCCAGGCCACGGATGACCGGGAAGATGCCGTTGACGTTTTCAAGAAATATGACCGTGTAGCTCTTCCCGTGGTTAACTCGGAGAGATTCCTGCTGGGAATCGTTACCGTGGATGACGTCCTGGATGTGATCGAAGAGGAACACACAGAAGATATCCAGAAGTTCGGTGGTCTGGATGCCCTGGAAACTCCCTATATGCATACTGGATTCTTCCAGATGATCAAGCGACGGGTTGGCTGGCTAATAGTCCTTTTTTTTGGCCAGATGTTTACTGTCACAGCTATGAGCTTCTTTCAGGACGAAATCGCTACTGCAGTGGTGCTGGGACTATTCATTCCACTGATCATTTCCAGTGGAGGGAATTCCGGTTCCCAGGCAGCGACATTGATTATCCGGGCTCTGGCCCTGGGTGAGGTAGGCCTCAAGGATTGGTGGATTGTGATGCGAAGAGAGATTCTGGCCGGTCTTACACTGGGTGGAATCCTGGGCTTTATTGGCTTCTTTCGCGTGGTACTCTGGCCACTGTTTTTCCCGGATTACGGTGAGCATTATATACTTCTGGGATGTGTAATTGGGCTATCGCTTCTGGGAGTGGTGATGTGGGGAACCATTACCGGCTCCATGCTGCCGCTGGTGATGCAACGACTGGGATTTGACCCGGCCGCTTCATCGGCACCTTTTGTTGCAATGCTTGTGGACGTAACCGGGCTGGTTATTTATTTCTCAGTAGCGGTTCTTCTTCTAACAGGAACCATGCTTTGAGTATATGCAAACCCTGGAGTCATCAAAAAATACAATCTCTACCATACTGAATCCGGATCTGGAGCCGGATTTTCCGGCCCATCCGGAAGGAAAGATGGATCCTGAAAAGAAGGACGCTGGAGGCTTTGCTTCTGTAGCCGCCAGAATCCATTTTCCGGACATCTCAACGGCCATTGCAAGCCGGAAAGCCGTAGATGTGCAATCAGCTCTGGATCGGGCCGCGTCTCGTCTGCCTCTGGATTTTGCGGATTACTGTGCACTTATATCGCCTGCGGCGGATGCCTTTCTGGAAAGGATGGCTCAGCAGGCCAGGGAAGTGACACGGCAACGGTTCGGAAACGTAATCCAGATTTTTGCACCGCTATATCTTTCCAATGAATGCAATTCTCACTGTACGTACTGCGGATTCTCTGTAGGTAACAGTATTCGCAGAAAAACTCTGACCATGGAAGAACTGGATCAGGAAGCCAACGAATTGCATTCCCAGGGCATTCGCCATGTACTGCTTCTTACAGGCGAAGATTACAGAGCCACACCGGTGGAGTATCTGGAACAATCCGCATTGGAGATCCGGGATCGATTCCCATCTATCTCTATAGAAGTATATCCTCTAAAACAGGGAGACTACGAAAGGCTCCGACTGGCCGGAGTGGATGGGCTGGCGGTATATCAAGAAACCTACGATCCTGTGCGATACCGGGAAGTGCATCTTCAGGGCATGAAGAAAAGAATGGAGTTCCGATTAAACTGTCCGGATCGGGGCGGAAAAGCCGGGCTTCGTAAGATAGCCATTGGTGCCCTTCTGGGACTTTCCGATCCAGCCAGCGAAGTGTATATGCTGGGCCTGCACGGTAGATATTTGATGCATCAATTCTGGCAAACTCAGTTATCGGTTTCTCTGCCCAGGCTGCGAGAAGCTACCGGGGTGTCGGAGATTCCGGAGGTGAAGGATCGAGAATTCGTTCGCTATCTACTTGCACTTCGGCTGTTTCTGCCCGATGCAGTGATCACTCTTTCTACCCGGGAAAGCCCTGCATTTCGAGATCGTATGGCCAATCTTTGTGTCACTCAGATGTCTGCAGGAAGCAAAACCGATCCCGGCGGATACCGTGTAAGCGATGAACAGAATCGCGCTGCGGAGCAATTCTCCATCGACGATGAACGAAGCATCGCAGATATTCGTAAGCGGTTGCAGGAGCTGGGCAAGGATCCCATCTTTCTGGACTGGGCTTCTGTATTGAAGTAGAGCTTACCTTGTATTTAGATCAGGACTTCCCTGATTGCAGGGCTGTGATGGTTCCACTCATGGCTCCACCGATCCGGGACGGCCTCAATTAATATTTAGAATACAGACGGAAAATTCCCGGCAGGAGGCTACCGCTCCAGACTTTCCGTCGGCACCCTCATAGCAACTGTTTGCCGTTTCGGTTTGTCCCTGACAGGTCTGTACACAGGACTGCTGGATCACCTTTTGCTGGGCTGCTGTGCTGCCCCCTGGATACTCCTGCTCCAGACAGGTCATATAAGCCTGACAGATTTCCTGACAATTTGCTGCCTGGGATGTGGTAGGCAGGGCCAGGGTCAGGGTCAACCCCGCGATCAGAATGAGACTCTTGTTCATCTATGAATTCCTCGGGCCAGAGCGTCCGTCTGGCTATTATCGTAGACGTGCGGGAACGCTGTCCAGTTCATTGCGGAAGGTGGCTCTGCAAGCACTCTATATTCGGGCATCATGGTTTTTGAGCCTGCACGGAAGGTCAAATCCAGCAATATGCCTTGAAAACAGGTGCTTTTCAGGTCGAATGGCCTTGCCTGGCTGTTCCCATTGCAGAATGGCAATATCCGGAATCCTTCCGAAGGTATGCCCATTGCACTGGAATCGGCTGAAAAGGCGTATCCGGAGGAGGGAGTACCTTACTGGATTGCTAGCTCAATTCCTGGAATCGGATTGAGCTTAAAAAAAGATACAGGAGACAGAAATGGAACAATTGCCCACTTCACCGTCCGAACTACTGAAGTACTGTAAGGACAAGGGAATCGACTACGTGGATGTGCGCTTCACCGATATGCTGGGGATGATGCACCACTTCACCATGCATATCAATGCAATGGATGAATCTGACTTTACCGAGGGACTTGGATTCGATGGTTCCTCCATTCGCGGATGGAAAGCGATTAATGAATCGGATATGCTGGCTGTACTGGATGCCTCCAGTGCATACATTGACCCATTCTTTGAGAAGAAGACACTGGCTGTTATAGCAGACATCTATGAGCCGGGGGACACTCCCACAGAATATGCTCGTAGCCCGCGTACAATTCTAAAGCGCGCCGTGGAATACATGAAGAGTACCGGGGTTGCCGATCAGGTATTTTTTGGGCCGGAAGCTGAGTTCTTTATTTTTAGCGATGTGAGATTTGACCAGGAGACCAATAGCGGTTTCTATTTTATCGATTCCATTGATGCAAGATGGAACATGGGTTCAGACGAAGGTCCAAACCTGGGTTTCAAGATGAGAACCAAGGAAGGATATTTCCCTCTGCCACCCAACGATCATTTTCAGGATCTTCGCGGCGAAATGCTTGCGATGCTGGAAAAGATGGGCATCCCTACAGAGAAGCATCATCATGAAGTATCTTCTGCTGGTCAGGCTGAGATTAACTTCAAATTGGATGAGGCCCCTCGGATTGCCGATAAATTGCAGCTCTATAAATATGTAGTGAAGAATGTTGCACGCAAGCACGGATTCTCGGCCACTTTCATGCCCAAGCCATTGTTCGGAGACAACGGAACGGGCATGCATACCCACCAGTCACTGTGGAAAGACGGTAAGAATCTATTCGCGGGTAAAGGCTATGCGAACATGAGCGATATGGCCATGAACTACATTGCCGGAATACTTACTCATGGACCGGCTCTGCTTTCCTTTACCAATCCTACGACTAACAGTTACAAGCGTCTGGTACCTGGATTTGAAGCGCCGGTGAACCTGGTTTATTCAGCCAGAAACCGTTCAGCTTCTATTCGAATTCCCATAGCTGTTCATGGCGACAAAGCCCGAAGGATTGAATTCCGTACTCCGGATGCGGCCTGTAATCCTTATCTGGCATTTGCAGCAATGCTTATGGCAGGACTGGATGGCGTGGAAAAGAAACTGGATCCTGGTAAGCCTGCCGATTTTAATCTTTACGATGCAACCCCGGAGCAGCTGGAAGGGCTGCACGCTGTTCCTGCCAACCTGACCAAGGTTCTGGATGCCCTGGAAGAGGACAATGATTGGCTCACCAAAGGGGATGTGTTTACGCAAGATTTCATCGACAACTACATTGAATACAAGCGTGAAGAGGTGGAGCAAATCGTAAACCAGAGACCGCACCCTTATGAGTTCGTTCTCTATTACGACTGCTGATTTCAAAGTAAATACTGGTCTTTCGGGACCGACAAAAGGGCCGGCTTCAGTCGGCCTTTTTTTATGCCATCTCAAAATTGCCGGCATTGCCAGAATGATTCTGGTGCGACAGGATATGTAAAATGGCTTAGTCGCAATGTATTACCTGCTGTGCGAAAACTAGTCATTTAGGGCTAGTGGATTCAGGTAATTAAGTCACATTGATTCGCATGCGAAAGCATTTCGGCACAAGGTTGATTTTTTGAAAGTTAAAAGTCGGTTTTTGTTGACCCGGAGTCGAAAATCCTACAAAAACACGGGAAAATTGCCTTATTTATTGCGGGCGATGAAGTTTGGTATCCAGGTAGACGTCCAATAAAGAGGGAGCCTGCGAAAAGGTATTTCGCAGGACAGATTCCAGGGAGTTCAGGTGCGAATAGTGAGGCAAACAGCAATTGGTGCAGCTCTGTGTGCAATGCTCATCGGTTCGTACTGCGTAAAGAGCTATCCGGATGATCCATTGCTTGCCCTGGCTGCTCCTGCATCCAGGTATACAATTACAGTTCAGGTCTCCGGTGCAACTGGTGCGTTCACTCTCGCAAACAACGGAGATGCCTTCAATATCACCGGTGACGGTTCTCATCCCCTGGGAAAGGAATACCCGGCCGGATCGGCCTATAACCTGGTAGTGTCCACCCATCCCACAGGACAAAACTGCACCATAACAGGTGCGACGGGAACCCTTAACCAGAGTGTAAATAACGTATACGTTACATGCGTCAGTACGGGCCTCTATAACATCTCGCAGGATCGCGATTTCATCAGCGCGAATGCAACTGCTTATACCACGGTGCAGATCACATTTCAGTCTGCTTACGCGGGCTCCTACATAATTAAATCAGGTGCCGATTGCACTTCCGGTACTCAATACCCTGATGCGAGTACCTCCGGCACGCTGACGGCCGGGGGAACCACCGTGGTGACCCTGAATACGCAAACAGGCTCTTCGCCTCTGGTTTCCGGCTCTACGAACATCATCATTTGCGGATACGATACCGGGCCCACACTCCAGGATGAGATTATTCGTTCTGTAACCGTGGATAATACTCCACCAACGCTAACTCCATCCCAGGCGCCCGGAAATTTAACAGCAGCCACCAGTATTTCGATAACCTGTACGGATACTCAATCAGGTTGCAACGGGGTCGCTGTTGTCAGTCAGTCCGCTCCTGGAGGGTCTGCGCCACCGAACCCTGCAGACCCATCTATAAACATCGATGGGAGCGGTGCTACCCCGGCCCTCTACAGTACGGCCTTGAGTGTACCGGACCTGCAAGTTACCACCATTGAAGCGTATGCAGTGGACATTGCCGGTAATAGAAGTGCATCGGCCCTTAGCTTTCAGTACACCGTGGATTCAAGTTTTAGCAACATATCCGGTGAAGGTGTTAATAATACCCATATAAGCAGTGTGGGCACAAAGACATCTGTTGCAGTTACCTGGACTTCAAGTCGTTCGAATAGACCATATAGCCTGCGAATCAACAGTACAAACTGTACGGATGGCACGGCAATTGATACAGGCACTACCGGCACCAGCGGACATACCAGTCCGGCCATCCCTGCTACCTCGTTTACACCGAGTACCGATGCTGCCTACACCGTGCGAATTTGCGAAGAGAACTTTGTGGGACAGTATGATCTGGGAAAAACCATAACGGTAACCAGGGATGAAACAGCTCCGGTGATAACGGCCATAACTGGAAACGGAGCCTACGTTGCTCACAATAACTCCATAGTGTACCGATTTAGCGAAACCGTCGACACTGGAGCTACAGTGATAGGCGGTGGCGATATCTCAGTGGAAGCCAATACCGGCGTCTACTCGATGAGTACCTTTACCAACGATCAGCTCACCATAAGTCCGGCCATCGGATATCATACAGCCGGTATGATGATCTGGGCTCCCGGGCTAAATCGTGCGCTGGATCTTACCGTATCGGATCTGGCGGGTAACTCTGCCAGCGTGAGTCATGCCTACAATATGCGTGATGGTACGGTGCAGCCTTACTATTCGAATGCTCAACAATGGAATTACTATATCAAGAACGATGGCACCAGCGGTCTTACAGCCACGGATACTGCCTGCGATGGTACCGAGAATGCCTTCTATATGGGCTGTATTCATGGGGGGCAGGTGCGAAAGATCATGGTTCTGGATAAGATCGATGATTGCACAGGAGTTTCCGGCACGGATACCAATGGCTGGATGGATTGGTATTGCATAGATCCAGCCGGAACAGGACCCGTGCTACTCGTATCTGGTGGCCTGCAAACCGGAAAGGATCTGAAAGACCTCATCGATTTTGCAACTCCGGCCTGGAATACAAATTCCGTAACCATTGCAGGAACCAATGTACCCAATGCGCCGGCAGCTGCATGGTGGACCAATACCGTTCAAACTTTACCCGTGGGTGGCGGTAGCCTGGCTGTGGCAGGAGGAGTGTATGTGCTCAATGCCAACTCTTCGCTTACCGCTACGCTTGATATCGCCGCAGATAACGTTACAATTGCCATGAATACCGGTGTGATTCTACGAGCCAACGGCGCGGATCCGATGGTCAACAACAACGGTAAGAACTTCTTCTGGCTGCAGGGCAATTTCGATGGAAATGGTCCTCCGGGAGCAATATCCACTTCTGCCATTCGCATCGTGGGCCCTTCGCATTACCACAGGTTACATAACCTGAATGTGTGGAATACTGAGGGCACGGTGAATACCGGAAATATCCACCTGATAGATATCACCGATTCTCTTATTTCCCATGTTCGCGCCGCAAACAGTACGAACGGTAATGGCCTGGTCATCCAGGATTCCGGTGGTACCAATACCGCTCGAAATATTGTTATAAGTAGTACTATATACAATAACTTTAACTCAGGACTTCATATCGTAGCCAACGGGATGGTGGATGACCTGCTTGTAATGAATTCCTTTTTTAATGCCAATGGAACCGACGGAATCTTTGTTATAAGCGGCGGCGGCGGTTTGCGTAGCTCAATGTTTGCCAATGTTACAGTGGCCAATAGTGGCGCAGATTCATTTGATTTTGGGAATACATCCAGCAATAAAGGAATTTCGCTCATCAACGTTATTGCGATGAATGCACCAGGAACCGGAATTCTATTTGCAAACGGCTCCAATTCCAATCAGGTAATCGATTCTGCCATTGCCTTACATACGACAGCGCTCATCGATATGGATTCCGGAGCCCAGGCCTACTTCTCGGGTAAGATGGTTCTGTTCAGTGCTGCTCCAGACAAATGTATTAATGTTGGTACAGGAACCGGTATCGATGACACTCCTGGCGAATGTGATCCGGATGGAAGTTCCGACCATACCGTAATACTCTTTAACGATGCAGATCCGGGGTCCGCAAATGGTGGAGGATTTGTAGGTCCTTACGGGGGCAACAATCCTTATAGCCTGGGCTTGAACTGGGTGGGTCTTGGGGCCCCCTATCAGATGTGGGGTCGAGTGGGATCCCTGGTAGGGACTTCCATTGCAATTCGGGGTCGATGTGAGGAGCCCGGCTTTACATTTCCAAATCGGCGCTGCCAGAACTGGGATCTGGCCCTTAAATCATCCTCCATAGAGCTTTTGAACGGATTGTCCTGTCCTGGCGGAAATGACACCATTACTCACACCTGGCAGACGGCTACTCCGGCTTCCATTACATTTCTGAGACATGCCATCGAGGATGGCACCGATGGAATTGCAGATCTTCCGTTCTGCTTTGGCAGCGAAGGATGTATCTATACTCCGAATCTGGGGGGCTATCAGGGCCATGGAGCTCTAACCGCATCTGGATGCCCGGGCATCGGGACTGGAACTACTCTGGAAAACATCAACTTCCAGCAAACCTCCAACAACGGCTTTTAGGCACTTTCGGATAGGCTGGCCAGAAACCCTGGCCCTACTGAAACCGGATCCATTCGGGTTCCGTTAAAATGTGCAGCCAGTCTGGAAACAGGAGCCGGGGTGGCAAGTGCAGCAGGCGTGCCCTCCCTGGAATCCTCGCCTTTCCCCGGTGGGACTGGCTGTACTTTCTGTAACGCTTTTTCAGGTCGTTTAAATTGACACTGTAAACACTGGAAACTGCTCTGACATATCCCCTATGGCAGCTTTCATCGAGTATTTCCTCAACCGTAGCCTTTTTGTGAACCTGCTTACCCTGGCGATTGTCTTGTTTGGTGGCTTCATTGCACTGACCATGAATCGTGAGGCTTTTCCCAACATTGACTTTGATATAGTCAATGTTCAGACTATCTATCCCGGGGCTGCTCCCCTGGAAGTGGAAAAGCTGGTAACAAATCCTATTGAAGATCAGATCAAGGAAGTGGATGGTATCAAGGAGTTCCGTTCCACATCTGTAGAGAATCTATCTGTGGTTACCATTACCATCGATCCCGATGAGGATGATACTCAGAAGGTAATCGACGATATTCGTTCGGCAGTGGACCGAACGGAAGATTTGCCGGATGATGCTGAAACTCCGGTGGTGGTGGAACTCACTTCCAGTCGAACTCCGGTTATTGAAGTGAGCGTGAGCCGCATCAAGAAAGATGGAGAGTTTCTGCTTTCTGAAAAGGAGCTCAGGGATGAGGCCCAGAATCTGGAAGATCATCTCCTGGATATCGATGGAGTGGCCCGGATCTCGAGGCGGGGCTGGCAGGATATAGAATATCAAGTCCGAGTCAACCCGGGCCTGATGAATGACAAGTATGTTAGCCTGGGACAGATTATTCAGTCTCTTCAGAATCGAAATGTTAACTTTCCCGGTGGCGAGGTAGTGCATAACGGTGATGCCCTGGTTATTCGAACCGTGGGAGAGCTGGAAACCGTAGATGAGGTCAAGCAGGTACCCATTCGTGGAAACGATGCCGGGCAGCTCGTTCGTGTCCAGGATGTAGCCAGGGTTCTGGAAACTTTTGAAGAAGCTGATTATATAGAGAAGACTCGAGGGTTTCCCACCATCAGTCTTACGGTGCTCAAGCAATCCAGTGCAGATATCATCACCGTGGTAGAAGAGGTTCGCCGGACCGTGGCTCGCTACCAGGATACCATGCCAGAAGGGATTCGCATCGAATTTGTGAATGATGTCTCCTATTTCGTGAACCGCCGATTGGGTGTTCTGGGCAGCAATGCCACCGTGGGCCTTGTGATGGTCGTGGGCTCCCTGTTCTTCTTTATGGGATGGCGAACTTCGCTCATGGTTGCTCTGGGCATACCCATCTCTGTCGGAATCGCCTTTATCGTCATGAGCGCCCTGGGTGTGACCTTGAACCTCATTTCCATGTTCGGTCTAATTATTGTCATCGGAATTCTTGTAGATGATGCTATTATCGTAAGTGAGAACTTCTACCGTTATCTGGAGGAGGGTTACAGTCCTTTTGAAGCTGCGCGAAAGGGCACTTCCGAAGTCGTGGCACCTGTCACCGCCACTATTGTTACTACCGTGGCTGCTTTTGGACCGCTGATGTTCATGACCGGAATCTTCGGTAAGTTCGTATTTACCATTCCTCTTGTAATTATCATCGCATTGCTGGCCTCTCTCTTTGAATGTCTCGTAATCCTGCCTTCGCATCTCTATGATATGAACAGGATTTCTACCGGCGGAGCGGGAGAAATGAAAGGCGAAAGTGGCTGGTTTAACCGATTCCGTAAGAACTACTATGAGCCTTCTCTACAGTTCGCCTTGCACAACAAATGGATGGTGGGTGCTGCGCTGGCTGTGCTGGTTACAATTGCAGGCTCTATTCAAGCCATCTTTGGAAATTTTGTATTATTCCCCAGCGCCATCGAGACCTTTCATGTTAAGCTTACTGCAGAGCCGGGAACCACCCTGGCTCAGATGAATCGCTACACAGAAGTTGTGGAACGTAGCGTGGAAAAATTGCCCAAAGAAGAACTGGATACCTACACCACCAGGGTGGGCATTATTCAGCAAAATCCCAACGATCCATTCACGCGAAGGGGAAATCAATATGCTCAGTTACTGGTTTATCTGACTCCGGAAAGTCACCGGGAGCGTTCTGCCCAGGCGGCCATTGACGATATGCGTGCTGCCACCTATTGGATGCTGGGCAAAGAAGCCCAGAAGAGGCTGCTGGAGCAGCGAAAGCAAATGGAGGAAAATGACGACGAGCTTCAGTTGCCGGACCTGCAATCTCAGCCTCTGTCTGGCTACGAGGATCTGGCTGGCACATTGACGAGTCTGGATATGGAAAAGCTCAAAGGGGGGCCGCCGGTGGGCAAGCCTGTGGCCATCGAATTGACCGGAGATTCTCTGGAGAAGCTTGAAGAGATCGCTGGAAGGTATAAAGAAGTACTTACAAAGGTTCCCTTTGTTATGGACATTGAGGACTCCAATGAACCGGGCAAGATGGAAGAAAGAATCAAGTTTAACGAAAAGATTCTTGCTCAAACCGGTATCAATGCATCCAGCGTAGCTCTGGCTGTAAATGCCACTTTTGACGGTGTGGTAGCCACTTCTGTGCGAAGACCGGATGAAGAAGTAGATATTCGCGTAATGCTGGATGAGCCCTACAGGGAGCAGCTGGAAAGCCTGTACACCGCGAAAGTGCCAAATATGACAGGGAATCAGATTCCTGTGCGAAAGCTAATCTACACAGTGCGGGAAAGAGGTGTAAACTCAATCAGTCATTTGGATGGCGACCGCCTGGTGCAGGTTACAGCCAACATTAATGAGGATGAAACCACTGCAGTGGAGGCCGCCTCGGAGTTTCAAAAGCTGGCAAAAGGAATCATCGATGAATACCCGGGCTATTCTATGGCACTGGGTGGCGAGAATGAGGATACAGCGGAGTCTATGGCAAGCCTCGGAAAGGCCTTCGCTGTGGGAATTGTCATTATTTTCATGATCCTTGCCAGTCTATTTCGCTCGGTGCTGCAGCCATTGGTCATTCTCACTGCGGTGCCGTTCAGTTTGATTGGTGTAATCCTGGCATTTGCCATTCATGGGGAACCCTTCAGCTTTCTGGCCATGATGGGAATCATCGGCCTTTCCGGTGTGGTAGTGAATGACTCCATCGTATTGATAGACTTTGCCAACAGTATTCACCGCGAAAACCCGGACCTTCCCCTGGAAAAGGTGGCCATGGAAGCCGGCTCCATGCGACTGAGGGCGGTTTTTCTTACCACCATCACGACAGTGCTGGGTCTCCTGCCCACTGCTTACGGCATTGGCGGAGAGGATCCTTTCATTGTGCCCATGGCACTCTCATTCGCCTGGGGTCTGATGTTTTCCACCGGAGTTACCCTAATTCTGGTACCTGTACTTTACACCATCATCACAAGATGGTCTCTGCAGCTCAGACGGCTGTTTCATGTTCCGGATCGCGAAGAAGAATCCGCCTAAATTGGAACCTACCGGGGCAGGCTTCTGCGTCCGCCCCGGAAACTTTACTATCCGTTGTCCTGGACAGGCCTTCACTTCAGGGATTTGACCAGAATTTCCGCAGTTCTATGCGTCCCATTCCACCCTTTAGCAGCGCATTGTAGAATCCGACCCCACTGTAGCTCCTGGCCCCTGTCGAACTCCTGGCTTTCGGAGTTCTCGGGGACCTCCGGGTTCCCGGCCCAGGCCATGTCCATTCTACCCGAACCGTTATTCAAAACTGAAAATAGAAGAATTCCTTCGCCTCAAAGCGGCCGGCAGCCCAGATCATAAATAACCAGAAGAATATGGACGGATAGGCCAGAATCGATTGAGTCCATGGCTCTTCCTTGCGCGAAATGATTCTCCAGAATTCAAATAGAATCAGAGGAACCAGAAAGATCAGACTCAGCCATACGTAGTCCAGATTCATTGGAGTGGAGCGAAAATCCGCAAGGGCCATAAGCATTTCCACCAGGCGGGAAGCATCGGGAGCGCGAAGTATCAAAAGCCCCAGAGAAAAAGTAAGAAAAGTAAAAACCCTTCCAATCGAAGCCAGGAATGTTAAACGTGCTTTGTTATCGCCACTCCATCGTTGAACTCCAGGAAGCAGGGCACCGGTAATAGCCACAAGGACACCGCAATACAGACCCCATACAAAGTAGCCGGCTGTAGCTCCGTGCCAGAGGCCACCCAGGGCCCAGACAATCATAATGTTCAGAATGGAGCGAGCGGGCCCTACGCGACTTCCTCCCAGAGGGATGTACAGATAATCCCGCAGAAATGCTCCCAGGGTGATGTGCCAGCGTCGCCAGAACTCTATATGATTCGTAGCCAGAAATGGATGAAAGAAATTCAGCGAAAGCTCAATTCCCATCATTCGGGACAATCCCCGGGCAATGTCTGTGTACCCGGTAAAATCTGCATAAAGTTGTAATGGAAAAAGCAGAGCTGCAAATAGCATGGCTCCGGCTGGCGGATCATCCAGAACCAGGATATAGTCCACAAGAGGGGACAGGTTATCCGCTACATAGACCTTCTTAAAGTATCCCCAGAGACAGAGCATCAATCCGTTCCATACCATGTCCCGTGGAATCCGGCTGCGAAACTCCAGCTCAGGAAGAAGTCTACCGGCTCTTTCTATGGGACCGGCCACCAGCTGTGGGAAATAAACGGTAAACAATACGAGCTTACTGTAACTCTTCTCGGGGGAAATCAATCCCCGGTAAACATCCACGACATAGGAAGTAACCTGAAAGGTGTAAAAGCTGATTCCGACAGGTAGCAAGATATCGAAAGGAGCTTCCAGAGGTTCCCGGATAATGGCCATGCCGGTCCAGTAGAGTAGCATGTTGGTATACTTGAAAAAGCCCAGGAAGGCCATATTCAGAGAAACGCATGCAATCAGGATGAGTTTACGTCCTTTTCCAGAATCTGTATCGATCTTTTTTGCACCGAAATAGTTACCGGCAACAGTTAGAAGCAATAGCGCCAGGATGGCCCAGTTATAGCTTCCGTAGAACAGGAGGGAGGCACCGAGTACTACTTGCTTTCGCCAGCGGGGAAATGCCAGAAAAAGTGCAAAAGCGCCCACCAGGAAGGCAACAAAATCCAGAGTATTGAACAGCATCGGCGAGTGCCGTGAATTTTTTTCTTGTAGGAACGATGGCAAATCGTTTTCTCTGGCTGCAGAGGGAATGCATGTCAGAAACAGCAAAGATTATATATGATGGTCAGGAATTGGAAGTGCCGGTGATAACAGGTACCGAGAATGAGAAAGCCCTGGACATCTCAAAATTGCGTGGAACCACAGGCGCCATCACCATGGATGAGGCCTTCCTGAATACAGGGTCCTGTCAGAGCAAGATTACATTTATCGACGGCGAAGCCGGAGTCCTGCATTACCGTGGCTACTCCATCGAAGACCTGGCAGAGAAGTCCAGCTTTCTGGAAGTGGCCTACTTGCTCATCTACGGTGAGCTTCCCACAAAAGAGCAATTTGACGACTTTGTATTTAACATCACCAGACATACCATGATCCATGAGGACCTAAAGAGGCTGTACGATGGTTTCCCCAAGGATTCTCATCCTATGGCTATTCTGAGTTCCATGATCTGTACACTTTCCGGGTACTATACAGATTCATCGGATCCTCTGAATCCCAGGCACCGAGAGATTTCCATTATTCGGTTACTGGCAAAAACACCTACGATTGCGGCCTATTCATTCAAGAAGTCCATTGGTCAGCCATTTATCTATCCCAGGAACTCATTGAGCTATGTGGCCAATTTTCTAAACATGATGTTTTCGGTGCCTGCTGAAGACTATCATGTGAACCCCATTATCGAGCGAGCTCTGGATATGCTGCTCATTCTCCATGCGGACCATGAGCAGAACTGCTCTGCTTCTACCGTTCGCCTGGTGGGATCCAGCCGCGCCAATATCTTTGCCACCATGTCCAGCGGTGTATGTGCTCTCTGGGGCCCTCTGCACGGTGGAGCCAATCAGAAGGTTATTGAAATGCTACAAACCATACATGAAGATGGAGGGGATGTGGCCAAGTTTATCAACCTGGCAAAAGATAAAAACTCTACATTCCGATTAATGGGTTTTGGACACCGCGTTTATAAGAACTTCGATCCTCGCGCCAGGATTATCAAGAAGGCGGCCGATGATGTACTCAATCAACTGGGTGTGCACGATCCCTATCTGGAAATTGCAGTTAAGCTCGAAGAAACGGCACTTAGCGATCCTTACTTCGCGGAGCGAAAGCTCTACCCCAACGTAGACTTCTATTCCGGCCTCATTTATCGAGCCATGGGAATTCCTACAGAGATGTTTACTGTGATGTTTGCCCTGGGACGTATGCCAGGTTGGATTGCTCAGTGGAAGGAAATGATCGAAGATCCAGGCAGCAAAATCGGTCGGCCCCGTCAGATTTACACAGGACCGGCTCGAAGAAGCTACGTTCCTATAGAAAATCGCGGATAGGGAGAGTGGAGAGTTCACGCGGCGACCGGCCCTTGTTTCAGGGGCCCCTTCGCATCTATCAAGCTCCGGAGGCACCTGCTTCAGATACAGAATAATGGTGCAGGGAACCTGTGTTTGGATCGAGCCACGGCCTCCCGTGCTGTCTAAAAGAAACAGGTATCAGAAACCGGTTCGGCGCGATGCGTCACGATGTGTCAGGTTACATGAAGAAATGATTTCAGTGCCTCCACGACCTGCACGCTGATCAGCTCCGGAGCTCTTTTTACAGATTCCTCCAGCGAAATTCCGGTTCCAATCTCTCGAATATCAGCAAAGAGACCGGATTGCTCCAGACCTGAGCGATTCTCCACTTTTCCAGCAATGGCTATGCAGGAAATGCCGCGTTCTTTGCAGAGCCGGGCCATACCGCCGGGGCCCTTGCCGGACAGACTGGTGGCATCCAGTTTGCCCTCACCAGTAATTACCAGGTCTGTCCTTTCCAGAAGCGCTTTCATGCCCACGGTTTCGCAAAAGAATTCAAAGCCTGGATGCATTTTCGCCCCCAGAAGTAACAGGGCAAATCCCAATCCTCCGGCTGCGCCCGCTCCCGGGTAATCGCTCAAAGAGAGCTGATCTCTCCTGACAGGGGCCCCTTTCTGCTTTGCGTTTTCCGCTGCCGTTTTTTGATTAATATATACAGGACCAGAGCGAAGGCTATTTTCGCAGATCGCAGAAAATTTCTCCACGGCTTTGCGATATAGAGCAAATCTATTGGTGGCCAGGCCTTTCTGTCCTGCGAAATTCTGGATGGCTCCATAATCTCCGTTCAAAGGTGATTCAACATCCGCAATAATATGGAGTTTGCTTTTGTTCAACAGTGCATGGCTGGATGTGGGCTTAATTTGTTCAATATCAAGAAGCACATCTGCCAGGGAACGTCCGGCCTGGATGCTCAGCTGCAGATCAATGACCTGATCCCGGGCCCGGAATTCGAATCCCAGGGCCTGAAGCAGTCCTGCTCCGCAATCTACTGTAGCGGAGCCACCCAGTGCAACGCAGATCTCTGTCGCGCCTCGTTGGATGGCATCCCTTATTAGCTGTCCGGTACCCAGGCTAGTGGATCGCTCCGGATCCCGCCTTTCTACCGGGATGGAGGCAAGTCCGTTTGCCGATGCCATTTCCAGAAATGCCCGGGGCGCTGCTCTGTCTGCTTCGCAAAAATAGTACTCTGCCAGGATATCTTCGCCCGGGGCGTTCAGTGCGGGAACACTTTGAATTCTGCAATCGGACCGGTCCTGGCAAATCAAAGAAACGGTTCCTTCTCCTCCATCGCCTATTGGCTGGCTTCTGGTGATTACCTGAACTGAGGGATTTTTCTCTTCAAAGAATTTGATGCCCTGACGGATGGATGCTGCCACCTCGGTTGCACTCAGGCATCCTTTGAACTTGTCAGGCGCTATCAAGATTCGCACGAATACTCTCCGGACACGTTGCGAATGTAGCTCATGAATCCATCCCTTTATTCCGGTAATACTGTTCCAGAAGGTCGCTTCGTTTCAGGGAATGCCTGGCCCATTGAAGCGAAAGTTCCTGTTTTTCCTCATCGGAAAGTTGCCATTTGCGGGAAGATCGTCTCAATCGACCTGTTAGATCATACAGAGTAATCGCTGCGCTTACAGAAATATTGAAGCTTTCGGTAAAACCATACATCGGAATTCTCAAAGCATAATCGGCCTTCTGCCTGGCCACCGGACTGATTCCGTCTTTCTCTGAGCCAAATACGATAGCCAGAGGTTGATTCAAGTCAACATCGGGAAGAGAGATACTGGATTCATGCGGTGAAGTAGCCAGAATTGTGTAGCCTCTGGCCTTCAGCTCATCATAGCAATGAGTAGTGGCTTCGAACTCAGCGGATCGGTTCCCGTTCTGATTCGCGGAATCCAGCGCAGTATGGCGATTTATTGAAAGCCAGTGTGCGCTACCCATGGATACTCCGGTCTTTACCTGGAATGGATGACGATTTTCTATGATATGAACATCCTGCAGGCCGCAGGCTTCTGCACTACGTAGGCAGGCGCTAGCATTGTGAGGATCTACCAAATCCTCCAGGACGAGGGTAATCCACCGGGTGCGCCATTTCAGGATTTCCTGAATCCTGGTGCGCCGGGATTCTGTAAGAAAGCTCTCCAGATATTCCAGTAAACCTTGATCTATAACTTCTGCCACCGATCACTACAAACCCGGGCGGAAAACAGATTGCAATTCTTTTCGAAAAGGGAAACCTGGAAACCTATGAAGCTAAGGGTTTCGGAAATCAAGCTGCGCAGCCGAATTCGCATGGATCCAGGAGATCTCTCGGATTTAATGAACTCAATGCGCAAATTTGGATTGATTCACCCGGTGCTTATCGATACCGACCATCGATTGGTGGCCGGGTATCGTCGTCTCTGTGCTGCGCGGAAGCTGGGCTGGGAAAACATCGACGTACGAATTGTAGATGTAAAAAGCAAAAAAGAGAGATTACTGCTGGAGATCGAGGAAAACCGATCTCGCAGAAATTTCAGCCCGGAGGATCTGGACAGGGCTCGCAAGCTGCTGGACAGATCGGACCGTATGGGTTTCTTTTCAGCCCTCTGGTCCTCTTTTCTGGATTTTATAGAAAGGATTGTATTCTTCTTTCGAAGAGGCTCTGCCGGGAAGGATTGATCCCTGGCTTTCTTGAGCTTCTGCCACCCTGATTCTCATATGAGAATGTTTCGCCGGAGCCTTCGGATGTGATCCGGAGTCATTTGTGGTAAGATTGCCAGCCCTGGTTCGGTCGTAGCCGGTATCGGTCCTTAATTGCCGGAATCAGTGACATTTTTTCCTGCCTTTTAATCATTGATTCCGTATCCACCCTCTGGAGTGTCGTAGTTATGCAGGAAAGCTTTCTTGATCGATTCGAAAATTGGGCCGAAACCGGGATGGCGTCCGGATTGCCTGCTCCCCTTCCTACGAAGGAGGAGGGTCTGGCATTGCTTTCGGATGCTCCTCTGGACAGGATTCTGGAGCTGGCAGAGAAGCCGCGGCAGTTCTACTTTAAGAATCTGGTTCGCGCCCATATCCTGAACAATATCAAGAACGGAAATTGTCCCGAGGATTGCGGTTACTGTGCTCAACGCAGAACTGCCGAAGGAGTGCCTCAATACACATTAAAACCTGCAGAAGAAATCCTGGAAGAGGCTCGGGCAGCAAAGAAAAATGGGGCTTTTCGTTATTGTCTGGTTACTGCCGGTCGCGGTCCTTCCCGAAGACAGATCGAGTCATTTTCCAGCGTCATTCGTCAAATCAAGTCAGAGTTGGGGCTGGAGGTATGTCTCAGTGCCGGCATCCTTACCGACCCGGAGTCTGCGAAAATCCTGCAGGAAGCAGGCCTGGATCGATACAATCATAACCTGAATACCAGCGAAGAGCATTACGGAGATATTTGCCAGAGTCATACCTACGGAGACCGGGTAGGTACCCTGGAAAATCTCCACGGACATGGGGTGCATCTATGTAGCGGTGTGATTGCCGGGATGGGTGAGTCCGATCCAGATCTGGTGCAGGTAGCTCTTGAGCTTCGAAGGCTGGAAGTGGTTTCCATTCCGGTTAACTTCTTTCTACCGGTTCCGGGGCATGCAATCGAGAATCCGCGCACATTCACCGAAGAGCAATGCCTTCGAATTCTAGCTTTGTTTCGCCTGGTGAATCCATCTTCGGAAGTGCGAATTGCGGCTGGTCGTGAGCATTATCTAAAAACCCGTCAGAGCGATGCGCTGCGAATAGCCAATTCGCTGTTTATTTCCGGCTATTTAAACGTAAAGGGGTCCAATGCCAGCGAAACCGCTCAAATGATTGAAGATGCAGGCTTTGTTATGGAGCTTTCGGAAGGGGAGGCCCACGGTAGTATGGTTGCTTCGGATTCGGGAGCATCAGAGGACCTTACATTAAAGGATCTATCGGATCTCAGACCTTTTGCGAGCAAATAAGCAGGCCGAGTAATCCGGGAAGGTGTTGGGCGCTCGAGTATGCGGCCGCAGGTATCCTCCGGCATTTCGCTGGCACCTCAAAAATACAATCCATAGGGTAGATCCGGTCTATTGCCGTTTCCTGGAATTCCTGCCACGCAATACGTATCGCTGTCATCTCATCGCATACTATTGCATACTATCGCAATCAATCGGCGAGCTGGAAATCTATCATCGCAATCTGTGCCTTCGCAGGCAGTAAAATGAACTCGCCTTTGGATACCCAACGTTCATTTGAATCGCTTCATTGGGGGCCCGGGTAAGCCCATCACAATGTGACATAATCCGACATCTAGCGCCCCGGAAAAATCGTTAAAAAATAGGTAACCTGGACATAAAAAGGGATTGACCGAGTACCCGACCCTGACTACCCTGCCTTTCCCGACGCGGTGACGCGCAGGGAAAACTGGATCGAAAGCCCTTCGATCCTCGCGGAAAAAAGGGCAGATTGATCTAAAAATTGTTTGACAGGCCAGCCTCCAACAAAAGGCTGCCTTCTTGCCAGCAACACTGGCAGTTGCGCAGGGGACGAAGCCCCATCAGGTGGAAGCCCATTAGACTGCGCGGCATTCTTGATCTTTAAAATCCAGATAGAGACAATCACTCAATAAAGAGTAAAGTCAGTTGGATTTCAGTCATGGGTCTTACGCGAGTCTTCGGACTCGCTGCTCGTTACGCGAGCGCTGCCGAAAGGCAGATCAAGGTGTGAAATCTATCGCAAGATAGGTT
>MDSW01082241.1_pt1 | contig 203212 bp, 202 predicted proteins | sample 811171 | NCBI WGS metagenome assembly MDSW01 (sample SAMN05326641, study PRJNA326480) | marine metagenome | isolation source: seawater | place: Atlantic Ocean: North West | collected 2012 | reverse complement strand
CGTTTAACTCAGCTTTATAGTCAAAGACCATAAGTTTCGTAGAACGAAAAAAAAAACTTTTTCGTTTAACTCAGCTTTATAATGCAAAACAATTTAAATTTTAGCTTATGTTTTTATGTCGATAAAAAATGCTTTTTACGCTCAATCAGGCGGTGTTACCGCTGTCATCAATGCTAGTGCTTGTGGCTTAATAGAAACGGCGCGCCAACACAACGATAAAATTGCTCACGTTTATGCGGGGCGAAATGGCATTATTGGCGCGCTAACCGAAGACTTAATCGATACTAATGTAGAGTCGGCAGAAGATATCGCGGCACTGCGATATACCCCTTCCGGCGCATTCGGCTCGTGCCGCTACAAATTAAAAAGTTTTGAAGAAAACAGGGCTGAATATGAACGTCTAATTGCTGTTTTTAAAGCGCATAATATTGGCTATTTCTTTTACAATGGCGGGGGTGACTCTCAAGACACGACGCACAAATTATCCCAATTGAGTGAATCGTTGGGCCACGATCTTCGTTGTATCGGTATTCCTAAAACAGTCGACAATGATTTACCTTTAACTGACAACTGCCCTGGTTTTGGTTCTGTTGCTAAGTATGTTGCTGTTTCTATTCGTGAAGCCGGGTTTGATGTCGCCTCAATGGCTCGCACCTCTACCAAAGTTTTTGTGCTGGAGGTGATGGGACGCCATGCAGGCTGGATTGCTGCGGCTGGCGGCTTAGCTGCTGAAAAAGAAGGGGATTCACCGCACATTATCTTGTTTCCTGAAAGAGTCTTTGATCAGGAAAAATTCTTGTCTAAAGTAGATGAAACCGTCAAAAAACATGGGTTCTGCTGCATTGTTGTATCCGAAGGTGTTAAAAATGCAGACGGTAAATTTTTAGCTGAAGCGGGCACCCATGATGCCTTTGGACATGCTCAATTAGGTGGCGTTGCCCCCGTGGTCGCCGACATGATTAAAACTAAATTTGGCTACAAGTACCACTGGGCTGTGGCTGACTATTTACAGCGGGCTGCACGCCATATCGCATCTAAAACCGATGTTGAGCAAGCTTATGCCATGGGCAAAGCGGCTGTTGAATTAGCCCTCGCAGGTAAAACGGCCGTCATGCCCACCATTGTTAGAACCAGCAATACTCCCTACCAATGGGATATTGGTTACGGAGAATTAAAAGACGTCGCCAACGTAGAACAAAAACTTCCAGCGCATTATATCCGTGAAGATGGTTTTGGGATTACCGCTGAATGTGAAGAATATCTACGGCCGCTGATTATGGGCGAAGACTACCCACCCTACGTCAACGGCTTACCTCATTATGTTCAGTTAAAAAACAAAGCCGTTGAAAAAATCTTGAACGAACCTTTCGACGTATAAGCAGGCATGGGGCCAATACTTCATTTTATTTCGCGTGGTATGGCGCCATTAACCCTTTTATGTGCATTGGTCGCATTTTACCAGCCCGCTATCTTTATCGTATTTAAGCCTTATTTTTTATGGCTTTTTGCTGCATCCATGTTTGCCCTGGGTGTCGTTCTGGAGCCTCTCGAACTTAAAACAACCCTGCAAACACCCAAGCCCATTCTAATTGGTGTACTAAGCCAATATAGCCTTATGCCTCTACTGGGTGCATGCGCTGCCTGGTTTGCCGGCCTACCTCCTGAACTCGCCTTAGGTGTCATTATTGTCGGTTGTGCCCCCGGTGCAATGGCCAGCAATGTCATTGTCTTTTTAGCTGGTGGCGCTGTCGCTTTTTCTGTCACCCTCACAACGATTGCCACTTTCTTATCACCTGCCTTAACGCCGTTACTGGTCAAGTGGCTGGGGGGAGCCTATCTGCCCATTCCTTTTTGGCCGATGATGAAAACTATTTTATTAACCGTTCTATTGCCTTTAATGCTAGGTATGACCGCTCGACAAGTACTTGGTAAAAAGGCGGTTCCCTTAATTGAATTTGCGCCTACCATGGCCTCACTGGCAATTATCATTATCTGCGCTTATGCCGTTGCGGCCAATCATGAACGTCTGAGTCATATTGATAGTTCACTGTTTTTAGTCATCATTGCCGTTAATGCCTTAGGTTATCTTTTAGGTTGGGCTGTCGCTCGACTCTCTCAATTTAGCCATCCTTACCGGTTGACCTTAGCCATTGAAATAGGCATGCAAAATGCGGGACTGGGTGTTGCGTTGGCTTTAAAACATTTTTCACCCGAGACGGCTTTGCCGGGAGCGCTATTTGCCGTTTGGTGTGTCTTAACCGGTGCAGGTGCCAGTGCCTGGCTTCGGCGCCAACATACCCACCGACAAAACTTACCGGCAAACGAAAGAACTTAGTATTAATATAGGTCTAGTTGTCTAACGACAACAACCTGGAGACACCATGATTCACTGTATTAATAAACTTCAATCCATGCTTGATGGCACTCGATCAATTGATTTTTTAGCACCACTTGCGCTTAGGCTCTATCTCGCCCCCATTTTTTGGATGGCTGGATCTAAAAAATTAGCCTCCTTCGACAGTACCGTTGATTGGTTTGGCAATACCGACTATGGGCTCGGACTTCCTTTCCCTTATCTCATGGCTGGGTTAGCAACCTGGGTGGAAATCGTCGGTGCGCTTCTATTAGTGGCTGGCTTAGCTGTCAGATGGATATCAATTCCCTTAATGGTCACGATGGCGGTTGCTGCGGTGACGGTTCACATGAAAAATGGTTGGTTGGCCATTGCTGAGGGCGATGGTTTTTTTTCTAGTGAACGCACAGAAGGTGCGATTGAGCGTTTAAGCATCGCTAAAGATATTTTGCGTGAACACGGCAATTACAGTTGGTTGACAGAAAACGGGAGCTTTGTCATCTTGAACAACGGCATTGAATTTGCGGCTACTTATTTCATTATGTTGCTGGCTTTGTTTTTTATTGGCGCAGGAAAATACCTGAGCTTAGACTTTTGGCTTGCAAAAAAATTTAGGCGTTAATCAAATATAGGGAGTTTTTTTCAATGGATTTTTCGTGGTATTTATCTAGAATCATCGAGCTGATCAGTGCGTTCTTTATACTGACCGCTGTCGCCTTATTGATTTACTCGGTTATTATTTATATTAAAGATAGTCGACAAAAAAAATCCACTATTCTAAGAAACTACCCATTAATCGGGCGGTTTAGGTTTTTATTCGAAAAAGCGGGTGAGTTTTTCAGGCAATATTTCTTTGCCATGGACCGTGAAGAACTGCCCTTCAATCGTGCACAAAGAAGCTGGGTTTATCGTGCTGCAAAAGACCTCGATTCTACCATTGCCTTTGGCTCAACCAAGGACCTAAGGCAAGCAGGGGCAATTATTTTTGTTAACTGTCCTTTCCCAAAACTGGACCACGAAAATGCGGCGTTGGGACCCATCATGATTGGCCCTTATTGTGATCAGCCTTATTCAACCTCCTCTGTTTTTAATATCTCCGGTATGAGTTTTGGTGCCATTTCTAAACCCGCCGTTCAGGCTCTTTCTCATGGCGCTAAAAAAGCGGGTTGTTGGTATAACACAGGTGAGGGCGGGTTATCGCCTTATCACCTTGAGGGAGGGTGCGACATTGTTTATCAAATCGGTACCGCCAAATATGGTGTACGGGATGAATTCGGTCGTTTAAGCGACGTAAAACTCAAGGAAATCGCAAAGCACCAGCAAGTTAAAATGTTTGAAATTAAACTAAGTCAGGGCGCAAAACCTGGAAAAGGTGGTATTTTGCCTGGCTTAAAAGTCACTCAAGAAATTGCAAATATCCGAGGAATCCCGGCTTTTGTCGATTCTATCAGCCCCAACCGTCACGCTGAAGTCAATTCACCCGCTGAATTATTAGACCTCATTCATCATATTCGCGTGGTGACTGGCAAGCCTGTGGGTTTTAAAACGGTCATCAGCTCTTGGGACTGGCTGGAAGAACTCTGCGAACTGATCCAGTCCCGAGGTGAGGAATCAGCGCCAGACTTTATAACAATTGATGGAGGTGATGGGGGTTCAGGCGCTGCACCGATGTCACTCATGGATAATGTTGGACTTCCCCTCACAGAAGCCCTCCCGGCCGTTGAAAATGTGTTAATTGAATATGGCTTGCGAAAACGCATTCGCCTTATTGCTTCTGGAAAACGCATCAACCCAACAGAAGTTGCATGGGCTTTGTGTGCCGGTGCCGACTTTATTACCTCTGCGCGGGGGTTTATGTTTGCTCTAGGCTGTATACAGGCACTTCAATGCAACAAAAATACTTGCCCAACCGGCATCACTACGCATGATAAAGAACTTCAACGCGGTTTAGACCCAACTAACAAGGCGGATCGTGTGGCTAACTATCAAAAAAATTTGGTGAAGGAAATTTCAATAATCGCCCATTCATGCGGCGTTTCCGGCCCTCGGCGCTTAAATCGGCACCATGCCCGCATTGTGATGTCTAACGGCCTCTCTACTCCATTAAATGAGCTACAACCTTACCCGGACTCTTACTCAGGTGCTCATCATTCCCCGTCCTCAAATAGCACACTCGATAGAAACTAACGCCTCTAAATAACGTGGAACCACATCGGTTGCAGAGCCGTAAATTTTTTCCTTGAATTCCGACTCAACCAAAGAAGGCGCCATGTTCAGTTCCACCGTGTGGGCGCCAGCCTGGTTTGCAATTTGAACAAACCCCGCGGCGGGATAAACATTCCCAGACGTGCCTATTGAGATAAATACATCGCATTGCTCTATCGCTTCGTAGATCTTATCCATTTGATAAGGCATCTCACCGAACCAAACAATATCTGGACGTAACGTATGACTGAGTTGACAACATGCACACTGGTCATCCACGCCCAAATCAGCCCTTATTGCATACCTGTTGCCTGTCTTTTGACAATAACTTTTCAACAACTCACCATGCATATGGATGATATTTTTGCTTCCTGCGCGTTCATGTAAATCATCAATATTTTGAGTGACCACCAAAACCGAAACATGTTCATTTTGCTCCAGCTGCGAAATCGCAGTATGGGCTCGATTTGGCCTTACTTCATGACTTAATAAGTGTGCGCGGCGCCTATTGTAGAATCGATGCACAAGGCTCGGATCACGCTCAAACGCTTCGGGGGTCGCTACGTCTTCTATTCGGTGGTTTTCCCAAAGCCCATCATTCGCTCTAAACGTTCTGATACCTGATTCGGCCGACACACCCGCACCGGTTAAAATAACAATTGATTTAGTTTTTTCCACCCACTACCCCCTCATACCCTTCTTTGTACGTCTTAAAGATGAATGAATAACCTGATGCACATAAGCGTGAATTATCTAATTGCTTATTTTGATTAACTTGATCGATGTTTGTTAAAACCTCGCACGGTTGTAATGACAACTTGTTAACCAAGTAACTGGCCACCTCCCATTTTGGGGTCGGCGCACAATCTGTTGCAAGATAAATACGTTCAATTTGTTCTTGACCTATTTTCTTATTCAACAAATGCTCAAGGACACCAACGCAATCATCCCGATGAATTCTGTTTGTGTAATACGGTGGATTTTTTTGGATTTTAGCGCCTTTTTTGAGCTGTTCTATAAAATAATTTGACCGTCCGTAAATGCCAGAAAAACGAACAATGGTTGTCTGTTGGCTATACGATAAGAACTTATTCTCAGCATCCAGGAGCAGCTGACCTCTTTGCTCTTTTGGGTTGGCTGTTGTTTTCTCATTGACTTGTTCACCTTTACATTCCCCATACACCCGACTGGAAGAGACAAAAGTCACTGGCCGATCCAACCCTTGCCGCCGTAATGAGTTCAACAGGTTATCAACACCAACTTCAAAAACCGCTTGGTAAGCGTCAATACTGCGTCCACTTGGCGAAAGAATATACACCAGTTGATCATAATCCAATGCTACAGCGTCCATTTCATCTGCATTCGTTACATCAGCCTGTATAAACTTAACGGGCGATAAACCAACAGGCTGCGTCCGCCTCAGCCCTGTTACCTCATGGCCTTTTCTTGATAAGTTTTTTGCCAAAGCGCCACCAATATCGCCACAGCCCATTATTAAAATACTGGCCATTGTTACTCCGTTTGCTTATTTTTTTCTTCTATCCATAACGACATATATTTCGTACTTTTCATCCGATGATGCTTCAACATGCCGCCTTGAAAATTCTGCTGACGATGAGCGTTTAACTCTTCATAAATAGATAGCAACTTATCCATTAATGCCTGCGAAAAAACTGATGAAGAATAGCAATGATGCAAAATATCGACACCGTACGACTGACATGTATGCCAATGAGCTTTATCGCCATACAATGAAACAGCTGACTCAGCAATGTCCTGTGGTACCTCTGCTATATAACCATTCCAAGGCAAATTATCGTGCATGCCTTCCGCCCCTATGGCTGTAGTAATGCTGGGTGTACCAAATTCCATCGCGTCTAATAATTTTCCTTTTAAGCCCGCCCCAAATCGTAACGGAGCTAAACAAACCCTTGCTTTCTGCATAACCTCTTGTACCGCTATCGCCCTCCCCTTTATATGAAACCCGTCTTCCGGTTTATCTAGCTGGGTTGCTTTAGGCGGAGGATAAGCACCGTAAACAAACAGTTCTGCCTCAGGTAACTTCTGTTTGATGAGCGGCCATATTTGTTGCTTCAGGAATTGAACAGCATCCCAATTTGGCGCATGTTTAAAATTTCCAATACTTATAAAACCTTTCCTTTGTTCATAACTTGGCCACGAATCAACTCGTTGCTGTATGTCTTTTTCCTGCACAACAAATGGAAAGTAAACCAACAGCGCCTCATCAATTTTATAAACCGTTTTCAGTAACTGCATCTCAACCTGAGAAATCACCAACGTTAAATCCGTGCGCAAAATACTGGCTATCTCCCTATAAGCCAGCTCATGGGTTAAATCTGATTGAGTAACCTGCCTACCTTGCTTTACTGCCAGCTGACGCGCCTGCCTCAAACAATGTAAATCAGAGGTTTCTAACACGGTCATTGCCTCTGGACACTGCTGCTCGACCCTCCAGGAGAACTGCTCTTCGATCATGAAGCGATCGAATAAAACAATATCGGGCGACAGGGCTCTAATAAAAGCATCAAAAGCACTATCATTAACTGCCACCGCTTGTTTTTTTATATTTAAGGCATCAAGTGGATAACAGTATTCTGACTCAGCAGCCGTGCAAGCGTAGGTAATCGACCAGGCTTGCTTGTGAAACAGTGACAGCAAATCAACCATTCGTCTACCAGCGGCAGAGGAGGTTGGCTCAGGCCATAACGAGGCTATAATCAATATCTTCATTGTTTTATTTTATCGTGTTGCATAAAAAAGGGCCGGTAAAAACCAGCCCTTTTAACTAACGAGTTATTAATATTTATTTACTCTCTTCACGTTCTTTAGCTTCCTTAATCACTTCTTCAGCAACATTTTTAGGACACGGCATGTAGTGAACAAATTCCATAGAGAACTGGCCACGACCTGATGTCATTGTACGAAGATCACCAATGTATCCAAACATTTCGCTTAGGGGTACTTCAGCTTTAATGCGAACACCCGTTGCGCCAGCGTCTTGAGACTTGATCATGCCACGGCGACGGTTAAGGTCACCAATCACGTCACCGACGTGATCATCCGGTGTAAATACATCAACTTTCATGATCGGCTCCATCAATTGTGCACCCGCTTTAGGCATAGATTGACGGTAAGCCCCGTTTGCTGCCAATTCGAATGCAACTGCAGAAGAGTCAACTGCATGGAAAGCACCATCCATCAACGTGACCTTAACATCCACACAAGGATACCCTGCTAAAACACCTTTGGCCATTTGCTTTTCAAAACCTTTTTCTACAGCAGGCCAGTATTCACGGGGTACGTTACCACCCGTTACTTTAGATTCAAAACTAAAGCCTTCGCCTGTTTCTGCCGGCTCAAGAATGTAATCAATCTTACCGAATTGACCCGAACCACCCGATTGTTTCTTATGCGTATAGCTGTCTTCTATACGCTTAGTAATTGTTTCGCGGTAGGCGACTTGTGGTTTACCAACGCTAACATCAACACCATGTGTACGCTTAAGGATATCAATTTTAATATCCAGGTGAAGCTCACCCATCCCTTTAAGAATGGTCTCACCACTGTCTTCGTCTGTTTCAACACGGAATGAAGGGTCTTCTTTGATCATTTTACCGATTGCAATACCCATTTTTTCGGAACCGCCCTTATCTTTTGGCGATACGGCAATAGAAATCACAGGATCAGGGAAAATCATTGGTTCTAGTGTTGCTGGGTTTTTAGGGTCACATAACGTATGACCTGTTTGCACATCTTTCATACCCACAACCGCAACAATATCACCCGCTACCGCACCTTCTAATTCAATACGCTCATCCGCGTGCATTTCTACTAAACGGCCAATACGCTCTGTTTTACCGGTAAATGTATTTAAAACGGTATCACCTTTGTTCATCACACCGGAATAGATACGAATAAATGTTAAAGCACCAAAACGGTCATCCATAATTTTAAACGCCAAGGCGCGTAACGGACGATTTTCGTCAACGATGGCAAATTCACCGGTTTCCTTCCCTTCTTCATCCGTTTCTGGCTGGGGCTTAACTTCTGTTGGGTTTGGTAAGAAATCAACAACTGCATCCAGCACTAATTGAATACCTTTGTTTTTAAAGGCTGAACCACAATACGTTGGGAAGAAATCCATCGCAATGGTGCCTTTGCGGATACAACGCTTAATATCTTCTATCGATGGCTCTTCCCCTTCAAGGTACGCTTCCATCAAATCATCATCTTGCTCAACCGCGGTTTCAATCAATTTTTCACGGTACTCTTCAACTTTGTCAGCCATATCAGCCGGCGGTTCGCTAACTGTATAATTTTCTGGTTGCCCGGAATCATCCCAAACATAGGCTTTACGTGATAACAAATCTACAACACCCACAAAGTCATCTTCGATACCAATAGGCAGCACCATAACTAACGGATTTGCATCCAGCACATTTTCAACTTGGTCGACAACGCGGTAAAAATCCGCGCCCATACGATCCAGTTTATTAACAAAAATAACTCGAGCCACCTCGGATTCGTTTGCATAACGCCAGTTTGTTTCTGATTGAGGCTCAACACCACCTGAACCACAAAACACACCAACACCCCCATCGAGTACTTTAAGTGAACGATACACCTCAATAGTGAAATCAACGTGGCCCGGCGTATCAATAATATTCATGCGGTGACCGTTCCACTCACATGATGTGGCAGCTGACTGAATAGTGATGCCACGTTCAGCTTCTTGCTCCATAAAGTCAGTGGTTGCTTCACCGTCGTGAACCTCGCCTGTTTTATGGATTTTACCGGTTAATTTTAAAATACGCTCTGTGGTGGTGGTTTTACCTGCATCCACGTGGGCGAAAATACCAATATTTCTATATTTGGATAAGTCAGTCATAAGTCTACGAAAGTTAAGTTAATAAAATGTTATCCAAACAAAAAGCCAACGCTCTCGTTAAAAGATTATTCGTTTGAATGAACTCATTATTGTATCACTTAAATAAATCTGATGGATACACTACGCTAAATTATTAACCAACGGCTGCCTCTCGGCTGATCACTTTTGCAAAAGAAGGTCTCGCACTCATTCGATCTCGATAATCATCCAGCACTTGAGAGCCCGAGGCAACGCCAAAAGCATCCGCCCATCGCAGTGTATGTGCCAACAAAATATCAACCGCAGAAAACTGATCACCCAACGCAAATTTTTTGCCTGAAAGATTCTTCTCTAAGGCTTTGCAAGCTTTTAAAAATTCCCAACGCGCGACGTCAAGAATAGCCGGAACACGTTTATCTTCAGGAAAAACAAACGTATGTTTACCAATCGTCCATAAGGGCTGCTCAAGCTCTGTCAAAATAAAAAAACACCCTTCATCGTATTTTGCTCTTTGCTGCGTTCCAGCAGGCGGGATCAAGCCTTGCGCAGGGTACTTGTCGCCTAAATAAGTCACTATTGCCGCAGACTCAGTCAAAACAAAGCCCTCATCATCAATCGCTGGGACTTTACCGTCAGCATGTATTTTTAAATAGTCTGCGGTTTGACCTTCTCCTTCTAGCAGCTCTATCTTAATGAACTCATAATCAATCCCTAATTCTTCTAGCATCCACACCACACGCGTACTTCTGGATCTAGGGTAACCGTATAATTTAATCATCCGTCTTCTCCTTGTTGATTCTCTTCTCTTACCTCTTTTTTACACCACCATCACCAAACGATAAGCAAATACAAAAAACCCCGGTTTAACCGGGGTTTTCAACGCGACTAGGAACTTAAAGGTTATATCCCGTTTCTTCGTGCGAAACAACATCCAACCCTTGTTGCTCTTCTTCTTCGTCGACCCTTAAGCCATTTGTTAATACACTAACCAATTTCAAAATGACATACGTTGCAACAGCCGTAAACGCTATCGTTGATAAAACACCGGTCAATTGAACAGTAAACTGCTCGGCGATCGTCGAAAGGCCGTCGGCAAACCCATAGCCACTCAAGACACCCAATTGAGTTGAGGCGAAGACAGCGACAACCAAAGAACCTAATATTCCCCCAACCCCATGAACGGGAAAAACATCCAAAGAATCATCTATTTTTAGTCCCCTTTTAATGTATTGAGTCGCGCTAAAACAAACCAGCCCGGCTAACAACCCAATAATCAACGCGCCACCTGGCCCAACAAAACCTGAGGCAGGGGTGATGGTTCCCAGTCCTGCAACCATGCCGGTAACCGCACCCAGAGCACTGGGCTTACCAAATTTCTTCCACTCAATGATCATCCATGTAAAAGCACCCATTGAGGCAGACATATGCGTCACGATAATGGCCATTGCCGCATCACCGTTAGCGGCCAAAGCACTTCCGCCATTAAAACCAAACCAGCCAACCCACAGCATACCCGCCCCTGCAATGGTCATACTTAAGTTATGCGGCGGCATGGGTGTGGTAGGGAATCCTTTTCTAGGGCCGATAACAAGAGCAGCGACTAAAGCTGCCACACCCGCTGTGATATGCACAACAATACCACCTGCAAAGTCATAAACACCCATCGAGCCTAACCAACCACCACCCCAAACCCAGTGAGTAACTGGCGCATAAACGATAATAAGCCAGATTGCGCTGAACAAAAGCATCGCAGAAAATTTCATTCTTTCTGCAAATGCTCCAACAACCAGAGCAGGCGTGATGACTGCAAATGTCATCTGAAACATGGCAAATAAAGATTCTGGAATATCCCCAGCTAACGATTCACGACTGATACCAGAGAACATCATCTTTGAAAAATCGCCAATCCAAGCATTTCCTTCACCAAAGGCCAAACTATAACCCACAATAAACCACAGTATTGACGCCACACAGGTAATCGTAAAACACTGCATAAAGACGGACAAAACGTTCCTGCTGCGCACGAGTCCGGCATAGAACATAGACAGCCCCGGAATGGTCATAAAAAGCACCAAGGCTGTGGAGGTTAATATCCAAGCGGTGTTCGCTGCATTCAGTTCCTCAGCAAAGGCGATTCCGGGCACAACCAGCAGACTAAGAAGTAAGCCGTAATTCATTCTTCTTGCACTCATTTATAGCGCCTCATGACCTGTTTCACCGGTACGAATTCGGATCACTTTTTCCAAACTCGTGACAAAGATCTTGCCGTCACCAATTTTCCCGGTATTCGCCGCGCTAATAATTGCCTCTGTTGCCACCTCTAACTGATCGGTAGTCACTGCAATTTCCAACTTGACCTTGGGTAAAAAATCCACCACATATTCGGCACCACGATACAACTCTGTATGCCCACGTTGTCGCCCAAAGCCTTTTACCTCAGTCACCGTAATGCCTTGAAAACCAGCATCTGACAAAGCTTCGCGCACATCTTCTAACTTAAAAGGTTTAATAATTGCTGTTATTAATTTCATGCCAATCCCACTTATTCTTTTTCTAAGAGGCATCAATTCTGCATCAATGCGGGGCATTCATCAACCTATTTTGGTGCATCCTTAACGGTTGCATCGGTCTATTTTAGGGAGCGTTAATCAAGCCCTCATGCACCCAATGCTCAAAAATGTCGCGCCAACTCAAATTGGACTATGTCATCATGACGCAAAGACGTTAATGGATCGACAGACGAACCCGCCGAAATAATCCTCACTTCGGCACGAAGCACCCAAGAGGCTCCAAAACGTCGGCTGGCTTCTATGTTATAGAAACGGGCGTTGTTATTGACATCATTGATCACACCGAGCAGCACTTCACTGGAGGCGGCATCATTCATTGCTAATCGCCCACCCAGAAATAGATCATTATCAAAAGCAGTCGTTGCATTCGAGCCGCGGTCATCATACAAATATTCTGCGATAACACCAACGTCTGCCGCGGAATCAAACACACCCACAAAGGTGTATTCAAAACCCAGTGTAAAAGCATTATAGGTGTCAGCCTGACCACTTCGGTGGATCAATTCAAATTTCCATAGCCATTCATCTAATGTCGCTTGAATGTCGATACCTGTTTGGTTGATGATGTCGTAAAAAGGAAGCAAGGTCAGTCCTTGAGCTGTTGGTGTTGGAATAATGCGCGGCTCACGGCTTGTACCATAAAAATGAGAGACGCCAACATCCCAATCATCAAAGGTTTGGCTCCATCGAATGGCATAGTCAACGTGTTTATTTTTTGCCGCTGATTGATAGATGGCATGATCGTCTATAGCAGGGTTTGACCGAAAGCGACCATCTTTCCCAGGAAAAGTTCGTTCTCTAAAGCCCGGCAACACAAAAAAATCAATAGCCCCCCAGTCCTTTAACAGCGTGAAGTTAATCATGGGTTGGCCCAATTTGTCTTCACCATCAATATTTTCCACCAGATCCGTCTGATTAATAATATCGACCAAATGTTGAGATTCAGCGACGCCCCAAAAGACTTTACCAACACCTACGCGCAGCTCCCAATCATCGACTGCACGCATCCAAATTAATTCACGAATATCAACATGACTCCGTTTGGCATCGTGCTCATCCCAGCGTATAAATGGAACAAACGTCAAACTGTCATCCTCCCAGCTATGATAAAACTCGGGCTCTGCAGAAAATGATGCGCTGCCACCCTCAAATTGCTCTGCATTTAAGGCGGATTGAGGGAAAAAGCTATATTCAGCTGCCAGATAACCCGACCATTCACCCGCCAAGGTTATTGAACACACCAACGACATGATGGACAGTAAAATAAGGCTTAATATGTTTTGGCTTTTTCTGGCATGCATCGTTATCACTCTTTACTTCAGTCTATTTTGCCCTTTTTAAGCTGGCTTTACTAAAATCACGCTCACTCAAGCCTGTCTGAAATTGATAATCCGAAAACTCCAATAGCGTTTCTTTTTTTGTTTGATGATTCACCATATTCATCGTAGCGGGACGCCAATATTTTCCTAAATACTGTTGATAACCCCCAGCAACCATGGTTTTGAGTAATACATTTTTTCGATCATAAAACTCGATTTTCAACGGCTGATAAATGCGCTTACTCATCCAGATGACTGAACGTGTGTACCCAGAGTATTTGTAATTAGGTCGTGCTTCAAAAACAAAGGCTTCTTCACCCTCGATCACGTCATCCTTTAAATACAGGTAGTTATATTTTTCAACTTCACGAGAGGCCAGATCTTCAAAAGCAAATTCGCTCCCCATAAAAGGGCCGGATTTATTTTTTGATGAAATACGTTTAACACGTTTTAACGCTGGCAGATAAAGCCATTGATCATCCGCTTCTAGAATATGCGTAAATGATAAAAAGGCCGTCCCCTTTACATCAGCAGGTTTATCGAAAATAGTGAGCCCCTTGTCACCATCGCCTTGCACCTCAAGCGTTTTTGAGCGCATTTTTCTAATACTCGTATCACCGTTCGCATTTTTTAACGTCATCGTTAGCAAAGATGAAAGGTCACCAAACCCTGCATCACGCTTGTCCGCCTCTACCGCAATTTCCAACCCCTTTTCTTCCGCCGTTTGAGCCGTAACACCTAACGGCAATAAACACATGATTATGAGAATTAATTTATTCATTTTTCACCCTTATCAAATTTAAGTAATAAAACTGGTAGCAATAGAAAATCGACAACCAACGCTAAACAAATAATCCATGTGGTAAGCATGGCCATATCTGAATTCATTGTAAATGGCGATGTCATTAACACGCCAAACCCAACCATTAATACAATCGTACTCACTATTAACGCCCTACCCACGTGGGTAAAGGCGTAAGTAATCGCTTGTTCAGCACTGTATCCTTTTTCACGCCTTGCTCTTAGGTATTTACTGAGGAAATGCACGGTATCGTCCACTACGATGCCCAACGTCATGCTAACCACCACAGCCAACGCCATATTGACCTCAGCATATAACAAACCCCACAAGCCAAAACCAATCGTCAAGGGCACCAGATTTGGCACCAAGCTGATCAGCCCAACCTTCAATGAACTAAGCGCCAAAATCAGTATCATCGAGATGACGAACAAAGCCAAAATAGACCCATACAGCATCCCTTCAATATTTTTCTCTGGAATTTGCGCAAACATCATCAACGTTCCGGTGCCTTTCGTTTTCATGAATGCTGGCATATGCTCTGCATACCATGATTGCACCCGTTTTTCAAAGTTTAGTAACTCTACATTACTGAGTTCAACCATTGTGGCAATTAACCGCGTTTCAGACTTGTCTACATTCACTTGATTATTTAAATCGAGCCCATAGGGTAATGACATTTCGTACAACAAAAGATACTGCGCGGCTAATTCCCTGCTTGTCGGCAATGCATACCCGTCCTCTTCATCGCCATGCATGTTTTTATTGAGTCGTTTTATCGTATCTGTTAACACGTAACTGTTAATGACTTCGGGCTGCGCTAAAAGCCATGAATTAAATGTCTCTAGATGTTGAAGGTACTCAGGTTGACTAATCCCGCCCGGAGAACCCGCCGGTATTGCATACATTAATTGATACAGGCCACCTAAATTTTCTGTTGCAAAATCCGTATCTATTCTAAATTGCATTGATGTATCAAAATACTTCAAGAAACGCTCTTCAGGCTGATTAAAGGAGGCAAAATAGGCCGATGACAAAACCACACCGCCCATGGTAATTAATATGAAATTTTGCCTCTTAATTACAAAAGTGGCTATGGCTGATAGATAACTGACGCTATTTTGCCTTTCTTTTCGATGACGAACGGGTAAAAAGCTCATCAATGCAGGCAAAAAAGTTAGCGAAAAGCACATCGACGCAAAAACCCCCATGGCGACCAAGTTGCCTAAGTCATTAAACGGCGGCACTTCACTAAAGTTCATTCCTAAAAAGCCGACCATTGTCGTCAAACTGGTTAATATAATGGGCTGAACATTAACCCTCAAACTCTCTGTTAAAGCGAGTCGTTTAGTACTGTTCTGCTGCAGGCCGAATAAAAATGAAACCAACATATGCACACTGCTTGCAACCGCCAGCACCATTGTCATTTGTACAGATGACATTGAAGCCGGCGTTAAGGAAATACCTAAATACCCGCCTATTCCCATGGTTGTGATCACAGAAAAAATAATCACCAGCATCACGCCTACCACCGCACTGATACTGTTCAACAAGGCATAAAGCAAAACAAGCATGGCTAGAAAGCTCAATGGAACCAAGGTTGTCGAATCTCTTTCCCCTGCTTCTACAAACGCCTTATTTAAAAACGCAACCCCCGTAATATGGAAATCAATTTCGGGGTATTTAACCTTATATTGCCGAACCATCTCACGCGCATATCTCACAACAGAGTCAAGCTCGGCCTCTCTTTCCAAGCCTGGAAATTCGATGGTGATGTTGATGGCTGTTACTGCGCCATTACTTGACACCATGCGCTTTAATAGCAAGGGGTCGCTTAAGGCAATTTTTTTTATGCGCAGGATATCGCTGTCAGATAAGTTTGGGGCATCTTCATACAAATTTTCAACAATCAAATCATCGTCTTCTGCATACGTATTTTGAAAGTTTTGAATCGAATCAACACGTCTTGAATACGGCATTTGCCAAGATGACTCAGTCAACGCTTCGATCATAGCTAAAACAGCCGGTTGAAAAACATCGCCTTTTTTGGGCGCAACAAGAATGAACACATTATCCGACTTGGTATAGGTTGCCTCCAACGCATTAAAAGCTAATAAATCGGGGTTATCCTCGGTAAAGAAAACACGGTAGTCCGTGTCAAAACTCAAAAACTTTAGCCCATTGGCTGAGACAAGCACAATGATCACACTCAACACGATAAGAGGGATTCGGCATCTCATCACCCAATCACTAAAATAGCGTTCAAAAAAGTGCATGCAAATTCCTTAGGTCATTAGGGCGATAGTGTGGGCCGTTTGGCACAGAACATACTGTAACAAGAACCCAGGCTTAGAACGACTCACTACAAACAACTCCCTATGGCTTTTCTTTATCAAATTTAATCAACAAACCTGGTAAAAAAAGGAAGTTTGCCACTAAAGCGGCAATAATGATCCAAACCGTCAAAATGGCCATGTCCGTTGTCATCGCAAAATGCGATGCCATCAAGGTACCAAAACCCGCAACTAACACCAATGTGCTGATGCTCAACGCTTTACCAACATGCGTAAAGGCATAGGTGATCGATTGCTCGGTGGTATACCCCTTTTCACGTTTAGCACGCAGGTATTTACTCAAAAAATGCACTGAATCATCGACGACAATACCCAGAGTCATGCTGACAACGACCGACAACCCCATATGAACCTCACCGCTCAAAACGCCCCATAATCCAAAACCAATAGCCGCCGGCAAAATATTTGTCATCAAGCTAAACAGCCCCATTTTAAAGGACCGAAGTGCAAACATTAAAATGGCAGAAATAATAATTAATGCCAACACCGAGCCCACAATCATGCTGGTCGTATTGGTGTCAGCCAAATGAGAAAACATCATCAATGTTCCTGTTCCCGTGGTTTTCATTGAGGCAGGCGCGTTCTCTCGTAACCAGGCCTGAGCCCTGTCTTCAAGGGCCATTAATTCGTTATTCGTCATATCCTGTATGGTCACCACGACACGCGTGGCGGATTTATCAACATTCACTTGGTTATTTAAATCCAAACCATACGGCAGCGACATTTCATACAACAGCATATACTGTGCGGCCAATTCACGACTTTCAGGCAATGTATACTTATCAGGGTCGTCGCCATGCATATTCTTATTTAACCGCCTCATGGTGTCGGTAAAAACAAATACACTGATAGTTTCAGGTTGCTCTCGATACCAGGTCGCAAACTTCTCCAGATTTTGCAGATACTCCGGCTCACTAACGCCCCCGGCTGTTTCCGCTGGCATTGAATAGGTTAACTGGAATGTACCACCCATAATGTCCAGTGTCGCATCAGAATCTATACGAAATTGAACGGTTTTATCAAAGTACGTTGTAAAGTGCTCTTCAGAGGTGTTGAGTGGAATGCCAACAGAAGAAATAACCGCTACAACACACATAACGATTAATAGTCGGCGATGATATTTTATGGAAAACAGTGACAGCTTTTCTAAATATTTAACCGAACCATCCTCACCCAGTTTTACCCTAACGGGTAAAAAGCTCATCATTGCCGGCAAAAAAGTTAATGACAGCACCATAGAAACAAAAACACCCACCGCCACCAGGTTACCAAGGTCTCTATACGGCGCAGACTCATTAAAATTCATCCCCAAAAAGCCGATTATTGTGGTCACGCTCGTTAAAATAATTGGCAGCATATTAATGCGTAAGCTTTCTTTTAATGCATCCACTTTAGCGACGTTATGTTGCAAGTCAAAAATAAACGTCACCAGCATATGTACGCTATTCGCCACTGCTAAAACCATGATCATTTGACCTGATGAAACCGAGCCAGGTGTTAACAAGACACCTGCATAGCCCCCCAACCCGAAAGCGGTGGCTGTCGACATCAATATGATCAACGTCACGCCAAAGACTGCGCTGAGGCTTCTCAGCAAGAAAACTAAAAAAAGAACCATCACAAGAAAACTGATTGGAAACAGCGTGCTGCCATCACTCTGCCCCGATTCCACAAAGGCATTATTCATAAAGGCCATACCCGTCACATAGAAGCGGACGTTCGGGTACTGTTCTTGATATTTTTTAACCAATTCACGTGAATACGCAACGACCTCGCGCAGCTCTCCTTGCGGGTCAACCTCCGGAAATTCGATCGTGACATTGACTGCTGTCGCTCGGCCATCTTTAGAAATCATTCTTTTAAATAACAACGGCTCAGTCAATGCAATCGACTTAATATATTCAATATCTTCTTCTGCTAACGATTCCGCATCAACATACAAATCCTCTACAATCAGATCATCTTCTTCTGCATAGGTGTTTTGATAATTTTGAATCGAATCCACACGGCGTGAATGAGGAATTTGCCAAGCCTCTTCCGTTAATGCTTCTATCAGCGCTAAATATTCTGGTTGAAAAACATCACCATTCTCTGGCTCAACAAGAATAAACACATTATCAGACTTTGTATAAGTCGCCTCATTCTGATTAAACGCGATTAAGTGCGGGCTGTCTTCTCTAAAATAGACCCGATAATCGGGTGTAAATCCAAGGTACTGGACACCAAATGACGATGCCGCCACCACAACTATACTGAGCACAATGATGGCCAAACGATAGCGCATGACCCATTCACTGAACCGAGTTTCTAAACGATGCATTTACAACCTCTTATTTAATTCGTAAGTACTGACTGTTTAGCCGTACCCGTTACTTACCCTGCTACTTTTTACACCCAACCCGCTTTAATATTAGCTTGCCGAGCTAACTCTTGTTCAGCTTCGTTTGCCATCTGTTCATCCCAAAGTGCTAACTGCGGTTTAACAATTTTACTTTCCCAGATGGGTGGCACAAACGCACAAACAAAGCACAACGCTATGCTCGGTAATTGTGGCGCATCAGGGAAGGGCTTTAAATCAGTATAATAACGCGTTGGTTTCAAATGGTGTTCCGAATGATTTGAAATTTCAAAAGAAAGAGAACGGCTTAACGGCTTTAATTGATTCCATGAATGCCGCGGTTCAATCGGTGCATCTATCTCCCGAATCAAACCATAATGCTGAGTATAATTAAAGCCACCTAATACCAGATAAAAGACAATCATTGTCAACACATACACGGGCAGCGCCTGGAGTCCTGCCACAGAAAACCAGACTGACAACCAAATAGTTATCAAAACAACCGATTGGAAAAACCGGCCCTGAGGTGACCATAACGATTTTTTATTCTTTCTCAATCGCTCTTTCTCAATTTCAAACGAGTCCATCATTTGCCCCAATAATGACCTAAAAGCAAACGTGTATACCCATTCACCTCTTCGAGGGGTGTCACTGTCTTCAGACGTGGCTACTTTTAAGTGATGACCCTTAACGTGACCCAAATCATTCATGGGCAACAAAAATACCGTTAAGTATAAGGTGCAGTAAAAGCGATCAAACCCACCAAAACGATGCATTAGTTCATGTGCAGGGGGCAACCCACCCAACGCACTTAAAAAAGCTAACGACAAGATGCAACCGCTTATTTCAATAACACTCATATCGGTGTTGTTTAGCAAATTTGCAAACATTAGCCACAAAGTCACAATTAAGGGAAATTGAAAATAAAGCACAATGTGCTGCAAACCACCCGATACGACCGGGTGTAATTTTTCATCTCGAGGCAAGCCTACATCCAGCAACACCAACAAAATAAAACCAGCCGTACCGAGCCAAACCCAAAGCCCCTCTAGATAAAAACCCAATACCCCAATGAGCAGCATAAACGAACCTGCAAAATATCGTGGGGCCGCTAATTTTTTATTTGTTTCTGTCATTTTATGTTCTCCCAATCCAAGCGTTGCGTATCAAATAGAATTTATATCATTTTATTCTAATGTAGTCTTGCCTAATATTGATGCATTCAACGAAACAGCCCGCTAAAGCTTAAACATAAACAACGCTGGAAGATATTCGCTCAGATAAAGCCTCAGTTTAAAAAACTGTACTCGCTCTCGATCGAGCACCGCCTAGCTTAGGTTCAATCTGCCTAGGCTAATCAAAAAAACACGATCATTTATGCACCTGAGCCAGATGCGATCATCAGCTACGAAGGTTCGTCTCGTGTCTTATCCGGTTCATCAATAGGCTCACTTGTTGTTTCATCCTGATCATTTGCATCATTCCCTTGCTCGGATGAAGCGTCAACATCTGCAAGAACCGACACCTCTTCCTCATCAGACACGACACTTAAATCTTTAGGTTCGGCTAATTCATCGAGCTCATCAATATCAAGCGATACTTCAATATCATCGTCGTCGACCCCCGTCGCTTCGGGCTCTTCTTCATCTGAAAATGCAATCTCATCAACTTCACTCGTATTTGAAACTACGGGCGAGGCAGTGGGTATCTCATTTTCTGTATGCAACATACTGATACGCATATGCTCGTCTGATAATTCATAAACCGCTTCGGTAAAGAAAGCAATATCATCCCCCGAAGGGTTCATTTGTATCTCTACAAACCGCTTAACACAGTCAATTTCCGCTTCAACGAGTGCCTGCGCACTTTTTTCCGCTTGACTGGCATCGACACCTATTCCCTTATAAATATCAGTCAACTTTTCTTTTCTTTCCAACTGGTTACCGCTTAACTTCTTCAGCAAACTGCTGAGCTTATTTCTCGTTAACGCTCTTTTTTTATGTGTTTTTAACGCGAAAAAAATACCGGCTCCCAGCAATATAATAACGCTCTCAATCAATATAATCAGAAGACCCTGTGTCATTTACATGCTCCTTTTTTTAACTGCCAAATCAGCACATTGACAGGGGTTTTTACACTCTTATGCACCGTCATCATCCTAATATTCAATTCGCTAACTTATTCATCAATGAGGCGTCTGCTTCTGCCTCCTTCTTTTTATAAAATTTAAACCCGAAAAAGCCTGCCCCAGCGAACAACACATTGATAATCAATACGGTTACACTGATCATCAACCAATTAGAGTCTTCCTGTGGTGATTCTTCTTCGGGTGGAAGCCCTTTACCACCAACCACTATCTCAGATAAATCTGGGCATTGAAAAATATTATCTTCAGTAACCCCTTCTTCCGGTAAAACAATACCCGCTTCAGCCAACACTTTGCTGAACACAGGTTTAATTTCCACATACTCTACTTTTGGCTTTTGATTGACATAAAACGAGAAAGCCTCAATGCGTTCAAAAGTATTCGCTTTAGCCTTTACCACCATTTCATACGGACCAACCTGTAAATTTTTGCCAATATCTACAAAGAAATATCCGCCTGTAATCATGTCTTGCTCCATTGGGATAATGTCCTTATCACCACGTTGATTTGTAATTTCAACCGTCGCTTCTATCACGCTCAGCACATTACTGTTTCGTATGAGCTTTCCCTTATCGGTCATCAACATTTTAATTCTGGTATTAGATCCAGAGAAAATTTCTGCCGGCATGTCTTCTACCGCCATCTGCAAATTCGTCGTAATAAAAATTTCGTTATCAGGATCATCAGGGGCAATCAAACGCCATGTGCCTTCCATCGGGTTCGTTACCGTTACGATGTCGTATTTTTTTTCTCTATGCCAACTGACGCCCGCCCTTTGACTACTTCGCCCGAAGTCCAAACCTTCAGGGTCATCAAGCTGTGTAGAGCCAAACCCTTTTTTTCTAAAAACAACTGCCGTAAACTGCCTGACAGTTTCATCGATGGTAAATTTATTAGCGATTAATGGAATGCTGTTTTTATCTACCAAGCGCTTATTCACTCTAAGTAACGTGCGCTCAAGTTGCTCTGATGTTTTTACTACATCAAACCAACCTAACGTTTCAGTCGACATTTTATCTAGAAAATCCACATCCGCATCTTCTGAAAACCCTATCGTATGGACACTCACCCCAACTGATTTTAAACGAGCTATTTGATGATTTAACACTCGATCCTTTGACGCAAGATTCGCCTTGTTCGTTTTACCCGACGTAATTTTGCCATCGGTTAGAAGCACAATATGACGTCGTGCGCTATCATCTTTTTCCACCCAATCTAATGATCCAACGGCGAGCGCTCTTTCAATATCAGCTGTCTTACCGGTTGAATGAATCCTGTCTAAATTTTTGAGTGCTTGCGTTTTCCAGGAAATACCCGATTTGCCTGTTTTAATCACCTCGATCGTACTTTCATCAAACATCCAGATGCCTGCATTTGCATTATTGGGCAAGAGATTGACAAACAATTTAAGGGCGGCCACCCTATGATTATTCGGGTCACTTATTTTCATTCTTTCTGACACATCAACCAGCACACGGACATCCAAATGTTTATTTTTATTAAAATCTGCCGCCTGTGCAAACGAAGCGGCCAACACCAAAAACAAAAGACAAATAACAGGTAAATGCTTTATTTTATTCATGAATCTATCAAGTGCTCTTTCAAGCACGAAGGAAGTTGATAAGGTCTATAAATCTTATATCGGCTATAGTCCAAATAACTTAAATATTAAGAAAAAAACGGTATAAAGAATCGAATAAATCAGGCAAAAAAATGAAAAAGAACGGGGCCGCCATTAGGCAATAGCGGCTTGACGGGAGCCGGTTCTTTAGGCGTTACGCTCTACTAAAACGCTGACTGCTGGCAGAGTTTTACCTTCTAAAAATTCCAGAAACGCCCCGCCGCCCGTCGAAATATAGGACACCTCTTTGGCTATATGGTATTTGTCTACAGCCGCTAACGTATCACCACCTCCAGCAATAGAAAACCCGCTGCTGGCGGCAATCGCTTGCGATAATGTTTTTGTGCCACCCGCGAACTGATCAAACTCAAACACGCCAAGCGGGCCATTCCACACGATCGTGCCGGCTGCTTTAACAATGTCTGCATATTGCATCGCTGTTTGGGGCCCTACATCTAAAATTAAATCGTCAGCTTCGACCTCTTGCACGGATTTAACAACCGCATCTGCCGTTTCAGAAAACGCCTTACCACAAACAACATCAACGGGCACGGGAATACTGGCCCCATTCTTTTCTGCTTTTGCCATTAACGCGTTAGCTTCCTTTATTAAATCAGGTTCATACAACGATTTCCCGACCGAAAAACCCTTCGCGGCGATAAATGTATTGGCTATTCCGCCCCCTACAATTAATTGATCAACTTTATCCAGCATTGAATCTAATACGGTCAATTTTGTCGACACCTTGGCGCCCCCCACTATCGCCAACATTGGTTTCGCTGGCTCAAACAGAGCTTTCCCTAAAGCCTCTAACTCTGCGGCAAGCAGCGGACCCGCACAGGCAATCGGGGCATATTTTGCCACGCCGTGTGTGGATGCTTGCGCACGATGAGCTGTCCCAAAGGCATCCATGACAAAAACATCGCACAAGGCTGCCATTTTTTTTGCTAACGATGCATCATCTGCTTTTTCGCCCACATTAAAACGTACGTTTTCACACAGAATAATATCGCCCGCTTCACCATTAACACCGTCAATCCAGTCTTTTTCTAGACGCACAGGGTGGTCCAATAGTGCAGATAAATGCTCGGCCACTGGTTGTAAACTGAATGCCTCATCATATTGCCCTTCAATTGGCCGCCCTATGTGCGACATGAGCATCACCATGGCGCCCGCTTCATGCGCGTGCTGAATGGTCGGCAAGCTGGCTCGAATTCGCGCATCACTCCCTACTTTTCCATCTTTGATAGGGACATTCAAATCTTCTCTTATCAATACACGCTGCCCTGATAAGTCTACATCTTTCATTTGGGTCATTTTCATTTGGAACCTCTCCATGGTTTTAACAAGACATCATCGCTTCTGCGGTATCTAGCATACGATTTGAAAAACCCCATTCATTATCAAACCATGCCACCACTTTAACTAAATGCCCCTGTTTAACTTTTGTTTGTGTTGAATCGAAAATACACGAAGCGGCATCATTAAGAACACGACCTGAAGCGAACGGTTCATCGTTGTATTTAAGTATTCCTGTTGTACTCAAGTTCGCTGCTTTTTTCATCAACGCATTAACGTCTGATGCCGTCGTTTGTTTTTTACTCGTGAAGGTCATATCAAGCAGTGCCACATTCAGGGTCGATAACCGGACGGAAGTACCGTCTATTCGCCCCTCCAACTCTGGCAAGATCAGCCCGATTGAATTGGGCGAAAAGGTTTGAGTTGGAATAAGCGGCCCACCCGAGTTTGAGTGTTCAATTACCCCCTCAGCCACTTGATCTTTATTGTAGGCATGCAACGTTGTGCTCAAGCCGCTCAAAATCCCCAGATGATCATTCAGCACCTTGGCCATTTGCGCCAAACAATTCATCGTGCATGAACCATTCGACACCACCTTATGGTCTGCTCGCAATACTTGATGGTTTACCCCATACACAATGGTGGCATCAACCTTATCATCAGAAAGCGTTGATATTAAAACTTTTTTTGCGCCGGCAAGGTAATGCATATAGGCCTGTTCAGCTTGCCGAAAATGGCCTGTACATTCTAGTACGACGTCAACATCTAATGCTTTCCAAGGTAATTTAACCGGGTTCTTTTGCGATAAGTAACGGACTTCATCAGCTCCAATCTTTAAAACGCCCTCACCAGCAACAACATCAAAGTCAAATGACGCCTTAGCCTCATCCCTTGTTAACCGTTCAACCGATGTTTCTATCGATTCTAATTCATTAATCGCGACCAACGTTATCTGTTTATTGCGATTGGAGTTGTACAAGGCTTTAAGCACATCACGCCCAATTCGACCAAACCCATTAATGGCGATCCGAATACCCATTTCAGCGAAACTTATAGACTATTTTTGACAGCTTCGACCAGCTTTTCCGTCGTAATACCAAAGTATTCAAACAGCTCTTTTGCCGGTGCCGATTCACCAAAACGATCAATTCCTATCACCTCTCCCTGCAAACCAACATATTTATACCAAAGACTTGTTGACCCGGCTTCAATAGCCACTCTCGCTGTCACTGAAACAGGCAGAACAGACTCTCGATAAGCATCATCTTGCTGATCGAAAACCTCAGTACTTGGCATGGAGATAACCCGAACTGGAATCCCTTCAGCCGATAATATTTGCGCTGCCGCTGTTGCTAACTCAACTTCTGAGCCGGTCGCTATTAAAAGAGCCTTTGGTTCGGCATCGCAGTCTTTCAGTATATAACCACCTTTTGAAATGAGCTCAACTTGCTCCACAGAACGAGGTTGATGCTGAACATTCTGGCGTGTAAAAATCAGCGCAGACGGTGTGGTTTCATTTTCTATCGCGCACTTCCATGCAACGGCCGACTCAACTGCATCGCATGGGCGCCACACGTCTAAATTCGGTATCAAACGCAAGCTTGAAACATGCTCAATCGACTGGTGAGTTGGGCCATCTTCACCTAGCCCTATCGAATCGTGCGTGTAAACAAAAATGTTTCTCAGTTTCATCAAGGACGCCATACGCACCGCATTGCGCGCGTAGTCAGAAAAGGTTAGAAAAGTTGCACCATAAGGGATGAACCCCCCGTGTAAGGCGATACCATTTTGAATCGCACTCATACCAAACTCTCGAACCCCATAGTGCAGGTAATTTCCATTTGCACTTTGCCCATCAACATCGACACAACCCACCCACTCGGTTAAATTTGAACCGGTTAAATCGGCAGACCCCCCTAAAAATTCGGGCAGCAATGGGCCATAAGCGTTTAACGCATTCAACGATGCTTTTCTAGAGGCAATGGTTTCAGCTTTCTGTTGTGTCGCCTGTATAAACGCTGATGATTTTTCAGCCCACTCTTCACTGAGCTCACCCGACAACCGGCGAAGTAATTCATCGGCCAATGCCGGGTATTCGATCACATACGCCTCTAATCTTTCTTCCCACTTTGATTCAGCCCGTTCGCCTTTATCAGTCGCATCCCAAGCCGCTTTAATGTCTTGCGGAATCTCAAACGCCGGGGCACTCCAGCTCAAAGCTTCACGTGTCGCTGCAATTTCATCTGCGCCCAGTGGGGCACCGTGGACATGATGCGTCCCTTCTTTATTAGGGGCACCTGAGCCAATCACTGTTTTACAACAAATCAGTGTCGGCTTATCGGTTTCTTTCTGTGCCTGTTGAATGGCTTGTTTAATATCGTCTGCATTGTGCCCATCAACATCGCGAACCACATGCCAGCCATATGATTCAAAACGCGCAGGCGTGTCATCGGTAAACCACCCTTCAACTTCACCATCGATAGAAATGCCGTTATCGTCCCAAAAAGCAATCAACTTACCTAAGCCTAAGGTTCCTGCATAAGAGCAAGCCTCGTGTGAAATACCTTCCATCAAGCAACCATCGCCCATGAAAGCATAGGTATAGTGATCAATAACGTCAAAACCCGGCTGATTAAACTGAGCTGCCAGAACCTTTTCTGCGATTGCCATGCCCACTGCATTGGTAATGCCTTGACCGAGTGGGCCAGTGGTTGTTTCAACACCCGGCGCATAACCGTATTCAGGATGACCCGGTGTTTTAGAGTGAAGTTGTCGAAAATTTTTAATGTCCTCTATGTCTAAATCATAGCCCGACAAATGCAATAAAGAATATAACAACATCGAACCGTGACCATTCGATAACACAAAGCGATCGCGGTTCACCCAATGGGGGTTTGCAGGGTTATGGGATAAAAAATCATTCCATAACACTTCAGCAATATCCGCCATACCCATCGGCGCGCCGGGGTGACCTGAATTAGCTTGTTGAACAGCGTCCATACTCAAAACGCGAATGGCATTAGCAAGAATCTTGCGTGAAGGTGTTTTACTCATGTTTATTGTTTTAACTGTTTGAAATTTAAACGCTCTGCGTTTTCGAGTGAACCGCATATTTTACACGGATTAAACGTTGCGGTCATCCGTTACGGTACCTCCATGGTTTATTTTTTGGCACCCTCAACCGATTACTTTTCAAGCCTTTTTAATCTGTCTATCAGTGTCAATGGGTCACCGTCATCATGGCAAACAGCTGAACAACCATCTCCCTCGGTACTCATCATTGACTGGCCTCATGGGCTTCCCGATCCGCTCAGGCAAAAAACCTTATGCTGAACGCCATTTAATAGAGCACCCCATGCTGGGCACTTGCTCAACAGGCCCCTTACCTGTTTTAGCCACCTCCAGCATTGCTTCCACTAACTCTCTTTTTGCATCACCGATATGTTGCTTCATGCCCGTTTCATCGAGTCGCCCACGGTACTGCAACGCCATCTGCTTGTTGTAGCCAAAAAAATCCGGCGTACAAATCGCGCCATAGGCTTTCGCAATCTCCTGCGTTTCGTCTATTAAATATGGGAAATTGTAGTTAAGGTCTTTAGCAACTCGCTGCATATTCCTATACGAGTCTTCAGGATAATCATCGGGGTCATTCGACATAATGGCAACAACACCAATAGCGTTTTTCTTTAACACGGCGACATCTTCTATCAAACGTTGCTGAATGGCTTTGACATAAGGGCAGTGATTACAAATAAACATCACCAGCAAACCATTTTTATCCGCACATTCATCACGCGCCCAATACCGTCCATCCACACCCTGCAAGTTAAAATCTGGCGCGTCTAAACCAACGTCGCAACTGGGCGTATGCATCAGTGTCATCTGGTTATTTATTCCATCGCGTTAAATAACAACAACCCACCTAAACCTCCGAGTACCCATGTAACAACTGGGGCATCGCCTAACATAAGGGGAGAGAACCCATCTAAACCTAAAATAACTGCTGCCGAAATAATCAGGCTGCCACCGCAAATAGCATAGATATTTTTACGATGATTCTTAGCCATTTGTTGCTTAATTTCTTCTAACTGCTGAGATGTCCACTTAAGTTCCAAATCACCATTTGCTACATCACTTAAAACCTTATAAGCCATCTCGGGCAGTTCGGGCAGTTTCTCACCCATGATAGGCAAGTGTTCTTTGAGCTTATTAAAGGTCGCTTTAGGGCCCATTCGGTTTTTGTACCACGTTTCTAAATACGGTTTAGCCGTTTGCCATAAATCCAAATCAGGGTATAGCTGACGCCCTAGGCCTTCTATATTTAGCAGCGTTTTTTGCAGTAAAACTAACTGAGGTTGCACTTCCATATCAAACCGGCGAGCGGTTTGAAAGAGCCGCAGTAATAAATTTCCATAGGAAATTTCTTTGAGTGGCTTCTCAAAAATCGGCTCACAGACCGCACGAATAGCGCTTTCAAACTCATCGACTCGGGTTTCCTTGGGCACCCAACCTGATTCGATGTGTAACTGCGCCACTCGACGGTAATCTCGCTGAAAAAATGCCAGAAAATTTTCTGCCAAATAACGCTGATCAGCCACTGTCACACTACCCATAATGCCAAAATCTACCGCAATATATTGACCGCTTTCTGAGGCAAAAATATTCCCCGGGTGCATATCGGCATGAAAAAAGTTATCGCGAAAAACTTGCGCAAAAAATATTTCAACACCTCGCTCAGCTAACAATTTAAGGTCAACACCTTGTTCTTTTAGCTCGTCAATCCGCCCAATCGGTGTGCCATAAATACGCTCCATTACCATCACACCTTGACGGGTATAGTCCCAGTAAACCTCAGGCACATACAATTGATCTGAATCTTCAAAATTTCGCCTTAACTGTGAGGCATTCGCTGCTTCACGCACTAAGTCCAGCTCATCATGAATGGTGTGATCAAATTCTTTAACCACTTCTAGCGGTTTTAGTCTCTTAGCTTCATCCCAGTATTTATTTGCCAGCTCTGCCAAGGTATAAAGTAAGGCCACATCCGAATGAATAATTTTTGCGATACCGGGTCGCAGCACTTTCACCACAACATCTTCTCCAGTACGCAATGTAGCGGTATGCACTTGCGCTACGGAAGCCGATGCAAGCGGACTTGGCGAAAAGTCAGAAAACACGTCCTCAATAGGAACCGCTAATGACTTTTCAATAATTTGGCGCGCCAAATCTTCTGCAAAAGGCGGTACGTTATCTTGAAGTTGGGACAGTTCTTCACCAATATCAGGCGGCAATAAATCTTGCCGTGTGGACAGTATTTGGCCAAACTTTACAAAAATAGGGCCTAAATCCTCTAAGGCTCGACGAATTCGTTCTCCTCGCGGGCCTTTTCGCTTTCCCATCCAATAACTGGGTGACAAAAAAGTAAAAAAGCGCAACGGTCTAAACAAGTGCATTGCAAAAACAAATTCATCTAAACCATAGCGTAATAACACACGTTGAATGCGAATAAGCCGAAAAGCCGTCGTGAGGTTTATCACGTTACATCCTTTGTTTCTTCATGTTCCAGGTTCTTTTGGCTCACCACGTATCGTTGAATTTTTGCTTCCAATCTATCTACCGACAAACGCAATTCATCGATGCTTCTTTTAAATTTATTCACTTCAAATCTGGAAGGCAACATGCGTTGTTCTTCACGAAAATACTCAGATACATTTAAACCGTTTGTCTTGGTTGTTTCCTGCACCCAAACCGATAGGTCGCGAACCACATTCCCAAGTTGATTCGCTACAACATCACCCGTGATTGTGGATAGCGGCTCCTCCCAATCCACTTCTATATTCTCAAGAAATGTTTGAAATTGACTACCCAGCTCGGTATCACCTTGTATGACCACATCGCCTGAAAAAAGACTCGACGTCGATGACTCACTTAAACCCATGACCGCCAACGCCCATGGCGAGCCTGAAATCGTTGTGTCAACCTCGCTTTCAAATACATCTCGAATGTCCAAACCATCCGCCGTTATAACGATGAACAGGCTAAAATCAAGCTGTTGAAAATGTAACGCCACGACTTTGCCTTGCATTTTTTCAAGCTGCTTGGGCACTTCTGGGTCGTAATCTAAATAGCGATTGATCGCTATTTGAAGTGGTTTAATGAAGGGCGTGACTAATGACACAATAATTAGAGCTTATAACCCGTATGAACAGCGACGATTCCGCCGGTTAAATTATTGACTTGGCAACGCTCAAAACCTGCCTCTTCCATCATATTTTTTAAAGTCGACTGGTCTGGATGCATCCGAATGGACTCGGCTAAATACTGATAGCTGTCTCCATCTTTCGCTACGAATTCACCAATTTTTGGCAGCAATTTAAAGGAGTACACATCATACACTTTATCCAAAACAGGGTTCACCGGTTTTGAAAACTCCAAAATAAGCAAACGACCGCCCGGCTTTAACACATCAAACATAGAGCGCAAGGCCGCTTCCTTGTCGGTAACGTTTCTTAACCCGAACCCGATGCAAACTCGGTCAAATTGATTCGACGCATAGGGCAAGCTCTCAGCATTAGCCAGGTTATAGGTTATGTTGTTTATATACCCTTTGTCGATCATCCGATCTCGACCCACACGCAACATCGCTTCATTAATATCAGCTAAAACGACGTTACCTGTTTTACCAACACGTTTTGCAAACAAGGCCGATAGATCACCCGTCCCACCAGCCAAATCAAGCACAAGATGCCCCGGCTTTACATTCGCTATTTCAACAGTAAACCGCTTCCATAACCGGTGGATACCCATCGACATCAAGTCGTTCATGATGTCGTAAGAAGGTGCAACTGAATCAAAAACCTCCCGGACTTTTCCAACTTTTTCTTCAACCGGAACATCCTTAAAGCCAAAATGTGTTGTTTTATCCACCATTACTAACCTCTATACCGTTATAAACCGGCTCAATTAAGACACCTTCTTGCGCTGATGCCCTGCCTCTTCAAGCCTATTTAAATAGTCTTGCCAGTTCTCATCTTTTTTTTCAGCCAGTTCTATTAAAAAAGGCCAGGCATATAAGCCGGTATCGTGTTCATCGCTAAAGACCAGTCGAACGGCATAATTTCCAACGGGTTCTATTGCAACAATATTGACGTCTTCTTTACCAACCTGCAACACTTCTTGTCCAGGGCCATGCCCACGCACTTCAGCCGAAGGTGAAAAAACGCGCAGATATTCACAACTCAGGTCTACTGTTCTTCCATCATCAAAACTCAACGACAATATACGGCGTTTTTGATCCAACGCTAAATCTGTGATAGCAACCATGTTTTACCTATAAAATATAGCGAGATAAGTCTTCATCTGCGGCCAACTCACCTATATGCGCATCAACATACGCGGCGTCAACCACCTCATCTAAAGCTGAGCCAGCAGGCGCTTTAAATGAAATCTCATCCAGTAAACGTTCCAGGATTGTATGCAAACGACGCGCACCAATATTTTCCGTGCCTTCATTAACTTGCCACGCCATTTCTGCAATACGTGAAATCCCATCGTCTGTAAATTGTAAATTAACATCTTCAGTTTTTAACAAGGCTGTGTATTGCTCCGTCAGCGAAGCATCAGGCTCTGTTAAAATGCGTACAAAATCAGCCGCGACCAAAGCATCCAGCTCAACACGAATAGGAAAACGGCCTTGCAATTCAGGAATAAGATCAGAAGGTTTTGACAAATGAAAAGCACCGGATGCAATGAATAATATATGGTCCGTTTTAACCGGGCCATATTTCGTTGTGACGGTACTCCCTTCTACCAAAGGCAACAAATCACGCTGAACGCCATCGCGAGATACTTCAGCACCGCCACTCTCACCACGTTTACAAACTTTATCCAACTCATCCAGGAAAACTATACCTGTCTGTTCAAGGTTTTCTATCGCCTTTTGTTTTAAATCGTCTTCATTAATCAGCTTCCCGGCCTCTTCTTCTGTCATCACCACTAACGCTTGCTTGATGGCCATTTTTTGCTTTTTCTTTTTTTTATCGCCCGACATATTCTGGAACATGCCTTGAAGTTGACTGGTCATCTCTTCCATACCAGGAGGCGCCATTATTTCCACGCCCATGCTCGGCGTGCTGATTTCTACTTCAATTTCTTTATCATCCAAATCCCCTTCACGGATTTTTTTGCGGAATTTTTGCCGCGTCGAGTCACCAGACGTATCGCTCATATCAGACCTTTCTGCACGCGGCAATAAAATATCAAGCACTCTTTCTTCAGCGGCATCCTCAGCTCTTCGCTTCACTTTTTCAGCCTCAATTTCGCGCGTCATCTTAACGGCAATATCGGCTAAATCGCGAACGATAGATTCAACATCACGGCCTACATAACCCACTTCTGTGAATTTAGTGGCCTCAACTTTTATAAACGGCGCCTTGGCCAAGGTTGCTAAGCGACGGGCTATTTCTGTTTTACCGACACCTGTTGGGCCGATCATTAGAATATTTTTTGGTGTTATTTCACTGCGCAAATGATCAGGCACCTGCGAACGTCTCCAGCGGTTTCTTAGCGCAATGGCAACGGCTCTTTTAGCAGCATTTTGTCCCACAATATGCTTATCAAGTTCGTGTACAATTTCTTTTGGTGTCATTTGGCTCATATTATTTTTTTTCCTCAGCCGTTAACTCTTCAATCGTTTGATTATGGTTCGTATAAATACAAATATCACCGGCTATATTGAGTGACTTTTCAACAATATCACGTGCACTTAATTCTGTATTTTCTAATAAAGCTTTCGCCGCTGATTGCGCAAATGGACCACCGGAGCCAATCGCGATAAGGTCTTGCTCTGGTTGAATGACGTCACCATTACCTGAAATAATTAATGAATCTTTGCTGTCTGCAATGGCCAATAGCGCTTCTAATTTACGAAGCATACGATCTGTACGCCAGTCCTTAGCCATCTCAACGGCAGCTCGAGTTAAATGACCTCTGTGCTTGTCAAGCATTCCCTCAAATCGTTCAAATAAGGTAAATGCATCAGCGGTTGCACCTGCAAAACCTGCAATCACGTCCCCACTCGCCAACTTACGCACTTTTCTAGCATTACCTTTCATCACGGTGTTACCCAACGTTACTTGCCCATCGCCACCAATCACCACGCTATTACCACGTCGCACAGAAACGATTGTTGTTCCTCTAAAATCCACGGTTGTCTCTCACTTTAACTGTTGACCGTCCATTTTACACAATATTTCGGCTTTGCACTCAACGCGCCCTGTGTTTTGTTGAACACAATAAAATGACATTCTCAAGATTAAACGACTGCCGCCTCTTGTGGATAAGGCGTGTTTAGCCGCTATTCATCTTAGTTGTGATATTCTTGCTTCGATAACTAACCGGGAGTAACTACCGTGGATGAATTAAACCAGATTTCTCAAACTCTTGCGCTGAGCATGGGAGCGGCTTGGGGCAGCGGCATTAATTTATACGCAACACTCCTGATGCTCGGTTATCTGGCCCACACGGGTAATATAGATTTACCGCCTGACCTTCTGATAGTGGCCGACCCCTTGGTAATGACCGCTGCCGGGCTAATGTATGCGGTTGAGTTTTTTGCCGACAAAGTCCCCGGTGTTGATACCGGTTGGGATACTCTACATACGTTTGTACGCATTCCAGCGGGCGCCATGTTAGCAGCCGGCGCCATTGGTGACATTGGTCCTGCCGCTGAAATTGCTGCCGCCCTTGTTGGCGGTGGTTTAGCGGGCGCAACCCACGCCACCAAGGCAGGCAGTCGCGCGCTTATCAATACATCGCCAGAGCCCTTTACAAACTGGACTGCGTCTATCATGGAGGATATTGCTGTCTTTATGGGTGTTTGGGCATCAATTCAACACCCGACTTTCTTTATAATCGGCCTGGTACTATTTATCCTATTGATGATTTGGGCCTTGCCTAAATTATGGCGTGGCATCAAACGCGTATTCAGGTTCCTTGGTAAAATATTTGGCTGGTCAACGGATGATGACATTCTCAACACACCCTCTGATGGTAAATTACCCAAGCCCGACTAAACAGTACTCTATTTCTTTTTCTGCTTTGCTCTAGGGTGTGCTTGATCATACACCGCAGCTAAATGCTGAAAATCCAGGTGTGTATAGACCTGAGTTGTACTGATATTGCTATGACCTAACAGCTCTTGAACCGCTCTCAAATCCTGGCTTGACTCCAGCATGTGGCTTGCGAACGAGTGCCTCAGCATATGCGGATATAACCGCCCTTGAATGCCTTGGCGTTTTCGCCAACGCTCCAACCGTGATTGAATGCTTCTAGTCGTTAAACGCGAACCTGTTTTGCCAATAAACATAGCCATTTCAGCCGTTTTGATAAGCCGTTCTCGCTCACTTAACCATCGCCTGATGGCGATGATCGCCTTACCGCCCAATGGCAGCAAACGAGATTTTTGCCCTTTACCGCTCACCACATGCACCGTACGCTCTGCCAAATCAATATCCATTAAGTTTACATTGGCTAATTCACTGACCCGCAAACCCGATGAATACAACAATTCCCACATGGCCACATCACGGATTTCTAAGGCATCCTTAGGTTCAGCTTCCAACAACCCACTCACCTGATCCACATCTAACACCTTGGGTAAGGTTTTAGCCGCTTTTGGCGCCTGAATACCTGTTGCCGGATTATGCCGTAATTGCTTCTTGCTAATTAAGTAACTGAAAAAACGTCGACACGCCGATAATTCACGTTGCAGACTTCGGCTAGCCAAACCCTCTCGGTGCCGATCTGAAACAAAGCGGCGAATATGATGACTGTTCAGTTCAGACCAGTCGTTAAAACCTTGTTGATCACAAAAATTCACTAAGCAGCATAAATCCCGTTCATACGCTTTTATTGTGTTTGAAGAAAGCCGGCGCTCAACGTTAAGAACGCTTAAAAACTGCTGACAACTATCAACAGCCGCCTGATCCATCGCTAGACTTGACTACCTTGCAATGACTCCAGCCTTTTTGCCACCAACTCACCAAGGTGAGCAAGAAATAAAGTGCCCATGGTTGGGTGAAAACGCTCGCTGTTTTTACTGCCAATAGCTAGCAAACCGTCTTGTTGCGCAACTTTAAGAGGAATCAACGCGGCTGATTTGACATGATCCGCCTGCTCATCAAACAAGGCCTCTGCTTGTGTCTGCGTCGGCAAACCACATTTGATTGCTTGAGACTCTATCACCCGCTTAAAATCTTCTATCTGGGGGGCATTTTCATCCCACAAAACTTGACTAATAGGGAATTCGTCCTTATCTCCGGTCTTTATGAGACGGATAGCAAAAAAATCTGCCCCAAAACACTCACGTAAGGTATCGTCCAACGTAGCAAACACTTCTTCAACACAACGTGCATCAATCAATGCTGTTGTTAGCTGTTGCATTCGGCTAAATAGGGCATCATTTTCACGCGCAATGGCCAACAGACCTTCTAATTGCTTTTGTAATTTTTCATTTTTATCGCGTAATAAAGCCAGCTGGCGCATTGTCAAGGACACCACCCCACCACCCGGCTCCAACACCTGAACATCGTTGAGTAGCTCAGGGTATTGGTTAAAAAAATCAGGACTCGCCAACAAGTATTCTTGGACTTGTTCCGCGGATAAGTCTGTTTTTGATATTTTTTGTTGCTCACTCATACGTCAATCATACCATCAAACACCAATGTCGCCGGGCCTGTCATCATGACCGACGTACCTTCACCCTGCCAATCTATCATCAACTCCCCACCCGGCAAGGTCACCGATGCAGGCGTCTTCAACAACCCTAACAAGACGGCGGTAACAACAGCAGCACATGCACCGCTTCCACATGCCAAGGTTTCACCTGCACCACGCTCATAAACTCGCAACGCCAGGCTTGAGTCACTGGTTATTTCGCTAAAACCAATATTGGCCCTCTCAGGAAAAACAGCATGTCTTTCCAAAGCAGCGCCCACGATCTCAACTTCAGCCGTTTGCACATCATCAACCAGAATCACCGCATGCGGATTGCCCATAGAGACTGCTGAGAATTTAACATGACGACCCGCCACCTCAACGGTATATTGCAACTGTTGTTGATCGGCCAATAGGGGAATTTTTGGTGGCGCTAATTGCGGGACACCCATATCGACCGTTACGTGTTGTTCATTGATATTTAATATCATTTCACCCGCCCGGGTTTCCACACGAATTGATGACTTATCAGTCAATCCTTTTCGTGTAACAAACAGGGCAAAACAGCGTGCGCCGTTTCCGCACTGAGACACTTCAGTGCCATCGGCGTTGAAAATAACATATCGAAAATCCGCATCACCTTTGGCTGATTCCACCAAAAGCAATTGATCAAAACCAATGCCGTAATGACGATCCGCGAGTGATTTAATTTGCTCTGTCTTTAAATTAACCGCCTGATTGATCGCATCGATGACGACAAAATCATTGCCCAGACCTTGCATTTTGCTGAAGTTAATTAACACCCCATTTCCTCGGCCTCTATAGGTAACAAGGTTTCATTTTGCCAAAGACTGTCTACATCTTGGCGTTTGCCAATTAAATGAACGTCTTGACCATCCACCATCACCTCGGCAACATGCGGCCTTGAATTGTAATTAGAGCTCATCGTAAAGCCATACGCTCCTGCAGACAGGATGGCCAACAAATCCCCTTCCGCAATTGCAAGCGCTCGATCTTTACCTAAAAAATCACCCGTTTCACAGACTGGACCCACGACATCGTACGGCTCTTTTTCAACCGTTGAAGTCATATCAACCGGCACAATATTTTGCCATGCTTGATATAACGAGGGTCGCATAAGATCATTCATTGCCGCATCAACAATGGCAAAACGCCTGTCTTCTGTAGGCTTGATGTATTCAACTTTTGTCACCAAAATTCCCGCGTTGCCAGCAATCGCACGACCAGGCTCCAAGATCATTTCATACGGTAAATTTCCGAGTTTTTGGTACAACGCGTCCACATAATCTGACGGCAACGGGGGCTGCTCATCACGGTAACAAATGCCTAAACCTCCACCAAGGTCTAGGTGTTGAATCGAGATACCAACCTTTTTCAGTCGATCTAATAAACTTAATACACGATCTAACGCATCAACAAACGGAGCAACATCGGTTAATTGAGAACCGATATGACAATCTAGCCCGACAATCTTAAGGTGCGGCAAACTGTGAGCTCGTTGGTATTGCTGAAAAGCTGTCTCAATATCTAAACCAAATTTATTTTCTTTTAAACCCGTCGAAATGTAGGGGTGCGTTTGAGCGTCGACATCGGGGTTAACACGAATCGAAACATTAGCCACCAGACCCATGTCACCAGCAATCTGATTGATACGATCCAGTTCTGCTGACACTTCGACATTAAAACAACGTATACCCACTTCCAATGCACGGCGTATTTCATCATGCCGTTTACCAACGCCTGAAAAAACAATTTTTTCAGCTTCGCCACCTGCTTTAAGAACACGCTCCAATTCACCGACAGAGACGATATCAAAACCAGACCCTAAACGTGCCAACACGTTGAGTACGGCGATATTTGAATTAGCTTTAACGGCATAACAAATTAAATGTGGACGCCCTTTAAAGGCGTGATCAAAGGCTTTCCAATGGCGCTCCAACGTCGCCCTGGAATAAACATACGTCGGCGTAGAAAATTGTTCTACAATCGAATTAACAGGTACTTCTTCCGCAAAAAGCTGATTATTGCGGTACTGAAAATGGTTCATCTACAATCCTAATTGCTGTGTCGCTTGTTCGCTTGGCATGAATAACGGTCCTTTCTGACCACAGCCTGCCGATATCGCGAACAACCCTAAAATTAATACTACTTGTAATAAACGCGTCATCGTAACAACCTTAATATTATTTCAACAGTCGGCAGTATAAACCTTTGGCCTTTTTTGGCATACTCTAATCCTTTAATACAACTGACTGATTAACCACTATGCTAGCTACTCGACTCCCCGCCATTATTTCGAACCCAAACACGCCTATACGTTGTTGTGTCATCTGGCTACATGGCCTGGGTGCCAGCGGTAATGACTTTGCTCCAATTATTCCAGAATTAGGCATTCAAGATGAACTCGGTATTCGCTTTATCTTTCCTCATGCGCCCAGTATCCCTGTGTCCATTAACGGCGGTGCGGTCATGCCTGCTTGGTACGACATCACCGAAATGGACTTAATGAAGCGCGCCGATCATTCAGGTATTGTTCACTCCAGCAATACCATTACAGAAATGATTCATGATGAAATGGCGACAGGTATCGACCCCTCTAAAATCGTTATCGCTGGCTTTTCGCAAGGAGGCGTTATTGCCCTGGATGCCGGCATCCGCTTTCCAAAAACGTTAGCCGGTGTTATGGCGCTTTCAACTTACATTCCTATGCAAGATACATTGCCAACCGCTGAACAAAGCGGTCACGCTAAGATTCCAATTTTCTATGGGCATGGTGATTTTGATCCTGTGATACCGATTGAACAAGCAGACGCATCACGCCGTTTTCTTGAAGCGTCAGGCTATTGTGTTGACTGGCATGCTTACCCGATGGAACATTCCGTTTGCCCACAAGAAATTCGTCATATTAAGGATTGGTTAACCTCCGTGCTGTCCTGACAAGCACTAACTTTTTATCAAAAAAACCCTTCGATAGCAGCGCAAAACCAATAATGACGGAGACCATCATTCACCCATTTCATTTGAACATCGCCGCACTTTCAAACAAAACCCTAATATGATTTCCCTGTTTAAGGCGTTCTTTTACTGGCATATACCGATGTGATTAGCCCAAGACCCTCTACAATTGAAGCCTTACCACAAGTGCTAACATTCGCCGACCAGACAAGCCCAGATGTTTACACAACCAAGCCAACGCTAACAAGTCTGATGATAGCGTCCTGGAGTCTTTCAAAAAATCCTTAAGTAACAGTGACGGCCCAACATTAATAAACATGTTTTTGCCAAGAAACGCATGATTGGTTCACCATTCACCCCATAGAAAATGATTGATTTTGTTTCCATCTCCCACAAACAAGAACTCACACTCAATTAACCGTTAAACAACAAACTCTCATAGGAAACCACCTTAGCCTTTTATATCAGCGAAATACCGACTGAAAGAGCCCTGCTTATCGGTCGTTTGCTACTTCTCCTTATACTGGAGTTAATAATTCCACAGTCGAAGCAACGGAAGACAGAATCGGGGCGAATCCCACGAGTTATCTGAAAGGGCTAAAGATATAGGTTCGGCTGCCGTATTATTCGGCAGCTTATTGGTTGCTTTAACCTGGCTTTTAATTCTACTTTAAATACAATAATCTATTGTTAACTCGCCTTCTTCACTCAACATACAAACCATGAACCTTCGGGATTTAAAATACATTGTTGCTGTCGCAGAAACAAAAAGCTTTGTTAAGGCGGCCGAACAATGCTTTGTTAGCCAACCCACGTTGAGCATGCAAATTAAAAAGCTCGAAAATTCATTAAATATTAAAATTTTTGAACGTAACAACAAACATGTTTTAGTCACCGAGATAGGCAAGCAGGTTATTGAAACGGCAAAGCGTATCTTGCAAGATGCTGAACACATCAGCATTTTAGCAAAACATGAACAAGACCCTTTCGCCGGTGATTTTACATTAGGCGCATTTCCTACCATCGCCCCTTATATTCTTCCCAAACTAATTCCACTTATTAAAAAAAAGCTTCCTAACCTGCGTTTAATCTTAGTAGAAGAAAAAACTGACATCTTGCTCCATAAACTAAAAACGGGGCTCATCGATGCAGCACTACTGGCCGGCCCTGTCCATGATGAAAGCTTGATCGCAGAAAAATTATTTGATGACGAATTTAAACTCGCTGTGGCAACGAACCATCCGTTAGCCGAACGAACCACCATTAATCCGGATGAATTAACCAATCAACCCTTGCTTTTATTAGACGAAGGGCACTGTCTAAGAGATCAGGCCTTAAAGTTTTGCCAGCTCAGCGGTATAGATGAAGAACAAAATGTAAGGGCCACCAGCCTTGAAACATTGAGACAAATGGTCATTGCTGGCACAGGCATCACGTTTATGCCTACGATTGCGGTTCAAAACAATGATGACAATATTCGCTACATACCTTTTGAAGAACCTAAACCGAAACGCACTATTTATTTAGTCAGCCGACAAACAAACCCACGCACTGAACTTATAAAACAGCTCAAAAGCCTTTGTGTTAACAACAATCAATCATAGATAATATCTATTAAATTAATAATAACAATTGATTTTACCTGGTCACCCATCGAGACTAAACTATCACCTGTAGCGATAAACCAACCATTTAAACCAATAGGAGATATCTATGACACAGTTAGTCCCTCAGTGCACATTCAAAACACGCGTAAGAGATACCAGCATCGAAGGTGACAACCCTTTTCGCTGGCAAGACCTCACAACAGATGACATCTTTGCTGGTAAAAAAATTGTTCTTTTTGCTTTACCCGGTGCCTTCACACCCACTTGTTCAAGCACCCACCTACCAGGCTTTGAAGCCAAGTATGCAGAGTTAAAAGCAAAAGGTGTTGACGAAGTTTACTGCTTAAGCGTGAATGACGCCTTTACCATGTACCAATGGAGTAAAAACCTTGGCATTAAAAACGTGAAAATGCTACCCGATGGCAATGGTGAGTTCACACGTTTAATGAACATGCTGGTTAAAAAAGAGAACTTGGGCTTCGGTGAGCGTTCCTGGCGCTACGCTATGATTGTTGATGATGGAGAGATCACTGCTTTATTCAGTGAACCAGGAAAAGAAGACAACTGCGCAGATGACCCTTTTACCTGCAGTGATGTTGATACTGTTCTTAAGCAACTTTAAATTAAGCCATACAAACCCCCAGCCTTTTTAAAGGCTGGGGATTCATTCCTTTCGTCGTCGTTAATACCTTAAAGCCTTAAACGTTTAGCTTTTTCTCTATGCGTTGCTTGTAATTTAGATAATGAACCATTTGCAGCGCATCATCACTGCTTGCCCCGAGTTCATAATACGGAACATCGATATCAGTAATATATATTGGGTACTTTTCTGCAGATTTTCGTGCCTGCACGATAAACCGCGATACACTGCTATACAGTTGATCGCCCTGCTCAAGGCTTGAGAACACCTGGTCGTTGCAATAAATATAAGTCCCTTTGGTTTGTTCATCATAAACCACCCGAACATTTATCATATCCGGTTCTATCATATCGGACACGAACACTTGCTTATACCCCCAGTGTTGACCCACCTTCTCCAATTTATAACACACTATTTCCGCATCAAAAACGGTACTACTTAATTGCTCAGCGCCCAGCCCTCGGCGATGAAAAACATTATCAATTAATACCCGGTACGATTGCAATAATGACGTTTCGTACACAAATGTCTGCTCGTCAAAAAACATCGAACCGTTCTCATCTAAAATATAAACTTGCGCCTTATTATCACCGAGTTGACTGTAATAAAGGTTTGTATGACCGGCCTTATGATGTCTATAAATAACAGGCAGCAAGCCTTTTGGATCAATTTTATTATCAAAATACACTGGACTAAAAACCGGCTGAGGCCGTGCTAGCTCTTCAAGTAAATGATTTTCCGCTACGTCTGTGGCTGTCATTTTGCCATCGTTAACCTGCATAATATAAAATGCGCGAGCCAACTGAATAACAAAACGTGGTGATGACCCAGTCGCATATTGTCTAAAAACAATCGCCACTTCTTTAAACAACTCTTGTATTCGCTTAGCGACACTCATCGCTCTGGGTGAGTTATAACTAGCACTGACCAAACGTGGAAGCACTTGTGCAGGACCGAGCGTTTTATGGTCAAAAATATCACAAAAACATTTCATCAAACCGGCTGCTGACTCGTATTTACCAAAAATGACTTCGTTCCACGAATTGCGTAGCAGCATGTCTACCGTATACACCAAGTTCCGCCGCTGAGAGCCAAAACTTAAAGCATCTGACCGCTCACTGGTTAGGTTCACCCCTTTTTCAGTGAAACTACTCATTGAATCTAAGCCCGAATTAATCACCAACAGGACATCTGTCACCACTGACTCGCAACAATACGCCTCCAAGTGAACCGGTTTTTTTGGTAATGCATCAAAAAACGACTCAATGGAGCGCAGTGTCTGCGCGACTTCACGTGAGTTTATCTGGCTTTCTCCTGGATTTAGTGCAACCTTTGTTCTGCTACCGACTACGCCATTATCAACACTCCAAGCTAACAAACCAATTAAGCTAGGGGCCTGTCGTATAAATTGCTCATCGCACCCCTCTCCCAGCCTATTTAACAGCCAGCTTGTTTGTGTATTTTTCACTACCTGCGTTAATACCACTTTAGCTTCGGGGCGTAACAAGCTGTGCTTGATCGTAGAGCGCTCTAATTTACTAGGGCGTTTTTCAAACGTCGCATTAAGCTTTCTTCCCAACAGCAGGAACTCCTCATTATCACGCCTCGATTTTTCGACTCTTTGTTTTGCAAACTTAACCAACAGGCGATAACTGTATGTCAGCTCATGGGTTAAACGCTGTTTTTCTTGTTGCGCTTGGGAAATATTCCAGCCCTTATTGTCCAATGAGTGCTTGATATAATCAGGCAATGGCTGGCATTTAGCCAGCATGTCACTAAAAACATGTTGCCGCCAATCCGGCGTAGCTGTAACACGCGCATGCTCATTAAGCTTGCTGAAAAAACAATACCGCATTAAGTTCAAACGCTCAGGCTGATTTTTGCTGATGAAATAAGCCTCCAACACATCATATAAAATAAGGTAGCCATCAAACTTATTCGCATCCGATTCGCCATCATAAACCCGTTGTTTCATCAACGAGGCAGACCAATAACAATGAGGATACTGATCAACATAAGCTTCCATTAACATCAACTTGAGTAACGATTTATACGGCGAATCGATGGCTTTATATAAATGCCAGAATGAAGCGCCCAAAAACTCTTCCGCAGGCACATGCTCCAGCCCACCAAAGTCAATTACATCCTGCTGATCAATAAAACGTTGCGTTAATAAATTTTTAACAAATGCCTGGTAATTATTTTCTGCCTCAGGCGGCACTAACCACCAAACGGGGTAACGACCGGCAACATATAAAGCTGTACGATAAAACTCCTCTAGCAACAAATGGTGCTGGGTTCCTCCACTGCTTTCAGATGAGAGCGGCGTGGGCACACCTTGCTTGAACTGCTCGGCATCGATTAAGAAAAAGTGCACTTCTAAACCCAAGGTGGCCGCCCAACGTTCAATATCATGAACTTTTTTCTGTAACAGGGTCAATTTCTCCGCTGATAACCCGGGGGCATGGCAAAGCCAAAAATCCATATCACTGCCTTTAGCATACGCAATACTGCCTGCACTGCCCATGATAAAAAGAGCATGAATACCAAAAATACGTTTTGCTCGCTTGCTATAAGTAAAGCCATTGCTTATTTTTTTAGCCTTATTGATCGACAATTTACTGGGGGTGTAGTCAGCAAGACCAGCAGGCGTTTTACTTGAAATATACCCAGGTAAAACCGGGTGGTTGACGTGAAAAAGTAACGGTAAAATTTCAAGAAAAATTTTCTGACGGGGTGTCAGCGCCTCCATCGCGCGTTGCATTTTCAATTTATGAAGATTTAAGAATCGCTGCTTAACCAGCCTAATCTCTTTCTTACTGATCTCACCACCGGGCCCAATAATCTCAACCTTTTTTAGGTCTCCAGATCGCGTGGATTTTCTTGCAAACTCAACCATTCGCTACAGTATCATTGCCAAATCAATATCTTGACGAATGTTTTGTAGCATTTTTTTTGTCGTATCGCCCTTAGACCACTCCGTCATTCCAACTGAAAAGGATAATGGCCGCCCATCACCTTTTGAGAACAAAGACAAATGCGCTTCTTCATTAAACTTTTTTAACAGGGTCGCAGCTGATTGATAATCAGTTTCAGGCAAAATAACTAAAAATGTTTGTCGATCCAACATGCCAATTTGATCGGCCCAACGTAACTGGTCTTTAAGAAAAAAAGCAATGCGTTTAATACTTCGTGAAAATAACTCTGTTTCCATGCGTTCAGGAAACTCATAATGAACCCTTAGTAAGGACAGTGGATTATCATACCGACGGCTACGACTAATCTGGCTACCCAACATTTCGACAATCACATCGTAACTCATCATGCCGGTCACGGGATCTTTCGTGTTCAAATCTGATAAATCGTGCTGCAAACGCCGACATTCATTACCGATAACAACAAGATCACTGCAATCGTGAAAAAAATAAATATCGTATTCCGCGGTTTTAATATGCTCCCGCTTTAACCAGGTTTCATGGGCTTTTTGATGGCTCACCAAAAAGGGGTTATCTGTCCCCAATAACAAGCTAGAGAAGCGATCATCTTTTGAAAGAACACAGCCGACCAAATCACTTTCTCTCAAGGCCAGCAATGATAAAAGGTACGGGTTTACCCATTGAATGCGTTGGTCGTCCAAAACCAGCACACCAAAATCAGCGACCTCAAGCGCTTGCTGTCCCCAACCCCCTGATAATGAATCAACCATAAATTAGCAATGTGTTACTGATACGTAGTGATCTAAGTATTGCTGATTTTAAAAAAATTGTTGGATTTTTTCTGTCTATCGCAGTGTTTTTAAATAGGTTTTTGCATCGGCAACCGCTTGGCGCACTTGATTCGGCGCTGTACCACCAATATGATCCCGAGCAGCAACGGAGCCTTCTAACGTCAACACGGTAAACACATCGTCGGTAATATCCTGCGAAAAGCCTTGTAATTCCTCAAGCGATAAGTCTGACAAATCGCGATTTGTTTCTGTCCCTAAACGAACGGCTAAGCCCACAATTTCATGTGCATCCCTGAACGGAATACCTTTACCCACCAAATAGTCCGCAAGGTCGGTTGCTGTTGAAAACCCTTGTTTAGCCGCCTTCAGCATTGAGTCTTTTACCGGCTGAATATTTGGCACCATATCGGCAAAGGCACGCAATGAACCCAGCACTGTATCAACGGTATCGAACAGCGGTTCTTTGTCTTCCTGGTTATCCTTGTTATAGGCTAACGGCTGAGATTTCATCAACGTTAATAAAGACATCAGGTGCCCATTAACTCGCCCGACTTTCCCTCGAACCAGCTCGGGCACATCCGGGTTTTTCTTTTGCGGCATAATAGAAGAGCCTGTACAAAAGGCATCCGGCAATTGAATAAAGTTAAATTGCGCGCTGGTCCACAGTACGATTTCTTCTGAGAAACGTGACAAATGTGTCATCAATAATGACGAAGCGGCACAGAATTCAATCGCAAAATCGCGATCGCTCACGCCATCTAGCGAATTAGCAGACGGACGAGAAAAGCCCAATATTTCCGCGGTCATTAGGCGATCTATGGGGTAACTTGTTCCTGCTAAAGCGGCGGAGCCTAATGGCATAACATTGACCCGTTTTGCACAATCTGCAAAACGCTCTGCATCGCGCTTTAACATTTCAAACCAGGCCATTAAGTGATGCCCAAACGTAACCGGTTGCGCCACTTGTAAGTGTGTAAAGCCCGGCATAATCACCTCAGCATTTTGCTCTGCCAAGCCAACCAACCCTTCTTGCAAACGCACTAATTCGGATTGAATTAAACCCAGCTGATCACGTAAAAACAAACGAATATCTGTGGCTACCTGATCATTACGTGATCGACCAGTATGCAACTTCTTACCCGCCATCCCGATGCGTTCAGTTAATGCCGCTTCAATATTCATATGCACATCTTCAAGCGCTATCGACCAATCAAACTCGCCTTTTTTGATACAAGTCAAAATATCGGCCAAGCCGTCTTCAATTTGCTGACATTCTTGTTGCGTCAACACACCGACTTGAGTAAGCATTTTTGCATGAGCAACAGACCCTTCGATATCATAAGGTGCCAGACGTTGGTCAAAATTAACTGAGGCAGTGAATGCCTGAACAAAGGCGTCCGTGCTTTCAGTGAAGCGACCGCCCCACAATTTATTTTGTTTATCTTGTGACATGTTTTACAGACTAAAGTGAATTTTGACCTAGTATATCACTTAAGATTGGCTTAATTTAGGGCAAAACAAAACACAAGCCCGCACATTGAACATGGATAAACGTTCTTTAACAGACCCCACCCCTTTCTTGCCCGATTTATGTCGCGCGAAGAACGTCCTGTATCTCGCTCTTGTGTCTCAGTTACTGGCCATTCTCCTTGCCCTGAATACCAGTTTTATTGCCGGCGATTTTTGGATTTCTTTGAGCTTGAATGCTTTGTTTATTTTATGGGTTGCCTTTACATGTGCTGGCATCTTCTGCCTGTTTAAACAACAGATAAATCATTTTTCAACAACCCTTGCCAGCCTGAGCATGCTGCTAACTATCAACCTGTCGACACTGTTGATGACTTGGGTCACCTCTTCGTTATTGCCGGCGCTGGATTTATTGATCGCTCCTCCTTCCGGCCAGATAAGCCTCTACTTAAGAAACGTCGGCATCAGCAGTATCTTCAGCATCATCTTACTGCGTTTTTTATATATCCAGTTCCAATGGCAAAAACAAACAAAGGCCGAAGCAGAGGCTCAGCTCGATGCATTACAAGCCCTTATTCGCCCACATTTTCTCTTTAACAGCTTAAACACCATTGCTAGCTTAACACGCAGCAACCCACCTTTAGCGGAGTCTCTTACTGAAGACTTATCGGAATTATTTAGGGCCAATATGCAAACCTCACAACGGCTTATTCCATTTAAACAAGAACTCGATTTAATCCGCCAATATTTAAATATTGAACAAAACCGTTTAGGCAGTCGGCTCACTATTCACTTAGATCTTTCGACAATACCCGACGATGCACTTATTCCACCCCTAAGCCTTCAACCGCTTATTGAAAACGCTGTATATCACGGTATTGAACCAGCCGCTGAAGGAGGCGTGCTAAGCCTTACGGGCAAGATTAAAAAAAACACCGTCTATTTACTGATAAAAAACCCTATCTGTAACGATTCAACACCCAATTCTCGCCCTGGAAACAACATGGCCATCAATAATGTACGTTTTCGAATGGAGCAGTGTTTCCCCGACCAAAGCAAACTGTTAATCAGTTCCAGCGGTTTGGAGTTTCAAACTCAATTGGTGTTTCCCTACCATAACAATCAACCATGAAAATACTCATCGCAGACGACGAACCACTCGCAAGACAGCGTTTAAAAAGGTTGGTAGAAGAAAACAACCCTCACCATGTTATCCACGCAGATGCCAGCAATGGGCTGGAAGCCCTTAACCAATGTATTGAGTTACAACCTGATCTAGTGCTTTTAGATATCCGTATGCCAATCATGGATGGCCTGCAAACCGCTAATGAAATTAGTAAGGCAAAATTGAACACACGCATCGTCTTTGTGACCGCCTATGACAAATATGCGCTTGAAGCTTTTGAAAAAAATGCCCTTGATTATTTGCTCAAGCCAGTAAAACCAACACGATTAGCCCAAGCCATTGAAAAAGCGGCCCAATTCAACAACCAACCCCAAGCGATAGAGCACGCTACTCGCTCACTATCACAGCCTCGGCAACAGTTGTGTGCTCATACACACAAAGGGTTAACGGTGCTCAACATCCAAGATATTTTGTTTTTTAAGGCCGATAACAAATATGTCTCGGCCACGACAACGAGCCATTCTGTTTTATTAGAAGATTCACTCAAAGCCTTGGAAAAAGAATTTACCCCCCTGTTCTTCCGCATTCACCGTAACGCCTTGGTTAACACAAAAGCCATCCAGTCAATTCACAAAACATCATCAGGTCAATTCGAATTGAAACTAAAGGGCTGTGACGAATTATTAACCATCAGCAGGCGACATCAAGCTGAATTAAACCGTTTTCTCCGGCAGAAGCACGAATGAAGCAAAAACAGTCTCACTGACTGGTATAATCTGAAGAATTTTATAACACCTTATTGCCCTCTATGCCGTTGATTAAAATCGCAACACGCCGGAGCCCTTTAGCACTTTGGCAAGCTGAACACGTCGCCAAATTATTAAAAGCCTCACACCCTTCCATTGATATTGAATTAGTGAAAATGATCACCCAAGGCGATAAAATTTTAGATACTCCTTTAGCAAAAATTGGCGGCAAAGGTCTTTTTGTTAAAGAACTTGAACAAGGCATGCTCAAGGGGGATGCTGACATTGCCGTTCACTCAATGAAAGACGTTCCCGCCCAGCTACCAGACGGGCTGGAAATTGGCGCCATTCTTTCTCGCGAAGACCCCAGAGACGCCTTTGTTTCAAACACTTATCGACATATTGAGGACTTACCTCACGGTGCGGTCGTTGGCACATCCAGCCTCAGACGTCAGTGCCAACTGCTTGAAATGCGGCCCGACTTACACATCAAAACATTGCGGGGAAATGTTAACACCCGTTTACAGAAATTAGATGATGGTGATTACGATGCCATTATTCTTGCCGCTGCTGGCCTTATTCGTCTTGGCTTCGAATCACGAATAAAAACAGCCTTGCCCATGAACACCATGCTCGCCGCTATTGGTCAAGGTGCAATCGGCATTGAGTGTCGAGAAAGCGACCAGACAACAAAGGCTTTAATAGACTGTCTACACGATGAGCCAACGGCCACTCGCGTTCGAGCAGAACGTGCCATGAACATTACCTTGGAAGGCGGCTGTCAGGCACCTATCGCAGGTCATGCACGAATCAAAGACAATAAACTATGTTTGCATGGTTTAGTCGCTGAACCCGATGGCAGCGTAATGATTACTGAGCAACTTGAAGGCCCCACTGAACAAGCTGAGCACATTGGCATTACAGTCGCTAACCGCTTATTAGCTGGCGGCGCGAAAGACATTTTAGATAAACTCTACCACCATGCCGAATAATGCAAAAACTGTTTTAATTACTCGGCCTGAGCATCAATCTGCAAACTTAGGCGCAATGTTATCGGCTGAAGGCTTTTCACCTGTTTTTTATCCAACCATTGACATTCAGCCCATTGATCTTTCTCCTTCAGCGCTTAAAAAACTACAGCGCTGTGCCGACTATGATTATCTCATTTTTGTCAGCACAAATGCTGTTATACAGGCTGATAACCTAGTTAAAAACCAGTGGACATTAACCGATAACACGGTTGTTGCCATTGGACCAAAAACTGCTGAAGCACTCAAAAAAGTTGGCCTAAAACCAACCATTGTTTGCGACAAACCTTTTAATTCTGAACGTTTATTAAATCAGCTACCAGACACACTCAAACAAACAACCTGCCTCATTATCAAAGGTCAAGCCGGTCGGACTTTATTAGCTGAGCAGCTGCGACAGCGAGGAATGAGCGTAGAGAGTATTGATGTGTACAAACGGGCACAGCCATCCGCCCAACCCAGATTAGATATCGAACCGCCAACATTTATCACCCTTACAAGTCAACTCGCTCTGGATAACCTATTCCAGATGCTATTACCGGAAATGGCGCACATTAAGCATCAATCCATCTTTGTTGTCTTTAGTCAGCGCATCGCACAGCACGCCAAAAACCTTGGATGCCAACAGATCATCATCAGCCATGAAGCAAGCGATTCCGGCTTGGTTTCCGCCATCATGCAAACATCGACACACGAATAATTTTAAGACATAACCCGCCTTTCAAGGCTATACTAAAAGCCTTATTCTAAACTTACTGCACTCAAACCAGGTTCGTTTATAGAATGGCCTAGTTTCTATAACCTACGGATATACGTTATGTCAGACGCATCAAAACAGGAAGCCGAAAACAAAGATAAAACGAGTTCAACACCGGCCCATAAAGAACCCAAAAAAACGGCCGTAAAAAAAACAACGACGCGTCAACCCCAAAAAAAATCAGGCACTGCCGTTGGGTGGGTGGCCATTCTTTTGGTTCTTGCCGCAACGGGGCTGGGGTACTTTGCCTATACGCAACTCACTCAACAAATCAATCGGCTATCAACCCATAGTGAACAGGTTAAACAGGGGACTTCATCCCTCTCTACTGAACTCCAATCAGCAACCAAACAACTGGACGCTGAACTCACCTCATTAACAAAGAACTTAGACCACTACCAACAATCGTCGAGCGATAAAATCGATTTATTACAAAAACAAATTGGCAAAAACAGACGCCAATGGCTCATTGCCGAAGCAGAATATTTGGCCAGCTTTGCTAATACTCGTCTGCAATTAGCGGGTGACCTAGAAACTGCCCTAGTTGCTTTAAAGGCCGCAGATCAGCGACTTAAAGACAATGGTAGTCCCTTGGTTTTCCCTATCCGCGAACAAATCGCTAAAGAAATCAATTCGTTAAAAAATACGGAAACGCCCGATATCGTCGGCCTTTCATCTCAACTTCTGGCTTTAGAAAATGCTGTTTCAACGATGGGCATTTCTGAGCCGCACGCTGGCACAGCTCAAGCGCCTGAAATTGGCCAAGGTGACCCTTCACCCATCCCTGAAAGTATCGAACAAACACTAAACGATGCTTGGGAGAATTTTAGTAAATTAATTGTTGTTCGACGAAGTGACAAACCAATGGCCGCACTCATGACGCCCGAACGCATTGAACTGATTAGAAAAAATTTAGCGCTCAAATTAGAAGCCGCAAGACTTGCTTTAATTAACCAGCACCAGACGTTGTTTACTGAAAGCATTGCTATTTCTAAAACCTGGTTAAGTGACTATTTTGACCGCAACAACCCCTCTGTAAAAACCGCAATTGACGAGCTTTCTCAACTTGAAAACACGGTTATTAAAACGGAACTCCCTTCCATCGCCTTATCCTTACAAATGTTACGTGACTTGCCTCTGCTGACTATTTCAGAGCAAGACTCTCCAGCGACAGAAACCGACCCGCTGATCACCGAAAACCCTAACGCCTCAATAATTAAGAAGGAGCTAAACTCAGCCCCCATCACACTGCCCGTCGAGCCAGAAAACACTACGACAGCCCCTGAAGCTGACACCAACGAAACTGACATTTAGGCAACACGATGAAACTAATTTTCCTGATCATACTTGCACTGATTATTGCCAGCGGGCTGGCCTATCAAGTCCACCTTGAACCCGGTTACGCCCTTTTAACATACGGTCAATTGTCTATTGAAACCTCTCTTGCGGTTCTTCTGTTTATTACCTTAATCAGTTTCTTTGGATTTTACTTTTTCTTAAGAACACTCCTCACTGTTAAACGCACACCAAAAACGATCGGCCAGTGGAATCAAAAGCGTAAGCTAACAAGGTCAAAAAAAGAGCTCAACAAGGGACTTATTGATTCCGCTGAGGGTCATTGGCAACGTTCTGAAAAACTATTAATCAAACATGCCCAACAAAGCGAAACACCGCTATTAAATTACCTCAGTGCTGCCCATGCTGCTCAATCACAAGACGCTTTTCAACGGCGCGATGATTATTTATTTAAAGCAGGTGAAGCTTTACCTGATCAACTTCATGCCATTCAATTAACCCGTGCCAAACTGCAATTAGCTGCGGGGCAGCTTGAACAGGCTCTGGCCACGTTACAACAACTCAAAGCGGCAACACCTAACCACCCTATCGTCTTAACGCTTTTAATGAAAACCTACCAACAGTTAAATGAATGGGACGCTTTATACAACTTATTACCCGCACTCAAAAGCAACCGAAAAATATCTCGAGACGAATGGCAAAGTGTTAAGAAGCACACGTTAATTCAACTGTTAAAAACGCCAAACAGTTCTTCTCAGCATGAGCTTGACCACGTTTGGGCATCACTCGACAAAAAACAAACAACCCACCCGGATTTCCTCATCCCTTATGCAACCCAACTCATCAACAGTGGAAAAACCGATGTCGCAGAAACCTGTTTAATAAAAGGACTTAATGCCCAATCAAACGCCGATTTATTAGCCCTTTACATGACGCTAAATATACCCGCTGATAAAAAACAGCAGCAGCTGGAAAAATGGCAACGAAAACAAACAACTGACCCAACCTTACTCAATGCCCTTGCTCAGCTTTGCATGGAACAAGAAAAATGGGCGCCTGCAAAACAATATTTGGAAGAGAGCCTTTCACTTCAACCCAGCGGCCTCACCTATTTACTATTGGGTCAAACCCATGAACACATTGAAGGCACAAGTGAAAAAGCCAATACCTATTACAAAAAAGGGCTTGAACTCAGTCTCAATGCAACATCCCTCAACGCAACACAAAATAGCTAATCAAGTTCCAAGCTGGACCATAAGTCGTCTATTTTTTTCTTAATGGACGACTCCATCACGATGGGCTTGCCCCACTCTCGCTCGGTTTCTCCCTGCCATTTGTTTGTCGCATCTAAGCCCATTTTTGAACCTAAACCAGAAACCGGTGAAGCAAAATCCAAATAATCGATGGGGGTATTGTTAATCAGCGTTGTATCTCTGGTAGGATCGACGCGCGTCGTCATTGCCCAAATCACGGATTCCCAGTCACGGATGTTGACGTCTTCATCGGTCACAATAATAAATTTCGTGTACATAAACTGTCTAAGAAATGACCAAATACCAAACATAATCCGTTTTGCATGCCCAGGGTATTGTTTTTTTATGCTAACAACCGCCATCCGATAAGAACAACCTTCTGGAGGCAGATAGAAATCTTGAATTTCAGGAAATTGCTTCTTAAGAATCGGTACAAACACCTCATTTAATGAGACACCCAATATTGCAGGCTCATCCGGCGGTTTTCCGGTATACGTTGAATGATAAATAGGTTCTTTGCGATGCGTTATCCGCTCAACGGTAAAAACAGGGAAACGCTCAACTTCATTGTAATAGCCGGTATGATCACCAAACGGCCCCTCATCAGCCATTTCATCAGGGTAAATGTACCCCTCCAGGATAATTTCTGCGCTGGCAGGCACTTGCAAATCGTGTGTTAGACAATTCGCTATGTCTGTTTTAGCGCCGCGTAATAAGCCCGAAAAAGCGTACTCTGATAAGGCATCGGGCACGGGTGTTACCGCTGCTAATATCGTGGCCGGGTCTGCACCTAAGGCAACAGCGATGGGAAAAGGCTCTCCCGGGTGTGTTTCTTGCCATGTTTTATAATCAAGGGCTCCTCCGCGATGCGCTAACCAACGCATGATCACCTGATTACGACCAATCACCTGTTGACGATAAATCCCTAGATTTTGCCGTTTTGAAGAAGGCCCTTTTGTCACCACCAACGGCCATGTGATCAAGGGCCCTGCATCACCCGGCCAACACGTCTGAATGGGAAATGCAGATAAATCAACAGCGTCGCCTTCTATCAACACTTGCTGACAAACCGGTTTTTTAGTGACCTTTGGCGCCATATTCAGCACTTGCTTATACACAGGCAGCTTATCCCATGCATCCTTGACGCCTTCTGGTGGCTCAGGTTCTTTCAAGGCAGCCAGGACGTTCCCAACATCGCGTAACGCCCCTACCGACTCTTGCCCCATCCCCAGCGCCACTCGCCGAGGCGTACCAAATAGATTCGTCAACACCGGTGTTGAATAGCCTTTTGGATTTTCAAACAGGATCGCAGGGCCATTTTGCCGTAGAACCCGATCGCAGATTTCTGTCATCTCGAGATGAGGGTCAACTTCTTGAGTTACTCGTTTTAACTCGCCTAATGTCTCAAGTTTTGAGATAAAATCACGTAAATCCTTATAATCCATTGTTATTTTAAAATAGTCGTTTTCTTAATGATTATAAAGTAACACCGAAGCAAAAACTAAGATATGAAATACGACATTCTTCTTGATACGAAGGGCCTAAACTGCCCATTACCCTTACTAAGGCTTAAACAACAATTACAAAAATCCGGCCAGGGAGACGTTATAAAAATAGTCGCTACGGATCCCGCAGCTCATCTTGATATCGGTGTTTTTATTGATAAGTCGGACCACGAGATGCTTTTGCATGAACGTGATGACGATCTGCAGTATTTTTACATTAAAGTTTCTCAATGATTCACCCGTGCCTGAATACAAAAAAGGCGTTCAAATGAACGCCTTTTTTAACGACCGTGCTAGCCGCTATTCGCCTGTACCGTAATCTAAGCGCAACTCTAAAAACTTCTCAGACTACTTCATGCTTTCAACAACCGTTGGTGCTTTTATCTAGATTGTGATTTATGTATTCTATATTAAATAACGGTAATATCTTTTAACGCCATAATCTAAAGCCTCCATGCCTTTTTAAGTAGCGGGTCTCTTGAATCTTCATCCCAACGTACACGCTCACCAACGCGACAACAAGAAGTGCAAATAAAAACACCAGCCAAATAAGCCCATCACTGTCTTTTGCTCCTTTTTTCGAGACCTTTTGAGTTGAAACCTCTACCGCTGTAGACGGTTTAATTTGCTGTTGAAGTTGCCAGGTCTCCTCTCTTGCTTTAGCCCGTTCTGCCTGTAATTTAGCTTCAGCTTTTTCCTTTTCCTCCGCCGCTACCGTCTTTGCAGGTTGTTTTAAACCCGCCAAGGCGGCCTCTGCACGGTCGAGCTTTTCTTGAAGTTGTCGATATTTGCTCTGTAGCGACAGCAACCTTACCTTTGCGGGTTTCTGTTCAGAGATAAAACGCTTCTCAACCCAGCCCGTTTTTCCATCGACCAGCTGCACCTTAACGAATCCTCTAGCCTCCCCTATGAGTTCTATTGGTGTACCACTCGGAAGCAATTCAATGGGTTGCTGAGTATTATTTGGCTTAACATACATACCTGCCAATAATTTATCCGTGATATGTGCAGCATTCACCGTAACCGGCAAAAAAAGCAATAAAAATAAAAATCGCTTCAACATGTTAAGCGGCTATACCGGAATGCCTCAATAAAGCATCTATGGTCGGTTTTCGCCCCCTAAACGCAGTAAATAATTCAACCGCGTCATCACTGCCACCTTTCTCTAAAATATTGTGCAAAAAGGAACGCCCCGTTGTTTCATCAAACACACCGTTCTCTTCAAACAATGAAAAGGCATCACTGGATAGAACCTCTGCCCATTTATAACTGTAATAACCCGCTGCATAACCCCCCGCAAATATATGGGAAAAACTATTCGGAAAACGGTTAAAGTCAGGCGTTTTAACAACACTGACAGCCGCTCTGACTTGTTCTAACACATTATAAATTTGTGATACTTTGGTGGTAGGGTCATACTCCAAGTGGATACGAAAATCAAACATTGAAAACTCTATCTGCCTCACCATTTGCATGCCCGACTGAAAGTTTTTTGCCGCCAACATTTTTTCAAACATATCCTGTGGTAGCGCCTCACCCGTTTGATAATGACCGGAAATGAGCGGCATCACTTCCGCTTGCCAGCACCAATTTTCCATAAATTGGCTGGGCAGCTCTACGGCATCCCACTCAACCCCATGAATACCTGATACGCTTAGGTAATCGACTTGTGTCAGCATATGATGCAAACCATGGCCAAATTCATGAAACAAGGTCTCCACCTCACCATGCGTTAGCAAAGAGGGATCATCACCTATTGGCGGGGGAAAGTTACACGTTAGATAAGCAACTGGCGTTTGCACGCCCTGTTTCTTTTTAAAACGGGTTGCGCACTCATCCATCCAGGCACCTCCCCGTTTGTGTGGCCGAGCAAAAAGGTCTATAAAAAAACGCCCCCTGAGCACGCCATGTTCATCCGTAATAGAAAAAAACTGGACATCTTGATGCCAGGTATCAACATCCTTTATTTCAGAAATTGTAAGGCCGTACAACTTTTCTACAACTTGAAACATGCCCTTCAGCACACGGTTCACAGGAAAATACGGTTTCACTTGTTCCTGCGAAAATTGATATCGTTGTTCACGCAATTTTTCTGAGTAATAAGCAACATCCCAAGACTCCAAATCGCCCTCATGCCCTTGTTCACGGGCAAAATCACATAAAGAAGCAACATCTTTTTTCGCCATCGGCAAAGAGCGACTCGCCAACTGATTTAAGAAATCAAGCACATCCTCTGGCTTTTCCGCCATTTTAGTGGCCAATGATAAATGCGCATAACTGTCATATCCTAGGAGTTGCGCCTGCTCATGCCTTAAAGCAAGAATCTCGTCCATTATTTGAGCATTATCCCAGCTCTCATTGCCCGTTCCCTGGTCAGATGCTCTGGTCACAAACGCATGATGAATGTCATAACGTAGCTGACGGTTATCTGCATAAGTCATTACCGCTATGTAACAAGGGAACTCCAGAGTCAGCATCCAGCCTTCTTTGTCTTTTTGTTGCGCTGTTTGACGAAGCAAATCCCTTGACGATTCGGGCAGCCCAGCCAACTCCTTTTCATCGACAACTAACTGAGTCCAATCATTGGTCGCGTCCATCAAGTTTTCTTCAAATTGATTGGTTAAGGATGACAATTGTTGAGATATATCCATATATCGCTGTTTTTTATCACTTGGTAACGCCACTCCCGACAATTCAAAATCACGCAATGCATTATCAATAATCTTTTTTTGCGCCACACTAAAAGACGCGTACTCAGGCCCATCTTTTATTGAACGATAGGCTAAATACAATGCCTTATTTTGCCCAAGCTCCGTTGAATACTCGCTGAGCTTGGGCAAACAATTTGAGTACGCTGTTCGCCATTCTTCATTATTCATCACCGAATTTAAATGACTAACCGGAGACCAGACACGACTTAAATGATCATCCATTAATTCAATCGGGTGCACTAAATTTTGCCAACTGTATACCGATTGCTCGCTCAATAAAGAGGCTATTTGTTTCTTATTTTGCTCTAAAACGTTATCGATTGCCGGCTCAATATCAGCGGGCTTTATTTCACTAAATTGAGGTAATTCATGGTTTTCTAGAAGAGGGTTCATCGTATTTTTATGTATTTGAAAATCAACATATTTTCGCATGCTTCTTAATGGCTTCCAAGTCTCAACGTTTTTTTATCCGGCCGCCACAACCTGCCTCATTCTCAACCGAACGGGCTATCTGTAGAATTTTGCAACTCAAATTTTAGGTTGGAATAACAATGAAAATAACCAAATATGTTCTATTAATTCTTGGTTTTTTGCTTTGATGATTCTCCCACTGCCGCCACCCTTTTGTTAAACAAATCGGTGATACAACGTGGCTGATTTGGAAAGCATTCATCCAAATGCCGCACAAAAATGCCCGCACAATATTCAAAAGATCAAGGACAGCAATGGACACAGCCAACCGTTATCGCAGAGATAACTCAGGCATCGGACCACCCATTACGCACTCAGTGGCGTGCTATCGAACAAAACCCTTACAAAAATCGCTGGCTTACTCACCAACTGAGCCTGAACGTATTAAAAGCGAATATTAAATGCCCAAATGGCCGCGACGCCACTAGCAAAAAAGCACAGCAATGCGGCATACGATTTATATTGAAATCGTCTGATCAAGGCCACTTGATCTTGGGTAGAAATTAAAAATGGCTGACGGCTATTCATCGGTTTTTCAATTAAATGATCAACACCTGCATCGCTTTGCCTGAGTGTTTCTTCGTGTAATTGAGTCTTGGCGATCAGTACAGCTTTTTCCCATTCATCTGAATCTATCGTCCCGTCTCTATTTTCGTCAAATCGATTTAACAACATTTGTGGATTACTTTTCCAGCGAGTCAAAATAGCTGCCAACGATTCATTTTGCGTCGGTAAATCCATTTCTCTAAAGGATTTAAAATCGCCAAGGACATATAAATCATCTTCTTCATGAATACGCTTTTCGCTATAACGATACCGTTTACCAAACGCCAACGCCCCGGAACCAAAGCCTCTTGGGCCGGCGGTAGGAAAAGGCGTGCTGCCATACCAGGTATCCGCTACTGAATGAATGACTTCTGCATCATCTGGGTCAATAATGGCCTTACCGGTTTTGCCTTGTAAACAAAAGACACCGTCACTCACTCCAGTTTCATAAGTTCTCCATCGTGTTCGACTACGCCCTCGAACATACTGCGATTGTTTTTCCTCAACTTTATACCAGTACCAAACACATTGTAATTTCGTTAAAGGTGCAACAATCGGCTCACCCGGCAACAGTTTAGCGGCTCCTTCAAATTCATTATAGCCTTGTGATGCTGACCTAATACGGGCCGTTGGCGTGTCCTGCATAAGGCGATAACGCCATAAAAATCGAAAGAAAAAATACAAGCCCACCGCTGATACAAGGCATAAGGCAACAAAATAGAACCAAAATTCATCTTCGGGTAGCCGTTGTATGGCATAAGGCAAATCTGTCATTATTCAAATAATTTTTTTACACTGACATCTGCCAAATCAGCCTCTTCAAATTCCAGCAAATCAAACGGTTTAAAGTGAAACAATTTTGCAATGAATACATCGGGAAATTGTTCAATTCGCACATTATTTAAGTTCACACTTTCGTTATAAAATTCACGTCGATCTGCAATATTATTTTCTAACTGACTGATTCGTTTTTGCAGCTCTTTGAATGACTCATTCGCTTTTAAGTCGGGATACGCTTCCGCAACGGCAAATAAGTTCATCAACCCTTGACGCATTTGAGTTTCAGCTCGACCAAGAGCAGAAACATCTGATTGACCCAAGGCATTGGATACCCCCGAACGTGCCTGCATCACCTTTTCCAGCGTACCTTGTTCATGCTTCATATATTGCTGACATGTTTCAACCAATTTTGGCAATTCATCATGCCGTTGCTTGAGTAACACATCAATATTTGACCAGGCCTTAGAGACGCCATGCTTCAAACTCACCATGCCGTTATACAGCGCGATTCCATAGCCTGTTAATACGACTATAATAGCTAAAGTGATAAACCCTGCTACACTCATATTATTCTCCTTTTAACAATTCCTCAGCAAAGTATAGAACAGGACAGTATCGATGCACGTTAAATCTTTTGAGTCAACAACCCCTCTCATGGATGAATCTACTTTTATACATGAAACTGCCGTTGTCATTGGCAATGTTGAATTGGGCGTAGATGTTTCTATTTGGCCATTAGCCGTTGTTAGAGGCGATATTCACCGTATTAAAATTGGCTCTCGGTCCAATATTCAAGACGGTAGCGTCGTCCATGTCACGCATGCCAGTGATTTTAATCCCGGCGGCTATCCTGTCTCCATCGGAGAAGATGTCACTGTCGGGCACAATGTCACCTTACACGGTTGCACCATTGGCAATCAGTGCCTAGTCGGGATGGGCGCGATAGTCATGGACGGTGCTGTCATTCAAGACCAGGTCATTATCGGCGCAGGGAGCTTAGTTCCTCCGGGCAAGATGCTAGAAAGTGGCTATTTATATGTAGGATCTCCAGTCAAAAAAGCCCGGCCAATCAATGAAAAAGAGGCGCAATTTTTAACCTATTCACCACAAAATTACGTTCGCTTAAAAAACAAATACCTTCTTGAACAAACATTATCCTTGCCGGAATAATTTTAATGCAACCCTTTGCTTTTGCTCGTCAGCCTATTTTAGACACGTCACTTCAACTATATGCCTTCGAATTTTTATATCGGCCGGCCAATGATGTGACACATAACGAACACTCCATTACTCACGAAGTCCTCGCCTCATCAATTCTAGATTTGGGCCTGAATCAAGCCAGTAATAACACCCTGGCCTTTATTAACATGTCTTATGACGACTTAATGGCTGCCCATGTTGAGGCTTTACCCTCAGAGAAAATCATTTTAGAACTGCTTGAAGACATACAACCAGACTCAGCATTGATCACCCGTGTCAGCACCCTAAAAAAACAGGGTTTTAAATTTGCATTAGATGATTTTGTTTACAGCTCAGACTGGGATCCCTTAATAGAGCTTGCGGACATCATTAAATTTGATTTAACAATGACCACGCTTGAAGAAAATCAGGCCCTTATCAAAAAACTATCCAACAAAAACATTCTGTTCCTCGCTGAAAAAATTGAGACTTATGACGAGTACGAAACCTACAAAGGCATTGGCTGCACACTGTTTCAAGGTTTTTTCTTTAGCAAACCCGAAACAATCAAAGGCTCTTCATTAAATGCCAACACCGTAGTAAAAACAAAACTTTTATCCAGCATCCATCAAGATGATATCTCATTTGAGAGGCTAGAAGAAATTATCCAGGAAGACCCAAACCTGACCTTTTTGTTATTAAAGTACTTAAATTCAGCCCATTTTTCTTTTTCCAACCCTATCCATTCGATTAAACAGGCTATTGTTATTCTTGGCGTCAACGATTTCAAAAAATGGGTTACGTTACTGACCTTACGCAACATCTCTTCAAAACCTGATGAACTGCTTCGATTAGCCTTAGTCAGAGCACGACAAGCTGAGTTGTTTGCAAAAGGAGCATACCTAACCAATAGCAACAGCTATTTTCTCAGCGGCGTTTTATCCGTTTTCGATGCCATGCTTGATACGCCCTTAGAGAGCATCATCAAATCGATGTCTCTTGATCCGGAGATCAGTCAAGCTCTGTTGACTCATGAAGGCGAAATGGGGCATGCCCTTAAGGAAATCATTCAATACGAAGCAACCGGTGAATATTGTTCCGAAAGCCTTCCAAATAATTACCCAGCTGCGTGCCAATGGGCGGACCAGATATTGGCATCCTTAAAGGCTTGATTGATATTATATGTCCATTTAAATCCAGCTAACCGCTCTTATCAGTTAGCTGTTTTTTTTGCTTCAGTCGTGCAAGTACTGTTTGACTATTCGGCATCACCCCACGCCAAAGATAAAAGGCATGCGCTGCCTGTTCTACCAACATGCCCAACCCATCCTTAATCAGTCGGGCTTTTTGCTGCTGTGCCCAAAGCATAAAGGCGGTGGGTTCCTGGCTATAAGCCAAGTCATAGCACAGTGCCCCTTCGGCCAGCAGTTGATCCGCCAGCGGAGGCAGTTGGCCAGTCAAACTTGCAGAGGTTGCATTCAACACTATGTCAAACTGATGCTCATGCAAACTTTCATAGCTACCAGCCTGAACAACGCCAATGGGCGCAAACAGTTCTTCCATTGCTTTTGCCTTTGCTACTGTCCTGTTCGCCAAATAAAACGCTAAGGGTTTTTCTTTTAACAAAGGCCCTATAATGCCACGTGATGCACCCCCAGCTCCAAGCACAAGAACACGCTTTCCCTCTATGTCGACGCCAAGATTAACGCGGAGATCGGTTAATAAGCCAATGCCATCAGTATTATCGCCCAATAAAGAACCATCATCTTGACGCTTGATCGTATTAACGGCCCCACTAAATTTTGCTCTTTCCGTTAAAAGATCAACTTTTTCATAAGCTAACTCTTTTAAAGGAACCGTACAATTGAGGCCTTTCCCACCTTCTTTAAAAAAGACGTCTACTGCCGCATCAAAATTTTCTGGCCTGACTTCTTCTGCTTCATACCTTATCTGCTGACCTGTTTGCTTGGCAAATTGCTGATGAATGAAGGGAGACTTACTGTGACTAATAGGAAAGCCAAATACCGCGTATCGATCCATTACGGCTTCTCTTCCGTTAACCAACGGGCAACATCTTTAGCAAAATAACTTAACACGCCCTTTGCGCCAGCCCGTTTAAACGCCAGTAAAGATTCTAAAACCACCGCACGCTCTTCAAGCCAGCCATGTTGAGCCGCCGCTTTTAACATCGCGTATTCACCGCTCACCTGGTAAGCAAATACGGGAATGTCAAACTCGTCATTTACACGCCTGATAATATCCAAGTAGGGCATCCCAGGCTTCACCATGACCATATCAGCACCCTCTTCAATATCCAGCGCTACTTCAACCAAAGCTTCATCGCTATTAGCACAATCCATTTGGTAACTGTTTTTATTTCCCGAGCCCAGTTGTGCTGCTGAACCAACTGCTTCTCTAAACGGGCCATAAAAACTTGATGCATACTTAGCCGAGTACGCCAAAATTTTCGTATTCGTATAGCCAGCCACTTCCAGAGCATCGCGTATAGCACCAACACGACCATCCATCATGTCCGATGGCGCAACAACATCTGCTCCCGCCTCAGCATGAGATAGGGCTTGTTTTACCAACACGTCAACAGTTTCATCATTTAGAACATAGCCCTCGCTATTAACTAGCCCATCCTGGCCATGAGTTGTAAATGGGTCCAAGGCAACATCAGTTATCACGCCCAGTTCTGGCAAAGCCTTTTTTAAAGCTCGAACGGCTTTTTGCGCAAGACCATCAGGATTCCAGGCCTCATCAGCTAAATCGGTTTTAGCCTGTCTTGAAGTTACCGGGAAAAGAGCCACTGCTGGTACGCCCAGCCCAAAAACTTCACGTGCCTCCTCTAATAACAAATCAATACTAACGCGCTCAACTCCCGGCATAGAATCAACAGGCTGACGCTGATTTTCACCGTCTATAACAAAGATGGGATAAATTAAATCATCCGCTGTTAATGAGGCTTCGCGCATTAAACGGCGACTGAAATCAGCCGAACGCATTCGTCGTGGTCTCGTTGCGAGAATTGCCTTTGTTTTATCAAACTTCATTTTATTGACCTTTCTTAACTATCACTATTCGTTATTATTTTAACGACTTACTCATTTGACCGCCCTAGAAAATTAGACTGATCAACTGACTTTCTACAAAACGCATATAAAACACGGCTATTTAATCTATTAACCTTTATATTTCCCCAATATTAATCACTGCCTTTCAACGTTACTTTTTACGAAAAAATTGAAAAGATAAAAACAACGATAAATTTTTCCATTTGACGAGCAAAACTTGAATGACACTTTATTTGAAGCTAATATTGACAAGGTTTCCCTATTTTCAAAGAAAGGTCGTGCTATAAACTATAATAGGATTAGGTCAAATAGCACCAGCCATTGAATTATTGAAAGTAGCTTATATGACCACTATTATCACTGTATCTGTCTTTTAACGATCAGTTATCAACGGTTCAGTTAAGGCAGCTATTATAAAAAAGCTTGTTAAACTGCAATCGGTGAAAAAAAGGGCTTACTAAAAAATTAGAAAATTCCGTTATTAACGCAATGAAGAGGCTCACTAAGAGGTCTATTGATTAACTTAAACAAAAAAATAAAAACAGGATATGCACAATGAATAAAATAAATGGACTTTTAAACGCTGGACTTTTAGCTCTTTTGGCCTGCCTGTCGGCACAGGCAAGTGCTAATGACCTGAATGCGCCTCAACAAGTTATTAAAGAAACGTCAGACTTAGTTTATAAGGTTGTGCAAAATGATAAAAGCAAACTGGATGACCGCAATTATGTTTTTGAACTCGTCAATGAAATCCTGGAACCTCGCGTCGATTTAGACAAAGTCTCCAAACTTGTGTTGGGCAAATACTGGCGCACAGCAAACGATGAACAAAAAGTTCAATTTCAAAAGGAATTTAAAGGCCTACTTGTTAATACTTACGCGACTGCTTTCAAAGAGTTTGATGAATGGACGATTCATTTCATCCCCATGCCATTTGACTCAACAGAGAAACGCCTGATTGTTAAAACTGAAATTATACAACCCTCTCGTCCGCCGGTTGCGGTTGACTATCGAATGGCCTTAAATGAAACAGGTGAATGGAAGGCTTACGACGTTATCATTGAAGGCATTAGTATGGTAACAAATTACAAAGCGAGCTTTTCTAAAACCATCAAAGCAGCCGGTAGTCTGGATAAGGTTATTCAACAATTAGCCGAAAAAAACAAGCTCTCAGAAACATCAAGCCAGCTCGCCCTTGATAAGGCTAATAAAAACTCTTAGCGCTGATTGGCCTGCCTAGGCAAGCCAGTCTTTAGGCTGCAAAAAAAACTCATAGAGTTTACTTTCATCAGAACCTGGCCTTGGGCTCCAATCGTACCGCCACTTAACCTGTGGCGGTAATGACATTAAAATCGACTCTGTCCGTCCACCAGTCTGCAAACCAAATAAAGTCCCCCTATCCCAGACCAAGTTGAACTCAACGTAACGCCCTCTTCTATAAAGCTGAAAATCTCGTTCTTTTTCTGTGTATGAACAGTTTTTTCGTCGTTCAACTATTGGCAAATAAGCTGGAATGTAATGATCACCCACGCTTTGCATAAACTTAAAACAATTCTCAAAGCCACCCGTATTTAAATCATCAAAAAACAAGCCGCCCACGCCACGTGGCTCATTGCGGTGTTTTAAAAAAAAGTAGTCATCACACCATTGTTTATATTCAGCGTAGACCGCTTCACCAAACGGGTCACAGGCTTTCTTAGCTTGTTGGTGCCAATGCACGACATCGTCTTCAAAGCCATAATAGGGCGTTAAGTCAAACCCCCCACCAAACCACCAAATAGGAGCCTCTCCATCTTTTTCTGCTATGAAGAAACGCACATTGGCATGTGATGTCGGCACGTATGGATTACGGGGATGAATAACCAGTGAAACGCCAAGTGCCTCAAAACGCCTTCCGGCTAATTCTGGTCTGTGTTGTGTTGCTGAAGTTGGTAATGCGTTGCCTTGTACATGCGAAAAATTAACACCCGCTTGTTCAAATACCTTGCCCTGCTCCAAGACTCTCGTACGACCGCCCCCTGTATCGTCTCCCCTATCCCATTGATCTTCTCTAAAACAGCCGTCTTCCTCGAGACCTTCTAATGCAGAACAGATCGTATCTTGCAACGTCAGCAAATACTCTTTAACGCGTTTTATACTGGGAGATGACATTGGTATAGTCTTTATTAATTAGCGAAGCTGTATGTTCAATACTGGGTCTATTATCCGACTGGGCGATCGAGATGAACCAACTTGACCATTCATCGTATAAACATCTTTTTTAGAAAACTTTAAACGGGTTTGATTTGCTGTTTTTGTTGGCAAACAACCTGACTTATTGGCACTGGTCGATACAATCGCCATATCGGCCAGTTCACACAACTCTTTTGCCAAAGCATGCCGAATTAATCGAATGGCAATTTTATCGCGCCCACCCGTTAGCCAATCGGGCACACCCTGTTTTGCTGGTAATAGCCAGGTCGTCGGCTGCTCTCCCGGCTCATTGATGGTGGAAAGAAGCGGCTCATTTAAAGGCTGTATATAAGGGCTTAATTGAGAAAGCTTAGAGGCTATCAGGATCAACCCTTTGTCCTCAGAACGCCCCTTTAAATCAAACAAGTGATTAACGGCTTCACGGTTTAACGGGTCACACCCCAAACCAAACACCGCTTCAGTTGGATAAGCAACGACCCCACCTGCGTGGAGTCGATTCACAAAGCACTTCTTTTGCCAAGCCGATGGCACAAGCGTTTTACCCTTGCTGAAGCTTTTCTTGTAACGCTTGGTTTTTCTTAATCACGGCTTCAGCCGATGCTTTTCGATCGTCACGCACACGCTGTGCTACACTCTCATCTGACAACGCAAGAATTTGAGCCGCAAGGTACGCCGCGTTTTTTGCACCCGGTTTTCCAATCGCAACACTCGCCACAGGAATACCGCCCGGCATTTGTACTGTCGATAAAAGAGCATCTTGACCTTTCAATGAACCTGCATCCAAAGGCACACCAATCACTGGCTTAACCGTATTCGCAGCAACCGCTCCAGCCAAGTGAGCGGCCAAACCCGCGGCTGCAATAAAGACGGCACAACCTCTGGCATCTGCATCTGTCACATAGGCATGTGTTTCAGCAGGTGTCCTGTGCGCAGAAGTTACCCTCACTTCAAATGGAATATCTAGGTTTTTAAGCACGTCTAACGTTGATTGCATAACAGGAAAATCGGAATCTGACCCCATTAAAACGGCTACAAATGTTTCTTTATTTTGCATAATTCTCTTTATCTATTCTGGTTTAGTAATTTCTTCACAAGGCGTTACATAAGAACAATCTTGCTGTGGACAAACTTTCTCGGTACCACGCCGCTTGGTTGTTTTTAAGGTTAAAACAGGCCAATGGCAACTTGGGCATGGCTCATTTATGGGCTCATTCCATAACGCGTACTTACATTTAGGATAATTAGAGCACGAGTAGAATATTTTACCCTTCCGAGATTTTCGCTCTAGTATAGTTCCCTTTTTGCACTCGGGGCAAACAACATTTGTATCTTTAGGCTTTTCCAGCGGCTCCATATGCTTGCAGTCCGGATAGGCACTACAGCCGATAAATTTACCATAACGCCCGGTACGAATGATGAGATTAGATTCGCATTTAGGGCATTTTCTTCCCTCAACAATTTCTGGCTCAGCTGAAGCTGCATCTTCATTAAGATTGCGTGTATAACTGCATTCAGGGTAATCAGTACAGCCTATAAACCGCCCATTCCTCCCTAGCCGAATGGAAAGTGGCTTACCACATTCAGGGCATTTCTCATCTATCGCTTCCTGCGTCACATCACTGCGCTGAACACTGACCTCCTTATCATCTATCAGCGTTTTAAACGGTTCCCAAAATGTTCTCATTAAGGGCAGCCATTGTGTTTCACCCCTTGAAACAGCATCTAAATCGTCTTCTAATTTTGCAGTAAAATCATAATCCACATAATTAGTGAAATGCTGTGTTAGGAATTTATTAACGATCCGGCCAACATCCGTTGGGTAAAAACGTTTTGATTCCAGTTCAACGTAATCACGGTTTTGCAAGGTTGAAATGATCGAAGCATACGTCGATGGGCGCCCAATGCCACGCTCTTCAAGCGCCTTTACCAAACTCGCTTCACCATACCTGGGAGGCGGTTCAGTGAAGTGCTGGTTAGGCACCACGTCCAGTAAATCAATCAGCTCACCTTCCTTCATCGGCGGTAACAAGCTTTCCTTGTTATCATCATCCTCTTTACTGTCATCCTTGCCTTCCAGATAAACTGACATGAAACCGGGCTTATTGACCGTTGAACCGGTCGAACGAAAGACGTACCCTTTGCCACAAGTGAGATCTACACTGACTCCATCAATCAAGGCATGAATCATTTGGCTTGCGACCGCTCTTTTCCAAATCAGCAAGTAGAGTTTATATTGATCATTAGACAACGAACCTCTGATTTCTTCTGGGATTCGTGCAGATGAACTGGGGCGAATTGCCTCATGCGCTTCTTGCGCATTCTTTGACTTTGTTTTGTAAACGGGGGGCGACTTAGGCAGGTTTTCTTTGCCATAACGTGATTGTATAAGTTCACGAATTTCTGCCACCGCCTCATCCGCTAAATTCACCGAGTCGGTTCTCATGTAGGTAATTAAACCCACTGATTCTGGGCCAATTGTTACGCCTTCATACAATTGCTGAGCTATCTGCATCGTCTTTTTGGTGGTAAAACCTAACTTTCTGGACGCCTCTTGTTGCAATGTTGAGGTCGTAAACGGCGCCGCAGGGTTTCGTTTACGTTGTTTCTTTTGTAGCTTCTTTACCAATAATTTACCCGCGGCAACGGCAACAACATCATCTTTAACTTTATTCGCATCGCCCGAATTCTCAATGCTGAACTGTGTCAGTTTTTCGCCATCAACATGGGTTAATTTTGCTTTAAAGGATTGTTCAGAGGCTTTGACGGCAGCCTCTATACTCCAGTATTCGCGACTATTAAAGGCCTCTATTTCCAGTTCACGCTCAACTATTAATCTTAAAGCAGGGCTTTGGACACGGCCCGCAGACAAGCCACGCCTGATTTTTTTCCAGAGCAAGGGCGATAAGTTAAACCCGACCAGATAATCTAAAGCTCGCCTCGCTTGTTGAGCATCCACCATATCCATTGACAACTCACGCGGCTCTTTTATGGCTTCTTGGATAGATTTTTTTGTTATTTCATGAAAAACAACTCGATGAACTGGCTTGCCTTTCAGTAGCTTTTTTTCTTTTAAGAGCTCGGCAACATGCCAAGAAATCGCTTCTCCTTCCCTATCTGGGTCAGTCGCAAGATAAAGCTCATCGGCCTTTTTCATTGCCTTGGCAATAGCTTGAACATGGCGCTGATTTCTTTCGACCAAGGAATATTTCATGGCAAAATCATGTTCAGGGTCAACCGCTCCCTCTTTCGGAATTAGATCTCTCACATGGCCGTACGATGCCAGCACCGTAAACCCTTTGCCTAAATATTTTTCAATCGTCTTGGCTTTTGCCGGTGACTCAACAATAACGAGAGCTGACATAAAGAAAACCTAATGAAGTTCGAATGGAATATCGCCGTAAACCAGCTCTTCCATTTGTGAATAATGCCCTTCCATCCCCGATTGGCTGAATAACACCATTAATGCCACCCATTTTACATGCTCTACGGACAGTAGTGTGTCGCCTAACGCCATGGCCCTATCAATAATGAGCTCGCGACGGGTTACGTCTATGATGCCAGTTTGTTCTAAAAATAATAAAAAGCCTTGTGCATCCACATCAAAGCGCAAACGCTCTTCATCTGAATAAATTCTGACGGCATTTTGTCCGACGTAATTCTCAACCACCGCGGACGGTTGATGTGTCAACTCGTCCATCCAATCAAAGGCTCTTTCAACATAATTTTCTGTGAAGCCCGCTTCCAATAATTCTGTTTTTAATTTGCCTTGCTCAATAACGTTTTCTTCGCCTATATCCATGTAATGTTCAAACAAATACACAAGCACTTCAAAAATGGTTTCTTTCATTTCTTTCAATTTTATCTCTTTATTATTTGGTGGAACACCGATAGAAGAGGCCGCCCGGCGCAGATGATACTAAACCTTCAAGCTCCATTACTAATAACATAGACGAAATTTCTTCGGCTGTAAAATGAGTTTCCGCTATCAGCTCATCCACTGACGTGGGGTCAAACCCCATTTTATCAAGTAAAGCCGCATAGTCGCCTTCAATTGGTAAATCATTTTCTGCCATGGCTTTATTCTGCCCATTTTCTTCCCTGACAGCCGCTCGAGATAGCTGACCTAGCTCTTCAAGCACGTCGTCCGCTGTCTCTACTAATTTCGCTCCCTGGCGAATCAAATGATGGCAACCTTTAGCAAGCGGATTATGAATCGAGCCTGGAATAGCAAACACCTCGCGACCTTGCTCCATCGCATGCTTAGCGGTGACTAATGTCCCACTTTTGATGGCTGCCTCAACCACTAAGACACCTAAGCTTAAGCCACTGATAATTCGATTTCGTCTGGGAAAATACCCGGGTTTGGGTTGTGTCCCGATGGGAAACTCAGACACCAAGGCACCCGTTTTAATGATCTCTGCTGCCAGCGCTTTATGACTCGCAGGATACACTCTATCCAACCCTGTAGCCGCTACTGCTATTGTTTTACCTGTGCTGTCTAAAGCCCCTTTGTGGGCTGCCTGGTCAACGCCAAGCGCCAAACCACTGGTTACTGTTAACCCAAAGTCTGCAAAATTTTTTGCAAATGCCCGCGCTGTTTTCATTGCCATTGGCGACGGGTTTCGCGTGCCCACCATGGCCACCTGTAAAGAATCTAATAAATTGCGATCACCACGAATGAATAAAACAGGTGGCGGATCAGGTATTTCTTTTAGTAACGTCGGGTAGTCTTCATCGTTCCAGCACATTAAGTGACAGTCCTCGCGCTGCAACCATTTTAAATCAGGGTCTATTACGTGCCAATCAAGACGTTTGATTTGCTGAGCAACAGCGGTAGAAACACCCGCGTTCTCTAACTCGGAAATTGAGGCCAAGAAAACGTTTGACGGCTTGGAAAAAACGTCCAGAAGCGATAAATACGTCTTTGCCCCAACTCCTTTCACTCGCCACAACGCGAGCCAGGAATTGCGTTCAGAAACAGAAAGGCCTGACGAAGAATTTTCTTCGCCAGGCCGACTTAAACGACTCAAGGTTATGGCGTACGGACTACATCATGACGATGAATAACACGCTGACTCTCCATCACTAAACCGTAGCTAACGCGGTCAAACACACGAAAGACCATTAACACACCCGCTTCTTCATCAGGTAACGTCACCTCCGCACCACCGCCCTTAACGACATCTCTTACGGTTTCGCCAGCTCGATCTATTTTAAGCACATGCCCTACTTCAACTCCGTCTTGCTCACCACGATCAATCACCACCACATCAAATTGCGCAACTTGAGAAACGCCGTCCACAATACCGACAATGCGTCCACGAATCTCACTATCCGGGGCATGAGGAAAGTAATTTTGAATAATCGGCCCTTCAATCGCTGGCAACAAGCGGTCGCCTTTGCGTACTTCTCGTGTTGATCTCGATAACACAACAGTGGCAGGATCCCCTTTCAATTTGACCGCTGACTCAGCAATATAAATTGATTCAAACCCTAACGATTCACCTGTTTCTCCATCCAAATATTCCTCACCTTGACGAACAACAATGTAACCATCTGCAATACCATCTACGAAGGAACGCACATAAGCCTTATAACCAGGACTACCCAAAATATGCTCATCATCAAATGCCACGATATACGGTGCAGAGTCGTATTCTTCCTGAGTCATCACCCTTGGGTTATTCAAAAATGCAGCAATCGCATCAATGGGTATTGCGGGAATCGCGTCATCCAAGCTAGAGCGACGAATAGAAGGCGACAATTTGCCATCACCTCTTTTCAACCTCAACACCGGCTTGCCATCAATAAAAGCCAGTTCGATAATATCCCCAGGATAAATTAAATGCGGATTTGCAATCTGATCGTTTGCTTGCCAAATATCAGGCCATCGCCATGGTGTTTGTAAAAAACGTGCCGAGATATCCCAAAGCGTGTCGCCTTTGACAACAACGTAACGATCGGGATGAGATGGATTCAGTTTAATGTCTTCAGCCCACACAGCCCAGCTTAACGACATACTCAACATCAACACTAACAATTTTTTTATAGCCATGATCTTCCTTTTTATTGGCAATTTAAGAACAACCTTAAGTCTAGCCTAAAATATTCACTATTCAAAGTTTAACCTAAATTAGTTAGAATTCCCCCTAAACAGTTGAGCACAAACGCACATTTCTACTATTTCAATATGGCCAAATTAGAGATTCTACATTTTCCTGACAACCGTCTTAGAACCAAAGCAACTGACATCACTGCTATTGATGATGATTTACGCTGCTTTATAGATGATATGTATGAGACCATGTACGACGCGCCCGGCATTGGGCTGGCTGCCACGCAGGTAAATTTTCATAAGCGGCTTATTGTGATTGATGTATCAGAAGATAAAAACGAACCTCTTTGTTTTATCAACCCGATTATTACCCATAAAGACGGTATTGAGATGATGCAAGAAGGCTGCCTCTCCGTACCTGGTTTTTACGAAGATGTCGAAAGGGCTGAGTCTATTACTGTTAAGGCGCTAGACAGCCAAGGTGAGACTTTCGAGCTGAGCACTGATGGCCTTCTCGCCGTTTGCATTCAACATGAAATTGACCACCTCGACGGCAAATTATTTATTGATTATTTGTCACCACTAAAACGTAATCGTATTCGAAAAAAGCTGGTGCAACACCACAAAGCCCAATCCAAAGAAAACGCCCAATCTGATCCCGTCCTATAGACTTCAGATGAATATTATTTTCGCAGGCACACCCGATTTCTCTGTGCCAACATTGGAGGCCCTCATCTCAACCGCACATAAAATATGCGCCGTTTACACTCAACCAGACAGGCCAGCGGGAAGAGGGCGAAAGATTCAAATGAGTCCTGTAAAACAATGCGCTTTAGAGGCTCAAATACCCGTTGAGCAACCGATAAACTTTAAATCCTCCGAAGCACTCGATACCTTAGCAAGCTATCAAGCTGACCTCATCATTGTTGTCGCCTACGGCCTCCTTCTGCCTGAAAAAGTTTTAAAAATGCCTCGCTTTGGCTGCATCAATATACATGCTTCTTTGCTACCTCGCTGGCGGGGCGCCGCACCCATCCAGCGAGCTATTTTATCGGGCGATAAAGAAACGGGGGTTACCCTTATGCAGATGGATAAAGGCCTGGATACCGGCGACATGCTGTCTAAACAAACCTGCCATATTGAGCCAGAAGACACCTCCAGCAGTCTGCACGACAAGTTAGCCGAACTGGGTGCTCGCGCATTATTAAACTTGCTGCCTTTAGTTGAGACAAATCAACTGGCACCTGTCCCTCAATCAGACAAGGAGGCAAGCTATGCTAAAAAACTCAGTAAAGAAGAGGCCTTTCTCGATTGGAACCAGCCTGCTGCAACCATCCAGCAAGCGATACAAGGTTATAACCCTTGGCCCGTTGCTCATACCCTCCTCGAGGGCAAACCTTTACGTATCTGGCAAGCAAAAACGACCAACGAGCCCGCCACACGGGACCCTGGGCAAATAAAAATCGACGGTAACAAACTATTTGTCGCCTGCAAAGACAACTTCCTTGAAATCATCGAGTTACAACCCACCAACAAGCGAAGAATGCCCGCTAATGCTTACCTTTCGGCCCACAAAATTGACGGCCTGACGCTAGGCTAAATGAATAAAAAAGACAACCGCCCTTTATCCGCCCGAGAAACGGCTGTCACTGTTATTTGCTCCGTGCTTCAACACGGCAAATCATTGACGGAAGCTCTTGAACTAAGTGAAAACCTAGAAGCAAGGGAACGCGCGTTCAGTCGCGAGTTATGCTACGGAACCTTGCGCTGGTACGAACGGCTGGAGGCTATTCTTAAGCGCTTACTTAAAAAACCTTTTAAAGCAAAAGACTTAGATATTACTGTGCTCGCCTTAGTGGGTCTCTATCAGCTTATCTATCTTAATACCCCCGATCACGCCGCGGTATCTGAAACCGTCAAGCTCTGCCGCAACAGCAAAAAGAGCTGGGCTAAAGGTGTATTAAACGGGCTTTTAAGAAACTTTTTACGCAATAGAGAATCACTCGAGCAAGCCGTAGACGCACAGATCACCCAACGTTTTTCTCACCCTGAGTGGCTGGTCCATCAACTGACTGAAAACTGGGGTGAACGTACGGCAGATATTCTCCATGAAAACAATCAATACCCGCCCATGTCGATACGGGTTAATCAAAAAAAGTGCTCTCGAGAAGCTTACCTTAAACAGTTAGAACAAAACGGTCTCACGGCCTCGAAAAATCCCTTTAATTCGTCAGGCCTCACCCTTAAACAACCCGTAAACGTTGATCAGTTGCCCGATTTTTGGCAAGGCGCCGCCTCTGTCCAAGACGGGGCTGCGCAACTGGCCGCAGATTTGCTCGACATTCAGCCAGACCAACGCATTTTAGACGTATGCGCCGCACCCGGCGGAAAAACAGCCCACCTACTGGAAAACTCACCAAGCAGCGCTTCGTTATTGGCTCTTGATATTGATGAAAAACGCAATCAGCGCGTTATCGAAAATCTGCAACGACTGCAACTTAGCGCAGATGTCATTACAGCTGACGCCTTAGAAACAAACGCGTGGTTTAGTGGCGACCCTTTCCAGCGTATTTTGTTAGACGCCCCTTGTTCTGCTACCGGCGTTATTCGACGTCATCCCGACATTAAGTTGCTCAGAAAACCATCTGACATCCCTGCCCTCACTGAACTCCAAAGTAAGCTCCTAGATAAAATGTGGGCCTTGCTCGATAAAAAGGGTGTGCTTTTGTACGCCACCTGCTCTATATTATCAGCAGAAAACAGCCAGCAAATTGCTTCTTTTATGGCCAGACACGCTGACGCAAAAGAAATTAAAATAGACGCAGAATGGGGGCTGCCGTGTGAATACGGCCGACAAATTTTGCCTGGCGATAACAATATGGATGGTTTTTATTACGCATGTATAAAAAAAATCTAACGCCCATGCGCCTTTTTCAGCCAACCTCCTGCTTTATTCTCATATTGATTTTACTGACCTCTTTTGGAACCAGCCATGCAGAAGAAAAAGCAAGCATTAACATAGAATCCGCTGAGCTCATACTTCAAGACAAGACATACTTTTTGAATGCTCAAATACATTATCGCCTAAGTGATGAAGCCATTGATGCCTTACACAATGGCATTAGTCTGACTTTTAATGTGGACCTATCCATCACTGAATCCAGAAAATGGCTATGGGAAAAATACCACCATCAGCTCTCATTTCCTTATCAGCTTAAATACCACACCTTAGCCAAGACCTATCTCATCTCCAACTCGACCAATAAGACACATCATAATTTTTCCAGCCTGTCAGCGGCCTTAAACGCCCTGGGGACACTTAACGACATTCCTGTCCATGCATTAAAAACCAACCATAACCTTGATATCAGCGCATCGTTAAACGCTTACCTCGATATCGAAGCACTCCCGCTCCCTATGCGACCCCTAGCTTATATTACCTCAGGTTGGTACTTACACAGCAATACATTTCAATGGCCTTTAGCTCACTAAAAAAGAGAAATTACCTCATCCCAGCCGGTGTTTTTCTCAGCCTGCTTTTCAGTCTCTATTTGATGACGCATGCGACGGAATCCAGCTCAGAATTCGGTAACTTATTCTCCGCACTGATTATCATCAATCTTGCGGGAACTGTTTTTTTACTGGGCCTGTTAATTTCAAACATTCACTGGTTATGGCGTCAATTTTCAAGCCAAGCGGTCGGGTCTAGAATCACGGCCCGCATTGTTTTGCTGTTTTTTGCCATTTCCGTTGTTCCAACAGGCATTGTTTTTTACTTCTCAGGAAAATTATTACATCAAAGTATCGACAGTTGGTTTGATGCAAAAATCGACACCGCCATGCAAAGCTCGCTCATGCTAAGTCGTCGTTCTTTAGATAACCGAACGCTATCCCTAATGAAAGAAACTCGCCAGCTCGCTGCTGAACTAGAAAACCAAAGTGACATTTTTTTATCGCTGTCTTTGGCAGGCTTAAGGGCACAAACAGAGGCCAGTGAACTCACCATATTTTCAAAGCAAGGGCAAATCATTGCAACAACGAACCTTGACCCGGGTGTGCTGATTCCTAATACGCCTGATAGTTCAAGTCTTTTATTGGCAAGGCAAAATCGGGAATTCATCGGCCTGGAGCCTGGCCAGGATCAAGGCCTCATTGTTCGAGCAATTGTTGAAATTAAAAACACCAACCCAAAACGCTACTTACAGGCAATTTACACCGTACCCGAAGACATCGGTGAGCTTGCCAGTTCGGTTGAAGAAGCCTATACCGCCTATCAAGAATTTAACTATTTACGTGATTCTTTAAAATTCAGTTTTACGTTAACTCTCTCTTTAGTCCTTATTTTCAGTATTTTAGCGGCCAGTTGGGCGGCTTTTGTTTTTGCCAGAGAACTTGTTGCACCGATTCGCCAACTGGTTAAAGGAACGCAAGCCGTGGCAGAAGGAGATTACGACAATAAAATAAAAACCAATCGACGGGATGAATTGGGGTTTTTAATTAACTCATTCAACGCCATGACGCTACGCGTTTCAAACTCACGCACTGAAGCCAATAACGCTCAACGTGACGCCGAAAATCAGCAGGCCTATCTGGAAACCATCCTAAGCCACCTTTCCAACGGTGTTTTAGGCTTTGACCTCGACCTAAGGCTAAAAGCAACCAATCAAGGCGCCGACCATATTCTCGAGCACCCCTTAACAGCGTGCATTGAATTTTCATTACATGATATTGCCGCAAAATTTCCAGACCTTGAAGCCTTCACCAGCCTATTATTTGATCGTTTTTCCAGCAATGAAAAGGAATGGCAACACGAATTTTTATTTTCTATTAATCACCAAAAGAAAACCTTGTTGCTTAAAGGTGCCCCTCAGTACGCTGCTGACAAAACACATTCCGGTTACGTACTAATTTTTGATGATGTCACCCCGATCATTCAATCGCAGAGAAATGCTGCCTGGAGCGAAGTCGCCCAACGCTTAGCACATGAAATTAAAAACCCCCTCACGCCCATACAACTATCTGCTGAACGCTTACAAAGAAAACTCCACACCGAGCTCAATGATGAGGCTAACAGGGTACTAAAAAAATCGACCGAAACGATTGTGCAACAAGTCAGCGCGATGAAAAGCATGGTCGATGACTTTTCTAACTTCGCTCGCCCAGCGCAATCTAAGCCTCAAGTAATATCAATAGGCCGCTTGATAGATGACATCACAAGCCTCTACCAAGGTCAGGTTCACCAGCTTATTGTCACTATTGATGAACATTTACCCAACACCTACGCCGACCCTGTCCGACTACGCCAAGTATTTATTAACCTGATTAAAAATGCGCAAGAAGCCATTGCTGATGCTGACGGAGGCAGGATTAATATGTCCGCTCGTTATATTAAAGACAGTAATTCGATCGAAATTGGTATTGCTGATAACGGTCCAGGGATAGATAATTCGAATCTTGAACGCATTTTCGAACCCTACATAACGACCAAAGAAAAAGGCACTGGACTTGGGCTCGCCATTGTTAAAAAAATCATCGAGGAACACAATGGCACCATTGCTATCAAACCTATCATGCCTCATGGCGCTAATTTCATTATCAGGCTTCCTGTAACTCCCCCTTAATTCATTATTTATAAAAAAATATTTTATGAAAAAACCTCATATTCTTGTTATTGACGACGAGCCAGATATTCGCAATCTTATCGGTGACATCCTCGAAGATGAAGATTACGAAGTATCCACTGCCGATAGTGCGGCGGCTGCCCATCAAGCTCGTCATGAATGCCGACATGATTTAATTTTGCTGGATATCTGGATGCCCGATACCGATGGCGTCACCTTGTTAAAAGAATGGTCTACCACTGGAGAATTATCCTGCCCCGTTATTATGATGTCAGGCCATGGCACCGTTGAAACAGCCGTAGAAGCCACCCGGCTTGGTGCTTATGATTTCCTTGAAAAACCGCTATCCATTGCCAAACTATTACTCACAGTCGAGCGAGCCTTGGAAGCTGAAAAGCTTAAACAAGAAAACATCGACCTTAAGCAATACGCCTCAACTATTCAGGAACCTCTCGGCAGCAGCCAACAAATTCAGCAGTTACTAGAACAAGCTCGTCGCCTTGGCCAGCATGACACCCGAGTTCTGCTGACCGGTGAGCCCGGTAGTGGCAAAGAAACATTAGCACGATATATTCATGAACACAGCGCAAGAAAAAACGGCGCCTTCATCGAGCTTAACACAGGTATCATCACCTCTCACAATGCACTTGAGGAATTTTTTGGTCGTGAAGAAGGCGATTCTATTCATTACGGTTTACTGGAAAAAGCAAACCACGGCACTTTATTCATTGATGAAATTGGCGACATGGATAGCGAAGTGCAGCATCGCTTACTCAGTGCACTAGAATCTAAATCATTTCAGCGCATTGGTGGCCATGATGATGTAAAAGCAGATGTAAGAGTCATCGCCTCGACGCGCCAGGACCTGGAAGAAGCGATTTTAAATGGGCAATTTCGGCAAGATTTATATTACTTACTCAATGTCGCCTGTTTACACTTGCCCCCCCTGCGAGAAAGAAAGGAAGACGTCCCTTTATTACTGGATTTTTATCTACAACATTACATAAAACGAGAAAATCTACCAAAACGCAAGTTTACCATTGCAGCGCAACAATTTTTAAGTGATTATATGTGGCCAGGAAATATACGTGAACTAAGGAATGTGGTTCAACGCCTTTTAATACTGGGCATTGGGGACGAGATCGGCCTGACCGAAGTAAAAACAACACTGGGGGAATCCGCCAGATCCGTCATAACATCAAACGACATACCAATCTTTTATGACCTTCCTCTCAAAGATGCTCGGGCACAATTTGAAAAAGCCTACTTGGATTACCACTTGGATCAACACAAAGGCAGTGTTACGAAGTTGGCTGAAACAGCCGGCATGGAAAGAACCCACCTGTATCGCAAACTCCACGCCCTCGGCATTGAGTTTAGAGGTAAACGCTAACCCGAGACATCACCTGATTTCATGAGAATTATTATTCTGGGTGCTGGCCGAGTAGGCTTCACCGTTGCCAACAACTTATCTAACGAAAATATTGACATCACGCTGATCGATAAAAGCCAACAGGTTATTGATACCGTTTGCGAGCGATTAGATATTTCAGCTATCTGCGGCAATGTCTCCCACCCTGATGTATTAGAAAGTGCAGGCATGAAGCACGCTGATATTGTCATTGCCGCTACAGATAGCGACGAAACAAATATGATGGCCTGTCAAGTGGCACACCACTTATTCAACGTACCCAAAAAAATTGCACGAGTTCGCGCAAAAATTTTTTTAGATGTTCAAGAAAAACTTTTTAACAACAACGCCATCCCGATCGATGCGATTATAAATCCTGAAAATGAGATCGTTCAATTTATAAAAAACCTCATTCTACATCCAGGTTCGCAACAAGTCTTATCCTTTGCCAACGGTGCCCTTAGCCTAGTTGAAACAAGGTGCAACCGAGACTGCGCACTTATTGGGAAGTCCTTAAACAACCTCAGCAACCAATTACAAAGCATTTACGCAAGAATAGCGCTCATATACAGACAAGAAAAAATCATTATCCCTCATCATCAAACTGTTATCGAAGAAAACGATCGTGTCTTTTTCATTGCTGACTCAAAAGATATCCAGCGGGTGCTCAGTGTTTTATTTAATCAAGATAAAGCATATAAACGACTCATTATTGCCGGCGGAGGGCGAATAGGGCTGGGTTTAGCAAAAGAGTTGGAAAGCACCCTGCAAGTCAAAATTATTACAAAAAGCAATGAAAAAGCTTTCGAACTATCCGAACAGCTCGATCATAGTATCGTGCTTGCAGGCGATGCGACTGACGAAGCCTTTCTGCTTGATGAAAACATTGATAAAACCGATGTGTTTTGCACCTTAACAAGCGATGATGAAACCAATATTCTCTGTTCTATGTTAGCTAAAAGCCTCGGCGCTAAAGTGGTCATGAGCCTTGTCGATAGAAATGCTTATATGAGCATGGTTGATAATGGTTCTCTTGATAACGTTATCTATCCTCAGCACACGACGATCGGCAAAATACTGTCCCAAGTCAGACAAGGCGGCATTTCAAGCGTCCATTCTTTATTACGCGGTAAAGCCGAAGCCTTTGAAGCCGTTGTCAAAAGCAATGGCAAAAAAAATGACCTGGATGGCAAGGCTATAGGTGATATTAAACTACCTTCTGGCAGCCTTATTATTGGCATAGTAAGGGATGGAGTATCTCTTCCTGCGAAAAAAGATGTCGTTATCAAAAACGGCGATCACCTCATTATCTTCATTGCTGACAAATCATTGATTCATCAGGTTGAAGCGCTTTTTCAACCGACTAAATCGCTCCTTGGCAGACTCATCCGCTAGGCATGCACTATAACGTTATCAGACGAATAACTGGCCTCTTATTGGGCTTATTCAGTATCACCATGTTGCCGCCGATCGTGGTTTCTTTTATTTATAATGAAGAAAACCACCAACCCTTTATTATCGGCTTTCTGACAATTTTTTTAGCCGGGTTTCTTTTATGGCTCAGTGCTAAGAATGCAAAAGAAGAACTCAGAACACGTGACGGGTTTATCATTGCCGCCATGTTTTGGCTCAGCCTTGGTCTCTCAGGTGCTATTCCCCTTTATATTTCAAATGTGCCTTCGCTATCTTTAACCGATGCCGTTTTTGAATCTATTTCGGGCTTAACAACAACAGGCGCAACGGTTATTACGGGGCTGGATACTTTACCAAAATCCATCCTGTTTTACCGTCAACAACTTCAGTGGCTTGGCGGTATGGGGATTGTCGTATTAGCCGTTGCTATTTTACCCATGCTAGGCATCGGGGGTATGCAGTTATATAAGACTGAAACCCCTGGTCCTGTTAAAGATGCAAAGCTGACGCCGCGCATCACCGAAACGGCTAAAGCGCTTTGGGAAATCTACCTGGGCTTAACTGTTGCGTGCACACTCGCGTACTGGTTAGGTGGCATGACGTTTTTTGATGCCATAACACATAGTTTTAGCACCGTGTCCATTGGTGGTTTTTCAACGCATGATGCAAGTTTTGCCTTTTTTAACAACCCGACGCTCAACTATATTTGTATTTTTTTTATGCTCGTTGCGGGCATTAATTTTGCCCTACACTTTAAAGCAGCCAAGTCGCTTAATGTCAAAGTCTATGCTCATAATGATGAGCTCAAAAGTTACCTTTTTATCCTCATCGCCCACACACTGATCATCTGTGGCGCCCTGTATTTATTAGGGTATTCGAACATTTTTGAACAAACGCTTTTTCAAGTCGTCTCTTTTGCTACAACCTCCGGCTTCACCTCGACCCAACACGCAGACTTACCTCTATTTATTCCAGCGTTACTGATTTTTATGAGTTTTTATGGTGGATGCGGTGGCTCAACAGCCGGCGGCATTAAGGTGGTTCGTATTTTGATTATGCTAAAACAATTAGGCAAAGAAATAACGCACCTAATACACCCTCACGCCGACATGCCCATCAAACTTGATCATCACGTGGTGTCCAGGCCTGTTATTAATGCTGTTTGGAGCTTTTTTTCTGCTTACATTTTATCATTTGGCATTCTGATGATTCTAATGATGATGACCGGGTTGGATCAAATTACTGCCTTTTCAGCCGTGGCCGCGACGCTTAACAACCTGGGCCCTGGATTAGGCGACATCAGCAGCAGCTATGCAAGCCTACCCGATATCAGTAAATGGATAGCCTGCTTTTCTATGCTACTGGGTCGATTAGAAATTTTTACTTTGCTGGTTCTGTTCAGCCCTGTTTTTTGGCGAGATTAATGCCTGATATAAAAGACAAGTGGGATCGCATTTATCGCCAACGAATAACAGCAGAACCCGAACCAGCGACCATGCTATTGCGTTACGCCCATTTGCTGCCCAAGCAAGGCAAGGCGCTTGACCTTGCTTGTGGGCTGGGTGGCAATACTTTTTTTTTGAACAAGCACCATCTTCAGGTTGACGCCTGGGATATTTCATCCGTTGCCATAGATTATATTAATCAAAACAAACCTGAATCCAGCAACATCAAGGCCTTAGCAGTCGATATAAACACCCTTAGTTTCCCAAAAAACCACTACGATGTCATTACCGTATCGCATTTTTTAAATCCGCAGCTAGCTCCAAGTATCATCACCGCACTAAAGCCTCAAGGGTTACTTTTTTATCAAACATTTACCCTTGAAAAAACCCAATCTATTGGGCCCAACAACCCAGCCTTCTTATTAAAAAAAGGGCAGCTTTTATCGCTATTTTCATCCCTAACACCCATTATTTATCACGAAGAAGGCCGTTTGGGCGACACCAGCAAAGGCATTAGAAACGAAGCCATTCTTATTGCTCAAAAACACTGATTTTGAAACCCCACCCTCCTGGTAATATCACTGTATAATGAACGGCTTAGTTCAATTGAAGGTCTGCCAATGTCTATTATAAAAAACATTTCCCCTGTTCAAGCTTATGAAATACTCCATGGGAACACCCAAGCTGTTTTAATTGATACAAGAACCCAGATTGAATATTCTTTTGTCGGCCACCCGATTGGCGCCATTCACGTGCCACTGAAGCGACCGCCAAACTGGGAAAATTTTCCAGATTTTATTGAACAAGTCGAAAAACACATTTCATCCAAGTCAACGCCCGTCATCTTGATGTGTCGCAGTGGGGCACGCTCCATGGATGCCGCCAAATTGCTGGAAGCGGCGGGCTACCAATCCTTATACAATATGGATGAAGGCTTTGAAGGTGACAAAGATGACCATAACCATCGTGGCACCTTAGGCGGTTGGCGCTTTCACAAACTCCCCTGGGAACAAAGCTAGCACTCTTTTACATCATTACTTACATCAATACCCAATCATAGGAACCTATTTTCGTGAAACAGAACCTTCGTAATATCGCCATTATCGCCCACGTTGACCATGGCAAAACCACCCTTGTTGATAAATTACTGGAACAATCAGGCACGCTCGACCGCAAAAATTCGGGTACCGAACGCATCATGGACTCCAATGATCAGGAAAAAGAGCGCGGCATTACAATACTGGCAAAAAACACCGCTATCGAATGGCAAGGCATCCATATTAATATTGTCGACACCCCAGGCCACGCCGACTTTGGCGGCGAAGTAGAACGGGTTTTATCCATGGTTGACTGCGTACTACTATTAGTTGACGCGGTTGATGGCCCCATGCCTCAAACACGCTTTGTCACCTCCAAAGCTTTTGAGAGAGGATTAAAACCCATTGTCGTCATCAACAAGGTTGACCGCCCAGGCGCACGCCCCGATTGGGTTATTGATCAGGTTTTTGATTTGTTTGACAAACTGGGGGGAACGGATGAACAGCTAGATTTCCCCGTTATCTATGCTTCTGCCATCAACGGCATTGCAGGGCCAGAAGCCGACCAGCTTGCCGATGACATGACACCGTTGTTTGAAATCATCAGAGACAACGTCCCCACACCCGTCGTTGATGTTGATGCTCCCTTTCAAATGCAAATATCATCACTCGCCTACGATAGCTACGTTGGTGTTATCGGAGTTGGTCGCATCACCCGAGGTAGCCTGAAGCCGGGGCAAACTGTCAGCATCATTGACGCCGAAGGCAAACAACGCAAGGGTAAAGTACTCAACGTCAAAGGCCATTTAGGACTTGACCGTATTGATGTTGAAGAAGCCTTTGCAGGAGATATTATTTGCATTAATGGTATCGATGGATTGGGTATCTCCGACACCTTATGCGACCCCGACCACGTTGAAGCCATGCCCGCGCTATCTGTCGATGAACCCACTGTTAGCATGACTTTTTCGGTCAATAACTCACCGTTTGCTGGTCAAGATGGCAAGTTCGTCACCTCGCGTAATATTAAAGATCGTCTTAACCAAGAACTTATCCACAACGTTGCCTTGCGAGTCGCTCCCGGCGATTCACCCGATAAATTTATCGTTTCAGGTCGCGGTGAATTACACTTATCTGTACTCATCGAAACCATGCGTCGCGAGGGCTACGAGCTGGGTGTCGCCAGGCCCGAAGTTATTCAAAAAGAAATTGATGGCAAACTTCAAGAGCCTTTTGAAATTGTCGTCATCGATATTGAGGAGCAACATCAAGGCCCCATTATGGAAGAAATGGGTCTGCGTAAAGCCGAGCTCACCAACATGGAACCTGATGGTAAAGGCCGTATGCGCCTGGAATTCATGAGCCCTTCTCGTGGCCTGATTGGTTTCCGAGGGCACTTCTTAACACTGACATCAGGCTCAGGCATTATGACGAGTGTGTTTGACCACTATGGCGAAGTCAAAGAGGGGGAAATAACGTCTCGTCAAAACGGTGTTCTGGTTTCTATGGTACAAGGCAAAACACTGGCTTTTGGCCTATTCAACCTACAAGATAGAGGTAAACTCTTTCTTGGTCACGCCGAAGAAGTCTATGAAGGACAAATCATCGGCCTGCATTCGCGAGGTAACGACCTGGTTGTTAACCCAACAAAAGGCAAGCAGCTCACCAATGTACGTGCATCAGGGTCTGACGAAGCACTGACACTCATTCCGCCTGTCATTATGACACTAGAACAAGCGCTTGAGTTTATTGAAGACGACGAATTAGTTGAAGTCACCCCACACCATATTCGTTTAAGAAAGAAACTCTTAACCGAAAACGAACGTAAACGCGCATCACGCGCTCCCAAATCATAAACGGCAACCATAAAAAAACCGGCGGAGTAAACTCCGCCGGTCAGTTGGTCGCATTGCTTGGTTGGCAAAAAATTTAGTCCTTTCAGCATCCATGCTGTTTGCGTTATCCTTCTCGCGTCCCTGACAAACAATCCGTGTTTGTTGAGATCCCTCTCATAAATTTCCTTAGCGACGGATAAAGTATAGATTGGCCTCACGGAACAGGTAATCATCTACTGCCTCAATCAAGGTAAGCATTTGCTTACAAAGTTCCTTATATTTCTTAAGAAAACATATTGTCTTTACATACAATCAGAACTAATATAATTAATGAAATCTAATAAACAGGGCGGAGACAATGGGCTGGACTAAAAAAGTATTACGCATTAACTTAACCGATAGAACCTCTACTGAAGAACCACTCAACATGGAGTGGGCTAATAAATACCTTGGTCAAAGAGGTCTCGCAACAAAATATTTGACGGAAGAAGTTGATCCAAAAGTTGATCCTTTATCTCCCGACAATAAACTTTACATGGTCACCGGCCCCTTAACCGGCACAATGGCAAGCACTGGCGGCCGCTATTCCTGCGTCACCAAAAGCCCGCTAACCAATGCTTTAGCCTGCTCTAACTCCGGCGGATTCTTTGGTAATGAGATGAAGTGTGCCGGATGGGACATGATTATTTTAGAAGGCAAAGCCAGTTCGCCCGTTTACATCAGCATCGTTGATGAAAAATGCGAAATCCTGCCTGCCGACGATATTTGGGGAAAATCTGTTTGGGAAGCTGACGAGTGGCTTCATAACAAACACCAGGACCCACAACTAAGAATTGCTGCCATTGGTGTACCCGGTGAAAAAGGCAACCTTTATTCAGCTGTTGTTAATGATTTACACCGCGCTGCTGGTCGCTCTGGCGTCGGAACCGTCATGGGCTCAAAAAACGTTAAAGCAGTCACTCTTCGTGGCAGCAAGGGCGTTGGCAACATTAAAGACCCTAAACGTTTCTTTGAAGCCACAAACAAAGCAAAGCAAATTATTGCTGATAGCGAAATGACTCAAGGACTAAGCGCCTTGGGCACAAATGTCATGATGAATCACATGAATGAAGTCGGCGCTTTACCAGCAAGAAACTGGCAAGACAGCATCTTTGAAAACGCGCCAAAACTCTCGAGTGAAGCCATGGCCGTCCCAAGGAAAAGCGACGGAAAACCAAACTTAACTCGAAATGCTGGCTGTTTTGCCTGCACGATCTCTTGTGGACGCATTTCCACTATCGATCCTGAACACTTCACCATCAAAAACCGTGATGATATTCATAAGCACTTCAAAGGAAATTCTGGCGGTAATGAATATGAAGCCGCTTGGGCTTTAGGCTGCGACACCGGTGTTGATGATTTAGATGCAGTGACCTACGCAAACTTTGTGTGCAACGAACAGGCCTTAGACCCTATTTCAGCGGGCGCCACGATTGCTGCTGCAATGGAACTATATGAACTGGGCATCCTAACAAAAGAAGACACCGGTGGCATTGACCTGACCTTCGGTAATGCAGAAGCCATGGTCGAGTGCATTGAGCTGATTGCAAAGCATGAAGGATTTGGCATAGAGCTCGCACAAAGCTCACTTCGTTTTTGTGAAAAATACGGACGCCCTGACCTTGCCATTGTTGTCAAAGGGCAAGAGTTTCCAGCCTATGATGCTCGTGCAGTAAAAGGCATGGGGCTAGGGTATGCCACATCAAATCGTGGCGCTTGCCACGTCCGCGGATATACCAATGGCTCAGAAACAGCTGGCGTTCCATTTAAAACTGACCCATTAGCAACAGAAGGCAAAGCAGAACTTCTAATGGCTTTTCAAGATGTAACCAGTGTTTTTGATTCTGCAGGTATCTGCACCTTCTCTTCATTCGCACAAGGCCTTGAGGAAGTGGCAGAGCAAATAGATGCAGCTTGTGAAGGTGATTGGACAGCAGAAAGGCTTGGGCAACTTGGCGAGCGCGTTTGGAATCTTGAGCGTGAATTTAACAACAATGCCGGCTTTACCTCAGCTGATGACACACTGCCTCCACGCTTACTGAATGAACCGGTTAAAGCCGGGCCTGCAAAAGGCCACGTTTGTGAATTGGATAAAATGCTGCCTGAATATTACGACATTCGCGGTTGGAATCAAGACGGCACACTAAAAGAAGAAACCAAACAACGCTTAGGTCTCTAAAAACAACGTCTATTTACAGGGTGGCCTTCGGGTCACCCTACTTAAGCTCAGCACAATATGCCAGAAATTACACTAAAACTATTTGCTTCTTTAGCCAAAGTGGGGCCAGAAAACATCGGTGGAGAAATCAGGAAAATACCTCTCCAAACTGGCGACACCATCACCAGCATTGCTGAACGCGCTGATTTATCTGGCAAAAATCTCCACTTGGTTATCTTAAATGGCACCTACATTGATAAAGACAAACGTTCATCAACACAATTATCTGATGGTGACACCCTAAGCCTATGGCCTCCCGTTGTGGGTGGCTAGTAAATAACTGGCAAACCATAATTTCCTGCTTGCTATCACCCCCCGTTATTGGGAAAATGCCCTTTCACCGTAACAAAGCAAATACCTTCAAATGGATAACAGAACTGCAACTGTTAATCGCGACACCCTAGAAACTCAAATTTCCGTCTCTGTTAATCTAGATGGTAACGGCCAAACCCGTTTTTCTACCGGCCTGCCTTTTCTAGAGCACATGCTTGATCAAATTGCTCGCCATGGCATGATTGATTTGGACATTAATGCAAACGGCGACTTACACATTGATGCCCACCATACTGTTGAAGATCTGGGTATCACACTTGGCCAAGCCGTTACTAAAGCATTAGGTGACCGCAAAGGCATTTATCGTTACGGTCACGCCTATGTACCATTAGATGAGGCTTTATCACGTGTTGTCATCGACTTCTCGGGTCGCCCCGGGTTGGTTTATGACGTCGAGTTCCCTCGAGCGAGAGTGGGCGAATTTGATGTGGATCTGTTTCGCGAATTTTTCCAAGGATTTGTCAACCACGCGAATATCTCCTTGCACATTGATAATTTGAAAGGCATTAATGCGCATCATGTAGCAGAAACTATTTTCAAAGCTTTTGGCCGTGCACTCCGTTTCTCTTTAGAAAGAGACCCAAGAATGGAAGGCATCATGCCTTCAACAAAAGGCTGCTTGTAACATTTAAACGAGATCTAAATTATGGCCACCGTCGCCGTCATTGACTATGGAATGGGCAACCTCCACTCCATTGAAAAAGCGTTAAAAACCGCTTCTCCAGCATCTACTGTCATTGTCAGCGCAGACAAAAACACCCTTTTATCGGCTGATCACGTTGTTTTCCCCGGTGTAGGCGCCATCCGTGACTGCATGGCCGCTATCCACGCCACTGGGTTAGACGAGACTATTAAACAAATTGCCCAAGAGAAACCTTTACTTGGCATCTGTATTGGCATGCAAGCGTTATTTCAGCACAGCGAGGAAAATGGCGGGATTGACTGCTTAGGCATCATCCCCGGCAACGTTATCAAGTTCTCTTCTCACCTTAGAGACGAGCAAAAAAACCCATTAAAAATCCCACATATTGGATGGAATGAAGTTTTTTTTGATTCAAAAAACCCACTTTTCAAAAACATAGACGAAAATGAACGGTTTTATTTTGTTCATAGCTACCATGCTAGTAAAGTGGAAAAAAAATATGTCTGTGCCACTTCAAACTACCCAGAGAAATTCCCTTGCGCCATCAAGTGGAAAAATATAGTCGCCGTGCAATTCCATCCTGAAAAAAGTCAACGCGCTGGATTGCAGTTATTAAAAAACTTCTTAAACTGGGACGGGCAGTCCTAACACCATCAGGAACGATAAACATGATTCTTATTCCCGCTATTGATCTTAAGGAAGGCAAATGCGTTCGTTTACGCCAAGGCCGCATGGATGATGAAACTATTTTCTCAGACAACCCCGTTGAAGTGGCTACTCGCTGGGTCAATGAAGGCGCTCAACGCCTCCACCTTGTTGACCTTGACGGTGCCTTTGCTGGCAAACCCGTCAATGCCCGTGTCATACACGATATCGCTCAAGCTCACCCCAACTTGACCCTTCAGGTTGGCGGCGGTATTCGAGATGAAGACACTATCCAGACCTATCTCAATGCCGGTGTTCAATACGTTATTATTGGCACAAAAGCAGTTAATACGCCTCACTTTGTTGGCGATGTGTGCGCTGAATTTCCGGGTCACATTATCGTTGGCCTCGATGCAAAAGAAGGCAAGGTGGCGATTGATGGCTGGTCGAAATTATCTAATCACGATGTCATTGACCTGGCTCAGCGCTTTGAGAATGATGGCGTCGAATCAATCATCTACACTGATATTGGTCGCGATGGCATGATGAAAGGCGTTAATGTTGAGGCAACGGCTAAACTCGCTCGCTCAATCCGGATTCCAGTTATTGCATCAGGCGGCATCACTAATATGGAAGATATCCATGCGCTTGGTAAAGTTTCAGATGATGGCATCATGGGCGCGATTACAGGGCGAGCGATTTACGAAGGCACGCTTGATTTTGCTGAAGCCGAGAAACTAGCAGAGACATTTGCATAATATGGGGCTCGCCAAACGCATTATTCCTTGCTTAGATGTCGATAATGGCCGCGTTGTTAAGGGCGTCCAATTTGTTGATATTCGCGATGCCGGCGATCCTGTTGAAATAGCTAAGCGCTATGACCAAGAGGGAGCGGACGAAATCACTTTCCTGGATATTACTGCCACCTCTGATAACCGTGACACCATCGTTCACGTCATAGAAAAAGTCGCCGATGAAGTCTTTATCCCCTTAACCGTTGGCGGTGGAATCCGTGAGTTAGCTGACATTAGCCGCATGTTAAAAGCAGGGGCCGACAAAGTAGGCATTAACAGTGCTGCTATCTTCAACCCAGGCTTTGTTAAAGAAGCCGCTGAACGTTTTGGCTCTCAATGCATCGTTGTTGCCATTGATGCAAAATGCGTCAGTGCTGATAACGAACCCAAACGTTGGGAAATTTTCACTCATGGCGGCCGGAAAGAAACGGGCATTGACGCCATCGAATGGGCAAAAAAAATGGTTAATTTCGGCGCCGGTGAAATTTTACTGACCAGTATGGATCGCGATGGTACAAAAATCGGCTTTGATCTGGAACTCACCCGAGCCATAAGTGAAGCCGTTGAAGTTCCCGTTATTGCCTCTGGTGGCGTTGGCACACTCGATCATTTAGTTGACGGTATTACAGAAGGCAAGGCAGATGCGGTGCTCGCAGCCAGTATTTTTCATTTTGCAGAATATACCATCGGTGAGGCTAAACAACATATGAAAGACAAGGGCATTGAGGTTCGCTTATGAGTGCTTGGCTAGAAGAGGTCCGGTGGAACGAAAATGGCCTTGTTCCAGCGATTGCTCAAGACCACAAAACAGGTAAAATCCTGATGGTTGCCTGGATGAACAAACAAGCCCTGCAACTGACTGCTGATCAAGGCCACGCCGTTTATTGGTCACGTTCGCGCAATAAGTTATGGCATAAAGGCGAAGAGTCCGGTCACCAACAAAAAATTATCGACATTCGCATCGATTGTGATGAAGACGTTATCCTGCTTTCTGTTGAACAAAAAGGCGGTATCGCTTGCCACACAGGACGAGAAAGTTGCTTCTACCGAAAGCTTATCGATAAACAATGGCAAGAAACCGACCCCGTATTAAAAGACCCAACAAGCATCTATTCAAAATGAGCAATGTACTGAAACAATTGGAAACCATTTTACAGCAACGTAAACAAGAGGACTCAACCTCATCTTACGTGGCCAGTTTGTATGATAAAGGTCTCGATACAATCCTTAAGAAAATTGGCGAAGAAGCGACTGAAACCGTCATTGCGGCAAAGTCAGGTGATAAGGAACAAATTATCTACGAAACAGCCGACCTTTGGTTTCACTCACTTGTTTTGCTAGCACAGCAAGATTTAAGTGCCGAGGATGTACTCAACGAACTTGAACGCCGTTTTGGACTATCTGGCCTAGATGAAAAAGCCAGTAGAACCAAGTAGAATGCGTTTAATTACAACACTCAACGAGAGGTTCTTATGGGCGGCATTGGTATCTGGCAATTAATTATTATTCTTGTGATTGTGCTTTTATTGTTTGGCACTAAACGTTTACGTAACCTTGGTGGAGATTTAGGCGGCGCAATTAAAGGCTTTAAAGGCGCAATGAAAGAAGGCGAAAGCGAACCTGCAAGCGACGAACAAAAATCAGTTTCCAACGATGAATCTGATAAAGACGGTTCGACTAAATAGTCGATACTTCTTTATCGGTTTTATGGCCGATAACCTTTTAACCTATGTCACAAAGCGACCCGAACGATCAAGAAGCCAGCTTCGTTTCTCACTTAGTTGAATTACGAACGCGTCTCATCCATGCGCTTCTTGGCATGTTGGCGGTCTTTTTACCCCTAGCCCCTTTTGCCAACGATATCTATTCATTAGTAGCCCAACCGCTCCTTATCCACATGCCTGCAAGCACCAGCATGGTTGCCATTGAAGTCATTTCGCCCTTCCTAACACCCCTCAAATTAACGCTGATGCTCTCCGTATTCATCAGCATACCTTGGATTTTTTACCAAAGTTGGCGGTTTATATCACCCGGTTTATACGAACATGAACAACGCATTGCTCTGCCGTTAATCAGTGCCGCTACCTTTTTATTTTATAGCGGCATGCTATTCGCCTACTTTATTGTCATGCCGCTTATTTTTCAGTTTCTCACCGCGACCGCACCCGAAGGTGTCGCCGTTATGACGGACATTAGTAAATACCTGGATTTCATCTTGGCCCTTTTTTTTGCTTTTGGCATGGCCTTCCAAGTCCCAATTGCCACTTTCTTATTAGTTAAAACAGGGGTTTCCACCCCCAAAAGTCTGGCAGAAAAACGACCTTATATCATCGTTGGCGCCTTTGTCATTGGCATGCTCTTAACCCCACCAGATGTTATCTCGCAAACCCTTTTAGCCTTACCCATGTGGCTTCTGTTTGAAATTGGCTTACTCATGTCTAAAAAATTCGTACCACAACATAAACCTCAGGCCTCTCAATGAAAAAGCGCGTTTTATTCTTTCTTAGCACCTGTTCACCAAAGCGGGCTTTAGCTAAAAAGTAACAACTTAACCTTATGATGCCAACAGCAAACACATTAACCTCATATCCAAAATTTTGGGCTGAGTGCTATGGTATAGCACCCTTTTTACCGACCACCCGCGAAGAAATGGATGCACTGGGTTGGGACAGTTGTGACATTATTATCGTCACCGGCGATGCCTATGTAGATCACCCCAGTTTTGGCATGGCCGTCATCGGGCGGCTGTTGGAAAAGCAAGGGTTCCGTGTGGGCATTATTGATCAACCCAACTGGCAAAGTAGCGATGACTTTTCGAGGCTAGGCAAACCCAATCTTTTTTTCGGCATTGCGGCCGGTAATATGGACTCCATGATTAATCGCTACACAGCGGACAAACGGGCGCGATCAGACGATGCCTACACACCGGATGACAAAGCCGGTCGACGACCGGATCGCGCCGTCATTGTTTACACTCAACGTTGTAAAGAAACTTTCCCCGATGTACCGACTGTTCTTGGTAGCATTGAAGCCAGTTTACGACGAATCGCCCACTACGATTATTGGGACGATGCTGTCAGGCGCTCAATCTTAGTGGATTCTCAAGCTGATATTTTACTGTATGGCAATGCAGAAAGAGCGATCACTGAATTAGCACATCGCCTATCGCAGAATGAGCCCATCTCGCAGATTAATGATATTCGTGGCACTACGTTTATACGAAAGTCATTACCCGATGGCTGGACACTAATCGATTCAACCCGTGTTGACCGACCGGGAAAAATTGACCCGCTACAAAACCCTTACCAAACTGATGAAGAATTAGCCGCAGCAACCGGTGGAAAGTGTCAAATAAGCAATGATAGCGGTGATGGCAGCCAGACCGTTACCCTTAGCTTTTTACCTAAACACAGCAAAACCGATCGTGCTAAAACAGTCATTCGCCTGCCCTCTTATAAAAAAGTAAAAAGTGACCCTGTTTTATATGCTCATGCATCACGTGTTTTACATTTAGAAACCAACCCTGGCAATGCCCGTGCGCTCGTACAAAATAACGACGGCAAAGATGTCTGGCTAAACCCACCCCCCATTCCCCTTAGCACCGAAGAAATGGATGCCGTGTTTGGTTTGCCTTATCAACGCGTACCTCACCCGAAATACGAGGGAAAGCGCATCCCAGCTTATGAAATGATACGCTTTTCCATTAACATTATGCGCGGTTGCTTTGGTGGCTGTACATTCTGCTCTATTACCGAACATGAAGGGCGCATTATTCAGAACCGTTCTGAGCAATCCATTTTGAACGAGATTGAAGACATTCGCGACAAAACACCCGGTTTTACCGGCACAATCTCCGATCTTGGCGGCCCAACTGCCAATATGTACCGCCTTGCATGCAAAGACCCGACAATAGAAGCGGCTTGCCGTCGCCCTTCTTGTGTTTACCCGGGTATTTGCGACAACCTCAACACCAACCACGACCCCTTAATTAAGCTGTACAAAAAAGCGCGTCAAATCAAAGGCGTAAAACGCATTCTCATTGCCTCAGGTTTGCGTTACGATCTTGCCGTAGAATCACCAGAATACGTCGAAGAATTAGTCACCCACCACGTCGGCGGCTACCTGAAAATAGCCCCCGAACATACCGAAAAGGGCCCTTTATCTAAAATGATGAAGCCCGGCATCGGCACCTATGACCGTTTTAAAACCATGTTCGAGAAATTCACCAAAAAAGCCGGTAAAAAACAGTATCTGATTCCCTATTTTATTGCCGCTCACCCCGGAACAGAAGATGAGGATATGGTAAATCTCGCGTTGTGGTTAAAGAAAAATAAATTTCAAGCCGATCAAGTACAAACCTTTTACCCATCACCGATGGCAACGGCCACCGCGATGTACCATACCGGCCGTAACCCACTTAAAGGTGTAAATTACAAAAGCGAAAAAATAAACACCGTAAAAAAAATAGAACAACGCCGTTTACATAAAGCATTACTGCGCTATCACGACCCAGAAAACTGGAAAGTTATTAGAGACGTGCTACTAAAAATGGGTAAGAAACAGCTCATCGGTGACGCTCCAAACTGCCTAATCCCTAGCAAACCACCAAGTAATAAGCATGGAACTTTGGCCGGTGCTAAAAAGTTTGTTACCAAACACACACCTCAAGGTTACAAACCTGTTGAATACAAGCGAAAAAAACGCTAGCATCGACACCAGCAGCTTATTTAACCGAGCACCCCTTATGAAAAAAAATAAAATTAAGTTATTCCTCATCTTAGCTTTTATTTTTCCGCTCTATTCACAAGCAAATGAGGACTTTTATGCGCCGGGGTCGTTTGCCGACGAGCTCTTTGGAGATGTTTTAGAGAAGAATGAACTGGCTCTCATTGGCTGGGCAAGCACAACATTGGTGTTCAATGATGATGGCAGCGATGGCGTCTTACCGAATGGCGGCCTATCTAGCGACGAAGGCTTCCACCTTAACCAGCTTGCACTTATGTTTTGTAAAGGAGACGGTTGCTTACCTACAACCAAATTCAGCCCAAAACATAACTTATTAAGCCGAATAACGCCCACGCCTGCCCCTAAAAGTGAATCCGTTGATATCGGTTTTAATATCCTAGCTGTATACGGCACAGACTCCCAATTTCTGCGTGTCAGTGGTTTTGATGATTTTGACTTTGATGACAACCATGATGAAAAGCTCTCCATCCCACAGTGGTACATAGATGTTTACCTGCCATATTTTGACGGTATGAACATCATGGTTGGTAGCTTTATGTCTGAACTTGCTAGAGAAATCGGCTACCCATATGCCCCACCACGTTGGTTTGCAACGGCATCTTACGAGCTTTTATACTCACCTGTAAAACACGTTGGCGCATTGGTTTCGATTAAGCTGCCCAGCCATAAAGATTTTGGCTTATTAAGTATTGAAGGTGGCATCACCACGGGTTGGAATAATCTGGATAACCGCAACGGTAGCCCTGCCTATTTAGCTGGTTTACGTTATCGAACACCCAACATGCGTACAGGTATCGACATTGAAATGATCTACGGCAATGGCGCTGATGATTTTGGAAAAGCCCCAGCAAAAGGTGGGTCACAATTTTTTACCTTAAGTAGTCGCGGTAAAGACCTAGATCGCTTCGCTGGTAACGTGACAGTGATGCATCAATTTACGCCCAAATTAGAAGCTATATTCGAATTTTTTTATGGCTCGCAAGAAGGCGGGGACATAAAAGCGGGACCACAATTCATTGTGGAAGATGCTGAATGGTATGGCTCTTTTATCGCCTTACGTTACCAACTACAATCTGATTTGCACCTAAATACCCGAGCAGAATGGGTTAAAGATAAACTCGGTGCAAATGCACTTTTCGCAGGTTCCCCTGGTGAAGTGTACTCATTAACAGCCAACCTTGATTGGCAAATTAACCCCTACCTCAACATTATTCCTGAACTTAAATATGACCAGTATGATGGTAACGGCCTACCGCTGTTTGCCAACAAAACAGAAAACAACCAACTGCTTGGTTTAGTCAATATAGTTTTTAAATTTTGAACCCATTGCCTAGTTTAAAACAGCAGTTTTTATTCATAGGCCCGTTAATAGCTGGCCTAACTTATTATTGGCTAGACATTAACCTTGCCAGCAACATCGCCATAACGGCTGCGGTTGCTGTGTGGTGTGTTAGTTGGTGGATTTTTGAGCCCGTTCCAATTCCCGTCACTTCATTACTGCCTATCGCCATCTTTCCATTAGCAGGCGTATTAACTGCTGACCAAGTTGCCGCTGCTTATGGCAATAAGTTAGTGCTTTTATTATTGGGTGGTTTTTTATTATCCACCGCCATTTCTCATTGTGGGGCACATCGGCGTATAGCACTCACTATGGTGCATTGGTTTGGTAGTAATAACCCTAAACGATTAGTCATGGGTTTTATGGTGGCATCAGCCATACTCAGCATGTGGATTTCAAATACCGCCACGACCTTAATGCTACTACCGGTAGTGCTCGCCATTATTGATAGCTCTGATAACAAAAAACTCGCCTTGCCTTTATTACTGGGCCTTGCTTATGCCGCCAGCATTGGAGGTATTGGCACGCCTATTGGCACACCGCCAAACTTAATCTTCATGCAAGTGTATGAAGAAAATACTGGCTTACAGGTCAGCTTTACCCAGTGGATGTCTTGGGCCTTACCGCTGATTTTTTTATTTTTACCCATCGTTTGGCTTTGGCTCACCCGCCACTTACATAACGAAGGCGGCTTTCACTTACCGACCGTTGGCGCATGGACGACACACGAACGCCGGGTAATGATTGTATTCGGCTTAACCGCGTTGTTTTGGATTACCCGCCGCGAACCATTCGGTGGTTGGAGTGGTTGGCTAAACCTACCACACGCTAACGATGCCTCTGTCGCACTACTTGCTGTTATTGCCCTTTTTATTACCCCTAATGGCAACAAAGAAAAACTACTCAACTGGAAAACCGCTCAACAAATTCCGTGGGGCATTTTATTATTGTTTAGCGGTGGCATTTGTTTAGCCAAGGCCTTTGTTATTTCAGGTTTAAGTAGTCAATTGGGTGATCAATTATCCGCCGTAACCGCATTTAGCATTATCGGCATGATGGTCGCTATCGCTCTTTGTGTTACTTTCTTGACCGAGGCCACCAGCAATACCGCTACCACTGCCATGCTAATGCCCGTGCTAGTTGCCACTGCCATTAATGCGGAGCTTGACCCCTTGTTACTGATGATTCCAGCAACCTTCAGCGCCAGCTGCGCTTTTATGCTACCCGTTGCCACTGCACCCAACACCATCGTATTTAGCAGCGGGCTCGTTCATAGCAAAAAAATGGCAAAAGAAGGATTGGTGTTAAATCTTATCGGCACCATTTTAATCACCTTTGTCTGTTGGCTAATTTTTGTTATCTAGCACCTTCCCTTAAAACATTCGCGCTTCCATTTCAGGCCACTAAAGCTCGTGCTATAGAGGCTACAACGTTTCTATCGGGTGACTGTCACCCGATAAACCACTGACTCATTGCATCGCACGGTTTTATCCTCAATAATAGAAGCCAATAAAAAAACGCTTATCCTATCTCGGTATAAGCACACGTAAACTCACATAAGAACGTGATAAAGATTGCAACCTGGAGGGGCTCCATGTCGGCCAATACTGACCATTACTGGGCGGATAATATTCGTCTTATCCTGAAACTTTTATTCATTTGGTTTCTCGTTTCCTTTGTTTTCGGCATTATCTTAGTCGAACCGCTTAATGCCATTGAATTTGCTGGCTTTAAGCTGGGTTTCTGGTTTGCTCAACAAGGCTCTATTATTTCATTCGTTCTACTGATTTTTTATTACATAAAAAAAATGAGCGAGATTGACGCCAAACACGGCGTGGACGATTAACATGGAATTACAAACTTTAACGTATTTGGTGGTCGGTGCTACGTTTGCACTGTATATCGGCATTGCAGTTTGGGCAAAGGCCAAAACAACAGGTGACTTTTATATTGCGGGTAAAGGCGTACACCCAATTGTTAACGGTATGGCAACCGGTGCAGATTGGATGTCAGCTGCCTCGTTTATTTCACTTGCAGGTCTCATTTCTTATTTAGGTTACGAAGCCGGCATGTACTTAATGGGCTGGACAGGCGGCTACGTATTGCTCGCCATGTTGCTGGCTCCGTATTTACGTAAATTTGGTAAATTTACCGTGCCGGAGTTTATCAGCGACCGTTATTACTCACGCGCTGCCCGTGTTATTGCGGTCATTTGCTTGATTTTCATTTCCTTTACCTATGTGGCCGGCCAAATGCGTGGTGTTGGCATTGTTTTTTCACGCTTTTTAGAATTGCCCATCGATCAAGGTCTTTACCTCGGTATGGGCATTGTCTTTATCTATTCCGTTATCGGTGGCATGAAAGGCATCACCTACACGCAAGTGGCTCAATATATTGTGTTGATGTTCGCCTATTCTGTACCCGCTATTTTTATGGCCATACAATTCACGGGTCACCCTGTTCCGCAAATTGCATTCGGCAGTGAAATGTCGGATGGCAGTGGCTTTTTATTAAATGCCTTAGACAACACCCTGATTGAGTTAGGGTTCAGTTCTTACACCGAGCCGTTTAACGACAAGTCAATGATTGACATGATGGCCATCACCCTCGCCCTGATGGTGGGCACCGCCGGTTTACCTCACGTCATCGTGCGCTTTTTTACCGTACCTAAAGTGTCCGATGCCCGTAAATCGGCAGGCTGGGCACTTATATTTATCGCCTTGCTATACACCACCGCACCGGTTGTCGGTTCGCTCAGCCGTTTAAATATTATTAATAGCATCAATGGCCCTGAAAACACCGGCACGTTGTATACAGAGATGCCAAGCTGGTTTCAAACCTGGGAAAAATCCGGCTTATTGGGTTGGTTTGACCACAATGGTGATGGTAAATTGCAATATGCAGCAGGTAAGGCCTTTGCCGGTAAAGGGAAGCCCGTTTTTGATGGTGAAACACGCGGCGAGCACGGCCAGCGCATCACAACAAACCCATCCGATGGTGAGGTCATAAACGGTGCTCCATTTGCCAATGAAATTTATATCGACCGAGACATCATGGTGCTTGCTAATCCAGAAATTGCACAGTTACCTAATTGGGTCATCGCCTTAATTGCAGCCGGTGGTGTTGCCGCTGCCTTATCAACAGCAGCGGGTCTACTGTTGGTTATTTCCGCCAGTATTTCTCACGATTTATTGAAAAGTACTTTCATGCATAAAATCAGCGAGAAAAATGAGTTACGCGCCAGCAGAATCACCTCCGCATTTGCTATTTTAGTCGCTGGGTACTTAGGCTTACACCCGCCAGCCTTTGTCGCTCAAGTGGTTGCTTTTGCCTTTGGCTTAGCCGCATCATCCTTGTTCCCTGTATTAATTATGGGCATTTTCAGTAAACGCATGAATAAATACGGTGCTATCTGTGGCATGCTCACCGGGCTTGTGTTCACCATGAGTTATATTATTTATTTTAAAGGTATATTTATTGAACCGATGGCAGTTAATAGCGCCGAAAACTGGTTATTTGGTATTTCTCCCGAAGGCATTGGTGCCATTGGAATGTGCCTGAACTTTTTGGTCGCTTTCACTGTTTCAAGCCTAACACCGCCACCACCGCACAGTGTACAAAACATGGTTGAACGCATTCGCCTACCCAATGCTGCGGCGGCAGCTCATGACCACTAAGAAGCCGCTGCTCAATGCTTAATACCATTTGGGTAGATGCTGACGCCTGCCCCGTCGCCATTAAGGAGATATTATTTCGCGCCGCTGAACGCACGGGTACTCAAACAACCTTGGTGGCTAACCAAATGGTGCGAGTGCCACCGTCAAAATTTATCTCATTTTTACGCGTCAACCAGGGCTTTGATGAGGCAGACAACGAAATTGTTAAACGCATGCAAACCGGCGACCTGGTTATTACTGGCGACATTCCTTTAGCCGCCGATGTGATCGAGCAAGGTGGCACAGCTTTAAATCCACGCGGCGAACTGTACACCAAAGAAAATATTAAAGACCGCCTCAATATGCGCGACTTTATGGAAACCATGCGTTCCAGTGGTTTAGAGGTCGGCGGCGGTCCACCACCACTCAATAAGACCGACCGCCAAACCTTTGCCAATCAACTCGACAAGCTGCTAACGAAGGCGGGCCGTTGACTGTATAATCGCGGCTATTCAATTCGAGAAAGCCCTCATGCCAAAAGCCAATGAATTAAAGTGCGGAATGATTGTCGAGGTAAATGACGAACCTTATTCAGTTAAAAGTATCGATGTACGTAACCCCTCTTCACGTGGAGCTGCTACGCTCTACAAAGTGCGTTTTAACCATTTAAAAACCAAGCAGAAACGTGATGAAACCTTAAAAGGTGACGACTTTTTAAAAGACGTCGATTGCGAACGCGTCAAACTGCAATATTCCTATCAAGATGGCGACACCTATACCTTCATGAACCTTGACAGCTACGACCAGTACACGGTTGATAGCGACGACATTGCCGAACAAATCAAGTTTCTCACAGAAGGGCTGGACAGCATTGTTGGCATTTTATTAGACGGCCTTTTAGTGGCGATTGAATTACCAAGCAGCGTTAGTCTGCAAATTATTGATACCGCGCCGGGGTTAAAAAGTGCCTCTGCCACCTCTCGAACAAAACCCGCTGTTCTCACCACCGGCCTGGAAATACAAGTACCCGAATATATCGACAATAACGACGTCATTAAAATCAACACATCCACAGGCAAATTTCTTTCGCGAGCTTAATTATGAAAAATTCTATAGAACAACTGCGCCAAGCGTTGGCCACACTTCAATTCAACGAAACCATGGAGATCGTTGAGGCGTTATACGACTTTACACCCACCGGCTTTACCAATGGCGACACGCGCAATGAAGCGGGTGAGAACAATGGTTCGTGCAAATTGTTTGCCTTTGCCAAAATACATGACTTTACCGAGGCGCAAACATTGGCGTTGTTCGGTGAGCATTACCGCAATGTGCTAGCAACACCCGATGGCGATGACCACCAAAACATTCGCAATTTTATGAAAACAGGCTGGGCTGGCATTACGTTTGACGGCATTGCATTAGTAGAAAAGACATAAACACTGTGGCAACTTTAGATTTTTCAACACTTTCCATATCGCCAGCGCAACTTAAAAACTTAGCGACGCTTGGCTATAAACAAATGACGGCAGTGCAAGCACAAAGCTTGCCGCACATTTTAAAAGGTAAAGACATTATCGCTAAAGCCAAAACCGGCAGCGGTAAAACGGCGGCGTTTGGTATTGGGCTGTTGGATAAAATTAACCCACGATTTTTTGGTACGCAGGCACTCATTATTTGCCCTACACGCGAACTAGCCGACCAAGTGGGTAAAGAAATTCGTCGTTTAGCGCGTAACGTGCCCAATATTAAATTGGTCTTATTGTGCGGCGGCAAACCGTTTGGCCCACAAGTTGGCTCGCTGGAACACGGCGCACATATTGTTGTGGGTACGCCGGGGCGGTTGCAAGATCACCTAAAAAAACGCACGTTAAAAATTGATCAGCTAACAACGTTGGTGTTAGATGAAGCTGATCGCATGCTGGACATGGGCTTTTCAGACGTGATGGACGAGATTATTGGCTACACGCCTACGTCGCGCCAAACGCTGCTATTTTCTGCCACCTACCCCGATAACATTAAAACAATGAGTCGCAACATACAGCGCGACCCGATTAGCATTACGGTTGAAGCGGAACACCAGCACAACGTAATTGAGCAATTGTTCTACCAAGTGAAAAGGCACGAACGCAACAACACCTTGCTTGCTTTGTTCCAGCACTATCGCCCTGCCAGCACGGTGGTTTTTTGCCATACAAAAGCGCAATGCAATGACGTTGCACAACTGCTTCAAGACAACAACATTGAAGCGTTGGCCATACACGGCGATTTAGACCAGCGCGAACGTGACCAAGTGCTGGTGCGTTTTTCAAATAATAGCTGCTCTGTATTGGTTGCCACCGACGTTGCTGCACGGGGCTTGGACATTAAATCCCTAGCGATGGTGATTAATTATGAATTACCGCGCGACCCTGAAATTTTTATTCACCGTATTGGCCGAACAGGTCGCGCAGGCGAAACCGGTTTGGCGATGAGTATATTCACTGAAAACGAACAACGCCGCATTAACAGCATTGAAGAGCTGCAAAACAAGCCTTGCCGTATTGATAGCCCATTGTCATTAGACCGAGATTCAACATACAAGCTTTACCCGCCCATGGTGACCATTCAAATTGATGGGGGGCGAAAAGATAAAATACGCCCTGGCGATATACTCGGCGCCTTAACAGGGGCTGCCGGTCTGAAAGGCTCGCAAATTGGCAAAATTGATATTTTTGATCGTTCTAGTTATGTAGCGCTTGAACACTCAGCCGTTCGACAAGCATTAAACTACTTAGCCAATGGCAAAATTAAGGGGCGGCCCGCTAAGGCCAGAAAATTAAGGTAGCATCTAAAAACCGGTAAGAGTATTGGATAAAAGCGCACATCCTTGTGCCCTCAGGCTCCTTTGGCTAAAAGCTATGCTGACTTTTTTTCACCCAAATATCGTTGCCGTTTTTTTGCCTTAAACTGAGTAATATCGGTCATAATTAACCCATCAATACAATGTGCAAAGCTTTTATCCACATTAAAGTCGATAAAGCGCACACCGCCTTTTTCGCAAAGCTCGGTGTACTGTTTATATAGCGTCGGCAGGGTCACATTCATATGGCTTAAATGCTCACGCATCGTATTAAAGTCGTCCTCGTAATGCTCTCCTTTAATAACTTTTGCCACGTTGTCTTTCATTTCTGTCGTAATTTGATAGGGCATTTTAGACACCGCCAACCCTTCTTTGTCACCGTAATACGTCCAGTAAAAGCTGACAATCAGTGCCTTAGCAAATTCAGGGTACGCATTACTTAAACTAACCGGGCCAAACAAATAGCGAATATGGGGATAACGCTGTAAATACGTACCAATCCCATACCACAGATGATCTAAGCTGCGCCTACCCCAATATTTTGGATTAACAAAACTACGCCCCAATTCGATGCCTTGCTCAAAATAAGGGGCCATCAATGCCTCGTTATAATCAAACAATTCTTCGCTATAAAGCCTTTGCTTCTTGGTCAGCGACTCTTTCATTTCTACTAATCGATAAGACCCGGCGATCTCTAATTCCTGCTCGTCCCATAGAACAATGTGTTTGTAGTGTGCATCATAATGGTCAATATCTCGTCTCAACCCGGTTCCCTCACCGACCTTTCTAAACGTTAACTCACGTAAGCGACCAATTTCATTCATCACCGCTGAATCGGCCTGGAAATTGAAGAGATATATTTTTTTTTGATCCGCTGTTTCACCCAATAATTCGGCTTGTTTGAGCTCTTTTTTGAGCTTATATCGGTCTTGCGGGTGAATGATCGTCTGTTCCGTTTCCAATAAGGTGGGCTTTCCTTTACCCAGCCTGTAAACTTCACGTCGGATTAATTTAGTCAACTCTTTTTTTTCTAGCGGTAACGCAGCGATCGCACGATAAGGAATGGGTGCGCCTATACGGAAACTGATGGTTTTTGAGTGTTTGTTAAACATTTCATGAGCCAACAACATTCCTGATAACGGCTTATACACCATTGAGCTACTGTAAAAGAGTGATGAGTTTCTCGCACTGACATGAATCGGCAAAATAGGTGCTTCTGTTTTTTTTGCAAAACTCAGGAAGCCAGCACTCCATTTCCCGTCCCTCACTCCGTTCGGCCTTATTCTTGAGACCTCACCCGCTGGAAAAACGATCACCGCCTGTTCATCTTCTAAGCCGTTTATAATTGCTCGAATACTGCTCTTCTGGGTTGATTTATTCAGGTTATCGACAGGTAACAGTAAGTTATCGATGGCATTAAATTGAGTTAAAACATCGTTAACAATAATCTTCACATCACGCCTGACTTCGCCCACCAGCTTTAACAATGCTAAACCATCCAGCGCACCCAATGGGTGATTCGCCACAATAACCAATCGCCCTGAAGCGGGGATATTGTAACGATCTGAATGAGAAACTGAATAACTGAAATTGAAATAATCAAACACTTGATCAATAAAATCAAAGCCTTCCAAATGCTGATGTTTATTCAAAAACCGATTAACCTCTTCTTCATGCGTTAATTTCTTTAACATGCTGATGGCCGGTTTTTTAATCCACGGGCTTCTCATTTGGAAGCTGGGATACTTTTCTTGTAACGTATTTTCTACATCAATCATTCGGTTCTTCTCTTTAATATGACGCCCGTTGTACTGTAAGCAGCTGATATGTCGAAAAAATAACAGTCAGATGACGCTTTTATGACGATCAGCCGAGTCAATACTTCGGGCACACACCAGTCTGGTATAATCGTCGTCTTTTCCGATAGCAGCCGTCCCCCACTATGTTTCAATTGATCATGTCTCGAACTCAAAGCCTGAAAGGGGATATCCTCTCGGGCTTAACCGTCGCCCTTGCACTTGTGCCGGAGGCGGTGGCTTTTGCTTTTGTCGCCGGTGTGGAGCCCTTAGTTGGCTTATACGCGGCCTTTATGGTGGGATTGATTACGGCGGCTATTGGCGGTCGCCCCGGGATGATTTCAGGTGCGACTGGCGCCTTAGCTGTCGTCATGGTTAGTCTGGTGGCAACGCACGGTGTTGAATATTTGTTTGCAACCGTCGTACTGATGGGGTTATTACAAGTGGCGGCGGGGGGCTTTAAACTGGGAAAATTTATCCGCTTGGTTCCCCATCCGGTCATGCTGGGTTTTGTCAACGGCTTGGCCATTGTGATTTTTATGGCGCAGCTTCAGCAATTCCAGTTTATGGACGCTGCTACGGGTGAACTGGCTTGGCTACAAGGCCCTCAATTAATAAAAATGCTCAGCATGGTGGCGTTAACAATGGCCATCATCTATTTTTTACCCAAATTAACAAAGGCGCTGCCTTCATCGTTGGTTGCCATCATGACAATCGCCGCCCTTTCTATTGGCTTAGAAATGGATTTGCGCACCGTACAAGATGTACTCAAAGACATGACCGGCGATCCAATGGCAACAATAGCCGGTGGCTTACCTCAATTCCATATTCCAAGTGTCCCATTCAATTTAGAAACCCTTAAAATCATTTTTCCATATGCACTGATTCTCGCCGCTATTGGCTTAATTGAATCGCTATTGACCCTAACGCTGATCGATGAAATCACTCAAACACGTGGCCGAGGAAATAAGGAGTGTGTGGGTCAGGGCGTTGCAAACATTGCAACCGGGCTCTTTGGCGGCATGGGCGGTTGCGCAATGATTGGCCAAAGCATGATTAATATTAATTCTGGTGGCCGTGGCAGAACCTCGGGTATTACGGCTGCTTTATTCCTGCTTATCTTTATTTTAGTGGGCTCATCATTAATTGAAATGATTCCGGTGGCTGCACTGGTTGGCGTGATGTTTATGGTCGTTTTAGGCACTTTTGAGTGGGCGAGTTTTCGTTTACTGGGCCGCATACCCACCTCTGATACTTTGGTTGGCATTACGGTTGCCGTTGTTACCGTTATCAGTGATCTGGCCATTGCCGTCGTGGTTGGCGTGATTATGTCTACACTGGTTTTTGCATGGAAACACGCCAAAAACATGCACTTTGAAATTGAAGAAACAGACGGCGTTAAAATATACAAACCCACTGGGCCGTTGTTTTTTGCCTCAATCCATAATTTTCGAGACCAGTTCGATCCCGTCAATGACCCGCAAGAAGTGATTATCGATTTTGCTCGCTCACGTGTCTCGGACCATTCCGGCATTGAAGCCATTGATACCTTAGCTGAGCGCTACCTTAAGCAAGGCAAAACGCTACATCTACGCCACCTTAGCCCTGAGTGCGTCAAACTGCTGCATAAAGCAAGAAAATTAATAGAGGTCAACGTAATAGAAGACCCTAAATACTCTGTTGCAGATGATGAGCTGGGCTAACCGGCTCAACCCTTAAATGGAGGCTTGAACGCACTTGATAATACCGTAATCGTATTCTTCATCCAGCGCTTCATAAATGGGTTTTATCCGGCCTTTCGAACGCTCTTCAAGCGACTCAATCATCATCACAATTTCTTCATATTCGCTATCGTCAAGTTCAAGCACTTCACGCACATCAAGCAGACCAACCTCAATCGCATCAGCCAAATGGCCATAAATCGTGGTCACTTTACTATCGCGTTTTTGGGCTATCTGCTCAACATTGTTACCGGCTTGATAAAGCAATAAGCTTTCATTAACTGTGGCGCTTAAACGATTATTCAATAAATCAGTTAATGGAAATTTTGCAATTTCATCCAAAAAGACCTGCCCATAACGTTTAATTTTTTGATCACCCACGCCTGAAATATAGCGTAAATCAGCGGCTGTTTTCGGGCGCTTCTTCACCATGTCTTGCAGCGTTGCATCATGAAAAATAACATACGGTGGAACAGCCATTTCTGTGGCCAGCTCTGTTCGTAAAGCACGCAAGGCGTCCCACAATGGAACATCTTGCGGTCGGACTGGGTTTCTTTTTTTACTCTCGCTCTTGTGTGTTTTCTCGTTAGTTTGCGCTCTTAGGTTTAATGTTTTTTCTCCGCGCAAAACGCCTCTACACTTTTCTGTTAACTTCAGCGCACCATAATGCTCAGCTTCCACACTGATATAACCCAGTGCAATTAATTGTCTAAAAATAGTCCGCCATTGCGTTGTTGAAAATTCCTTGCCAATGCCAAACGTGCTCACTTGATCATGACCATTTTGCTGGATACGTTCATCCGCTTTACCGAGCAAAACATCAATAATGTAATTAACACCAAAGCGCTGGCCTGTTCTATAAATGCTGGACAAGACCTTTTGAGCAGCCACGGTCCCATCCCATTTTTCTGGCGGCGTTGTACAATTATCACAAGCACCACACGGTTCCTCCAAGGCCTCATCAAAATAATTAAGCAAGGCTTGACGGCGACAGGCAATCAGTTCGCACAAACCCAGCATTGACTCCAATTTTTGATGTTCTACCTGCTTATGCGATGACTCTGCTGTCGATTGCTGCATGAACTGACGAAGCATTAAAACGTCCTGCAAACCGTAAGCCATCCAGGCATTTGCCAGCTCTCCATCGCGCCCGGCACGACCGGTTTCTTGATAGTACGCCTCAATACTTTTTGGCAAGCTCAAATGGGCCACAAAACGTACATCTGGCTTATCGATACCCATACCGAACGCAATGGTCGCAACAATAATAACGCCCTCTTCCCGCAAGAAGCGCTGCTGATTAGCTTGCCTGATTTCTTGTGACAATCCTGCATGATAAGGCAAAGCGACTCGACCTTGCTCGCTCAACCATTCTGCAATGGCTTCTACTTTTTTACGTGACAAACAATAAACAATACCGGCATCTGAAGAATGGTTTTCCTGCAAAAACCGCCACATTCTCAATTTTGGGTTATTTCCCTCAGAAATGGCATAATGAATATTGGGTCGATCAAAACTGTTGATGAAAACGCGTGCATTTTCCAACCGTAATTGCGCAATAATTTCATCACGCGTTCGTTGGTCTGCTGTTGCCGTCAACGCAATACGAGGTACGTCAGGAAAACGCTCATGCAGAACACTCAGCTGTTGATACTCTGGCCTAAAGTCGTGCCCCCATTGCGAAACACAATGCGCCTCATCAATGGCAAATAATGCTATTTTGCAACGTTCCAATAAAGACAACAGCACTTCATTCAACAAACGCTCCGGTGCCACGTACAGTAAATCCAAGTCACCATTCAATAGCTGTTGTTCAACTTTTCTTGCCTCTACCATCGATAAGGTTGAATTTAAATACGCCGCCTTCAGACCCTGCTGGCTCAGCGCATCCACCTGATCTTGCATCAACGCAATTAACGGTGAAACGACTATCGCCGAACCCTCACGCAATAAAGCAGGTATTTGATAACACAACGATTTACCGCCACCGGTTGGCATCAGCACAAAGGCATCACGGCCTTCTTCGAGCTCATGAATAATCTCGGCTTGAGGCTCGCGAAACGTTTCATAACCGAACGTTGATTGCAAAATTGACTGGGCGCGGTTCATGGCTATACAAAGAGTAAAAAGAACCATTATACAAGAGGCTGGCTTTATCCAACTGTATAGCATCACGCAACGTCACCTTTAGGTATAATGCAAACTTTCACACCGTTACCCTTCCTGTTATGCTGAAACTAAGCAATGCATCTCTCCGCCGAGGAACAAAGTTACTGTTCGACAAGGCTTCTTTTACGGTGCATTCTGGCCAACGTGTTGGCATCAGCGGTGCCAATGGTTGTGGAAAATCCAGCCTATTTGCCCTGATTCTCGACAAGCTACACGTAGATTCTGGTGAATTTTCCATTCAATCTGGCTTTGTTATCGCGCACGTTGCGCAAGAGCTCTCTGCTACTCCACAAGCGGCTGTTGAATTTGTAATGGATGGCGACAGTGAGTTACGCGATATTCAAGCGAATATCGCCGACGCCGAAGCAAAGCAAGATGGCCAACGTACTGCTGAGCTGTATGCGTCATTAGAAACCATCGATGGCTATACTGCTCATTCACGTGCAGCCATTTTAATGAACGGGCTGGGTTTTAAATCAACCGATTTAAACAAACCGGTGGCCAGTTTTTCAGGTGGCTGGCGAGTTCGTTTAAATTTAGCCAAGGCACTCATGTGCCGCTCAGATATTCTTTTGCTCGATGAACCCACCAACCATTTGGACCTTGATGCCGTTATTTGGCTACAAGAGTGGCTGCAAGGTTACGCAGGCACTTTGCTGCTTATATCGCACGATAGAGACTTTTTAGACGCTGTTGTCAGCTATATCCTGCATATTGAGCAACAAAGCACTGTCCTCTACACTGGGCATTACTCAGCATTTGAACGCGCTAGGGCCGAACGATTGGCCCAACAGCAATCAAATTATGAACGTCAGCAAAAAGAACGTGCTCATATACAAAGTTATGTTGACCGTTTTAAAGCAAAGGCAACAAAAGCAAAACAAGCCCAAAGCCGGTTGAAAGCATTAGAGCGCATGGAGGTCATCTCTGCCGCACATATTGATTCGCCCTTTCATATTAATTTTTTAAAACCAGAACGTGTTTCAAACCCTTTAATTAAAGTTGAAAAAGCAAACTTAGCCTATGGTAGCAACACCGTCCTAAGCAACGTCTCTCTGTCTATAAAACCAGGTGATCGGCTGGCTTTACTAGGGCCCAATGGTGCTGGAAAATCGACACTCATTAAATTATTAGCTGGAGATAAACAGCTTGATAGTGGTTTGTTAACCGCTGCTGAAAGTCTGACCATTGGCTATTTTGCCCAGCATCAGCTCGAACAACTTGATACGAACGCATCCGCTCTTCTGCACATTCAACGGCTAAACAGCAAAGCGACTGAACGCGATATCAGAAATTTTTTAGGCGGCTTTGGGTTCCATGGCGATAAAGCATTAGAAGACGTCGCACCGTTTTCAGGTGGTGAAAAAGCGCGTTTAGCACTGGCTATTCTTGTTTATCAAAAACCTAATTTATTATTGTTAGACGAACCCACCAACCATTTAGACATTGAAATGCGTCACGCGCTCAATTGTGCTCTTCAAGAATTTGCTGGTGCAATGGTGATCGTCTCTCATGATCGCCATTTATTACGCACCATCACCGACCAGTTCTTGCTTGTTGCCGATGGCCAAGCCATTCCTTTTGAAGGCGATTTAGACGATTACGCAAACTGGGTTAAACATCAGGCTAAAGCCACCAATTCAAGCCCTCTCGATGACAGAAAAAGCCCCTCTAGAAAAGAACAAAAACAGCATCAAGCAAGTCAGCGCCAAAAACTAAAACCTTTACGCCAAGCGTTACAAAAAGCTGAAAAGCAGCTCGAAACGCTCTATGCAAAACAACAACAACTCGAAGAAAAACTGGCTGATGGCGATTTATATAATAATGATCAAAAAGAGCGGCTTGCTCAACTGATTAAAGAAAAAACTCAAGTTGACCAAGCACTAGAAGAAACTGAAGAAAACTGGCTTAATGCGCAACAAGCGCTGGACGCACTGTGATAGAAAAAAACAACAAAGACCCTTTGCATGGGCTGACCTTAGAGGCTATTTTGACAAGCCTTGAAGAACACTACGGCTGGGATGGTTTAAGTCAAAAAATCAATATCCGTTGTTTCACCAACGAGCCGTCTATCAAATCCAGTCTTAAATTTTTACGTAAAACCCCTTGGGCACGGAAAAAAGTTGAAGCACTCTATCTTGCAACTCAAAACAGCATTTGGAAGTAATCATTTTTTGATCTCTCCAAAACGCCCGAAAAAAGCGCATCAACGTGACGCCTAAAAAAACCGTTGACTACCTCATCATAGGGCAAGGCTTGGCGGGCAGTTTGCTAGGCTGGCGACTGATTCAACAACATCATACTGTTTTAATTGTTGACCCTTGCCTAAAACAAACCGCTTCGCGAACAGCCGCCGGTTTAATTAACCCTATAACAGGAAAAAGATTGGTTAAAGCACCAAACACCGAAAACCAACTCCTTACGGCCAGAAAGTTATACAAACAATTAGCTGATTTTTTTGGTCGCCCATTTTTTTACGAAAAAGATCAAATTCGACTTTTTCAATCTGAAGATGAAATCAATCAATGGAATAAGCGCAAAAGTCAGGCCGACTACCGTCCTTTTTTAGCTAAACGTTTTAGTACAAGTGAAAAACATGGCTTAAAAATGGCTCCGCTAGGCGGTTTTGAGCAAAAACAATGTGGTTACCTTGACACGGTTGCCTTGCTCGATCATCTGCGACATTTTTTTCTAGATCAACAGTGCTTTATTAATCAACACATGGATCTGGATGATCTAAAAATCAGCCCTGCCTTTATTGAATGGCAAGGCCATCTCGCTAAAAAAGTGATCTTTTGTGACGGCCACCATTTACGTCACAATAAATGGTTTTCTTGGCTCCCTTTACAACCCGTTCAAGGGGAAATTTTAACCTTACAATCAGAACAACCTGTCTTTGATGAAATTGTCCAATTTGGCAATTGGTTACTGCCTCTCTCTAATGGAACATTGAAGTTAGGGGCCAGCTGGCAATGGCAACCGCTTGATGAAAAACCCAACGAAAAGACTTCCGCCGAACTACTTGCTCGTTTTTATCAACATTTTCCAAAATTCAATTCTACTCAATTACTTGATGTAAACGTCGGCATTCGACCCGGCACTCGTGATAAACACCCTTTTCTGGGAACGCATCCGACTTTTTCACAACTAACTGTTTTTAATGGCTTCGGTTCAAAAGGCTCGTTACTGATCCCTTGGTATTCCAATTGTTTTCTACGCCATTTAACCGAGGCTGAGACGCTTCCTCAAACCGTTGATATACATCGATACAAAAATGACTATTTCACTGGTTAAGCAAGCACATAACGCCATTTCGAGTTGCCTATTAGCAGGTGATATCGCCGTTGATGCGACCATGGGTAATGGATTTGATACCTGCTTTTTGGCTAAACTGGTTGGCGAAAAAGGGGTTGTTTATTCGTTTGATTTACAGCAACCGGCCCTTGAAGCGACTCGACAACGCTTGCATGATAATGGGTTACTCCAGCGTGTTCGTTTAATACAAGATAACCACAGCCAAATTTCATCCTATTTAGCGGCGAATCATATCGGCTTAATCCGGTGCGCCATGTTCAATTTAGGTTATTTGCCCGGTAGCGATAAAACCATCCAAACAGAACCCACCTCAACCCTTGAGGCGCTAAATACGCTGCTCTCTCTTTTAGCCTCACCCGGCATGATTTCTTTAATCGCATACACCGGCCATCAAGGCGGACAGCATGAAGCAGACAAAGTTAAAGAGTGGGCGCAACAGCTTTCTAAAAAAGAATATCGAGTCAGCATTGAAATACCGCAGGCTGTTAAACAAAGCCCTCCTGAACTTATTTTGATTGAATCCATCAAATAAACAGTCAACTCACTGATCTACAAACAAGGGAGTTATAAACGCTTCTAAAACTTCACTTAAGTGAGGCGAAGCAACCTATAATATCAATGACTGATCATTCATTCTGTCTCCACTGCCTTTTTATATGCATATTCACCCCTCACATCCGCTTCAACGCTCTCGGTTTATTTGGCTGAGTTTATTCTTTATTTGTACTTTTTTAGAAATCACCGCGCTGTATTATCAGCATATTTTAGACTACGCGCCTTGCGTCTCCTGCATTCATGTGAGGCTGTGGGTGGCGCTTATTTGGCTCATATCGCTCATTGGTCTCATTTTACCGGCAGTCAAAGCCGTGCGCGCCCTATTACTAACCGCCACCCTGTTTTGTTTTAGCGCTTTAATTGAACGTTCGTGGACACTGTTGGGAACCGAACGCGGTTATTTTATAGGGAGCTGTAACGTTGATATTGGGCTGCCAAATTGGCTCGCTTTAGATCAATGGTTACCTTTTATGTTTAAAGTAGAAACCACCTGCGGTTACACGCCGTTCATCATTGCAAACATCACCATGGCAGAAGTGCTGATCGTGCTATCTAGTGTGTTATGGCTGTTTGTTTTACTGTGGCTTTTTTACACCTTTAAAAAACCAGCTTTTTCTCGCCGCTAACAACAGTAAGGCAGCACCCGACACATCAGCAAACCAATCATAAATATCTGCATCACGCCCTGCTACGAAAGACTGATGCCATTCATCACTAAGCCCATAAAACGCACAAAACAACACTGAAACTATTTTTGCTTGGTTCAATCGGTCTGTATGATATTGAAAATAATTAATCGCTAAATACGCTAGGCCCGCATAAGCGATCAAGTGAAATAATTTATCCTGATGCGGCAGCCATGGCTCAACAGGTAACGTTGGTTGATGTGATAAATAAAATATCAGTCCGCAATACCCGATCAGGAGCAGCAAACTAATCTGCTTCACGGCTGGGAAAAAACAGTCTGAGCCTCAAACACCGGCCCATCGACACAAACACGTTTCATCACGTCGCCTGCCTCCGTCATCACTTTGACGACACAACCGGCACAACCGCCAACCGCGCAAGCCATGTATTCTTCTAACGAAACCTGACAAGGAATATTAAACTCGTTGGCCAACGTAGCAACGGCTTTTAACATGGGTGTTGGACCACAAGAGTAGATTTCAACCTGATGTCTCTCTTCATCACTTAGCGCATTTAACCAATTACGCGCAAGATCGGTAATATAACCTTGATAAACGCCTTCATAATCCTGCAAGCTCGCTAAACGGCTTGGAATACCCCATTCTTCGAGTAAGGGCAAACAATCACTCACCTGTTGATCAATGCCATTAACAACTATTTCGGATGCCTTTCTATCAAACGGAAAAGGCACTTCAGAACCCATAAAAACAACGGGGTCGATACCGGGTAGATTTTCTTTTATATGCTCTGACAAACAAATCATGGGCGGAATACCAACGCCCCCGCCAAGCAGCAGGGCTTTGGGTTTGCTCGCGTCCAATTCAAATGGGCGCCCAATAGGCCCCATCACATTCACCGTTTCACCCACTTGGCGCTGTGCCAGTAATTGTGTCCCCGCACCCACTGCCTTATATAAAAACTCAACCCAGCCTTCCTGAGCCGAAGCGCGCATCATCGATAAGGGCCGGCGCATTAAGCGCTGGGGATCACATTGGATATGTGCAAATTGCCCTGGTTTTGCTGACGCTGCGCATTTGGGCGCATTTACTCTTAAAGCAAACTGCCCTTCTTCAAACGCCTCATGCGATAGAATTTCAGCTTCTTCGATAAAGATGGTATTTCGTGTATTTTCTTGCATTATTTCCCAAAAACCAAGCGGCCATTAACCAATGTATAAGTTACTCTGCCTTTCATTTGATGCCCTAAATAAGGCGTATTCATGCCTCGGCTGAGCCAATTTTTTTCGTCAATTTGCCATGTCTCTTTTGCCTTAACAATACAAATATCTGCTGGCGCCCCCACCGATAAGCACCCTGTTTCCAGCCCAAGAATTTCCGATGGCCCATGAGCCAGACTACTCACCAGTTGGGACAAACTCAACAACTTTTCATCCACCAGTTTCAACATTAATGGCAACACCGTTTCTAAACTTGAAATGCCCGGTTCAGTTGATGGAAAAGGAGCCTGCTTCGCCTCAGCCTCATGCGGTTGATGACCGGAACTGACACTCAATATCCCTTCGACAACACCAGCCAATAGGGCATCCCTATCGCTGGCAGAACGCAGTGGGGGAGACACGTGGTAGTTGGCATCAAACGTCCCGACGTCTAATTCAGTTAAATGTAACTGGTGCGCATGCACATCCGCGGTCATTGCTATATTAGCAAACTGCGCTCTGGCCAACATGCTAACGGCTTTGGCCGAGGAAATACCCGTTAAATGCACCCGTGCGCCTGTTTCTTCGGCTAATTGAATCAGTTGCGCAATCGCGACTGTTTCGGCTGATACAGGTATCCCTGCGAGACCTAACCGAGAACTAATAGCGCCTTCATGCACACAGCCACGGTCTTTGATCAACACGTCCTCCGGCTTTAAAACCACCAGCAGGTCATGCGTCTTGGCATACTGAAGCGCTCGCCTAAGCACTTGACTGTTGATATTGTTTTTGGGTGCTTGACTGACCGCCACACACCCTGCTTTTTTTAGCGCAAACATTTCACTCAGCGTATGGCCTTCAAGGCCCACAGTTAACGCACCGAAGGGCAACACTTTTGCGTAACCTGCCTCTTCTGCTTTATCCAAAATTAACTGTGCAACAGAGGGCGTATCAAGGACGGGGGTCGTGTCTGGCAAGCAACACACCGCGGTATAGCCAGCTGATACGGCTGCTTTTGATTCACTCGCTATGGTGGCTTTATGCTCATACCCCGGTTCTCTCAAACTTGCGCTTAAATCCACAAAACCAGGCATGACCCATTGATCACTCGCGTCTATCGTCAGCTCTGCCGTAAAACCAGCCGGTTCTGTTCCCAGCGATTCAATTTTTCCATTTGCTATAAAAACATCTTGAACGCCGTCATACCCATTTGCAGGATCGACGACTCGGCCATTTTTGATGAGGATATTCATCAGCCGGCCACCTTGCTGTGACCCAAGGTAAGGGTCATCACGGCCATACGCACGGCTATTCCATTAGTCACTTGTTGCAAAATAACTGAATGAGCTCCATCTGCAACGGCGGCATCCATCTCCACACCTCGGTTTATCGGCCCAGGGTGCATCACGGTAACATCTGGCTTGGCATACGCCAGTTTCTCTTCAGTTAGTCCAAAGCATTCAAAGTATTCATGCTCACTGGGTAATAAGGCTGACCCCATTCTTTCACGTTGCAAACGCAACATAATAATAACATCGACATTATCAAGCCCTTGGCGCAAATCACCATAGGCATGTGCTCCCAATGAGCCTACATCGCTTGGAAGCAGCGTTCTCGGTGCAATCACCCTGATGTCTTTCACACCCAATGTATTGAGCGCCTGAATCTGAGACCGGGCAACACGTGAGTGTAAAATATCCCCAATAATGGCTACGTTTAAATTTGAGAAATCTTTCTTCACTTGACGAATGGTAAACATATCAAGCATAGCCTGAGTGGGATGCGCATGGCTCCCATCACCCGCATTAATGACGCTCACATGCGGTTCTACATTGTTCGCAATAAAATGTGCTGCGCCACTGTCGGAGTGTCTCACAACAAACATATCGGCGTGCATGGCTTCTAAATTTCGAATCGTATCTAAAATACTTTCACCCTTTGACGTCGCCGATGTTGCTATATTTAAATTGATCACATCCGCTGACAAGCGCTTCGCTGCTAGATCAAACGTTGTTCGAGTTCGCGTGCTGTTTTCAAAAAACAAATTAACAATTGTTTTACCACGTAATACAGGGACTTTTTTTACGGCTTGATGCCCAACGCTCGAAAACGATTCCGCCACATCCATAATCTCCGTTAAAATGTCTTTCGATAAGCTCTCTACCGTAAGAAAGTGGCGTAGTCGCCCCTGTTCATCAAGTTGTAAACGGGAACTATCGGGTGCTTTGAAGGACGTACTAGCAGGTTGCTTGCTAGAGCTCATATCAGTCAATTCCGGTTAGTTTCTAGCACTAAAGGCGCTGGTCCGGTCAATTTTACCTGCTTTTCAGGTGATAAATCCAGTTTCAAACCCACGATATCTGCGTGAAGCGGTAATTCTCGTTCACCGCGATCCACTAACACGGCCAAGGTCACGCTATCTGGGCGGCCATAATCAAAAATTTCATTTAACGCTGCCCGACTGGTTCTTCCTGTATATAAAACGTCATCCACTAAGATAATATTTTCACCCTCAACTTCGCATGGAATTTGACTGGGCTTTACTTGTGGGTTTAAACCGATACGTGAAAAATCATCTCGATAAAACGAGATATCGATTTCTCCCAGCGGTTTTTTTAACCCAAGCTTTCGGTGTAATTTTTCTGCAACCCACAAACCACCGGTGTGCACACCGATCATCAATGGATCGACCCTTTTTTTTCGCTTCATTTCTTGCGCTAACTCACCTGCCATTGTGTCAATGATGTCCTCAACATCAACGGCACTTAATGTCTCACCCATTTTTAATTACCTTGCTGTGTATTTAACCAACTTTGCAATATTAATTGCGCAGCGACTTGATCTTGCACTGCCCACAATTTATTTGCACTGACTTGGACCTCATCAAACAAAATTTGCTTTGCTTCAAACGTCGTTAAGGCCTCATCAAATAATTCAACAGGACATTGATAGCGTCCTTCTAATTGACGCGAAAATCGCCTCATTTTGGGCGTAACCTCATTATCACTGCCATCTTCTTGCCGCGAAATACCAACAATCATTTTTGTTGGTTTCCATGTATCGATAATTGTCGTTATTTCTTCCCAACCTGTTTTTTGATTCACCGCTCGAACTGTTGTTAACGCATTCGCTATCTTCGTTTCTGTGTCGCCCACCGCAACACCTATTTTTTTAACGCCATAATCAAAACCAAGGCACACCGCCATTAACAATGGCCTGCATCTGAACTCATTAAGGCGATATCAACGCCAATTCTATGCGCGGCTAATTCCCAGCGCTGAGCTAAAGGCTCATCAAAAATAATATGGGGCTCGGCCTGGCCGTGTAACCAGGAATTCCTTTGAATCTCTTGCTCTAATTGCCCAGCGGCCCAACCTGCATAACCCAATGCAACGATCCACTTTTCTGGCCCCTTTCCTTCGCCAATCGCTTGCAAAATATCTTTTGAACTGGTGAGCGCAAACTCGTCATTGACGGTTAAAGTAGAGTCCCAACTCCCAACTGGCGTGTGCAACACAAAACCACGCTCAGGTTGCACAGGTCCTCCCATAAACAAGGGGATATTCGCCAGTTCAGGATCAACCGGCGTGATCGATAATTGCTGAAAAATAGCGTTCATCGTCATGGTGTGAGGTTTATTGATGACGATGCCTAACGCGCCTTCTTCATCATGCTGGCATAGGTAAGTCACTGATTTAGAAAAATCCTCACCTTCCATACCTGGCATGGCTATTAAAAAATGGTTACTAAGATACTGTTTTTTATTCATGAAAATTGTTTTTCTGGCCTTAACGAGTCTGCAAAGCGCCTTCATTTAAAAATTGCCACGTCCTCGTAATCACTAAAATATCAACCTCTTTTTGTAAATCCAGCGGAAGCGGCGCAAACGGTGCTGACAGTTTAACAATATTGATCGCTGCATCATCAATAATTTTGTGGCCTGAACGGCGGTTTATCGTAATTTTTTTTAAATTACCGTCAGCGTACAGCTCAACACTCATGACCAAAGTGCCTGATAGCTTTTTACGACGAACTTCTCCAGGATAATTTAAATTACCAACGCGCTCAATTTTACGTTGCCAAGCCGCCTCGTAACTGGCTGCCTTATATTTATGCGCGTTAATTGAATTTATATGTAATTTTCGTGGTCGACGCGAATAACTGGTAACGGCTTCATTAATCTCCGCTTGGAGTTTTTCTATTTCTTCGCTTTGACGTAATAAATCCGCCGTCGTTAAGGTCCTGCTTTCCTTAGCCACCTTGTTATGACTTGCCTTAATGGCCACTTCCGCTTCATCTTGCAATAACACCTTTTGAGCCTGAGCTTTTGTTTGCTGCTCTTCACCGTGTTCAACGTTCTCTGTCTGCTTTCTTTTCTGGCGAATTGCTTGCTGTTGATTTATCGCTTTTTCTTCAGCATCGCCGCTTCCTGTTTGGTCTTCTTGTGCTAAAAAATCAGCCTCATCAGGTCGCTTTTTCTCAGGCGTCGTCACTAGCACAACTTCTAGCGGCTTACTAGCCGAAGTCAAAACATCAACATCAAACCCCACACCTAAAATAACTAAAGCGTGAATTAACCCCGCCATAAACAACGTGAGGACGAGCCTGTCTATCGATGGGATCACCGTATCAGCCCTTGTTTCGTCTATGTTCCTCAATACAGTCCATTAATAACGCACTGATATTCAAACCATATTGATTATCAAGCTCTTGTACGCAGGTTGGGCTGGTTACATTAATTTCCGTCACATAATCACCGATCACATCTAAACCAACAAACAGTAGCCCCTTTTCCACTAGAGTAGGGCCGATTTGCTCACATAACCAATATTCTCTTTCGGTTAATTCACGCCCTTCACCGCGACCACCCGCAGCCAAATTACCTCGGGTCTCCCCTTTTGCGGGAATACGCGACAAACCATAAGGAACAGGCTTGCCATTAACAATCAGAATGCGTTTATCGCCATCAATAATTTCTGGCAAATAGCGTTGCGCCATGGTCAGCTTTTTTCCATGCTCAGTCATCGTTTCTAGCACCACGCCTAGATTGTGATCTTGCTTCTTTAAGCGAAATATTGAAGCTCCGCCCATACCATCAAGTGGCTTGACAATAATATCTTCATGTTCGATTAAAAAATCTTTTATACGACCCGTTTGTGAAGTAACCAAGGTCGGCGAGCAACATTGTGGAAACCATGCGGTAAAAAGCTTTTCATTAGCATCACGCAGGCTTTGCGGTTTATTGACCACCAACACGCCAGCAGCTTCGGCTTGTTCTAATACATACGTTGTATAGATATAGTCCATATTAAAGGGCGGATCTACACGCATTAAAATGGCATCAATTTCACTTAAATTCTGATCAATTGGCTCACCTAACTCAAACCAGCTGTTTTCATCGCGTTGAACGCGCAACGGCTTACAAACAGCCTTAGCAGCGCCGTTTAGTAAATACAGGTCTTGCTGTTCCATATAGAACAATTCCCAACCTCTACTTTGCGCTTCTAGCAGCATTGCAAAGCTGGTGTCTTTTTTAATATTTATTGACCCGATGGGATCCATCACAATGCCTAATCGCATTTTTTCTCCATAATTATTTTATATGTACAGAATAGCAGCTCAGCTACCAAGACTCCTACTAGTGTAGCTAAGCTATGATAAAATTCATCCATGCCTTTTACCAGCCTCTTTTTCTCTTGAAAATGAACAAAAAAATACTCCTGCTATCGCTGTTTTTTTCACTACCGGGCCTTGCCAACAATACCGGAAGCTACCAACAGTGTTTGACCCTGGCCTTTCAAAAGGCTGACGATAACATGACCGTGGGTGAACTTAAGCAGCAGTGTTCACCATCTTTAGATGCGCCAAGCCCATATCAATCTGCTGTTGAAAACCGCCAACGCTTAGAGCAACAAGCAGGCTGGAATGCTTTCTCATTGATGCCGCATAAGCCTAATTATCTTATTGTTAGTTATAACGATAATCAGCCCAATGAAGCGGTCTTAAATAATGCTTTTCCAAACCATGATAACGATCTACAGCATGTAGAAACCAAGTTCCAGCTCAGCGTTAAAATCCCTTTGCTACAAAATATATTTTTCGGTAAAGGCGATTGGTACGGCGCTTATACCAACCGCTCTTTTTGGCAACAGTTTAATAAAACCCATTCTTCACCTTTTAGAGAAACTAATCATGAAGCCGAAACATGGCTATCATTTAATCATCATTACTCATTTGCTGGCTTAAAAGGCTCGGTAATCAGAGCGGGCTTTACTCATCAATCAAATGGGCAATCTGGCTCTTTATCAAGAAGCTGGAATCGAATTTACAGTGAATTTATTCTTGAGCGAGGCGATTTATACCTGTCATTCAAACCTTGGTACAGAATTCCCGAAGCATCCAGCAGTGATGATAATGCCGATATCAATGACTTTATGGGCCATTTTGAGCTAAGAAGCCTTTATAAACTTAATGATCACACTGTTGACCTGCTGTTTAGAAACAACTTCAAAAGTAGCCGTAACCGCGGCGCTATTGAACTTGGTTGGAGTTTCCCTATTCACAACAAGGTGCGCGGCTATGTACAATGGTTTAATGGCTATGGCGAAAGCTTAATCGATTACGATAACCATACTAATAGTATCGGTTTTGGCGTGCAATTAAGTGATTGGCTCTAGGGCAAGCTAATCTCGCGCTTTCACCTCTTCAAGAGCATGTGAAAGTTCAGCCTCCGCAGCTTCATCAATATGAATATTCCCACTCTCAACTGCGCCAGCATTTGGGTCTTTATAAACGCTCTCATCGAGCTTGTTTTCGCTGTTAGCAACAATCGATGAAACCACCGCATCACCCGACACATTCACCGCCGTTCTGATCATATCCATTAATCGATCAACACCGAGTATTAGCCCAATGCCTTCAATTGGCAGGCCCACTTGAGCAAAGACCATTGATAACATAATAAGCCCCACCCCAGGCACACCGGCAGTACCAATAGAAGCCAGAACCGACATTAAAATAACGGTTAAATAGCCTGCAATGCCTAAATCCACATTGTAAATATTGGCAATAAACACCGTTGCCACACCTTGCATAATGGCCGTGCCATCCATATTGATGGTTGCGCCAAATGGAACGGTAAAAGAGGCAATCGAATTATCCGCACCGAACCGCTTGGTGACCGTACGCATGGTAACTGGAATAGTGGCGTTAGAACTGGCCGTGCTAAAGGCAAATACCTGAACATTCCTGATTTTTTTAAGGAACATAGCTGGGCTTAAACCTGAGGCTACTTTAAGCAGCACCATCAAGGTAACAAACAAATGGAACAGTAAGGCACTGACCAATACCAGCACATAACCCGCTAACGAAGCCAATAAGCCCAAACCAAGGCTTGCCAAGGCTTTGGCAATTAAGGCAAACACTGCATAGGGCGCCACCGACATCACCACATTAACCATTTTCATCATGATCTCATTGGCAATTTCCGCACCTTCCACAAAACTTTTAGCCTTACTACCGACCAGCAACATGCTTATGCCAAGCAAAATTGAGAAAAATATAACCGGCAACATATCCCCATTGGCCATCGCGTTGATTGGGTTACTCGGGATAATGTCAATTAACACCTGGGATAGCGGTGGTGATTCCTTGCCCACAAAATTCGCTTCGTTTGGAATATCCATGCCCTTACCAATACCCGAACTGGCCGCAATAATAATCGCCGTTGCAATCGCTATCGCAGTCGTTAACATGTACAAAGCGAACGATTTACCGCCTACACGGCCTAAGGCTCGAATATCGCCTATACCGCATACGCCACAAATTAATGAAAAGATAACTAAAGGAACGACGAGCATTTTCAAGGCATTAACAAACATTTTACCCACGACATGAAAAAGCCCATCAACGATACACACATTAACAAAAGAACCCGCCGTATTTAACTCGAATAAGTTAATACCCAGCCCCACGCCAATCCCAAGCCCCATACCCAATAAGACTTTTACCGTTAAGCTCATTTTATTTTCTGTTGCCATCCAGCATCCATGATTAAATTTTTACTGCCTTGTAATGTATTACAAACTGGTTTTGAAACCAAACCTATTTATCTTTAGATTAAGGCATCAGTCCAAGCCTCTTGTCAGTATTATTTGTTCTATCAAAGACACCATTTTGCAGAAAATGGTATTGTGATCAACGAATAGAGACAAGCGCCTTACTGATCACACGGGCTTCAAATATGTTTTTTTGAACGCTTACGAAAGCAATGATTGGATTATTTTGAGCTGTCGAGATTAATACGCCTGTACACCATATTTTAGTAGCATTTTAGGAAGCAAATCATCTAGATTCTGAACGTCCTCATCATTTAACTCGATCAAATTAAAGCCGTACTTTTTATAGATATCTATTTTCTTTTCCTTTCTTGCTAAATACTTTTGATCGTTTTCATATCCCCAGTACTCGATATAAACCTTGCCTGTTGGAATATAAAAATCACAATAAACATCTTCTTCTATCGGTAGCTTCCGTTCATAAGCATGGACTATTTCCGCCATATACAGCCAATTATCAATCAGCATTTCTGCTTTTGAGCGAACAAAATGCCCATCAGCACTGCGGTGTTTCGCTAAAAACTTTTCTCGAAAACCAACTGCCTTTGTGTCTTCCTTATCATTGCTGTTTAGCTTTATTTCTGCCGTACCTTTGACATGGCTAACTGTTTCTAATAGGGTTTTTGACTTTAGAATTGACTCCGGCCAACGGACATAAGGTATACCCGTTCTGAAATTTTCCGCCTGAACACCCCCTTGTTTCTTACCTTGGACGGTTATATTCCAGCCTTTTAAACCTTTATCTATCCAACCAATTTCAGAAAAAATAAAGTTCACTTTATTAGCAGATAGTTCAAAGTATTTGCCAATGACTGTGGCCGTAATCGATTTTTCTGTTGTCTCTTGAGAAGCAGGTGACGATGAATCCAGCCTCATCTCCTCAGGCCAGACAACATACTTACCGTACTTTTTAGACTCTTTATAGTCTCCGCCCAGTGCTTTTCCTTTATCTGTTAACACCCATGTACCGTCTTCTTTAGAGACAAGCTCAGCTTTAAGCAAATCGGCAAATAATTCGTTGGGCAATACACCTAAAACCTTAGCCAAGGCGGTTGTCGAAACTAATTTCATTTAATGACTCCATTCACAATCCATGCACCTTATTTGGCTAAGTTTAGACCCTATCTAGCCAAAGTACCTGAATTAAAAGAATAGAGTGGGTCTGATAAGCCCGCTTTTCTAACTACACGTGATTAGAAAGCGATTTTTTGATCATCTGAGGAAGCGAACACGCTAACCCATATCCCCCCAAAGCACTTGCATTGCGGCTATTGAGGCAATGGCTGCGGTTTCATTGCGTACAACTCTTGGCCCAAACCCAAGCGCACTAAAGCCGTTTGCTTCAGCATCAAGCACTTCTTGTTCTGAAAAGCCACCCTCAGGGCCCACTAGGACTGACACCGACCCATCCATCTTTTCATAATTTTTTAATGTCGCTGTTTTTTCCGGTTCAAATATGATGCGATTGGAGGCTAAATCGGCGTTTAACCACTGAGTTAAATCCGTCGTGATGTTTAGTATTGGCGGGATATTCCGGCCACACTGTTCACACGCTCGGTACACAATGTTTTGCCAATGCTGGTGGCGCTGAAGCCTCCGCTCTTCGGTTAATTTGACCACGCAATACTGCGTTATTAAGGGCGTTATGGTGGTAACGCCAAGCTCCGTTGCCTTTTGAATAGCGACGTCCATGCGTTCCCCGCGGGATACACTTAACCCCAGTTCAGTTTTCAATGGCGATTCCAAATTAATATCTCGCCAGGCACCTATATCCAACACAACGGCTTTGCGGTGAACCTCAAGCACAGAAGCGGCATATTCTCCTCCACGCCCATTAAAAACCGTTAGCTGATAGCCTTTTTTGAGCCTTAGTACGTTTCGTAAGTAATGTGCAGCTTCCGGTTCTAGTCTTATCGAAAGCCCCTCTGCTAAATCTTGTTCGATAAACAAGCGTGAAATACGCATGCTTAGCCGTGCAAGCTATCCGGTAGCTGAATAGTATCGATAGGGTCTTCATGTTGAGGCGGCATTTGTATATAGAAACCTTGTGTCGCCAGGCTTTTTATCACCTCACTCACCTCTGCACGGGCTAACGGCCTTTCTAGCGATAGCGTCAAGTCAAACACGTGCTCAAGTGCTGTAAATTGCTGCATCACTTCCGCAGGCACCTCGGAAAAATCATCTTGCTCTTTAACGTACAAATACAAACCATCACGCTTTTTCGTTTTGTATATCGAGCAAGCCATTTCTTTCATTTCACTCATCCCTTGTTAAAACCTAAATGACGACAAATAGTCAGGCTGGCCTCTGCCTGATTCATACTATAAAAATGCAGTCCCGGTGCGCCGCCCTCCAATAAAGATTGACACAGCTCACTCACTACATCAATTCCAAATGCTTTTATTGACTCACGATCATCGGCAAAACCTTCTAAACGCTTACGAATCCAACGCGGAATTTCTGCGCCACACATATCTGAGAACCGAGCCAGTTGAGCATAGTTGGTTATTGGCATGATGCCCGGCACAATAGGTATTGTTAAACCTAATTTTTTGCAATCTTCTACAAAACGCGCATAGGCATCAACATTAAAAAAGTACTGCGTTATCGCACTATCAGCACCTGCTTCCACCTTCCTCTTAAAGTTCAACAGATCACTTTGAGCATTAGCTGCCTGAGGGTGAACTTCGGGGTAAGCCCCGACTTCAATATGGAAATGATCCCCGGTTTCTTTGCGGATAAATTCAACCAGCTCATTGGCATAACGAAATTCCCCAATATCCAAAGTGCCGGATGGAATGTCACCCCGCAGGGCAACAATTTGATCAATCCCATGCTTTTTATAATTCGCTAGAATTTTACGAATATTATCTTTGGTAGAACCAACACAAGATAAATGCGGTGCCGCCGAAAAACCCTGGTTTTTAATATCTAATACCGTGTCTATCGTCCCTTGCTGAGTGCTGCCACCCGCACCAAAGGTAACAGAAAAGTATGCCGGCTCTAATTGACCCAGCTGTTGACTCACTGCCAATAATTTTTCACGACCTTCTTCTGACTTTGGTGGAAAAAACTCAAAGCTGATTGGCTGATTTAAATCGGTTGCCATAGTTAATAACGATAGTGATGAGGCTTATAAGGCCCCTCAACAGGCACATTAATGTAGTCGGCTTGCTCTTGTGTTAGTGCGGTTAAATTGACGCCGATTTTTTCTAAATGCAATCGTGCAACTTTTTCATCCAGGGTTTTTGGCAAGACGTAGACTTCATTTTTGTATGCATCACCGTTATTAAAGAACTCTATTTGCGCCATCACCTGATTCGTAAAAGAAGCCGACATGACAAAACTCGGGTGCCCTGTGGCACAACCTAAATTAACCAAGCGACCTTTTGCCAATAGAGTAATACGCTTACCATCAGGAAAAATTACGTGATCCACTTGAGGCTTTACTTCTTCCCACGTGTATTGTTCTAAAGAGGCAATATCAATTTCTGAATCAAAATGGCCAATATTACAGACTATTGCCTCGTTCTTCATGGCCGCCATATGATCGTGATTGATCACGGCCAGATTGCCCGTCGTTGTCACAAAAATATCGCCTTGGTCCGCGACTTCATCCATACGCACGACACGGTATCCTTCCATGGCTGCTTGTAATGCGCAAATAGGGTCAATTTCTGTCACCCAAACGCTAGCGCCCATGCCTTTGAATGCTTGGGCACAGCCTTTACCTACATCTCCATAACCAACAACAACTGCAATTTTGCCCGCAATCATCACGTCTGTGGCGCGTTTAATGCCATCTAATAACGACTCACGGCAACCATACAAGTTATCGAACTTACTTTTGGTAACTGAATCGTTCACGTTCATGGCTGGAAACAGTAATTCGCCCGCTTCTTGCATTTGGTATAAGCGGTGCACACCCGTTGTTGTTTCTTCGGTCACACCTTTTACGTTAGCCGCCATATCTTGCCATCTTGTTGGCGCAACCGGTAAATTGCGGCGTAGCACTTCAAGGATAGCCACCCACTCTTCATTATCATCTGCTTTTGCAGCAGGCACAGCACCGGCTTTTTCAAACTCAACCCCTTTGTGCAGCAGTAAGGTTGCATCGCCACCATCATCAAGAATCATATTAGCTTCTTGACCTTCAGGCCAGGTCATCATTTGCTCTGTACACCACCAATACTCTTCAATGGTTTCACCTTTCCAAGCAAACACGGGAATCCCCAGATCAGCTATTGCCGCGGCAGCATGATCTTGTGTCGAAAATATATTACAAGAACACCAACGCACTTCAGCACCCAACGCCACCAGCGTTTTGATCAAAACGGCTGTTTGAATTGTCATGTGCAGGCTACCCGCCACACGCGCGCCAGCCAGCGGTTTACTATCGCCAAACTCTTCTTGCAAAGCCATTAAACCGGGCATTTCACTTTCTGCAATGGCAATTTCTTTATGGCCCCATTCTGCCAACGAGATATCGGCAACTTTATAGTCTGTAAATTTTTCTGTTGAGACAGCACTCATTTTATTCTCCTAAATTGATAGCCCAGCTGCCGAGCGTAGCTCATCAGCCTTATCTGTTTTTTCCCACGTAAAATGGGGTAACTCTCTACCAAAATGCCCATAGGCAGCTGATGGTTGGTAAATCGGTCGTTTTAAATCTAGCGCAGCAATTAAGCCTTTTGGCCGTAAGTCAAAATGTTCGCTGATTAAAGCAGAAATTTTCTCATTATCGATAGCCCCTGTACCAAAGGTTTCTACCGAAATTGACGTGGGCTTTGCGACTCCAATTGCATACGACACTTGTATTTCACAACGCTTTGCTAAGCCCGCTGCAACGACATTTTTAGCGACATATCGACACATATACGCTGCAGATCGATCCACTTTACTGGGATCTTTGCCTGAAAAAGCCCCCCCGCCATGACGGGCCATGCCCCCATAGGTATCGACAATAATTTTACGACCCGTTAAACCACAGTCGCCAACAGGGCCGCCAATGATAAATTGACCTGTCGGATTGATATGAATATTCTCAGACAAACAATTAGCAAACCAAGCTTCTGGTAAAACAGGTTTGATAATTTCCTCGATCACTGCTTCACGCAAATCGGTCTGATTAATTTCTGGGGCATGTTGTGTCGATAGCACAACCGCCTCCACGCCTACTGGTTTATTATTCTCGTAACGCAAGGTCAGTTGGCTTTTTGCATCAGGACGTAACCAAGGCAAAATGCCGTGCTTTCGAACCTTTGCCTGACGCTGAACCAGCAAATGGGAATAAGTGATCGGCGCTGGCATCAACACCTCAGTTTCATCACAGGCATACCCAAACATCAAACCTTGATCGCCCGCACCTTGCTCATGGTCTTCACTTTCGTCGACACCCATAGCAATATCATGAGACTGCTTGCCAATCGCGTTTAGCACAGCACAACTTTGCCAATCAAAACCAATCTCTGGCTTATCATAACCAATCTCTTTCACCACATTCCGCACAAGTTCTTCAGTATCCACCCAGGCATTTGTTGTCACTTCACCAGCCAAAATCACCATGCCGGTTTTAACCATGGTTTCAACAGCGACACGTGATGCGGGGTCTTGCTCTAGCAAAACGTCTAACATTGCATCAGAGATTTGATCCGCGACTTTATCCGGGTGCCCCTCAGACACCGACTCGGATGTAAAAATATAATTATTGCTCATAGTAAACCCGCCTCGTTACTTTAAAATTAGGCAACTAAAAGTTGAGCTGTTTTTGCTGATTTAGCAGACAGTAACCCATCGTTACTGGCCGGCAGCACTCATTATTTTCAGTTTCCTGTTAATAATGAACGCCGTTATTTATTGAACCTTGAATAAGCCTAGCAGGGGAGACCTGTCGCAACGTTCCTTATTCAAGTTTGACCATTGTAGTCAGTGCTTCAAAAAAATCAAGCGCTTAGCAAAGGTGCGGTATCCTTCTTTCAGTAGCGTTAGTAAAACTTTGGAAAAAGTCTTTTTGTTCGCCGTTGATAATCAATATAGTGTTGACCTAACTGCTTGGCCAGGCTTTTCTCTTCAAAATAAATCCCTATCAGCACGTAAATCGACATACCTGTGGAAAAGACCAAGTGACCCACTGTCATCGTAGGTATCGCCCAAAAGGCAATTAATAACCCTGTCATCATGGGGTGCCGGATCCAGCGATAAACCAAAATTTCGGTAAAAACAACCGGGGTATATGTTTTTTGACAAAAGTACAACCAAGACTGCCTTAAACCAAATAAATCAAAATGATTTGTTAAGAATGTTGCCATAAGAACCAGCACCCAGCCTACAACGAACAGCCCCCATAAAACCTTTACTATCATAGGGCTTTCAACTTGCCAAACAAGTCCTGCCATCGGCTGCCAGCAATACATTAAGATGGCCAGAACAATGGCCGACACCAAGCAATAGGTGCTTCGTTCAACGTGGTGCGGCACCACCGAGGCAATCATATCTTTAAACCAGCTTCGCGCCATTACGCTGTGCTGAATTCCCCATAGCAACATCAAACTTATATTGACCAAGAGGGCATTTTCAGAATAAACATCAACTTCCGATGAAATAGAGATAGGGACAAACACATCACCGACAAAGCCCATAAAATAAACAAATACGACAAAAAACGCAATGTAGCAAAATGCCCCATAAAGCATGGTGAATAATCGCATACCCCCTCCTCAGTTTACTCTTATTATTTTCTTTACAAGGCGACATTACAGAGGCCATTATAAAATTTCAAGCAGGGTGATTAAATAACTGAGCAAAGCCCCCTCTTATAAAGCAATAATCATTATTCATGATGCAAACGGGGTTGATAACTTTCAACTCCAAGGTGATACTCACACGATAACATTAACATTACAGGTGTCGACTATGAAAACCAAGGCTGCTGTCGCATGGAGAGCAGGCGCTCCACTGACAATAGAAGAAATAGACCTCGAAGGGCCTCAGCAAGGGGAAGTGCTGATTCGGCATGTTGCCGCGGGGGTCTGCCACACAGATGCATTTACTTTATCTGGCGAAGACCCAGAAGGAATTTTCCCTGCCGTTTTAGGACATGAAGCAGGCGCCATTGTTGAAGAGATTGGTCCCGGTGTCACCTCGGTTAAAGCCGGTGATCATGTCATCCCGCTATACACACCCGAATGCGGGCAATGCAAGTTTTGCACGTCGGGAAAAACCAATTTATGCCAAGCCATTCGATCAACCCAAGGGCAAGGGCTTATGCCGGATGGGACCACAAGGTTTTCTAAAAATGGCCAGCCGATCTATCACTACATGGGCACCTCTTCCTTTGCGGAATATACGGTCTTGCCGGAAATATCGCTCGCCAAAATAAACAAAGCCGCTCCCCTGGATAAAGTCTGTTTACTGGGTTGTGGGGTAACAACCGGCCTCGGCGCCGTACTTAATACGGCTCAAGTAGAGCCCGGTAGCACCGTTGCTATTTTTGGCCTTGGGGGTATTGGCTTAAGCGCTATTCAAGGATCGGTGATCGCGAACGCCTCTCGCATTATCGCTATTGATATCAATGAAGAGAAATTCGAACTGGCCAAACAGCTCGGTGCCACTGATTGCATTAACCCAAAAGACTTCGACGCACCTATTCAAGATGTCTTAATCGATATAACCGATGGTGGCGTTGATTATTCCTTTGAATGCATCGGTAACGTCAATACCATGCGTTCTGCTTTAGAGTGCTGCCATAAAGGCTGGGGCGAATCCATCATCATTGGTGTTGCCGGGGCCGGACAAGAAATATCCACTCGTCCATTTCAACTGGTGACAGGGCGAGTTTGGCGTGGCACTGCTTTTGGAGGGGTTAAAGGGCGAAGCGAGCTACCCGGCTACGTTGAAAAATACCTTAACAAAGAAATTAAAATTGATGAAATGGTGACACACACTATGGGGCTTGAGGAGATCAATCGCGCCTTTGATTACATGCGTCAAGGAAAAAGCATCCGCTCTGTTATCATTTATTAAACGTTTTCAGCTCAAACCCGTTATTTATTATGAATCATCTATTAAAACAAACTATTCAACGTATCGATCAAGCAAATGCAGATGACCCACATGATGGTGTTGAATTACTGTATTCAAAACGCATGCTCGATACCCTGCAAACATTCGACCCTAATGCGTCGGACCCATTGACCTTAGCCTGCTATGCGCAACACGTATGTCGCTGGAAACTCAACCGCAAAGACTTCCCCACCGGGTTACAAGGCTATTTGAAATGGCGCTCTGATTTAGCAAAACTGCACGCTAAGATTCTGGCCGACGCCATGCAAGCCTCTGGCTATGACGAAAAAACCATTGAACGTGCCAGCAATATTATTCAAAAGAAGAAATTAAAAACAGACCCCGAGGCACAAACACTTGAAGATGTTTCCTGTCTGGTTTTCCTTACTTACTACTTTGAGCCCTTTGCCGGCAAGCACACCGAAGATAAAATTATTGATATTGTGCAAAAAACCTGGGGCAAAATGTCCGAAAAAGGTCACCAAACCGCCTTATCACTAAACCTAGCCCCTCACCTACAAAAACTGGTTACCAAAGCGCTGGCATAATGCTATACGCCCAACCCATCTCCTTGCTTTTAATTTTAGCTTTACTTGCTTCTGGGTGCGCACCCATGGCTAAAACAGACAATATCGAGCCCACCACTGCCTTCAACGTCTGTTATTCATATGGATGCAAGAAAACGCAATCCGTCAGTTTAAGCGAAGAGCAGTGGCACCTCATCAACCAAGCTTTCAAGCCGTTAGCCACAACACCTTCTGAAGAACGACACCGGCTCTCGATGGCCATTGCCCAAATGGAAAAAATTGTCGGCGCAATCACCCAAACAGAAAATGATTTACCCGGCACCTTTGCAGCGCTGTTTAAAAAGCTCGATGACCAAATGGACTGCGTTGATGAAGCAACCAATACCACCTTATACATAAAACTCTTCCGCGAACGGGGGTTAATACACTTCCATCAAGAGGGGCCTCGTATCAATCGCGGCTTTTTCTTTAACGGCTGGCCGCATACCTCTGCCGTCATCGAAGAAATTAGCACAAAAAAACGGTTTGCCGTTGACTCCTGGTTTCATAAAAATGGTGTTCGGCCAGAAATAATTCCAGTCCAGTTGTGGTATTCTGGTTGGCACCCAGACCCTAAACCTATTAATAATTAAAGATGATGGAGAACTTGCTATGAACCGACTAATTAAACTATCAATCTCACTAGTCGTTTTACTTTTCAACAACCTTGCATTTGCTGGCGATTCCTCGAACCAAGGCTTTGACAACATCACGCTGAAAACTACCCATGTGCGCGGTAATATTTATATGCTGGAAGGCGTCGGCGGATTTGCTGGCGGCAATATCGGTGTTTCCGCAGGTACTGATGGCGTGTTATTAGTCGACGATCAAATGAGCCCCATGTCTGAAAAAATAAATGCGGCCATACAAGATATTAACGCTGGCCAATTACGATTCATTCTTAATACACATTGGCATGGCGACCATACCGGAGGAAACGAACACTTTTCTAAACAAGCCACAATCATTTCACACGCTAATGTAAGACACCGCATGATGACAGACCAAGAAAATTTCTTTGGCAAATCACCTGCCAGACCCAAAGAAGCTTGGCCAATTATTACCTTTAATGACGCAGTCAATATCCACTTTAATGACGAAGACATCCAATTCATCCATTACGCCAATGGCCATACCGATGGCGATGGTGTGATTTATTTCCCTAAAAGCAATGTTGCTCACTTGGGTGACCATTTTTTTAATGGCGTGTTCCCTTTTGTTGATTTAACAACCGGCGGGAATGCATTCAAACTGACGGAGAACATAAAAACCATTATCGACAGCTTGCCAGAAGATGCGCTTATTATCCCAGGTCATGGTGAGCTATCTGACATACCGGGGCTTAAGACCTATTATAAAATGCTAACTACTTCCACTTCTTTAGTAAAAAACATGGCGGCTAAAGGCAAAACGCTGGAAGAAATTCAACAAGCCGGCTTACCAGAAGAATGGGCCTCCTGGGGTGGTGGCTTTATTAATGAGGCAAATTGGATCCAATCTATTTACCATAGCCTGCCAAAGTAAAAACAACATGATCAAAAAAACGGACCAGGAATGGCAGTCCATATTAACACCTGAAGAATTCCGAATTTGTCGCCAACAAGGCACTGAACCGGCTTTCTCTGGTGTTTATGCTGACTGTAAAACAGAAGGGGTTTACCGGTGTAAATGTTGTGGCGCGGCTTTATTTGAATCGGCCAGTAAGTACGATTCCGGTAGTGGCTGGCCTAGTTTTTGGCAGCCTATAACAGCGGATGACATAAAAGAGAATAAAGACACCAGCCACGGTATGATTCGCGTTGAAGTCGTTTGTTCTCATTGCGATTGCCATTTAGGCCATGTGTTTGAAGATGGCCCGCAACCAACTGGCTTACGTTATTGCATTAACTCTGCCTCATTAACTCTAGAACCAAAGGAATAATATGTCGTGCGCCCAGCAACACGCACAAGCTCTGCTAGATTACATTGATGCCAGCCCAAGCCCATGGCATGCGGTACAAACAACCCGAGATGCACTATTAAATAAAGGCTTTAAGGAACTAAAGGAAAATGAGGCCTGGTCATTAAAAACGGACGAGCGCTACTTTGTTAAACGCGATGATTCATCCATTATTGCCTTCACCGTTGGCTCAAAAAGCCTTATTAAGCATGGTTTTCGACTTATTGGCGCACATACTGACTCCCCCGGTCTCAGAGTAAAACCAAAGCCAAATCACCAACAAAATCATATCCATCGCCTTGGCGTGGAGGTTTATGGCAGCCCGATACTTGCAACCTTTACCGATCGCGATTTAGGCCTGGCGGGTCGTGTACACTTTAAACAAAATGGTCAATTAGCCTCCACATTAGTACACCTCAACAAACCCTTCCTTCGTCTACCGAATCTGGCTATTCATATGAATCCGAACGTCAATACGGATGGACTGAAGCTTAACAGGCAAACAGAATTACCGTTGCTGCTCTCTATTTCCGACGAGCCCATCAATATGGTTGATTTACTGGCCAATGAGTTGAGCTTGAATGCTGATGATATTTCAGCATGGGAGCTGCATGCCTGTGACACGCAAGCAGGCACACTATACGGCCTTAACAACGAATTTTATGCCAACAGTCAGCTTGATAATCTCGCCTCATGCCACGCTGGCTTATCCGCTTTATTATCTGATAAGTCACTGAAGGCAGGACAGTTTAATGTATGTGCTTTTTTTGATCATGAAGAAATTGGCAGTCATAGTCATAAAGGTGCTGATGGTAGCTTTTTACCCGATACGCTGGAGCGTATCGCCGGCTCATTAAAACTGTCAGATGAAGACTATAAACGTGCTTTATCGAATAGCTTTATGATCAGCGCCGACATGGCTCATGCTTATCAGCCAAATTTCCCCAGTGCTTACGAACCAGATCACAAAGTACTGGTTAATCACGGCCCCGTGATTAAAATTAACGCCAATATTCGTTATGCATCAAACAGTGCTTCACAAGCTCACTTTATGAAACTTTGCGAGCAATCTGGCGTACCTTTCCAGCAATATTCACACCGGACTGATCTTGGTTGCGGCAGCACTATTGGCCCCATAACATCCGCTCAATTAGGCATTAAAACGGTTGATGTTGGCTGCCCGATGTGGGCCATGCACAGCATACGTGAAAGCGCTGGTGTTCAGGATCACCACTATATAACCCAAGTCTTCACTCAATTTTTCAGCTAACCCGCGTTATGAGATTTAAATTTACTTTTCTTATTTTTATTGTTGCCGCCATTGCTGTATTTTTTATGCGGCAAGAGAACTTTGTTCCTCGAACAGCGTTAGATATTTACCATCACTATATTGATGCAACAGAAGCCGATGCTATTCCTGGTTTAACGCCTGAAGCTGCAAGCGAAATTCAAAAACAGGTGGTGTATGCTTTATCAGAAAACTGGGGGGGTATCGCAGGCTATAAAGCGGCTATAACAAACCCAGCCGTGCAACAAAAAATGGGGATCGAACAGCCCTTATTAGGCATCTTTTTAAATAAAATGCTACTCAGCAGCCCTGCTGTCATCAACATAAATTCTGCCACCCACCCCTTTGCGGAAGCTGATTTATTAGTCCGCGTTAAAAGCGCCGCGATAAACGATGCTAAAACCGATCAGGAAATTTTGGCTTCTATCGACCATGTTATCCCGTTTATAGAAATCCCTGACCGACTTTTTTCAACCGAAAAACCGTTAACTGCCGACATGTTAACCGCCATTAATACAGGCGCACGTTATGGGGTAATGGGAGAAGCTATCCCAATGGAGCATATTGGCAATCTTAACCATTGCCAAGTCGGCATTGTGTATGACGATCGGAGCCATCTCAAAACGGGGACCTGCTCTTCTTTAATGGGCAGCCCCGTTAACGTTATTCGCTGGCTTCGTGATCGCTTACTCGCCCTAAATTATCCTTTAAAGCCAGGGGCCTATTTATCGCTTGGCAACTTAACCTCACCCATCCCGATTAAAAAAGGGCGTTTAACCGCCCTTTATACAGGGCTTGGCGATCAACCACACACGATGGTTTCTGTAACATTTCAATAGGCTCCAAAGAATCCTTTTGGAGCCTGATAAAGATTAGTCTATGCGCTGACCTAACATTCTTTTTAAGGTGCCGTCTTTATCCATAAAATGATGTTTCAATGCGCCAGCGACATGTAACAAGAAAGCTGCGAACATCAACTTACCCGCAATCTCATGTGTTTCATGCGCAGCACCTGCAATAGGGCCATTGATAGGTATCATTCTTCCTGGCTCATCAGGGTTTGGGGTAGCGGCTAAAAGCTCCAAACCAAAAATGGCCAACCCGTAACCACCTAAGCCAGACATTAGCATGCCAGAAATGGGCATTACAACGGTTGTAATAATCAGTATCCAATGAACAATTTTGGCCAGTGCATGTTCCCACGATTTATAATTGCTGGCTGCTTCTGGCCAACCTTGTTTTACGCGCCAAATCACACGTGCCATGATGACAACAAAAATAATCATACCAACTGACTTATGAATGGGGTATAAAGCATAGACTTCATAATCGGTCATGTACACGCCAACTGTAACCAGCATGATCATTGAAATGCCAACAATCCAATGGAGTGCAACCGTTACGCACGATAATTTTGACTTTGTATCACTCATTTTTCTCCTCCAGTTTTTTCCTTACTTAAGCATTATATGATATATCATATCCATAACCATTTAAAACACTTATTTTTAGCTTATGCCCACTCACTTATTCCCCACTATTTACATTCCTCACGGTGGTGGCCCCTGTTTTTTTATGGAATGGACACGCGGCCCCGCAGACACATGGGACAGGATGAAACATTGGCTGCAAAATTTACACAAATCCCTACCAAGCAAGCCTAGCGCCATTGTTATTATTTCTGCGCATTGGGAAGAAAATGTTATTAAAATTAATTCTCAACCCAGTCCACAGCTTTATTTTGATTATTATGGCTTTCCTCCCCATACATACGAGCTAACCTACCCTGCGCCAGGGTCACCCGAACTTGCAAAACAAATACAATCTCTATTGACCAGCGCCGACATTAAATCTGAACTTGACCCCGATCACGGCTATGACCACGGCACATTTGTGCCCTTAAAAGTAATGTTTCCTGATGCAGATATTCCTGTTGTTCAAGTTTCTTTACAGTGTCAACTAGACCCTGCTTTCCATATTCAAGTTGGCGCCGCACTTAAATCGCTAAGAGAACAAAATATTCTGATCCTTGGAAGCGGTATGAGCTTTCATAATATGGAAATCTTAAGGCACGGCCAAGATATCAATAATCATTCAAAAACCTTTGATCATTGGTTAACTCGCACTTGCTCATCCCTACCCCTCGAACGCAACAAAAATCTTGCACAATGGTCACATGCCCCCTCGGGAAAACATTCTCATCCAAGAGAAGAGCACCTTCTACCCTTAATGGTGGTTGCTGGAAGTGCCGGGGAGGACCAGGGGAAAAAAATATTCGGCGACAATGTTATGGGCGCCGATGTTTCGGCCTATCAATTTGGTTAATTCAAATCATTCCTTAACAAGAGCCTTTATGGCAACTCTTTTGAGAACCCGATTGGGCCATTAAAGAACCACACTAGAAAGGTCAAAAAAAGGGCGGTTAAACCGCCCCTTGTTTATTGTCGAACTTACCAAGCTGTCCAGCCACCATCATGCGCGATAACTTGACCCGTCATAAATGAAGCCGCATCACTGGCTAAATATACTAATAAACCAGCCAGCTCTTCAGGGTCACCTGTTCTATTCATTGGTGTTAATTCATGCAATTTTGCTATCATCGCATTCATATCTGTCTCCGACAGTGGCAGTGCCTCACGACCGAGTTGCGTGCCTAAATGCCAGCCTGGCGCTATTGCATTACAGCGAATGCCATCTTTCCCATATTCCACAGCAATTTGCTTAGTCAATGTGGCGACTGCACCTTTAGAGACAGAATAATTTGCAGCCACCGCAGACAAATCATTTGATACACCGCCAAGACCCGCCACAGATGAAATATTAATAATGGAACCACTTTTCTGTGTCATCATTTGTGGGAGCACAGCGTTAGTGCAGAGAAAAACACCTCGCGTATTAACGGCGTTAACACGGTCCCAATCATCTACTGACATGTCATGTATTCTATCCGCAGGGCTCGCAATGCCCGCATTGTTCACTAAAATATCCAACCTGTCATACGCATTAAGCGTGATTTCGCTCATTGCCTTAACTGATTCAGGGTCACTCACATCAACAGCTACTGATGTTGCTTGACCACCCATACGACGTATTTCTTCCGCGGTTTCTTCTGCCGCAAATAAGTTAATATCTGCTGACACAACCGTGGCACCGGCCACGCCTAACGCACGCGCGAATACATTCCCTAAACCCGATCCCGAGCCTGTAACAACTGCAACCTGTCCATCTAATCGAAACAAATCCAGCGAGAATTTAGATCCCTGATTCATTGCGCTGTATACCCGCCATCGATTGGAATAATCGTACCGGTAATAAACCTTGATTCTTCGCTCGAAAGGAAAGCAACTAAGTTTGCAATCTCTTCAGGCTCTGCACCACGGCCTAGCGGTGTCATGCTCGATGCCGCCTCAATAAACTCGGGGCCAATTCTCTGAACCATATCCGTTAGTACAAGCCCAGGACAAATGGCATTAGCGCGAATATTATGCGGTGCATAGGTAACTGCCCATGAACGCGTTAACGAGATAACGGCCCCTTTTGAAGCACAGTAAGAATGTAAGCCACCCGGTGTGCCGATAAGCCCACCTATTGATGAGGTCGTCGTAATAGAACCACCTTTACCGCCGGCGATCATACTTTTAAGTGCGTATTTGGCTGCCAAAAAAACACCCCGTGTATTAATAGACTGTACTTTTTCCCAAGCATCAACATCTAGCTCGTCGGTATTACCGTCACCGTCTTCAAAACCGGCATTATTAAAAAGAATAGAAACTGAACCAAAAGCGGCTTCAGCAGCAGCGGTCATTTTTTTTACTAATGCCTCGTCTGAAACGTCACAATATTCTGCAATCGCACGACCACCTTGTTGCTTAATAAGCTCCAGCGTTTCTGCATTCCCTTCTTTATTAATATCAGCTAAACAAACACTGGCACCTTCTGAGGCTAAACGAATTGCTGTTGCGCGGCCCATTCCAGATGACGAACCAGTCACTATGGCATTATGCCCTTCCATTCTTGCGGTCATTATTTCTCCTTACTATAAATTTTTATGATTAGAAAAACATATTTAGATTTTTGTCGACAATCACCCGTTCTGGTAAAAACACTGTTCTTGCAACGATCTTCAGTCCATCATTTGTATCTTGAATCAAATCTTTCCGCAGACCCGTATGACTAACATGGTCTTTATCTCGCCTTGAGCGCAATAAAGTAAATTTACTTCGCACGTCGTAAACACTCGCATCATCAGTACAAAACGATTCTATGTTCGTTATTGTGCGAATATGGTGTGTCGCGGGGTCATTTAGCCAAACCATGCCCGTATCTTCACGAGCCGCCCGCTGCTTTAATTTTTCGAAGCTTTCATCGTAAATCATCGTTTCACGAATAGAGCTTTTCCCTGGTCTGTTACGCCGATAAGTATTCATCGGAATAGGCATTTTATAAACAATACTTTCATCCAGCATAGCCAACCAATCGTCGTAGCGTTCTTCGTCCAAAGTACGCGCTTCAGCCGCCAAAAACCGCTCAATTCGATAAGCTGTTTCCATATTTGTATCTTTACCTACTGCTGCTATTTTTTGTTTCTTAGCCATTGGCAGACTCCTTCTGAGCTGATTGCTCTGGCAAAATATCACTAACTGATTCAGCCAACATCGTTCTTTGCCACTGGGTATAAAACTCTCTCTGGCACAGTTCATTAACGATACCGGGGGAAGCATCTCCAGGGCCATCCCAATCCATTGTTCTTCCTTGTGCCATACCCAACCAACCTTTCATTTGCCGTGTTGCGTAACCATTCGGCGAATGCGTTATTGCTTCGGTAAAGTCACCATCATCACCTTCTAAAATCCCCGCCGAACCAAACGTTTGGCCAACGTGTTTAACAATAATATCTTTGACCTCATCAGGTGTATTCTTATCCGCCATAGAGTAGGTCGCTACTTCAAAAGAACCCGGCCCTTTGGGATGAATAACGCGAAGTAAGTTTAGGCCTTGAATAATTTGTAGGTTTGGAAAAACACCCATATGCGTTTCTGAGCCTAATAACTGAGTGCCGCGAACATCACCTAAACGTTCAACAACACTCGGCCTAACTTGCTCAAGATATTCAATACACGGTCCTGGGTTATCATATAGCGCATATCCCGACTGCCCATCGAGTGTTGATAAAACAGTATGTGGTGGTATGGCCACCTGCATTTGTCCCGAGTCATCAAATCCGGTGTTGTCTTTACCAATCCCGAGTACTGATTCTCCTCGCCCTTGACCAATCGTACCCACCACTCGCATCGCACCTGCGTGCGCCCAAGCAACGTGGTAACCATCACCAATTGCATTTTCAACGGGTAATTTCCAGTTTCCTCGTATCTCTACTCGAAATGGCGTACCAATCAGCTCCATCCCCTCGGGGGACGCATCCAAAACAACATCTAGGTAATATTTCATGTCACCTAAATATTCTTCGAGATCGGGGCCTTCTTCTGCAAAGGTGCCAAAAATCATACCCTTATAATTTTGCACACGAGCAACAGGTACCAGGCCCAATTTACTGCGATCTAAATTGTCGTAGATGGCTTCTTCGAGTGGAACGGCCGCAAGTTCGCCCATATTGTCATACGCCCAACCATGGTATGAACAGGTAAAGGCTTTGGTTTTACCCCACTCCGCATGACATACTTTATTACCTCGGTGGCTACAGGCATTCAAAAACGCCCTGACTTCGCCATCTTCACCGCGCACCACAATAACGTCATCTTCACCCATATAGGTACGTAGAAAATCACCGGCTTCGGGAATTTGACTGTCATGTCCCAAAAAAAGCCAACAACGATTAAAAATCTGTTTTAGCTCGTCTTGATAGATCTCTGGTTCCCAAAAAATACTGCGCGATTGCAGCGCTGCTTCATTATCTATTAATTTATTATAATCAAACTTACTAATCTCTTATCCTCCATGAGCGCCCCACTGTGCTTAAGCGCCCTATGTTTGGTATTAACCGATTTGCTCTTTACCCGCATCCATATCAGACATCACTGCTGCTGCAGCTTGCCACGATGGCTTATCCCGCAAACGAGCCAACCAAGCTAAAATATTGGGGTAGGGTGTTAAGTCAAGACCCAGAAGAAATGACAGAGAGGTAATCGCGCCACTAGCGATGTCTGCAATGGAATAATCACCGCAGATATATTCCTTCCCTGCGAGTTGATTATTCAAAATGCTTAACGTGCCTAAGAAGGCTTCTTTTGTACTCGCAACCGTTGCCTCATCAGGTTCCGGTGCTGTCATAGCAAAAAAGAAATTGAGAAGCGCAGGTGCAAATGATGCGCCTTCCCACGCCACCCATTGTTGGACCTTAGCGCGTTCTTTTGAGTCTGTTGGCAATAAACCGGAAGATGGATTAGCATCAGCAAGGTACTGAAGAATAGCTCCAGACTCCCAAAGAATGAACCCATTATCATCAATTGTTGGCGTTACACCGTTTGGATTTATTTGTCGGTAAGCTGCATCAGCAGGTCGACAATCCGCCATGCGATCTAGCGCGTTAACTTCGTAATCTATACCCATTTCTTCCAAAGCAATAACGGCTTTGCAACCGTTGCGAGAACCACCAAACGGGTCGCCTTCTGCTTGAATATGATAAAGCTTGATCATTTTCTATTTCCTTATCTAAATTATTAAATTAAATAGCCGTTAGGCCGCCATCGATACAAAAGTTTTGGCCAGTAGCAAAGCGGGATTCATCCGATGCTAAATAGGTTGCACAATAAGCAATGTCTTCTGGTTGACCTAAAACATCCATCAGTTGTAATTTCATGATGTCATCAATCATTTTCTTTAAAACCTCTTTATCGGGGAAAACTGCAAATGCTGGCGTTTCAATCAGCCCGGGGGATATGCTATTAACGCGAATTTTGGCGGGCGCAAACTCTGCTGCCAACGTTCTTGTCATAGCAATCACACCGCCTTTAGTCATTGAATGCGCAAACTGATGAATATGGCCGGCAAACGTCGAGCCGATGACCCCCGCCGCGGACGCTGTATTAATGACTGAACCGCCGCCGCGTCGCTTCATCACTGGAAAAGCATGTTTAATGGCGTAATACACTAAATCAAGTTCATTTCGTACCAGCCAGTGCCAGTCTTCTGTTGAGAATTCATCGATCTTGCCATAGCGTACGGCCGAGGCATTGTTGTATAAAATATCGAAGTCGCCGTAAGTTTCTACCGCGAAATCAATCCAATTTTTGACTTCGTCCTCATCACCCAAGTCAACAATGCGGCTGACCATTTCACCGCCTGCATCCACAACCCGACGCACCGTTTCCTCGTGCTCACCTTCTTTAACGTCACAACCGACTATTTTCGCGCCTTGCGCGGCAAACATCTCTGCCGCTGCACGTCCTTGCCCGCCAGCGGTACCCGTAATTAAAGCCACCTTCCCCGCTAGACGACCACTCATAAAATAACCCTATCGCTAAAGCCCGACTTTTTGATCATCCTGAGTGAGTCAATACCCGTTCCTAAAACGGGAGCTTTCCATTTGTACACGGCATTATCAACTTCACACATGGCAAGAGCGGCTCTCGATAGCTTGAGATCATCTCCCACTAAATCAGCCAATTGAAATTGATTTAAGTAGTCAATAATAGCGGGGAGCTTTGGTAACATTGCATAATGGAAAGCGTTAATCTCTTCCATCGTGCTGTTCATCCGTTTAACCAATCTTTCCTCCGTGGTAGGAAGTGCCCATAGATTAATTTCAACCTCAATATCACTGATATCTGGACGTGCTATAGCCTGACTCATTTCGATTCTCCTGTTCCTTTCACTGCACTCATTAAACGGTGGTAGAAAGCGCGTATAGCGATCTCCTGTTTATTGATCTGAATCTCTTTAATAACGCCTGCATTAAAATTCATTTGGATTCCTTCCGCTGTATATAGGTCTTCAGTCAACACATCTCTAATCTGAATTCGGCCTTGTTCAGAGTTAAATAATTGACCAAAGTCTTCCAGTTCACCTGTATGGAAAAAATCTACTTCCCATAGGCATTCGCTTGGCGAAATAGGAAGCGTTCTTTGAACTAAAATTTGCCCTTTTTGGATAAATAAGACGACGTTAGGAAATAGCAAATAAGCATCAAAAATCCATAATGGGTGGTCACTGAGAACACCCTCTCCATCCTTTGCAGTAAATTCATTTTCAGATTTTGTATATAAAGACGTAGCACCATGCTTTGCTGACAACAAAGCCACATCCGTTTGTACCCCTGTCATTTCTTCTGGGCGATACGCACAAACCCTTGCTGGCACACCAATGCTTTCAGGGTATGCGTCAGCCGGAGCGTAGGAACCTGGAATAGCACCCGCAATGGTATTGCGGTGCGTCTGATCAACATGATAGCCTTCAATTTGCGCGTCCACTAACAACTTCCAGTTAGCATTAAATTTAGCCCGCCAGCCATAACTCCATGTCCAATCTTTGTTACCTAAGTATTTATCATAAGAATCATTAAGCGGCTTTAGATACTCTTTCAATGAAACACTAGGCTCTGGATCTAAATTAATAAAAATGAACCCGCCCCATACATCAACAGACACTTTCTTAAGACCGAGTTTACTTTTATCAAAGTCACCAAAAAGCTCTTCACCTGGCACATCGGCCAACTGCCCTTCTGAATCAAAGACCCAGCCATGAAAATCACAGGTCATAAACTTTGCTCGGCCACAAGGCTACGTCAAAATATGTGCTCCACGATGCGTACATGCGTTATAAAAAGCATTGACCTGCCCCTGTTTATCTCTCGTGACGATAATGGATATTTCTAACGCATCAATAAAAAAAGTAATATAGTCGCCATGCTCGGCAACGTCACTTTCTCGGCCTGCCATCAGCCAAGTTTTCTTGAATATCTGCTCTTTTTCCTGCTCAAAAAAGGCTTGCGATGAATAGTGATCAGACGGTATTGCTTCCGTACCAAGTTCATGCGAGCCGAGGGGAGGTATAGCCATAACACTTTCGTTTCCCATTCTCTTTTCTCCAAAGTTTTTAACTCATCCCATAGATTAAGCTTATATTGTTAGCACCAAATTCTAACGAACGTTAATTAGTACATCACAATGTTTAAAACCTGTCCATAAGAATTTGCTTATGTTGTGACCCATGTGGTATCTGAAAAAATTCCGTCTTCAACTTATTACTTTATTGATATTTTTATCAGTATATGAAAGAAATATATTACCCAATAAACTCAAAGTTAAGCCTTATAAGCCATCCTTATATGAATGAAAAAATTCACAGCTAAACCGCTGAGTGTTACGCTAGGCATGAAATAAATAAGTAAAATAAGACATTGTCAAAGCGATATCACATGTGTTACGCTAGGCATGAAATAAATAAGCTAGGAAGAATAATGAACAAACTACTTTATATCCAAGCATCACCACGTAATGAGCGTTCAAACTCTACTGATGTGGCAAATACCTATATCAAGACATTTAAAGCCGCTGCAGAAACGAATTCTGTCTCCACATTGAATGTTTGGGACATGAACTTACCTGAATTTGATGGCGATCGCCTGAATGCCAAATACAGTTTTTTACATGGCCAAAACCCTAGTGATGCTGAAGCTGCTGCTTGGCAAGAAATTGTTTTTATAGCCGAACAATTTAAAGCCGCTGACCGCTATTTATTTAGCGTCCCCATGTGGAATTTTTCAATTCCCTACAAACTAAAACACTTTATTGATGTCATTACTCAGCCAGGACTGACCTTCAGTTTCTCACCGGAAACTGGCTTTCAGGGATTAGTCACCGGCAAACCGGTTACTGCTATTTACTCACGTGGTGGTGAATACAATAACGATGAAGCAAAAGGCATGGACTTCCAAAAACCTTATCTCGAAATGGCACTTGGCTTTATTGGTTTTAGCGACATAAACAGCATATTAATAGAACCCACCTTTGCCGACCCAGATAGCGTGAGCCATGCGATTAGCACGGCAAAAGACCTCGCCACTACGCTTGCAAACAAATAATGGACTTACAATTAAAAGATAAAACGGCCTTTGTATCTGGCTCTAGCCAAGGCATTGGTTTCGCTATCGCCAACTCCCTTGCTGCAGAAGGATCGCACGTTATTATTAACGGTCGAAGCAATGCTAAATTAATCCGTGCTAAAGATAAAATTCTCAATGAGCACCCACAAGCCAATATCAGCCTTTTTTGTGGCGATTTATCCGATCCACAGACAACCAGCAAACTCATTAGCCAGCAGCCGAATGTTGATATATTAGTCAATGCGCTTGGTATTTTTGAGCCTAAAGAGTTTTTAGATATTCCTGACGAAGACTGGGAGCGATTTTTTAATGTCAACGTGCTGAGTGGCGTTCGATTATCACGCGCTTATTTACCTCAATTACAAGAAAAAAACTGGGGTCGTATTATTTTTATCAGCAGCGAAAGTGCCCTTCAAATCCCACAAGAAATGATTCACTACGGCACTACAAAAACAGCTCAACTCGCTGTATCACGCGGCCTTGCAGAAATATGTGCTGGAACGGGTATTACCGTCAATGCTGTGCTGCCGGGGCCAACACGTTCTGAGGGTGTTATTGAATTTATAGATCAAATAAGTGATGGGCAAGATTTCGAGGCATTTGAAAAAGAGTTCTTTCAATCCATACGCCCGTCATCTCTTATTAAACGATTTGCTGATACACAAGAAGTAGCCAATATGGTGACCTATTTGTGCAGCCCCTTAGCATCGGCCACTACCGGGGCTGCAATACGAGTAGATGGCGGCGTGGTGAAATCCTGCGTTTGATGCCAATAAGCGTTCTGATCTTTTTCAACTCCCACTAGATAACTGGCTCGGTTATTTCGCTTACGCTACGTAACGACACATCTAATATGAATATAACGGCTATTACCCAATCGATGAGACTGCCATTTCTCATTTTGACCTTTGTTTGTGTATTTTTAGGCAGCTGTATTGCCAAACTCAACCAACAAGACATTAATCCATTGTTTTTAGTGTTCGCCTTAGTCGGTGCTTTATTCGCTCATATCAGCGTTAACACCCTTAATGAATATTTTGACTTCAAAAGCGGTCTAGATCTCATCACTAAAAAAACACCTTTCTCAGGTGGTAGCGGTGCTTTACCTCGGCACCCCGAGGCCACACACGCTGTCTTTATTATCGGTATCGTGTCGCTAGCATTAACCGTCTTGATTGGTTGCTTTTTTCTTTGGCAATACGGCATACGCTTTTTACCTATATGTATCACCGGGCTTGTCTTAATAGTAGCCTACACACAATGGATCAACAGATGGCCACTGACCTGCCTCATTGCGCCTGGTCTAGGATTTGGAATTCTTATGGTCGTCGGCACTCAGTTTGTCTTAGAAGGGGAATACTTGCCACGAACTTTCTTTATTGCGGTTATTCCCTTTCTACTGGTCAATAACCTTTTGCTGCTCAATCAATACCCCGATATTCAAGCTGATGCTAAAGTAGGTCGGAACCACTTCCCCATTGCCTATGGCATTAATCGAAGTAACTTTATCTATGCATTCTTTACCCTCGCAACCATTTTCATCATCCCTTTTTATATTTTTATTGGCTATTTACCCACCTTAAGTTGGATAGCACTCATTCCAATGCCACTGGCCATTTTCTCTTTATATGGTGCTGTAACACACAAGGAGGCCATTGGCTCTTTTCCGCAGTATCTCGGCGCCAATGTAGCGGTGACTGTATTAACCCCGCTATTACTCGGTATATCAATTTTATTCTAAATAACTATGGTAGCTTTAAGCCGCCGCCCTCTTAATGTGCGCTAATGTAAAATAAAAAATAATGTAAAATAAAAAATGTAGGTTCGTCTAAAACGGAGAACAAAATATGAATTGGGAAGCAATCAGTGCCATCAGTGATACCATCGCCTCTATAGCCGTTGTTGTATCCATTGGCTTTTTGGCATATCAAGTAAAATCAAACACGCGATTACTTAAATCTGCCGCTCGGCAAAGTATCGTCGATGAATTTAAGAGTAGCAACCGCATGATGACAGCCGATGCAGAGCACTTTGCTAATGGCATGAGCGACTACCCTGACCTTCAATTGCCTCCCTCAGTAAGTACTCGGGTATCATGACCGACACGCTTTTGTCCTTTCAATCTTGTCTCGCTCTTCGGCAAGCAGGTACTTTAGACAACCGCATCTATGACGCATACTTAACGTTTACGGCAAGTCTATTGGTGACAACGGGTGGTCAGGCATATTGGCAACACTTTAGGAACACTTTTATTCCAGAGATGGTGGAGGAACTTGATAAAAAAATTGCTAAAGGTGATTTGGGCAACATTCAACAAATACCTCAGTTTAATGTCAATTGGAATAAGCAAAATAATCCTCAATAAGAAAAATAGGCATTTAAAGATAATTCAATATTAAAGTTCATAGTGCAGCTTTACTGATTTTTCTTGCAGGCGAATTAAAAAAATGGTACGTTTTAATTCTTTACCACCTTTGCGGAGCATAAAAATGACCATTAAAGTAATTGGTGTTGGATTTGGCCGCACAGGCACGCTTTCACTGAAAGCCGCGCTTGAAAAATTGGGTTATGCTGACTGTTACCATATGTTTGAACTGTTTAGCCGTGCGGGCCATGCTAAAACCTGGCAAGGAATTGCGGATGGTCAGCAGCCAAACTGGCCCGAGCTTTTTGACGGTTATCAGTCCCTTGTTGATTGGCCAACTGCTTTTTATTGGCGTGAACATATAACGTTCTACCCTGACGCTAAAGTGATTCTTACCGTACGTGACCCAAACGCTTGGTATAACAGCATAAGCAAAACTATATTTACCGCTATTGAAAACGCGTTCCTAGAAGACGCTACAATACCTCAAGTACCTGACGACGCGCCTCCATTTGCAGCCGACCAGATTATCGTCGCAAAAACATTAATTGCCGATAGAATTTTTCAAGGGCGATTACGCGATAGGGATTTTTGTATTTCTCAATATCATCAACATATTAAAGACGTTAAAGACACCGTTCCTGCTGAAAACTTACTCGTCTTTGAAGTGAAAGACGGCTGGGGGCCCCTGTGCCAATTTCTAGGTGCCGACACCCCTAACGAACCTTTCCCACGTGCCAATACGCAAGAAGAGTTTTCCAAAAAAATGCACGACTCTTAACGTTAAGCACTGTCATTATAAGGGTAGGGGAAATGACTATAGAAAAACCAAACCATGATTATGCTCACCGTGTAACACTTGGAGCAATACCTTAATCAGAATAGACAAATACTCATTACAAACGAAGGGCGTTTTATGCACTCAGCTGGTCTAATGTACACCATCGCTCAAATCGCCGTTGCTCTGGCAGGTTTTAGCGCTATTATCGTTGCGTTAAACCAAAAACCAGTTCGTGAATGGGATTTAGCAGATCAAGTTAATATCCGGTTATTAATACAACTCTCCATTGCGGTTATCTTCTTTTCACTCCTTCCCTCCCTGCTCTCAATATTCTTGAAAAGGAATGATATTTGGCTGTGTAGCCTTTGGGCTTATGGCCTTATTCACTTCTTAGATGCCGGTTTCTTTTTGTACTTTAAATCGAAACATGCGCCCAACATATTTCGTATAGCCGCATCGTGTGGTGTTACCCTTGCGCTAGTGCAAATGGCCATTGCCGGGTTAGGCAACGATGTTGCTAGAGAATCGGTGTACGTCTTTACACTTATTTGGCACATCGGCATTATTTTTATGGCCTTTATTCTTTTGCTATATCAAGTACGCGACGTTGAGGATGAAACAAATAATAAAGGAGAGCCTAAATGACAATATCACTCGCCACACAGCGCGAAACCAATGCTTTTCTCGATGAGCTTAGTCAATGGTCGATTGAAAATGGCAAGCTACACCGTGAATTTATCTTTAACGATTTCGTTGACGCTTTTGGGTTTATGACCAAAGCGGCGATATTAGCCGAAAAAACCAACCACCACCCTGAGTGGTTTAATGTATATAAAAAAGTAGTGGTGGATTTAACCACCCACGAAGCGGGTGGCATTACCGAGCGCGATTTTACGTTGGCCAAACAGATGGAACGTATCGCGACTAGCTAGCGGGCAGCTCCCAAGGCACTGATAAACGGCCATCTTTAAACATGGCTTGAATGTCCTTTTTAAGCATTTTACCCGTTAAACCTTTGGGGATTTCATCTACTAAAACGATATGCTTCGGCACTTCAAATTTAGCCATGCTTTTTTTACAAAAGGCGATCATTTCAGCATAATCAAAAGCATCGGCCTCTTTTACAATAATGACCGCTACAACCGCTTCATCCCACTCTGGGTGTGGCACACCAACAACGGCAACTTCCACGACATTTGCATGCTCATCCAATACGTTTTCCACCATGCTAGGAAACACATTTGCAGCACCGGTGATGATCAGATTATTTTTTCTATCCGTCAAATATAAAAAACCTTCTTCATCGAGATAACCTAAATCGTTGGTACATAGCCAACCATCTTTTAGTGTCTCATTGGTTTGTTTTTCTAACCCTAAATAGCCTTGCATCAAGCAATCGGATCTTAGCCATATTTCCCCTGATGTATCAGGTGGGCAGACATTATTTTTTTCATCACGTATTTCTACATCAAAATGTAATGCAGGACGGCCACAGGAACGAAGCAAATGTTCCTCTCCAGCCAAGCCCCTTCTCGTATCGTCTGGTGACATCACACATGTCCAGCCACCGGTAACTTCTGTGATCCCATAAAGTTGTGACATATCACAGCCAAAAGTCTCTGCGGCTTTACGTATAAGTTGTGGCGTGCTGGGAGATGAACCATACGTTATTAAGCGTAATGAAGGTAACTTGATGTTGTTTTCCTCCATTAAGTGAATAAGACGGCGCATCATAATAGGCACCATAATGGTTACAGTGACCTTGTGTTTGTTAATGTGCTCAAAGTATTCATTAGGCTCGAAATCGCCTTCTGGCAACACTGCGGTCATACCATTGACGGTATTCATCGTAATCAATACAAAGGTTATCCAAGCTGAAGACGTAGGCGCATACCAGACATCATTCGGTGTCAAACCGACGTTGATGATTGTATTCATCATCGCTTCTCGCAGACCAAAATGCGAGAGCAGCACGCCTTTTGGCGACCCCGTTGTTCCCGATGTATAACTAATAGCTGCCAGATCATCTTGGTTTAATTCGGGCAAAGCAACATCTGTATCACTGTTTGCCAACAACTCTTCATAGTCATACGGGAGGTTATGTTCGCCCCCATAGCCAATTAAGATGACGCCTTCGGAAGCCAGTTTTTCAGGTAAATCACCCATCAAATCAACACAATTCGCCTGCACCATCACCACCTTCGCAGAAGAATCGTTGATGACATACAGCATCTCATTTGGAGAAAAACGCCAGTTAATACCGACGCGAGGCAAGCCTAATTTAAGACACGCATGAAACGCTTCATACACTTCAATATGCTCATGTGACACGATGCCAACCACATCACCTTTACCAATACCCTTATTTTGCAACGCTTTTGCAAAGAGGTTTGCTCGTTGATTCAACGTCGCCCAATCGATTGACCGGTCACCCTCATAAAATGCAATTCTTTTAGGCATTGCCTTTGCTGCACGCAGCAAAAAATCTCTCACTAGTGCTGTCATCTAACTGTCTCCATCCTCCAGTTGAAAATATAGTAGCTCATTATTTTTATCAATTTTATGAAATCCTGTTACCACTGTTGAGCCAACCTTGTAAATCTGTCCTTCCTTTAGTTTTAATTGCCCCATCAAACGGGGACCCTCTTTGAGTTCAACCAATGCGACTATGTAAGGAACTTGATCATTAAACGCTGGATGAAAACTCCGATGATAAACGACATAAGTATAAATTTCACCCGATCCATCCGCCTCAACCCATGTCAAATCATCACAACCACAATGATCGCAAACAAGTTGCGCAGGCGGCAGATGAGTTGAGCAATTTGAACACTGTTGGATCATGATCTTATGCTGTTGCATGCCTTCATAAAAGGGTTTTGCCACCTCTTTTATCTCTGGCCAAACCACACTCTGTTCAGCAAATTTCATTGAACCCTCTCCTGCTGCCCCATAATCAATGCTGCATGAAACTGCATTCTACCGCCATAGCCTGTCACCAACATATGGTCGAGCTTACTGACTTGGCGAGCACCGGCCTGGTTTCTAAGTTGCATCACCGCTTCTGACACCGGGGTTGCGCCTTGGAGATAATAGCCCGAGAGGTGTCCCCCTCCCGTATTAACCGGCAGTTTACCTCCTGGCGATGTTTCACCCGAGCGGACAAATTCGCCCGCTTGACCAGCACCACATAAACCGTATAGCTCTAAATTAATGAGCGTTGAAATACTGAAGGCATCATAAAACTGGCATGCGTCTATATCGCTCGCGTTGATGCCTGCCATTTTATAAGCGATTTCACCGGCCTGTTTTGCTCCTGTCTCTATTTCTGGTTGGTGACCACGACGGTTAATATTACCCGCATGCCCCTGCCCCATACCATAAATATAAGCCGGCGGTTGAGGACTCTCCTTCGCTTGTTCAACCCCCGTAACAACAACCGCAATACCGCCGTTCACCGGATAAGCACAATCCAACATTCTCAACGGTTCAATTAAAAAAGGGGCTTCGCGGTATTGCTCTATGGTGAGTGGCTTTCGCAGTTTTGCCAAGTCATTCAGCTCTGCCCAACGTCGGTTGGAAATAGCCACTGCTCCTAAATCGTCGGTGGTTCGGTCATAAACCGCTAAATAACGCTGTGCCGCCATTGCATAGGCAGCAATTGGCGTGTAAAAACCATTGGCTATTTCTATTCCCAAGTGCCCCATCATGGGCATCGCAACGGCAAACGCCTCACCCGCAGACGTGTCTCCCTGCAAAGGCGTATCAGCAAAAACGCACACCACTTTTGTCGCCATGCCGGTCTGAATAGCCATTGTCGCCTGCTGGATGGTTTGCACCATCGAACTGCCTTCTGCTTCTACAACATTTAATAGACTCAGATTGCTTAGGCCAGCATAGTCCTGCATTTCCATCGGGAAATCGGCTAATTCGGCTAACGGACTTTTGTTTAATAACAGCCCGTCTATGTCTGAGTGTTCAAGACCCGCATCTTTTATCGCTAAACCGATAGCATCCACTGCCAATTGCCACGAGGGCTTATGGTAATCTCGAGTAAACTCGGTCATACCAAGCCCGGTTATAGCCGAAAGCGCCGCTTGTCTTTCCATCATCTAGAGTAAAAAGGATAAGGTCGGTATTGGTTCTGTGCCATTAACCAAGACTATCTTTTTCATGTGAATCTGGAAGCTGTCACCACGTCGGCTAACCAGATACGTAACACGGCCTGACCAAATTCTAAAATCACGCACCGACTGTATAGAAAATTCAGGAAGAAAGAAGTTGGCTTCAATCTGATAACGCCCTTCAGCCTGTTCAGAATATTCAAAGTTAGAAATAACCCGTCGCATTCCCGATACCGGTAATTGGCTATAACGGTAACCCGTTTTTAACTGACGAATTCTTGTGGCCAGGCGAGTGCGGTTATCATATAAAATTGAAACTTTTTGTGCAGGGTCATCATCTTCTTTTGCCGGCACCCAGTACACAGCATCATCTGCCCATAAATCTTCCCATTCCTGGTACTTTGACTCATCGGCTAATTTAGCTTCATGCACAATAAAATGTTCAAGCTCGTGCGCTACATCATGTGATACCTGTCCCATTAGCCTTCCCCCGACATAACTTTACGGTAATGATGCCAAAAACCCCGATTTGAAGTTTCATCGGTCATGTGTGAGCTAATCACGCCATCTGCATCGGTTGTTTCCCTGTTCAAACCTCGACTTAAATCACACCATGGGTCACCTGATAACAAGGCTTTTTGCGCCCTTTCTGCAATACTCGCATCATCCGCTAATAAGAAAGCTGCCGGGCCTAACGCACCTTCACTTTGCCTGAGTAACTTAAAATCCAATTCAGGTGCGCCATCTAAAAACATGGGGGTACTCCACTGTACCGCTGAGTTTGTATCGGTTGGTTGGAAAATAACGATATTCATTTCGCCTAAAAACAAGTTTGGGAAAATGCAGGCATGTGGCGGCCCATCAAACAATATTTTTTCAGCTTTTTCTGCGCCATACGCTTCATGCATACTATCGACATAGGATTTTACTTTTTCAGGCGTCGACCCTAACCAATCGAGAGTTTTTGCATAACCCTCCGAAAAATCAATTTCCGTATGGCCATTACCCCAATCTTTAATGACACCTTGAATACTCTCTTCTGTGCCAACAAATTCGCCATATTGGGAGTCAATCGCCATGACAAATGATTGGTGGACGTAATTGACATGGTACCCATCGGTATCATTTTCAGGCAGCATTTTCCAGTTTGCATCAAAACGTTGGCGCACCCAACCACCTTTCAAATCAATTTTTCCAGTCGGCGACATCTCACAAGATCGGTCTATTAGTGACTTTGCATTACCCAAATGCTCATCAAGGCTAATGACAGGCTCTTTGAAAGATGCAAAAACAAACCCTCGATAACTATCACTCGTTAATGTTTGCAGCCTTAATTCATCCAGTGGTTTATCAAACCCCCCTGGGTACGCAACATCCATTAATTCCCCATCTAGATTGAACACCCAGCCATGATAAGGGCAGGTAAAATTACGTTTATTACCTTCCGTCTCATTGCATAACATATTGCCTCGGTGAGTGCAGCGATTTGAATGAACGTTAACTAAGCCGTTCTTGTCTCGCACCATAATGACCGATGACCGGCCGACTTCTCTAACAAGGTAATCCCCAACCTCTTTTATTTCGCTCTCGTGCCCGATGTAAACCCAGCCGTTTTGAAATATTTTTTCAATTTCATCAGCATACACTTCATCAGAGGTATAAATAGAGCCGTGTATTTTGTCTTTCTGAATAAGCTGATGATAATCAATCTTGCTCGTCATTTTTTCTCCTTAACTTTTTTAAATGAGCCTATCTGTTGTTAGTTATAATATCAATGATATAGCTCAAATTATTGCCTTAAATCCAACGCCTCACCCTGGAGCAAAAAAAACTGTATTCATGCTCGAACAAATTTAACAAAACCCTTTCCTCAGGCTTAATCTGGAATTGGTTCATATAAACCACATATAAAATTAAACCACTCACACTGTATATTGACCCCAGCCAAATCAGCCAGGCTAACAAGATAATCAAATTAGCCATGTACATGGGGTTTCTTGTATAACGGTAAACCCCTGTTGTAACGAGTTTTGTGGCCTTATCAGGTGAAATAGGATTTATGGTCGTTTTAGCCGTCATAAAAAGCCGTAAGGCCGCAAGATCAATCAGCACAGCTAGACCCACCAAGGCCCCACAAATAAACGCTTTATAAGATATTTCGTAACGTAATAAGGCCTGCTCATTCGCTACCCCCCACATAACGGCTGCTGCCATTATCGCAACCACGGGCGGGGGGACTTTCCCCTCGAGGCTTTGCACCATCCAAGTATTATTTAATGTCTGCAATCACGGCTCTTTCAACAAACCTTTCTGGTAAAGTGCCTGGCAATGCATAGGGCACAATATCTGCCGTGTCGTAAAATTCTTCAATAATCGGGTGCATTATTTTTCGCCATAAAGGGGGAACTAAGGTAACGAATAAAATATTTAAATAACCCAAAGGCAAGCGAGGCGCTTTATCCATCACTCTTAATACTTGGTATGGGCGCCCAACATTGGCATGGTGATCAGAATGGCGATCGATTTGGCACATGAAAAAACTACTGATAATCATACTGTCATCCCAAGCATGCTCAGGACGAATTTTTTCATAACTACCATCCGGGTTTTGTTTACGCATTAGGCCATAGTGCTCTGCAAAATCAGCCGTCGCTAGCAACATTCTTGGAAAGATATATTGCATAATAAATAACGGCAAACTTATCCACCCAAACAGATAAACCAACAAAGAGAACCAGGCAACTTGGGCTACCGTAATTTTGATCATTTTATTATCAAGATTGAGCCAACTCAGCCCTTTTTTTGCTAGCCGTTTAGCCTCCACTTGCCAAGCGCATATTGACTTCCTAATCGTACTACGCAAAGCAAAGCGCCAAAAATTCTCGCCATACGGCGCTGTTGCATGATCTTCAGGCGTAGCAACCGTTAAATGATGATGAAAATTATGATACACATAAAAATCAGCCATACTGATTGGCGTCAACAAGGCTTGGCCCATAAACCGGTCGAATGCATTGCCGTGATGACAGAGTTCATGACCAGGAGTCGCGCCAAAACCTGTCACTAACCCTAATGAAATGGCCAAACCAATAATTTCCAGTGGGTTTAAGGGCTGATAACTCACACCTAATGCAGTAAACATATCCATTGGCGTGTTGGTTAACAGCGAATATGCGAAAAGAGTTATTAAAAATTGTACCGGGATATAAAGCCAAAGCATGAAACGATAAAACAGACTTTGCTCTAACTCTTGTTCCATTTCAGCGGGTGCATTCACTGGATCATCTCCCACTATCGGGTCAAGAATCATACAAATAACAAAGGCCACAACGGTCAACCAATACCAATACCCGCCACCTAAAAAGTGAGCAATGACCGGTGTTGTGGCAAACAATAGGATGGGTATTGTTGTATAACGGGTAACAATACTCACCTTTCTCTTAATATTTTCTGGGGCATTTACTGTTGGTAACATTGTTTTTCCTTCACTTGATAAGTCACAAAAGATACATTTATTATAAATAGTTATTTATAACTGCTGATAGTTAGATTTTGTCCTTTATTGACAATAATCATTTTTTCTAATATTGAGAGTATTCATATCAATAAAAGTTGCTTAATATCGTTAAATTAATCACCAAAGCTAACCAGCACTATGCAAACATCGACTATTCAAACCGGTTCTTTTCAAACCTTTTTAAATGAAGCCGGCACCGCCCACGGTACCAGCATTCTATTGCTGCACGGCTCCGGCCCAGGCGCTAATGCCATGTCTAACTGGCAATTTGCACTGCCTTTTTTAGCCGACACCTATCATTGCTTAGCCCCTGATATCGCGGGTTTTGGCTTAAGTCAACATAATGCACCGCCCAGTTCAACACGCGAATGGATTGACATCTGGGTACAACAACAAATAGATTTATTAGATGCCAAAGGCATTGAGCAAGCACATATTGTGGGCAATTCCATGGGCGGCGGCGTTACATTACACCTCCTGAATCGACACCCTGATCGCTTTAAAAAGGCTGTCTTGATGGGGCCGGTAGGCGCACCTTTTGAGCCTACAGTTGGCCTCACCAAGGGCTGGGAATTCTATAAAGACCCATCACAAGAGGCTTTGGAATATCTCATCACTAAGTTCCTTTATGACCCGAGTTTACTGGGTGATGATATTGCGAACATTGCGGCACAGCGCTTCAATAACGTCATGAAAGATGAGATACGCGTTCAGTTTGAAGCCATGTTCAGTGGCGGAACGAAAATGGGCATTGATGCTTTTGTTTTATCAGATGACGAGTTAAATAATATTCCACATCATATGCTGGTTACTCATGCCCGCGAGGACTTTTTTATTCCCCTCAACAATGCCTATCACCTGATTGAAAGAATTCCAAATGCGCAATTACACGTATTCGATCATTGCGGCCATTGGATTCAAATTGAAAAGAAAAAAGCCTTTAATAACCTGACCAAACTGTTCTTCGACGGCTTTTTAGACGATTAAACCCCACACGCCCTAAGCATTTTTCTTCTTAACACACTAACACATATAAAAAGGGGCCTTTATAAGGCCCCTTTTCCTTTACTATTTCAAGATCGGCGGCTCACGTCACCAGTCAGGGTTCACTGAGCCGCCGATCTCTATAGCCCATTAATTCACAAGGCCATGTTTATTCGGCTTTCACTTCTTCCTTCTGCTCATTGGACGGGTATAAAAAGCTGGCCAAGGCCGGAATTAATAAAACCGCACCAATCATGTTTACGAAAAACATATACGCTAACAAAATGCCCATATCTGCCTGAAATTTCAGGTCGGAGAAATACCAGGTAGCAACGCCCAACGTCATGGTGACCGAAGTAAAAGCCACACCGGTACCCACTTCTTTTAGCGATTCGTAATACGATTGTTGTAAAGACTCTCCCGCAGACTTGTGCGCCACCATCCGGGCAAAGAGGTAAATTCCATAGTCGACACCAACACCAACTCCCATTGCTAATACGGGCAGTGTCGACACTTTTAACCCTATCCCCAAATAAACCATCACCACATTTGCCAAGTAGGCAACCAAGGCCAGCGGCACAACGATACAAATCGTCGCTCTTATCGACATAAAGGTTAAAAAGCAAAAAGTACCCACCGCAGCAAATAAAATAAGTTCTATTTTGGTTTGCGCTTTGGCCACTATTTCATTTGTTGCCGCCATAATGCCCGCGTTACCCATGGCGGGGACAAATTCAACTTGCGTGTTCTTATTTTGGTCATTAAAGCCTTTAACCGCTTGCATCACTCGATCTAACGTTTCAGTCCGATGATCTGTTAAATAAATGGTCACTGGCATTATCGTGCAATCGTTGGAAAACAAGGCTTGAGACATTTCCACACGATAAATATTGGCTGATATCATTTTTTCATTTCGGGGAATCCCCAAAAATTTTGGATTTGCTTCGTAATTACCAATATTTCTTTCACGAATCACTTGAGAAAGCGCCTTAACAGATTGGACGCCTTCAACATTCTCCATTTGCCAAACAAAATCATCAATCGTTTGCATAACGCCAAAGTTAACACACGCGCCTTTTTCATCCGCTCTGGCCAAAATCACCAGCTCATCCAAGCCGACGGAAAATTTAGATTGAATCGCATTAGCATCTTGGTTGTATTGAGCATCTGGCCAGAATTCAGGCGCCCCTGCTTCAACATCACCCACAATCAATTGATCTTGTACTGATAACGTGTAAGCGCCCAAACCAAAGGCAAGAATTAATACAATGGCCGCATTTTTTTTCTCTGTTAACTTTGAGATTGTTTTCCAAAAAGCATGATCAGCACCTTTAATACCATCTTCAGCTCTTTTAACTTCTTTTTCATTCAAATTAATGTAGGACAATAAAATAGGCAGCATGATTTTATTTGTAAGAAGCATCACCGCCACCCCAATACTGGCAATAATCCCAAGTTCTCTAATAATGGGAATGTCAATCAAGACAATAACACCAAAACCGACCGCATCCGAAACCAACGCTGTTGCTCCCGGTATAAAGAGTTTATAAAAAGCACCCCGTGCTGCATCAGTTGGGCTTTCACCATTCACAACGCCTATTCGCCAAACATTGGTCATTTGTATGGCGTGACTTACCCCAATCGCAAGAATTAAAAAGGGAACCAGTATGGACATAGGGTCAACACCATAACCAATTATTTTAACGATGCCTAACTGCCAACCCACTGAAATCAATGCTGTCGCGATAACCGCCAACGACAGTTTTATCGAACCTGCAAAAAAGTGCAGCAAGATAAACGTAATGATTAATGTAATGACAAAAAAGCCTATAACTCCCTCTGCTCCATCAATCACATTGCCGATAAATGGTGCAAAACCGATAATGTGGATCTTGATCTCATCTGATCCGTAGGTCTCCCTGATTTTACTCAGCCTGCCCGCAAATTCCTCATAATCAATTTTTTGGTTTGTTATAGGGTCAATTTCTATCAAGTCCGCTATGATCAATGCGCCCGATAAATCTTTAGCAACCGTTTTGCCAATTTCTGACGACTTGTATAAGTTACTTTTAACTTCCTCAATACGCTCGGGTGTGGCTATAAAATCTGCCGCAACGATTCTCGAGCCTGTAAACCCTTCCTCACTCACGGCAACATAATTAACATTCGGTGTGAACAGTGACGTGACCGTCCTTGCATCAACACCGTCCATAACAAGAACCTCTGAGGTAATCTTTTCCAAGGTGGTTAAAAACTTTGCTGTAAACATATCTTCATTTTTGTTTTCAACAAAGATCGTGATACGGTTAGCCCCACCAAATTCATTACGGTATTTGGTAAATGTTTGCATATACGGGTGAGATAAAGGAATGGCTTTATCAAACCCAGGTGAAAGCTTTTGATTAAGCCCTTGATACCCCAAAAAGACGGTTATTAAAAGGCCGATGACTAAAAATAACAAACGATGCTTTAATAAAGCATCTGCCATAAAATCTGAAATCTTATGGACCAAATCTGATTCGTGCTTCATGCTCATGGTTACAACCCTACTTCTGAATTAAGTCACTGAGTGACATCTCTGTAACACCACCTGTCATTGATGACAAATAGACCTTATTATTTTGCACCGTCACCGCCGTATAATCTGCACGACTCTGGCTTTGTATGGTATTCGTTAATGTGCCTTCGTGATTTACAACCAAAATAATACCGCCACGACCAACAACTAACGCCCCTCCAGTGGATTCTATTGAGGCCGACTCCAGCAGGAACTGATCGGTACCTGTTTCAACTTTTACCCACGCTAAGGTGCTTGAGTTAAGCAGATAGAGATTCCCACTCATGCCAAAAACCAAAAAATTATTACCTACCTTGTTGACGCCGAAAAAAGAGCCCTCATAAGGTGAACTGATCGCATTCCACTCTGTTTGCCCACTTTTTTTTGTAAAAATCCCGCCTCTTTCGCCTACCACTAAAAACGTATTATCAATTTTTGATATGGCAAACAGGTGATTTTGATACCATTCCTCTACCGATAAAATCGTAAGACGCCAATTTTCTCCAGCATCTTCCGTCACCCATAATTCTCCGTCAGTCCCCAATACATAACCCTTGTTGGCCGTTATAAAATTAACAGACATATAGAAGCGTTCGTCATCGGGATTATATCGATTGATTTCCCAGCTATTTCCACCGTCACTGGTTTTTAAAATGGTCGACTCGTGCCCTACAATCCAACCCTCTTTTTTTGAAGAAAATGTAATCCCCGTCAAGGTAACATCTACGGGAGATTGAACCTGATACCAGCTTTCACCTTTGTCATCAGATTTTAAAATGATGCCTCTTTCTCCAACAGCCAAAACACTTTCATCAGCGGTCACCAAATCTAAAAAAACAGCCTTTTTCGCTAATGGTAGTTCTAAAGCAGGGCGCGGTGACATTTCTGCAAAAGCAAGGTTGCTGAATAATAAAGTCAAACAAAATATAAATTTATACATAACTAGACTTTTCCCACTGTTTTAAAAAAACCGAGGCCAGTCATCTAGCCTCGGTCTAAGCTTATGTAGACGTAAATCTATCTACGCCCAAATTTTCGTAGGCCTTGCGGTGTAAAGATATCAAGGTTAAAACTTATATCCGCTTCTTTTGAGGCCACTTTTTGTCCACCAAAGCCCATCCTCTCACCTGCTTGATACGGCCAGTAAGGGAACGTTGTATATCGGCCATTGATAAGATCAACCTGCATATCACCAAGAGGCAATGAAACATTTGCGCCGGGGATAAACGCATTGTATTGCTGACCAACACGCCATAAACGGTCTTTTGCATCATAGGCTTCGAAAGCAACGCCTAACCAGGTGTCCTCATCAAAATATGCTGTGTGGCGTTTGTATAAATGGCGCTGACCTTCTTTGAGCGTTGTATCGATGACCCAAACGCGATGCAGTTCGTAGCGAACAACCTCTGAATTAATGTGTTCTTCTCCAAAAATCTCATCAAATGGGAGGTCTTTATTACCTAATTTGTAGTTGTTATAGGGCACATAAAGCTCTTTCCTCACCGGTTTAGAGAAATCAAAACGCGTATGCTTACCGCCAAAATAGTGCATCCAGCGACTTGCTACCGTTCGCTGCCCGTCTGAGGCAAAAGAAGGACTGTCATGAAAGCCAATTTCAGGGGCTTTACGTACGCGCCGCTGCCCTGGAACATATAAATACGTTTGGAAATCAAAATCTTGCGTATAGTTACAACCGCCAAAAACCAAGCCTGATGAACGCGGTGGCTCTTCAACTTGCCACGAGTCGCAAAGCATTGCCACACCATCACGGTTATACCATTGAACACTCCTAATTTTTGAGTCTGCTGGGAACCAATACGGCGAAATGGTACGCTGCCTGATAATCACATCAGTACGATTGCCATTTGAATCCGTTAACGCACCGTTGATCATTCGATCATTTGCAATACCCTTAAAGGCAAAGAAGTGGTTATAGGCCGCTTCCGCGCCTGTTTTTGGAATGGGGAAAGGAATTCCACCACCTGGGATATCATTCTTTAAACAGACCTTTGACTCCGTTGCGTACTCATCACACAGGGCTACATTTTTTGCCTGAGACAATGTCGCATCGTAAACCCATTTATCGTAGGCACCCGTGCGATGCGTTGGATAAATATGCATTTTAAAGCTTTCAGGGTATTGCTTGAATAGTGCAATTTGCCCCGGCGTTAGCTTTTCAGCATGCTCGGTATAATTTTGAGCCGTAATAGTAAACAAGGGTTTATCATCTGCAAAAGGGTCTACCAGACTATCCACTGTTCCACCGGGCAGTGTCGCCATCGGTTCGCTGTTCCACTCTGGAATCGTACCTTCTGCATTTCCTGCCCTTATGGCACCCATGGGGGTGAGTTCCGTACCATTTATACCCAATTTAGCTTCTTCTTCGGCCGTTAATTGAGCTAAAGCACTACCCGATATTAACGCTGCTGATAAAGCCAAACCCATTATACTTTTCTTATTTGATGTTAAAAATTTCATCATTTCTCCTTAAACACTGTCAATTTATTCTAATAATGATTAACTATTAGAATGAGTAGCTGATATTTGCCTGAACAAAGTCACGATCCGTGCGGCCATTCAAACGACTTCCGGCTTGGTTAACCATCGCCTCTGCGCCATCAAACATGGTCCAGCTAACGCCACCCGTCCACTTACCACCGCCATAACCAAAATCGACACCCAGTGTTAATGCTTTTCGGTCATCAACAAATAAAGGAACAATCTCGTTAGACACACCTTCCACGTCGTACTTAAACGCCACGAAAGGTGAAACTGATGCCACATTGAATAAGGCCGCCTCGTAAGTTAGGGACTGCTTGATTTGGAAGCCCCAGAAATGTTCGGTAACCTGAGGGTTAAAGACCGTTCTAAACGGGCCAATCAACGCTTCATTCTTTTCAGGCAAACCATCAACCCAGCCATAAGCGACTTCTGCTAAGGTGCTGTTCGCATCGGCACCCATAAAGCCAACACCCCAAATGCGCTGAAAGGTCATTTGTAACTGGTGTCTGTCAACTTCTTCATAACCTTGAATCTCATCACCTTGGACACAAGTTCCACAATTCACCGCAAAAAATGGTCCTGCTCCCAGGCCATTTAAAACAGGCCCCGTCATCTGAATAGGCGCATCTTTTCTCAAATGATATTCACCTGCAACAACCCAACCTTCAATATTGGTATTAAATGAAATACCAAAACGCTCAATATTTTCTACGTATTCAAGAAAGAAGGTGCCCGTATTGTAATACGTTGAAATCATGGGCGTATGATCGTGAAGGTTTTGGTAATAAATGGCAATTTCCCCACCATTAAACAAGTTTGGGAAAAATTTTCTAATGGCAAAACCATATTGGCCGCCATCTGGGTGTTTGTCGCCTACTCTCACCAAAGAACCGCCGACAAGTCCGCAATCATCAAGGCCGTCAGGTGCAATACAGGCACCGGAAGGAGCACCAAATGGAAGCGTTGCTGCTCCAGATGCAATACCACCAACAACGCCATCCCCATCTGTATCATAACCACCGCCTGCACCAACCGCATCGAGTGTTGTCCAAAATGAACCTGCAGGGTCTAATTGAATTTGATCAAACTCGAAGAGATAAAAGGATTCAACTGTCCATTCGTCGCCTATATTCCAAGAAATATAGGCCGCATTCGTGCCAAGAAATGCATCTTTGAGCGCACGACCCGGCTGCCTAAGTTTATTTAAGTCAACCGTATTGATGTCATTAATTGAGCCTTGAATAAAGGTATTCTCACCCCAGCTGATCACTTGCTTACCAATTCGAATGTTGACTTGATCGTTATCACCAAAATAGCCATAAAACATCAAGTCTGTAAGCGTAAAATCTCGTGCTAGCTTGTCATGCGCTTTATCAGCAAGATCCTCGTTGTCGTAAACATGGTCATAAAAATAGTTACCCCGCGCCAACATACCAAAGTCACCATATTCCATACTTAACGTACTAGAACCACGGATAGCATTGCTAAAAACATCACCTGCGTCTTCAAAAATCCTGTTTCCGTGAGCGCCTTGTTTATCATGATCCGCATCTTCTGTACGAGCGGCGATAGCATAGGTAATATCGGTATCAAAAGCCCCTCTAAGTTCACCCTGCTTAAAGCTGAATGCTTGTGCTGTCCCGACCTGGGACAATAATAGTGCCGAGCTGAGTGCAACACCCACACTCGATTTTTTAATCGATTTCTTCATGAAACTCCCCCTTGTAATATTTTAACGACACCTTTTTACACCGGTGTTGCACAAAACATACACCTAACTAACGCAGGTTCGATATAAATTTCAGCAGAAAAAATGATTTAAATCATTTTAATATCAGCGAAGCTGCTTATTCCAATAGAGTATAATTTTATTCGACGGTTACAGATTTAGCCAAATTACGGGGTTGGTCAACATCCGTCCCCTTTAACAAGGCGACATGATAAGCCAATAGCTGCAGAGGAACGGTGTAGATAATCGGTGCAATTATTTCACTAATTTCAGAAACCCGGATAATTTCTAACCCTTCAGTCTCTTCAAACGTTGCATGCACATCTGCAAAAACAAATAGCTCGCCACCGCGCGCTTGAACCTCTTGAAGGTTCGATTTTAATTTCTCTAATAAATCATTATTTGGCGCTACTGCTACAACGGGCATTTGATCATCGACTAATGCTAGTGGCCCATGCTTTAACTCACCCGCTGGGTAGGCTTCTGCATGAATGTAGGAAATTTCTTTTAGCTTTAAAGCCCCCTCCATAGCCACTGGATACTGCTCACCCCGACCTAAAAATAGCGCATTATGTTTATCGTTAAATTTTTTTGAAAACTCAATAATTTCAGGTTCCAATCGAAGCACTTCGGCTACTTTTTCAGGCAATACTTCCAACTGCCTCACAATCTCGATATGTGTTTTTTCATCAATGGCATGGTATTTACCAAGACTTACTACGAGTAATAAAAGAGCCGTCAGTTGGGTGGTAAATGCTTTTGTTGAAGCAACCCCTATTTCTGGCCCAGCTTTTGTCATTAACGACCATTCAGACTCTCGAACCAGTGAACTTTCAGGGACATTGCAAATGGCTAGCGTATGCGCATAGCCAAGCTCCGATGATGCCTGTAGTGCCGCTAAGGTATCGGCCGTCTCTCCTGATTGAGAGATGGTCACAAACAACGTGTTACTTTTAACAATATGTGGCCGGTATCTAAATTCACTCGCCACTTCAATATGACAGGGTAGCCCGGCAACGGATTCGAACCAATACTTTGCAACAAGCCCCGCATGAAAACTGGTTCCACACGCGACGATTTGAACTTCCTGAATGCTTTTGAAGGCTTCTTCAGCTGCTTCACCAAAGCAACTCGTTAATATTCGACCATTTTCGATACGGCCTTCAAGCGTATGTTTAAGAACTGCAGCCTGTTCAAAAATTTCTTTTTGCATGTAGTGGTCGTATTCTCCTAGTCCTACCGTATCTGCCTGCAATGTTGTTTGATTGATTTTTCGTTCAACTGGCTGACCTGACTCATTGTAGATCGTCACACTATCATGCGTCATATCCGCTACATCCCCATCTTCCAGATAGATAAAATGTTCTGCTTCCCCCAGCAACGCAAATACATCTGAGGCAATAAAGTGCTCATTATTCCCGATGCCTATCACCAGAGGGCTGCCTTTTCTAACAGCAACCATGTGGTTATTATTACCTTTCTCAAGAACACCAAGGGCATACGCTCCTTGCAATGACTCAACTGTTTTTTGAACCGACGTCAGGAGATCTTTACTTTTTTTGTATTCATCATCAATGGCATGAACGATAACTTCTGTGTCTGTTTCTGAATCAAACTCGTGCCCAAGTTCTAGCTGCTTTTTTCTCAGTGATTCAAAATTCTCAATAATGCCGTTATGAACCAAGGTAATTTCATTACATCTATGGGGATGCGCATTCTTTTCAGACGGAACACCGTGTGTCGCCCAGCGAGTATGGGCAACGCCACATTGCCCCGATAGTGGCTGCGCTCGTATGAGCTCGTCGAGGTTTTTGACCTTACCCTGCGTACGCCGCCTTTCAAATCCATGATCAGCCGCCACAACAGCAATGCCAGCCGAATCATAGCCGCGGTATTCAAGCCGTTGTAACCCTTTAATAAGGACACCGGTAATGTCTCGTTGTGATACGGCCCCTACTATTCCACACATATAAATCCCTTTTAACTTTTCGTCGGCTTCTTCCAGCAATTTAATGTTACTTGTTTAGCTCGGCTCACGGTCAATGCTTCTGCCGGCGCATCTTTTGACAGTGTTGTACCCGCACCCAAGGTTGCACCCTCGCCCACACTTACTGGCGCTACCAGCTGTGTTCCTGAGCCTATAAAAGCCCCGTCTTTAATCTCGGTTCGGTGTTTATTAACGCCGTCATAATTACACGTAATGGTGCCCGCACCCACATTAACACCTTTTCCTATTTGCGCATCACCTATATAGCTGAGGTGGTTAATTTTTGAACCTTCACCAATCGCTGTGTTTTTAACTTCAACAAAATTACCAATGTGGACATCCTCTGCCAAGTCAGCCCCGGGTCGAATCCTAGCAAACGGTCCTATCGTGCAATTTTTGCCAATAACACAATTTTCTAACACTGAATTTGCTTTAATCACAACACCCTCACCAATCGTTGCATTTTCAATGACACAATTTGGGCCTATATGCACATGACCACCTAAACTAACATGACCGAGAAATACCGTGTTAACATCAATAAAAACATCATGGCCCGTTATCGCCAATTTCCCGCGGATATCAATCCTTTTGCTATCAGCCAGCGTAACACCCTCGTTCATCAGTGTCTCTGCCTGTTGAAGTTGATAATGCCGTTCTAGTACACAGAGCTGACTTTTCGAATTTACACCCTGCACTTCAAATTCATCTTCTGCTTGTATCGTGTTAATACTTACGCCTTCGCTAACAGCCGTTTCAATAATATCTGTTAGATAATATTCCGTTTGCGCATTATCATTCCTTAGCATCTTTACCCAGGAGACCAGCTGGTCTCCTTTGACAGCCATAATGCCAGTATTAACCTCTTTAATTAACAACTCAGAGCCAGAAGCATCTTTCTGCTCGACAATTTTGCTGACTTTATTATCCACCCTAACTATTCGCCCGTAGCCTGTTGGGTCATTAAGCTTAACGGTTAACAGTGACAGGGCTCTGTCGCTAACACTCTCAACCATTTTGCCCAACGTTTTGGATTGAATTAAAGGCACATCACCATATAAGATTAAAACAACGTCATCCGACATGATATGGTCAACTGTTTGCAGAACGGCATGACCGGTTCCAAGTTGTTCAGCTTGTTCTACCCAGTTAATGTCAAGATGAGAATGCTGCTGCTTTACTTGTTCACCATCATGCCCATACACCACAACCACATCACTATTAAAAGGCTGAACAGATTCAATAACATGCTGCAGCATGGCTTTTCCTGCAATCTCATGTAACACCTTGGCCTTATTTGATTTCATCCGCGTGCCTTTTCCCGCGGCAAGAATGATTGTCTTGATCGTCATTGGAAATACTTTTTTGATAATTGCATAGTTTAACAGGTATAAAAAAACCCGCCTAATGACGGGTTTGCTTTATTTGATCAGCCACATCTACACTAAAAATAATGATGAACCAACCTCAATTCTGCTGCACATTAACGTGTCTTTCTTAGGCGGCTTATGGCCTGTAATTGTGCGGCTGCTTCAGCTAACTCAGCTTGCGCTTTCGCAAAATCTATATCCGATGTTTTGTCAGCTAGCGCATCTTCGGCCTGTTTTTTAGCTGCTAATGCTTTTGCTTCATCAAGGTCATCGGCCCTAATAGCCGTATCTGCAAGCACTGTAACAAGGTGGGGCTGAACTTCAAGTATGCCACCAGAAATAAAGAAGTCTAATTCTTCCTTTCCGGTATTCACACGTACCTCACCCGGTTTTAGGCGCGTTACTAGTGGTGCATGTCGCGGTGCAATGCCAAGCTCACCAAGCTCACCGGGAGCGAATACCATTTCAGCCAGCCCTCCGTATATTGATGCTTCGGCACTTACAATGTCTACATGGATTGTCATGCTCATTTTAGACCCTTTAGATTAAGCGGCTTCTTTTGCGTGTTTTTCAAGGACTTCATCAATTGTTCCTGACATGTAAAAAGCTTGTTCAGGGATATGATCATACTCGCCATTGATAATGCCTTTAAAGCCTGCAATGGTATCTTTCAATGAAACGTACTTGCCCGGTGACCCGGTAAAGACTTCTGCCACGAAGAAAGGCTGCGACAAGAAACGCTGGATCTTACGAGCACGTGCAACGACTAATTTATCTTCTTCTGACAGCTCATCCATACCCAAAATGGCAATAATGTCACGTAGTTCTTTATAGCGCTGCAAAGTGCCTTGAACATCCCGAGCAACATTGTAATGTTCTTCACCAATCACCAGCGGGTCTAACTGGCGACTACTTGAGTCTAATGGGTCAATCGCAGGATAAATACCTAACTCAGCAATTTGTCGTGATAGCACAACGGTCGCATCTAAGTGGGCAAACGTTGTCGCAGGTGATGGGTCAGTCAAGTCATCGGCTGGTACGTAAACCGCTTGAATCGATGTAATAGAGCCTTCGCGTGTAGATGTAATGCGTTCTTGGAATACACCCATTTCTTCAGCAAGGTTAGGTTGGTAACCCACCGCTGATGGCATACGACCCAGTAGCGCTGATACTTCTGTTCCAGCGAGCGTATAACGGTAAATGTTATCGATAAACAACAACACGTCACTGCCATCCGCACGGAATTTTTCAGCCATGGTTAGGCCGGTTAGCGCAACGCGCAGTCTGTTTCCGGGAGGCTCGTTCATTTGTCCGTAAACCAATGACACTTTGTCGATAACGTTTGAATCGGTCATTTCGTGATAGAAATCGTTCCCTTCACGAGTACGCTCACCCACACCAGCAAACACGGAATACCCGCTGTGCTCAATCGCGATGTTACGGATAAGCTCCATCATGTTCACTGTTTTACCTACACCGGCACCGCCGAACAACCCAACTTTGCCACCCTTCGCGAAGGGACAAACGAGGTCGATCACTTTGATGCCTGTTTCAAGAATTTCACTGGACGCTGCTTGTTCTTCATAGGAAGGTGCAGAACGATGAATACCCCAGCGCTCTTCTTCACCGATTGGCCCTTTTTCGTCAATAGGCTCTCCAAGAACATTCATGATTCGCCCTAAGGTTTTAGTACCCACTGGAACTTGAATGGCTTCATTTGTATTACTTACTTCTAGTCCTCTTTTAACGCCGTCCGTTGTTCCCATTGCAATGGTTCTAACCACCCCATCACCTATTTGTTGTTGCACTTCCAACGTTAAATCAACGTCCTTAACAATAAGTGCGTCATACACTTTGGGTATTGCATCACGTGGGAATTCCACATCCACAACCGCGCCAATAATTTGAACGATAACACCTGAGCTCATATCAGTTCCTCAATAGTCTTAATTTAAAATTTTCTTTTAATACCCTATCGGTATTGTAATTTTTAGAACCCATGGTTTTATTCATAGGCTCAACCTGAATTTATACGGCTGCTGCTCCTGCAACAATTTCAGATAACTCTTGCGTAATAGCCGCTTGTCTAGCTTTGTTATAGACAAGCTGAAGTTCATCGATCAACGTGCCCGCATTATCTGATGCGCTCTTCATAGCAACCATCCGCGCAGCTTGTTCACAAGCATTATTTTCTAATACGCCTTGATACACGAGTGATTCAATATAACGGTTCAATAATTGATCAAGGACCTCTTTTGCATCGGGCTCATATATATAATCCCAATGATGAGTTAATTGATCATCCAATTCTTCGGTATAAACCGGTAATAATTGTGTTATTTCCGGTGACTGCGTCATCGTATTAACGTAATCGTTATGTGCTATATAGAAGCGATCAATTTTCCCTTCGTCATATTCATTCAACATCGTTTTGACGACACCAATAATGTCCTCAATAGAGGGTGTTTCACCTAAATGGGTTACAGAGCTGAGTACTTCGCCACCTAATCGGCTTAAAAAGCCTTCGCCTTTTGAACCAATCGATGCCATGGCAACATCTATACCTTGCTCATCCCATTCTTTTAGTTGGCTAACAAACTTGCGGAATAAATTTGAGTTTAATCCACCACACAAACCCCGATCGCTGCTGATAAGAATAACGCCCACTCGCTTACACTCTCTATCCAGCAGATAAGTGTGCTTATACTCTGTTCTAGCCTGAGCCAGGTGTCGAATAACCTGGCCCATTTTCTTTGCATAAGGGCGTGCCGCTAAAACACGCTCTTGTGTTTTGCGCATCTTACTTGCAGCAACCATCTCCATCGCACGTGTTATTTTTTGTGTACTTTGAACACTTGCAATTTTGGTCTTAATTTCTTTTCCAACTGCCATAACAGTTCCCTTTAAAAGGTTTGTGTTTTTTTGAACGCTTCTATCGACGTTCTTAATTCGTTAATGATATCGTCGTTGTAGTTCCCTTCATCACCTATTGCAGATATTAATTCAGACTTTTCTCTTTCTATGTAGCTATGTAAGGCTGATTCAAAGTCAAGCACTTTATCTACATCAACATCATCAATGAACCCCTCGTTTGCAGCAAATAAAGAGATAGACATTTGAGGTACACTTAAAGGTGCATACTGATTTTGTTTCATCAATTCTGTTACCCGTACGCCGCGATCAATTTGTGCTTTAGTTGCTGCATCTAAATCTGAAGCAAATTGCGCAAAAGCTGCCAATTCACGATATTGAGCGAGATCCAAACGTGTACCACCGCCTAACTTTTTAACCGATTTCGTTTGTGCTGCACCGCCGACTCGAGATACTGATAAGCCTGCGTTCACAGCTGGGCGAATGCCCGCGTTAAATAAATCAGTTTCTAAGAAAATCTGACCATCTGTAATAGAGATAACGTTGGTAGGAACAAATGCTGAAACGTCACCGGCTTGTGTTTCAATAATCGGTAACGCCGTTAAAGAGCCTGTTTTTCCTTTTACTTTACCATCTGTCAGTCTTTCTACTTCTTCTGCATTAATTCTAGCTGCACGCTCAAGTAACCTGGAATGAAGATAAAATACATCACCCGGATATGCTTCACGACCTGGTGGGCGACGAAGAAGTAGCGAAATTTGGCGATACGCCCACGCTTGCTTCGTTAAATCATCGTAAATAATCAGCGCATCTTCGCCTTTATCACGGAAATACTCACCCATTGCGCAACCGGCATACGGCGCAATGAACTGCAGTGCAGGAGAATCTGCCGCTCCAGCGTTAACCACCACCGTATGGTCCATCGCACCATGTTCTTCTAATTTTCTTACGACGTTTGCTATAGAGGATTGCTTTTGACCAACAGCTACATAGATACATTTAATACCTGTGCCCTTTTGATTAATAATCGCATCAATCGCAATGGCTGTTTTTCCAGTTTGTCTGTCACCAATGATGAGCTCGCGTTGGCCACGACCCAATGGAATCATTGCATCAATTGATTTCAAACCTGTTTGTACTGGTTCGTCCACTGATTGGCGCGCAATCACCCCAGGGGCAATACGTTCAACAGGAGAGGTTGACTCTGCATCAATTGCACCTTTGCCATCGATTGGTGCCCCTAATGCATCCACTACTCGGCCTAACAAGGCTTCGCCCGTTGGCACCTCTAAAATACGACCGGTACATTTAACGCTATCGCCCTCAGTAATGTGTGTATATGACCCCATGATCACCACACCAACAGAGTCCCTTTCTAAATTAAGCGCCATGCCGTATGTTCCACCTGGGAACTCTAGCATTTCACCTTGCATAACATCTGACAAGCCATGTACACGGGCAATGCCATCAGTTAGTGACACGACGGTGCCCTCTGTTTTAGCTTCTACGTCTGTATCGAAATTTTCGATTTTTTTCTTGATTAGATCACTTATCTCGGATGGATTTAATTGCATCGTTTTTACCTTTGCTATTTTAACTTATTAGCCATTTGTTTAATCTGGCTATTTAAAGAGCCGTCAATTACTTTATCACCGGCACGGATAATCATGCCGCCAATTAAACTTGAATCCTCTTCAACGTTTATCGTTACTTTTTTGCCGAATGAATCTGATAAAGATGCGCTTAATTTAGCCTTATCTTCTTCAGTCATGGGAAAGGCTGATATTACTTTTACACCAAGCTCTCCGCACTTTTCAGCTTTTTTTATTTCGTACTGATCGGCAATTTCAGAGCTTAATGACAGGCGGTTATTTTTAACCAATAGTTTTACGAAATTGAGTCCTCGAGAATCCATTTGACCCTCACAAATACCCGTCATGGCACTCTCTAGATCATTTTTAGATAATTTTGGGTTATCTATTAGATTCTTGACTTGTTCGTCGCTCATGACTAGATTTAAAAAACCTAACATTTTTGACCACTGGTCAAGCTCACCTTTTTCATCAGCCATTAAGAACACAGCTTCAGCATAAGGTCTCGCAAGCGCTGCTATCTCAGCCATTAAACCGCACCTAATTTACCACTGATATCGTCAATAATAGCTTGGTGCTTGGACGCATCAATTTCGCTTTTAATAATTTTCTCTGCTGCTGATACGGCCAATACAGACACTTGCTGGCGAAGCGCTTCACGTGCACTAGCAATTTCTTGCTCAATCTCAGCTTCTGCACCTTTTTTTACCTTCAAAGCCTCTTCAACCGCTTTGCTTTTCGCCTCTTCAACCATCTCCCCAGCACGTACATTCGCCAAGTTAATAATATCGGATGCTTCAGCACGCGCTTCTTGCAACACTTCTTTAGCACGTTGTTCCGCTAATTCATGTTCCTTTTTTCCACGCTCGCCTGCTGCTAGACCTTCAGCAATTTTGCTTTTTCGTTCTTCCATAGCTGCCATTAGTGGCGGCCATACAAACTTCATGCAGAACCAAACAAACATAAAAAATGCTATTGTTTGGCCTATTAGGGTTGCATTAATATTCATTGTTAAATCTTAAGGTTAGGGTTAATCTTCGTTTAATTTAACCAACGACCGCAAACAGAATGTACATAGAGATACCAACAGCAATCATTGGAACCGCATCAATCAAACCGACAACAATAAAAAACTGTGTACGCAACAAAGGAATCAATTCAGGTTGGCGAGCTGCACCATCAATAAAACGACCACCCAACATACTAATACCAATCGCGGCACCGATTGCACCCATACCCATTAACAACGCACCTGCCAAATAAATCAAACCTACATCTTCCATTTTTTTCTCCTATTGAGTTTACTAAAATTAATAAAAAACTAATGATTTTCTTCGTGGGCCATACTCAGATAAACGATCGTCAGCGTCATAAAAATAAACGCCTGCAGTATAACAACGAGTATGTGAAAAATTGCCCACGGTAATGATAATGTCCACTGTATGCCCAGCGGCAATAATGCGATAAGGATAAAGATCATTTCTCCAGCGTACATGTTACCGAATAAACGTAGCGCCAGTGAAATAGGTTTTGAAACCAAGGCAATTAATTCTAAAATTAAATTAAATGGCATCATGTACTTAGGGAACGGGTGAAAAGCCAATTCAGCAAAGAAACCGCCCGGCCCCTTAACCTTGATACTGTAATAAATCGTTAGGAAAAATACAGCTAAAGCCAATGAAAATGTCAAGTTAGGATCGGTTGTTGGAACCACTTTAAGGTAAGGAATCCCGATAAGCTGACCTAAATGAGGGATATAGTCAACCGGCACTAAATCCATCGTGTTCATTAGAACGATCCATACGAATATGGTCAATGAAAGCGGTGCAATAACAGGGTTTCTGCCATTAAAGCTTTCTTTTACGCTACCATCAACGAATTCCAGCACCATCTCAACAAAGTTTTGCCAGCCCGTTGGCACCTCGGCGGAAGCTGCAACGGCCGCCTTCCTAAAAAGCCACAAAAAGAAAACACCCAACAATACAGAAACACCCAGCGTATCGAGGTTAACCGCCCAAAACCCCATCTCTTTAGCGGCCTGCGCAGTTTCCGCAGCAGTTTCACCATGAGCAATACCCCAACTACCGTCTGGGTGCTGCCCATAGGTAAGGTTGGTTAAATGATGCTTAATATATTCTGAAGATGTAAGGTTTTCACCTGCCATATGCTCTCTCTTTTAATCTTTCACTTTAAAGCCACCAACTAAGAAGCCTAATTGGCCCGCAATCAGCCCGACCACTACATAAATTGGGCTTAACTTCAATAACATAAATCCCACAACAAAAAGCGCAACAGCAATAACTAATCGCTCTATCACGCCCAAATAAATATAAAAACTTCCTCGATGGCTCCCTCGCCGCAGTTTTTTTAAGCCTTGATGCGTCCTAAAACTCATCAATAATGACATCATGACTGATATCAAGCCACCATACACACTCGCCTTTACAACCTGCGGATCAGGAAACAAATGATACACTGCTAAAGCGGCGATTAAAACCAGTAAAACCTGATAAACAACTATGGTCGCTTGAGCTCTCATTACACAACTTTCCCGCCCATTCAACAAATAATTATAAGTTTGCTGCAACGCACAGTCAAGCCTATTTAATGTGCGTTAACACGCCTTCTAATTCATCTAATGATGAAAATTGTATCGTGATCTTTCCCTTACCTTTCGAGGAACAACTGATTTTTACCGTGGCGCCTAATTTTTCAGAAATATTTTGCTGCAGTCTTTCCACATCCGGGTCTTTCTTCAGCGGCACACTCTTTTTGCCGCCGTCTTTCAAGACCTGCTTCACCATTGCTTCAGTGGCCCGCACGGACAGCCCACGTGAGACTATTTTTGTTGCAACAGAGAGTTGCTGAGGGCCATCCAGTGACAGCAAAGCCCGCCCATGACCCATCTCTATTAATCCATCTCGAAGATATTCTTTGACTTCTTGCGTTAGCTCGAGCAAACGCAAGAGATTACTCACCGCTGCTCTTGATCGACCCACTGCATCGGCAGCTTGTTGGTGCGTCATGTCAAACTCATCGATCAAACGTTGCAACGCCTCTGATTCATCTAAAGTATTTAAATCTTCTCGCTGAATATTTTCTATTAAGGAGATGGCAACAGCCGAACGATCGTCCACATTCTTTATGATCACATCGACTTCTTGAAACCCTGCCAATTGGGCCGCTCTCCAACGGCGTTCACCCGCTAGGATTTCGTATTTATTTGCCCCAATCGGGCGCACAATAATGGGCTGAATAATGCCTTGCGCACTGATGGAATCAGCTAATTCTTGCAGTTGCACTGGGTCAAATTCACTCCTGGGTTGATACTTACCGCGCTGCAAAAAATCGATGGGCAAAGCGTTTGTTTTTTTTACATCGCGATCTTCTGCTGTTTGACTTAACAAGGCATCTAATCCTCGACCTAAACCCCTTTTCTTCGTAGCCATTCTTTAATCCTGATAGTGTTTTTCATCTAGCTCATTCGCCAAGTCCATGTAAGCCTGTGCGCCGCGAGAACTTTTGTCGTACAGAATAGCCGGCAAACCAAAACTAGGGGCCTCGGCCAGCCTTATATTTCTCGGTATAACCGTTTCAAACAATCTATCAGAAAAGTGTATTGTCAACTGGTCACTCACCTCTCGTGTCAACCGACTACGCCCATCAAACATTGTTCTCAACAACCCTTCTAGTGCCAAATTTTCATTTACGGTGTCTTGTATCTGCTTCAATGTGTTCATCAAAGAAGACAAGCCTTCTAGTGCAAAATATTCACACTGCATTGGGACCAATACGCTGTCAGCAGCAACCAAGGCATTGAGGGTAAGCATGTTCATCGAAGGTGGGCAGTCGATAAAAACATAATCATAGTCTGCCGACATTTGATTAATAGCCCTTTTCAAACGGCTATCCCGATTTTCCGCCTCTAATAGATGAACTTCTGCTCCCGCAAGATCCATATTGGCTGGCAAAACATGGTGTTTAATATTCTCTGGGTTAACAATTGCTTCAAATGGACTGCATTCATCAAGCAAGACATCATAACAAGACAATCTGACATCTTGCTTATTGACGCCGCTACCCATTGTTGCATTACCCTGAGGGTCCATATCAATCAACAAAACTCGACGACCTAACTCTACGGTTGAAGCAGCTAAATTAATGCTGGTTGTTGTTTTACCGACGCCGCCTTTTTGATTAGCAACTGCTATGATTCTTGCCACTCATGCCACCCTTGTTCGTCTTATTAAGCCCTATACGGCTGTATAAATTACCAGATTTCTTGTTGCCTCAAGCTCAGGTATTTCCAGAGACACTACGCTATCAAACTGAAAACCCGGGCTATCGATTATCTCTGTTTGTTTCGATTTCATTGCCAGGAGTTGCCCACCGCTTGTCAACAGATGGCGTGTCTTTAATAATAAATCTGACATGCCAGTCAATGCCCGAGCCGTTACCGTATCAAATTTTTGCTCTGGCAGACACTCTTCAATTCGGCTGTGAATCGGCAACACGTTCTCTAACACCAATTCAATACAAACCTGTTGAATAAAGCGGGTTTTTTTAGAATTACTGTCAAGTAAACTGAATTGCATATCATCTCTTGCAATCGCCAAGGGGATGCCGGGTAAACCCGCACCTGTACCCACATCGATACAACGCGCGCCCTGCAAAAAAGGAAGCACCGCCAAACTATCCAAAATGTGTAAACGCACCATTTCTTCAGGCTCATTTATAGCCGATAAATTATACACGCGATTCCACTTGACCAACATTTGGAGAAAGCCCATCAGTTTCCCCACACAGGCTTGCGGTAATTCAATGCCCATTTCTATAAGGCCGCGCTCTAATTGGGTTCTGTGTAATTCGTTAAACATTGAGCCGTTAAGCACTTTTCTTCTTCAAATAGACTAACAACAATGAAATAGCGGCCGGCGTGACACCTTGAATCCGCCCTGCTTGACCTAACGTTTGCGGCTTATGCCGATCTAATTTTTCGATGACCTCAGAAGATAAGCCAGGCACTTGTTGATAGCTCAACTCGGAGGACAAGCTGAAGGCCTCATAGCGTAACGTTCGTGCAATGTCGGTTTGCTGACGATCGATATAGCCAGCATATTTCGCTTGTATTTCCACTTGATCGCGAACTGAGCGGTCGGAAACTGTACTCTCCAGCTCTGGTAAATCGGCAATATTCTCGTACTTGACTTCCGGTCGGCGCAATAAGTCCAACAAGTTGGCCTCTCGCTGCAACGGCGTTTTTAGAAACCCATTGGCTTTTTTCGATGCCAGCGTATTCGGTTGTATCCATGTGCTCTTTAAACGTGATTGTTCAAGCGCGATCAATTCAGCTTTTGTACTAAATTTTTGCCATTGCTCTGTTCCGACAAGCCCCATCTTATAACCTATCTCCGTTAGCCTCAGGTCTGCATTATCCTCTCTAAGCAATAAACGGTATTCTGCTCGACTGGTAAACATCCGATAAGGCTCTAGCGTGCCATTAGTCACCAAATCATCAATCATCACACCAATATACGCTTCATCTCGGCGCGGACACCATGGCTCCAACTCCCTCGACTGGCGCGCAGCATTCAAACCCGCAATCAGCCCTTGAGCTGCCGCTTCTTCATACCCTGTTGTTCCATTAATTTGCCCCGCAAAAAATAAGCCCGGCATATGCTTGGTCTCCAAAGATAACTTTAAATCTCTAGGATCAAAGAAATCATATTCAATTGCATAACCCGGGCGCACAATATGCGCCTCCTCAAACCCCTTAATGCTCTTTATAAAAGCATATTGAATATCAAAGGGTAAGCTGGTTGAAATGCCATTCGGGTAAACTTCTGTGGTCGTTAAGCCTTCCGGCTCAACAAAAATCTGATGCGAATCCTTATCTGCAAATCGCATCACTTTATCTTCGATTGACGGGCAATAACGTGGTCCAACACCCTCAATAACCCCCGTATACATTGGCGAACGATCTAGGCCTGACCGAATAATATCGTGGCCTTGTTCGTTAGTTCTGGTGATATAGCAAGAAACTTGCCTCGGGTGATCTTCTGGCGAACCCATGAAAGAAAAAGCGGGTAATGGCGTATCACCGGGCTGTTCTTGCATCACGCTAAAATTAATACTCCGTCCGTCAATCCTCGGCGGCGTACCGGTTTTCAAGCGATCAACGTTAAACGGCAGCGCACGTAACCGTCTTGATAGCGCATTAGATGGCGCATCCCCTGCACGCCCTCCTTCATAATTCTCTAGGCCGATATGAATTTTGCCACCTAAAAATGTGCCAACCGTTAACACAACCGTAGGCGCAGTAAACTTAAGGCCCATTTGTGTGACCACGCCGCTAACACAGTCATCTTCAACAATAAGATCCGAGACAGTCTGCTGAAACAGGCTTAAATTTTGTTGATTTTCTAACGTTTCTCTAATGACCTGCTTGTACAACAGGCGATCTGCCTGTGCACGTGTCGCTCTTACTGCAGGGCCTTTGCTCGAATTCAGTATGCGAAACTGTATTCCCGATTTATCAATGGCTTTGGCCATGATACCGCCAAGCGCATCCACCTCTTTAACTAAGTGGCCCTTACCAATACCCCCTATAGCGGGATTACAGCTCATTTGCCCCAATGTTTCTATGTTTTGCGTTAATAACAGGGTCTTAACACCTGTTCGAGCAGCTGCTAAAGCGGCTTCTGTTCCCGCGTGTCCACCGCCAACAACGATAACGTCAAATTTATTTGGATGTTGCATAACTTTAACTTTTAAATATAAGCCGTTATTTTAGCATTATTCAATACATTTATCTGTCGCACCCAAAACACCTTATTCATCTATTTGCTAGAATAGCTGTATCAACCTATTAACTGTCGATATTTTGCGCCTGCCATGAACACACCCATTCAAACATTTTTAGAACACGCAAACGCTATTATTCTGGGTAAAGAAAAAACAATTAAATTAGCTTTAGCCTGTATTTTATCGAAAGGGCACCTTTTAGTAGAGGATGTTCCTGGCGTGGGCAAAACCACCTTGGCGCATTGTTTTGCCCGCTTATTGGGATTAGATTTTCAACGTATTCAATTTACCAGTGATTTATTACCGGCCGATATCGTTGGCTCTACTATTTTTGATCGAAATAATGGCCTGTTTGAGTTTCACCCTGGTCCGATCTTTACCCGCTTCGTCTTAGCTGATGAAATCAACCGAGCCACGCCTAAAACTCAAAGCGCCTTATTAGAGGCCATGGAAGAACGTCAGGTCACGATAGAAAAAAAAACCTACCCGATGAGTCATCCCTTCATTGTGATGGCCACCCAAAACCCCGGCTACCAGATTGGCACTTTTCCCCTGCCAGAATCTCAACTCGATCGATTTTTAATGCGCCTATCCATCGGTTACCCAGATGCGAACGCCGAAAAACTGCTTTTGAGTGGTGCAGATATTCGTTCACAACTCGAATCCCTTAACACGGCCATTGATGTAGACCAGCTCAACTCGATTCAACAGCAGGTTTCAAAAGCGCATGTCTCTGAACCGCTAATCGGTTACGTACAAGCCTTATTGGAATGCTCACGCACCTCACCTTTATTCTCCCAAGGCCTATCACCCAGGGCTGGCATTGCCTTAATTCAAGCGTCTAAAGCATGGGCTGTCATAGATAACCGTGACAGCGTTTACCCCGAAGACATTCAAGCCGTCTTTGCCGCCGTTACCGAGCATAGACTCACTTTACACAACAATCAGGCGCCAACAGAACGGGCCTCATCCATATTGCTGTCGGAAGTGGCTATACCCTGATGCTAGAGATAACGGTAAAAACAGGCCCCTGGAGTGAACTGCAGGAGTATTGCAAAACGGTACGGTTATCTGTCTTTGTTGAAGAGCAGTTAGTGCCAAGCACACTTGAGTTAGACGGTACAGATAATAACCACCACCATGTTGTTATTTTTAATGATAGCAACAAGCCCATCGCCACCGCACGATTGGCTAAAAATGGCAAACTGGGAAGAATGTCGGTGCTAAAACAATACCGACAACAAGGGTTAGGCACTGAACTGCTGAATCAACTGACTAAACTGGCTGGCTCACTCGACCTGGAGGTGTTATTTTGCCATGCACAAATCAGTGCGAGTGATTTTTATATAAAAAATGGCTTCCAAAAAACAGGGAAGCCATTTGAAGAAGCCGGCATTTCTCATATTAAAATGAGAAAAAACGTAGTGCTTAGTCTTTAAGATTTACGTTGTTGTAGATACTCTTCAATAAAAGCAAAGCGGTCATTACCCCACCAAGCCTCATCATCCAACATCATTATAGGGGCACCAAATACACCATTCTGATGAGCTTCCACACACGCTTTACGGAACCTTGTTCTGCCTTCATTTGACTGAACGTATTCAATAAAAGCACCTGCATCCCAACCCATTTCCTCCGCGACACTTGATAATTCAGTCATATCGGTTGGATCGCAGCCTTCGCCCCAAATTTTTGCATAGGCGGCGTCAACATAGGCTTCTGCCTGACCCTTATCGTTAGCATAAAGCACTCCTACGTTCCAAGGTTCCACCTCCAAACTCTTAGGAAAGGCAAAAGGCACATCATAATGTGCAGCCCAGCGCTTTAAGTCGGCCAGCATAATTTTAATTTTAGCTGGCACATCCCTATTCGACGGGCCATAGTTACCAGCTGCTATTTTTGCCTGTGGAATATCCATCGGCAAATAGTTCACCGATAAACCGTACTTTCTGGCTAATTCTGGTAACTGTGTATGAGCCAAATAACTGAATGGACTCATCATGTCAAAGTAAAAATCTATGGAGTCTTGCACCTTAAGCCCCTACTTACTCGGCAGCGGGAATACAAACATTTCCGTCTTCTATGGTGACCGGATAGGTCTTAACGGGAATTTGGCATGGAAATGATGTTGGCTCACCTGTCTTAATGGAAAACGCACCACCATGGAAAGGACACTCAACCTCGTCACCATCCTGATATCCGTCTGTCAACATGGCCATACCATGCGTACATAGATTGTCGGTCACATAGTACTCACCCTCAAAAACATAGACAGCTAAAGCGGGAAAACCATCTGGCGTTACCGCAACAGGTGCCTCGTCTTTAACTTCGTCTGTTTTACATAATATTATCTTACTCATAATTTTGCTCTTTTATAAATGTTAAAAATAATGCTCTTAGCCTCGGGGGCTATCATACTCAATAATGATAGAAAACCGTAGACCGATTATCTGATATTAATAAAAACGGTCATAGTGAATTTGATCGAAAGGAACTTTATACTCCATCATTAGCATCCGCGTTAGGGCGTCTGTCATAGGAGGCGGGCCACAGAAATAAAATTCATGCTCGGGTAATTTATCACCCAACGTTTTTCCCAACAACTCATGAATAAAGCCAACATCTCCAGTCCAACCCTCTGCTTCGGCGGCATCAACATCGGATACTGCATTGAAATTCTTTACTCGAGCTTTTAAATCGGCATCTGCCTCGATCAATGCAGGCGGGCAAATGTCTTTTGGCGTACGCCCCCCGTAGAACAAGTAAATGTTTCTATTGCTCAATCTAGGATCTTTTGCAGCGGCTTTAATAATTGACATTTCAGGGGATAAACCTGAACCACCACCAACACAAACAATGTCTCTTGGAATTTCTGGTTTTAAATAAGCTAAACCGTATGGCCCATCAATCACTATTTCTGCACCCACCTCATAGTCTTCAAATAAGGTCGTGGTCGCACTACCGCCAGGCATTTTTTTAATAATAAAACGCCATTCGCCTTCTTCATTGGGTAGATTACACATCGAATAACCACGTGATCCCGTGATACCCGGAAAATCTAATAATGCAAATTGCCCTGCCAGGAAATGGGCCGGGTGTTCCGTTTTAAAACAGAACTCTGCCATATCATCCGTCAGTTTATTTATTTCAAATAATACTGCTTTAGATTTGATTGGCTTATGAACAGGCGCTGCCTCAGGGTTTAAACGTACTTTTATTTCGCAATCTTCCGTAGGGATACATTGGCAACTTAATTTCCGCCCTTTTTTAATATCGCGAGGCGATAGCCCTGGTGCATCTTCCCAAATGTTGTCTACATTACCCTCTAGCACTTCCACTTTACAGGCACCACAACCGCCCGAGTTACACTCATAGGGCATTCCAAGACCTGCACGTAGCGCCGCGCGCAAAATAGTATCCCCTTCTTCACATTCAAACTCAAATTCCTGATCACTGATTTTTACGTTAAAACTCGTCATGCGGCTCCTCTTACTTCAAATATATTAATTTGTATTAAAAGGTTATTATATTACCTTCAAACAAACAAGTTGTGTTTAAAGTCAACTTTAAGGCGAGAAATTCAATGAGCACACCCTTTTATAGTCAACAAACGTTCGATTTTTTACAACAACTCTCTGAGAACAATAACAGAGCCTGGTTCAACGAACGAAAATCACAGTATGAAGAATTTGTGCGTCTCCCTTCACTTGATTTTATTGACGCCATGGAACCCAATATTAAAAACCTGTCCAGTCGCTTTACTGCTGTTGCAAAAAAAACAGGTGGGTCGTTAATGCGCGTTTACCGAGATGCTCGCTTCAGTAATGATAAAACGCCCTATAAAACAAATATTGGTATTCAATTTAGGCATCTCGCTGGAAAAGACGTCCATGCGCCGGGGTTCTATCTACACATCTCCCCCAATGACTGTTTTGTGGGCGCTGGAATTTGGCGACCCGACGGCAAATCGCTGAATCAAATTAGAGAAATGATCAGTGACAGTCCAAATGCGTGGAAAAGCATCACTCACCATAAAACGTTCCGACGCTATTACAAATTTACAGGGGATTCGCTAAAAACCTACCCAAGAGGCTACGCTAAAGACCACCCTATGATTCAGGACTTAAAGCGCAAAGACTTTATTGCCATCCACCCCCTGAGCCATGATCAGATTTTATCGCCAAACCTTGTGAAAACCATTCATCACCGTTTCAATGTAGCCAGTGAGCTGATGGATTACCTGTGCAACGCGCTTGAATTGCCTTATTAAATTTATAAACCTAATTTTTCAGCAACAAAATCCGCATCCTTATCACCTCGACCAGAAAGATTAACCAGAATACTTTTTGTTGACTCCATGGTTTTGGCTTTTTTCATGGCATACGCCACTGCATGTGCACTTTCTAATGCCGGGATGATACCCTCTACTCTCGACAACGTCATAAAAGCATCGAGACAGTCTTCATCATCGATCGCAACGTATTCAGCTCGCCCTAAGTCTTTTAACAAGCAATGCTGAGGACCAACACCTGGGTAATCTAATCCTGACGCAATGGAATAGACCGGTAAGGGCTCACCAGACTCATCTTGCAAGTTATAACACTCAAAACCATGTAAAGCGCCTTTAACGCCCTGACTCATCGTAGCCGCGTGGTCTTTTGTGTCTAAACCCCGACCAGCTGGCTCGACACCCACAATGCTTACCGCTTCATCATCTAAAAACGCTGAAAACAAACCAATGGCATTTGAGCCACCGCCAACACAAGCAGTGATCACATCAGGTAAAGCCCCTTGTTCCTCAAGAAACTGTGCTCGCGCTTCTTTGCCCACAATACTTTGAAAGTCCCTGACCATCATGGGGAAGGGGTGAGGCCCGACGACTGAGCCAATCGCATAAATAAAATTTACCGGGTCTTTTAAATATTCCTCAAAAGCACTGTCTACAGCGTCTTTTAGAGTCCGCGTTCCACGACTTACGGGTACCAAAGTACAACCCAGGATTTTCATTTTTGTCACATTTGGGTGTTCTTTTTCTATGTCCACCTCACCCATATGAATTTCACAATCGATACCCACCAAGGCACAAGCCGTTGCCAACGCAACGCCATGCTGGCCCGCCCCAGTTTCTGCAATGACCTTGCTTTTACCCATGTGCTTTGCCAACAGTGCCTCACCAAGACAATGGTTAATCTTATGCGCACCCGTGTGATTTAAATCCTCTCTTTTTAGAAAGATTTTTGCCCCACCTAACGTCTCTGTTAGTCGCTTTGCATAAAAAATAGGACTGGGACGTCCCACGTAATGAACATACAAATCATTTAGTTCGTTTTGAAAAGCCTCGGTTCTCGAAATCTCCTGATAAGCCGCTTTAATCTCATTCATGATAACGACCAAGTCAGGCGGGATAATCTGTCCGCCGTATTCTCCAAAATAACCATGTTCATCTGGCATGGGGATCCCATTATACTTCACGCGCTTCTCCTCTTTTTTTAAGCTTTTCTCAATAAGCTACTGTATTACCGACGACTCAAGATGGCAAGACACCCCTTTACGCTGTTTGTTTACAAAATTTGATTTGGATCATGGTCGACATTTCATCATAATGCGACAGTAATTGTTAAAAAACATCATAGGAAAAAGAATGACTGAAGCAACCCAGAAAACCGAGCAGCAAACGACCATGTATCACTGGATTGGTGGAGAAGAGGGGGTTCGCAAACTGGTTAACCGGTTCTACGATATTATGGACTCTGACGATGAAGCAAAAGTCATTAGAGCCATGCATAAAGAGGATTTATCTGATATTCGACAAGGTTTATTTGAATACCTATCCGGCTGGCTAGGCGGCCCACCCTTGTTTGTCGCCAAACACGGCAGCCCCTGCATCACTAAACAGCACCAGCCCTATAAAATTGATCAAAAAGCCTCTGATGCCTGGATGCATTGCATGAAGAAAGCCATGCGGGACGTTGGAATTGACGCTAAGTATCGTGACATGTTGACCCCAGCTTTCCAGCGTATTTGCGATACCTTATTGAATCACTAACGTTACAAAAGATAAAACATACAAAAAGGGCGCACTATGCAGTGCGCCCTTTTTAACTCAAGCGAACGACACTTAAATATCGATGTTCATTCCATAGCCTGTTGCTTCAGGCTTATGACCAAAGATATCTCCCGTGTAGTGCTCTTGGTCTCTCATTGCTTCACGTGCACCGTGACCCAATTCCAGCAACCAGCCTGATGGTGTCGCAAAGTAGAATGTATACGCTTGGTCATTTGAATGCTTACCAAGCTGCATTGCCACATCAATCCCTTCTCTACGTGCTGTATCATGAGCAATACCTAAATCATCTAACTCTGTGTACTCAAGCATCAAATGATTAATACGCTTTTCCATTGGGCCCAAACCAAATGCCAATGAGTGCTGGCGATCATTACAATGCATAAATACAGGTTTTGCAATCATGCCGTTTGGCAACTTGAATTTATATTCAACAGAACCAACAAGGCCTAAGGTCGAATAAAAATTATAGGTCGCCTCGTCGTCCATAGAGCGGATAATAAAATGTCCGATACCTTGATCACCGGTCAAGAACTTCCCGTACATTGGGCGTCCAGGGTGAAAGGGCTTCATGACATCCATTTGCGGGCTATAAAAAATTTCTGTTGGATTGCCAGATGGGTCTTCCAGCTTAAGCAAACCAAGCACAAAACGTTCTTCACACTCTTCTTCAGACGCCACACGGAAATCAATGCCGTTATCTTTTAAATGCTGTTGCATGGCTTTAAATTCTTCAAAGCCTTTGACACGCCAGCCGGCATAAGCCAAATCATCTTCATCAGATTGATGGATCACAAAACGGTGATGCTGATTATCCATTCTTAAATAAAAACGGTCATCTCGATCACCTTCTTCAATTTCCAGCCCTACACATTGAGTCGCGTATTCTCTCCAGGCGTCCAAATCTGTGACGTTAAAACCCATGTAACCCAACTCTGTTACTTTGACCATTACTTAAATCCTCTTTTTAATATAAAAAATTAACACTTAATTTATCAGAAAAATATATACAAGTTCTTATCTTCCGTTACTCTAGCATCCAGAGTAATTTTTCGACTTACCAGTTGAAAACCGTCACCCACTTTGCGTAGAACATCTCTTCGGCACCCTACATGTTCAGAATGCTCCAATTGAGAACGATTCCTCACAATAACAAAATTACTTAAAACTACAAGCTCCTCCGCATGATCTGTGTGAAATGCCTGTACATTAGTAATTAAATAACGAACAGATGAAGGTGGGTTCTCCATCCATACCGCTCCTGTGCCTAACCGACCAACACGTTGTTTAAGCTCATCGTAATTATCGTTGAAAATCGCCATATCATTGGGCGAAGGCTCTAACCGTTTGTCCTTTACGTAACGGCGCTCAACAACAGGCATCCAATAATGCACATCTTTCGCTACGCACGTTTCCAGCCACTGGCTAAATTCTCTATCTTGTAATAACGTCGCTTCATGAAAATAATGCTGAGAAACATCATAATGCAATTGCATCGACACACGTTCTTTTGCTTCCAAATTATGCATGTGATTACTCCCCAACATTCGCTTTAGCGGCCAGCCGTTTTGCCCAGTAATCTTTATTAGGAAAACAGTCATCCCATTGGTCATCTTTCGCACGAATCGCTTCCCAGCTGTCTGCTGACATAATTTCTTGGTAAAAACGATAAAATCCACGATACGATGTTTCACCAATAAAGCTTGAACCGACAATACCCGGATAATCAGGGTGTGGCCCTTCATAACCAACGGCCATGCGCGAATCCATGTTATTCGCACGAGTATGCCTCCCTTGGTTATTTCTAGTAGAGTTCACCATATTGTCGCCATCATCACTCTCTAAAGTACCGGCTGTGCCAAAGCTTCTAGCGGCCTGCTTAACAACTTCTCTCTTGGTCTCGTCATCCATGTCTTTATGTACAATCACCCAGGACCACACTTCTATCTCATGAGGGCCTCTCGGGTGCCAGACTTTAAAAATATTCGTTCCATACAAGAAAGAACAGTTTGGGAATGTCGTGCAATTCCAATGCCCGTCATATAGCTTAGCCCTTGGTTGACCCAATTTTTCAGCGACGCTAGGCAGTGTATCTTGTAAAAATTTTAGATACCCATCTCGTTTTTCATGAATACCCACAGCGGCATGATCAATCACACCGAAACCGTGACCGTGCCGCGTCGTGATTTGTATGCCTAACTCATCAAAGGGCATATTCGCGCGATTACCGGCCAAACCACCCAGTTCTCCACCCAACATTTCAAGTGCTGAGGCGTGCGTCCAACCCACATGATAAGCGTCACCAACAAAATTCTCAGCCGGCACTTTCCAGTTACACTTAAGAATTGACTTCATCGGCGGACCCACTAGTTCAACACCGCTGCCAGCGCCCACCATCCAAGTGTCTAAATACCAACCCCAGTCTCCTAAAAAGTCAACAAGGGATGGTGCTGTTTCATCAAAGCAACCAAATACAAAACCACGGTAACTGTCCACCCGAATTGATGGCAGGCTGAGCGACGCCATATCTATTTCATCGTGATAACACTTTTCTTTCAACGGCACATCAACCAAAGAACCATCGGTGCTATAAACCCAGCCATGGTAATTACACACAAATGACTTTGTATTACCGCTATCTGCAGTACAGACACTATTGCCTCGATGCGTACAGGAATTTATAAATGCTTTTAGTGACCCATCTGTATGCCTGACAACAATAACTGAATCTTCGCCCATCTTAGTCGTAAAAAAGTCACCTGGTTTTTCCAACTGACTTTCATGCGCCAAAAACAGCCAACAACGGCCAAAAATTCGCTCCAGTTCTAGATCATAAATATCTTGATCCCAAAAAACCTGTTTAGACTGTGTGGAATTTTCAATATCCACCAGTTTATCCATATCAATCATCTCTCACCTCTTTAAACTTTAATATTTTTTTATCTCGCCATGATTTGTCGATAGCCTTTCCAAAACCCTCGCACCGCATTTTCATCCATACCCATAGGCGACACCTCATCTCGTACATCATTGCCACCCATTTCTATCAACGAATTTTCACGTTCATCACGGTGCACACCTTGTTGTACAATCTCCACCGCTTCACCATCTTCCATTGAAATAAAGCCCCCGGGACCGACCAAGTTAATATTACGTAACCGATGCCTTGTCATTTCCTCGTCATCATCTTCATAACCAAAATAAGTCCACACCAACTCTGTTTCATCAACTGATTTTGGCAGCACTTGACGCGTCGCCAAGGTGTTTTGTATTTGTTGCAAGACAACGGACGGAAATAACGATTGAATGCTGAGCGCAACGTCATCCTCTCTTTCCGGCAAAAAGTCCAAGACACGCGTGTCTTGCAACTGATGAGTTCCGCTCATCTCTCTGTTTGCCTCACCTTGGTACTGTGAATAATCTACATCGCCTGTCGGCATTGAAACATTAAAATAATTATGCCGGCCCACATTATCCGTTATCCCAATACTTTTTTGACCCTGACGATAAATGCCAAAGGTGGGGTAAAACAAATGCAATAAACCTCCATGGTAACTGTCTCTGCTATTTTCAGAATAAGCTTTCCAATTACCCTTCATAAATTGGCGTGCGTAGCCAATCACCTTTACCGGTTTATGCATGATACGATTGATGTTGGCGCACATCTTTTCACCTAAAAAGGCCGCAAGATCAGGCGCCTTTTCATCAAAGCTAGCAAACACCATGTGCGCAATTTGCTGTACTCGTAATGGGCGCAGCCCATGCTGCTGCATATCAAAATCTTCGCCATAACCGCCGTGGCCTTTCATTCCACGTCGGAAAGGAACCCCCTTAAGGTTGCCTTTGGCATCATAGGCCCACTGATGATAAACACAGGTAAACACCCCGTCATCAACGTGCCCATGTCGCTCTCGGCAAACCAAAGCACCTTTATGGGCACATCGATTGACCCAGGCATTTAATTGCCCGTCTTCGTCTCGCGCTAAAACAACCGGTGTATCACCAACGAAAGTAGATTTATAGTCACCCGCTTTTGGCACTTCAACATCCAGGCCGATATAGCACCATACCGGCCCACGATAGAGGTTTTCTTGCTCTAGCTTGTAAATGCCCTCATCCAAATAAACAGAATAGGGCGCATGATTACCGTCAACATCAATTTTATTAAGCTCTGCCTGTGATTCCATCATTACCAACCTCTCTTTATTTTTTATTTAAAAAACCCTTTTTCAGCGGCTAAATGCCCTGTTAATTTGATCGCTTCTAACATCATCGTATGGTCGGCTTTGCCTGTCCCCACGAGATCATAGGCTGTTCCATGCGCAACTGACATATGCAAATAAGGAGGCCCCATAATCAATGCGCAATTGCCAGAAAACCCCCAAGTCTTGATGGCGATATGCCCTTGGTCATGAAACATGGCCAACACCACATCGTATTTATTCTCTATGCATTGACGAAAAACTGAATCCGGTGGAACAGGGCCCTCTACATTTATCCCTAACTGCTGCGCCGCTTTTACACCAGGCCGTATTTCTTCATCTTCCTCTTTTCCGCTGGCATGGGGGTTTAACCCAGCTACTGCAATTCTTGGCTTGCTGATCCCCCAACTTATTAGCGCGTCATTCAATTGGCCAATCGCCTTGGTGACCAAGTCAGCAGAAATCAAATCACAAACATCTCGAAGCGGCAAATGATCTGTTAAATGCATAACTCTTAAGGGCCCGCTAATGAGGAACAAGTAGCTGTGCCCTGGCTCCATATTAATCACCCTGTCTAGCACGCCGGCCTTCTTCATTGATACAGAGCTAATGGGGGCCATCACTGTTGCATCAACATCACCAGCAAGGGCCATTGCGTCCATTTCATCTAGCCAGTCTGCACTAGCCTGTCCACATGAGGCATTATCCGTACCCATTTCGAAACCATTAATATCAAATTTGCCCGAATCAAAAATATCCATGACCGTCGGATCATCGCTGATTTCATTCACAGATGAAATTTTATTCACTGTCAGCGTCAGCCCACAGAATTTAGCCGCTTGCACCATAACTTCTGCACTGCCCACGAGAACGGGGCGGCAATAGTCGTGCAACTCGCCTGTAGCCCACGATTTTGCAAGCACTTCCGGACCGATGCCTGCTGGATCACCGATCATTGTTGCCACAATTGGTCTTGTATTCATTATAAAAATATCTCCCCTCTGAGATTAATTGACTTATATTTTTACTATATGTCTTATTAAAAAATAAAATAATTTCAAATATTAGCATAACATTATTTTTAAATCATTTTTACTATTTTATGAGCCACATCACTTGACATTAAATCAACCCTTTCATATTGGTAATAAAAACATAATAAGCTGTTGCTATCAGGCTCCCTACTGAGCTAATCTCTATATGCAAGCACAATTAAGTGCAAACAAACCTTAGGAGTTTTTTATGTCTGAACCTATCCCTTTTAGCTCGCTGTTAGGTCTGCGCCGCTACGCTTCACTACGTTCCGCTGCGCGGCACAGACCTAACGGCAATCGCGGATTAACATCCGCCTAGTTAAGCTGCGCTACCGCGCAACCTAACAAGGCGCATGAAGCGGAAGAACCTTGAAGGAACAACCTAGCCCTGCTACAGTCATTCCTTCAAGAACCTACCGCTTATCCGCGATTGCCGTTAGATATTAAAGGCGTCGTTGGCGCTGTACGCTGGCGTGAATGCGTTCGTGGCATGGGTGCCGCAACGCCACCGATTATTGTTGAACGCATCGGAGATATCTCTGATGATAGAGCCGATAGGCTGATGGCTCACGCTGAAGCCGCTGGCCTGAGTGTGTATGGTATTAGCCAACTCAGTTACCAACGCGCTTCCCAAGACCCTACGGTGGTATATCCACTCGACGGCTATTATGTCCACAGCATGAGAGGGTCTGTTGTTTGTACCATCAATCGAGTGGCTGTATTACTGGATAACAAAGCAAACACCGATATTCAAGCACTTATTTCTAAAATGATGTTAGTGGATAACCGTCCAAAGTCTTAATAAAAAAAACAACATTAACCTTCCTAAAAACCTCTTTAATTTAAAGAGGTTTTTTTTGACCATAATCATTTTCTTATATACTTAACTCCGTATACTCGATAATGCAATTAATTCCAAATAATCAATGAGGAGGACTCATGGCAAATAATGCTTTAACCCTTGAATTAAAAGGGGAAGTAGAAGATCTACTGAACGCTTACGTTCAATGTATTGACGATGATAACCTGGAAAGCTGGCCAGACTTTTTTACTGAAGAATGCTTATATCAAGTCATTCCCAGGGAAAATCACGAAGTCGGCTTACCAACCGCCGTCATGTGGTGTGATAGCCGGGGCATGTTACAAGACCGCATTACCGCTCTCCGTCACGCAAACATCTATCAAGTCCAATGGTATCGTCACATTATCAGCAATCCCGTCATCACAACAGAAGACGGTGATACATTTAATGTCCAATCCAATTACGCTGTCTTTAAAACCTGCAATGATGGTGAAAGCACGGTCTACAACATTGGTCGTTATGTCGACGTGATTGTCCGTGATAATGGTGTTTTAAAGTTTAAAGAAAGAACGGCCATTTATGACACCCATCGTATTACCACCTTGATGGTTATTCCCGTTTAAAATATTAGGAGCAACATTATGAATGCTACAACGCCCCCACATTTAAAATGGCCCGCCAATGCAGACCATACCGCTGTGCCCTATTCCGTTTTTAATAACCAAGAAGTTTACGATTTAGAACAAGCCCGGCTGTATAACGGTCCGACCTGGAACTATCTGGCTACCGAGGCTGAGCTACCTGAAAAAGGCAGTTTTAAATCTACTTATATTGGCGATACGCCGGTCGTTGTCACTCGCGGTCAAGACAATGAGATATATGCTTGGGTGAACCGCTGCGCCCACCGCGGCGCTGAAATTTGTCGTGAACGTCATGGCAGATCTGAAGACGGTGCCTACACCTGTGTGTATCATCAATGGTCCTACGATGCAAAAGGCGACCTTCGTGGCGTCCCCTTCCAACGAGGGCTTGCAGGTAAAGGCGGCATGCCAAAAGATTTTGATAAAAAACAACATGGTTTGCGCAAAGTACGCGTGGTTAATTATCACGGTGCTATTTTTGGTACGTTTAGCGATGACACACCGGATATCGAAGACTACATGGGTGAAGACGTGGCTTATCACTTCAAGCGCATCATGCACAAACCTATCGAAATACTCGGCACAACTCGCCAACATATTGCCGGGAACTGGAAATTCTATTCCGAAAATACCAAAGACCCCTATCACGCAAGTTTACTCCACTTATTCCATGCCACGTTCGGTCTATATCGCTCCTCACAAAAAGGTGAGTCGATCTCCAATAACGACTTCCATTCTGTTCTATGGGCGAGTGGCGGCACCGAGGACGAGAGCGCTTTAGATGACATGAAAAAAGACAAGCTCAGAACGCTTCAAACCGGTGAATACGAACTTCAGGATATGTCCTTACTCGCAGGCACCCAAGAATTTGAGGATAACGTCACTCTCGTTATCTTGTCATTATTTCCTTCTTTGGTTCTACAGCAAATTCAAAACACGCTCGCGTTTCGTCAAATTTTACCGAAAGGTAAAGATGAATTTGAATTAGTTTGGACATACTTTGGCTACAAAGATGATTCTGAAGAAGTCCGAAATTATCGTCTAAAACAATTCAACCTCATTGGCCCCGGCGGGCTGATTTCTATGGAAGACGGCGAATCAACTGAACTATGCCAAAACGCCATTGTCCGAGATGGGGAATATACGAATGTTATTCAAATGGCCGGTAAAGAAGCCAGCGGCGATGACCACTTAGTTACCGAAGGTTTAATCCGTGGCTTATGGAAAGGATATAAAGAGCTCATGGACTTTTAACTTATTCTCCAATTAAATTGAATAGGCCCTAGAACAAATGCGCTAGGGCCTTTTTTATCGTTTTTTGAAAAACGTTTTAACTCGTTCTAAATTTAGTTTAGAGTATCCCTTTGGAGAAGGGCCCCATTTTTCATATGACAAACAATAAAGTAGCGTCTAATTGCTCGGAGTGCATACTTGCTAAAAAATGCGTTCCATCTGGCATGCCTGAAGAAAAGCTATTTCGATTTGAAAATATTGTCCAAACAAACATCTTATACAAAACCGGTCATTCTCTTTTTGAGCAACGCGTAAAAACAAATTACTTATACATCGTTAAAACAGGCTCATTTAAAACCAAAATGATCTCACCGCACGGTACCGAACACGTCCATAATTTCTTTTTACCCGGCGAGGTCATTGGTTTAGACAGCGTTGGTTTTGGCATGACACTCAACAGTGCAGAGGCACTAGAACCCAGTTTAGCTTGCAAAATAGACTACCCTTCTTTACGTATGCTACGGAAAGAGTTTCCCACCTTATCCGACTTTTCAGTCAAATTGTATAGCAATGCCCTGGCTTCCATGAGCCAAGTACAAAACATCATCTCTCTTCAAGCCGCCTCATCACGATTAGCGGCTTTCTTACTACTTTATCAAAGCCGCCTTTCATCACCACAGCTACAAACGACCTCATTCCAATTACCTATGACGCGTCAAGATATCGCAAGCCACCTTGGCCTGGCCATTGAAACGGTTAGCCGATCGTTTTCAAAATTAATTGACACCGGTTGCATCCTCAAGGAAGGCCGTAACATTCAAATATTAGACAATAAAAAACTGGAACAACGAGCCAACACATCGACTCGATAACTGAAGGCGAGTGACAAATATCAAATTAGCGGGCAATAGATATAGGATACTTTTCAAAAGTTATATATATTTATTTTGCAATAACACTTAATAATTGAATTGGAGAGAACATGTCACAGACACCTGAGAACGGTGCCACCTTAGACTGGCCCGCGAAATATAACGAAGTGCCTAAAGAGGTCTTTGAAAGAGAAGACTTATGGCCGCTTGAGCTTGAAAAAATATTTTATGGCGATGAATGGCATCCTATTGTGCACCAGAGTGAAATTCCAAATATTGGTGATTATAAAGCTGCCGAGCTGGGTGAAATGCCTATTTTCGCCGTACGCGGCCAAGATAATCAAATTCGGATTTTTCAAAACGCCTGTACTCATCGTGGTACCACGCTGGTTACAAAAAGCTCTGGGAACAAAACCGAATTCGAGTGCCCCTATCACCGGTGGTTATTCAGCCCGGAAGGCGATTTAGTCGGCTGCCCGAACAGTCGAGAATTCACTCCAGATTTTGATAAAAAGAACTTCAGCCTACCCACCTTCCGTACAGAGGAATATAACGGTTTATATTTCATCACCATGAGTGACACCGTTGCACCCCTTAGAGAATACTTAGGCGAGGAGTTCTATGAACCGCTAGGGCGCATTCTTGGTGGAGACGGTCGACTGAAGTTTGTTGGCTACCAAAAAGTTCATTATGACTGCAACTGGAAAGCCTATTGCGATAATGATGGCTACCATGCTCCGTTACTTCACTTGGCTTTTAAAATGCTTAATTGGCAAGGCGGCAAAGGGGTTCAAAATGTTTCTGAAAATGGTCACCTTTCGTTTGAATCCGAACTGAAAATTCCAGATGACATTACCGCGTTAAAGGATGCCTCTATTTTAGACTTTAAAGGCACAGAAACCAGCACAGGTTCTATTGTGCAAATGCAATTCCCATTGACCGTTTATTCTAAACATATGGATATGCTGAACATTCGTTATGCCTTCCCTAAAGGGCCTAAGGGCATTGAAGTTCATTACGCTTACTTCACTCACGAAGACGATGACGACGAAATGATTCAACACCGGATACGTCAATCCAGCAATTTGCTGGGCCCATGTGGCTTAATCAGTATGGAAGATGCATCTATTTTCTCTCGTATTGACAAAGGTAACAAAACACCGGGTAACGCTATTTTCCAAAAAGGCGTCAAAAGTGAATTCCAACTTGATCTTCAAGTTGGGCAAAATGATGAGTCTGGTAATTTACCTCGCTGGGAACACTATAGAAAGTTAATGGGCTTTAAGAGGGCAGAATCATGAGTGAAATCGAAGCAAACGTTATTTTCAGTATCGAAAATCTAAATAGGGACTACATTTGCGCCCTCGACAAGTTAGATATGAATAAATGGTTAGCTTGTTTTAATAAGCAAGGAACCTACACCCTTATCTCAAATGAAAATGAAAGCAATGGGCTACCTATTGGCTTTATGTTAGATGACTGCTATGAACGGCTACAAGACCGTGTGACCCAAGTTGTAGATATTCAAGAAGACTCTACTGAGCACTATCAAACGCGTCATATGACTCAGTTAACTAACATTACTGACTTAGGTGATAATAAATATAAAGCGGATTTCAACTTCACCGTCTTTTATACGCAAGATCTTATCGAACAAACCAGCATCTTAGGCGCTGGCCGATATGAGGATATAATCTTAGTAGAAAATGGCAAAGTAAGTTTTATTCAACGCAAAGCCGTACTGGATACTAACGTACTACCGCGTTACGTTCCATACCCAATCTAAGCCGTAACAACTGAACTAATAAAAAGGCCTCAATTCTTAAAATTGAGGCCTTTTTTTGTAATTACCATTCTAATTTATTCAGGGCGTTTACCAACACCAATACCACCATCTGAATTAATAATAGTGCCCGTAATATAGCTAGACTGATCCGATGCTAACAATAAATAAGCACCTGCGTGATCTTCTGGTGCTGCTGTAAAACCTAATGGCGTCATATCACCAATAATCTTATCAATGTCTGGCACCTCGTTCAGCTTGCTCTCCGCTTGACCCGCCGCATTACTACCGCCAAGGTTTGTCACTGTGCCGCCAGGCGCCACACCATTAATTCTGACATCTGGCGCTACTTCATACGCTAGCTGTTTTATCAAACCAATAACAGCATGCTTAGAAGCAACATAAACAGGGCCACCACCTCCGGTGTAAAAGCTGGACGTTGAAGCGGTAAAAATCATATTGCCTTTGGTCTTTCTCAACGCCGGCAAAGCGGCTTTAGCGCCTAAAAGATAACCTTTTACATTAACAGCAAATATTTCATCACAGATTTCTTCAACTTTTTCTTCAGGCTGAGCTTCTAAGGGCACCATATAGTCCCAAATACCCGCGTTACCAATAAACACATCCAATTTCCCGAATGCTGACACCGCTTTATTCACCGCTGCCTTATTAGAGTCCAAAGACCTCACATCACCCACAATACCAACCACCGCACCATCATGCGTTTTCTCTAATTCATCAATCCTCTCTTGAGAACGATCCATCACGCAAACTTGTGCACCTTCTTTTACAAAGCGCTCAACAATTGCTAAACCAATGCCCGATGCTCCACCTGTAATTAATACCGCTTTATTATCTAACCATCCCATATTTTTCAACTCTATTTATTATTTAATATCTCATTAAAGAAAGAAATTCATATTACTATCCAGTACGACACTATCATCTAATGTCATTAAACGTTCGAGTAATTGATATCCATTCTCTGATTTAACCCATCTATCTTCTCGGCCAACCGTAAACCGTTTTCTCTCAGAGTTCAAGCGACTTCTATGAAACTCGACGACAGAATAAACTTTAAACTGATCCTGTTCGTCTGTCTCGAAAACTTCTACATTGCTAACCATATGGCGTGATGCATTCATTGGGTTCTCTGCCCAAACAAAACCCGTTTTATAACGGCCTACCCTAACCTTCAATGAAGCAAAGTCATCATTAAATATAGGCGTCTTAGCCGGTGCCCGTACAGCCGACTTATCTTCTCGAAAACGCCGCTGAGGCATGTCCATACGATAATAAATATCATCAGACAAAATCTCACTCAACCACTCATCGTAACGCTCAGCGCTCAGCATACGAGCTTCTTTAAATAAATGCCGTTGAAGGTCTAAATAAACCTCATCTTTTGCCGCTTTTAAAGTCATTATTTATCCTCCGTTGCACGCGCTTCTTCTAGGTTATTATAGAAAGGAATATCTGACCAACTGTCTGCCTTCATCATTTCCAACCAACGGCGATAAACATAGCGTTGATTCTGCTCACACACTAACCCTTCACTGATGACACCCGGCATTCCCTCACGGCTATGTTCATTGCCCATCGCCATATTGGTATAAATGTCCATTTGGCTCGTTCTCCAACCTCTCGATTGCTCTGTAGCGGCTTGAAGGTTATCGCCATCATCATTATCAAACATACCCGCTGGACCAAAAGTACGGCTCACATTATTAAGGATCATTTCTTTTAAATCATCAGACATGCGTTTATCGACCATCGCCCATGTCCACATTTCAAACTTCCCTGGGCCTTTCGGGTGATAAATTCGAAACCAGTTAAGGCCGGGCAAAAATTGCAAATTAGGAAATACCGTGAAATTTATTTGTGAACCCCACATTTTTTCACCGCGAATCTCCCCCAAGCGTTCAACGGCAGTCGCCCTGTTTTGATCCAGATAATCCCAAGCCATTTGATATTCATTGTAAAAGGCATAGCCTGATTTTCCGTCTAAAGCGGCTAGTACCGTGTGGCCATTCATACCGGCGACAGAGATTGCTGATTCATTATCAACGTCACTGTTGCCAACAGATAAGCCTGCTATATCAGACTCTGCCGTTACGGTCATCGCGCCAGCATGCGCCCAACCCAGATGATAACCATCACCAGATACATTTTCTACCGCTAATTTCCAGTTAACGGGCAGCTCAACTTTCATTGCGGTTCCAATTAATTCCGTGCCTTCAGGCATCGCATCTAACCACACATCTAGGTACCACTTCATATCACCTAAGTACTCTTCTAAGCTCGGTGCTTTCTCGTCAAATGTGGCAAAAATTAACCCTTTATAACTGGCTATTTGGGCAACTTCAATCATGCCAAATTTTGATTTATCTAAATTATTTTGATAAGCCGCTTCTTCTAGCGGCACGCCCGTCAGTTCACCGTTATAGCTAAAGCTCCAACCATGGTAATTACATACAAAACTTTTACTGTTGCCATGATCCGCTTTACATAAACGGTTGCCGCGGTGAGTACAGGTATTTAAAAATGCTTTAAGGCCATTATCTTTCTGCCTAACGACCAGCACTTCATCTTCTCCCATATAGGTGCGAATAAAATCTCCCGGCTTTTCAAGTTGGCATTCATGCGCTAAAAAAAGCCAGCTTCGGCCGAATATTTTTTCCATTTCCTGATCATAGATTTCGGCATCAGAATAAATCAGCCTTTTTTGACGGCCCGTTTTAAAATCTATTAAATCGTCTAAATTTTCCACTGTGTCTCCTTCCATTATTTATTAATGAATAACATATTCATAAATATTATTAACTTCTTCTACCGTTAACTTATTACCCCACGCTGGCATCGAACCTTTTCCGTTAATAACGGAGTCGTTAAATCGCACTCTATCATTTTTAGGAAACAAGCGAAGATCATAGGTTGTGCCGGAAGTTTTCATATTGACCCCATGGCAATGTGAACACGCTTGTTCGTAGAGCTCAGCACCCCTTTTACCGCCTCAGACCAGTTCTTTTCCTCATCAATCGGCGCTTCTTCGGAAGCCTCGGTTAATACGGGCCTAATCGTGTCTGCACTGACCGTGCTGGTGTTTTTGCCATCGCCCAATTCAAAGACCCATATAGAGCCCCCTGAATTGATATTCCTTAGATCAGGATCATCTACAAAATTTGTGTACACACCGCCAATACCACTCGCAACAGCTATATATTGTTTGCCGTTGAGTTGGTAGGTTACTGGCGGAGCAATAATGCCGGAGCCTGTTCTAAATTCCCATAACTTCTCACCGCTTTGCGCGTTAAATGCGTAAAGTTCACCCGTTTGAGCACCGGAAAAAACTATATTCCCCTCGGTTACCAGGGTGCCGCCGTTCATTGGAACAGTGGTAGGAAAAGACCATTTCGCCTTGCCTGTTAATGGGTCAATCGCTTTTAAATAACCTTTCGGTTCATCTGGAAGAATCCATTCAAATTTTGCACCCACATAAAAAACACCTTTTTTATATTCTTGCTTAACCGGTGTGTAATACCAACCAACATTAAATGTATTAGCGTATGCCAAACCTGTTGTTGGGCTATAAGACATCGGCGCTAAGTTTTTACCACCAAAAGCCGAGGGCCATATCTCGGTTGTTTCTCCTGTCTTAATCATGTTTTTAACGCGCTCAGATATGATTGGTCGCCCTGTCTCCATATCAATTCCATCAGCCCATGTCACTTTATCAACAAACTTATTCGCCCTTAATAACTTACCAGTGCTACGGTCAAGTACATAAAAGAACCCATTCCTATTGGCTTGTATCAAGACCTTCCGTTGTTTTCCATCAACCTCAATCTCAGTAAGTATTGGGTCATTAACAGCGTCATAATCAAAGCCATCATTTGGGGTAAATTGATAATGCCAGATCAACTCACCCGTTTTAGGTCTAATAGCCAACATACTTTGCGTATATAAATTATCTTTTGCTCCTTCTCTCATATTCCAAGGCGACTTATTACCCACTCCCCAATAAACAAGGTCTAGTTCTTTATCATACGAGCCTATCAACCATGTCGGCCCTCCACCATGCTCCCACTCATCACCTTGCCAACTCTCACTCCCCTTTTCTCCCGGCTTGGGTATAGTATGGAAGCGCCATAAATGTTCACCTGTTTTTGGATCCCAGCCATCTAAAAACCCCCTAGCACCAAATTCTCCTCCTGCCACGCCAGTAATCACTACGTTATTGGCAACAAGCGGGGCACTGGTCATTGAATAACCAAACTCAATCTCTGCTGTTCGTTTTTCCCAAATGGTTTTTCCATTTTTTGGATTAAGGGCTAGCAACCTATTATCCGGCGTGGCGCGATACAACACATCGTTATACCAAGTTGCCCCTCTGTTCGTAACACCACAGCAAGTTAGTGTTTCTGCAGGGTATTGAATGATGCTTTTCCATATTTGACGACCAGATCTTGCATCGACTGCATATGTCGCGTTATGGCTTGTAATATACATAACCCCATTAATAACTAACGGTTGTGTTTGCTGTCCTCTATTATCACCAAGGGATAACACCCAAGATGGTTTCAATTGATGCACATTGCCATCATTAATTTGTGTTAGAGGTGAATAACGCTGTAAATTTTGTTCAAGACCATAATAGTGAACACCGACATCTTCTGGTACTTCATTTATTTGTCTGTTTATTTGTTCAATAGCGCTTTTTGGTACTAATTCTTCTTCTTTATTGGTCGTTTTATTTTGTTCATCACAAGCACTTAAGATCAATAACATAAAACAGAACAGTAAATTTTTAATTATTGTATTCATTCCTCTCCCCCTTTTTTTGTAAATATACTATTTAATTCGCATCTTATCGCCTAGTTATATTTCATGTCTTAATGACATAAGGCATAAAAAAAGCAGTGAAACTTTCGTTCCACTGCTTTGATTATTAATGCTTAATATTAAGTGATTCTATTACTGATAATCTCTTAATTGGTCTACATCAAACATTGACTCATCTACAACCACATCTAGGTCTTCCCATGTTGCAGTCATATTCATAGTCGTTACACGATGATTAACATTATTTCTAATTAAAACACCGCCCCAGTTGCCTTCACCTGTAGATGGCTTCCAGTCACGTTTCTCATCCCAACTTTTGAACATATTGCCACGTGGGTCCCATGTGATCTGTCGACGTGTGTTGTAAAACTCTTTATCAATCCACGCATGACGCTTAGAGTATTGATATTTACCTGATTTATCAATAATTTCAAGTTTCCATGTTGGACGAAGTTCAACTTCCATGTATTCAACAGCACATTTATCTTCTGTTAGGACCATTGAGTTGTATGCATGTACAGTCGAAACTGGGGTTAATACAAATTCTTCACCGATAAGGTTATAGTCAAATTTCTTAATATCAGTTTTTACCCAATAAGAACGCCAATCATCCCAAGATAATTCTACACCTGATAATAAAGGATCTTCTGAATCTGAACCTGTTAACAAACGAGTTCTACGTAAGGTAGGAATGAATAATTTAAAGTCATCTTCTTTACTGCCTGAAGCATAACGTTGGCGTACACCTGCTAAACCACGTACATCATTTGGTTCAAAGAAAAATATAGCACCACCTTCAACCATTTCTTCTTTACCTGGAATGTCTCCTAAAGGCTCAATTTCTGTTCTGTTATGATAATGCCACCACCAAAGGTTTGCCTTATATTCTCTATCAGGCTCACCTTCAGCCGTACATGAATAAAAATAAATAGGATTGAGCTCTAGGGTTTCAATAGCCACAGAATTTGCAACCAAGTTCCAGTTTAGTTCTAATCCATTTTTAGGATTAATAAATGGAATTGCTGAAGCACCTGGGCCAGACAATAAAGCATAAGACCCATCGTCATAAACCATTTGACCATCTTCATCAAATTTAATGTTTATGTTTTGTTCTTTAAGTGCTTTAGTATTTTGTAAATATCCATTATGCATATAATAGGTATTTGTTGGCACGATTTTCATTTTCTTAATGCCGCCCCATGATCCGCCAATAGCATCATAAAGCTCTTTAGTTAAGTATTTAGCTAGCCAAGGGTAATCAGCCTTATTTTCGCCTGTAATTACTAGTCCTGGCTTTAAATCTTCTGGAAATGTTTCTTTATCCATTAGGTCATATGCATCATAACCACGTAAGTCTTTCCATTCTTTTGCTAGTTTAATTGCTTTAGGGTCTGAGATTAATTCAACCCATTTATTATAATCAGCATTATTTTGTTCTGATGCAAAAGTTTTCCAAGCTTCTAATGCACGATTGGTTTCTGCCATTGCAGGTGCAGTTGACATGCCAAGCCCAAGCGCTATGCCGGCAGCTGCCAGTTTTATTTGTAATCTTTTATTTTTCATTTATATCTCCATTACCCTTATTTCTTAATTTAATTCACTTACATTATTAATAACTACCTACCACTTTTCAATAAGTGATAGGTAGTTATTCTAATTACTTAGAACTGGTACGTTAAAGATACTTCAACATAATCTGAATTATTAAAAGTACCAATTGGTCCGCTTTCTTTGTTGCCAGAGAAATGAGCGATTTCTACACGTGGGCGCCATGAGTCACCAAAGTAGTTGAAGTCAATACGTTGACGATAGAAGTCACCAGAGCCTTGGAAATCACGTATGTACAAGCCATCAAACACCAACCTTTCGCTATCAAGTGCCATATTCCAGCCAAACGTTAGGAAATTTTGATGATCTTGTATTTCAGTAAAGGCATAAGTTGATTGTTGCAATAGGCCTTGATCTGAATTATGAGTGTAGATATCAAATAATTGTAAGCTAGTGAAGATAGATTTAGCTTGTGATTCCCAACCCGGTACCCATAATGGGAAATCAAAACCAATCATTGTTGATGTGATGTCCTCTTTCACAATGTTTCGGCTTGCTTCTACAGCCAACGCACCTGAGCCAGTTACTTCGCCCGCAAAGCTACCATCAAATGGTCCGAATGTTGCGCCTGGATTAACTCTAGAACGATTAAATGGACGATCAAACTCATGTGACATTTCTAAACGTACAGTTGGTGCAGAGCTTTTGCGTCCAATTCTGATAAAGTCACTTAAATCACGTGCGAAAGTAAAACCTAACATTAACTGGCGATAGTCATAATCTACCTCAACCGCAGCGTTAATTGAACAATCAGGGCCAGGTATACGGTTAAAAGCATCACCACAGCCAAACCCTGCAAGTGGGCTTACAATTGGGACCGGGCCTCCTTTTGCAAACGCATCTACTGATTGCAGCCAATTTTGGTAACCACCTGCTCCAAATAAAACAGCTTCTGTAGTTGCTGCATTAAATGATGCACCCACTGAATTACTATTACCGGGAATTGATGGTATTTGTGTTCCAACACTTGGATCATTGAATCCATCTCCGACAATTAATGAAGAGCCAATTAGCTTAGATACTGGTAGATCTTGTTGTCCGTAAAACGCATTTATGGTTGCAGAGCCACCCAGTGCTCCAAACTTTAAGCGCATTGACCATTCTGCATCCGATAAGCTGAGGCGGTTTGGTTTATTGTCATATAAATTAAAACCAATTCCAGCAAACCCCGGTCCATTTTCTGTTGTGTCATTCACGTCAGCCCAAGGTAAACCAAAAATACCGCCCGATGTCTCATCGCCTGGTGTTGGGTTGTTAATGATAAAGTTAGATGTTTGAACTTCTGGTACAAAGTTAATTTCCAAAGATGGGTTTTTCATACCCATGGCTTTAAACGGCCCGTCTATACCAAGCTTTCTGAAGTTAAAATCAGCTGACACCATTAAAGCTGGTAAGCGAAGCTCATCAGAGTCTGTAAATGCAAAACGTTGACGCAAGTCTTGAGCATGCAATACATCCATTAATCGTAAACCATCTGACTGACCCCAACCACGCTGGAAGCGACCAAATTTAACAGAATAACGGCCTTTTTTATCACGGTATTTAACTGAAAGCTCACGAATAATGTCTTCCCAGTCCGTTAACACCTCTAATTCATCATCCATTTCCGCACAGTAGGCATTGCCTGAACAATTACTTGAATTTAAATTAAAGTTTGCATTTTGTTGGAAGGCTCCAACACCTGGAACAATAGCACCATTTACCTGATCAGGTAGACCACCATTCGGTGAATCATAACTGGTGAATTGTGATGACATATCACCACGTAGCCAGAAATTTCCAATAAAAGTCCATTGCCTGTTAGGACGATACGTTGTTTTAGACTCAATAACCCAGTTAGCCGGTCCCGCTTTGTTGCCTTGGTCTGGTAAGTCGTAAAGCACAGATGCGCCCACTTTAATTCGACCACTTTGAGTTAGGCCTTTAATGCCTGTATCTATCGCCATAGCAGGTGCCACCATGGAGACACCCAGTATAGCCGCTAGACTTATTTTTGTTATTTTCTTCATCTTTTCCCCTTTATTATTTACAGTAATACATTTCTAACACTTTCTTTATACGTCATTTCACACAGATAAACAACGTTTTTTGTCATTTTTACAACAACGTTGCTTTATTGCTGCGCAGCATTTTCTTTTATTTTAAACAATGCCTTAGGATGAAAAGCGGCAATGGCTGCAGGTACGAATAGTAACGAACCTAACATGTTCATAAATAATACAAGTGCTAGCAACATACCCATTTCTGCCTGGAACCTTAATGGTGATGCAACAGCCCAAGGAATTAATGGCGCAATCATGGTAACCGCTGTAATAAATATCGCGTTACCCGATGTTAAGAAAGCCTGATGTATTGCTTCATGAACATCTTTTATCCCTAGGTTTTTATATTCTTCTTTAATTCTATCAATCATATAAATACCGTAGTCCACACCTAAACCTACACCGAGTGCAGCAAGTGGTAATGTACTAACGTTTAAGCCCACTTCTTTCCAAGCCATAAAAGCGTATGTCAATGAGTTAGCAGTAGCCAAACTAAACAATAGAATTAAACCCGTTGTTACAGAACGATAGTACAAGACAATACAAAAGAAAATTACAAATGCAATTGCAACCATCGTCTTCACATTTGAATTAACAATTTCCTCATTGAGTGCCTCAACAATACCAACTTGTCCACCCATATAAAGGAACTTTGCATCACTAACAACTTCTTTCTCATTAGCAAAGAAAGCATCCAGATTATCTCTTAGCTTTTGGATTGTTGGACGACTGTGATCTTCCAAGAAGAAAGAGACGTTACCTATTTCCCACTCTTTATTTGTATACGCCGCGAAATCACCCGGCTCACCTCTTGAACGGAACATATAAATATCAAAACCCACTTCTTCTTTTGTATCTGGAATAAGGGCATAAGATGGATCCCCCTCAAACAGTACTGAATTGATCAGTTTTATAAAAGGCACCAGACTAATTGCTGGACGAACTTCAGACATATGCTCATACACGTAACGATCTAACGCCTCAGTCTGGTGATATACGGATGGATCCAGCATGGTGTCTTTTTCACCTTCAACATAAACCTGCATGATGTCGGTGCCTAAAAATGAGAACCTTGTGTTGATTGATTCTACATCTTGGTTAAAACGTGCATCTGGCCATAAAATGGCACTCCCTTTAGTATCACCTACGGTCAGGTTTTGAGAATACCAGCCGCCGAATATAAGCAAGAGCGCGGTTGCTCCAACCATAGTCCAGGAATGATCTTCCATATTGATGACTGTACTCCAAATTTTATTCAGAATAACAGAGCCTGTTTTATGTGACTTTGGCGGTTTAATTAAACACATCACTGAGGCTGCGAAGATAAGCGCAGGCACAACTGACAGCAACCAAAGACTACATATAACGGCTAGCGACTCAATACTTGGAATAGCAACAAGGGCCAACACACCAAAACCTGCTGCATCTGTAATAATGGCAGCGGTACTGGGTACAAGCAATAAGGCAAGACCGTCTCTTGTTACATTTCGACAATCTTTAGGTCGTTCTTCACAGGTATCAATATTATCCAAAATACGCGTTGTAAATTGCACGCCATGAGACAACACAATCGCGAAAATAAAGGCCGGTAATAAAATTAATAGTGGGTCTAGATTGTATTCAACGGCCCCCATCGCCCCTAAGCCCCAAATAGTAGCAACTGTTGCTGTAAACATGGGGATAAAGACACCAACCCATGTTCTAAAGTACAAGAACAAAATGACCGCAATAATAAGTACTGATGCTGCGAGAATATTAAAGACAGAATCTAACGATTGATAAATATACCCCAGTAGAATCGGACGCCCTACAAAATTAATTTCTAAATCTTCACCTTCATATTTTTCACGAAGGTCTAAGAAAAAGTTAAGCACTTCAAGCTTATCCGCCTCATCTCTAAAGTCCGCAATCACAATAGCCGATGTTTCATCATTAGAGACTTGAAGCCCGCGATATTGCTTGTTTACAAACTGACGCATGCGCGTCATTTCTTTTTCGGTTTTCGGCAAATCCGGCCATAACAGCGCATCAACACCGACGCGGCCACCGCCCCCTGAAACTGCTTTAGTTTTTCTTAACACCAAAGACTGGCTTAAGTGACGATAAGTTTCTTTGTTGTAGTAAACATCTTCAGCAATTTGCTTGTATTTTGTTAAATAGTCCAGGTCGTAAATATCCCCTTTTTTATTTTTTACTTCTATCAGGGTCGTATTCGCGCCTCCAAATTGCTCACCAAAACGCAAAAACAACTCTACATTGGTTGAATTAGCCGGTAGCATTTCTTCCAAAACCACATTAAGTGACAGCCCTTTGTACGCGTAATAGCCAGGGATAATCGTCAATATCGCCATTATCGATGCCACTAATACTGGCTTTCTTGAAATAAAGCTCGATAGTTTCTTAATCATTATTTATCTCCCCAACGACTTGATATCAACTTAACGTTTTCTGATGCCGCTATATTTAATTTTTCTCCGAATGTCATGCTTTCCAAACCACCTTTCACGATCATGCCCCGTAAACCAGCCGCCCAAATATCGCCTGATTCAGTCACATCAACACCACCAAACCAAACGAAAGGCAAAGGAAAAGTCTCTGCAGGAGTTAAATTCGTAATGCTAAATGCAGGGTCTTGAACTTCTTGAACTTCTTGAACTTCTTGAACTTCTTGAACTTCTTGAACTTCTTGAACTTCTTGAACTTCTTGAACTT